>Ga0265294_10000002_pt1 | contig 455132 bp, 388 predicted proteins | sample MunlanPumphouse3_FD_192504 | JGI IMG/M metagenome (GOLD analysis project Ga0265294, IMG submission 192504) | Groundwater microbial communities from a municipal landfill in Southern Ontario, Canada - Pumphouse #3 | ecosystem: Environmental > Aquatic > Deep subsurface > Groundwater | place... | reverse complement strand
ATCGAAAAAGAGTTAGCTAAATTTCCTCAAGGTCCTAGAAAAACAGATCTTGCCATGAAATTACAAACAGTTAGAGACGGTTCAAGAGATATTAGATACTAATAGTCGTAAAGACATATATGAATTTCAATAAAGCAGATTTAGAATTAATAGATAAAGAATTTGAAGGACTTCGATTAGCAAGTCTAAGGCGTTGTGCTACTCAAAAAGAATATGAGATAGTATTAAAAGCTTTTGAATTCGCAAATAAGGCACATTATAATGTTAGACGACGTTCTGGTGAACCTTATATTCTTCATCCTATAGCTGTAGCTAAAATAGTTATAAATGATATAGGATTAGGATATAAATCTATTGTGTCTGCTTTACTTCATGATGTCGTGGAAGATACTGAATATACTATTGAAGATGTCGAAAGACTTTTTGGTCCTAAAATATCTTCTTTGGTAGATGGTCTTACTAAGATTAAGGCTGCCATGAATACTCACGAATCTTCTTTACAAGCTGAAAATTTTAAGAGAATCATCCTTACTTTGAATGATGATGTAAGGGTGGTCCTTATTAAATTGGCCGACAGGCTTCATAATATTAGGACCATAGAATATATGCCTGAATATAAAAGGGATAAAATTCTGTCTGAAACTATGTTTATCTTTATTCCCCTGGCTCACAGATTAGGTCTTTATAATATCAAATCTGAAATGGAGAATATTTGGTTGAAAAATAGGGAACCTGAGGCGTACAATGAAATTCAAAATAATTTAGATGCATTAATAATAGATAAGGAAGCAGATATCGATGAATTCATGAAACCTATAGCAGATTATTTAAATAATTCTGGTATCAAATTCAAGATTTTTAGAAGGACTAAATCCCCTTATTCTATTTGGCAAAAAATGCATAAAAAGAATATTCCATTCGACGAAATATATGATATATTCGCTGTAAGAATAATTTTCACTCCAGATAAAGATGAAAGAGCTGAATGTTATCAATTATATGTCAAGATTTCTTCTATGTATACAGCTAAGATTGAACGTCTTCGTGATTGGATTTCTAATCCAAAACCTAATGGTTATGAGGCTCTACACTGTACAGTTATGAGCAAAAAAGGTAATTGGATAGAAGTACAAATTCGTACTGATAGAATGAATGATATCGCTGAAAAAGGAATAGCTGCTCACTGGAATTATAAAAGGAAAAATCCTAATCTTAAAGAAAATCAGTTAGATATATGGTTGGATAAAGTAAAAGAGACTTTGGCTAATCCTGATATAGATGCTATAGATTTTTTAGATAATTTTCACAATGATGTAATTAGTGCAAATATTTATGTATTTACTCATAAAGGAGAATCTAAGCTTATGCCCAAAGGTTCTACAGTATTAGATTTTGCTTATTCTATTCATTCTGAAATAGGAAATAACGCGATCGCAGCTAAAGTAAATCTTAAACTTGTCCCTCTTTCTACAGTTCTTCGCAATGGTGATCAAATAGAAATTATAACAGCTAAAACTCAAAAACCTAAAGCTGAATGGCTAAAATTCTTAACTACTTCTAGAGCTAAGAATTATGTATATAGTGCAATTAAAGAAAATAGACAATCTACAGATGCCGCTTTGGGTAAAGAAATGCTTGAAAATGAGTTAAAGAAATATAATCTTAAACTTACCGATAAAATTACAAAGAAATTACTTAATGGATATCAGGTTCATAAAGAAAACGAACTTTATGATAAAATATCAGTTAGAATGCTCAATTTGGAAAATGTAGTTAAGATATTAAAAAAAGAAAAACATAATTCTATGTTTTGGACTCTTCAGTTCTTAAATCCCATGAACATAGCTAGAAGTAAAAATTCCAATAATGAAAATACTATAAATCCTATTCAACCCAATAAGGATTATTTACTTAAAGAAAATCCCGAAAATCATACTTTATCATATAGAATAGCTGACTGCTGCTATCCTATTCCAGGTGATAAAATTGTCGCTTTCGTATCTGATAATGGTGAGGTAATTATTCACAAAAAAACTTGCTCGGTAGCTAATGAATTAGCTTCTATCCAAGGTGAAAGAATTATTAATGCTAAATGGGCTAAACATACTATGCAGTCCTTCCCTGCTAGAATCAAATTAAGCGGTGTAGATAAATTAGGTATTTTACATAATATTACTAGAGTTATGACCACTACTCTAAATATTAATATGAAAAAGGTAGTTTTTGAATCATCCGATGAAATTTTTGAAGGTTATTTAGATTGTTATGTTCATAATACAAATGACTTAGATGATTTAATAAAACATTTAAGAAAAATAACAGGTGTAACTTCTGTCACTAGGGCAGAAATAACAAATAAATTATGAAAAAAGTATTAGTCCCTACAGTTATTGTTCTCACTATACTAATAATTAGCCAGTTATTTTATTCTTGTGCTAATACTTCTCAAGCTCCTACAGGTGGTCCAAAAGATACTTTAGCCCCTATAGTAGTAGAAATGATCCCTGAAAATAATCAAATAAATCATCCTATTAATAAAGGAGATAGTAAAATCAGAATCAAATTTAACGAATATGTAGTTCTGCAAAATTCCACCCAAGAAATTTATCTTTCTCCGCCTATTGATTCTAGATTAAAAACTAAGATTAATGGTAAAAGTATTGTAGTGAATTTTGAAGATTCTTTAAAATCTAATACCACCTATACTCTTAATTTCGGAGCTTCTATAAAAGATAATAACGAAGGAAATAAATTACCTCCATTTTCCTATACTTTCTCTACTGGTATAGATATAGACTCTATATATACTACTGGTATTGTTATGGATTATCAAACCTTAGTACCGCTTTCTGGTATTAAAGTCATGTTTTATTCTGATTTATCAGATTCGGCTGTCATAAAAAAGAATCCAGATTATATAAGCAAGACAGATGAATGGGGATTTTTTGTTATGAGAAATATAAAATCTTTACCGATGAAAGTTTATGCTATTGAGGATAAAGATAATAATAATCGGTATGACATAGGTATGGATAAAATAGCATTTATGGACTCGATTTTTATTCCCACCAAAATTATGAGTCCTGATACTTTAGAATTATCTTCTATATCTTTAAAAGATACTAATACTTGTTTATCTAGAAAATCTGATATCAGGCTTTCTTTATTTAAAGAAATATCATCTAGACAATATCTAAAGAATTCCGGAAGATCTGCTATTCGAATGATGTATTTGACTTTTGGTACTAGATATGCTAAAGTTAATTCTATTACACTAAAAGAAATTGATTCTACTTCTCTTATTAAACAATGGAACAACACCGAAGACAGTTTAGCTATTTGGATAAATGACCAGCATAAAATACCTGATACTCTTCATATGTACGTTAAATATTTAAAGACTGATGATAGTTTAAATGTACTCAAACCCGTATCAGATAGTTTGATAATGATTCGTCCCAAGCCTAAATATAAAAAAGATGATTATGGAGATTATAAGGAAGTTATAGATACTGTCGCTAAAATGAAAATGACAGCTATTCCTGCTAATATAGATCAGGATGGTATCATTTTAGATTTTGATTATCCTCTTATAAAAAAAGAATTTGATAAAATTATTATAAATGCTATCACTCCTAAACAACAGACTATTCCACAGAAATTTACAATTATTCAAGATAGTTTAATTAATAGAATTTATTATATTCGTTTAAAAGAAAAAATAACAGCCGGTAATGATTATATTATCAATTTACCTCATAGAATTTTCCAAAATATTAATGGATTTTATTGTGATAGTTTAGTTAAGAAGATTAATCTTCCTCAGAATGATGATTTGAGTTCTATTACCATTAAATTACGTAACGTAATAGGTAATTATATAATAGAAATGACTGACAAATCTAGAACTAAAATTCTAAAACATTTTTATGTACATAATGATAAAGATTTACTCTTTCCTTATTTAAAGGAAGGAAAATATGCTTTTAGAATCACTCAGGATAGAAATAATAATAATATGTTAGATACTGGGAATCTTTTAGAGCATAAACAACCAGAGAAAGTACTATTATTTAAATTTGGTACAGGAAATAGTGAAAATGCTTACTTGTTAAAGTTACCTAAGAGAATAGATTTAGAACAAGAAATAGACCTTAAAGAAATGTTTTCTAAATGAAAAAAACTTTATTAATAATTATATGTGCTGTATTTAGTGTATTCCCCATATTTGCACAATCATTTGAGATGGATACTATTACTTATAAGTTAGATCCTAACATGAAGGAACATCTTATAGGAGTTAAGTATAATTATGCCTTCACCAATGCTTTTACTTGGCCTGATATGTCTCCTAAATATGCTAAAAAGGTTAAGAATATAAGTTTAATGTATACTTATTATCATCCTATGTGGGCTTTTAATTATTTTGGTATTCAAACTGGTATTCGTTATTCAGAATATGAATTTATTCCTAACTGTGATAATGAGGAATATAATGAATTGAAGCAAACTACGACTAATATAGAAGTTCCTATTTTAACTGCTATACATTACAATATAGGAGAAAAATATAGAGTTTTATTTTCTTTTGGCCCTTACTTAGGATACAGATTAACAACAGATCAAAATAATGGTTTTAATAACGCCGATCCTAGATGGGATTATGGTATAGATTCGAATATTGGTTTTGCTATCCGGATGCATCATTTTGAAATACACATAGAAACAGAATTTAAATATTCTTTCAGTTTTTTATATGATCCTAAAAAAATAGACAACATATATTGGATACATATACATCCATATCAGATATCACCTGGAATAACTCTATATTACCATTTTTAATGAAAAAAATAATAGTAAAAATAAAAGACTTAATCTTAGAAAGAGATTCTCATATCACCGTTCAAACCATGTGTAATGTAGATACTAATAATATCGAATCAGCTTTACAGCAATGCCGTAAATTTGCTAAAAAAGGTTCGGAATTAATTCGTCTAACTACCCAAGGTTTAACTGAAGTCAAATCTCTAGGAATTATTATCGAAAAACTTCACGAGGAAGGCATAAACTGCCCTATTATAGCAGATGTACATTTTTCTACTAAAGTAGCTATTGCTGCTGCTGAAGTAGCTGATAAAGTTCGTATTAACCCTGGTAATTTTGCTCCTACTCATGAAAAAGCCTTAAGAGAATTTAAGAAATTTATAATTGTTTGTAAGAAAAATAATACTGCAGTAAGAATAGGTATTAATCATGGTTCATTAGGAGAGCGCATTACTCAAAAATATGGTAATACAGCTAAAGGAATGAAAGAAGCGATGATAGAATGGGTAAATATGTGTATAGAAGAAGATTTCTATAATATAGTCCTATCACTTAAAGCAAGCAATACTTTAGTGATGACTGAAGCCTATACTTTATTAGAAGAATGGATGGAGGAAAAAGGAATTATATTCCCTTTACACCTGGGCGTTACGGAGGCTGGAAACGGCGATGAAGGTAGAATTAAATCTGCTGTAGGTCTTTCATGTTTTTTATCTAAAGGGATAGGTGAAACTATTAGAATATCTCTTACTGAAGATCCTGTTAATGAAGTTATCTTCGGTAAATATATAGCAGATTTTTATAATAATCATAAATATAAATTTATAGAAATAGAAAAAGGTTCTGTTCCTCATTTTTCTTTTGATTCTATAAATAAAGATCAATTTTTATGTGAAGCTTCTTGTACTTTAGGCCCTCTTCTTATGAAAAGAACTATTACAGATTTCACATTAAATGCTAAAATAAATGGTATAGAGATAACCGACGACGAAAAAAAATTATTTAAATCGCAAATACTTCAAGCTGCTAGATTAAAATTTGATAAATGCGAATATATAGCATGTCCAGGATGTGGTCGCACCAAATATGATCTTCAAACTGCTTTTAATGAAGTCAAAAGAAGAACTTCTCATCTAAAGGGTTATGTAATAGCTGTTATGGGGTGTATAGTAAATGGTCCTGGAGAAATGGCAGATGCAGATTATGGATACGTAGGTGAAACTAAAAATCTAGTTAGTATTTACAGAAAAAAGAAGCCTGTATTTCGTCATGTTCCTCAAGAAGTAGCTATAGATAAATTACTTAAGTTAATAGAAGATGATGAAAAAGCATCTAAATCATAGAAAAAGGATAATAAATCCTAAATAAGAATATTTTAATATACGTATTAATTTCCTAAATTTGCAGTATGAAAGAAGCGATATTACATTTACAAAATAGCCTTGAGTTTCAAGGCTATTCATTTGGGTATGAGTATCCGACTGAAGGAGAAGTCGTATTTAATACGGCTATGGTAGGATATCCAGAATCTCTGACCGACCCCTCCTATTCTGGTCAAATATTATGTATCACTTATCCATTAATCGGTAATTACGGAGTGCCTGAAAATATTATTGAAAACGGCATCTCTAAAAATTTAGAATCGGAGAAAATTCACGTTAAAGGTGTAATTATCTCCGATTATTCTAAGAACTATAGCCATTGGGCCGCAGTAAAGAGTCTCGATGAATGGCTTAAGGAAAATAAAATCCCAGGTATATGGGGTATAGATACTAGAGAAATAACCAAAACTCTAAGAACTGAAGGTTCTATGTTAGGTACCATAGTCCCTAGAGGATTTAATGTAAATACTAATATTAAAGATCCTAATTTAGAAAATCAAGTCGATAAAGTTTCTTGTAAGAAAGTTCTTAAATATGATATAGGTGGTGAAAAAACTATAGTTATGGTCGACTGTGGTGTAAAACATAATATTATCAGATGTTTTCAAAAAAGAAATGTAAATATTATTAGAGTACCTTGGGATTATGACTTTAATACATTAGAATATGACGGATTATTTATATCAAATGGTCCTGGTGATCCTAAATTATTAACTACTACTATCAATCACCTTAAAAAAGCCATGACAGTAGATAAGCCTATTTTAGGAATCTGTCTTGGGAATCAGCTTCTAGCCCACGCAGCCGGAGCTACTACTTATAAAATGAAATATGGTAATAGAAGCCATAATCAGCCTGTGAGGCGAGTAGGAACAGAAAAATGTTATATAACATCTCAGAATCATGGATATGCAGTAAATACAGATACTTTACCAAATGATTGGAATCCACTTTATATTAATATGAATGATGGTACCAATGAGGGTATTATTAATAAAAATAAGAAATTTTTCTCAGTTCAGTTTCACCCAGAAGCTTCAAGTGGACCAGTAGACACTGAATTTATTTTTGATGATTTTATAAAACTTCTTTAACTTCTTAAACCATGGATAAAAGTATAAAAAAAGTATTGATATTGGGTTCTGGCGCACTTAAAATAGGTGAAGCTGGGGAATTCGATTATTCTGGCTCTCAAGCTTTAAAAGCAATGAAGGAAGAAGGTATTGTAACCGTATTAATTAATCCAAATATTGCTACAGTACAGACATCTGAAGGAGTAGCAGATAAAATATATTTCCTTCCCGTTACACCTTACTTCGTAGAAAAAGTAATAAAGAAAGAAAAACCTCAGGGTATATTACTTTCTTTTGGTGGCCAAACAGCTTTAAACTGTGGAGTATCACTTTATAAATCTAAAATTCTTTCTAAAAATAAAGTAAAAGTCCTAGGTACTCCTATTCAATCTATAATAAATACAGAAGATCGTGAGTTTTTCATAGACAAACTAAATGAAATTAATGTTCATACTATCAAAAGTCATGCAGCAAAAAATATAGAGGATGCTAGAAAGGCTGCTGCCCATTTAGGCTACCCAGTCATTCTTAGAGCCGCATATGCCTTAGGAGGTTTAGGAAGTGGATTCTGCGATAATGAAGAAGAACTTAATAAACTAGCTGAAAAATCCTTCACTTATTCTTCTCAAATATTAGTCGAAAAATCTCTTAAAGGATGGAAAGAAATAGAATATGAAGTAGTAAGAGATAAATATGATAACTGTATTACTGTATGTAATATGGAAAATTTCGATCCACTTGGAATTCACACCGGGGAAAGTATAGTCGTAGCTCCTTGTCAAACATTAAACAATTATGAAAGTAATAAATTAAGAGAACTTTCTATTAAAATAGTAAGACATATAGGTATTGTAGGAGAATGTAATGTACAGTTTGCTTTTGATCCTAAATCTACAGATTATAAAGTCATAGAAGTGAATGCTAGATTAAGTCGTTCTTCTGCCCTAGCTTCTAAAGCTACCGGCTATCCCCTAGCCTTTATTGCTGCCAAATTAGGATTAGGCTATGGTTTATTTGACTTAAAGAACTCTATTACTAAAACCACTTCAGCGTTCTTCGAACCCGCTTTAGACTATATTGTTTGTAAGATCCCTCGCTGGGATTTATCTAAATTCCACGGTGTATCTAGACAAATCGGTAGTAGTATGAAATCTATCGGTGAAGTAATGGCTATCGGTAGAACTTTTGAGGAAAGTATTCAAAAAGGTTTAAGAATGATAGGTCAAGGTGCTCATGGATTTACTGCTAATAAAGAAATCGTAGTACACGATATAGATAAAGCTTTAAGAGAACCTACTGATAATCGTGTTTTCGTAATAGCTAAAGCTTTTGAAAACGGATATACCGTAGAAGAAATACATAAACTTACTAAAATAGATAATTGGTTCTTATACAAACTATATAATATAATAGAAACATCAAGAGAATTATTAAAACTTTCTGATACTTCTCAGCTTGATTATGATCTTCTAAAAAAAGCTAAGGTTCAAGGTTTTTCCGATTTCCAATTAGGTCGTTTTATATATAAAGATAAAATCGATCAAGATATCGTAGTAGAAATGATTAGAAAGTATCGTAAGAGTTTAGGTATTATACCAGTAGTTAAACAAATAGATACTTTAGCAGCTGAATATCCTGCACAAACTAATTATCTATATCTAACATATAGCGGTACTGCTGATGATATAGATTATGAAAAAGATAAAAAATCTATTATAGTATTAGGCTCTGGTGCTTATAGAATCGGTTCTTCTGTAGAATTTGATTGGTGTAGTGTAAATGCCTTAAATACTATCAGAAATGCTGGATGGAGAGGAGTAATGATAAATTATAATCCTGAAACAGTTTCTACAGACTATGACATGTGTGACAGATTATATTTCGACGAACTTACTTATGAAAGAGTTATGGATATCTATGAAAAAGAAGTTCCTAACGGAATAGTAGTATCTGTAGGAGGTCAAATTCCTAATAACTTAGCTTATAGATTAAATAAATCTAAAGTTCATTTATTAGGTACTAAAGCTGATAGTATAGATAATGCTGAAGATAGAAATAGATTCTCAGCTATGTTAGATAAATTGAAAATAGACCAGCCTAGATGGAATGAATTAACATCTCTAAACGATATAGATGTTTTCGTAGATAAAGTAGGATTCCCTGTATTAGTTAGACCTTCATACGTGCTTTCTGGTGCTGCTATGAATGTATGTTCAAATAAGACAGAATTAAAAGAATTCTTAAAACTAGCATCTGAAGTTTCTAAGAAACATCCTGTGGTAGTAAGTGAATTTATACAGAATGCCAAAGAAATAGAATTTGATGCAGTAGCTTCTAATGGTGAAGTTATGGCATACGCTATAGAAGAACACATAGAATTTGCTGGAGTTCACTCAGGTGATGCCACTATACAATTCCCTCCTCAGAAACTTTATGTAGAAACTGCTAGAAGAATTAAGAAAATAGCTAAAAAAATAGCCGGAGCTTTAGAAATATCAGGTCCATTCAATATTCAATTCTTAGCTAAAGAAAATGATATAAAAGTAATAGAATGTAACTTAAGAGCTTCTAGGAGTTTCCCTTTTGCTTCTAAAGTCTTAAAATTAAATCTTATAGAACTAGCTACTAAAATAATGATAGGAGAAAAAGTAGTTAAACCTGAAAAATCTGCTTTCGACCTTGATTATGTAGGTATAAAAGCCTCTCAATTTTCTTTCTCTCGTCTTCAGAAAGCTGACCCTGTATTAGGTGTAGATATGTCATCTACTGGTGAAGTAGGATGTATAGGAGATGATACTAACGAAGCTATTCTTAAATCTATGATTTCTGTAGGACAAACTATTCCAGAAAAAAATATACTTATATCGTCTGGTACAGCTAAACAAAAAGCAGAATTATTATTTCCTTGTGAACTATTAGCTAAAAAAGATTATAAATTATATGCTACTAAAGGAACTTATAATTACTTAAAAGAAAATGATATAGACTGTACTTTAGTTAATAGACCTTCTGAAAAGAAAGATCCACAAGCACTTTCAATGATTCATGAAGGAAAGATAGATTTAGTAATAAACATTCCTAGAAATCTTTCTAAAGTAGAACTTGATGATGGTTATGCTCTAAGAAGAGCTGCTATTGACTTCAATGTTCCATTAATTACTAATCCAAGACTGGCGGCAGCCTTTATAATATCATTCTGTAGTATGACTATAGATGATATTCAAATAAAATCTTGGGACGAATATCAATAGTGTAAATAATAAATATAATTAATAGAAAATATATATGCTTATTCTGATTCTAGAATTAATTATTGGATTATTTCTTATAGTTTATGGCTCTAATTTTTTAGTAGAAGGTTCTACTTCTGTCGCTAAAAAATTAGGGATATCTCAATTCGTAGTCGGAATGACCATAGTCGGTATAGGTACATCTACCCCTGAAATGGTTGTAAGTTTTATTTCTGCTATAGAAGGAAAATGTGATATGGCTGTAGGCAATATAGTCGGTTCAAACCTTGCTAATACATTTCTAATTTTAGGTTTGGTAGCTATGATTAAACCTTTGGGTTATACCAAAAATAATTTATATCAGGATATACCATTTTGTATATTAGCATCTCTCCTACTTTTTTTCTTCTGTTTAGGAAATCAATTCTTTCTGGGAGAACCTAATAATATAGGAAGGATAGAAGGTGCCTTATTTTTGTTAAGTTTTGCTATTTTCATGTATTTTTCTTTTAAGCCTTTTAAATTCTTAAGATTCAAAAAAGATAATTTTGCAGAAAGTAAAATAGAAGAAAAAATACCTAGTAAAATTAAAACTACCAAATGGGCTATAATAACTATTTTAGGTGGTTTAGCCGGGTTAATCATAGGAGGTAATATATTTGTCAGTTCAGCTAGTACATTAGCTACTAAAGCCGGTGTATCAGATGCTTTCATCGGAATTACTATAATGGCCTTAGGAACATCTCTTCCTGAATTAGCTGCTTCTTTAACAGCTGCTTTAAAAGGCCGTGGTCAGCTAGCTTTAGGAAACATAGTAGGATCTAATATTTCTAATATCTTATTAATATTAGGGGGTTCCGCTCTTATACATCCACTTACTTTAAATAATATCGGTATTATAGATATATCCTTAGTCTTATTATCTTCTATCTTATTACTATTAGTAAGTTTTATAGGAAAGAAAAAATATATGGATAGATGGAATGGTCTATTTTTCTTAATCATATATATAACTTATATCAGCTGGTTAATTTTCAGTTTATAAAAAACCTCTTTAATTCTTAAATTCATTATAATATATAACTATAGGACTGACACTACTATTTCCTTCTATCAATATACTTTGGGAAAACATAGAGCATGATTCTAAAAAGAAAAACAATAGATTACAACATATACTAAAATGAAGAAATTAAAAGCTACTAATTACCAATTAATGAATGTCGCCAATAAAAGGACATTCAAAGATAGTGGATGGATGCTATGTGACCCTGATTATAATCAAGAATCATTTATACGTACTATTTTTAAGAAAAAACAAATTGATATAAAAGATGATTCTTATGGCCTATATAAATATACTGACTGGTTGCCTATACACAGAACTTTAAAAGGCTCATGTGCTCCTCAAACCTATAAGAGTAAAGGTCTAGCCGAATATTTAGGATTATCTAATTTATATATAACATTCTCTGGCTACTGGCCTAAAATCGGAGCTAGAATGGAAACTTGTTCATTTAAAGAAACTGAAGCATATTCTGTTTGTGGACGTCTAGCAGCTAAAGGAAAAGATTTTATGACTAAAACAGGTCAACAAAAGATATTAGTAGTGGCTTCTGCTGGTAATTCTGCTAGAGCTTTTGCTAAAGTATGTTCAGAAAATAATATTCCTCTTTTATTATTTGTACCAGAAGATTATACTAATAGTCTTTGGTTTAAAAAACCCATTAAAGATTGTGTAAAGCTTATCTCTACTCCTTCTGGAACTGACTATTTCGATGCCATTAATCTTTCAAATATAGTATGTGGAGAATCAGACTTATTTTTAAATGAAGGAGGAGCTAAAAATGTAGCTCGAAGAGATGGTATGGGCACTACTGTAATATCTGCGACTGCTAAAATAGGACACCTTCCAGATGTTTACTTTCAAGGTATCGGTTCAGGGACAGGCACCATAGCTGCTTGGGAAGCTGCTATCAGATTAATAGATGATGGTAGATTTGGAAATAAAATGATGAAGTTAATCCCTTCTCAAAATATACCTTTTACTCCTATGTATGATGCATGGAATAAAGATAGTCGTACATTAGAAAAAATGGATACAGATAATGCCAGGAAACGTTCTTGTCTAATAGATTCATTAGTATTAGGAAATAGAAAACCCCCTTATGGTATAACAGGTGGTGTATATGATGCCTTAAAAGATACTAAGGGAGATATAGAAATAGCTACTAATGATGATATTAAAATATATTCAAAAATATTCCTTGACACTGAAGGTATAGATATTCATCCTGCTGCTGCTGTAGCTGTTAAATCTGTAGTCTCTGCATTAAAACACGGCACCATTCATAAAGATGATTGTATTATGATTAATATTACTGGAGGGGGTGAAAAATTGTTCAAAAAAGAACATGAAATTCATTTTTTAAAACCTAATCTTATCATTTCCACAGAAGAAAAAGTAGATATTATAATGGAAAATATAAGAAATATATTTGATATTCATAAAAACTGTTCGTAATTTTACGATTAATGAATAATAAAGATTATAATATTAATCAAAAGAAAATAGCTCTTATAGCTAAAGCTTTGGGACATCCTGCTCGAATAGCTATTCTTGAATTTCTAGCTGCTCAAAATACTTGTTTTTTTGGAGATATACATGAAGTATTACCTATTTCTAAATCCACAGTTTCACAGCATTTAAAAGAATTAAAAAATGCTAAGTTAATTAGAGGTAAAATAGAAGCTCCCAAAGTTAAATATTGTATAGATTCTGAAAATTGGAACTATGCTAAAGCATTATTTGCTAATTTTTTCAATGAGTATAATAAAAAATAAATTTTCAAATGATCAAATTAGAAAAAGAATTAAACAAAATGGACATCCAATATTTTGGAACTAGTTCACACATTATTTCCCCAGAAGCATTCTTTCAAAAAGAAAATATCGTTTTATTAGATGTTAGAACTAAACAAGAAATAGAAAATGTTAAATTAACATTAACTAACTTTTGTAAAGTTTTAGAAATACCTGTCAACGAAATATCATATCGTAATAATGAAATTCCAAAAGATAAATTTATAGGTATTTTTTGTTCAGGAGGTATAAGAGCTGCTATGATCTTTACATATTTATTAGGAAAGGGTTACCGAAATATTAAAATACTTGATGGTGGATATAATCCTATGATGGATGCTCTGAAACCTGGAAAAGTTTTAAAAAAAATAAATAAATAAAATGAATATTATTTTATTGGCAGTCATCATCATGGTGATTGCTTTCTTTATGACTATGACAGGACGTGGTGGTGGAAATTTTTACATGCTCGCTCTTGTAATTTCAGGAGTAAGTATGAAAGTAGGTGCTCCAGCCAGTCAATTTATTCTTATGTGTTCTTCTTTAATGGCAGCCATATTTTTCAGTAAACATAAAATGAATCACTGGAAATTAATTATCGTTTTAGGAGTATTAATTTTTATCTCAGCTATGGCAGGAGGCTATTTTGGTGGTTTATTTAATGAAAAGATTTTAAAAATAGTATTTGCTATAATTATGTTTATAGCTGCTATATTTATTCTTAAAAAACCCAAACTAAGGCCTAGAAAAGAAAAAGCTTGGATTATAGATTTAACATCTAATGGAGAAACATATCAAGTAAATTTAATTATTACTATCCCTATAGTATTGGCTACTGGTTTTCTTTCTGGGATGGTAGGTGTCTCAGGAGGATCATTTTTAGTACCATTAATGTTATTAACTATGAATATACCTATGCAAATCGCAGTAGGCACTTCTACTACCCTAGTATCGCTTTCTGCAGCTGCCGGATTTATAGGACATTTAGGAGCTGGGGCGGTAGACTGGAGCTTAGCTCTTCCATTAGCTATTGGTGGTATAATAGGTGGCTTTGCTGGTGCTAAAGTAGCACTTAAATCTAAACCAAAGAATTTAAAATATCTATTTGCAGGAACTCAATTTGTAGCATCTATACTTATGATAATTAATGTATTAACTCATTAATCAAAAATATAAATTCATAAAAATATATAAATAAAAAATCGCACTACTTTTAAAGTAATGCGATTTTTTAATATAATTAAATGAGTTAATTTCTTATTTAAAAAATTATTTATTACTCATTTCTTTTTTAAGACGAGCTGTAAGAAGAGGTACCACTTTATTTACATCTCCTACTATTCCTATGTCAGATACTTGAAAAATAGGTGCAAATTTATCTTTATTTACTGCTATAATCATTTCAGATTCTTCCATACCTGCTAAATGTTGTATGGCTCCCGAAATACCTAACGCGAAATAAAGATTAGGACGAACTGTTTTACCAGTTTGACCTACTTGTCTATCTTGAGAAATAACACCCGCATCTACCATCGCACGAGAAGCTGATACTTCTGCTGCTCCTAACTGATGAGCAAGTTTATAAAGTTGGTCAAAACCTTTTTTATTACCTACTCCACGACCGCCTGAAATAAGAATATCCGCTTTAGTAATATCAATAAGTTGTTTTTCTTCTTTTACTGTCTTAATCATCTTAACAGCAAACTTAGATTCGTCAAACTTAGGTTCAAAACGAACTATAGTCCCATCATGATTAGCATCTCTATCATTCTTTTGCATAACACCTGGACGGACAGTACTCATTTGAGGACGGTTATTCGCACATTCAATAGTAGCCATAAGGTTACCACCAAAAGCTGGACGAGTCATCATCAAATTTTTCTCTTCTGAAATTTCTAATTTAGTACAATCAGCGGTGAGACCGGTTCTCATACGAGCAGATAATCTAGGAGCTAAATCACGTCCCATAGTAGTAGCACCAAATAAGAAAATACTTGGTCTAAAAGCTGTGATAACTTGATCTATTACCTGAGCATATTGTTCAGTAAGATAATCTTTTAAATTTGAGTGATCCACTACTATTACTTCGTCAGCCCCATATTCAATAAGATTTTGTGCTTGGTCAGCGATATTATCACCAAGAAATACTGCTACTACTTTTTCATTCAATGTTTTGGCTAAAGTAGTGGCTATTCCTAAAAGTTCAAGTGCTACTGGTTGAATAACACCTTGTCTCTGTTCTGCAAAAACAAATATATGTTTATAATCTTTTATCATATCTAAGAGTTTAAAGGTGTTAAATAATAAATTTTTCTTTCAATTTAGATACTACTAAATCGACAGCTTCTTCAGGAGTTACTTCATATACTTCACCAGAGGATTTAACACCCTTAGGGAAAGATTTCTTAACTCTAGTAGGAGAACCTTTAAGACCAAGTCTTGATTCTTCTATATCGATACTATCAGCAGTCCAAATTTCTACTTCTTTATCATAAGCATCTACAATACCTGCTACATTCATATAACGAGGTTTAAATGATGAGGCTAATACAGTAAGTAGACATTTGCCCTTTACTTCTAATAACTGATAACCATCTTCAATTTCTCTTTTTACTTCAAGTTTATTTTCACCAATAACTTTAGCATCAGCGACATAAGAAACTTGAGCTATACCTAAATGTTCAGATAACTGTGGTCCCACTTGTGCGGTATCACCATCAATAGCTTGACGTCCACAAATAATATAATCCCATTCTAAATTATTTAAAGCTCCTGATAATGCTGAAGAAGTAGCCAAAGTATCAGCTCCTGCAAATTTCCTATCTGTAAGTAAAATAGCTTTATCAGCACCCATTGCTAAGGCTTCACGTAAAATAAGATCAGCTTGAGGAGGTCCCATGGTTATTACAGTAACTTCTGCACCTTTTTCTTCTTTAAAGCGAAGAGCTAATTCTAAACCACCTTTATCATCAGGGTTCATAATAGAAGGAACTCCTTGACGGATTAATGTTCCTTTAATTGGATCGATCTTTACTACGGTCGTATCCGGTACTTGTTTAATACATACTACTATTTTCATCTATTGCTATTTAAAAAGGTTACCGGCTATCACCATACGTTGAACTTCTGATGTGCCTTCATAAATTTCTGTAATCTTAGCATCTCTCATCATCCTTTCTACAGGATATTCACGAGTATAACCATAACCACCAAAGAATTGGATAGCTTTATTAGTTACAGCTACTGCAGTTTCAGCTGCAAATAGTTTAGCCATAGCAGCTTCTGTAGAAAAACGAATATGCTGATCTTTGCAGAAAGCAGCTTTCCTAACAAGAAGTCTAGAAGCTTCGATTCTAGTATCTAAGTCAGCTAATACAAATTGAGTATTCTGGAATTTAGAAATAGAACGACCGAATTGTTTTCTTTCTTTAGTATATGCTACTACTTCATCCATAGCACCCTGAGCGATACCTAAAGCTTGAGCAGCGATACCTACACGACCACCATCTAGTGTTTGCATAGCTATTTTGAAACCACTACCTACTTTCCCTAATATATTATCTTTAGGTATACGACAATTAGTAAAGATAAGTTCTGCAGTAGCAGATCCTCTAATTCCTAATTTTAACTCATGTTTCCCTACTTGAAAACCTGGAGAGTCTCCTTCTACTATAAAAGTAGAAATACCCTTTACTCCTTTAGACTTATCAGTCATAGCAGAGATTACATATACATTAGCTTCACCAGAATTTGTGATAAAAATTTTATTACCATTTAATACCCACTCTTCTCCGTCTAGAACAGCAGTAGTTTGCTGAGCTGAAGCATCTGTACCTGCGTTAGGTTCAGTCAAGCCAAAAGCTCCTACCCATTCACCAGAACCTAATTTAGGAAGGTATTTATTTTTTTGTTCTTCTGTCCCATGTTCTAAAATAGGAGCGATACATAATGAAGTATGTGCAGAAAGCACCACACCTGTAGTAGCACAGAATTTAGAAATTTCTTCTACTGCTATAGTGTACATAATATTATCTCCACCTGCTCCTCCATATTCTTTAGGTAGTGGAATACCCATGAGGCCTAATTTAGCCATTTTCTCTACTGTTTCACGAGGGAATCTTTCCTGCTCATCTATTTCTGCAGCTAAAGGTTTTACTTCATTTTCAGCAAATTCTCTAATCATTTGCCTAAACAGTTCTTGAGATTTTGTTAGATTAAAATCCATACAAGATTATTTTTTATAATTATAAAATCCTTCTCCAGTTTTTCTACCGAGAAGATTTGCTCTTACCATTTTTCTTAAAAGTGGATGTGCTCTATATTTATCATCACCAAATTCTTTATGAAGAACGTCCATAATAGCTAGACAAACATCAAGTCCTATTAAATCACCTAATTCAAGAGGTCCCATAGGATGATTAGCACCTAATTTCATAGCACTATCGATTTCATCTCTAGTAGCTACACCGTCAGCTAAGATACCTACACCTTCATTTACTAGAGGTACTAAAATTCTGTTAACGACGAAACCAGGAGCTTCATTTACTTTAACAGGAGTTTTTCCTATAGATTCAGATAATTTTACGATTTGATTACATACAACATCAGAAGTCATTTGACCTTTGATTACTTCTACTAACTTCATTACTGGAGCTGGATTAAAAAAGTGCATACCGATAAATTTGTCAGCACGTGAAGTACTAGCAGCTATTTCAGTAATAGAAAGTGATGAACTATTAGTAGCAAAAATACATTCAGATTTACAAATAGTGTCAAGTTCTTTAAATACTTCTTTCTTTAATTCCATATCTTCTACAGCTGCTTCGATCACTAAATCTGCATCAGCAAATGATTTATAATCAGTAGTAGTAGTTATATTTGCGATGACAGCATCCATTGATTCTTGAGTTATTTTACCTCTAGAAACTCTTTTAGATAAAGATTTGGTCATTCTACCCATAGCTTTTTCTAAAGATGCATCTGATCTACTTTTCATTACTACAGGCATTCCTGCATTAGCGAAAGCCTGAACTATACCGGAACCCATAGTTCCTGTTCCAATTATACAAATTTTCATATTATTAATTTTTAAGGTTTCTATTTATTATTAAATACTGGTTTACGTTTTTCTAAAAATGCAGACATCCCTTCTGTTTGATCTTCTGAGGCGAAACATTCTGAAAATAAATTATTTTCATTCTTGATAGCCTCATCTCTAGTCACATCATAAACTTTGTTAATACTAGCTTTAGCATTTTTAACTGCTATAGGAGCACATTTTAAAATAGCACCTGCCATTTTTAAACATTCCTCCATAAGATTTTCTAAAGGACAGATTTTACTGATAAGACCGACTCTATATGCTTCATCAGCTTTTATCATCTTACCCGTGAAAATAAGTTCTTTGGCGACAGCCATGCCACATATTTTAGTCAATCTTACTGTACCAGAAAAACCTGGGATAATACCCAATGTTACTTCAGGCTGACCAAAACGTGCATTTTCTGAAGCTATTCTAATATCACAAGCTAGTGAAAGTTCGCATCCACCTCCGAGAGCAAAACCATTTACAGCAGCAATAACTGGAATTTCTAAATCTTCAATTTTCTTAAATACGGAAGACCCAAATTCACCAAATTCAAGAGCCTCTTGTGCATTCTTTATTTTCATTTCTGCTATATCAGCACCAGCTACGAAAGCTTTTGGGCCATCACCTGTTACAATAAGAACTCTTATAGATTCATCTAAATTATCTATATAATCGTTTATTTCTGTAAGGATAACTGTATTTAGTGCATTTAATGACTTAGGGGCAGAAATAGTAAGAATACCTATATGGTCTTTTCTATTTTCGGTTTTTAAAAATTTGTAATCCATAATTTAGAATTATTGTCTCATTTCTTTAAGATCCTTGGCAATAATTAATTTTGCTCCAGTAGCTTCTTGTATTTGGTCTACTGTATATTCAGAATTAATTTCTATTAATTCAATACCTTTTTTAGTGATATTCATAACCCCCATTTCTGTAATAATCATATCTACTTGTCCTGCAGCTGTTAACGGAAGAGTACATTTATCTAAGATTTTAAGTTTTCCTTTAGCTGTATGAGTCATAGTAAGAATTACTTTGTTAGCTCCTACTAATAAATCCATAGCACCACCCATACCTGGAACCATTTTGCCAGGAATAATCCAGTTAGCTAAATCACCTTTTTCATCTACTTGTAAAGCACCTAGAAAAGTAACATCTACATGTCCTCCTCTGATTAATGCAAATGAATCTGCTGAACTACATGCATAAGCTCCAGGTAAAGCAGTAATAAAACCACCACCTGAGTTTACAAGATTTTTATCTTCTTTACCTTTTTCAGGAGTAGACCCCATACCTACAAGGCCATTTTCAGTTTGTAATGTTACTGATACATCTTTTGGAAGAAAATTAGGAATCATAGTAGGTAATCCAATACCTAGATTAACTACGTCACCATCTTTAAGTTCTAAAGCTGCTCTTCGAGCTATGAACTGTCTTGTTTGAATTTTATCCATGATAGTATATTTAAATTATTATTGTTTATTTATTATTTCTTTTTACGAATTCCTGAGCAATATAGGAAACTACATCGTTTGCAAAGGAATTCATTCCGAATCCTGCATCAAAACCGATTTCCTTAGCAAGTTCATGAGAAATACGAGGACCACCACAAACGATAATCATCTTATCTCTTAAATTTTCGGCTTCCATAAGTTCGACCATTTTAACCATATTTTTAATATGTACATCCTTCTGTGTTACAGTTTGAGAAACAAGTAAAGCATCAGCATGTAATTCTAAACCTTTAGCTATTAAATCTTCATTAAGGACTTGACTACCTAGATTATATGCATCTATCATTTCATATCTTTCAATACCATAGTGTCCAGCAAATCCCTTCATATTCATAATAGCATCAATACCTACTGTATGAGCATCAGTACCAGTAGAAGCTCCTACTATCACTAATTTTCTACCTATATTTTCTTTAATATAAACATCACAATCGTGCATATTCATTACGTCAGATTCTACTTTGGGTACATGAATAGTAGTAAAATCTACTGTGTACTTAGTAGAACCATAACAATTAAAGAATGTATATCCAGGAGTAAGTTCTTTATAGAAAACTACTAGAGGATTATCAAATCCCATTTTTATTATTAACTGTTTAGCTGCCTCGATGGCTTCATCACCCATAGGTACAGGAAGTGTAAAGCTCAGCTGTACTTTCCCGTCATTCATGGTATCACCATAAGGTTTCGCTTTGGTCAGGTCAAGTGTCTTATCAAATTCCTTGCCTTCCATTGAATATAATCCTGCTCCCATATTATTTATTTCCTTTCATTATTTTAATAAATGGATTCATATAATTTTCACCTTTTATACAAACGCCTGCTAAACCTTTACCTCCAGTATAAGGGCGTTTTACATCTCCAAAAATACCTTGTTCAAGAGAACTGAAAAGACCTTCTTTTACCATAACTTCTAGAAGTTCTATGGCTTTATTTAGTACTTTAGCTGCTCTCTTTCGACAAATACCATCTTTTGCAAATTCAAATTCATCTCCTATATCTTTCATATTATTGAAGATATATCTTGCATTTTCGATAGAAAGATATCTATCAGACATAAATGGAGTATGAATAGCTTCAGTAGGCATTCCTAATAATTGAATACCTTGATGTGTCCAAATACCTACCATATTGAATAATGCATCTTGAATATGACCTTTAAAAATATTACCAGTCATAAATTTTGTAGGAGGCATATATTTCAATGTGGCTTTAGGAAAGATTTCCCTAAGCATTTGGGCTTCTGCCAATTCCATAAGGAAACCATTAGTTTGGTTAGGATTCATTTCGAAAGCATGACCTAAACCCTGTTGTTCCTCTGGAAGACCTGCACCTAAAGCTAATTGTTCATTGATAAAATCTGAAGCAAGTACAGTATGAGCTGCTTCAATAGCATCTGCAGTAGTTAGATAATTATCTTCACCAGTGTTAATAATAACTCCAGCAAAACCATTAATAATACGAGACATGTATTGATCTACCATTGTTCTTTGCATATTAATATCTCTAAATAAGATACCATATAATGCATCATTTAACATAACATCTAATCCTTCAAATGCCCCCATAATAGCTATTTCAGGCATACATAGACCTGAACAATAATTACATAATCTAACATATTTTCCGACTTCTTCACCTACCTTATCTAAGGCCTGTCTCATTATCCGGAAGTTTTCCTGAGTAGCCATGGTGCCACCAAACCCCTCAGTAGTAGGTCCATAAGGAACATAGTCAAGAAGTGATTGTCCTGTTGTTCTAATTACAGCTATAATATCAGCACCCTGACGAGCAGCTGCTTCAGCTTGCACTACATCTTCGTAGATATTACCAGTAGCCACGATTACATATAAATATGGTTTTGGGCCTTCTCCCATAGTATCAATATAATGTTCTCTCCTCTGTCTTCTTGTTCTTATTCTTTTTATAGAATAATCAATAATAGGCTGAATAGCTTTTTCTATTTCTGCTTTAGGAGCAATTTTTAATTTGGTAATTTCTAATTTTCCAGCAGATATTTCTTCAGCTATTTGTTGAGGAGAAAGACCTGTTTGAATCATAGCATTACCTATATAAAACAAAGCTCCCTCACTTAAAGCTCCATTATTATTTATATCATCTACTAAGATATTAGGAAGTGGTACTTCATTATTATCAATACCATCTATACCCATAAGACGACAAAGAGTTCTTTCGACAGTTAAAGTAGATCTTTTATCTACAAAAGCCTGTACATCGTCAGAAATAGACTTAGCAAGATCTTTTGCATGTTTAATCTTGTTTTGATCAAGTCCTAATTTACTTTGCATATACGTTAATTGTTTAATATTTTTTTCGCTTCGGCTATCCATTCTTTTGAAATTCCCATATTGGTCGCTACATTTAGTGCTTCTTGAGGAACTTCTCCAGAAGGAGATGGTCTAAGTGAATAATTCATTTTTCCATTCTCTAACCCTTTTACCTTTAACCTTTGACAATCCTTGGATTCTATATTATAATGTGTGGTCATTAATAAACTAATATTTTTTTTATAAAGTATTTTAATAAGTGAAGAAACTAAAGCAGTACCTTCTATCGGGTTCGTACTTCTAGCAGGCTCATCTATCAATGCTAATATATCTTTCCCATTAGTCTGACATCTTATCACTTCATCTATTCGTTTCATTTCGCTACCAAAAGATGAAATACCTTCTTTTTCGTCTTGTCCATCACCAGCACAAAAGAAAATATCTTTTCTAATACTAACTTCAGCTTCCTTTACAGGTAATCCGAAACCAAACTGAAAAAGATATTGACATAAAATAACAGTTTTTAATACTACCGTTTTTCCTCCCATATTAGAACCTATAATCAATACAGGTTTATCATTGAAAGAAATATCTATGTTTTGAAAGTCTTTTCCTTTTTCCTTTAATAAAGACTTAATTAAAGGGTTAAACATAGATTTTAAAATATTATCAGACTGAGATATAGTAGGAAAATTTAAATTCAAATCTCTATTCATCACAGATTTGGCCAGGTAGATATCTACCAAAACCATAGCTTCTAGAGTTTCCTTTAACATTTTAGAATACTTAAGTAAAGATTTACATATCTTTTCACGAATATGTATTTCTAATTCTTGAGATTCTATAGTTAACTTTAGTATAGTATCTTCATCTTTAGTACAACGAATATGTTGTCTTATCTGTGCTAATTCTTTAGAATAACGATCATATACATAGAAAGTAGATATACGATTACCATCTGGATCAAGTATATTTATTACTTCCTCTATGCTAGCAGATATATCACAATTAATATAATGCTTGGCCAATATTCTAGAAATTTTGGAAGATAATAAAGCCAAATTCTTTATTTCAAATAGCTCTATATCATCTAATGTTTTTTCTAATGAAAGATTTTCAATAGTTTCATGAATATCTTTTATAGCACTTAACTGATGCTGAAGGCTACATAATAAATTTTTATTTTCATACTTTTGTACAAATTCTGAATATTCACGGACTTTATCTTGATGAAATTTAATATCTTTTTCTGTAGTGTACATTTCTGTTTCAAGCATATAATGCCTTGAATAGCCTGACATCAACGGCAGACTTTCGAAACAATAACGTAATCCACAAGAGGAATCAATAATTTCTTTAAACTTCATATTTGTTTTTTACTATATCATAAACCGGTAATCCAATAGCTTCAGATAACGTTTTACATAACATATCTGAATCTAAATTATATCCATTAGGTGCAGTAGGGTTAACTGTTACTGCTAATAACTTACTCTTTTGTTCACAAGTAAGATGTCCACCACGTTTAATAAAGTAGTGATAAGTCTGAGGCTCTATAAATATCTTAGTAAAGTCTTTTACTCTTAACTCTATTTCGGATAATCTTTTTTCACTCATAAATTTCTTCATAAATCTATCAGTTAAGGCCCCATTTATATATACTACATCGACATTATCATCTATTTTGACATTATTAGAAAATAATGATGAAACCATCATTACATTATTATTTTCAGATTTGGTTGCAAGAGGTAAATTAATCATCTCACAAACAAAGGCTGTTTTATTTACTAGAGTTTTAATATTTGCTGAATATGCTGCTCCTGTCGCTAATACCATAGCCTCACTTATTACCGGCGAAGCAGAACTAAGACGAGATAAAGCACCATCTATAATATTTAAATCGATTCCTAAATATCTGTTTTTCTTCATTATTCTAGCTAATGAAGCAGTCGACGCAGGTCCCGATAACATTACTTTTCCTGGAGCTACAGCTCTAGCAGTAAGTATTCTACCTAAAGATGTATTTTCATCAGTGATATCGATTAGTTCCGAAATCACTTCACGAGATCGGTAATGTTTCTCACTAGTAACGAAATATAAGCCTTCTCTGATATGGATTTCAGGTTTTTCTGTAGCGGTAACCTGATCCATTTTTTCGCCATCTACTCCTATAGAAGTAATACAGACTCCCCTTTTGTTAAAGGGTAGTCTGTTAAGAATATAATTGAGACATTCGGTCTTACCTACATTTTTTTCCAATCCTACTATGGAAAGACTTTTATATTTTAATATCTCTTTTATAAATGGCATTACATAATGTTCTTATTTCTTTTTGTTCCTTTCGTGTCTCATAAGATGAGAAGGTTCAAGAGCTAATTTCTGACCTTTTAATAATGTAATAATACCTTCTGCTGGTTTATCATTATAATGAGATACCTGATAATCAGGATTATCATAATGAGTAGGTTCAGTATAAGTAGTAATTACACCTTCATAATTTCTAAGGACTACTCTACCAGGAGCTTGTGATATTACATACTGAGGCATTACAGGAATTTTTCCACCACCACCTGGAGCATCTATCACGAAAGTGGGAACTGCCAATCCAGAAGTATGACCTCTTAGACCTTCAATAATTTCGATACCTTTAGAAACTGGAGTACGGAAATGTGATAGACCCATAGATAAGTCACATTGATAGATATAATAAGGTCTTACTCTTATATAAACTAATTTTTGGACTAATGTTTTCATGATGTCTACACTATCATTTACGCCTCTTAGAAGTACTGACTGATTACCTAAAGGAATACCAGCATCAGCTAATCTAGCACATGCTGCAGATGATTCTACGGTAATTTCATTAGGATGATTAAAATGAGTATTCAACCAAATAGGATGATACTTTTTAATCATATTAACTAATTCTGGAGTTATTCTCTGTGGGCATACTACAGGAGTACGAGTTCCTAATCTAATGATTTCTACATGAGGAATAGCACGTAATTTCTTGAAAATATATTCAAGTTTTTCGTCACTAACCATTAAAGCATCACCACCAGAAAGTAAGACATCTCTTACTTGAGGAGTTCTAGCTATATAATCTATACCTGCATCGATTCTTTCTTTAGTAGCACCAGCATCTGTATGACCAGCAAAACGACGACGAGTACAATGACGACAATACATAGAGCACATATCTGTGATTAAAAATAATACTCTATCTGGATATCTATGAGTTAACCCAGGAACTGGAGAATCAGTATCTTCATGAAGAGGATCTAATTGATCTTCTGGAGCTTGATATAATTCAGCAGCTGTAGGTACAGCTTGTTTTCGAATAGGACAATTAGTATTATCAGGATTTATAAGACTTAAATAATATGGTGTAATAGCCATTCTGATAGTAGAAAGACATTTGTGTATACCTTCTGCTTCTTCAGGGGTTAATTCTATATATTTGTTAAGATCTTCTAAATTTTCTATTCTATTTTTTACTTGCCATTTCCAATCATTCCACTGAGCATCAGTAACATTTGGAAATAGTGCTTTTCTTCTTGATTTATACATGATTAGTATTAATTAAGCGTAAAGATCTTCAAATATTTTTCTCAATTTAGGACATTCTCTAAGTTCTTGAAGTGTAATTTCGGCATGACCTTTAGTGTAACCATTACCTATAATCATAGTAACATCTTTACCTACACCTTCTGCACCTAGAGCAGCTTTTGTAAAACTTGTAGACATAGAGAAGAAATAAACTAATCCATCATCTTTAGTACAAAGAACTGATGTCATTTCAGTATCAGGAATGTTAACATTGTTAATAACTATGTCACACATCTTACCATTAGTTAATTTTTCTACTTTTTCCATAACTGAAACTGATTCAGCAGCATTTCCTGCAAAGACTTCATCACAGAAATCTAAATCTTGTAATCTCTTAGTAGATTTTTCTGAATGACACATACCGATTACTTTACCAGTAACACCTGCACGTTTCATGGCTTCATAGCAGCAAAGCATACCAGATTTTCCACCTGCACCGATAATAAGAACAGTATCACCAGGTTTTACTAATTTAGCTACCTGAGCAGGAGCACCTGCTACATCTAAGGCTGATAATGCTAAATTTTCAGGCATATCTGTAGGGATCTTAGCATAAATACCTGATTCAAATAATATAGCTTTACCATCGATATCTACTTGATCGATTTCAGGACGAATTTCTTTAATTTTATCTATACGAAGAGGCGTTAGAGATAAAGAAACTAAAGTAGCGATTTTATCACCTACCTTAAGATCGATTTTATCTTTAATAGCATCTCCTATTTGTTCTACAGTACCAAGAAGCATTCCACCTGAACCTGTCCATGGATTTCTGTGTTTTCCTTGTTTCTTGACGATATCTATCATGATTTCAGCGATTTTATCTAATTTACCGCCGGCTCTTTTAGAGATATCTGTGAAAGACGCTGAGTCAATATTTAATGTTTGAACATTAATAAGAATCTCATTGTCATAAATTTCATCCATATTATTGTCTACTTTATTAGCAGGCTGTGGTAGAACATTTTTAGGCTCTATCACCCTATGGATGCCATACTTATTTCCTTTCTTTTGCATTTTATTAATTATTAATAGTGATTAGTTATTTTATTATTTTAATGGTGCAAGGCTAAGAATTTTACGAGCTTCAGCTGGTGTAGCTATTTCTCTTCCTAATTCTTTAGCCATTCTAACGATTTTAGCTACTAATTCTCCATTAGATTTAGCTAATACGCCTTTTGATAGATATACATTATCTTCGAAACCTACTCTAACATGACCACCATCTATGATAGCCGCTGCTGCTAGAGGTATTTCATAACGTCCTACTCCTGCCACAGTATAAGTCGCGTCAGATGGAATACTACCACGCATGAAAACAAAATCTCTTAAAGAACCTCCAATACCACCATTCACTCCCATAACGAAGTCAAAATGCATAGGTTCTTTTATAAATCCTTTTTTCTTAAGTCTTAATGCCATTTCGATCATAGACTTATCGAAAACTTCAATTTCTGGTTTAATATTTCTTTCTATCATTTTTTTACCGAAATATTTTATAGTATTTTCGGTATTAGTAAAAACATCATCTCCACCGAAATTACATGTACCACAGTCTAATGTGGCCATTTCAGGTAATAATTCAGTAGGCTGAAGCCTTTCGTCATCAGTCATACCCACTGCTCCACCTGTAGAAGGCTGGATAATAGCATCTGGACATTCTTTTCTGATAGCATCGATTATTTCTTTGAATCTATCCTTATCCTGTGTAGGAGTACCATCATCTAAACGAACATGTAAATGAATAATAGAAGCACCTGCATCATAAGCAGATTTAGCTTCTCTTACGCATTCTGCAATAGTATAAGGTACAGCAGGATTGTGCTCTTTTAGCACTTCAGCGCCACAGATAGCTGCGCTAATTATTAATTTTTCCATTTAAATAACTATTTATTATTTCTTTGACATTTTTTAGGAACTACGCAAGTACCTGTAGCACGACATACTACTACTGGTTCTGTTAGTACATCACAAGCTGAATCAGAGAGATCAGTTCTAGGAGCAATAACTTTACGTGCTTCGAATTTCATCTTTCTAGATGTGTTTCCCACATGAGTTATTTCACCTACTGCTTCGATGAAATCACCAGCATACACAGGTGATAAGAATTCCACATTGTCATAAGCACAGAAGAGACCTTCATCTCCATCTTGAATAATAAGTAATTCGGTAGCCACATCACCGAATAAAGCAAGCATATGAGCTCCATCGACTAAATTTCCACCATAATGAGCATCTTGAGCACTCATACGTAATCTAATAATAGATTTTACTGCCATAATTATTATGTTTTATTTTTTTCTGTAAATGTAATCAACTAAAATACTAGGAGTATGGACATTTTCTGGAGCTATTTCTCCTACAGGTACGACTTTTTCAGCTTCCACTACTACAATGTCAGCAGCAGTAGCCATATCAGGGTTAAAGTTTTTAGTAGTTCCTAGATAAACACAGTTACCTGATTCATCTACTATATTAGCACCTAAGAAAGCAATATCTGCTCCAAGAGGTTTTTCGAGTAAATATTCTTTACCATCTACTTTAACAATAGATTTGCCATCAGCGATAATAGTACCTAGTCCAGTAGTAGTTAAAACTCCACCTAACCCAGCACCTTTAGCTCTTATTCTTTCAGCTAAAGTACCTTGAGGCACAAATTCTACATCAAGTTCACCAGAGTTCATCTGATTACCTGTTTCGGGATTTGTACCTACATGAGAAGCAATAACTTTTTTTACCTGTTTGTTTACTACTAATTGTCCTAATGATTTATCAGGAAAAGCAGTATCGTTACATATTACAGTCAAATTTTTTACTCCCGATTTGGCAAGAGCATCCATAATTTGATTAGCAGCACCGACAGCTAAAAAGCCGCCTACCATTACTGTCATACCATCTTTTACTAAAGAGACGGCTTTTTCAAGTGTAATTTCTTTTTTCATACAAGTATAGTGTTTAAAAATTCTTTTTCTTTTCAATATTTTCTTATAGTTCACAAATATAATCAAAAATTATAAATTTTCTATATCTATATTATTCATTACTAATGTATAATATTGCCCAATATTAGTACATTTTTATAGGGTTTGAATAAATACTTAAAATTCTGTTTCTTAATTCATTAATATCTAAAGTACTATCTATAGATGAAATATTTTCTAGACCTTTTTCCATATATTTAATGAATGATTCTCTCTCTAATTTATCATATTTATAGGCATATGTGTCAGTGCGATTTATGATATCATAAGCAATATAATTATTCGGCCAAAGCTTATAATTAGAATTAACAGAATTATCTAATACTGAAGCCAACTCTAGAAACTTCTTATTTTTTGGATATAAACTACATTTTTTAATAGTATCTAAGGTAATAGGAGAACCAAAATGGAAATGAACTCTACCTTTCTTCTGAGTAATACCAGTTAAAACACTATTAAAATCTTCACCTTTATCTTTTACATATTTCCCTTTACTGCTAATAAATACTTCACGAGCTTTTAGAAAAGCACATGGTTCATATTCATATGAAATAGATACAGGTAAAAGAGATAATTCATCAAAATTGCTCACAAAGTCATTTTCACCACTCATATCTAACATTTTAAGAAGACCTTGTTCAGTATTATCATTACCTTCTTTAGCACGACCATTACCTTGAGCTATCCAAACAGAATTCTTCTGGCTAGTAACACAGTTTCGAATATATCCAGAAAGCTCATTAGAAGCCATATAAAGCTCTTTGGGAGTTCCGTTGCGTCTTACCTTAATCATTCTATTAGAGCGGCAAATATCCTCCAAAAAAGGCGATGTAATAAGATTATCACCTACAGCTATTTCAGTTATAGAAGAATTATTACGATAGAAAATTAATTGAATAATAGCAGGATCTAAAAAAATATCTCTATGATTACATATTAATACATGTTTTTTTCCATCATTAATATTCTCTATACCTGAATAAGTTAATTCATCTATAGTTTTATTAACTATGGATGCTATAATATCAGCGACCACTTTAGTTTGGAAATCATCGACTGATTTCATAGATTTAATCAAATTTCTTTGACTTTTCACATCACAATTTTCACCATATAGATAATGATAAATATTATCAATTAAGGGATTTTCAGAAATGCGTTTAACAGCCCCTACCAGTTCTTTATCAGTATAAGGTCTAATTTTGTCGTAATTAATATTCATTAATTTCTTTTTTGATACATATAACATCTAAATAGTACAGATATTAATATAATATAGTAATACACCATTACAAGAATAATACCAAGATCCACTATGGTAAGAGCATGATATGTATCAAATAATACTATACATGCTATCCATTCTATTATTAATAAGGCTACTAAAGAAAGACTATTAAGATAAACAAAAAGATATAAGAATAATGCTAAGGCTGTAATACCTACTGTAAATATAAAAATAAAATCATCTCCTATAGTGAAAAACATGATAGCGCTAAATACTAACATGAAAATCATAACAGCAAATCCCTTTTCTTTAAGATATTGATCCTGATTCTTTCTTATTTTAATTTTGCTTCTGCTCATAACATATATTAATACGATTAAGACAGAAAACGAAGCAATAATATCTTTAACATAGAGAACACTCGCTGGTATTAAATGAGCTAAGTACCCTATTCCTTGACCTAACAATAGTATTATAATAGTGGTTAATAAAACAGACAGAATAGAACGACCAAGAGATTTTAGCCTAATATGCCTAGATAATATCATAAACACTAAAGAAAAACAGAAAATAGCAAAGATTATCGCGTTTACTAAATTCCAAGATTGTTTTTTAAATGTAATTATACCCCAAGGATGAGAAAAATAAATACTTTCTTCAGATTTTTTTAAATAATTTGAATCAGAATATTTATCATTAGTTAAATATTCTTTAATAATAGGCTCTGTCTGAGATCCATAATGTTGAAGAGTTTTAAGATTAATATTAGAATAATTATCATTAGCATTATGATAGTAGTCTGAATTTACAAGATTAGCAAAATTCACCCCAGGAATAAGTTCCTTCTTCAAATATGTATAATCTGTAAAATAAGGTAAATAGCTATAAATAACAGAAGTAAGAGAATAAGCATGAGGATACTCAGTTTGTTTATATAAATCTATTATTTTGGAATTATTTTCAGAAGTCTCAAATAACAAAACAGGTCCTCTAACTCCGCATGCCTCCAAATTCATAACCAATCCCACATCATCAAATACCCAATTATCATATTCTATAGCATTTCTTACACCATCACAATGATTTTCTTCGGCATCAGTGAATAAAATTTTAATACCTTGTTTCCAGTCTTTTCTATATTTAAGAGCCTGTGAAACAGATTCTAAACTTACAGAAAGGCCATAACCATCATCAGCAGCACCCAAAGACCATTCCTCTTTCCCATTGACGACAGTCATAAATCTTGAATCATAATGAGCCACCAATAATAAATAAGAATCAGGCTCATAAGTAGAAGAATCTGCTCTAATAGGATAAAATTCAGCATAAATATCAGCAATATCTATAATATATGGTTCCTGCCTGGCAGCAATATTTTTATACTCTAAGACTCGTGGATGTCCTCCCATATCGTCCAATCGCTGATATAAGTAATTTTTAAGCTGATTTTTAGCAAAAGGCTGTTGGAAAGAATGTGGATTTTGAGAAATTATTTTTATATCAGAGGCTACTCTTTCAGCTGAAAATGATTCAGAATCAATACTTTGTACTTTTGGGGAATGAATTAACCCAAATGCCATTAAAGCACATAATATTATAAGAATATAAGCAAAATATCTCTTAATTGTTTTCATTTACAGAAGATAGTTTTTTTGTAAAACAGTTAGTTGTACAAATTTAATTAAAATTCATCTGAAAACAATATTTATCTAATCTTCATAATTTATCTAAACATCAGACAACTATCTCCATAACTGAGAAAACGAAAATCATGTTTCATGGCATAATCATAAGCTTTTTGCCAATCTTCTCCAATAAAAGCAGCTATTAATAATAATAAAGTACTGTGTGGCTGATGAAAATTAGTAACTAATATATCTACTACTTGAAACTTATATGAAGGAACAATAATGATTTGTGTTCTTGTCATAAAGGACTGTAAATCATTAATTTTCATATATTCAATTAAGGCTTTAGTTACAGTAAATAAAGAAGGCATTTCTTCTCCTTCATGATTATAAGGTGCCCATTGTTCGACTGTTCTTGGAGTCCAATTAATAGGACCTTGTTTATAACAGTCTAAACCAAGATAATATAGAGATTCGAGAGTACGAGTAGATGTAGTACCCACAGCTATAACCTTTTGATTATCAGACTTATTATTTAATTTCTCTAATAAATCTAAAGATACTATGAAAGGTTCCTTATGCATAGTATGATCTATGATATCCTTAGATTTAACAGGTAAAAAAGTACCAGCACCTACATGAAGACATACATTTTCTTCAATAATTCCTTTAGCCTTAAGATCCTCTAATACTTTAGGAGTAAAATGTAACCCCGCTGTAGGAGCAGCTACAGAGCCTTTTCTTTTAGCATATGTAGTTTGATATCTTATAGTATCTATAGCTTCTGATTCTCTATTTAAATAAGGTGGAATAGGTATTTTCCCATGATTCTCTAATATTTCAGAGAAAGTATATTTATCATTCCAAGTAAATTCTACTATTATTTCAGCATCTCGGCTTATTAATTCAGCCTTTAAATTCATGTCTAACAGTGTATTACTAAAATCAGCATGTAAATAAGCAGATAATTTACCATGTTTCCAACGTTTTATATTACCGACAATGACTTTCCATCTAGAACTACCTTTGGCATCGAAAGCTTGCACATAATCCATAGGAGAACAAGGTTCTAGGCAGAATATTTCTATAATAGCACCTGTATCTTTCTTAAAAAACATACGAGCAGGAACTACTTTAGTATTATTAAATACCATTAAAGATCCTGAGGGTAGGTAATTAGAAATATTTTTAAATATAGATTCGCTAACCTCACCATACTTATATATAAGGAGTTTAGATTCATCTCTTTTTTCTAATGGATATTTTGCAATCCTTGCATCAGGAAGATTATATGTATAATCTTTCATTAATATTTTCATCTCTTTCATAAACACTCAAATTTGCCCGTAAATCAATTAACGGCTGCAAAACTATACATAATACCATTAACAACAAAATCTCTTAAATTTAAAAATTGTTTACATATGCAAATTACATATTTAAATACTTGATAATCAACTTCTAAACAGCGATTACTTAATGATTTACATTTGTAATAAAGAGTATTTACACTTGTTACCAAAGGTTATAACTGTGTTTTTACGCTTAATTATATATCTCATACTCAGTATTTTAGAAGTGTTATATAATATATTACTATAGGTCTAAAACTCTGTTTTCTGTCAAAAATTAATATATACCTAATTATTACTGGCTTTGACGATGGTTTACCGACTTATACCCAGTATGTTATATATTTTAATTAAAGTTTTAGATTCAATACTAAGTGATATCTGTACCTCATTAATTACTATACACTTATATAATATTGCTTAAATACTTGACATTTGTAATTTTTAAATTGATTACATTTGTTAATAATATATTGCTTACATTTGTATCAACTTAAATTCACATATATGAATCAGCGTTTACAACAATTATTAACACTAGAAAGCCTCACTTCTGCCCAGCTTGCTGACAAATTAGGAATAGGCCGTTCAAGTATCTCTCATATATTAGCTGGAAGAAATAAACCTAGCTATGATTTTATAAGATCTATTTTAATTAAATTCCCTAATTTAAATGCGGACTGGTTTATTACAGGGAAAGGGAAACCTTATAAAGATAGTAATGACAATGATGAAGCTTCTCCCCTTTCTTTAGATGAGATCTTACCTGAAGATACTTCTATACCCGATTATAATATATCCGAAGAAGATGATTTACCACTATCTGTACCATCAAAAAAAGATAAAAAGATAAAAAGGATAACTATTTTTTATTCAGATGGAAGTTTCGATGAATTTTCACGATAATCTTATTATATTTGTATCAACTAAGAAGACTACTACAAATGTATAAGATAATTAGAGCTATATTATTCTCATTTTCTGCAGAAACTGCACATAAACTCACTTTTAAACTCTTACGAATACTAGCATACATACCTTTTGGAAGGCAATTAGCTCGGCTTTTCTATTGTTATAAGAATCCTAATCTTTCTCGAGAAGTATTTGGTATTAATTTCAAAAATCCCATAGGTTTAGCTGCTGGATTAGATAAAAATGGAGACTATTATAATGATTTAGCTAATTTCGGCTTTGGATTTATCGAAATAGGTTCTGTTACACCTAATCCTCAGTCTGGTAATCTTAAACCAAGACTATTTAGATTAGTATCTGATGAAGCGATTATAAATCGAATGGGCATTAATAATAATGGTGTTAAATACATGGTAAATAGCCTTAGAAAAGAACATCCTAACATTATTATAGGTGGAAATATAGCCAAAGGCACTAATACTAATAATGATTTAGCTGGTAAAGATTATGAAAAATGTTTTTCCCTATTATATAACTTTGTAGATTATTTTGTATTAAATGTATCCTGCCCTAATGTAGAGAATCTTACAGAACTCCAAAGCATTGATAATCTGAGTACTATAATAGATAGAATTCTTACTCTTCGTCGTTATTTTGATGACTATAGACCTATCATCATAAAATTGTCGCCAGATATATCTAATAAACTATTAGATGAAATTATAGAACTAGCCTTAATCTCTGGAATAGACGGAATAATGGCTTCAAATACTACTTTAGATAGAGAAGGTTTAAAAGCTGATAAAGAAAGACTTGACTTCATAGGAAAAGGTGGTTTAAGTGGTGCTCCTTTATATAATAAGAGTTTACAAATGGTTAAATATATTCACAAAAAAACTAATGGCCTTTTACCCATTATCGCAGTAGGTGGTATTCATACTCCTCAACAAGCTAAAGAGATGTTAAATTCTGGAGCTTCTTTGATCCAGATTTATAGTTCTTTTATATATGAGGGGCCAGGAATTGTGAAAAAGATGTTAAAATATATAAAATGAAAAAATGTGCAATTTGTACCATAGGTGATGAGATCTTAATAGGACAGATTATAGATACTAATTCTGCCTATATTGCCCAGGAAATGAACAAAATAGGCCTTGATGTGGCTGCTATTAGTTCTTTCTCCGATGAAAAGAATGATATTATCACTAATATCACCAGAAACTTAGAAAATCATGATATAGTAATAATAACTGGAGGTCTTGGTCCCACAAATGATGATATCACTAAATCATGTCTTGCGAAAGTCTTTGGTAGTGAGAACTTTGTTATCAACGAAGCTCAATTAGAGATAATTAAAAAAATCACTAAGACTATGAATAAAGATCTTACTGATGTTAATAAAAGACAAGCTTCTGTTCCAGAAGGCTGTGAAGTAATTCCTAATGTATTAGGTACTGCTCCTTGTATAGTTTTCAGATTTTCTGAAGACAAATTCAAACACCAACCTACCTTATATTCTATGCCTGGAGTACCTTATGAAGCTCTAGGACTTATACCTAAAGTAATAAAAGATATAAAAGCACATAACCAGTTGAATCACATCTATCATAAGACTATATTAACTTATGGTATAGGAGAGTCTTTTTTAGCTGAAAAGATTAAAGAATGGGAAAATACTTTGCCTAAAGATTTACATTTGGCATACCTTCCTAACGCTCTTACCGGAGTCAAACTTAGATTATCTCTATACAATACTACTGATAAAAATGGTATGGATAGAATTAATAAAGAATTCGATAAATTAAAACCTATTCTTGGTAATGTTATATATGGTGAAAATGAAGGTGATTTAGCTTCTGCTATAGGTAAATTACTTACTGATAATGCTTTAACAGTAGCTACTGCAGAATCTTGCACTGGTGGAAAGATAGCTAATGAATTAATAAAAGTAGCTGGAGCTTCTGCATATGTAATAGGCGGTATAGTAGCTTATAATAATCGTATAAAAACTGGTTTATTAGGTGTGGACGAAAAAACCATTAGAAGAAAAGGCGTTGTAAGTACTGAATGTGCTGAAGAAATGGCTTTAGGAATTATTAGATTAATGGATACAGACTTCGCAGTCTCTACCTCTGGCATAGCAGGTCCTACTGGTGAAACTAAAGATAAACCTATAGGAACAGTTTGTATGGCAGTAGCTATTCAAGATAGAGAAACATTGAAAACTAAAGTCGTATCTAAATTAATACACTGCTCTACTGAAAGATCTAAAAATATTAATAGATTCACTGCTAACGCATTAAATTATTTGAGATTAGAAATTTTAAAAACTCTAGAAAAATAATTAACGCTTAGATACTACAGATTGCACTTTTTTTATAAGTCTTAAAAAATTACCACCCATTATACCATCTATATCAGCCTCAGAATAACCTTGGGCTTTTAATTCACCTGCGATTATAGAAAATTGAGATATATCTCTTAAACCTTCAGGCGCTGTACTGATACCATCGAAGTCAGACCCTATACCGATATATTCACACCCCACCAAATCTCTTATATGATCAATATGATCAATAACTCTTTTATAAGAAGGAGCTGAATAATCTGCTAATCTTTTTTGTAAAGAATAGTATTTATTTTTATAAACTTCATTCTTAAGATCCGCTCTATATTTAGCTTGATAATTTTCTAATTCATCCAATAGAAAATCATATTCTTCAGTATAAAAATTATCATCTAAAAAGCCTGGATATAAATTAACTTGCACTACTCCACCTTTTTTGGCCAAATCTATAATCATCTGATCTGTAAGATTTCGTGGCTGGTTACATAAAGCTCTACAACAAGAGTGAGTAGCTGCAAATGGGACCTCAGAATACTTGATAAGATCATAGAAAGAATCATCAGAAATATGAGAACAATCTAAAAGTATTCCCAATTTATTACATTCCTGAACGACAGTCTTGCCAAAACTTGAAAGTCCTCCCCATTTTTTCTCTTTAGAAGCACAAGAATCACAAACATTATTATTGCCCGAATGTGTTAATGTTAAATACCTAATTCCCATATCATAGAAAAAATAGAGCATATTTAAGTCTTTTCCTATGGGCAGTGCATTTTCCATCCCCAATAAGATAGATAATCGACCATCCTCCTTATTTTTTATTATATCATCCACAGACTTAGCCAAAGATACCTTATCCTTATTTATATCTAACTGGTGATATACTTTAGAAATCATATGAATAGCTCTCTCACAAGCTTTAGAAGGAGTAAGTGTATTAGGTGTAAAAATAGCAAAGAAGGAAGCATCTACGCTTCCTTCTTTCATTCTTATAAAATCCACCTGTCCTCTAGAATTTTTCTTTCCTAATGAAAGCCCTTCCATAAGCATAGAAGGTGTATCACAATGAGAATCAAGGATTATTCTATTCATATATTAATATGTTGTATTTCAAGCTATTATATATTATTTCCTTTTTAAGGAAGAAGCTCTACTGACATTTATAATATTTAAGAGCAGATTTTCATTATTAGTCTTATAATATAAATTAGAAGCTCCTGAAACATCTATTGCTAACTTCTTATTAACAAATATTCTAGCACTAGAGGCTCCAGAAATCTCTGCAGAAAAATCATCTACTATAAAATTATAAGCTCTAACACTTACCGCACCAGAAACATCTAATTCTGCATCCTTAGCTTCACCCACTATTTTTATACTGCATGCTCCACTTCCATCTATATTTACTTCATCTGCATTTAAATTTAGATAAGTATCACATGCTCCACTACATTTCATATCTATTTTATCAGCTATAAGAATAAGATTATCTATATCAGAAGCACCACTCATAGATAACTTAAAATAAGAAACTTTAAAGGTGTCATCTGAAGTAAGACTTGTAGCACCTGACATTTTGATAGACTCTATATTATTTATATAAATTATAGCTTTTACATCAGAATCATTAAATAGATTTTTTATCCTTCTAGATAAACCCATTTGTTTAAAATCTAAATGTAAAACATTATTTCTAATAGAAATTTTAGCATACTTCATTAAATCTTCATCACAAGAAATTTCTACTTTATTAGTGTGAGATTTTACTAATGTTACTTCGTACTTAGATGATATATCTATAGAATTAAAACTGCCATCTTTAACTGTTTTAGTAATATCTTTAGCAGAAAGAACTACTGAAGTACATATTATCAAGAAGAATAATAAACATTTTTTCATAATAAGATTAATTAATTTGTTATGTCTATATAGACGAAATAACTTAAATTTTGTTACATTTTTTTAGGATTTTCTCTGTTTTAATGCTTCATATAGTACTATTGAAGTAGCTACAGATACATTTAGAGAACCTATTTCCCCTTTTAGAGGAATTTGAAGTAATTCATCACATTCTTTAATCACAGATGGCGAAATACCTTTATCTTCAGAACCTATTACTATAGCGATAGGACCTTTTAAATCCGCATGATAAAGAATTTCAGAAGCTTTTTCAGAAGCACCTATAATTTTAAATCCTTTTTCTTTAAGTTGAAAAATAGCTATTTTAAGATTTTGAGGCTTAGCTGTATCTAATCTTAATAACGCCCCACTTGATGTCTTAATAGCATCAGAATTAATTCTAGCACCACCTTTGGCAGGTAAAATAATACCATCTGCACCTAAACACTCGACACTTCTAGCTATAGCACCGAAATTTCTAACATCACTGACTCCATCAAGTATCACAAAAATAGGAGAATCAGATTTAGCCAAAGCTTTGTCGATCATTTCCTCTAAAAGAAGATGTTCTACTAAAGATAATACAGCTACTACGCCTTGATGACTACCTTTGGTAACACGAGTTAATCTTTCTATAGGGACAAACTGAACTTGAACATCTTTGGCTTTCACCAATTCCATTAATTCATCAAACTGAGCACCTTCTAAACCTTTTTTTATTAAAATTTTATCTATTTTTTTATCAGTACGTAACGCTTCCAAAATAGGATGCATACCATACAAATAATGTTGTTTAAGAATTTCCATAATTTTTATATTATATTATTATTTTTATATTATATATTAACTACTATTAATGTAGTATTAAATATAGCTATTAAACTATCTAATTACCTAACTCCTCACCTAATTCCATCCATTTAGACATAGTCGTTTCGAGAAGTTTCTTCAAATCATGATATTCTTTAGTTAAACTATTAATATCGGTATCTTGATTTGATTTTGAAAGTTTTTGTTCTGTTTTTTTTATTTTATCTTCTAAATCAGAGATTTTAATTTCTAGATTCTTTAAAGTCTTATGCTTCTTTCGTAATATTTTTTGTTCTTCGAAAGATAGAATATTAACTTGTTTATTAGAAACAACATGAACATCAGATTTATCTTCTTTCTTGATATTCAAAGCATTCGTATCACCTATAGACGATTCGAAATTTGCTTGGGTATTGAGAAGATAATCATCCATTCCGCCTAAATACTCTCTAATACTACCTCCTGTAAACTCATAAACCTTATCTACCAGCCCAGTTAAGAAATCACGGTCATGTGATACTATAATCAATGTACCATCATAATTTATTAAAGCCTGCTTCATAACATCTTTAGACATCATATCCATATGATTAGTGGGCTCATCCAATGCAAGAATATTATAAGGAAATAACATTAATCTAGCCATAGCTAAACGAGATCTTTCACCACCGCTTAAAACAGCTACTTTTTTATCAATATCTTTTTCTCTGAACAAGAAAGCTGCTAATATATCTCTTAATTTAGTACGAACATTCCCTACAGCTACATACTCTAAAGTATCATAGACAGTAAGATTAGTATTCAGAACATCTTCCTGATTCTGAGCATAATAACCTAATTTAACATTATGCCCTTTATGAACTTCACCAGATAAAGCATCAATTTCTTCACAAAGAATCTTCATCATAGTACTCTTACCTTCACCATTTCTACCTACAAAAGCTATTTTCTCTCCTCTCTCTATAACAAAATCTCTACCGGAAAATACTTTTTTATCACCATCTTTATTATGATAACCACCTATTAAGTTCTTAGTTCTAAAAACAATATCTCCTGATCGAGGAGCTGGTGGGAACTTTATAGATAAAGTCTTAGTATCTTCTTCTTCTACCTCTATTCTATCAAGTTTTTCCAAAACTTTAATTCTAGACTGTACCTGATTAGATTTCGTAGCCTTATATCTAAATTTAGATATAAAATCCTCAGTTTTCTCAATCAATTTCTGTTGATTACGATAAGCAGCCATTTGTTGAGCCATTCGTTCCTTTCTAAGCACTTTATACTTAGTATAAGACACTTTATAGTCATGGACCTTACCAAGCATCAATTCAATAGTACGAGATGTTACACCGTCTAAAAAACTCCTATCATGAGATATTAGTAATAATGAGCCAGAATAAGTTTTCAAATAACTTTCTAACCACCTAATAGATTCTATATCTAAATGATTAGTGGGCTCATCTAATAACAAGGCACTAGGTTTTCTTAAAAGGATTTTAGCCAATTCTACACGCATATTCCAGCCTTGAGAAAAACTACCTCTATTCTTATCAAAATCTTCCTTATGAAACCCAAGACCTAACAATGTCTTTTCGGCTTGAAGATAAATAGATTCAGTACCAAATATATTTAAATGATCATTTACATCATTATATTCAATTATAAGTTTAGAATACGAATCTGATTCATAATCTGTACGTTTGGTTAATTCCTCACTTATAACATCAAATCTATTTCGAAGGGTAGTTATTTCATAAAAAGCAGTAAGAGCCTCCTCCATAATGGTTTTATCCTTAGAATAATTCATTATCTGAGGAAGATATCCTATTTCAGTGTTAGAAGATATTTGGATCGTACCTAAAATAGGTTTCTGATGACTAGTAATTAATTTTAATATTGTAGATTTCCCTGCTCCATTCTTACCTACTAAGGCTACGTGTTCCCCATCAGAAATGTGAAAATCAATATTATCAAACAAAACTTGGGCACCAAAGACCACAGTTAAACCATTAATGGATATCATAAAAATATTCTTTTCTAGTTATTAAGATTTTTTCTTTCAGTATCGACTGACGCCAATGCATCCAAATAGAATTTAGGAGCTCTACATGGCTTACGAGTATCTTTATGAATAAAACCCAAAGTGACTGTACCTAAGCATACTAATTCATTATTTTGATTAAATATTTTAGTATTAATATAAGTCTTCGCCATAGGTTCTTTATCTAAAGTAGATACTATTCTAAGAACATCCCCCATAGTAGAAGTTTTTTTATATTTAATATAAACATCTACCACAGGCATCATAAAGCCTCTTTTTTCTATCTCTTCTATAGGCATTCCCATCTCTTTCATCAAAGAACATCTACCATATTCAAAATATCTAACATAATTAGAATGATGAACTATAGACATCATATCAGTTTCATAATATCTTACCTCTAAGAATGACTCATTTCCTACGTGCATACTTTTATACTTTATATATATCTTAATTAATTACTAAAGCTCTCGATACTTTTTTTCAAATTAGCTATTTTAGTAGTAGCATCAGACTGTTTCTTTTTTTCTTTTTTAACTACAGTTTCTGGAGCATGTTCCACAAATTTAGCATTAGATAATTTACCATTTACTGATTTAAGAAATTTCTGTAAATGATCTATTTCATCTTTCATTTTCTTAATCTCTTCATCAGGATCAATCAAGCCCGCCAAAGGAACAAAAAATTCAATAGTATCTACCATAAACTTAGTACCTAAGTCTGGATTCTCTATAATATCACTATAAGTAACCGCAGATATGTTAGCCATACGTTTAACTACTGATAATAAATATTTAGGAAAGTCTCCTTTAATGACTAAATCAAGAGATTTTTTAGGAGAAATTTGTTTTGTCTGACGAATATTCCTAATCTGAGCTATAATTCCTGTAGCCAATTCAAAAGTAGCTATAATCTTAGTATCGTACTTAGAAGCCTTAGGCTGCTGAATTAACATTATAGTTTCTTTCTCTCCTCTCTTAGCAAGAGCATGCCATAACTCTTCAGTAATGAAAGGCATAATAGGATGCAACAATATTAATAATTTTTCAAAGAATTCTAGAGTAGTATCAAATGTCTTTTTATCAAGAGGCTTACCATATTCAGGTTTAATAATCTCAAGGTACCAACCACAAAAATCGTCCTTAAAGAGCTTATAAAGACTCATTAAAGCATCTGAAATTCTGAATTTATCAAAATTATAATCTACTGATTCAATCGTAGCAGATAATTTATTATCAAACCATTGAGCAGCTAAGACAGAAGATTCTGGCTGATTTAGACTGTCGTCAATTTCCCAACCACTAACTAATCTATAAGCATTCCAAACTTTATTACAAAAATTACGACCCTGTTCTACTTGAGATTCATCGAAAAGAATATCATTACCAGCAGAAGTACATAATAACATACCTAGTCTTACGCCATCAGCACCATAGATTTTCATTAATTTTATAGGATCAGGAGAATTACCTAAAGATTTAGACATTTTTCTCCCTTGTGGGTCCCTAACGATACCTGTAAGATATATATTACGAAAAGGTATATCATGCATAAATTCATTACCTGCCATAACCATTCTAGCTACCCAGAAAAATAAAATTTCAGGAGCTGTAACTAAATCATTAGTAGGATAATAATACTTCAAATCAGCATTAGGTTCTTTATCTGGATTCCCCGGTTTTTCAGGGTCAAAAACAGATATAGGCCATAACCAAGAAGAGAACCATGTATCTAAAACATCTTCTTCTTGATGTAAATCTTCCATATTTAAAGAAGCATCGATTTTTCTGGCTGACACCAATGCTTCCTCTACAGTTTTTTCTACGACAAATTCACCCGAAGGAAGATAATATGCAGGAATCTGTTGACCCCACCATAATTGACGTGAAACACACCAGTCATGAACATTTTCCATCCAATGTCTATATGTATTCTTAAATTTCTCAGGAATCATTTTAATCTGATCAGATTCTACTCTATCTAGAGCCTCTTTAGATAAATTATCCATTTTTAAAAACCACTGTAAAGATAATTTGGGCTCTATAACAGCATCTGTTCTTTCTGAATGACCTACTGGAGAAATATAATCTTCTATTTTTTCACATTGACCAGCATCTTCTATCATCTTCATGATCTTTTTCCTAGCTACAAATCTATCTTCTCCTACTAAAATTTGAGCTTTTTCGTTAAGACAGCCATGATCATCTATAATATCTAATACAGGTAAATTATGTCTAAGACCTATCTCATAGTCATTAATATCATGAGCAGGCGTCACTTTCAAGCAACCTGTACCGAAATCCATAGTCACATATGAATCTTCTATAATAGGTATCTCTCTATCAATAAGAGGAATAAGGACTTTCTTACCTCTAAGATGATGAAAACGTTCATCTTCAGGATTAATACAAACACAAGCATCCGCCATAATAGTTTCTGGTCGTGTAGTAGCTATTACTACATAATCATCTGTGGCTTTACCATTTTCATCAGAAATATAATACCTTATATAATATAACTTAGATTTAGTCTCTTTATGAATTACCTCTTCATCACTTACCGCGGTTAAAGACTGAGGATCCCAGTTAACCATTCTTACACCTCTATATATATATCCTTTCTTGTAGAAATATACGAAAGTGTTAATTACAGCTTTACTCATAGCAGGATCCATAGTAAATTTGGTTCTATCCCAGTCACAAGAAGCTCCTAATTTCTTCAATTGCTCTAAGATGATACCACCATGCTTTTCTTTCCATTCCCAAGCATGTTTCATAAATTCTTCACGTGAAAGATCTGTCTTTTTAATCCCCTCTGCTTTAAGTTTAGATACTACTTTAGCCTCTGTAGCTATAGATGCATGATCAGTACCAGGCACCCAGCAAGCATTAAAACCTTTCATTCTAGCTCTTCTGACTAACACATCCTGAATAGTATTATTCAACATATGTCCCATGTGCAATACTCCAGTAACATTTGGAGGTGGAATAACTATAGAATAAGATTTTCTCTCATCTGGTTCTGAATGAAATAATTTGTTTTTCAACCAGAATTCATACCATTTATCTTCTACCTCACTAGGATTATATTTAGCAGATATTTCCATAATCTATTTTTCTTTGTATGTTTGTTTGTCTTTGTTTATAATCAATGACCTGCAAATTTACATAAAGATGCTATCTTTGCGAAGAATAATTTTAAAAAATAATGACAAATATTATAATATTTACCTCAGAACTACATAATAAAGACTCTGTGTTATCTTGTAGAGAAAAACTTTTTGATTATCTGAAGAAGCAAGATGAGATAAATCTTATCCGTTATGAAGATATTAAAAACGGATTTGCCACTATTTCAAACAATAATTCTAATGATAAAACCCTATGTTTCGTAGCCACAGGAGGTACTGAATACAAATTTAAAGATATTGCATCTACTCTACCACAGCCTATTCATATAATTTCTGATGGTTATCATAATTCATTAGCAGCATCTTTTGAGATATGTACTTGGATGACTCAACATAGTTATGAATTCACTCATACTAATTTTCCATTAGACTTTACCAAAGAAGATATTCTTCCTATTAATCTAAAAGTTGAATATAAAAATGCAGATGAATTATATGCTGACTCAAGAGTAAAATGTAGATTATCCCATGAAAGGATAGGACTTTTTGGACACGAATCTGAATGGCTTATTTCTTCAGAATTAGATAAGAAATACTTAGAGAACAGACATAAAGTTAAATTCATCGATATTAGTCTAGATGATGTTATCGAAGAATTTAATAAAATATTTAAAGTTAATACTTCTAATAAAATTGTAGGTAGTAAAGAAATACATAAAATAGATATAAATTCTTATAATCTTAACTTTCCTGAAAACAGAAGAAATGAAATAATAAAGGCTTTATGTTTATATGAAGCTATAAATGTTTTTGTAGAAAAAAATAAACTTACGTCCCTTAGTATCAAATGTTTCGATCTTCTAGATCCTACTCATACTACTGCTTGTTTAGCTTTAGCTTTATTGAATGATAGAGGTATTATTTCAAGCTGTGAAGGTGACTTAATGTCCTTATGGTCGATGATTATTAGTGATACACTATTTGGAAATCCTGGGTTTCAGGCTAATCCATCTTCTTCTTCTATAAAAGATTTGACCATAGATTTTGCTCATTGTACTATTCCTTTCAGTATGATAGATTCATACAGTTTACCTACTCATTATGAGTCTGGTTTAGGCGTAGGAATAAAAGGAATACTTCCTAAAGGAGAATATTCTATTTTCAAAATAGGGAATCCTCGTTTAGATAAATATATTAAAATTGGTGGTACGGTATTACTTAATACTGAAGTAAAAGAAAGATGTAGATCTCAAATCAGATTTGCTTTTAGTAATATATCTGATTATAATACTTTCTTTTCTAAACAATTAGGTAACCATATTATTATAACTAAATCGTAAGACATAAACTGGAATATGAAATATAATATATCATTTATCGGCGCAGGAAATTGTGCTACCAGAATGGCCATAGCTTTAAAAGAAGCCGGTCATACTATTGATTATATATATAATAGAACAGACTCTCATGCAGATCGTTTAATTAATAGTTTAAATAGAATCTATTTAACTAATTCTGATAAAACTACAGCAGCTACTACTACTTCCACTGATAATATCAATGATTTATGTTCCTCTGATATTATTATTATCTCTGTATCAGATAATTATGTATCAGGTGCAGTAAAAAAATTGGCGTCAGCCTCTAAAAATCATAATAATCCATCATTTGACCAAGATAGTCATCATCACAAATGCTATATTTTTCATACTTCTGGAGCTACTTGTATCGATGTTATGAAAGATTTAGGAGAAAATGATATTGGCTATGGAGTTTTATATCCATTGATGACGTTAAGTAGATCAAAAGATGTAAATTTCGAAGCACTTCCCTTTCTATTAGAAGCTAGTGATAAAGAAACTGAAGAGGTTCTTGAAAATTTAACATCATCTATTAGTAAAGATTTTCAATTTGCTAATTCTGAAAAGAGACTTAGAATGCATTGTGCAGCAGTTTTCTCTTGTAATTTTATTAATTACCTTTTATCTATGGCTTATGATGTAGCTGGTAGCTGGAGTACCTACTTAATGCCTACTACTATAGAAATGGTTAGAAAATCTTTTTTACGTTCTCCTGATGAAATGAGAACTGGTCCTGCTGTTAGGGGTGATATGAATACTATTCATAAACATTTAGAATTACTAGAAAGACTTAACCTTAAGGAACATAAAGAAGTATATGAGATTCTTACTCGGGATATTATGAAAAAAGTGCAGAAGAAAAAAAACCTAAAAGAGAATACTTTAAAAACAAACATTGATAATAGTAAAGATAAAGAACTATAAACTTTTGGAAATATAATACAGAAAATATAATACTATTAATAATATGGCTAATTATAATTATAAATGTAAATTAAAAGATATTAAAGGAATAGCATTTGATATCGATGGTGTCTTAACCAATGGAACTATAATAGCAATGCCTGACGGTGAACTTATTCGTACTTATCAAGCTAAAGATGGTCTTGCTTTAAGATTGGCCTCTGATTATGGTTTGATTATAGGAATTATTACTGGTGGCTTCTCTAATGCTACTGTTAATAGATTTGCCGCTCTAGGATTAACTGATAAAAATATATTTCAAAAAGCTAGAAATAAATATCCTATCTTTCTTGAATTCTGTAAAATAAATGGTTTAAAACCTGAAGAAGTAGCTTATGTAGGAGATGATCTTCCTGATGTCGAAACGTTATCGCACAGTGGCTTAGCAGTTTGTCCTGCAGATGCTGCCGAAGAAGTAAAAGCTGTTTGTGATTATATTTCTATTAAAAATGGTGGTCAAGGCGTAGCTAGAGAATTAATAGAACAAATATTAAAAATTCATAATAAATGGGTATTTTCCCCAGTTAAGTATGATCATAAATGGTAAATATTAAAGACATGCATATTATTCTAGGATCATCTTCTCCTAGAAGAAAAGAATTAATGGAAGGTCTTGATTTAAATATAACAGTAGATACTGGAAATCAAGTAGAAGAAACTTATAATCAGACTATCCCACTTCATCAGATTCCTAAAAGTTTAGCTATCATGAAATCTAAAGGATTTCATAGAACCTTACTCAAAAATGAAGTACTTATAACTGCTGATACTATGGTTTTTGCTATGAATAATGATAGTATCGAAATTCCTTTAGGTAAACCTGCCACTTATACTGAAGCTAAAAACATGCTTAATCTATTGTCAGGTAAATCTCATCAAGTAATAACTGGTGTATGTCTTAAATATATAAATGAAAATAATATAAAAATCTATAGATCTTTTTCAGATACTGCTAAAGTAAAATTTAATCTCTTAAGTGATAGCGAAATAGATTATTATCTTAAAAAATACAAACCTTATGATAAGGCCGGTGCTTATGGTATTCAAGAATGGATAGGATATATAGGTGTTAAAAAAATTCAAGGTTCCTATTTCAATATTATGGGATTACCTGTAAATAAGGTTTATCATGAATTATTAAAATTAGAGACTCTTTTAAAGAAATAGAGTATTTAATTAAATAGCTTTATTAAGAATCAGAACTCTCTTAATTTTTTTTGAGAGACCTTTCATTTATTACCGAATCTATTTTTGCAACTTTTTAGCTGCTCGACATAAATCACAAAATCCACATTCTGGGCTATCCATTTCTCCGAAATAAGCAAGTAATCTTTTACTCCTACAACCCTGATGCATAGGTGTTTTATCTATATCTGAACTAATATATTCTATTATTGAATTCATTCTGTGCTGATAAACAGTTTTTCTTAATTCATAATCTTTATTAGATAAATATAAATTATCTGGTACTAATCTTTCTGTATGGAAAGTAATTAAAGGTGATTTACTACTTTCCTTATAATCTAGGAGCCGCATTTGAGATAACTTATTCAATAAAATTTTTACCTTAGGTAGTGATTGTCTTAGAGTTTTAGCAATAAAAGTCTCATTAATAGATACATGATGGGAAAATAAACCTGGATATATCCTCATTATTCCCTTGATAAACTCATCTAATTCTCTATCTCTTAACTGTACTTTATATAATTCATCTCTATGAACTTTGAAATAAATTCTACTAGGATTATCTATCTCTTCTGTAACAGTCATATAACCTACTGAACACAAGTATTTCAATGCATAATATGCAGATACAGGATGCAATTTAGATTTTATAGAAAATTTAACTAAATCGAACTTATATGTTCTTCCTTTCCCCTCTTCATATGGAATATTAAGAAACATATAAATCTTTTGGTAGATATCTTTTATAGTATCCATATTCGGAAAAGACATTGTAAATATGCGTTTCAAACTGAAAATATCAGTTTTATTCCACAGACATATAGCATATGATCTTTTACCATCACGACCCGCCCTACCTGCTTCTTGATAATAAGATTCTAATGATTCAGGAATATCGAAATGACACACAAATCTCACATCAGATTTATCAATACCCATACCGAAAGCATTGGTAGCTACTATAATACGGGTAGTACCATTTTTCCACATATCTTGTTTTTTAGTACGGACTTTAGAAATTAGACCAGCATGATAATAATCCGCATTTACTTTCTGTTGTCTTAAAAAATCAGCTATTTCTTCCGCTCTCTTTCTTTTTCTTACAAAGATTATTCCTGTACCTTGTATACTATTACATATGGTAAGTAATTTACCGAATTTATCTTCTACCTTTCTGACTATATATGATAAATTAGGTCTAGCAAAACTAGTCTGGATTAAATTCTTCTTCTTGAATCCCAGGTTTTCCATAATGTTATTAGCTACTTGAGGAGTAGCTGTAGCTGTAAGGGCTATTACTGAAACTTTTGGTATATATTCTCTTATTTCTTTTATTAACAAATAATTAGGTCTAAAATCATAACCCCACTGTGATATGCAATGTGCTTCATCTACTACTAGAAAATTTATATTCATTTTATCTATACGAGTTCTGAACATATCAGTTTTTAAACGTTCCGGCGATAAGTATAGAAATTTATAATCACCATAAATAGCATTATCTAAAGTAACGTCTATTTCATGATAAGTCATACTAGAATTTATCATAAGTGCTTTAATACCCATAACTCTTAGATTTTGGACCTGATCTTTCATAAGAGATATTAAAGGAGTAATAACTAAAGCCATCCCTTCTACCGATAAAGAGGCTATTTGAAAGCACAGAGACTTACCTCCCCCTGTGGGTAGTATAGCTAGGATATCTTTTTTAGATAAAGCTGAGTTTATAATATTCTCTTGCCCTGGTCTAAATTCATCATAGCCCCAATACTTTTTTAGCACATCTTTTATCATATTTTGATAAATTATTTTTAATGATAACTTACTAAATAATGTTACATTATTATTATAATTATATAACAAAGTTACTTAATATTTAAAAATCATACAATAATGGCAAATTTTTTGCTTATGTTTAATCGATAGTTATAATAACATTATTTAATCAAAACATAAAAATTATGACAAAAGTAAATTTAGAACAATATGGAATACTTAATCCTATGGAAGTAATTCATAATGCAAGTTACGACAGAATATACAAAGATGAACTAAACCCTAATCTAAAAGGATTTGATAAGGGACAGCTTACTGAACTAGGAGCAGTAAACGTAATGACTGGTATTTATACTGGACGTTCTCCCAAAGATAAATGTTTCGTAGTAGATGATACATCTAAAGACACTGTATGGTGGACTTCAGATGAATATCCTAATGATAATCACCCTACTACTAAAAAAGCTTGGGATGCTTGTAAAAAAATTGCTCAAGAACAATTATCTGACAAGAAGTTATATGTAATGGATACTTATTCTGGAGCTAATAAAAAATACAGAATTAAGATTCGTTTCATCATGGAAGTAGCTTGGCAGGCTCATTTCGTTAAGAATATGTTCCTTCGTCCTACTGAAGAAGAATTAGCAGAATATGGTGAACCTGATTTCACAGTATTAATGGCTTCGAAAGCTAAAGTAAAAAATTATAAAGAATTAGGCCTTAGAAGTGAAACTACAGTTATGTTTAACTTAACTGAAAAAATGCAACTTATCATCAATACCTGGTATGGTGGTGAAATGAAAAAAGGTATGTTCTCTTATATGAACTACCTTATCCCTTTACAAGGATGTGCAGCTATGCATTGCTCAGCTAATGTAGGTAATGACGGTGATACAGCGATTTTCTTCGGTTTATCTGGCACAGGTAAAACTACTCTTTCTACAGATCCAAAACGTGCTCTTATCGGTGATGATGAACATGGTTGGGGTGATGATGGAGTATTTAATTTCGAAGGTGGATGTTACGCTAAAGTAATTAATCTTTCTAAAGATGCTGAACCTGATATTTACCATGCTATTAGAAAAGATGCTTTATTAGAAAATGTTACTGTAGATAAAAATGGTAAGATAGATTTTAAAGATAATTCTACTACAGAAAATACTCGTGTATCTTATCCTATTTATCACATTAATAATATAGTAAAACCTATTTCTAAAGCTGGTCACGCTAAGAAAGTTATTTTCTTAACAGCAGATGCTTTCGGAGTTATTCCTCCAGTATCTAAACTAACTCCAGAACAGACTCAGTATTACTTCCTTTCAGGTTTCACAGCTAAAATCCCTGGAACAGAGCTTGGTATTACAGAACCCATCCCTACTTTCTCTGCATGTTTCGGTGAAGCTTTCTTAGAATTACACCCTACTAAATATGCTAAAGAATTAGTTAAGAGAATGGATGTTTCTGGGGCTACTGCTTACCTAGTAAATACAGGATGGAACGGTACAGGTAAACGTATTTCTATTAAAGATACTCGTGCTATTATTGATAGAATATTAGATGGTTCTATAGACAAAGCTGAGACAGAAATGATTCCCATCTTTGATTTAGAGATTCCTACTAAATTAGAAAATGTAGATACGAAAATCTTAGATCCACGTCATACATACCAAGATTCTAAAGAATGGTATGAACATGCTGACAAACTTGCTAATATGTTTATCAAGAACTTTAAGAAGTTTACATACAATGATGCAGGTAAAGCTTTAGAACCATTCGGACCTAAATTAAATAAATAAGATTAAGTCTTATTATATATTAAAAAAAGTGACCTATTTAAAGGTCACTTTTTTTAATTAAATTTTAAGCACCATGAAACATATATTCTGTCTGAATATCTATGCTTATTCTAGTAAATAAATCTTCAGTTAATTCATCTGTAACATCCAAAGTATCTTGCATAACTTTATCAGTGAATGCTTGTATCATTTCTGCTGCTCTAATAGGCTGATTCTTATATATTTTAAGATATTCTTCCTCCATTTCCTTCATCCTTTGATCGGTTTCTATTTCAAATTTAGAATATACTTCCTTGATTACTTGAGCATATTTATTGTAATTTACCATACCTAAAGTTTGAACTTTACGTAATTTCCAATAAGCAGAATCTGTACTAAATTTATTAGTACCTTTTGTATAAGATTCTATAAAAGATGTAAGACCTTGGTAGAAAGGAATAAATACTCCTAAATCAGCCATACCAAATGCCACGTAGTTAACTTCTCCTATAGCTTTAGGTAATTCTGGACGTACCTTTAAAATATGTGTCTGTAATGTTCTAAAAATAGAAATTGGACGATATACTTCTTTAGGATTATTATGCAAATAAGGATCGTGTTCTGTATCATTATAATGAAAACGGAATACTCTTCTCATATCATCTATACTAATTTTATGATCTGCTTTAGCATATACTGGAAAAGTATTTTTAGTAACATCATTTTTAATTTCAGGACTAAGCATATTTTGAATACCCCATACTCTAGGATAGTTGTAAGTAGTATCTAATTCCACATCTCTACTATAAGCAGTGTGAAAGTCAAATTTATCCTTAGGATTATAAAGATTATTCTTTTTAGCAAATTCTAGTAAATCTTTAGATGCTAAATAGTTATGTGTATCTTTAGGATCATAATCTCTAAAACGACTTTGATTACCTGTAATAAAATAAACATTTTCAGGAATACGACATGCTAACCAACGATGTCCACAAGCAGTTTCTAAATACCAAATTTCTTCGTTATCTATAAAACCTACTCCAAAACCTTCAGCTACACCATATTTTTCTATCAAACTACCTAGACGTAAAGCACCTTCTTTAGCAGTTTTAATATAAGGAAGAGTGATATTATATACTGAATTTTCAGCCACACCATTTTCAGGCATAGGATCGACAGCTAATACCTTATCAGAACTAAAAATACTTTCAGTAGAACTCATACCTACACCTACACTATTAAATCCGGCACTACCCCAATGTCCATGTAAATTATATGGAGCTAAAGCTGTATAACCATACGCTTTCTTAGGTAATTCACATTTAAATGGACTATCCTTAGCCACGAACTCTGTAGAGCCATTTTCAGTATCTTTAAATACTTCTAGATTTTTAGCTTCTAGTATATCCCAGTCTTCTGAACGAGCTACTATCATAGATCCGTCATTGGTCATTTTCCGACCGACAAGAAGTGAAGTACACTCTGATGATAATTTTATTTTATTTAATGATTCCATATGATTTTATTTAAAATATTTATTAAAATAATTTCCTTTTTCACTAGTGTAACAAATTTAACTTTTTTATTAATAAAAGACAATACCTACATCATCATTATATTGATATTATAAATATTTATATCGATAGTATCAGTTGGAATCTTATATAAATCTTATTTTCTTTGTAATATGAAAAAAACAATATTAACTCTTATTACTGTATTATCTCTGACTATATTTTCAGGACAAATACATGCACAAACTGTAAAAACATTAAATAAGCAAGAATTTATTGAAAAAATTATGGATTATCAAAAGAATACTGACAAATGGGTATTTAAAGGTGATAAACCTGTCATTATAGATTTCTATGCTAAATGGTGTGGCCCATGTAAACAAGTAGCACCTATAATGGAAGAATTAGCCAAAGAATATGGAACCCAAATCATTATATATAAGGTAGACACTGATAAAGAAAAAGAATTAGCTAGAGACTTCGGTATACAAAGTATCCCTACTATGTTGTTTATACCTGTAGTAGGTTCACCACAAGTATCCAAAGGAGCACTACCTAAAGAAAGTCTAAAGAAATTAATAGATGAATTCTTATTGCAGAAAAATAAATAGTTTGTATAACAAATTATAGAATAAGGATGCTCGAGAATACGTTATCGTAACTCGGGCATTTTTATAGAAGTTTAAGCATTTCTTTAAATATTTCTCTACCAAATCCTATTCTAAGATATTTCCCTGGATACTCAAACATCTCAGCAGGGACTGTCATAATACCTAATTTTTTGATTAATTGTACAGAAAAATCTAAAGACGTACCTTTTATATTTAATGGAATAAAAGAAACAGAACCTACCTTAGGTTTCACAAATTTACCAAAAGCATTTCTCCATTGAGACATTTTGGCAGAATCTATATTCTCTCTCTCTTTTAAAAACTTATCGAATAGTTCTATATTAGATTTAATCTTAGTTATATTTGGTTTCAAGAAAGCATCTATATGATTTAAAGCTATTATAGAAAGCACTTCAGAAGGAGCTGAACTACAAATAGATAAATAATCTTTATATGAAACTATCTTAGTCAAGATATCCTTATTTTGAGATACTACCCAACCAGTTCTTACACCAGCCAACCCAAAAGTCTTAGAAGTACCCCACAGACTTATACCTTTTTCATATATATCAGAAATAGCAGGTAATTCTTTAACTGATGAATCTAAAATTAGCTTTCTATACATCTCATCAGAATATATCCAAATACCTCTATCTCTTGCTAATTTTACAATTTGCTGGAGTTCTTCTTCCTTTAGATATGCACCAGTAGGATTATGAGGAAAATTTAAAACTATTAAACGAGTATTATCTTTAATTAAAGAAATAAATTCGTCCACATCAAATACCCAATTATCCTTTAAGTGTGGTTTCCAAAAAGAGACATCAGCACCTACAGAATTAATTACTTCATATAAAGACTGATAAGCAGGAGCTACGACGATCGCATGATCATCTTTTTCAAGTAATAAATTCATAATAATAAAGGATAATTCTCCAGGTGTGCCTACTACTACATTATTCATAGTAACACCATGATAATACTTGGCAATAGCCTCTTTAAGCATAGGATTACCAGCACTTTCTGTATATCCTAGATGGAGATTGTTCCAGAGTCTCATCTCATGAGTATCAGCCTTATCTAACACATAACTCATAGAATATCCATCACAGTCGGATGAAGACATTAAATATTTAGTAGAGAATTCATATTTTGAAAAAAATCTTTCAAGAGCAAAATCTTTAATTTTCATAATCGTAATACATTTATAATTATACACTACCATCTGTAATATTTAATTTGTTATTGATAAATATTACTAATATAAAAAGGCTATGATTACTTATCTAAGTATAATATTTCAGAAGGTGTTCTTCTAGGTAAACATGATAAATTAACATTCTGTCCTACTTTTACTCCTATTTCTGACAAAGCTTTCTTAGAATGTTCATAAGCCAAATCAGGCATATTATTAACACCGCTAAGATGACACAAAAAAATGTTATTTAACCCTTTATGGTAAATTTTCTTTAAAACTTCACCACATTCTAGATTACTTAAATGTCCATAACCAGAAACGATTCTCTTCTTTAACATAGCAGGATAAGGCCCCGTCTTAAGCATCTGAGAATCGTAATTAGATTCTATTATAATATTTTCAGCCTGACGGCAATAATTTATAGCTTCTGGAGTAATGGCACCACAGTCAGTAATAAAAACAAATCGGTGAGAAAAAAAATCAATATAATATCCCACTGTTTCAGTAGCATCATGAGGTACATAAAAAGGTACGAATTTGATACCTCTATTCTCTACTAGGGTATTTATTTTAACTACTCGTTTACATCCTTCTAAATAACCTTTGGTACAAGGGTGAGTAGTCATAGCTTTGTGGACTTTAGCAGTCGCATAAACAGGTACAGAGAACTTTTTAGCAGCAGGACCTAAAAACTTAATATGATCCATATGATCATGAGTGACTAATATCATAGCCAAATTATTAATGTTTAAATCAAAGCTTTTAAAACTTTTAACTAAAGAGCGAGAAGAAACACCCATATCTATTAAAAGTGATATATCATCATTACCTATATAATAACAGTTTCCACTACTTCCACTAGAGAAACTTAAGAATTTCGTCATATAAATCTGTTTTGGGATCATAAAAAATAGTATGAAAGCCTAATTCGTTAGCAATATGACAATTAGCTAGGCCATCATCTATATATAAAGTTTCATTTGGTATTATCTTAGCAGAGAAAATCATCTTTTCAAAGATATCTCTATCAGGTTTAGCAGTTTTCATTTCATAAGAAAGAAATAACATTTCGAAAAGATCTTCTATCTCATAACCTTTCTCACGAAACAATTTATGAACATATGTCATACCTATAGGATTAGTATTGCTAAGAATAAAAATTCTATAATCTTGCTTAAAAAAATTAATAGTATTTATTTTATTTTGAGGAATATCTTTAAGAAAACAGTTTAATGAATAATCTATCTCTCTATCTTCTATTTTTTTATCAAGACCTTTTGATTTAGATCCAGAATTCTTTCGAATAAAATTTCTAAATTCTTTAGAACTTATAAAACCTCTCTCATATTTATCGAAAAACCCTGTCTGACGAGTAAGGCTGAGCATATTTGCAAAATCATGATAACCTACGATTTCATCGAAAGCCCTAATACATGCTATTTTGTTTAATGGAACTATTACTCCACCCAAATCAAACACGATATTTTTAATCATTATTTTCCTTTTAGAAAATTATAAGGATATCTATATACTCCTTTCTCTGTGATAATAGCTGTAATTAACTTACTATCTGTCACATCGAAGGCAGGATTATATACTTTCACTCCTTTAGGTGCTATAGGTTTAGAAAAATACAGTGAAGTCACTTCATAAGCAGGCCTTTCTTCTATAAATATATCATCACCCGTTTTACAATTTAAATCTATCGTAGTAGTCGGCCCTAGTACATAAAAAGGAATATTATAATAATTCGCTAAGATAGCTAAAGATGAAGTACCTATTTTATTAGCCACATCTCCATTAGAAGCCACTCTATCACAGCCTACCATCACCATATCTACCTTACCTTTCTTCATTAATATCGAAGCCATATTATCACATACTAATGTAACATCTACACCACTTTTCATTAACTCAAAAGTAGTTAATCTAGCACCTTGTAATAAAGGTCTAGTTTCATCTGCAAAAACTTTAGGATTATAACCTCTATGCTGAGCTAAATAAATAGGACCTAAAGCAGTTCCATAACGTGAAACAGCTAAATGTCCTGCATTACAATGAGTTAATATACTAGACCCTTTTTGTATTAAACTAAGAGCATTCTCTGCTATAGAATAACACATATTCATATCTTCTTTTTTAACTTCTTTAGATTCCTCTAATAATTTAGTTTTTAATTCATTTAAATTCAAATTTATATGGCTATCAAGACAAGCATCCATTCTATTTAAAGCATAAGTCAAATTAACTGCTGTAGGTCTTGTAGCATTTAAAGTATTTTTAGCTTTTTTAAACTCTTTAATATATGTCTCTTTATTATTAATATTAAGAGTACACATACATATTCCATAGGCAGCAGCTACACCTATAGCAGGAGCACCTCTAATCTTTAATAAATAGATAGCGTCAGATATATCTTTCAGAGTTTTTAACTCTAAAAAAACTTCTTTATTAGGAAGCTCCGTTTGATCTATTATTAATAAAGCATCTTCGGTCTCATTTAAACTCACTGCATCATATTCGAAGAAATTATCGTCTATTTTAGAAGAATTAATCATATATTTTCTTTAAAGTCTAGAAATAATAGTCGAGAAAAGTTTTGTCATCTTCTCAGAAGCAGCATTGGCAGCAGCTACTACATCATCACCATTATTTTCAAAATCTTCAGCATAATCGTCATGAGCTTCATTAGTAATAACTGACATACCGAAAACTGGAATAGAACTATGTCTAGCGACAATAACTTCAGGAATAGTAGACATACCTATAGCATCCCCTCCTATCATTCTAAAATATTTATATTCACTAGGAGTTTCATAAGAAGGACCTGTTCCAGCCAAATAAACACCTTTCTGAACAGAAATTCCTAATTCTTTAGCTGTATCTTCAGCTAATTTTATAATCTTAGGCTCATAAGGTCTTGTCATATCTGGGAAGCGAGGACCAAATTCATCCATATTAGGACCTAAAAGTGGATTTGGTAATAAATTAATATGATCTCTAATAATCATAAGATCACCTAACTTGAAATCAAAATTAACACCACCTGCAGCATTAGATACGAAAAGGTAAGATATTCCTAATTTAACCATCACACGTATAGGCAAAGTAACTTTATCCATGGTATAACCTTCATAATAATGGAATCTACCCTGCATAGCTAATACGAATTTTCCTCCTAATTCACCTGCTATAAAATTACCTTTATGGCCTATAGCAGTAGATTTTGGAAAATTAGGGATAGTAGTATAAGGTATAACTATAGGGTTTTTAATAGAATTAGCTAATTCGCCTAATCCACTACCTAAAACTATACCTGCAAAAGGCTTTTTACCACTTAATTTGGATTCAATATATACTACAGCATCATTTATTATCTTCATTTTTTCTTGCATTTCCATAATACGATATTTTAATAATTACTATTCTTTTTTATAATTTGTGTATCTGATTTAAAATTACTTATTAGATTTTTTACACTAATGCAATTTAGACACAAGTTCGTTAGCAGCTTTTTGAGCATTTTCCAAAATTTCTTTTTCTCCTTTTACTTTCCTTTTCTCCATCAATATATTACCATCACATATTAATGTATCTATACAAGAACTATTAGCAGAATAAATAAAGTTAGCTAAAAAGTCATAATTAGGAATGAAAGCAGCTGAATTAGTATTTATTAACATTAAATCAGCTAAATTACCTTCTTTTATTTCCCCAATATCTAGATTAAAAGTTTTAGCTCCATTTACAGTAGCTGTAGCTAACAATTCATCAATCGGCATAACTGCAGGATTATTCCTCCATGCTTTTTGTAATAAAGCAGTAGTTTTCATGGTTTCTAACATATCTAAATTATTAGAAGAACCACAGCCATCAGTCCCTAAAGTTACATTACAACCACTATCTTTTAACTCATTATATTTGAATTTATAACCAGAAGCTAATTTCAAATTAGAATTAACATTATGAACACAAGTTACTTTTCTCTTACCTAAGATCTCTATATCTTCTTGACTTAACCATAAACTATGAGCAGCTATTACATTTTCATTTAATATCTCCATATCATCTAATCTTCTTACTGGAGACACACCATATTTCTGTTGAAAATCATATAATTCCTTCCGAGTTTCTAATAGATGAGTATGTAATTTAAGATCATGCTTTTTACAAAAATCAGAGGCCCATAACATATTTTCATCACAAACAGTATAATGAGCATGGATAGAAACTCCGAAAATAATATTAGGTCCCCATTTTTTGGATTTCTCATACATTTCCTCACATTCTTTTCTCTGACGAACAGCTTTTTCTTGATCACCTCCATCTAAAAATACATAAGTTAATAGAGCTCTTATACCACTATCCTCTACGGCTTTAGCCGTAGCATCAAGATAAAAATACTGATCGTTAAAAAAAGTAGTTCCTGACTGAATCATTTCTAAACATGCTAATCTTGTTCCCCAATATACTAATTCATCATCTAAACCCGATTCCAACTTCCATATTTTATCTAACCACTCGAAAAGAGGCACATCTTCTTTATATCCACGAGTTAGCGTCATAGCAGCATGAGTATGCATATTGACGAAAGTCGGCATAATATATTTTCTATCAGCCTCTATTATTTTTAAATTCTCATTAGGAATAATTTTAGCATCTATTTCATTAGATATTCTTTTAATCCTATTTCCCTCGATGAATATATCTTTTAGACTTCCATCTAGTATCCCATTCTTTATTAAAATTCTTTTCATTTATTATATTTTATTTTTCATTTTTTCTCACTACAGTTTTTCATATCCATAATATATTTCAAAGATGTAAATTTTGTTAAAATTAACAATAATTTTCTTTAATTACCTATATAAAATATTCACTACTGTCTTTGGTTAAAATAAATAATATTATTCATTTATAATAAACAATTAAAAACTTGAAAAGACCCTTATTTTTTTTTAAATTTGTAAAAATAAAATTAAAGTTTTATGATAACAAAACAATTGATATCTCCTAATAGCGTCGTAGTCGTAGGAGGTTCAGAGGATGTTTCCAAACCTGGTGGAGCTACTTTAAGAAATATTATTCAAACTAAATTTATGGGTGACGTATTCGTCGTTAACCCAAAACAAGATAAAGTACAAGGAATTAAATCATATAGAAATATTCAAGATATTCCACAAGTAGAATGTGCCGTGATAGCTATCGCTGCTAAATTTTGTGTACAAACTTGTGAGATTCTTTGTAAAGAAAAAGGCTGTAAAGCCATAATAATACTTTCTGCTGGTTTTCACGAAGATAGCAAAGAAGGTGCTATCCTAGAAAATAAAATAAAAAATGTTTGCGACCAGTACAAATGTTCTTTAATAGGACCTAACTGTATAGGTGTTTTAACACCACAATTCTCAGGAGTATTTACTCAACCTATACCTGCTCTTACAGATGATGGTGTAGATATAATATCCGGTTCTGGTGCTACAGCTCTTTTCATTATGGAAGCTGCTATGCAGTTTGGAATACCTTTTAATAGAATATTTTCAGTAGGTAATAGTGCTCAAAATGGCGTAGAAGAAATTCTAGAATATCTAGATGAATCTTATACTCCTTCTAAGACTGGTACACCTAGAGTAATAATGCTTTATATAGAAAGTATGAATAATCCTAATAGATTATATAAACATGCTTCTTCTCTTATAAAAAAAGGTGCTAAAATTTGTGCTATCAAAGCAGGATATAGTGCTGCAGGTAGTCGTGCTGCTTCTTCTCATACAGGAGCTATGGCTTCTCCAGATAAAGCAGTAAATGCTATGTTTAAGAAATGTGGTATTATCAGATGTTATTCTCGTCAAGAATTAGCTACTGTAGCAGCTGCTTTAAGATTCCCTACTCCTAAAGGTAAAAGAATTGGTATTATTACTCATGCTGGTGGTCCTGCAGTAATGCAAACTGATGTATTATCATCTAATGGTTTAGAAATTCCTCATTTCGAGGGTCCTAAGGCTGATGCATTATTAAAAAAATTATTCCCTGGATCTGCTGTGGGTAATCCCATTGATTTTTTAGCCACTGGTACTGCAGAACAATTATCACATGTAATCGATGCATGCGAAAATGATTTCGACATAGATGCCATGACTGTAATTTTTGGTAGTCCAGGACTTTTCCCAATATTTGATGTATATGATACTATTTTTAAGAAATCAAAAACTACTAAAAAACCCCTTTATCCTGTATTTCCATCTTTCGCTAATGTAAAAGAAGAAATAAAACAATATGAAGCTAAAGGAGGAATCCATTTTCCAGATGAAGTAGCATTAGGTGAAGCTATTGTTAAAATAGTCAAACAACCTGAAATACCTACTGATTTTTCTTTACCTCCTGTAGATAAAGAAATGATTCGTAATATCATAGATTCTAATGATAATGGATACTTATCACCTGAAAAAGTGCAAACTTTATTAGATGCTACAGGTATTAGTAGAGCTAAAGAAATAGTAGTTCATACTAAAGAAGAATTATTGGATGCTGCTAGTGAAATAGGCTTCCCTATTGTAATGAAAGTCGTAGGTCCTATCCACAAATCAGATGTCGGAGGCGTAGTACTTAATGTAGCTGATAACAATACCTTAGAAACTGAATTCAAAAGAATGATACATATTCAAGATACTACTGGAATTCTATTACAAGCTATGTTATCTGGTACAGAAATCTTTGCCGGTGCTAAAAGAGAAGACAAATTTGGACATCTTATTCTGGCTGGTTTAGGTGGAATATATGTAGAAGCATTCCATGATATAAACTCAGCTTTATCTCCTATATCTAAGATTGAAGCCGATGATATGATAAATAATCTTAGAAGTATTAAATTACTAAAGGGTACTAGAGGTCAAGAAGGTGTAAATATCCCTAAGTTTAATGAAACAATAAGAAGAATATCAGCACTTTGCGAAGCCGCACCAGAAATATTTGAAATGGATATTAATCCTTTACTTGGAAATGCTCAACAAATAATAGCAGTAGATGCAAGGATTAGAATTGAAAAATAATTATTATATTTGAAGATGTTCTCGAAATTTAAAGATTGGTATAATCATCAATCTCAGACTACAAAATGTTTCCTTTGGCTTATTCCATTACTTATATTAGGCATAATTTTAAGATGGAATACCATCCTAGCAGGAATCTCAAAAGGATTTGAATTTTTTTAATAATAAATAAAACTAATAAATAAAATATTAATATTATGGCAGTACGTGGAGCTATCGTAGTAGACAATGAAAGATGTAAGGGCTGTGGCCTTTGTATTGCGAATTGTCCTACAAATACCATTGCTTTATCTAAAAAAGTAAATGGGAAAGGATATAACTATGCATATATGGCTAATCCTGAAAATTGTATTGGTTGTGCTAATTGTGCAACTGTTTGTCCTGATGCAGTGATAACTGTTTATCGTAAAAAAATCTAAAAAATATCTGATATGGCAGAAAAAATTTTAATGAAGGGTAATGAAGCTATTGCATACGGTGCTATTGACTGTGGTGCAGATGGATATTTCGGTTACCCTATCACCCCTCAATCAGAGGTGATGGAAACGTTAATGATAAAAAAACCTTGGGAAACTACTGGTATGGTAGTCCTTCAAGCTGAAAGTGAAGTAGCTTCTATCAATATGGTTTATGGTGGAGCTGGTGCTGGTAAAAGAGTAATGACTTCTTCTTCTAGCCCTGGATTTTCTCTTATGCAAGAAGGCATGAGCTATCTAGCTGGTGCTGAACTCCCTTGTTTAATCGTTGACGTAATGCGTGGTGGTCCTGGTCTAGGTACTATTCAACCTTCTCAAGGTGATTATTTTCAATCATGTAAAGGTGGTGGACACGGTGACTATAAAAATATAGTATTAGCACCTGCATCTCCTCAAGATATGTATGATTTCGTAGGTGAGGCTTTTGATTTAGCTTTCAAATATAGAAATCCTGCAATGATCGTTAGTGATGGTGTTATCGGTCAAATGATGGAAAAAATCGAATTAAAAGAAGAAAAGAGACCTAGATTTACTGACGAAGAAATCCAGAAGAATTTTTCTTCATGGGCTACTATAGGTAAAACAAAAGATAGAGATTACAATATAATCACATCTCTTGCTCTTCAACCTGAAGTAATGGAAAATTTCAACATCAAACTTCAGAAGAAATACAAAACAATAGAAGAAAATGAAGTAAGATTTTCTACTTATAAAGCCGACAATGCTGAATATTTATTAATAGGTTTCGGTTGTATGTATCGTATTGGTCAAGCTGTAGTAGATATAGCTAGAGAAAACGGAATTAAATTAGGACTTCTTCGTCCTATTACATTATATCCATTCCCTACTAAAGCTATTCAAAAATTTGTACCACAGCTTAAGAACATTATGACGATAGAACTTAATGCTGGTCAAATGGTAGAAGACGTAAGACTAGCTGTCAATGGCAAAATACCTGTAAGTTTCTATGGCCGTCAAGGAGGTATGATTCCTTCACCAGAAGAAATTTACGAAGCTTTTTTAAAAACTATTAAATAAGTGAACAACATGGAAATAAATGATATAATAAAACCCGAAAATAAGGTTTACGGTAAAACACCGCTTTTAACAGATAACATATTACACTATTGCCCTGGTTGTTCTCATGGTACAGTTCATAAAATATTAGCTGAAGTCATAGATGAAATGGGTATTCAAGAACAAACTATCGGAGTTTCTCCTGTAGGATGTTCTGTATTTGCATATAATTATATTTCTGTAGACTGGACAGAAGCTGCTCATGGTAGAGCTCCAGCTGTAGCTACAGCATTAACTCGATTAATGCCTGAAAAATATATTTTCACTTATCAAGGTGATGGTGACCTTTGTTCTATCGGAGCTGCTGAAATTATGCACGCATGTAATAGAGGTGAAAATATCGTAGTTATATTTATCAACAACGCTATCTATGGTATGACAGGTGGTCAAATGGCTCCTACTACTCTATTAGGACAGGTAACAGCTACTACTCCTTATGGTAGAGATGCAAAACTTAATGGTTTCCCAATGAAGATGACTGAGCTTATCGCTCAACTTCCTGGTACATGTTTCGTAACACGTGAAACTGTTAAAGATGCCCCTTCTGCTAAAAAGCTTAAAAAAGCTATTCGTCACGGTTTTGAAAATTGTGGCAAACATAAAGGTACTTCTTTCATAGAAGTAGTAAGTACTTGTAATTCAGGTTGGAAAATGAGCCCAGTAAAAGCTTACGATTGGCTTGAAAAAAACATGCTTCCTGAATACAAATTAGGTGTATTAAAAGACGAATAAATAAGAAATTATGAAAGAAGAAATAATTATCGCCGGATTCGGTGGACAAGGTGTATTATCTATGGGTAAGATTCTTGCTTATAGTGGAATGATGCAAGATCAAGAAATCACATGGTTTCCTTCATACGGACCAGAAATGAGAGGTGGTACATGTAATGTATCAGTTATTTTAAGTGATGCTCAGATTAGCTCTCCTATTATTAGTAGATTTGATACAGCGATCATCTTGAATCAACAATCCCTAGATAAATTCGAATCATCTGTTAAACCTGGAGGATTATTAATTTTTGATCCAAACGGTATAACAAGAGAACCAGAAAGAAAAGATATTAATGTAGTTAAAATAGATGCTACAGGCGTAGCAGCTAAACTAGGTAATGCTAAAGCCTACAATATGGTTATATTAGGTGCTTTTCTTAAGATGAAACCTATAGTCACTATGGAAAATGTAGTGAAAGGTCTTAAGAAATCATTACCCGTTCGTCACCACAAATTAATTCCTATGAATGAAAAGGCTATTAATGAAGGCATGAACTCTATTGAAATTTTAAATACAATTAAATAGACAATATCTAAATGATAATAAAAAAGCGACTAGATTTTCTAGTCGCTTTTTTTATGAGCAGTTTATAATTCTACCTAGGTTTTACGAAAACCATTAAGACATAAAAAAGCCACATAATTATATAATAATATGTGGCTTATATATTAGCTTTATTTAGCAAATGCGACTGATCTAGTTTCTCTAATGACGATTATTTTAACCTGTCCTGGATAAACCATTTCGTTTTGAATCTTCTTAGCTATATCATTAGAAAGATTTTCAATATCTTTATCAGATACTTCTTCAGCTCCTACTATTACCCTAAGTTCTCTACCAGCTTGAATAGCATATGTTTTAGTAACTCCAGGATAAGATAAAGCTATATCTTCCATATCTTTTAATCTCTTGATATATGATTCTATAACTTCACGTCTAGCACCTGGACGAGCTCCTGAAATAGCATCACCTACTAATACTATAGGAGAAATAAGAGATTCCATTTCTATTTCTTCATGATGAGCTCCGATCGCATTACAAATATCTTTCTTTTCTTTATACTTTTCAGCTAATTTCATACCTAATATAGCATGAGGTAATTCAGAATTTTCCTCCGAAACTTTACCAATATCATGAAGAAGTCCTGCTCTCTTAGCTGTTTTAGGATTAAGACCTAGTTCAGAAGCCATAGTAGCACATATATTAGCTACTTCTCTAGAATGCTGTAGTAAGTTCTGTCCGTAAGAAGAACGATACTTCATACGTCCAATTAATTTAATTAACTCTATATGAAGACCATGAACACCTAAATCGATACAAGTACGCTTACCAGTTTCCATAATTTCTTCATCAAGCTGTTTCTGTACCTTAGATACTACTTCTTCGATTCTAGCAGGATGAATACGGCCATCAGTTACTAACTGATGTAAAGCTAATCTAGCTACTTCCCTTCTTACAGGATCAAAAGCAGATAATAAGATAGCTTCAGGAGTATCATCTACTACGATTTCCACACCTGTAGCAGCTTCTAAAGCTCTAATATTTCTACCTTCTCTACCGATAATTCTTCCTTTAATCTCATCACTTTCGATATTGAAAACAGTAACTGCATTTTCTATAGAAGTTTCTGGAGCAGTTCTTTGAATAGTATTAATAACTATTCTCTTAGCTTCTTTACTAGCTGTCATACGAGCTTCATCCATAACATCATTAATATACCCCATGGATTGAGTTTTAGCCTCATCTTTCATGGATTCCATTAACTGTTTCTTCGCTTCTTCTGCTGTAATTCCTGAAATTTTTTCTATTTGATTTATAGCTTCTTCTCTTAATTTTTCATAATCTTCAGATTTTTTATTTAATAAATCTAACTGTGTTTTTAAATTTTTACGAATAGAATCAGCTTCTTTGTTCTTTTTCTGAAACTCAGAATTTAGCTGATTAAAAGTATTGTACTTCTGTTTTAATGTGTTTTCATCTTTCTGAAGTACAGAATTTTTATCTTGAAGATATTGTTCGTGATTTGATTTTAATTGAAGAAACTTTTCTTTGGCTTGTAGAATTTTTTCTTTTTTAATTCTTTCACCTTCCTTCTCAGCATCCAAAAGAACTTGATCACGTTTTTTCTTTAGGATGGTATGCTGAATAATGGAATAAATTCCAACAGCTAGTATAATAGATATAACTGCTGTTAATAATATTTGTTGCATTTTATATGTAGTTGATAATTTAGTTACATTTAAAATGTATTAACAATAAATATTATAAAAAAGCCGTTGACAACATTTTATCATAAAATCTGATAAAAATAGGATTTGAGCTCCTTCAGAATCAAACTTCCAACGTCCCAAATAAATGGAATCCCTCCTAAGAGGTAACCTAGGCCTGTCTTCATCCTTCGAGTACACTCGGTAATAAATTAGTGTTGATTTAAGCAAAAGCTATCAACGGCTATTCTCTTTCATATTTGCTTCGAAATAAGCATCTAATTGATTATTCGTCTCCTGTAGTTCTTTAGTTATAGTCATGACATCATTCTTCTGTAACTTCAAAAACTTTACTACAAACTGAAATGCGGCTATGGCTAAAGCATCTTGATCCTCTTTGATAGAATATTTCCTTCTATAAGATTCTAATTGATCAGATAAAACACTAAGTGCTTCTCTAAAAATTTCTTCATCTTCTGATCCAACAGTAAAATTATACTTTCGATCAGCAATTGTAATTTCTATAGAATGTTTTTCTTCTATCATATCATCACTCATTCAACAATGCTATACACTTATCTATTTCCCTAACTAATTTAGCTAATTCTTTCTTAGCAGCTAACACATCTTCTGAAGATGAACTGAAAGCTTCAGTTAATCGCAATTTCTCAGTTTTTTCTTCTAATCTCTTATTTCGATTGTTAATACTCTCTAATTCCTGTTTGTATTTAGAAACAGATTCGTTCAAAAGATGGTTTTCTCTTAAAAGTATCTCGTACTGAGATATTAAAAAATTAAGCTTCTTTTTCAGACTATTTATAATAATTCTAATATTATTTTCCATATCTAAATATAAACTGTATACAAATATAATAAATTCTATGATTAATCCACAAATTTCCAAGAACCAATATGATAATTATTCTCTATTTCTTCAATATTGATAGTTTTATTCTCTTTAATGTAATTATAAATACAATTTCTTATCTCAGGATAATTTTTAATAATTCTATTATTAAGGATTTTTCTATTAAGCCCTACTGAAGAAAGTAAACCTCCTCCTCCGTTAACTCGGTATGAATTTATCGCTACTTTATATAACTTAGTAGAATTAAAATTACCGCCATCTGCCATAGATATAATATTAATTCTATGACCATTTTCTTTAGATTTATCTACTGTATAATTTAATCCAGCCATAGAATCATAGTTAAAATAAAAACCTTTTTCTTTTAACTGATAATCATATGAATTTTCTAAATAATCCTTAACTTCTTTCCCCGTCATATTTATACTTTCTAACGAATTTTCAAAACGATATAATCTAAATAAATCATTATAAACCAATTTGCCTTTATGAATAAATCCTTTTGTATTTAATGGAGCTGCAATAGATAATTCAGAATCAGAATACTTCATTTGAATAAAATGAATAAATTTCATATAATCACAAGAAGAATTTAAAGCTTTACTAAAATCTAAATCTTGATTTAGAAATCCTATTTCAGCATTAGAAAATTTTTTGATTTTATTATAATCAGGACGGAATGTATTTAAATAATCTTTATCTAACTTATGAATATCAGTATGTAAAAGACATCCTGATACATTTTTAGTAATTATAGAAGCAGAATCTTTTAAATTTAAATTAATCTTAGAGATATATTTACTTTTACACCCCCCATCTATCAATAAAACCGAATCTTGACCATTATAGATCTTATTTATATATGGTATATGATCATGTGAAGCCATAATTACATCTATCCCCTGAAGGTTTTTAGCTAAAAATTCACCACATTGTTCGATATTTAAAGCATCTCCTTGACCAACACCTGCATGAATAGCCACTATAATAAAATCAGGATGTTCCTTTTTTTTAACTTCTTTTACATACATTTCCACACATTCTTTTATAGGAATAAATACCATTCCCTCCCATTTATCTGGAGATACCCAAGAAGCAATAGCGGGAGAAGTAGCACCTATTACTGCTATTTTCATATTATTTTTACGAATAATAGTGTATGGTTCGAAATAAGATCTTTTTTTCTCACGAGATATCGCATTACAGGCTAAATAAGAAGCATCTATTTCTTTAGATATCCTATCATATACAGGATGACCAGCTTCAATATCATGATTACCGACTACTAATACATCATATTTCATATAATTAACTATCCTAGAAAATAAATGCTTTGAAGATGTACTATCTACGAAATTAGCATAATAAGAAGCATTTGTTCCTTGATATCCATCTCCTATATCAAATAATAATACATGATTATCACCTAGACTATCTCTATACTCTTTCACCGTCTCTGAAACTTGACAAAGAGAAGGATATTTATATATCGTATCTACAAATGATTGAGGAAAATAAGTTCCATGAACATCATTAGTAGATAATATAGTTATATCACCAGAACGATTATTCGAACATGAAGCTAAACAAATAATTAAGAAAAGTATTAATAATTTTTTCATCTTTTTTATCTTTTATTAAACTTTATATCGTTATAAACCTTATTCAAATTAATTTCTAGAAAAATTAACTGTTGCCATCCGACATTAGCATATCCATCTATGTGTAATACAGCCGATACCTTAAGATTAACAAATTCATTGGTTTTAGGTAACCAATAGAATTCTAATCTATTATAACATCCTGATTCAGTACCATAAGAATTCTCACCTGTATATAAATTAGTACTATAAAAAGTACCCTGCGTAGATCCTGTAGGATCATTATTAACATAATAATAAGGCATCAGATTTTCCCCTAAAAATAAAGTATTATCTAAACCAAATTTCCAATTAGCCATTTTTAACATAATAAGAGCACCTCCTGGATGTTTAAAATCCTGGTCATGTATTCTATCTCTCTGAAATGTTTGTAAATATCCCACACGTAAAAGGCATTTATCCATATGAAAAGGTTTACCAAAATCATAACCCACATATGGCGAAATCCAAATATTATCTACAGCATTTTTCCATATTTCAGAACATGAATAATGTACCATATTTAAATAGTTTCCTAAATGTAAATCACCAAAATTCCAATCTGTAGCAGAATACAAAGAAAATATTTCTCTAGTAGTTGAAGAATATTTACTACGCCAATCAGATACAAATTCTATATAACCTTTATCATTATGATATTGCAGGGCCAGTCCTTCTAGATCAGAATTAAAATAACGTTCATCATCACTTAATATAAACCTGGGATAATCACCTATTAAATATATATTAGGAAATGCTCCTGCATATACATCTAAATTTTTAGAATTATATGAATAATAACAAAGATAATTCCATGTTATTTTATTTTCAATATTACCAAAATCTCTTAAGATATTAGCACCAGCACGAAAGTGATGTCCATTACCCCAATCCACTCCGACTTCAGGTATTAAAGTGACACCAAAACGTGTTTTAGAAAATTCTGAATAAGCTGAATATTCTCTATTATCAAATTTAAACTGCATATTTATATTCCACTCAATATGTTGAGAAAATATAGGTAAAGAAATAATGATAAATGATATAAGAATTAAGAATTTTTTCATTTAAGCTTTCATTGTTAATCGTACAAAGATATTGAAAAAATCCCTATATTTGAACGTTAATTAATATTTCCTGAAAAATGTCAAATAAACTAGTAATTATACCTACTTATAACGAAAAAGAGAATATCGAGAAGATCATAAGAACTATCTTTTCTCTTGAAGAATACTACCATTTATTGATAGTAGATGATAATTCACCAGATAAAACTGCTAATATTATCAAGGATCTTCAAAAAGAATTCTCAGAAAGATTATTTATAATTGAAAGATCAGGTAAATTAGGACTAGGGACAGCTTATATTACTGCTTTTAAATGGGCTATAGAACATAAGTATGACTATATTTCTGAGATGGATGCAGACTTTTCTCATGATCCTAAATATCTTAAAAGTTTATTTAAAGCTTGCGCCGATAATGACGTAGCCATAGGTTCTAGATATTGTCAAGGTATAGCTGTTACGAATTGGCCTTTAAGAAGAGTCGTTATTTCATATGGTGCTTCATTTTATGTAAGAAATATTTTACATATGAGAATATTTGATTCTACTGCAGGTTTTGTTTGTTATAAACGCGAAGTATTAGAATCAATAGATTTAGATTCAATACAAATGAAAGGATATGGCTTTCAAATAGAAATGAAATATAATGCTTATAAATTACATTATAAAATAAAAGAAGTCCCTATCGTTTTCGTTAATAGGAAAGAAGGTACATCTAAAATGAATAGTTCTATTTTCGGAGAAGCTTTCTGGGGCGTTATTAAACTCAAATTTAGAAAAATAAAAAAAAGAAATGCTAACACTAATAAATAATGCTACTATTATTAATGAGAATAAATCTTTCCCTGGAAGTGTTCTTATAAAAGATGAAAAAATCTTAGAAGTTTTAGCGATTACGACCCCTATAGGTCGAGAAAGAAATGAACAAGCTATCATGAATAGTGATAGAATAATAGATGCCACAGGTATGATAATGATGCCTGGAGTAATCGATGATCAAGTTCATTTTAGAGAACCAGGACAAACAGAAAAAGCTAATATAGAAACTGATAGTGCTGCTGCAGTACTTGGTGGTGTTACCTCTTATATGGATATGCCTAATAATCAACCTCCTATTTGTGATTTAAAATCATTAGAAAAAAAATATAACAAGGCAGCTGAAATATCTTATGCTAATTACTCTTTTTATTTAGGGGCTAATAATTCCAATATAGATGAAATAGTTAAAGCAGATCCAAACAAAATATGTGGATTAAAAGTATTTATGGGTTCTTCTACTGGTAATATGTTAGTAGATGATAATGAAACTTTAGAAAAAATATTTAAATCTTCTCCTCTTCCTATATCTACACATTGTGAAGAAGAATCTATTATAAAAGAAAACTTAGAAAAAGCCATATCTTCAGGAAGAGTATTAACAGTAGAAGATCATCCTAAAATCAGAACAAGAGAAGCTTGTATAGCATCTACAGCTAAAGCTATTAAATTAGCATCTAAATATAATACTCACTTACATATCTTACATATTTCGACTTTAGAAGAATTATTATTAATAGCTCAAGCTAAACTAATGAAAACACCTGTTACTAATGAAATATGTGTTCATCATTTATGGTTTACTGATCAGGATTATAAAGAATATGGTAATAAAATTAAATGTAATCCAGCGATTAAAACTACTCAAGATAGAGATGCTTTACGTAAAGCTGTAGCATCTGGAATGTGTGACAGCATAGGTAGTGATCATGCTCCTCACCTTCTTTCAGAAAAACAGAAAGATTATTTACATTGTCCGTCAGGCATACCATTAGTGCAACATACTCTTCAAATGATGTTTACTATGGCTGACCATAAGATTTTTTCTAGAACTCAATTAGTAGAAATGATGTGTCACAAACCTGCTATTACTTTTAATATAAAAGATAGAGGTTATTTAAGATCAGGTTATTATGCTGATATAGTACTAGTTCGTGATAAATCAAGATATAATTATGCCGACTATGGTGTACCTGTAACTGTAGGCCATGATAATATAGCTTATAAATGTGAATGGTCTCCATTTGAAGGACATGTGTTTGATTATAAAATAGAAGATGTATTCGTAAATGGTACACAAATAGTAGATGATGCTAAACTTACTCAAAAAAGGAATTCTAAAAGGCTTTCTTTTAATCGAATTTTTGATTAAAAGATAAAAAAATAAATAATGAAAAACATTAATCATAGTAAAGCCTATACCTTTATTATTATAGCTATAATTTTTTGGGGTATTTCATTTTTATGGACTAACCAATTAATCAAATTAGGCGTTCCTATTACTACTTTCCTTTTTCTTAGATTATTTATAGCTGGTATCATATTATTTGTATTCTCCATAATCACTAAAAGACTCCAAAAATTAAAGAGAAAGGACTGGAAATGGATGCTTTTAATGGTTTTTTTCGAACCTTTTATATATTTCATGGGTGAAGATTATGGTATGAAATATACTGGATCTCCTACATTGACAGCAGTCATAATAGCGACTATCCCTATTTTCACTATGGTTACAGAAATTATTATTTATCACATTAAATTAACTTTCTGGAATATTTTAGGTGTTTTTTTAACTTTACCAGGAATAGTTTTAATGGTTTTAGAAAATGGTAATTTTTCTTCTGATTATTGGTGGGGCATTTTATTATTATTAATAGCTGTAATCGGTGCAGTAGGTTATAGCGCTGTAGTTAAAAATCTTACAGATAAATATAATACCTTTACTCTTACTACATATCAATTTATAATAGGTGCTTTATTTTTTCTACCATTTGTTTTAATAAAAGACGTTTCTCATATATCTGAATTCCATCTTTTATCTTTAGAAGTACTTACTCCTTTACTTTGTTTAGCAGTATTATGTTCAGCTTGTGCTTTCTGGTTTTACATAGAATCTATCAAAGATTTAGGAATGACCAAATCATGTATTTTTACAGCTATTATACCTGGAATTTCAGCTTTAGTAGCATATCTTATGGGACAAGAAACTATTACCCCCCTACAAACATTAGGTATTATAATAGTAGTATTTGGAGTAATGCTAGCTCAATTAAAAATTAAGAGAAAGAAAAAGGCTGTTCTAGATTAAGCCTGACGGCCATTAAGAAATTAGTTCTAAAGCTATTCGATTCCTTTTAATATCACAGCTTAAAACTTTTACTTTTACATGCTGATGAATACTTACTATTTCGTAAGGGTCACGTACAAATTTTTTACCCATATGAGAAATATGAATAAGACCATTTTCATGAATTCCGATATCTACGAAAGCTCCGAAATTAGTAATATTAGTAATAATACCTGGAAGTTCCATTCCTTCTTTTAAATCATCAATACAATGAATTTCATCAGAGAATTCCAATACCTTAAATGATGATCGAGGGTCTCTTCCTGGCTTCGCTAATTCTTCCATTATATCCTGAAGAGTATATAATCCTACTTCTTTGGTAACATATTTATTAATATCAATTTTATCACTTACTTCTTTATTTTTGATCAAATCTGTAACAGAGATACCTAAATCTTTAGCCATCTTAGTAACCAAATCATATCTTTCAGGATGAATAGCTGAATTATCCAATGGATTTTTAGCTTGTACTATTCTTAAAAAACCAGCAGCTTGTTCAAAAATTTTCGGGCCTAATTTTTTCACTTTTAAAAGTTCAGCTTTAGAAGTAAAAGCACCATTTTCAGCTCTAAAATCTACTATGTTTTTTGCAATAGTAGGACCAATTCCAGAAACATAACTAAGTAAATGAATACTAGCAGTATTTAAATTAACACCTACTTTATTCACAGTACTTTCGACTACAATATCAAGTCTTTCTTTCAAAAGAGTTTGATCTACATCATGCTGATATTGACCCACTCCTATAGCTTTAGGATCTATTTTAACTAATTCAGCTAATGGATCCATAATTCTACGACCTATAGAAACAGCCCCTCTAACAGTAACATCATAATCAGGAAACTCGTCACGAGCAATTTTAGAAGCAGAATACACTGAAGCACCATCTTCACTGACTGAATATACTTGAATACCTTCAGGTAATGCTAATTTCTTAATAAAAGCATCTGTTTCTCTACCTGCAGTACCATTACCTATAGCTATTACTTCTATATTATAAGATTCCACCATATTGGAAATCTTCTTCATAGCCATAGTTCTCTCATTTTTAGGAGGATGAGGATAAATAGTATCATTGTGCAAAAGATTACCTTGAGAATCTAAACAAACTACTTTACATCCACTTCTAAAACCAGGATCTAAAGCTAACATCCTTTTTTGTCCCAGAGGTGGAGCAAGAAGTAATTGTCGGAGGTTTTCACCGAAGACTCTAATAGAATCATTATCAGCCTTTAGTTTTAATTTCTTTAAACATTCATTTTCTATCGAAGGGAACAATAACCTTTTATAAGCATCTGTAATAGTATTCTGTAATATATGATTTATATCATCCGAAAGATTTTTATCACCCTTTATATGATTAAATATATAAGATTCTACTTTATCTGAATCTAAATCTATTTTAATCGATAATATACCTTCATCAGAACCTCTAAACATAGCTAAAATACGATGTGACGCAGCTCTGCATACTTGTTCATGATAATCAAAATATATGCTATATCTATCTGCTTCTTCACTTTCTTCATCTACCCCACGTGCCAGTTTACTAATCATCTTTCCATATTGCATTATTTGATTTCTAAGCATATTCCTTACTTGCATATCTTCAGAAATCCATTCTGCCATAATATCTGAAGCACCTGCTACCTCTTCATCAGTAGCAGTTACATCTTTAATATTAGCAGTATATATTTTCTGTGCTAATGGCTCTAAACCTTTTTCTTTAGCTATAGAAGCTCTAGTTCTACGTTTCTGTTTATAAGGCAAATACAAATCTTCAAGAGTTTGTGAATCTGTACATTCATCTATCCTGTTTTTGAGAGAATCAGTAAGTTTACCTTGCTCAGTAATAGAAGATATTATACTTTTCTTTCTTTTATCTATCTCTATAAATTTATAATAATGAAAGCGTGTTTCACCTATCTGAGTTTCGTCTAAACCTCCAGTTCTTTCTTTCCTATATCTAGAAATAAAAGGAACTGTAGCACCCTCTTCTATCAAGATAATAGTATTTTCCACTTTCCAGTCAGGTATAGATAACTTCTGACTTATAAAGTTTATGTATTTTTTATCAAGCATAATTTTTTGATATTTAATTTTTAATAAATCATATAAGGATAAATAAAATTAAAGATAATTAATCTGAGAATCTAGAAAATGACAAGAAATTTATAATCTTATGAATTATAATTAATCGTGAGATATCTGATGCAATTTCTCTCTATATGATGAAAATATCTTAGATTTTGACACAAACCCTATGTATTTCATATTTTTATCTACCACAGGTAGATTCCATGCTTCTGTCCTTTCGAATTTTTCCATTACATGATCCATCTGCTCATCTATATAAACATAATCTGGAACATCTTGCATTATATTATATACAAATACAGCATCATATAAATCCTTATTAAACATTATCTTTCTGATATCATCCAATAAAATAATTCCTTGAAGGCGACCTTCTTTATCTAAGACAGGGAAAAGATTCCTCTTAGAAGCTTCTACGACTTTCACTAAATCAGCTAAAGAATCTTCTAAACCTATAGGAGTAAAACTATTTTCTACTAAACTCGAAGTATTTAATAATGTAAGAACAGATTTATCACTATCATGGGTTAATAATTCACCATTCTGGGCTAAACGTTTAGTATAAATAGAATATTTTTCAAATGGATGAATAGTTACATAAGATACTAATGAAGTAATAATTAATGGTAATAATAACTCATATCCACCTGTAATCTCGGCTATTAAAAATATAGCTGTCATAGGTGCTTGCATTACACCAGCCATTAAACCTGCCATCCCTACTAAAGCATAATTAGTTTCAGGTATGACTCCTAATCCCGTCATATTTATAAATCTTGCTAACACAAATCCACTAATACCACCTACGATAAGAGTAGGACCAAATGTTCCCCCTACACCTCCGCCAGCATTAGTGGCAGACATAGCAAATACTTTTAATACTACTACGATAGAAAAAAATATCGGAATAAACCAAGGTTTAGTTATCCATGATTTAAAAATATTATTACCCATAGCATCTACAGGATTACCATTTAATAAACTAGAAAGAGATTTATAACCTTCACCAAATAATGGAGGAAATAAATAGATCATAACACCTAACGATATACCACAAATAGCCCAACGTAAATATGTATTATTAATTTTCTTAATCTTGGCTTCTAAAAACAAAGTCGTTCTTGTAAAATATAATGATACAAATCCACAAAAAACTCCTAATATTATATAATAAGGAAGATTTCCCATGTCGAAATGAACAATATCATTTGCTAATGAAACATCTGATCCCATAAAAATAGAAGATATCACAGTAGCTGTAACTGAAGATATCATAAGAGGAAGTACAGATGACATAGAAATATTAAACATTAATATCTCTAATGTAAATAATACCCCAGCAAGAGGCGCTTTGAATATACCAGATATAGCTCCTGCTGCTCCACAGCCTAGGAGAATAGTCATATCTTTATAAGGTAAGTTTAATAATTTAGCTAAATTAGAACCAATAGCTGCTCCAGTATATACTATAGGAGCTTCAGTACCTACAGATCCACCAAAACCAATAGTTAAAGAAGAAGTAAGAGTAGAAGACCAAGTATTATGAGCTTTAATTTTAGATGTATTCTTAGAAATAGCATGTAAAGCTTTAGTTACTCCATGTCCTATATCATCTTTTATAATATATTTTATTAATAAAAATGACAAAAACATACCCAAAGCAGGTAAAATAAGATAAAGAATATTACCTGAACCTGTCTGAAGTGTATCATTAAATAAATCGCCTATTAAATGTATTAATTTTTTTAATACCACAGCACTTAATCCACTACCTATTCCTACTATAAAAGCTAAAATCAGAAGCATCTGATTTTCTGGCAATTTTTTAATAGAAGTACCTAATTTATGTAAATGTATTTGTATGCTGTTACTTGTGTTCAAAGAGTTTATTTTTTAAGCATACAATATTACAGAAATTTTCCCGTATGAAAAAATATATTTACTTTCTAAAAAATAAAGATTTCTGTTCTCTCTTCCTTGTCTGATTAGTTTCACAGAATAATGGTTTAAAAGTTTTAATATCTAAACCTGAATAATACATAGCAGATGAAGCAGTCATAGGAGTAGGTGTAAAATCTTGAACTTGATCTAAGTAAATCCCTTTAAGAGCAGGATTAGATCTAAGTTTTTTCATATCTTCTAGAGTACAAGCAGGATGACTTGAAATAAAATAGGGCACTATCATATATTTCAAACCTTTTTTCTTCATTAATGCATCGAAATATTGTCTTAATTTAATAAAATATGAAAAGGACGGTTTTGCCATATATTTAAGCACCTTATCTTCAGTATGCTCTGGAGCTATTTTAAATCTACCAGAAGTATGATTTACGACTACTTCTTCGAAATATTTCCTAGATTCATCATCAAAAAATCCTTTATCATTAAGAAATAAATCATAACGTATACCACTACCAATAAAACTTCTCTTCACCCCTTTTATACCATCTATCTTTTTATATAATTCTAAGAGCTTAGCATGAGAATGATTCAAGTTTGGACATAAAGATGGATATAAACAAGACTTTCTAAGACATTTAGCACATATACTAAGGTCTTTCCCTTGAAGAGCATACATATTGGCTGTAGGAGCTCCAATATCAGATATAACTCCCTTAAAATAAGGTTTTTTCACTAAATCTTGTACTTCTTTTATTATAGAATCTTGCGATCTGGACTGAATAAATCTACCCTGATGAGCAGCTATAGTACAGAAAGAGCATCCACCAAAACATCCTCTATGAATATTAATGGAATTCTTAATCATATCGAAGGCAGGGATTCTCTTATTTTTATATCTAGGATGAGGCAATTTCGTATAGGGTAAATCGAAGAACGAATCCATTTCCTCAGTAGTAGCAGGATTATAAGGAGGATTAATGACGACAAAAGTATTGGCGTAAGCCTCTACCAAAATATCTGGATGCATTTTATTAGCCTCAAGTTCCATCTTATTGAAATTTTTCACAAAAGCTACTTTATCAGAACAACATTTCTCAAATGAATGCAGCAAATGAACTTTATGATATTTGTCAGAAATATTCGTATTATTTTTCACATATGCCAAGCCAGGTAGTTGCTGAATTTCAAATTCTGAAGAAGAAATTTCTATGGCTCCCGCCAATGCTACTATAGTTCTTTCACCCATTCCATAAATTAAATAATCTGCACCACTACTTGACAATATAGAAGGCATAACTGAATCTGACCAATAATCATAATGAGTTAATCTACGAAGAGAAGCTTCGATACCTCCTATTACTACTAATGAACTAGGAAATAATTTTTTTAGAATTTTTGAATAAACAGTTACACAATAATCAGGACGCATACCTGCTTTACCGTCAGGAGTATATGCATCATCTGAACGAATACGTTTATTCGCAGTATAATGATTGACCATAGAATCCATGGCACCCGCAGTAACTGCAAAAAACAATCTTGGAATACCTAATTTCTTGAAATCTCGTAGATCATCACGCCAGTTAGGCTGAGGTACTACGGCGACACGATAACCTTCTTTCTGTAATACTCTAGAAATAACAGCAGCACCGAATGAAGGATGATCTATAAAAGCGTCACCACTAAAAAAAATGACATCAATATATTCCCAACCCAGGGCCTGTACTTCTTTCAAACTAGTTGGAAACATATATGATTCATTCATATCAAATTTATTTTAGGAAATTCTTCTATTTTTCTATTTCTACCTTACTCATATCCTCTAAAGCTTCCTTACATTCTTTCAGGAAGATTAATGCCTAAAATATGCATTGCCTTAAAAAGGACTTTTGAAATAACTTCAATCAAAACTAATCTAAAACCTTTAATATTTTCATCAGGCTCTTTAAGAATACTTACATCATGATAATATTGATTAAATTCTTTAGCAATTTCGTATATATAATTAGCAACTAATGCTGGAGAATGAGCTGCACCTGCTTCTGAAATAATACTTGGAAAATTTTTAAGAGTTTTAATCAATTCTATTTCTTTTTCATGCATTTTATCCGCAGCTATATTCTTATATGAATATTTATCAGCTTTTCTTAATATTGAACGGATTCTAGCATAAGTATATTGGATAAATGGACCTGTATTACCATTAAAATCAATAGAGTCCATGGGATTAAACATCATAGTTTTCTTAGGATCTACCTTAATAATAAAATATTTAAGGGCACCTAAACCTATAGTTTCAAATAATTTATTTTGTTCCTTCGGATCCATATCTTGCAATTTGCCTAATTCTAGAGAGGTATCGCGAGCTGTTTGATACATATTCTCCAGAAGTTCATCAGCATCGACGACAGTACCTTCTCTTGATTTCATTTTGCCTTCCGGCAATTCGACCATACCATAAGATAAATGACAAATTCTATCTGCCCAGTCATAACCAAGTTTTTTCAATATTAATTTCAATACTTGAAAATGATAGTTCTGTTCATTCCCTACTACATAAATATGTTCTTTGAAACCAAATTCTTCAAATCTTTCCACTGCAGTACCGATATCTTGAGTTATATAAACAGAAGTACCATCAGGTCTTAATAAAAGTTTTTTATCTAAACCATCTGCAGTAAGGTCACACCATACAGAATTATCTTCGTGTTTTTCAAAAACACCTTTTTCAAGACCTTGGTTAACAATTTTTTTACCTAAAAGATAAGTGTCTGATTCATAATAAGTTTTATCAAAATCAATACCTAATCTATTATATGTTTTAATGAACCCATCATAAACCCAAGAATTCATCTTTTTCCATAAATTCCTGACTTCTTCATCACCATGTTCCCATTTAAAAAGCATAACCCTAGCTTCTTTTAACAAAGTAGAATTTTTCTCTGCATCTTCTTCGGACATCCCTTTTGATTTAAGTACAGATACTTCTTCTTTAAATAAATCATTAAACTTCACATAATAATCACCGACTAGATGATCACCTTTTTTACCTGAAGTTTCAGGAGTTTCTCCATTTCCTGTTTTCAACCAAGCTAACATAGATTTACAAATATGTATACCTCTATCATTAACCAAGTTAACTTTAATTACATTATGTCCATTAGCTTTTAAAAGAGTAGCCACAGACCATCCTAAAAGATTATTTCTAATATGACCTAAATGAAGAGGTTTATTAGTATTAGGAGAAGAATATTCTACCATAATAGTTTTACCAGTAGGTTTACCCTGACCATAATCTTCAGTTTTAGAAATTTCAACAAAGAAATTTAACCAAAATTCATTAGAGAATTTAATATTTAAAAATCCCTTAATAACATTATACGATTCTATTTGAGAAATATGTTCCTTCAAGAAAGAACCTACTTCTTCAGAAGTTTGTTTTGGAGATTTTTTGCTTATTCTTAAAAGAGGGAACATAACTACAGTAAAATCCCCTATAAATTCTTTTTTTGTCTGTTGTACAGTGATAGATAAATTATCAGTAGGGACACTGTAAAGTGCTCCTACTGCTAATTTTACCTGATCAGAAATAAAAACTTCTGGATTCATTCTTAATTTTCTTATTTGTTTAAACCTCTATTTTCTAAAAGTGCTTCAGTTCCTGGCTGATGACCACGGAACTTAACATATAATACATCAGCATCTTCAGCACCACATGATTCTAAAATATATTTACGGAATTTACCAGCCACTTCTTGATTGAAGATATCGCCAGTTTCCTGAAATGCTTGGAATGCATCGCAATCCAATACTCCTGCCCATATATAGCTATAATATCCTGCTGTATAACCACCACCCATTGTATGATGAAAATAAGTACTTCTATATCTTGGAGGAATAATAGATGTATTTAAACCTTTATCTGATAATACTTTTTCTTCAAATTTGTTAACATCTAGATTTGCAGGCATTTCTGATAATACATGATAATCCATATCTAGATATGATGCAGCTAAATATTCTACAGTAGCAAAGCCTTGACCATATTTGCCAGCAGTTTTCATCTTATTAACTAATTCATCAGGAATAACTTCTTCTGTTTTATAATGTTTAGCATATACTGCTAATACTTCAGGTTCAAATGCCCAATGTTCATCTAACTGAGCAGGAAGTTCTACAAAGTCTCTAGTTATATTACCTAGACTCTTATAATGTACTTGAGATAATAATCCTTGAAGAGCATGTCCAAATTCATGGAACATGGTTTCTGTTTCATCTGCAGTAAGAAGGGCAGGTTTATCGCCTATAGGCCTTGAGAAATTCCCTACTATATTTACCAAAGGAGCTATTCTCTTACTACCTTTATAATAAGCTTCACGATATGCACTACACCAAGCTCCGCCATTTTTATGACCAGGTCTTGCAAACATATCCATAAAGAATACCCCTATATGATTTCCATCTATATCTGTAACATCATAGGAAACAGCCTCTGGATTAGGAAGTGGAACATTCTCTAATTTTGTAAAAGTAAGACCATATAATTTATTAGCTACATAAAAAATACCTTTCCTAACATTTTCTAGTTTAAAATAAGGCTTCATTTCTTCTTCTGAAAGATTATATTTAGCAGCTTTGGCTTTAGCAAAATAATATCTCCAATCAGCAGCTTGAATTTTATCTGTCATACCATCTTTACGAGCAGCCTTAGTTATATCTTTTAATTCTTCTTTAGCTACTTTAAGAGCAGGAGTCCATATTTCATCTAATAAATTATATACATTTTTAGAATTTTTAGCCATTCTATCTTCTAGTACATAAGAAGCATAGTTTTCATATCCTAAAATATGAGCCTTTTGGATTCTTAAATCTACTAATTGTTTAACTATTTCTTTATTATCATTTTCATCATCATTATTTCCTCTATTTAAGTAAGCATTGAGAATTTCAATACGATATTTTCTAATAGCAGAAGATTCTAGGAAAGGCATAATACTCGGATTATCTAGGCCAAAATACCATTTGCCTTCTTCTCCAGCAGCTTTAGCTCTATTAGCAGCTTCAGCTATCTGAGCTTCACTTAATCCAGCTAAATCTTTTTCGTCAGAGATAACTAATTTATAATTAGCAGTTTCTTTTAATAAATGTTGTTCGAATTCTAACTGTAATGCCGAAAGTTTAGAATTGATAAGTTTTAATTCAGCTTTTTTATCAGTAGGAAGATCAATACCTGAACGAACGAAATTTTTATAAGTTTCTTCAGTTAATCTCATTTGCTGAGCATCTAAATTAAAATCCTTGCGTTTATTGTAAACCGTTTTAATTCTCTGAAAAAGTTTCTCATTAAAATTAATATCATTATAATGAGTACTAATCATAGGAGATAATTTAGTAGCTATTTTCATAATAGCATCAGAACTATTTACTCCTTGATTAGAATAAAATACAGAAGATACTCTACTTAATAAATCACCTGAAAACTCTAAAGCTTCCACAGTATTCTCAAAAGTAGCTTCTTCTTTACTATTTACAATAGCTTTTATTTCATTATCATGCTCAGCTAATGCTTCAGTAAAAGCTGGCATATAATTCTCTACTTTAACTTGTTCAAATGGAGGAATTCCGTAAGGAGTATTCCACTCCACTAACAATGGGTTTTTATTACAACTTGTTAACATAAATAATGTTCCAACCATTAATAAGGATAAGATAATTTTTTTCATAAGTATATTTTTATAGTTTATTTCGGAAATGTTTTATATTTTCTATCCTAAATAACTTTTTAGTAATTTACTTCTATTAGAATGTCTTAATCTTCTAATAGCTTTTTCTTTAATCTGTCTAACTCTTTCTCTAGTTAACTCAAATTTCTCGCCTATTTCTTCAAGAGTCATTTCTTGAGTACCTATTCCAAAGAAATCTTTAACGATATCTCTTTCTCTTTCGGTTAAAGTAGATAAAGCTCTTTCTATTTCTTTATTAAGAGATTCATTTACCAATCCTTTATCAGCACTCGGTGAATCAGGATTAGCCATTACATCTAAGAGGTTATTATCTTCTCCATCAACGAAAGGAGCATCTACAGATACATGTCTACCAGAAACTCTTAAAGTATCAGCGATTTTTTCTCTAGGAATTTCTAGTATTTCAGATAACTCATCAGCTGAAGGCATTCTTTCATTTTCCTGTTCAAACTTAGATAAAGCTTTATTAATCTTATTTAAAGAGCCTACCTGATTTAATGGCAATCTAACGATTCTAGACTGTTCAGCTAGAGCCTGTAAAATAGATTGTCTAATCCACCATACAGCATAAGAAATGAACTTAAAACCTCTGGTTTCATCAAATTTTTCAGCAGCCTTTATTAGACCCAAGTTCCCTTCGTTAATTAAGTCAGGTAAACTTAAACCTTGATTTTGATACTGTTTAGCTACTGATACGACAAATCTAAGATTTGCTTTGGTAAGTTTCTCTAGTGCCTCTTGATCACCTTTTTTAATTCGTTGTGCTAATTCGACTTCATCTTCTACTGTAATCAGTTCTTCTCTACCGATTTCTTGAAGATACTTGTCTAGAGAGGCACTCTCCCTATTAGTAATAGATTTTGTAATCTTTAATTGTCTCATACACTAATTTAGATAATATATTTTTCACTTCAGTATAGAATTTAGAACATCTCATATCATAATTTCAGATTTATCAGCAGCTGAGTTTATTTCTATACCTACTATGTTATACGCCTTTTAAAGTAGAAAGTTTCTTTTATTTCTTTAATTTTTTAGAAATATTTGTCAGAGTTATTCCTAATAATGCTCTTTTCACTCTACCATAGACTCTTAGATTATTTGGATTAATGACTGCATCTATTTAAATAACTAACTTTAATGTTCTTATTTATACTCTATTTTTAAAAATATTATTACCTATAAAAACTCAAATTATATGCCAAAAAATTATTATATTTGTAATTATTAAGTATAATTAAAACAAGAATTATGATATTTACAGTTTCAAGTTCAGAACTTTTAAAAGGGTTATTATCCATGTCTAAGGTAGTGTCTTCAAACTCAAAAGGTTCTGTTATTCCTATTCTCGATAATATATTATTCGAGATAGAAGATCAGAACACGTTGAAAATGACAGCTTCTGATTCAGATATGACATTAATTACATTAGTCCCATTAGATAAAGTGCAGGAGGATGGAAAAATCGCAGTACCAGCAAAACTTCTGACTGATTCTATGAAAGAATTCCCAGAATTACCTTTAAATTTCACTACCAATAAGAATACTAAATCCTTAAAAATTAGTTGGTTTAACGGAGAATTACAGCTTCCATGCTTCGATGCAGATGATTTCCCTGAACTACCTACTTTAAATGATATTAATCTTAATTTAGATATTAAAGCAGAAACATTATTAAAAGGTATTAATACTACTTTATTTGCTACTGCTGAAGAAGAATTAAGACCAGTAATGAATGGTATTTTCTTCGATATTACGCCTGAAGGTACTTCTTTCGTAGCTTCTGATTCTCATAAATTAGTGTGTTACACTAGAACGAATGTAATTCATTCAGAAAAAACTTCTTTTATTTTACCTAAAAAACCAGCATCTATTTTAAGATCTGAATTAGCTAAATCTGATACTATCATCAATATCAAATATGATGTAAATCATGCATATTTCACTTTTGCAGGTAAAACTATGGTTTGTAGCTTAGTAGTAGGCAAATATCCTGCTTATCGTTCTGTAATCCCTCAGAATAACCCTAATATTCTTACTATTAATCGTTTGCAGTTACTAAATGCTTCGAAAAGAGTATCTATTTGTGGAAACCCTGCTTCAAGTCAAATTAAATTCTCTCTATCTTTAAATAAACTTGTAATTTCTGCTCAGGACTTGAGTTATTCTCTTTCTTCACATGAAGATTTAGACTGTAATTATGTAGGTTCTGAAATAGAAATAGGATTCAAATCTCAATTCTTAGTAGAATTATTATCCAATATGGATTCAGAAGAGATTTCTATAGCATTAGCTGATCCTACTAGAGCTTGTCTTATTTTACCTAAAGATGGATTAGACGATGATGAACTATATAGTTCTATTCTAATGCCTATTAGAATACTTTCATAAGTAATAAAATTATGCAATTAAACCTTAAAAAACCTTTACTCTTCTTCGATATAGAAAGTACTGGTTTAAATACATCTAAAGATAGAATAGTCGAACTTTCATGTGTTAAAGTTTTTCCTGACGGACACGAAGAAGTTAAAACCAGAAGAATGAATCCGACTATCCCTATAACCCCTGAAGCACAAGCTATCCATGGAATTTCTAATGAAGATGTAAAAAATGAACCTACATTCAAACAAATAGCTAAATCTTTAGCCATTTGGATGAAAGGATGTGATATAGCTGGCTATAATTCTAATAAATTTGATATCCCTATGTTAGCTGAAGAATTCTTAAGAGCTGATGTAGAATTAGACCTTAGAAAAGCGAAATTCATAGATGTTCAAACCATTTTTTATAAAATGGAACCTAGAACTCTAATAGCTGCATATCAATTCTATTGTCAGAAAGATTTGACAGCTGCTCACTCTGCTGAAGCTGATACTAGAGCCACTTATGAAGTACTTAAAGGTCAGTTAGATAAATATGGAGATGCCCTAAAAAATAATGTTGATTTCTTATCTGAGTATACTACTAGAAAAAAAAATGTAGATTACGCAGCTAGAATGATATATAATGAAAATGACGAAGCTATTTTTAATTTTGGTAAACATAGAGGTAAAAAAGTAATCGATATATTACAAAAAGAACCTAGCTATTTCGACTGGATGCTTAAAGGAGACTTTCCATTAGATACTAAACAACAGCTTACTAAGATAAAATTATCTTTAAGAGAAGATTTATCTTTTAAAAAATAAATGAATATCATAATATCACCATTTTCGGGACAAAATTTTTCATTCAGATCAGACTCTACATTGATTAGAATTCTTAATGATTATTTTAGACCTGATTTTGTAAAATCTGTATCTGCTTGTCCGATAGTTTACATTAAAATGGGCAAAGCTGGCAAAGCTTTTACTCCATGTTTCACTAATAGATATTTAGATTCATTCGGATTTGGTCTATTATTAGATCCAGAATTAGCATTAAATAAGGAAGTTAAGGCTGACTCCAATGAAATATTCATAAAAAATGCACTTGATTATACTACTATTATACCAGTACAAAAAGTAGATTTTGCTAAATATCAAGAATTTGTAAATTCTGGCAAGTTCGATTTAGCTCTTAACGGACATTCTATTTTCGAAAATAAAATACTACCAAAAAAAGATCAAATCATAAAGAAAATTTCTGAGATATCTGAATTTTTAGCTCCACGTATCGGAGATTATATAGCTTTCGAGTTAGATAAATTCATACTTATTCCAGAAGGAACTCATATTTTAGGAACAGTATCTTATTCATCTGTAGAAAGTAAAACATTAATAAACCTTACTATTCACTAAATTTATAGTAGTTAAATAAGATTCTATAATTACTAAAGAAATTATTCATTCTTGTCTATAATTACTTTATTTAATCTTAAGTCAGAATGATATTGCTCTTTCAGCTGTGCCACAGCTGAATCTGCAGCTAATACAGCCGTAGAGAATGCTATTTGTAAATTATATCCACCTGTATCAGCATCTAAATCGACGACTTCTCCTACAAAAAACACACCAGAAGTTATCTTAGATTCCATAGTTTTTCTGGAAAGATCTTTCAAAGAAACACCACCAACAGTAATCACAGATCTTCTATAACCAACATAAGAAGTTATAGGAATTCTCCATTTTTTTAATATTTCAGGCAATTTAGTAATATCAAATACGCTAAAAGAATCTATAATAGGCCTCACTAATTGATTAGGAAGAAATATATTTAATACTTTGCATTTATCCTTAAGAGAAAGTTTGGAATTTTTATAATCTTTAAGAATAATAGATAATTTATTAACTAATTTTTCTTTAGTAAGCGCTGGTTTAAAATCTATATCTACATATACTTTCTGGCCTTTTTCTAAAGCTCTTACAGCTTTTTTACTTAACTTAAAACCTAAGGCACCTTCTAACCCATCATTGGTAAATTTCATTTCACCAAATTCAGTTTGAACTACATCATTCCCTACGACTAATGACAAATTAACATTCTTTAATAATAGATCATTTAATCGTAAATCATATTTATATGGGATTAAAGCAGTCAATGCAGGTAAGGTAGGAACTATTCTATGACCCAAATTCTTAGCTAAAGCATAACCTGTAATATTATCATCTATAGGAAAATATGACAAACCTCCAGTGGCTATTATTACTTTATCAGAATGTATATTAAAAATCCCTTCTATAGATTTAGAAAGTATAGAAGATTCATTTTTAAACGACTCAAAATTAGCAATTTTAGAATTACTATAATTTTTCAATGCAAGAGAATTAAACTTATCAATAATACCATAAGAAGAATATCTAGCATTTTCTAATCTATCTATATTTATACATTGAAAATCATAAAATATCTTGACCCCTTTTATATTACATTCATTAACTAATACATCTATAATGTCTTGACTATTTTCGGATTTAGGAAATACTCTATCACCTCTTTCTACTTTCAATGGTACACCTAAACCTTCTATATAATCCATCATATCTTTATTAGAAAAATGATAAAAAGCTGTTTTAAAGAAATTTTTATCTGGATAAATATGATTCGAAAAATCTTTCCATGGTTTATAATTTGTCAAATTACATTTTCCCTTCCCTGTAATTTTTAATTTTCTACCACATTTTTCAAACCTTTCAATAAGGACTACTGAAAAGCCTCTATCTGCTGCCCTAGAAGCAGCCAACAATCCTGCTGCGCCACCACCTATTACGAGTATATTAGTATCTATCATTCTTATGCAAAGATAAAAAAAATTCATACATTTGCATACTGAAATTAATGCCTCTTTAGCTCAGTTGGTAGAGCAGCTCATTCGTAATGAGCAGGTCGCTGGTTCAAATCCCGTAAGAGGCTCCATTAAATCAAATTATTATGAAAAAGATTTTTACACTATTACTTATTTCGTTATTAGTATTAACTAGTTGCACTAAAAAGCAACAGCCTAAATACATATTTTTATTTATAGGTGATGGGTTCGGGTTAAGTCAATCTATGTTGGCTGAAGATTTTTTAGACGTAGAAGCTGGTGATACTAGCACTATTCATTTAGATTTACTAAAGATGCCAGTTAGTGGATATCAAACTACTTATTCTGATAATAGTTTAGTAACCGACTCTGCTGCCTCTGGAACTGCTCTAGCTACAGGTCATAAAACCAACAATAATATGTTAGGAGTTAGACCTGATAGTACTGTTCTTTCCACTATTGCTGAAAAGTTACATAAAGACGGTTATATGATCGGATTGCTTTCCACTGTAGCTATCGACCATGCTACTCCTGGAGCATTTTATGGAAAAGTGGCCAACAGACATAATTACAAAACTATTTCTGCTCAATTAGCTGAAACTGGATTTGAATTTTTAGGTGGTGGTGGTCTTTTAAGTAGTCGTCATAATGATAGTATTTGGATTAACATGGAAAATCATGGATATACTATCCTCGATGATACTACCCAAATTAATAACTTCCAATATAAAGACGGTAAAATATTTGCCAAGAGCCGTACACTTCTTAGATCTCAAGAAATTCCTTATGTAATAGATAATCAAAATTATGATATGAATTTAACCTATTTCGTAGATAAAATGATTAAATATTTCGAACCTACTGAGAAGCCATTCTTTACTATGATCGAAGGTGGTAAAATAGATTGGTCTTGTCATGGAAATGACCCTGCTACTACTCTATATGAAGTATTAGATATGAATAATGCTTTCCTTAAAGCTTTAGCTTTCTATAAAAGGCATCCTAATAACACTCTTATTGTTATGACAGCAGACCATGAAACTGGTGGTTTAAGTATAGGTCAGAATTCTACTGGTTATGCTGCATATCCTTCTGTATTAACTCATCAAACTATTTCTGAAGACATATTTATTCAAAAAATAGATAAATTCGCCAAAGCCGGAAAATATTCTTTAAAACAACTATATAATTTAATAGAAAAAGATTTTGGATTTAATTCAGCTGACGAACCTAAATTAAAATTAAATAAAAAAGATTCTGCTAGAATTAAACTAATATTTAGAAAAAGATTCTATGGTAACTCTAAATATATATCAAATAAATTACAAGCATATGATTTACATGAAAAAACTACTATAGCATCTCTTTGTATTCAAATCATGAGTGAAAAAGCTGGTATGGGTTGGACAAGTAGAGAACATACTGGTATAGCTGTTCCCGTAAGAGCTATAGGTTGTGGAGCTGAAGAATTCTCTGGATTCTATGATAATACAGATATTCCTAAGAAAATCATGAAAGTTATGGGTAAATCTATGACTAATTAATATTAAACAAATAGTCCACCGATGAAAACCACGGCATAGGCTGCAAGCCATGCGATTATCATAGTATAAGATATCATAAATGCTGTCCACTTACGACTAGATTCTTTAGCGAAAGTAGTGATAGCTCCGATACATGGACTATATAGCAAGATAAACATTATATAAGCATAACCTATTAAGGGGGTAAATACTGGTGTTAATATCTCTAATGAACTAACAATAGTTTCTTTAGCAGCTATCCCTGTTAAAAGACTTATGGTCATTTTCCAATCAAAACCTATTGGTGAGAATATAGGAGCTATAGCCCTACCTACCGCTGCCAGATAAGATGTTTCTGCACCTTGAGGGAAATAATTCAAAGCCCAGATAATAACAGAAGCTATTAATATAATTGAACCTATTTTATTAAGATACTCAGCAGATTTATTCCACATATGTAAAAGGGTATTCCTCATAGTAGGAACTCTATATGGAGGTAATTCCATAACAAACTGCTCAGAGGCTTTCTTAAACAATGTTTTCTTCATCATTAGAGCTGTCAATATCCCAAATAAAATACCTGTAGCATAAATACCTAATAAGATAAGCCCTTGATATTCATCGAAGAACTGAGATACCAAAAGAATATATACTGGTAATTTCGCTGAACATGACATAAATGGAATAATAAACATAGTAAGAAGCCTATCTTTCTTATTCTCAAGAGTACGAGTAGCCATAATAGCTGGAACACTACATCCAAAACCTGTAAGAAGTGGAATAAATGATCTACCATGTAATCCTATTTTATGCATAAATTTATCCATAATAAAAGTAGCTCTGGCCATATAACCAGTATCCTCCATCAATGAAATAAAGAAGAACAATATTAGGATATTAGGCAGATAAGATAACACACCACCCACTCCGCTGATAATACCATCTGCTAAAAGACCAGAAAGTATGCCTGTAGGCAATATGTTTCGCACACATTGAGCTAGATAACTAACACCTAACTCTATCCAACGCTGAGGATATATACCTATTTTAAATGTGGCCTCAAACATAACAGCTAGGAATATTATCAATATAGGGAAACCTAACCATTTATTAGTTAAAACATCATCTATTTTCTCAGAAGTATTCTTCTTATGACTATTATTCCTTTTGAATGTTTCCTTAAGAGCTCCACGAATAAAACTATATTTAGCATCAGCTATAACAGTTTCTGTCTCATCCCCTCTATTTTCAGACATAATTCGCTGAATATTAGTATCAGTTATTTCTAATATCTCATCAGAATTAGATTTACCAGACACCAAATTTTTAGCCCAACTATCACCTTCTAATAATTTAATAGAAAGATATCTAGCACAATATTTATCAGATAAATCTTTATTTAATTTTATTTTATCTTTTAACTCGTAAATAGCTTCTTCTATAAGATTACCATATTTAATATGAATGTGTTTTCTAATACCTTGTTTATCTTCATATACATCTATAATAGCTTGAAGAACATTATTTATTCCTTTCCCTTTATTCGCCTGAGAAGGAACTATAGGAAAACCCAACATCTGACCTAAATATTTATAATTTAATTCATTCCCTGAAGAAATTAACTCATCATACATATTTAAAGCACCGACCATTCGTACATTTAAATCAATTAATTGGCTAGTTAAAAATAAATTCCTTTCTAGATTAGAAGCATCTATAATATTCAATACAATATCTGGAACTTGTTCTACTAAATACTCCCTCACATACATTTCTTCAGGAGTATATTCAGTAATAGAATAAGTACCTGGAAGATCCACTAAATTAATAGTATAACCCTTATATTTAAAAACTCCATGCTTAGCACTAACAGTAACACCAGAATAGTTTCCTACTTTTTCTCGTTGTCCTGCAGCAAAATTAAAAAAAGAAGTTTTTCCACAATTAGGATTACCTACTAATGCACAATTAATAGTTTTTAATTCTTTATCTATTTTTTTTTGAATTTGTTTAGAAATAATGCCTGGAGTATCATCTTCTGTAAATGTTTCAAATACAGCATCTCTAGTATTCTTATATTTAGATATATCTACGACCTCTATCTGATGAGCTTCAGACCTTCTTAAAGAAATATGTCCATCTAATATCTGATATTCTATGGGATCTAGTAGAGGAGCATTTTTAACTACTCGAACATATTGTCCTCTGACAAAACCCATTTCTAATATTCTATGTCGAAATCCTCCGTGACCATGGACTTTCGCTATAACTACTATCTCATCCGAGGGGATGTCACTAAGGAATAATTCACCATCTTTATTCATACCTTGCAAAAGTACGAAAAAGACTAATATAAAAACTCACTAATTATAGTGATTTTCCATTTTCCTCATTTATTTTGAATTTTTCCCACTTAGAGTCGAAAATGCCATCATTTTTATACAATAAAGTAAATGGCATTTTATTAGGCCCATAAACAGAAATCCAAACATTACATGGTACGAATGGATTTTTAAGTTCTTTTAAACCATTATGAGATAATCCTTTAGCAATAGGTTTTTTAGAAGAGACATATTCAAAGACGATACTATATTGATTATGATCAGAATATATATTCATCACTTTCTTACCATTAAAATATTTTTCTTTAGTAATATTAGAATATCTATGACCTAAAACTTTATATAAAATTTCTTTGTTAATTTTCTTCTTAGGAGTAATAGCAAATGGAAAATCATCATACATTCCATATTGTTTATTAGAAAGCATATTTAGACCAGCCCATTTTCTAGCAATATTTGAAAGACTAGTTAAATCCTTAGGAGCTGAAAATATTTCCCTGAAATTAAATACATCTCCTTCTTTATATAAACCATTATTAATCGCCAAAACTTTCAAATTAGGAGAAGCCTTGAAATTCGCAGTATCCTTAAAATTCACATTCTTAGTTACATAATAATTCGGGATAATAACCACTTTATCATTAGGAACACGGCTTGCCAGCCAATTATCACCTTGAATAGTTTGAAACAACCAAGCTTCGTGGTCGTCAGCGAAGGTATAAGTTCTACCTCTATCTTTATATCCAAATTCTTTCATTAGATAGGAAGCCATCCGAACTGCATCACGAGAAGATTTAGCATATTTAGCAATATAACGTCTGAATGAATAAGTTAAATCTCCCTGCAAGTCTTTAAACCTAGAAGAAGTACAATTAGAACAAATAGAAACTCCATATTGATTAATAAAACCATCAGCATAGTTTTCATTAGTAACCTCTATCCATAATAAATTAGCATCAGCCACTTCTGCACTCGCCATATCAGTATGGACGTCAGTCGCATTCAAATAATGGAAATCTACTATCGATTCATTCCAGTCATCTTCATTATGAGCTACTATGACTTTACCTGTAGATGAAACATCCTTCCCTACTATAATGGTATAACAATTCATACCATCAAAATCATTTTTAGCCGTATCTTTAACCTCTGTAATAGATAACTCATTAATAGCCTTCTCTAGCTTTGACTTAACTATAGAATTTTTTTCTATACTATTAGCGATTTTTAAATCTTTTAAATAATAGCGATAGCCTAAATTCTTAATAAAATCAGCAGCTTGAGCACGTACTTCAGGATATTCATCGAAAATCAATCCTTGTACCCATCTCTTAGCATCCCAAGAACATACGCTTTCCAACCATTTTAAAGCATCTACTTTTTCCTTATCATTACCATAAAGCAATACATCATAATATGAACTTTCCTTCTTTAATCTAGCAGAAGTCATTAAAATCTCTTTATTAAAAATATTAGGATTAATAACCTCAGAAGAATAAGTCTTATAAATTTTATCTGAAGTCTTATTTATTGTCCATCTAATAGCTCTTGGAACCATCCATTGCATTCCTGGAGTAGCCTCAGGATGTGAAACGAAAGAGAATATTCTACCTTTACCATATTGATTTGAAATAAAACATGGTTTCCCTACGGTCATACCTTTGGGAGCATTACTCTGTATATGAACATCTGATAATAAAGTAGAAAGTACAGAATATTTTATATTAGAATTAGATTTGACGAACAAAGGACCTTCATAGTACATCATATATGAAACATTTCTATTAGCTAATTCGGGAAATATTTTTTTACCTTCTATTGTTAATTTAAATGCAGAAATACCATGTCCTCTACCATCATGTTCTATATCAATAGCCTTAGCTCCATTCATATAAAGACATGCATATCCAGGGGTATTTGAAAACAAATAAGCTCCTGCACAAATACCTACTGCTCCTCCACCATTTTTCACGAACTCTTTTATTTTATCTCTATTTACCTTTCCTAAATTTAAGTATTGGCGTGAGCCTCCTCCCCCAGGAATAACTATAACATCCATATTATCCAAAATACCATCAGCTATATCGCTTGAACTAATCTGGGAGACCACAATATCAGAATCTATCTTTAAAGCTGCGACAGTCTCCATAACACAAGTCTGTGAACCTCCGTTAACATCCAATACTGCACATCGAATAGTATCTTCTTGATTCTTAGAAGAGTGCATATTAGACTGACTAGAAGGATGGGCGCAAGCTGAAACCAAAAAAACTAGGCATAAAATAAGAATAGATATTCTTTTCATAATTAATATTTATTTAGGTTATAATATTCTGATTTATTCTATTAAAAGAAAAATGAAGGGATTAAATATTTTTCTTTTCTGGGAGCTGATAAAACAAACCGCGTTCTTCTCTTATAGTAATAACTTTATGTTCTGAATCTAATACATCTAAATACTTATTTAATTCATTAACGTGCATACCTAATATAGCTGATAAATCATCTAAAGTACATGGACGTCTTGAAATAGTTTCCATAATAGCTGTTTCTATATCAGTTCTATATGATATAACATTTTTCCTAGTAGTAGCAGCTGAAATAATTTGACAATTATCTAATCCCCAAAATTTAACAATGCTTTGTAATTCAGCACGTGTAGCTGGTCTAAGACCTTCTACAGTACCTGGTCTATCAAGAGTATTTAGCTGAATAGAATCCGGTTTAATTCTATCTATCGCTTTCTTTAAAGCTACTAACTCTTCATGAGCATCATTATAACCTGGAAGGATAAATATTTCTAACCAAATTTTATTTTTAAAATCCTTACGAAAATCTACTAGACCTTGAACATACTCATCTATCTTAATATCAGCAGCTGGTCTATTTATCTTTTCAAAAGCTTTTTGAGTAGCAGCATCTAGTGAAGGAAGTACTACATCAGCATTCATAAGATCTTCTCTGACAGAAGGATTACTAAAAATACTACCATTTGTAATAACGGCTACAGGAATATTAGGTCTTTTTTCTTTAATATAATTTAGAATCTTACCTATACCACTATTTAATGTGGGTTCGCCATAACCTGAAAAAGTAAAATAATCAGGATCTGGACTCTTAGAAAAATAATCTTCTAATTCTTCTATAATTTTCTTAATAGGTACGTATTCTTTTCTTTTAGTAGTAAGACAGGTAGTAGAACCTACTTCGCAATATACACAGTCATTAGAACAAACTTTTTTAGGAACTAAATCGACTCCTAAAGACATTCCTAAACGTCTAGAAGGAACTGGACCAAATACATATTTATACATAATTATATAGCTTTTTATATGACCTTTAAATTTTTTATTATACTCTACAAATATACTAAGAAAATCATTGAAAATTAAGTAATATTTATATCTTTGTTATTATGGATTAGGAGATTTATTAGTGTTTATATTCTTTGGATTCGTAGCTGTAGGAGGTACATATTATGTACAAACTAACACTTATACTTTAGATGTATTTATATCATCTATTATATGTGGTTCCATAGTAGATACAGCTAATGGAAAACATACTATAATAGAAAAGTTAGGTGGTAAATTTGGATCTGATCTATTTTTAATACTGGGTGTAATAGCATATATATTATGTGTTAATTTCGCCATAAAAGGCCATATATAGGCTATTATTCTTCCTGCTATATATCTTATCCAATACATAAGAATATGGCGTAAAATGGTAAAAATAGACCACGGTAAAGAACTAAATTCATTATTTAAAAATGATAGAATGATTAAAAAGGCTAAAGCCCACGAAAAAATGAAAAACGACAATAAGGATATCATAGAAAATAAAAAGATTATCGCACAAAAAGATATAATCATAGAAGGTGCTAGAGAAAATAACTTAAAAAACGTATCACTAAAAATACCAAAGTATAAAATAAGCATATTCACAGGTGTATCAGGCTCAGGAAAATCATCATTAGTACTTGACACTATAGCTGCCAAGAGTCGTAGAGAATTAAACGACACCTTCCCAGCTTTCGTTCAGCATTATCTTCCAAAATATGGGCGTCCAAATGTAGATAAAATAGAGAATCTTCCTATAGCCATAGTTATAGACCAGAAGAAACCTCAGCAGAATTCTCGTTCTACAGTAGGCACATACACAGATATTTACACTTTATTACGCCTTTTATTCTCTCGAGTCGGCAAACCTTTCGTAGGATACTCAGATAGTTTTTCATTTAATCATCCAGCAGGTAGTTGTCCTCGTTGTGGCGGACTTGGAGAGATTCGTGAACTAGACATTCATAAACTAGTAGATTTTAATAAATCTCTAAATGATGAAAATACAATTCATTACAATGCCTTCGGCAAGGGTAATTGGAGATGGATTCGTTATGCATATAGTGGATTTTTCGATCTCGATAAAAAGATAAAAGATTACAGTCCTGAAAAATTAGATTTGTTTCTAAACTCACCACAAATAAAGCCAACACATCCTCATCCAAGATGGCCTAAATCAGCTAAGTTTGAAGGTATTATTCCTAGAATGTATCGAAGTATTATAAACTCTGATGAAGGTATAAGAAATAAGAAAGTTCTAGAACCAATGTTAAAAATGGGCGTTTGTCCAGACTGTCATGGTACTAGACTAAATGACAAGATATTATCCTGTAAAATTCGGGGTAAAAATATAGCAGAAATATCTAAAATGTCTATCCACGAAACAAACCTTTGGGTACAAAATAACGTAAATGATCCTTTAGGCACCGACATAAAAGTAGCATTAGTTAATCGCCTGTCAGCTCTTGAAGAAATCGGACTAAGTTATATAAGTCTTGAACGTGGAATAGGAACACTTTCAGGAGGTGAAGCTCAACGTTGTAAAATCGCCAAATACATTAACTCATCCCTGTCAGATGTACTTTATATTCTAGATGAGCCAAGTGTCGGCCTTCATCTCCATGACATAAATCTTCTCAAAAAATCCGTCCGTAAACTTCGCGACCACTCTAACACAGTTCTCATGGTAGAACATCATCCAGAAATGATGAAAATAGCCGATCACATTATCGACATGGGTCCAGGAGCAGGACAAGAGGGAGGAAATATTCTATTTGAAGGGAATTTTAAATCTTTGCTTGTCAGCAATACTCCCACAGGAAAGATTCTTCGCGAAAAACCAGATTTCAAGCCACTCAGAAGGAATCCTGTCAATTGGTGGAAAATACAAGGAGCTAACTTACACAACTTAAAAAATCTAGATGTAAAATTACCACAGTCCGTATTCTGCGTTATCGCAGGTGTAGCTGGCTCAGGAAAAAGTTCTTTAATGGAATACTTTAGAAATAACTTTGACACATCATTAGATTCCACAGACACTACATCCATTTGCACTACATCCATTAGTACGACATCTAAAAACCTTACATCTAAAGATATAATATTTATCAGTCAGAAAAATATTGGCATCAGCCTAAGATCTACCCCTGCTACTTATTTAGGAGTAATGGATCTAATCCGAAAGAAATTTGCTAAAGAAAACGGCACTAAAATAGATATCTTCTCCTTCAACGGAAAAGGCGCATGTCCAGTTTGTAAAGGTAAAGGTATTATCGTAGCAGATATGGCCTTTATGGATTCTATCGAAACAGTCTGCGAAGCCTGCCACGGACTTCGCTACTCAAAAGAAGCACTAGCTTATACCATAAAACTACCTATCCCTAACAAACTTAATGCTCATTCTACTTCCACAGATAACACTATAATTTTAAATATCGCACAAGTACTAGATTTAACCGTTAGAAGAGCTTCAGAACTATTTAAAGGCACCAAAATTGAAGAAAAATTAAGGCCACTTGTATTAGTCGGACTTCAATACCTTCATCTAAATCAAGCTCTATCTACATTATCAGGAGGAGAACTACAACGAGTCAAATTAGCATCATACTTACAAGACACTAATAAGTTATTTATACTAGATGAACCTACAGATGGCCTACATATAAAAGACATCTATCACATCATAAGACTATTTGATGCTATAGTAGATAAAGGAAATTCAGTATTCTTAATCGAACACAGCCTAGAAGTCATAAAAGCAGCTGACTATATAATAGAACTCGGGCCAAAAGGTGGGAACCAAGGAGGATACCTTTTATACGCAGGTGATCCTAAATACATGAGTAAAACCCCAAAATCAATAACTGGTAAATACTTGTAATTTTAATAGAACCATTGGCAATCTACTTTTTGACCTACCATCCATACTTTATCTTGAGGTTGGAATACAAAATCTGGAGATGGATTCATATAAGATTCTTTCCCTCTTTCGATACCAAGTATCATACATTTGTAATTTCTGATAGCAGCTTTAGCGATACTTTTACCGACTAGGTAAGACTCCTCAGAAAGATATCCTGACATTACAACTGATGTATCTTCTAAGTTCTCATTTATATAAAGATCATCTGCTGTATTTTTGTGCATATGTTCATTGAATTTTATAATTTCGTCTTCTTTTCCTGCTGCCAATAATGTATCGAATGGATAAATTTGCTCATTAGCTGAAGGAATATTAATAATTTTATGACCCCTTATTATTTTAACTATATTTATCCCCCATTTAGTTCGAAAAGGAATATCTTTTAATTGCATACCTATATATTCAGAATCTGCAGACACTATTATAGTTTCTAGTTTAATATCTTTACCTATCATTTGATTTTCTACAGCAGTAATAATAGGTTTTCTTTTTCTATCAGCTAATTCTTTTTCATTAAGGTTAGAATAAAATCTTTTTTCTAAATTTTCAAACTTAATTAGATCAGCTCGACTAATTATTATAAATAATATTAGTCCTAATATTATTAGAAGTATTTGCCAATGTGAAAGATCAAAATATGATAAGAATACGGATATTAAGAAAACACATGCTATAAATACACGGAGAAGTAATAATGCCACTAATGGAGCTCTATTAGACTTTTTTAGCCAAAGTCTTTCATATGTATCAGATATTTTTCCTTTATTAACAGCAAGTCCCCACAAAAATGGTGACATAAATAATAAAGTGATAATTACTGATATCCAATTTATGGCAGTATTAGTAAAAGTAATATGATTAAGTAATGGTATTTGACTATGTATTAATAATGGACTATTTATTGATAAATTATTATGTAAGAATGGCTGTAGATATAAATTACCAGCAGATATTAACATGAATAATATTACTGAATAAATGCCAACACGTGCTATATAATATTTGATAAATCTTCTCCAATTATGTCGTTTCCATCTAAGACTATCTGTCTCCCCAGTACCTGAAAATAAGTTATTTGCGTGATTAATTAAGCGATTAGGTAATTTTAAATATATCCAATTACTAACAGGCTCAGACCATTTCATCATATATGGGGTAGTAAAAGTAGTTAATACTGATACTGATACTATTATAGGATAAATAAATTCTCTCATTACGCCTAGGGATACACCTAAACCAGCAATAATAAAAGCAAACTCACCTATTTGAGACATACTCATACCTGAACGAATACCAGTTTTAATAGAATTTCCACTTAATACTACTCCGATAGAACCAAAGACAGATATGCCTATTACGACTACTAAAAATAATAACAATATAGGTTTCCAATATTCTATTATTATAACAGGATTTACCATCATACCTACTGATATAAAAAATATAGCTCCGAATAAATCCTTAATACTTTTAAGAGAGTTAGATATTCTCGTACTATCTACTGTTTCTCCTAAAATAGATCCCATAACGAAAGCTCCTAATGCAGAAGAAAAACCGGCAGTCTTAGCTAATAAAACCATACCGAAACAGAGACCTACTGAAAAAATCATTAAGGTTTCATTATTAATGTTCTTACGAAACTTATCTAATAAAGTAGGCAATACATATATCCCTACCAAGAACCAAAAAATTAGAAAAACTCCTAGTTTTAATAAATTCTGTAACATTTCTATTCCTTCGAAATGCTGACTAATAGCAAATGTAGATAATAAGACCATAAATAATACTGCCATAAAATCTTCCACTATTAATGCACCGAAAACTATATTTGTGAAAGATTTCTTTTTTAATCCTAAATCATCAAATGCTTTCACTATTATGGTAGTAGAAGACATGGCTAACATTCCACCTAAGAATATAGATTCCATAAAAGTCCAATCTAAAACTCTGGCTATACCTAAACCTATAAAGAACATAGCTATCACTATAGTAGAAGCTGTAATTATAGCACTAGAACCGACTTTAACCAATTTTTTAAAACTAAACTCTAAACCTAATCCGAAAAGCAAAAATATAATCCCTATTTCTGACCATTGATCGACCATTTGAGTATTTACAACATTAGGAAACAGATTAAAATGAGGCCCAATAACGAAACCAGCTACTATATAACCTAATATAAGTGGTTGTTTGAGTTTTCTGAAAATAATAGTAATTAAGCCTGCTGAAATAAATATCAATGCCAGGTCACTAACTAAATTTAAACTGTCTTTCATAGAATTTGGTAAAAAATAATTTAATTCTTTAAATACCCTATTACAAAAGTACAAAAAAGATTCAATCGTGGATATATTTAACTATAAGAACGTAATTGTTTTATATTAATATATTTTGTATTTTGTATTTATTAAATGGAGGTTAATATGAAAAAGAAACTAATGTATTTATTCTGCATTATCTGTTTTTTGTTACCTATTACTAGTATTCAGGCCTTTCATAATTTAGATAATAGTAACTTAGACACTACTAAAGCAGACAATTCTAAAATTTTACTTTTCAAAGGACATGTCTCTGACTGGTCTAATGATAAAGCATTATCCTTTGCATCTATCTTTTTAAGCACAAGCGGCATAAGTAATATTTCTAACGGAGAAGGATATTTTACTTTTAAAATACCTATGTATGCTTACGATGATACTCTTTGTTTTTCTTATTTAGGTTATAAAACTTCTAAAATTTATTTAAAAGGACTTGTAGATGAATTTTTGATGAATTCTGAAAAAAATAAATCATCTAATAATAATTCAGATAAATCCGACGTCATAACTATAGATTTAGGTGATATTAGTCTTGCACCTATAGCATTAGAATTATCGGCTTCTATAATAAGACCCGAAGATCCTGCTTTTATAGTACAATCTGCTATAAATAAAATTCCTGATAATTATACTCAGGAACGAATGCATATGAAAGCTTTTTATAGAGAAATGATTAAAAAAGGAAATCATTATGTTACTCTCACTGAAGCAGCTTTAAATATTTCTAAACAACCTTATTCTCCCTACTCTATGGCTGACCAATGTGCCATTTATAAGGGTCGTAGTAGTGTAGACTGGGAAAAAATAGATTCTATTTTTGTAAAATTTAGAGGAGGAATAACTTCATCCCTTGAATCTGATATTATGAAGTCTCCCTTTTTGGCTGTTGATCCTAGGTATATAACTGATTATTATAATTTTACTTTTGCTACTCCAGTAGAAATAGATGGTAGAACACAATACGTTATTAATATAACACAGAAAGAACATATTCAGCAGATACTATTCTCAGGAAAACTTTATATAGATATGGAAAGTCTAGCTTTAACCAGAGCTGATCTTTCATTAAACTGTGATGTAAATAAGCAGAAAGCTACTGCATTATTTATTAGCAAAAAGCCTCGTAAGATGCGTACTGAAATAGAATATGCTACTTATCAGATTAGATATAGAGAGTTCGAAGGTAAATGGTTATTTGACTATGTTCGAACTGAATTTAAATTCAAATCCAGATGGAAAAGCCAATGGTTTTATCGTCACTACACTATAACTTCTGAAATGGCATCTACCGATATTAATAGTGAAGAAGTAAAGATTCCTAGAAAACTTAGAATTAATCATGGAGATATTACTCTAGATAAAGTTCAAGATTTCCGTGATGATACATTTTGGAAAGATTATAACATTATAGAACCTGAAACAGATATCCAAAAAGTAATTCGAAAAGTAATTAAAAGACTTGATTAATTTAATGGATAAACTAATGTTTTTTAGGAGGATATATAGAGAAAATAACTCCACTCCCTAACATTTCTAAATCATCTACTGAATACCAGGCAGCAAATTGTCCAGCACTAATTCCTCTCTGGTATTCTTTAAATATTATATATATACCATTAGAGCGTCTAAATAATACAGCTTTCTGTAATGGCTGTCGATATCTTATTCTTACAAGATATTCTCTCGCCTCTCCTAATTCCATTTTTAAATCTTCTCTTATCCAATGGATTTCTTTTGATTGAATAAATAAAGCTTTTCTTAAAAGTCCTGGAAAATGATGTCCTTGACCTACATAAATTAGATTATTTTTAATATCTGTGTGAATTACGAAAATAGATTCTTTATGTCCACCGATATTAAGACCTTTTCTCTGACCAATAGTAAAGAATTGTGCACCAAAATGTTTTCCTATATCTTTACCATCAGAAGATTTATATTCATATTCATAGGCCATTTCACATAAAGAATTTTCTGAAATACAATCATTTTTTTCTAAAGAAAAATCATTATACTTATTTGAATTCTGCTTGTCAGCCATAATTTTACTATCAGCATTGACATCAGCCGCATGCATTATTATATCCCTTCCTTCTTGATGAGATTCTTCTTCGAAATTCATATTAGGTGCATAACCTGGATACCCTTCCAAATGGTCATAAAAATCTTTAAAAATCTCTATTACTCTACCCTCTTTAGCTTTTAATTTCTGCTGTAAAAATATAGGAAGATCTACTTTTCCAACGAAACAAATCCCTTGAGAGTCTTTCTTATCAGCAGAAGGTAATCCTGCCGCAGCTGCTATTTTTCTCACCTCTGGCTTACATAGATGGCCTATTGGAAACATAGACATAGAAAGCTGTTCTTGAGTCAATTGGCATAAAAAATAAGTTTGATCCTTATTCTTGTCTGTACCTGAAATAATTTTATAAATAGATTTACCATTAGCATCTACAAATTCATCCTGCTGGCAATAATGACCAGTAGCTACATAATCTGCACCTAATTCTTTAGCATATCTTAAAAAAGCAGCAAATTTGATTTTAGAATTACATAATACATCTGGATTAGGGGTACGACCTTTATCATATTCATCGAACATATAATCCACTACTTGTTTACGATATTCTTTAGATAAATCCACAAAATGAAATGGTACATCGACTTTTTTAGCTACCATTTTAGCCACTTGTAATTCTTCTTCCCACTCACATTCCCCATGCAAAGTTCCTGTAGTATCGTGCCAATTCTGCATGAATAATGCAAATACATCATATCCTTGTTGTTTAAGTAACCATAAAGCCACACTAGAATCCACACCACCAGATAATCCTACAGCAATTTTCTTATTTATATATTTATCCATCATTTGGCAAAGATAATCAAAAGAATATTGGACTATAACAAATTTTTAATATCTTTGTAAAGGGTAAGTCATACACGATCAGCTCCTACTTAATCCCCCAGGATCGGAAGGTAGCAAGGGTATAGTAGTTGAGCGATGCGATGTATTAAGCTTACCCTTTTTTTATGCCCATTTATTTTCTTTTTAGCTTTACATTTTAAAACTTTATTTATTCCATTATTCACTTCTTTATATCTCTAATATTCAGAAACATATCTGTTTAATTACTTGGATATTATGGTTTATTTTCGTATATTCACATTTATAATGAAAAATGTGACTAATAAAATTACGCTTTAACAAAAACTATCTAACCTTATGAGTGAAACGATTAATCTTATTAAACAAGAATTAAAAAGTTATTCTTCTGATAAAAGAAAAGAACATTCTAAAATATATTTTAAGACTGGAAAAGGAGAATATGGTGAGGGTGATAAATTTTTAGGAATAAGTATGCCTGATATTAGGACTGTTGTCAAAAAATACGCAAAAAAAATTCAACTAGATAACATAGATGAACTTCTAAAATCTAAATTTCATGAAGAACGTATGTGTGCCCTATTACTTTTATCTAATAAATTCAATAAACATCTAAATCTAGCATATAATAAAAGAAAACGTATAGCTCAATTAGCTAAATTAGGTGTAATAGTAGATGAATTTGACGAGGTTCTTCCTAGTGAAAACTTAGCGAAAGAATGTAAAGATTTTTATTTAAGTCATACTTCTTATATAAACAATTGGGATCTTGTAGATACTACATGTCAAGATATTTTAGGAACATGGATTCTTTATTGTAATAAAATTAATGGAAATATTAAGAATATCGAATGCGATTTAGCTCAAGCTGTAACTACTGATTCAATTAATCAAATTCTTTTTGATCTATCAAAATCTGATGATATTTGGGAAAGAAGAATATCTATAGTCACATGCATAGCTTTAGTGAAAAAACATTGTTATCATCAATGTAAAATAATTTCTTCAGAATTACTTTCTGATAAGAATGATTTAATTAATAAAGCTGTAGGTTGGGCTCTTAGAGAAATGGGAAAAGTAAATAAAGAAGAATTAGATCTATTCTTACAGAATCATATTAATGACATGTCTCGTACTACATTAAGATATGCCATAGAAAAATATCCTGAAAACGAAAGATTGGAGTGGTTAAGAGCTTAATTATTTATAGATTACTCTTAAAACTGATTTAATCTAAACTTTTTCCATCAAAAATGAAAGGTAATATATTTTCTATACCTTCGAATACTTGAATCTTATTTTTGCCTGCACAAATAATTTTTAGAGGTTTCCCAGATCTTAACTGACTTTCAGCCATAACTTGTCTACAAGCGCCACATGGATATGCTGGTGTTAATAAAATTTTTCCATTTTTACCTGCTACTATAGCGATGGCAAGCATATTTTCTTTAGGAAACTGTGTATGAGCACTAAATATGGCTGTTCTTTCAGCACATAACCCTGAAGGATAAGCAGCGTTTTCTTGATTTGAACCGATAATAATCTGACCACCAGTCATAAGTACTGCTGCACCTACATTAAAATTAGAATATGGTGCATAAGAAGATTTAATAGCTTCAGTAGCTGAAGCAATAAGATTTATTTCTTCGATATTTAATTCTTTAATCTTAGAATATTCTTTATACTTAATAATTAAGTTTTTTTTCACTTTTAGTCATTTATTTTTACAAATATACTAATACATTTCGTATTTTTGTAATACTCATATTAATAATAATTAGAAATGAAAAGGGATTCCTCATATATTCTTTTATCTGTATTTGCCTTATTCATACTGTCTTCTATAGTTGTGTATTCCCAAAACCAATCCAGAAGAGAGTATATTATGAAATATAAAGAGATAGCTATACGACAAATGCACAAATCTGGTATTCCAGCTAGTATTACTTTAGCTCAAGGTTGTTTAGAATCAGGAAATGGTAATTCTACATTAGCGCGTAAAGGTAATAACCATTTTGGTATTAAATGTCACCAAAATTGGGATGGTCCGACTATTCATCAAGATGATGATAAAAAAAATGAATGTTTCAGAAAATATTCTAAAGCATCAGATTCTTATATAGATCATAGTAATTTTATTCGATATAGAAATAGATATAGTTTTCTATTTAATTTAAAACCTACTAATTATAAAGCATGGGCCCAAGGTCTTAAGAAAGCAGGTTATGCCACTGATCCTAAATATGCTAATCGTCTTATAAAAATTATAGAAGATTATCAGCTTTATAGATATGATAAAGAAGTTCTTCATTCAAAACATAGAAGAAAAAAAATCATACCACCTACTCCTACTCAATTACAAGCAGTTAAAAAATTTATTCCTACTAGAAGTTCTTCTTTCTATAATATTTCTAATATAAGAACCCTATACACTAGAAATAAAGTAACTTATATAATAGCTTCTTCTTATGATACTTACGAGAGTATAGCTAAAGAATATAATCTTTTTACTCATGAACTTTTACGGTTTAATGATTTAAAAGAAAATAGAACTATAACGAATGGAACCATAATATATCTAGAAAAGAAGAGAAAAAGAGCTCAAAAATACTTAGAAATGCATATTGCTGAAGATGGTGATAATTATTATGATTTAGCACAGAAATATGCTGTTCGTTTAAGTAGTATTTATAAATACAATGATATTCCTGAAACAGTATTAGCTCCTATAGATGGTGAAGAAATCTATCTAAGATGTAAAAAATATAGATAAATATGGCTAAAGTAAACAGAAAGAATAGAAGCATTCTGATAATATCTATATTATTATTTATATGTGTATTATTCTATGTAATAGACTGGTATATTACTTATAAGAAACACAATATATCAGAAAATACTATAGTTTTAATTCATGAGAATGCTACATATCAAGATGTATTAGATTCATTAAAAAGCAGTACCGCTATCATTAATTGGGACAGATTTGAAAAAGTCGCTAATAAAGAAGTTTTTAAAGATCACTTCGAAGCAGGTAGATTTTTATTGACTAAAGAAATGTCTAATACTCAGATTATTAGAACTATTTGTAATAACTGGCAAAAACCTATGAATTTAATTCTTCCTGCTCATATTAGAACAGTGAATAAATTAGCTAATTACTTAGGAACTAAATGTGAAGCAGACTCAGCTAAATTCGCTGAAGTATTTTCAGATGAAAATTTAATAGATAGTTTAGGTTTTAATAAAGACAACTTCATAGCCTTGTTTATTCCTAATACTTATCAGATATTTTGGACTATTGAACCTCAGGAATTAGTAAACAGATTTTACAAAGAATATCAAAATTTCTGGAATAAAACTAGATTGGCGTCTGCCCAAGAACTAAAAATGACTCCTCAGGAAATAATAACTCTCGCATCTATAGTCGTAGAAGAATCCAATTATGAGACTGAACAGCCTACTATAGCAGGTGTATATGTTAATCGACTAAAAAGGCATATGAAAATACAAGCAGATCCTACTATACATTATATCTTATTACAGCAGAATATACAAGTAAATAGAATATTATATAATCACTTAAGAATTAAATCTCCATATAATACATATAAATATAGAGGCCTCCCTCCTGGTCCTATTACTATTCCTACTATAAATGCTATAGACGCCGTATTAAATTATCAGCATCATAATTATTTATACTTCTGTGCTAATCCTGAGTTAGATGGTACTCACTTATTTTCAAGTACATATCGTCAACACCTAAAATTAGCTAGGAAATTCCATAAAGTCTTAAATTCTCAGAAATAGAACTCAGTTAAATACTTTTAAGAATATATTATCGGAAACGTTTTTGAGAAATACTAAGATGTTTCTTTATTAAACTGTGACCTATATAATAGTAGAAGGCTAAATTAGAAGCATTTTCGAAACGTATATTACTAAGATATTTATCAGTATCTGGATTAAGACAAATAGGTTCACACCATAATAAAAGATATTGTTTATCTCTCTTATTATACGCTATAACCATCGTCTGACCTCTAAAATCTATAATATTAGCAATATATAAAGAAGAAGCTACTCTACCCTTTATTTGACTACGATATTTATCTACTATAGAACATTCATCATTCAATACACCAAATTTAACTGATGGAGTTAAGCTTTCATTAGCCATATACCACCAATGAATAGAAGCATCACTGATATCATCTTTTAGTGAAATTTTAATAAGATTTTTATTAGCATTTATATTAGATAATAAATACTTCATTTGATTAGTAGGACAAGTTTTATAAGCTATAAGATCTACACTTTCACCTTCTATTTTAGAAACACCATTATCCAATGATAAAAATTTGCCACTAAACATAGCTGAAAAAACTGAGTGATTGTTTAAATCATATAAATTAGTAACATACTCAATATTGTCATATTTCTTAGTTTCATTCAAAGGTTTAACTGTATTAACATATGAAAATACTAAAGTCTTATTATAACCAATATTAGTAAAATCCAAATCTTCAAACTTAATAGTATTTAAATCATCTTTTCTAGTATATATATCCTCATCTAAGTAAGATTCCATAATCCACTTAGAATCAGTATTAACTAATTTAAAAATATGAAATTTATTATTATTATTATAAATAATACCTACAATAGTTTCGACATTTCTAATTTTAATATTAGTAAACATTATATTAGAATTAAATTTATCTGCTAATAGTTTTTCTATTATAGTATAAACTTCATCTCGAGAAAGGTCAGATTTAGATAAATTAGAAATATAAGAATCAGCTTTATCTGAATACTTAGAATTCTTATATGTATCCATAAAACTATAATAATCTAATACGTTATTAGTATCCAAACTGAAAAAAACAACGGAATCTCTTCTATCTTGTATTTCTGTAAAGTACTGAGATTCAGGAAATTTATTAATAAACTTTTTATAAAATCTCAAATTATCTTTCGTTAAAGATTTTTCATATAAACGAGTTTCTCTTTTAGACTGTGCTTGAATCTGACTACTTACAGAAAATACAAGTGCACTAAGTACTAGTATGGATAATAACTTTTTCATAATCACTAAGTTATATTATAATTATTAATTCTTATTAAGTTTAATGAAATTTTTCAGAGTATTAGAACTCAAACTCTAATCCTTCTTTAGCTAAAAAGGAATTCGGGAAAATCTTCCTTGATTCAGTTAATAACTCAGAAAGATCGTTGTATCTAGAAGAATAGTGACCGATTACTAATTCTTTAACCTCTGCTTGATCAGCAATAGCGGCAGCTTGAGAAGCCGTAGAATGAAAATGTAAAGCAGCCTTTTCTTTCTCAGAATCAGCATAAGTGGCTTCATGAAATAATAAATCTACCCCTTTTACATATTCTATAAGTTCAGGAAATACCTTAGTATCAGAACAATAAGCAAAAGATTTAAGTTTTTTAGGCTTATGACAAAATTCTTTAGATTTAAGGATCTGTAGATTTAAGTCAGTAGTAACTATGCTCTCTGACGACGAGCCTAAGTTAGAATCTCTATGCCCCCTAATAATATCTTTCCCTTTTTTTAATGATTTAATTTCATCTATGGTAAGGTGATACTGCTCTATTTTTTCTTTAATAATATTTAGTTCCCCAGATTTTTCCTTAAATAAATAGCCTCTAGTAGGGATTCTGTGCTGCAATGGTATAGAATATACTTCTAAATAATCTTCATCTAAAATTTTATAAACACCTTCTTCACTATCTGTTATTATATGGTTAATTTCAAAAAGAAATCCTTGTCCAAATTTTTCTTTAATAAATTTAATAATATCAGCAGCATCTCTAGGAGCATAAATATTTATAGATGTCTCCCTATGTAATAAAGACATGGTAGACAAAAGCCCAAACAAACCAAAAATATGATCTCCATGAATATGAGAAATAAATATATTATTTATTTTCATAAGGGAAATGCCATGCTTTTTCAGCAATATTTGAGTCGATTCGCCACAATCGATAAGAAACAAACGCCCATGTATACATAATACATGAGCGCTTGGATATCTACCAATCGTAGGAAGAGCCGAAGCTACTCCTAACGATATGAATGAACATTTCATTATTTTTCTGAATCTTTGTCCATTTTATCTTTTAATTTAGATAATTCAGAGATATCACCTAAAGTGGTTTTTTCTAAATTTGCCTTTAATTTCTTAACGGCTTTCTTAGTCGTGTTAGTATCTACTTTCTTAGAATTATGTTGTTCTTCAGGCATATCTTCTTTCCATGTTCTAATATGAGAAAGTATAATACGTTTGTTGGATTTATTAAATTCTACGACTTTAAAATTAAGTTTCTCATCTGCTTTAGCTTGAGAACCATCTTCTTTTACAAGATTCTTAATAGATACAAATCCATCAATTCCGTAAGGAAGAGATACTTGAGCACCATTATCTACGAAATTAGTAATAGTTCCTTCATGAATAGAACCTATGGTAAATACTGTTTCAAATACATCCCAAGGATTTTCTTCTAATTGTTTGTGACCTAAACTTAAACGACGATTTTTTTCATCGACTTCTAATACTACTACTTCCATATCTTCTCCAATAGAAGTAAATTCTGATGGATGTTTAACTTTCTTAGTCCATGATAAATCACTAATATGAACTAGACCATCTACACCTTCTTCTAATTCTACGAAAATACCAAAACTTGTAAAGTTTCTAACTTTAGCAGTATGTTTAGAATTTATAGGATATTTTTCTAATATATTTGTCCAAGGATCTTCTTTTAATTGTTTAAGACCAAGGGACATTTTTCTGTCTTCACGATCAAGAGTTAAGATAACTGCTTCTACTTCATCTCCTACTTTCAAGAAGTCCTGAGCTGAACGAAGGTGAAGTGACCAAGACATCTCTGATACATGTAAAAGACCTTCAACACCTGGCTGAATTTCTACAAATGCACCATAATCTGCCATAACTACTACTCTACCTTTAACTACATTACCTATTTTCAAATCAGGATCTAAAGAATCCCAAGGATGAGGAGTAATTTGTTTAAGACCTAGAGCAATACGTTTCTTATTTTCATCGAAGTCAAGAATAACGACTTTAAGTTTTTGATCAAGTGAAACGACTTCTTCAGGATGATTAATTCTACCCCAAGATAAATCTGTAATATGAACAAGACCATCTACACCACCTAAGTCGATGAAAACACCGTAAGAAGTGATATTCTTAACAGTACCTTCAAGAATTTGTCCTTTTTCAAGTTTGCTAATAATTTCAGCTTTCTGAGCTTCGATTTCAGCTTCGATAAGAGCTTTATGTGAAACGACTACGTTACGGAATTCTTGATTAATCTTAACAATTTTAAAATCCATTGTTTTATTAACGAACATATCGTAATCTCTAATAGGTTTAACATCGATTTGAGAACCTGGTAAGAATGATTCAATACCAAATACATCTACGATCATACCACCTTTAGTACGACATTTAACATAACCTTTAACGATTTCGTTAGTATCAAATGCTGCATTTACTTTATCCCATGCTCTAAGAGCACGAGCTTGTCTATGAGAAAGAATTAGCTGACCTTTCTTATCTTCAGCATTTTCTACATAAACTTCTACAGTATCACCTACTTTTAATTCTGTATTATAACGGAATTCATTAATATTGATTACGCCTTCGCTTTTAAAACCTATATTAACAAGAACCTCTCTTTTGGTAATAGCTACGACTGTTCCATCTACTACATCATTTTCGATGAGTTTAGATAATGTCTTATTGTAACTTTCAGCCACTTCTGATCTTTCAGCTAAAGTTTCAGAATCTTTTTCTTCAAAAGTATCCCAATCGAACTTTTCATTAGGTACAGAAGCATTGCTTTTACGCTTAGGCGCGGCAGCTTGTTTTGTTTCTTCAGAAGTCTTTTCGACTTCATTAATTTCTTGTGTTTCTTTTGTCATTTTAATAAACTGTTAAACATTAAGTAATTAGACTATATTTATAATTTCCGCATAACACGGAAAGGTTTGCAAAAGTAAATACTAAATACTTAAATTCCAAAATACTTTCCTTTATATTTAAAATATTTTACAAAGTTTAATCTTCTAGTTTTATAGATTTAAATCCACGACCCAAAATTTCTGATGAATCTATTACATTTATAAAAGCTTCCTCGTCTATTTCAGCTACCCTATGACGTAACATCACAGCCTCTCTTCTAGATAATATAGTATATAAAATATCTCTTTTATTACCATTATACATACCTACAGCAGGTATTAGAGTAGCACCTCTACCCACCTCATTAATAATTACATCTTTTACAGCCGGTATATTTTTAGTAACTATCATCATAGTCTTATTACCCTTAGCACCATCTAAGACGAAATCAATCACCTTACCTTCTATAAAAATTATAATCCATGAATACATAGGAAGTTTCCAGTCTCCGAAAGCTATGACTGTAGATAATGTAATAGTACAATCTACTATAATAACTAAAGTACCTAAAGAAATATGAGTATATTTATTTATAATCATAGAAATAATATCAGAGCCACCAGAAGTAGCACGAGATTTAAATATCATACCAATACCCAAACCATAAACAATACCTCCGAAGATAGCAGATAACAATGGTTCATGAAGTTCATTCATATCATAAATACCAGGTTCTACTAAAGCATCATACCCCCAAGTAGCATGAATTAACCACATGAAAGCAGGTATAAGAAAAATACTAATTACAGTTTTTACACCAAATTTCGAACCTAAGAAATATATACCTATTAATAATAAAGGCACATCCATACAAAAAGCTGACAACTCAGTTCTCCAACCCCAAAGATGATGAAAAACCATAGATAGGCCATAAGTACCACCTGGAGCAAAACCATAAGGTTCAGCAAATAACACAGCACCTCCCGCAAAAGTAAAACACCCAGCGATTAACCATGCATACGTAATGAAGAAATCCTTAGTAAATAACTTATCTTTAGTAAAATATCTCATATTGAATTTATTATATAATTATATAATCTTAGAATCTGAATTCGAGCACAAAAGTAAATTTTTAAACCATAATTCCAAAATTTCTACTTGATTAGCATGATAATTTATCTAATTTTGTAAGATGTAATTATAACTAATATTGATGAAATTTTAAATGACTGACGAAAATATAAATATAATAAGGAGATTATCTAAATACTATAATAACGATAAGTATTTTCAAGAAGATCCGATAATTTTTCCTAAACATTTTGCTGAACTTTATAAGAATAAGAAAGCAAATTTGAAAGATGTTGAAATATCTGGAGTTATAGCTACATATCTGGCTTGGGGAAAAAGAAATATGATAGTAAGGGATGCTAAAAAAGCTATGGATGAAATGTCATGGAAACCATATGATTATGTTATGACTCACTTTAATCCTGATATTAATAGTAATAATGATAAGATTTCACTGCATCGTACCATTATGTGGTCCGATTTTACTAGAGTTTGCGAAAACTTGAAAAGATATTATTTAAAATATGATTCCATAGAAAGACTTTCGACTTCAGAAATTAGAACTGAGATTTATGGTCAAAAGCCTTCTCCTTCTGCTGCTAATAAAAAGATTCATCTTATGAGAAGATGGTTTGTAAGAAATGATGGTATAGTAGACTTGGGTATATGGAAAAATATTAATCCGATTGATTTGATTATTCCACTAGATGTGCATGTTCATAGATCTGCTCTTTCATTAGAAATGACATCTCGTAAAAATGTTTCACTAAAGACAGCCACAGAAATCACTACTCTACTAAAATTAATATTTCCTAAAGATCCAATATTGGGAGATTTTGGATTATTTACTGTAGGAGCAGTCAATTCAAAAAATCACTTGCAAACATAATAAAATGTCACTAGCAGAGATAATAAATAAACTATTAATAAATAGAATGGCATATTGGCTTATTTGAATGAAAAAATATTATATTTGCAATAAGCAATATGAAAAATATGCCTAAATTATTTGTCATTTCTGGATGTAACGGTGCTGGTAAAACTACCGCCTCATATACTATATTGCCAGAGATGCTTAATTGTCAAGAATTTTTGAATGCTGATGAAATAGCCAAAGGAATTTCTCCATTTGAACCTGATAAAGTTTCTATTCAAGCTGGTAAAATTATGCTTGAAAGAGTTCAGCTTTTACTTGACAGTGGCAAAGATTTTGCAGTAGAAACTACGTTAGCGACTAGAACTTATGCAAATTTGATTAAGAAGGCTCAGAAATATGGTTATAAAGTTACTTTATTATATTTTTGGCTAAATATGCCTTCGCTAGCTGTAGAAAGAGTAAAATTAAGAGTTACTTCTGGAGGACATAATGTTACCGAGGAAAAAATAAGAAGAAGATACGATTTAAGTATTCATTATCTATTTTCGATCTATATAGAACTTTGTGAATATTGGATGATTATAGATAATTCCAAAAGTCCAGAAATAATTTGTGAGGGTGGTAAAAAAATCACCACTAAGATACATAACAAAACATTATTTAATCAATTAGTGAATTATGAACGAATTAGAAACACGAGAACTGAGGGATAATATCCTAAACGGACTTAACCTTTCTTTTCAGAAAATGATTCAGGAGAAAAAAAAGGCTAATGCTGAACTTGTTTTTTCCGATAAGGGACAAATGAGGAAGGTAAAAGCTACAGAAATATAATAAATCAATGACTGTAGACTATAATGATTTTTTCAATATAGATCAAAGCTCAATCAATAAAGTCCTTTCTAAAGGACTATCTAAAGGAGGTGATTATTGTGATTTATATTTTGAATATTCCACCTCCGATACATTACTTCTAAGAGATACCAAAGTAAATAACTGTAATTCCGATATAGATTTTGGAACAGGAATTCGTGTGCTGTCTAAAGAAAAAACTGGTTTTGCTTTTGCTGAGACTACAGATATTAAAACCCTTATTACAGCTGCCGCCAATGCTGCTGAAATAGCATCTTTAGATACTTCTATCGTAGAAATTCCAACTAATTTCAAAACCCAACACTTTACAAATCACTACCCCATCCTTGATCGATGGAAAAATCACGGTATTGCCGAAAGGCAGAAAATTCTTGAAAATATAGATCAATCTATTAGAGAATCTAGTGAATTGGTTACTAAAGTAACTGGTAAAATTTCTACTACCAACACTAAAATAATGTTTTACAATTCGTTAGGAGAAACATTCTGTGATGAAATTCCATTGACTTCCGTAATCTTATCTTGTGTTATGGAAAAAGGGAGTAAACGTGAATCATATATTACTTCCCGAAGTTTTCGAATGGAATATGAAATGATAACTCAGGAATTACTCGATGAAATGAAAGATGAACTAATAAAAGGCTGCTCTAGGCTTTTCGTTTCTTCTCAACCAAAAGCTGGTACTATGCCAGTAGTTATGGCCGCAGGTAGTTCTGGAATATTCCTTCACGAAGCTATCGGTCATGCTTTCGAAGCAGATTTTATTAGAAAGAAAACATCTATTTTCTCTGACAAATTAGGTCAGAAGATATGTAGAGATGATATTAATATAGTAGATGATGGTACTTTAATGCATAATCGTGGCGCTATGAACTTCGATGATGAAGGAGTATTGTCTCAGAAAACATATATGGTTAAAGATGGTGTACTAAATTCTTTCCTTCATGATAGGATTAGTGCAAAACATTTTAATACTGCTCCTACTGGTAATGGAAGAAGAGAATCTTTTAGATACTATCCAATCCCCAGGATGAGAGCTACTTACATGGAAAATGGGAATTCTTCTGAAGAAGATATTATCAAATCAGTCGATTATGGCATATATGTTGATAATTTCTCTAATGGACAAGTTCAAATAGGTGCAGGCGATTTTACATTTTTCGTTAAGACTGGTTATATGATAGAAAATGGGAAATTAACCAAACCTATTAAGGATACTAATATAATAGGAAATGGGCCTAAGGCTTTAGCTGATGTTTTGGCTTGCGCCAATAATAGTAAAATAGATAATGGGACATGGACTTGTGGCAAAGACCAATCCGTAGCTGTTTCACAAGGAATGCCTACTATTCTTATTAAAAGTTTAAATGTAGGAGGAGTAAATGGATAAATCATTAGCAAAATACGCTTTAAAAAAAGCCAAAGAGAATGGTGCAGATAGTATCAGAGTACTTTATAGAGAAGGTATTACTAATTCTATCACTTTACTTAATAAAGATATTGAGAATATTCATAGTGCCACCTCTTCTTCACTTATTTTTCAAATATATAGCGACGGTAGATATGGAGAATATTCTACCAATATGCTTAAAAAATCCGAATTAGATACTTTTATAGCTAAAGCTGTAGCAGCGACTAAAATAATATCAAAAGACGATTGTAGAATACTTCCTACTCCCGATATGTATTATAGGCCTTCTATAATGGATAAAGATTTAAAATTAATAGATGTTAACTTTTCTAATATTAATATTGAAAAGAAAAAAGAAGTTCTTAATAAAATCGTCAAGAACCACTCTAACAATAATAGATGTATAACTTCAGCAGATTCTTATTCTGATACCTTAGAACATCTTATCATGCTAGATTCTAATGGATTTGAAGGATTACAAGATAGAAGCCTTTATTCTATTTCATCTGAAGCTACTTTTTTAGACAATGATGGATCTAAACCTCAAGGCTGGTCTAATGAAACTGTTATAAATTTTGAAGATCTTTTAAATATAAAAGTATCGCAAGATGCGTATGAAAATGGTCTTAAAATGTTAGGACATAAGAAAATACCCACTGGTACATATTCTGTAGTAATAGATAATCTTAACTCTTCCAAATTTATAAGTCCCTTAATATCAGCAATGTCTGCAAATATGATCCAACAGAGAGATTCATTTTTAATAGATAGTTTAGGTAAAAAGATTTTTCCAGAAACATTTAACTTAGTAGATAGGCCTCACACTCCTGCTGCTTTAGGTGCTAGATATTTCGATAGTGAAGGTATTCCCACTAAAAACAGAGATATTATTTCAAACGGGATCGTAAGTACCTATTTTACTAATACTTATTATGCTAAAAAATTAGGGATACCGGTAACTATTGATTTCCCTTCTGTTATAGAAATTTCACCATTAGGGAAAAATAATTCTGATGCTATGATTAAAGATATAGGTAAAGGAATTCTTATTTCTGGCTTTAATGGAGGAAATATTAATTCATCTACTGGAGATTTTTCATATGGCATCGAAGGTCAATATTTTGAAGACGGGAAAATAATTCATCCCATAAAAGAACTTAATATTTCAGGGAATATAATATCTTTGTGGCAACAAATTTTACACATTGGTACAGATTTTAAACCAAATAGCTTCTGGAGAATGCCTAGTCTAGCATTTAAAAACGTCAGTATAGGCTAATAAAAATGATTAGAAACGTTTATAAATAGTTAGAAATGTTTATAAACATTTAATAACAGATAATAATTCATCGATTTATACAATTAATACAAGACAAATTTTATGGAAATTACAGAAAAAACAGTAGTAGAGCTTTTTTACACTCTAACAGTAGATGGTAAAGTAGCAGATAAAACAACTAAAGAAAAACCTCTTGATTTCATTTTTGGAATGGGATTCCTTTTACCCAAATTTGAAGAAAATATTAAAGATAAAAAAGCTGGTGATAAATTTGATTTCAAATTAACAGCTGCTGAAGGATATGGCGAAATTAATTCTGACGCTGTCGTAGAATTACCTAAAAATATTTTTGAACAAGATGGTAAAATACGTGAAGACTTACTAGTCGTAGGTAAAGTTATTCCTATGATGAATAATCAAGGTGGAGTTATGCCTGGTAAAGTATTAGAAATTTTAGAATCTACAGTCAAATTAGACTTTAACCATCAAATGGCAGGTAAAAATCTTCATTTCGTAGGTGAAATTATTTCAGTACGTAAGGCTAATGAAACTGAATTAGCCGACGGTCTACATGGCGAAATTAAAGCACAAAGAGATGCAATAGCTAAACAAGAAGCAGAAGCAGGACATTCATGTGATGGATGCTGTGAAGGCTGCGGCAGTTGCTAATTTTTTGAATAAATTTTTAAGACACAATTAATTCCGTCTATGGCGGATGAAACTATACCCCCGGCATAACCTGCACCTTCTCCGCAGGGATATATACCGGGGTGTTTTATGTGTTCTAATGTCACTTTATCTCGTGGTATTCTCACTGGAGAAGAAGTTCTAGATTCGCATGCTAAAAGCAATGCCTCATTAGTATAAAATCCCTTTTTCTTCTGGTTAAATTGTAAAAATGCTTTTTTTAATCGTCTGGCGACTATATCTGGAAGAACCTGATTTAAATCAGAAGATACTAAACCAGGAACATAAGAAGATTCTGGAAGCATAGACGACAGTTTACCCTCTACGAAATCAGTCATTCTTTGTGAAGGAGCTGCTAAAGAATTACTTACAGAAAAAGCTTTCTTTTCTACATCACGCTGGAATTTCAGCATTGAAAGGGCGTCAGTGACTTGAATATCTTCAGGTTCAATAGAAACTACTATTCCAGCATTTGCCCATTTAGAATTACGTAAAGAATTAGACATACCATTAAGTGCCAGCTCTTTAGGAGATGTAGCAGCCGGAACTAAATTACCACCCGGACACATACAAAAAGAAAATACACCTCTATTTTCTATTTGAGTCACCAGAGAATATTCTGCCACGGGTAAAGATGGATGGTAATTATTATGATATTGAATATCATTTATCAAAGACTGAGGATGTTCTACACGTACTCCTAAAGCAAATCCTTTAGGCTGAAGTTCCCAACCCATCTGATTTAACATTTCATAGACATCCTTAGCAGAATGTCCAGTAGCTAAAATAACATTTTCAGCTTCGAACTCATTATTTACAATCCATTTATCATTAGTAATCACTTTATTAGAAGTAGTTACTTTATTAGAAGATTTGGCTATACTTGTTTCAGATATCTTAGAACCAGAAGAAACTGCTATTTTTCCAGAAACTTTTTTCAATGATGTCATACAGGTATTGAAATGATACTCTCCACCATGTTCTTCTATACAATATCGTATATTCTCTATAATAACTGATAATTTATCTGTACCTATATGAGGATGAGCTTCGACTAAAATAGAAGGATCTGCCCCGAAATGCACAAATTGATAAAGAATCTCCATCAGATCTCCCCTTTTATTAGATCTAGTAAACAATTTACCATCAGAAAATGTCCCTGCACCACCTTCGCCAAAACAATAATTAGAATCTTCATTCACTAATCCTTTTAGGGAAATAGCAGATATATCTTTCTTACGAGCATGCACATCCTTACCTCTTTCTAAAAGTATAGGTTTAATACCTAAGCGAATAGCTTTAAGAGCAGCAAATAAACCACTAGGACCACAACCTACTATAATAATAGGTTTAGCATAAGTAACGTCCTTATAATCAAGATACTTCTTATCTAAAGTAGCTTTTGAAAATTGATTTTCAGATTCTATATCATCTTTAGACCATGATTGAATTTGATACCTATATTTTATTTCACGAGAACGCGCATCTAAGGATTTTCGTTTTAATCTGAAACATACATCAGAAGCTGGAATTCGCAACTTCTTAGCAGCTAACTTTTTAACTTCTTTTTCATCCAAATAAGACATGGCCGACAGGCAGTATTCAAATTCTATCATTATAATTTATCATATTCAAGTGCACGAGAAATAGGACCTACATCATTAGGAGTTCTAATCCCTGCTTCATATTTATAGACACCACAAATAGCTATCATGGCAGCATTATCAGTCGTAAATCTCAATTCAGGAAGGAATGTAGTCCATCCTCTTTTCTTACCTTCTTCAGTAATACGATCTCTGAGACCAGAATTAGCAGAAACCCCTCCTGCTATCGCTATACTGTTGATACCAGTTTGCTTAACAGCCATAATTAACTTCTTCATCAAAATATCTATCAAACATTTCTGGAAAGAAGCACAAATATCTGACATATTATCTTTTATAAAATTTTTATCCTCTTTCATTCTATCCCTTAAAAAATACAAAAGAGAAGTCTTGATCCCACTGAAACTATAATTAAGAGCATCGACATTTGGTTTAGAAAATTTAAAACGATTTTCATCCCCTTCTTTAGCTAGTCTGTCGACAATAGGACCTCCAGGATAACCAAGATCCATTATTTTAGCACATTTATCGAAAGCTTCACCTACAGCATCATCGATGGTATGACCTAATACTTCAAATTTTAAGAAAGAATTAATTTTAACTATTTGTGTATGACCACCTGAAACTAGCAATGTTAAAAATGGAAAAGTAGGAATAGGTTTTTCTTTACCTTTTTCTATAATAAAATGAGATAAAATATGTCCTTGAAGATGATTAACTTCTACCAATGGAATATTTAAAGCTAAAGATAATCCTTTAGCGAAAGAAGTTCCTACAAGAAGTGATCCTAAAAGACCAGGACCACGAGTAAAAGCTATAGCATCTATATCTTCTTTTTTAATATGAGCTTCCTTAATAGCTTCACTTACTACAGGCAAAATATTCTGTTGATGAGCCCTAGAAGCCAGCTCTGGCACTACTCCACCATACTTTTTATGAACATCTTGAGAAGCCATAATATTACAAAGTAAGTACCCATTTTGAATGATAGCACAAGAAGTATCATCACATGATGATTCTATACCTAAAATAGTTAACGACATATCGTAAAATTTTGTACAAATTTAGTATTTTTGTAAGATAAAATATCCTTATATTAAAACATTTAGAAAAATATTAGTTATTCTAGTCATCACTATTGTGACGATTCCCCTATGTATCTATCTAGCATTCCAGATTCCACAGGTACAAACTTGGACTGCTAACCAGGTAATAGACTCTATCGAAGATAAAATAGATGGTACCATAAATATAGAGAAAATCTATCTTGTGTTCTTTAATAGAGCTATAATTCAAAAAGCATCAGTAGTAGGATATAAAGATAATGACACACTTATCTGTTTTGATAAACTCTCTGTAAATTTCGTACCTACGGAATTATTATTAAGAGGTAGAATTAAAGTAAATAAACTTTTTATCGAAAATGGTAGTTTTAATTTGCTGGGTGAAAATGATACAGATAAAACTAAAACCAATTTAAATAGAATTTTTAGAATCAAAAAACATCCTAAAAAAAAGAATAAATCATCTTTCCCTAAAATCATTGTCTCAGATCTTAGATTAAAAAACTTTAATTTTAGATTTCTTAAACGACCTAAATATTACAAAAGTAAAGACCCTTCTAACGTTAATTTTGCAGATATAGACGTTAAAAATATAAATATCAGATTAAAAAAATCTACACTAGAAATAAATGGCCTAAAAATAGAAAGTGAAATAAAACAACTAACATGTATTGAGAAAAGTGGCTGGAAAATAGACCTTAAAGGCGATTATTACATGAATAGCAAGGGATTCTTTCTAAAAAAAATGACTTTTAAAGATAATTACTCCTACATCAATACAGATTATATTTCTTTATCTTATAATCACATCTCAGAAATGCATAATTTCCTAAACAAGGTTAATTTAGGAGCTAAATTCAATATGTCTTCTTTGGATTTTAGAACACTAGGAATAATAATCCCCTCATTAAAAGATAATTCTGTCAAACTAACACTAGACGGAGAAGTTTCTGGTCCAGTAAATCATTTATTTACTAAAAGATTAAAAATAATATCATTAGATAGCAAAATAATTCTATCTGCTGATATAAATAATATTACAAAGATTAAACATGCTAATTTCGATGTAAATATCTTTTCTTTGCTGACTAATTGTTCTGATATAGCTAATATAATAGCTGATTTTAAGGGAGTAAACCCAAATGAAAACCTTGCGAAGATAACTCCGACTTCCACTTATTCGTATAGTGGACAATTTCAAGGTTCATTAAATGATTTACTTTCTACAGGTTATATTGATTCCGATGTAGGTAAAATATGGCATAAAGTAAATTTATCTATTACAGATTATTTTACAAATATTAGTGGTAGCGTATATACGACTGACGTTAATCTAGGGGAAATTATAAATAATAAAAATTTAGGAAAAGTAACCCTACAGACTAATATGTCTATAAATATCGAGAAAAATAAATCTCCTAAATTTCATATTGATAGTCTTAAAATAGACCGATTTGGATACAATGATTATGACTACTCTAATATTTTCGCTGTAGGTTCATATATAAATAATAAATTTGACGGTAGAATAATAGTTCATGATCCTAATCTAGATTTAATATTCCAGGGATTATATTCTACTAATAAAAGCCAAGATAAAAAGTATGATTTCTTCGCTTCAGTACCTTATTGTGATTTACATGCCCTTAATATAGATAAAAGAGACAAAATATCTAAAATAAAATTTATCACTTCTACCCAAATTAATTCCAGAGGAAAATTCTTATTTGGTTCAGTTTCATTAAAGGATTTATCATATAAAAACAGTATAAATACTTATGACATTAATTCTTTATTGCTGACTTCAAACATGAATAAAGGTAATTTTAACCTTAAGCTTAATGCTCCTTTTTTACAAGCACAATACTCAGGAAAAATCTCTCCCATAGCTTTCGTAAATAGTCTAATGAAAGACCTCTTAGTCCCTATCGGATTAAAAAAACAAGAAATAGCTAAAAATGATATTCCTACTACTAACCTTAATAAATTAAAAGCTAATTCATTAGGATTATTCACTCTTAAAACACAAGATACTAGACCTTTATGTGCTTTATTATATCCTAACTTATATATTGCAGATAGTACCGATATAAATATTGAATTACTAAAAAACGATAAAATAGCTATTAAGTTAAATTCTGATAGAATAGCTTATGGAGAAAATTATCTTAAGAATTTAAAAATCAGTGTAAACAATCCTAATAAACTACGATGCTATATAACTAGTGATGAAACAGTATTGTCAGGTATCACTCTTGATAATAGCCACTTATTAGCTATTGCCGAAGAAGGGTTAATAGACCTATCACTAAAATACCACAACAATTCAGATAATAATTCATTGAACTTATCTTCTATAATATCATTTGATAAAGATAAAAATCAGAATACTCTTACTAAGATCCATATCAATAAATCTAATATGATTATTAAAGATTATGATCTTGTTTTTCATCCTTCTGATATCGAAATAGGAAACAAATATTATTCTTTATCTAATTTCAAAATCTCTAATGGAAATCAAAGCTTTAGTGCCCACGGTAAATTATCTAAAAATCGACATGATTCATTATTAATAAAATTAAATGATTTTGACCTCAGCTTTATTGATTCCATTACTGATTCTATAAATTTAAAAGGACACCTTAACGGTAATATTAGTCTTTCTGATATTTTCGGTACTTCTAATATATTGGCTAAGATATCAGGAAAAGACATTTACATATGTGATGAAGAATTAGGTGATTTAGACATTAATAGTTATTGGAATAATGATAAGAACTGGATTAATTTAGAATTAGCCAATAATTATCATGGGAAAAAACCATTATATATAAAGGGTTATTATAAGCCTAACGGCAAATTATTAGATTTAGACGTAGACTTAAATGAGTTACATCTATCATACTTAAAACCGTTTATGGAAAACATTATAACTAGTAATTCTGGTTCTCTTTCAGGAGATATTAAAGTAATCGGCACTTTAAATAAATTAAATCTAAGATGTAACAATGGACATTTTAATAAATATAATTTCACTCCAGTCTATACCAATGTTCCATATGTTTTAGATGGCAATTTTAAAATATCCCAGAGAGGGGTAAACTTCGATAATATTACTATTACTGATAGGAAAAATAATGTAGGAGTATTATCAGGAGATTTATTCTACACCTATTTTCATAATATATCATTTGATACCCGTTTAAACTTCAATAAATTAGAATTTATCAATATAGAAGAAACTGAAAACTCTTCTTTTTATGGTAATCTTTATGGAAGTGGAGAAGTGAACATAAAAGGCGGTATTAAAGATTTATTAATGGATATAGACTTTACTACTGAAAACTCCTCTAATATTCATATTCCTATAAGTACAAGTTCTTCTGCCACTAATCAAAATCTGTTAACTTTCCAGAAACATGAAGTCTTCGAAGATAAATATGAAGAAATGATAGCTCTTAAGAAAAAAGCAGAAAAAAAGAAAGAAAATAAAACTAAATTAGAATTAATAGGAAAAGCTACTATTACTCCTGAAACTATTTTATTCATAGAAATAGATAAACATCTAGGAAATATGATGCAGTGCCAAGGTAGTGGCGTAATAGATTTTAATATAAGCCCTAATAAAGGTATTACAGACATCAGAGGCGATTATTCCGTACAAGAAGGAAAATATACATTCGTTTTAGGTGGTATAACTTCTAGAAATTTAACCCTAAATGAAGGTGGTAAGATATCCTTTAAAGGAGATATAGCTAATACTACTATGGACGTCGGTGCTACTTACAGCACTAAAGCATCCGTATCTACTCTTATAGGTGATAATTCAGCGGTAGAAAGTCGTAGAGATGTAAACTGTGGTATCAAGATGAAAGGAGCTCTAAGCAATCCTGAAATCTCATTTGATATAGATATACCTGACTTAGACCCTATAACTAAAGCTAAAGCTGAAAGTGCATTAAGTTCTAGTGATAAAGTTCAGAAACAGTTTATGGCACTTCTTATATCTGGAAGTTTCGTACCAGATGAACAGTCAGGTATCGTAAACAATACTACCCTACTTTATTCTAACGCTGGTGAAATCCTTTCAAATCAATTTAACAATGTCTTCCGTCAGTTAGATATTCCTTTAGATTTAGGTTTAAATTATCAGCCTGGAGAATCTGGCCAAAACAATATGTTTGATGTAGCATTATCTTATCAGATATTCAATAATCGAGTTATTATAAATGGCAATGTAGGTAGTAGCCAAAAAGCTACTGAAGAAGTCATGGGTAATATCGAAACTCAGATAAAAATAGATAATAAAGGTAAATTCAGAATTAATATATTCTCTCAAGCTCAAGATGATTATTCTAATTATCTAGATAATACTCAGAGAACAGGTTTTGGTTTCACCTATCAGGATGAATTCGACAATATAGGAGAACTCTTTAGAAACATTTTCTACAGTCGTAAACGTTTAGAAGCTATAGAAATCAAGAAGCTTAAAGAAGCTAAAGAAGAATTACAACGCGAATCTCATGTAGTTAAACAAAAAGTAAAACTAAATAGCGTAAACCCGATAGAATATAATTAATCCTAAAAGTGATACTTAATTTGTCGGATTTGATTAACTAAAGATTTATCGTAATCGTGTTCGACTCTAATATAATTTTCTGAATAGCCATACATTTTTCCATGCTTATCAGTACTTTCGAAAAGGACTTGTAATTCTTTACCATCATAAGATTTGCAATAATTATCATGTAATGTATCACAAAGTTCTTTTAGCTTAGCTGCCCTATTAGATTTGACACGATCATCTACTTGATTAGGCATATCATAAGCAAGAGTATTTTCTCTTCTTGAATATGGGAAAATATGTATGAAAGCAGGATTCACTTCTTTTAAGAAATTATAAGTAGTCATGAATTCTTCATCCGTTTCTCCAGGAAATCCTACGATTACATCTATACCGAAAAAAACATCGCCCATACGTAATCTTATATAGTCCATCTTTTCACGAAACATAGAAGTATTATATCTTCTTTTCATTCGGGCCAAGACTTGATCACAGCCTGACTGCAATGGGATATGAAAATGAGGTTGGAATTTAGTCCCTGATGATATCCAGTCTATGATATCCGGTTTAAGTAAATTAGGTTCGATAGAAGAAATTCTATATCTATCTATAGCTTCTATTTCATTTAAAGCCTTTAATAAATCTAAGAATGATTCCCCTATAGTTTTACCAAAATCCCCAATATTGACACCAGTCAAAACCACCTCTTTTATACCCTGCTGGGCAATAGCATAGGTTTCTTTAATAATAGAATCAATAGACATACTACGACTCTTACCTCTAGCATTAGGAATAGTGCAATATGTACAACCGTAATCACAGCCATCTTGTACCTTCAAGAAAGAACGAGTACGCCCTACAGTAGAATATGCAGGATAAATCGAATCTATATTATTTATATCACATTTAAAAATCTTGGGAGCTATTAAATCTTTAGTGTCATTATTTTTCTTCCTATCTAATATTTTTAAGAATTCAGAATAAACATCACCCTTGTTCTGAGCACTTAAAATAACATCTACTCCTTCTATACTAGCGATTTCATCAGGTTTTAACTGAGCATAACAGCCAGTTACTAAAATAGCTGCATCAGGATTAAGTCTGTGACACTTTCTAATAACATTACGACACTTTTTATCTGCATGTTCAGTAACTGTACAAGTATTAATCACATATACATCAGCTTTCGAAGAATGAGGAACTAAATCAAATCCATTTTTGATAAAATCTCTCGCATAAGTCGAAGACTCAGAGAAATTCAATTTACAACCTAATGTAAAAAATGCTACTTTACTCATTATTTATGATTATAATATTAGATGATTTTTATAAAAAAGATAAAATAATTTAGAATGATAGAGTCATTCTAGAAGAACCTACTTGTCCGCCTAATGGTGGATTCATTTTCGCTATTGAAATAGAAGCAGATTCTAATTCTGGAAAATCTTTTTTTATTCTTTTTAAAATTCTACCAGCTACATTTTCTAATAAATTAGAAGGTATAGCCATTTCTTCCTTAATTATATTAAATATTAATTGATAATTTAAAGCTTCATCTAAATTATCTGTTTCTGCTACTTTGTCTGTATTATATTCTCCTTCAAAATCTACTATAAAAGGATTACCTATAGTTCTTTCCTCTTCAAAACATCCATGATTAGAAAAAAACTTCATTTCTTTTAATTCTAATTTACCCATTATTTTTGTTCTATTAATTTAAGCTCTTAGCTTGTATTATAAATACAGTAGGTCTCTTGCCTATTTGTATTTTATTCTTTTTCCAACTTCTGACTGATTTTGTTTTTATATTCTGTGTAGGTAATGTAATGTCTGTAGCGACGCATATACGTGTATTATCATCACATACTAATAATATATCAGATAAAATCGAATCGTTCCTATATGGAGTTTCTATAAAAAGTTCGGCAAAACCTTCTTTTCTAGAATGTTTTTCCAAATTCCTTATAGCAGTCTTTCTTTCTAAAGGCTTTATAGGAAGATATCCATTAAATGCAAATCTCTGACCATTCATACCAGAGGCCATTAATGCCATCATAAGTGAAGATGGTCCCACAAATGGGATTACTTCTATATCCTGGAAATGAGATAATTCTACTAATCTAGAACCTGGATCTGCTACTGCTGGAAGACCAGCTTCAGAGATCATACCTACATCATTTCCATCTAGAAGAATTTCTAAAATTTCTTCTACATCTTTTTCCTCACTATGCTCATTAAGTAAATAAAAACTTAAACCATCTATTTTACCTTTTAACCCAGCTTTAGATAAATATCTTCTTACTGTGCGTACTTCTTCGACAGCATAATGGGTAATTTTTGGTAATAAATCTAATACTGGCTGAGGAATAACCTCTCCAGGATTATTATCTCCTAATGGAGAAGGTATCAAAAATAATCTTCCTTTCATTCTCGCAAAGATAAACAAAAAAGATAAACTAAATTATTACCTTTACGTCATGGAAAACTCTATCACCTTTTTAGGTACAGGGACATCTTCAGGTATTCCGATGATAGGATGCGACTGCGAAGTATGCAAATCACCTGATTCTAAAGATAAAAGATTACGAACATCAGCATATATTCAATACGAAGGACTGAAATTAGTAATAGACTGTGGTCCAGATTTTAGACAACAAATGCTTAGAGAGAATATATCATATCTAGATGCTATACTACTTACCCATCAGCATAAAGATCATACTGGTGGATTAGATGACGTAAGATCATTTAACTATTTTCAAAAAAAATCATTTCCTATTTATGCCGAAACTAGAGTACAAGACTCTCTAAAAAAAGAATATTATTACGCTTTCGAAGAACATCCTTATCCTGGAACTCCTCTGTATGATATACATACGATAGATGAAACTCCTTTTGAAATAAAAGGACATAAAATTATTCCTATTAGAGCTATTCATTACAAACTTCCTATCCTAGGTTATCGCTTCGGTGATTTAGCTTATATCACAGATGCTAACTTTATACCAGAAGAATCTATGGCTAAATTAGCAGGCGTAAAAGTATTAATACTTAGCTGTATTAGAAGAACAAAACATATTGCACATTTTTCTTTAGGAGAAGCTTTAGAAGTTATGGATAAAATCGGTGCTGAAAGAAATTATTTAACTCATCTCTCTCATCAGTTAGAAAGATGCACCCTTTTAGATAAAGCCCTTCCTGATAATATTCATCCAGCATATGATGGCTTAAATATTAAATTTTAGGATTTAGGATTTGGAAGTCTAATTCCATCATATTTGGAAATATTCTATTATTTAATTATATTTATTGTACAATTACATTATTATTAATCATATTATGGTATCAATCGGTGACACTTATAAGTATAGAACTATCTTTACTCAAGAAGATGTAGAGATGTTTGCAGATTTAACTGGAGATAGGAATCCAATACATTTAGATCGTGAATATGCAGCTAGAACTCATTTTAAAAAACAAATAGTACAAAGTGCTTTAATAAGTTGTGCTATTTCTAAGATTTTTGGATTAAAATGGCCAGCTGAATTAGATTCTCATTTCATTTCAAATGAAGTAATGTACATAAAGCCGGTATACGTAGAAGAACCTTATGAATTCTATTGTAATTGTACTAATATCGATAGTAAAAGACATATTGGTACTATAGAAAGTGTTCTATATGATATGCATGGGAATGTGATAGTAAATGTAAAATCAAGAATAGAAAGCAAAAGTGCTTTTAAAAAATAAATTGTAAATTAAATAGAAATTTAATAGTTAGTAATTTAATAATTAGTAAAAAAAATATCGATAATAATTATCGATATTTTTTTTGTTTAACCTATTTAAATAAAGGCTTAACCCTCTATTAGATACTTAGCACTTTATAATTATAGTCTAATATTATGAATCTCTCCAAGTGGAATACTTAAACCAAAGAAGAAATTAGTAGATGATTTAGAAAGAGGAATTCCTTGTTTAGAAATCTTATATGCCATATAATCAGAACCCATAAAAAAGTTAAGACCTCTTCTTGGAGTAAAATTAAACATCCATCCTAAACCTTGACCATTTGATAATAAAGTAGAAGTTATTCCTAATCCAAACCAATTAGTAGGCTGATAAGCCCAAGAAAGCATTATTTCATTTTTATTAATATATTTACCTACACGATTATGATATAAGATACCCACATTCATTTTTTCATCCATAAAATGATATTTTGCACCTATATAAATTTTACGGGCTAAATGAGATTTAATATTTTCAGTAGGAGTATTCTGATCAAAGTGGAATAAATCCATAAGATCATCTTTTATTTCTTCAGTTTGATCGTCGAAATCCACATCATCGAAATCTATTTCACCAAATCCATCATAAGTGAATGTTTTATTCAAAGCATTAAGGCTTTTAGAATCCTCAGCAGAATAGTTTAAGAACCCCAAATCACAAATAGATGCAGATAAAGTAATATTATCCATAAAATTATCTAAATGGAAACGATATTCAGCACCTAAATCGAAAGCTATACCGAATCCATTAGGTGTAACATTATCGGTATTTAATCCACTTATTTTATTGTCATCATCATATTCTAATGCTATACCACTAGTAAGATAACCTTCAGTAGTTTGTGTAATCTCCCATTGATTTTCATCCATAGAAGCGTTCATTTCTTTAATATTGATATTAAGATCTGCTAAACCTACTAAAAATTTCATTTTAGCCCCTACCCTTAAGCCTTCTACAGAATGAATTTTCATAGAATATCCAAGAGCTAACTCAGTATAAGCATTTATATTAAAATGCATATTACTCATATCATATGTCCTAGAAGAATTACCTAACCCGTCTTTTAAGAATTCGAATAAAGATTTAGGATTTCCCATTTCAGTTTGATATTTAACACCTAAATCTACAGTTATGAAAGCATCATCATTAATATAGAATCCAGTATTAAGAATAGTATTACTACCATCAAAACTTGTAGAACTCATATCAGGTAACTTATCTAAAAATTGGTTTAAAGTCACATTAGGATGTAAAAAAGTACCATATTTATCATTTCCCAAATCAAATATAAAATTTTCAAAACCCACATTAGACTCTAGATTAATACTCATAAATGATAGAGCAGGTATTCCCACATATGACTGTGTAGGAGCAAAAGCAGGATTCATATAATGACCTAAGGTAGAATTCTGCATAAAATATGCTGTTTTCATTTCTTGAGCAGAAACTGTAATAGAAAACATTATTGATACCAATAATATATATTTAGTTAAATTTTTCATAATTATTATTATTTATCGTCTTCTTTAATAATGATTCCGTTAGCTGCATATAGATATAAAGAACCAGAAATATAATCATCTTGTGAAAGCGTCTGATTACCTGAATCTTCAGATGAAATAATATCCAATTTTATTATTAATTTATTTATTATTTTATCTCCTAATTTACTACCATCGAGAGTTAATGCAAATGGTGTAATTACAGCCTCTCCATTTTTAGCACTTTTAATATAAGAAGAAGAAATATTTAAATCGATTTCATTACCTTCTTTATCTATTGGTATTATAGTTATATTAAATGCTAGTGGAGAAGAATTTTCAAGGCTACCATTTATAGAAACTTCATTATCTTTAATAATATCAGAAAAATCTTCTGTAATATCATCTAAAGTGTCTTTTACAAATACTTTAAAATCTTCACCGAATGCAAACGGAGCTTTAAAATCATAAGAATAATCAGTAGAATAAGTACTATTCAATATAATATGAGCTTCTGTAGTAACATCTGGATAAGCGGTAACATTTACTACTATATAATCCGGCAGTGTTTTAATCAACCCACCCAAATCAAGTTCTTGCCATATATAATCAGGATCAGTTATTTGTGATTTAGAAAGAATATAACCAGTAGATACTTCTGACCCATCGTCTGATGCATTAATAGTTAAACTAGTAGATTCTTCATTTAATAACTCATTATCTTTATAAGATGATAATTTAAGATCTGTGATAACTCGCATACCCATATTATGAGTAAGTAGGAATTTTAATGAAGGATTTAATAAATCCATAGAAGAACCATCTTCTTTTAACATATCAGGAATATCATCAAACTGAATAGTAGTTTCCATAGCTTCCAACTCATAATCTAATATACCATAGAAATCTGTAGGAGTTAGAGATCCGATACTACTATTTAATATTACAGTTAATTCATCTCCAGCATGATTTAAAATATCATTCTTATCTAAATGAATAGAAACTTTAGAAGATACTTTAATAGTCTCATTAATGATTTTCTCAGAATTTAATTTAACACCTTTAATTCTAACATTAGGAATCGAATATTCACCTTCGAATATTTTATCATTAACAGTAATGAATACATATCCTTCCCCATCGTCTTTTACAGAGAATATTACTTTATCTCCATCTTTAATTTCTTGTTCATCAAAGATGAATTTATCAGGGAATTTCATAACAATATTTAAGTCAGGATCATTAGTTAAGTAAGTATTATTAGAAAAATTAGCCAAAATATTAGTAATTAAGCCACCACCATCGAATAATATTTTATGTATTTCTTTGATCCCATCTGCAGTAGAAAAATCAGCATTAATAGGAATAATTAAAGTATCTAAAATCAATTCATAATCCTGCTCGATAGCTGTATAAAGATTTGTACTAGTAAAAGGATCAAAATCCGCACTAGTAATATCTACTCCAGGAATAGGAGGAATAATAGGAACATTCCATGTTATAGTCTGAGGATTCGCTGTAGTACCATCTATTGTAAGACCTTGAACCTTATCAGTAATATTGAAAGACATATCATCATTTTCATTAAAAGATATATAATAATTTCCTTCGCTATTCATTTTGATAATGTTACCATCTTCTAAATCTAATTCTTCAGAAAGTAATATAGGTTTTATCGTACCAATAGGTATTTTTACATTACTACCTATCTTTATAGTCTCATCAAAAGATGCATCTTCAGTAATATCATAATCAGCCACACAACCAGGAGCTAAAAAGAACATAGTTATCATTACTAAAGGGATTAATAATAATTTGGATTTCATAAATGTTTATTAGTTAAAAAATAGTTTATTCAAAAAGTTTATTAGGACATGAATATTAGAAATCACATCTGAGTTATATAATCTTATCTTATATAACTCTTCGCATTTAATAGACTATTATTAAGATTCAATTAACAATAATACTAGTAATTTGATGTAAAGATAACTATTTATAACTAAATACCTTTTTTTTTAAGAAAATTTATCAAGAATAGGCTCTACACCCTTATCTAAGGCCGATATATCTTCCACATACCAGAGATAACCCTCAATATTACTCAATTCTAATATGCCTAAAATAAATTTCCCGGCTTTAAATGCCAGAAGATAATTAATCAAATAGGCGAATACGGGGTACAAGACCCCTTTTTATTCTTTGACGCACCGAACCGAGTAGCCGCTAGCCCGAAAGTAGCCGTCATCCGGATCCACGAAACTGTTGAGGAAGAACAGGTTGTACCCACGACTGCTACCGGGCGAACCAGACCAACAGCTACCGGAGCGACCCACGTCGTTGAAAGCCCCACTAGTGAAGTACCGATACCCCGCAGTCGGGTAGAAAGCCCCATCATATGTTCCTCCGTAATTTGTATCTGACCATATAAAATTCATCACTGTAAACTCACTCCACGGCGATGCTGATCCGTTCCATACAGGAACTCGCCAACCAACAGGACATGGATCAAATATTGTTTTTTCTGTAGGAGCACTTATAAGTGCTCCACCCCAAAAGGCATCATTCGGAGTAGTACACCAATCCCACTTACTTGCATATACTCCTATATAAAAAATCGATGGATTTAAAATAGCATTGGATAAACTTGAAGCATCCGCAGTCGTAACAGTTCCTTCTGTTTTAAAAGGATCTTTTCGACCCCACTGGTAATACAAACCGTATGTGGTAACCTCTCCTGGTGTAACTGTAGTTGCTCCAAGATTCCTGTCCATGAAGGTATAAGATGAATCTGCTGAATTGGTGACGAGGTATGTCGTTCCATTGAATGGAACGTATGGATCGTAATTTGTTACCCAGATATGCCAGCTCCAAAGAATATCCCCCTGTTGATTAACATCGCTATAAGCAGCTATGACAGCGTTACCTGATTTCAAATAAGTAGTAATAGTAACTGTCTTGTCGGAACTCATAGGATCCAATGAAATTAAGTCTTCAGTATCCTCCCATAAAATACCTACGGAAGCTGGATTAAGGATAGTCCCTATTCTAGTTCCTGCATCACTTCCACCATTACCTTGTATATCTACTGGTATCTCTAAACTACTGCTTGGTGTTATCATATAACAATTAGCAGTTGGGAGAGGATCAATAGTAATATCAAGATCATAATTACCACCAATAGTCCAATCCGTAATGACTACTACAGGATCGATCGTAAGCTCTTCACTGTTCACTGTTATATTATAGGTATATTCGGTATGCGCAGCCCATTCAGATACTGTGGATACAGGAAGTATAGCTAAATAAGAGCAACCATCTATCGTCAATTTAATCGTAATATCGGAAATAGCGTCAGTATTTTCCGCCAGGATTGTAGGCGCTACAAGAGCTACAGCCTCGGTAGCCTCATCACTCAAAGAAAGATTACCTCCATATACTAGGCTATCGATACTTGTTCCGCTTACTGTGCCGTCTGCTATAAGCAATGTTCCAGTTCCAGAAAGAAAGGGAGTGCTAGTAGATGTAAGTGATATAGCGGTCAATTCTCCTGCTCCTTTATAATTATCCCTCAAAGTGACACTAAAAATAACTTTCGATAGTGCATGATTAAAAGTTAGTACTGGGGTACACTTGGATTTAGTGACAGGTTCAGGAGTGGCCCAAAGGTAATCCGTCTGGTTTGTCGCACTAAAATCATCTGTAGAAACCAACGTAATACTTTTTGTAGAAGTAATGTCCGGATATGTCAGTTCGTCAGCCGTAGCCGGATACCAAGAATAAACAGTGGCATCGGGATTGATATAAATAGAAGGAAATGGTATTACCGAATTAGTGCCTGTGCTTACGATAGCCGTGGAGTTTATTTTAGGATTATACACATTGGCTACATCATCTACAAAAACACCGATAGTATTGTTTGAAAAATCCGTTACAAGAGACTTGGTGGGAGATACATTATTATCTTCCATGTTTGTAGTAATCTTCAATTCCCCAGTAAGATTTTCTTCTCCGATTATTTTTCCTTTAGAGCACCCTGCTCCTAAAATCATAATCACTACCAGAGCGGTCACTAATAAATAATTCTTTTTCATATCTTTAAATAATTCTTTTTAAAATCTTTTCGACCACTTAGGGTAGAATCAAATAGGCGAATACGGGGTACAAAACCCCTTTTTATTCTTTGACGCACCGAACCGAGTAGCCGTTAGCCCGATAGTCGCCGTCATTCGGAATCACGATACCGTTGAGGAAGAACAGGTTGTACCCGTAACTGCCATTAGGTGACCCAGACCAATAGTTGCCGCGGCAACCCAGGTCGCGGAGAGCCCCACTGCTGTTGCTCCGAAACCCAGCAGCCGGATAGAAAGCCCCATCACTATATGTTCCTCCGTGATTTGTATCTGACCATATAAAATTCATCGCTGTAAACTCACTCCACGGCGATACTGATCCGTTCCACGCAGGAACTCGCCAACCAGCAGGACATGGATCAAATATTGTTTTTTCTGTTGGAGAACTTATAAATGCTCCACCCCAAAAGGCATCATTCGGAGTAGTACACCAATCATACCTAACTCCAGATGCTTCTATATAAAAAGTCGATGGATTTAAAATAGAATTGGATAAGCTAGAAGCATCCGCAGTCGTAACAGTTCCTTCTGTTTTAAAAGGATCTTTTCGACCCCACTGGTAATACAGACCGTATGTGGTAACCTCTCCTGGTGTAACTGTAGTTGCTCCAAGATTCCTGTCCATGAAGGTATAAGATGAATCTGCTGAATTGGTGACGAGGTATGTCGTTCCATTGAATGGAACGTCTGGATCGTAATTTGTTACCCAGATATGCCAGCTCCAAAGAATATCCCCCTGTTGATTAACATCGCTATAAGCAGCTATAACAGCGTTACCTGTTGTTGACCTTGAATTCGCAGTAATAATAACTTTCTTATCACTACTCATATCACCCAAGGAAATTAATCCTTGCGTATCTTCCCACAAAAGACCTACGGACAAAGGACTGATACTCGTTTCTAATCCCGTACCAGCTACATCTTCACCATTACCTCTTACATCTACTGGAACATTAAGGCTTCTACCCGAAGCAATTATATAACAATTAGCCGTGGTCGTAACCTCGGAAACAGAACTATTAATCATAATATTAACTTTATAATTACTGCCAGCTTCCAGTGAATTAAGACCTACTGTAGTTCTTATAATCCTGTCATCTACAGTAAAAGTCAGCGCAATATCCCCAGACAAGGTTAAGACTGGTACCATAAGTACGGTTACCTCAGCAGAAGAGCCCCTTGTAATACTACTAATATCAGGATTGACCGTAACCGTTCCAGCAGTTCCACTGCCGTAAATACCTTTAGTCATATCCAACGTATTGGAGGCCAAGATTCCATCATTGACAATACTGATTTCACTCACAGCACAGCTATCAATATAAGTAGCATTATGCGTCAGAGTGAAGGTGAGTTTTGCATAGGCATGGTCCAGAGTAAAGGGTACCACTGTTCCGCTGACGGCTTTAACACCGGTCTGGTAACAGAGATCTGCACTCTCAGTATATAACTGCGAGGTTAAAGTTAAAGATCCGTCTGTATAATCCTTATCACTGTTATAGGGAGAGTAGGCACACAAGCTAGCCTCGTTTTTGGTCAGATAAATGGGTTCCATGCCCAAAGCAACATCCCAACCACTACCACTGTTAGTGTACTGTATATTATTCCTTGATCTTAAATATTTCGTATTTTCCAACTGGAAAACGCCAATATTCCCGGTTAAAAGTTCTGATGTAGAACGTTTAACACCAAGAAAACTAATATTCCCGATTTGCAACGGAGCATGATCATCTCCTTCTTCGACCACATTATCCCTGTTACAAGAAACCAATATAATCACCAATCCAAATAAGCAGTTCTTTATATAATTATTCCAATGCCACATTAATTCTTTTTTTATTCCATACATTAATTTTTCCCTTTTTTATGTCATCCTAGCTAACAGAAATATCGGTAGATAATCCAACTGTCCAATCCGCAATAGTTACAGTGCCTATCGTAAGCACTCCGCTGTTCACCGTTATATTATAGGTGTATTCGGTATGCGCAGCCCATTCAGACACCGTGGATACAAGAAATATATCTGAATAAGAGTAACCATCTATCGTCAATTTAATCGTAATATTGGAAGTAGCGTCAGTATTTTCCGCCAGGATTGTAGGCGCTACAAGAGCTACAGCCTCGGTAGCCTCATCACTCAAAGAAAGCGTACCGTTATATGTAAAAGTATCGGTAGCTGTTAATTCTGTAACCACACCGTCTGCGATTTTCATTTTTCCAGTTCCAGAAAGAAAGGGAGTGCTAGTAGATGTAAGTGATATAGCGGTCAATTCTCCGGCTCCTTTATAATTATCCCCCAAAGTGACACTAAAAATAATTTTCGATAGTGCATGATGGAAAGTCAGGACTGTGTCACAATTGGATTTAGTGACATTTACAGGAGTGGCCCAAAGGTAATCCGTCTGGTTTGTCGCACTAAAATCATCTGTAGAAACCAACGTAATACTTTTTGTGAAAGTACTGTCCGGAGCTGTCAGTTCGTCAGCCGTAGCCGGATACCAAGAATAAACAGTGGCATCGGGATTGATATAAATAGAAGGAAATGGTATTACCGAATTAGTGCCTGTGCTTACGATAGCCGTGGAGTTTGTTGTAGGTTTATACACATTGGCTACATCATCTACAAAAACACCGATAGTATTGTTTGAAAAATCCGTTACAAGAGACTTGGTGGGAGATACATTATTATCTTCCATGTTTGTAGTAATCTTCAATTCCCCAGTAGGATTTTCTTCTCCGTTTATTTTTCCTTTAGAGCACCCTGCTCCTAAAATCATAATCACGATCAGAGCGGTCATTAATAAATAATTCTTTTTCATATTTTTTCTTTTACGTTTAAGTTTTCTAGTTAATAGATTATTAATAAATTATAAAAATAGGTTATAATTCAGCCTAATAAGTTATGATACATATTCAGTAATATCATAAGTAGCCACACAGCACGAAACTAAAAATAACGTAGTTATCATGACTAAAATGATTAATAATAATTTGGATTTTATAAATGTTTATTAGTTAAAAAATAGTTTATTCAAAAGTTTATTAGGACATGGATATTGGAAGTCATATTTAATAGGCTATTATTAAGATTCAATTAATAATAATTAAATGTAAAGATAACTATTTATAACTAAATACTTTTTTTTATGAAAAATTATCAAGAATAGGCTCTACACCCTTATCTAAGGCCGATATATCTTCCACATACCAGAGATAACCCTCAATATTATTATACCCCATAGATTCCATAAGTTTCATGTAGTGAGCCACTTGTTTATGATAAGAACTGTGACGTACCCCGAACTTATAATCAAGAACTACTAATTTATCCTTTCCTACCATAAGTCTATCTGGAATGTAGAAATCACCAGTTTCGGTAATAATTTTTCTTTCATTAATATGAGAATAAGTACCATCAAACCAATGATAATCCCTTATCTTAGAAAGGCCATCAGCTAATATCTCCTTAAATTCTACAGCAGACACTTGATCTATAACACCAGAAGCTATAGCCGAATCTATAGCTATAGTTAAATCTTTTTCCTCAGACATCTCTGATAATATATTATGCATAATAGTACCCCTATTTCTATTATTTCCATCGAAGAAATCTTCACCTATCATACTTAATTTAATTCTATCACCTATCGGATAAGACTCATAATCAGAAACTTGTATATTATCTTTAGAATCAGTCTCATTAGAAGTTTCAGTCCTCCACCAAGAACCGATATCTAGGACTTTAATATCCTGACTATCGACAAGAACATTTTTTATTTTATCCTCATACAATTTAAACAGAATATTAGAAACAGAATTAATTTTATTTTTCTTTTCAGATTCTGGAGTCCATATTATCAATTCTTCTTTAGCTCTAGTAAATGCTACATAAGCCATATTCAAAGAATCAATATATGAATAAAGGTCTTCTTTATCCAACACACTAGAAAACAAAGTATCACTAGTGGATTTTGAAATATTAACAGGAACAATCCCCAATTTATCGTAAGGAGCTTCAGTTATAGGATCAGCCACATGCCAAACCACATTTTTACGGTTTTTATTGAGCGTCAGCTTAAAAAATGGTAATATCACTACTTTAAACCCTAGACCTTTAGATTTATGAATAGTCATTATCCTAATAGAATCTTGTTCTGAAGGCACTGAAATACTCTTACTTCTTCCGGCTTCATCCCACCAATTACAAAATCCTATAATATCCGAACCATGAGAAATCATATAATTAGAAACTAAATCCATAAAAGCATTAATAAATACAGCTTGCTTCTTATCAGTTTCATCTAAAGAACGACAAACCTCTTCACATATCTCGAATAAAGTTCTTTCCTTATAATCGAATTTTTTATTAGTAAACAAGAATTTATTAACTTCATTATCATCATCAGATACATATTTAAGAGCTGTAACTATCTTTTGAACAGCCTTAGAACTAGATATTAATAATGACTCATCAGAAAGCACAGAGTAATTATTAGTAATTAAAAAATTAGCTAATAGAGTACCTTCATTATTTTTCCTGACTAAGAATACTATATCACTTTTTTTATAACCTAAAGAAAACAAGTTATCTAAAGTCTTAGGTAATCTTTCCAATACCCTATCATTAAAAGTTACATCTTTATTTTTTTCAGGTAAGAAATTAATCCTAACATGACCTTCGAAATCAGAATGATTTTTAGGAACTTTTTGAATAACAGTAGAATATATATCTTTAATTAATTCCCCTTTAAAACTTCTATCTCCTTCTTCATTATATAAACCAGCGATCATATCAGAAGCTTTTGAAAAAAAGTCATTGTTAAACTCTATTATATTTTTAGCAGATCTCCAGTTATTTTCCAAGATTTCTACATTAACATTATTTTCACCAAAGTCTTCCTCTACTTTAGAATTAAGAAGATTCCAGTCAGAATTACGCCACCTATAAATACTTTGTTTAACATCACCTACTACTAGATTAGTAGAACCACCATCATTGGAATCAGTTAGCAATGGTTTAAAATTTTCCCACTGCATCTTCGAAGTATCTTGAAACTCATCTAGCAAATAATTTTCTATCCTACCCCCTATTTTTTCATAAACAAAAGGAGTATCACTGCCGTCAATAATTCTATTAAGAAATTCAGTAGATTCAGAAAGCAATACTACGTTATTATCATGACAATACTTAAGAATATTTTCACGAATATCGAAAAGTACACCTAAAGCGTAAAGATCTTTTACTACAGATTTAGCAGTATTATATTTCTTAACCTCATTATCACTAATTTCTATAGCCTGTTTAACCAATCCATTCATTTTCTGATAAAAATCAGCATTGACACCAGTAGAAACATCTTTTCCAGTCATCCAAGCATCTGGATTATCAAGAAGTTTTCTAAAACTAGTCGTTATATCTAAAACACTATTATCAGCCATCCATTGAAATCTAATAAATGGAGATCTAGTTTTACCTTTCATCTCTATGGGCATGAATCCGGCACTAACAAAACAATTCATCGCATCTGTACCTATAGATTTAACATTAGCCTCGAAATCACGAATAATTTTAAAAAGAGAATTCCTGAAGTCAAACAAAGACTGTTTATCCGTTAATAAATTATTATTTTCATTATATTTAAGCTTAAAATCTTCATTAAAAAGATTAGTCCCTAACTCTTTTAATTTATTAGTAGGATTCCAGTTATCACCCTGTTCTATACCACTTATAGATAAATCAATAAGCCATTTTAACAAAGATTTCTTATCAGGATCTTCTAAAGAATCCATCATATCATCGACAGCTTGAGATAATACAGAAACACTATCTAACTCGACTTCATAAGAAGAATATTGACCCATTTCTCTAGCAAAAGCTCTAAGAGTTTTCTGAAAAAAAGCATCTATAGTACTGACATTAAATGCTGTATAATCATTTAAAATAGAAAGTAGCATATCTCTTGCATCATTAGCTATTTGTTCTGCATTTAACCCAAATCTATCTTTAATAATAGAATAATAATCAGAAGAAACTGCATCCTCACTCATATCATATAATTCAGATAGAATCCTTTGCTTCATCTCATCAGTCGCTTTATTAGTAAAAGTAACAGCTAATATCTTTCTATAGCCAAAAAAAACACCTTCATCTCTATAACCAGATACGTATTTTTCAAAAAGTAATTCAATATACTTTCCTGTTAATTCGTGGGTTTTACCTGACCCTGCGGAAGCTTTACATATATTTATCATCTGTATATTCTTTTAATTTTTAATGTTAGATAATTATAGATTACTCTATCTATTACCTGTTACACAAAATTTTATAAGGGCAGTAAGCACATATATCTGTATTATCAGTACATCTTATAAGCTGATTCTTATCAAATATCTCCTCAAGTAGTTCCTTCAACTTTTCTTTATACTCCATCAGTAAATCATAATTATTTTCACAAACAAGAATATTGTTTTTAAATATATCCTTAAGAGAATATATATTCAGTTCTACATCCATATCTTTCAAATTTGGCATATCTAAATCGCATAGTAAATAATAGAAAAACAACTGAAATGCAGTATAGGGCCTTGTTTTACATTCCCTGTCAAACATATTTTCTACACTCTTTTTATAATTTAAATTACAGCCACCAGTCTTATAATCTATGATCCTCAATTCACCATTTACCTTATCTAATCTATCTATATAACCCACTAAATTCACAGAGTTTTTACCATTAAAAATAGGGAATGAAGAGAAACATTTCTTCTCACCTTCCACATAATCAAATGAACCATATTTCACACAAATCAAATTATCATAAGCCAGAGTTTGTTTAACATAACGCTTCAGAAGAGCCTCTACTATCTTATTTTTCCCACCCACATGGTAAATATTCTGCTTAAAGAATTGTTTATTTACATGATTTTCAATGTTTTGGTCTGACGACAATTTTTTTAGTAATGAAGATGTTATTAGTTCATGCTCATAATCCTTATAAATAGCATGCATCGTATCATGATATAAGGTACCGAAGATATTAGGTTCGATTTCTTCTGCTACTGCATCAGGTTCTTCTATTCCTTTAATCTTTTGGAAATAAAACTTCATAGGACAGCCCAAATAATTATTTAGAGCTGAAGCTGAAAATTTCATCTTATTTAATCTATCGAAATATTCTTCATCCTTTTCAATGATTAATTCTTTTTCTTCGATATTAGGAATAGAATAAATCACATTATGTTCCTTAATAGGATGATGATGTTGATATTTAAGCTGTTTAACATAACGGCTAACTTCACCAGTAGTCATACCCCCTACACGAGTATCATATATTAAATATAGGTTCTTAACCCTATAAAGAGAACGATAGAAATGATAAGCTGAAACAGCATCTTGATATTCGTAATTAGGCAATCCGAACCCTTTCCTAAGATTATAAGGAATAAAAGAATTTTTCACAGATTTAGAAGGAAAAGTACCTTCATTAACAGAACAAATAATCAAATTTTCGAAATCTAACGATCTCATTTCCAAGTTACCCATCACTTGAAGACCAGAGAGAGGTTCACCTCTAAATGGTATAGAAGTCAAGGCTACTGTTTGTTCTAAAAGTTTAAAATAAGTACTCCTCTTTAATGGTAAATTTAAATCCTTAAGATTATTAATAGCTGTATAATAATAATAAACAAATTCTTTATCTCCTTTATTCAAATAATCTGATAAGAACATCAATATCCTCTGAAAATAATCTGAAAGATATAAATTCATTTCATGGGAATTAGTATCTACTGACCCTGCTTTTTCATCGAAAATCAATTTAAAGAAATCATTCTTAGCTAAATCTTCTACAGAAACATAAATACTATTCGAAGCTATTATATTCTTACATATTTTAGTAGAAGCAAATTTTTCTGCATATTTTTTAGTGAGAGGATTCTTAAGAATTTGGAAAATATTCGAATGATAATAATATGTTTTACCATCTCTAATTCTCACTTTTCTCTGAAGTTCTATGATTTGGCTCATATAAAATGCCACATTAGAATTCTTAAGAGAATAACCCATAGTCACATTAACTTTTTCTATGCACTCAGGAATAGAACTCAATATAGGAAGAAGCATTTTTTGATCAGGAAGCACTACAGCTGTATCTAATCTATTTATTTGCAGAGAAGCTTTTTCCCCTTCTATCTTCTCTAGAATTTCACTAACTATCTTAGCCTGACCATTAGCTGAGGGAACACCTACCAATTCTATATTTCTATCTTCCATCCTTACACCTCCAGCTTTTGGACCTAATCCATCTGTACCACCATCTAATTCATACTTAGAAGGATATCTAATAACATTATCTTTCATAAAAAATGAAGACATATTCTTTTTATCGGTAATCATCTTACCATAATAATCCCAATAATAATCAGCTATACCTCTCTTTTTAAAACAATCAAAGAACTTAAGCTCACATTCATTTAATGCATTAAAGCCTACAAAAATCACTTTTTCCTCATCACTGAATATATCTTTTAAATGATTTTCATTACACATATTAACCACTTTTCGATAAGCTTTTCCTTCATATGTCATAGATTTAGCATCTAAAACAGTATTAAAGTCTGTGTATATTTCAGAAAGATGTCCCCATATATTTAAGAAATCCTTTTCTTTATCTTGTTCACGATAAGGTAAAAGATGACCCCAAAAGTCTTTAATAGCATTTTTCTGGTTATCAGTTAGATATGAATAATTAGCATCTATTTCATTTAAGTCATTTATATTAGTAAATAACATCTGTGTATCTACTAAATACTTATCAGCATCTTCAAAATCACTTAAAATAGTATCTCCCCAAAAAATAAATTCATCGAACTCTTCATGAAAATCTGGCACAAATTTCTTATAAGACAAATATAAGTCATACAATAAATGTAATCTATCCTCTTGAACTAAGCCTGAAATCTTCGTAAATAAATCATTTATGGTATATATCTTAGGTGATAAAATAGGATGAGATGCTGCTTGTCCTAAATATCTCTGAAAAAACACGGAAGAACGACGATTAGGAAAGATAAAATTAATATCTTCTAATTCATCTTCATAATTATTCACAAATATCTCTGCGACTTGAAGCAAAAATTCTTTTCTCATAATATAATGGTATATTTTACAATAACACAAAGTTATACCTTAATAACGCCATAAATCGGCGTTGGTTAGTTAACTTATAGAAGATACTAGCAACCCGGTTTTCCAAGTAATCTAAACATATTTTTCTTGTAAACTTCTACTCCTGGTTGATTAAATGGATTAACATCTAGCATGTAAGCTGATATTCCACAAGCAGTTTCGAAAAAGTAGAATAATTCTCCTAATGTATATTCATCGATCTGGTCTATTTCTATTTTGATAACAGGGACAGAACCCTGCTGATGAGCTTCAATAGTACCTTGCTCAGCCATATGATTACAATAGCTAAGATGTTTACCAGCTAAATAATTCAAATTATCAAGATTATCCTTGTCTTCTGGAATAATAATATTGCCGCCAGGCTTAGCCACAGAAATGACCGTTTCGAATATTATTCGTTGACCTTCCTGAATATATTGACCCATAGAATGTAAATCGGTAGTTAAACATACAGAAGTAGGAAAAATTCCTTTTCCTTGCTTACCTTCTGATTCGCCGAAAAGCTGCTTCCACCATTCGCCGATATATTTTAATTTAGGTTCGTATGAAGCTAAGATTTCGATATCTTTTCCGTGACGTAAATAATAATTTCTTAAGCAAGCATAAATGATTGAAGGATTTTCTGAAGCATTAGATTCAGCGTTCAGCAATACTCTTTTTCTCATATATTTAGCTCCATCCATTAATTCTCTAATATCGAAACCTGCTAGGGCTATGGGTAATAAACCGACTGCCGTCAATATAGAAAAACGACCTCCTACATCATCTGGAATAGAAAATGTATTATAACCTTCCTGGTCAGCCAAAGTTTTTAGCGCACCTTTTTTAGCATCAGTTATAGCTACTATTCTAGAAGCAAGTTCTTTTTTAAAATCGTTATGATCTTCCGAGCATACAGTATTTAGCGAAGCTGTTAGTTGCTTTTCTAATAATGATCTTAATAGACGAAAAGCGACTGCTGGTTCTGTAGTAGTCCCTGATTTAGAGATAACTACGATAGCAAATGATTTGTCTGACAAAAAATCTAATAATTCTGAATGATAAGTTTCTGAAAGACTGTTCCCAGCAAACAATATTTGTGGAGAGTTATAATCACTAAAACTATTTTTAAGAGCTTCTATGGCAGCCTTGGCTCCTAGATAAGAACCACCGATACCTATTATTACGATAGCATCTAGATTTTTTTTGCTCCATAATTCTGCTTGATTTTCACAGGCATTTAAGACCTCATCTGAATTAACAGGAAGATTTTTCCATCCTAAAAAATCATGACCTTGGCCATCTTCGTTTATTAAAGTATTTAATGCTTTTTTACCTTCCTCAAGTATATCTAAAGTAATATTTGCTTCAAGTTTTATCATAACTAGTATTTATTATAGATATTATCATTACTGAATATGATCGTTCATTTTATTTATACAAAGTTCTGGATTTCCGCCTTCCCAAAGAATTTTATAAATAGTATCAGCTATAGGCATTTCAATAGAATATTCTTTGCAAATATTATGTAAAGCCTTGCAAGCATAAAGACCTTCTACTACTTGTTCCATCTCTACAATAGCTGATTTAACAGAATAACCTTTACCGATCATAGCACCAAAAGTTCTATTACGACTGAACTGTGAATACATAGTAACAAGCAAATCCCCTAAATACGCAGACTTAGACATAATTCTATTTTCATCCAGATGAGTAGTATCCATAAATGATATCATTTCATGATAAGAATTAGTAGCTAAAACAGCTAGATAATTATCACCAAATCCCAGTGAATGACAAATACCTGAAGCTATAGCATATATATTCTTAAGAGCAGCTGAATATTCTACTCCATAAATATCTGTACCTGCTATCGTATAAACATTTTTATTTTTAAATAACTTACAGAAATATTCTGCAGTTTCTATATGTTTAGAAGACAAAGTCATATAAGATAATGACTCTGCAGCTACTTCTTCTGCATGACAAGGACCACTTATAACTCCTATTTTTTCGAAAGGAATATTATGCTGAGTATGAAAGTATTCAGCAACAGTGATATTTTTATCTGTAACAAACCCTTTAGTCCCCGAAATTATAAATTTGTTCTTAATAGTTTCAGAATCTATCTTACCCATAGCATCTTCGAAAAACATAGATGGAGTTACGAATAACAGTATATCTGCATCATTTACAGCTTCTTGAATATCACTAGTCATACGAAACAATGACGAATCAAACTCACAAGTACGTAAATAATTCTTTTGACGTCCATTTAGTTTCATATATTCGATATTCTTAGGATTACGAAAATACCAAAGAAGATTATTTCCATTATCCACCAATACTTTAGCTAGGGCTGTCGCCCAACTTCCACTGCCTATCAAAGAAATTTTCGGAGGGAGTAATATTCTAGCTTTCTTCATCATATTTATTATTGTCTATCATTTTTCTTATCAAGATATCGTAAGTTCTCTGCAGCATGAACTGCGAGACGATCACATATTTCATTTTCAGGATGTCCAGCATGACCTTTTACCCATCTAAATTCAACTTGATGCTGCCTATATATTTTTAGAAATCGGATCCACAAATCAGGATTTGCCTTTTTGTCAAATTTCTTTTTCTCCCAATTAAAAAGCCATCCTTCTGTAACAGCACTAACGACATATTTAGAATCACTAGTGACTATCACTTTAGAATTAAGTTTCTTAAGAGCCTCTAGTCCTATTATGACAGCCAATAACTCCATTCTATTATTAGTAGTATTTAAATCTCCACCTGATAATTCTTTATAATGAGATCCAGATTTCAAGACTACTCCATACCCTCCATATCCAGGATTTCCCAAAGAAGAACCATCAGTATATATATATATAGTATTATCTGCCATTATTGAGGACCTCTAAGATTTCTTTCTTTTTCTACCTTTAGAGGATTCTTAGTCATTTCTTCATAATTTATTCTATTCTGAACTATATCTATAGCAGCATAAATAGCTGAAGCCATAGGTCTTGCATTTGCTTGACCTTTTCCTGCTAATTCATAAGCAGTACCATGATCTGGAGATGTTCTTACCACAGGAAGTCCTGCTGTAAAGTTCACACCATTATCGAAAGCTAATGCTTTGAAAGGTATAAGACCCTGATCATGATACATAGTTAATACACCATCGAATGTATATTGCATACTATTAGAAAAAAATCCATCAGGAGAATAAGGGCCGAAGGCCAATATTCCTTCTTCGTTAGCTTTATCTATTGCAGGTTTAATAATATCTATTTCTTCATTACCTAATAAGCCTCTATCTCCAGCATGTGGATTAAGTCCTAAAACGGCTATTTTAGGTTTAATAATATTGAAATCCTGTTTTAAAGAATTATTCATTAACTGCATTTTACCTAATATCTTTTCAATACTTAAAGCAGCAGACACTTGAGCTATAGGAAGATGATTAGTCACTATACCCACTCTCATCTTATCCGCACATAAAAACATAAGTCCATCTTTAACACCGAACTCATTAATTAAATATTCTGTATGCCCAGGATAAGCAAATTTATCATCTGATACTGCCTTTTTATTAAAAGGAGCTGTTACCATAGCATCTATATCACCACTCTTAAGATCCTTCACTGCAGTTTTCAAAGAAATAATAGCAGACTCAGCACTATCATGTGTCGGCTGACCTGGATCAATATGAAAATTATCCGGTACACAATTCATAATATTAACTCTCTTAGAACGTGCATCCTTAGCAGAATTAATAATATTAGTAGTCATATCATCAGTAGCAGCTATAGTCTTTTTATAAAATCCAAAAGCTCTAGAAGAGCCATAAACTATAGGAATACACAATTCACTCATTCTCGCATCAGCTAAAGCTTTGATAATAATTTCATAGCCGATACCATTCATATCTCCCTGAGTGATACCTATTCTAATTTTATTTTTCATATCGTATTTATTTTTTTCTTAAATTCTTTAAATATTTTAATCTAATTTTAAAGATAATAATTATTATAAACTATTATTAATTTATAGTCTGCAAGTTACTAATAAATATTTATTTTTAACTTTGTATTATGGTCGATATACTCTCTACGGAAATACAATACCTAAACGGTATAGGTCCTAAAAGAGCTAAAATATTAGCTAGTGAGCTAAATATTTTAACTTTTAGAGATTTATTGTACACTTTTCCTTATAGATATATAGACAGAAGTCGTATATATGCCATCGCTGAATTAGATGCTGATATGACTTATATTCAACTTCGTGGCAAAGTTAGAACCATGAATATTATAGGTGCTAAAAGAGGTCGCAGATTAGTAATATACTTTTATGACGACACAGGAAGCATCGAATTAGTATTTTTCAAAGGTATCAAATGGATTCAAGAAAAGATAAAAGCTAACACAGAATACATTGTCTTCGGAAAAACATCCGCTTTTAATGGTAAATACAATATGGTGCATCCTGAAATAGACGAAGTAACTGAATCTCAAATGCCCTACGGTAGTTCTATGACAGGGATTTATTCCAGCACTGACAAATTAAAAAACGCTGGTATTACGATTAAGACATTCAGCAAATTTGAATACAGTTTTATCTCTAAATACTTAGAACAAATACATGAAAGCCTGCCGGCAATGGTTATAAAAGAAAACAATTTGTGCCCATTAAAATTCGCCTTAAAAAACATCCATTTTCCTACTAATATGCAAGCATTGGGACAAGCCCAATATCGATTAAAATTTGAGGAACTATTTTATCTACAGCTTTCTTTACTTAAACAGAAGAACGTAAGAATGAACGAGTCTGTTGGCCATGTTTTCACACGCATAGGTGATTACTTCAATACTTGTTTTAATAATATACCTTATGAATTAACTAACGCACAGAAAAGAGTTATTCATGAAATAAGAGAAGATATGAGAAGTTCTAAGCAAATGAATAGACTTCTTCAGGGTGATGTAGGTAGTGGTAAAACTTTAGTGGCTATTCTTTCTGCTATGATAGCAGCCGATAATGGTTTCCAAACATGTATTATGGCTCCTACAGAAGTATTAGCCACTCAGCACTATGAAGGTATATTCGCTCTAATAAAAAATAGTAGTATTAAAGTAGAACTTCTTACTGGTAGTGTTAAAACCGCTAAAAGAAGAGAAATACACGCAGGACTTGAAGATGGATCTATAAATATATTATTCGGTACTCATGCAGTAATAGAAGATAATGTCAAATTTAAGAACCTAGGATTTGTAGTCATAGATGAACAGCATCGTTTCGGAGTAGCTCAGAGAGCAAAACTCAGAACTAAAGCTGATATAAGTCCTCATATCTTAGTAATGACTGCCACTCCTATCCCTCGTACTTTAGCCATGACAGTTTTCGGCAATCTAGAGATTTCAGTATTGGATGAATTGCCGCCAGGCAGAAAACCTGTACAAACTATTCATGTTACCGAAAATCAAAAAGATCGAGTTTATTCCTTTATTAAAAAGGAAATAGATACTGGAAGGCAGGTTTTTATTGTGTATCCGCTAATTAAAGAATCTGAAAAAATGGATTATAAAAATCTACAAGACGGATACGAAGAAATTACATCTATTTTTAAACCACCCAAATATGTAACTGCTATCGTACATGGAAAACAGAAAAATGAGGATAAGGCTTACGATATGAAACTTTTTGTGGAAGGGAAAGCGAATATATTAGTATCCACTACTGTTATAGAGGTAGGTGTCGATATCCCAAATGCATCCCTTATGATTATAGCTAGTGCAGAAAGATTTGGTCTTTCTCAGCTTCATCAGTTACGTGGTCGTGTAGGTCGTGGTTCTGACAAATCTTATTGCATTTTAATGACTGGATATAAAATGAGTAAAGAATCTAAAAGACGTATAGAACTGATGTGCTATACTAATGATGGGTTCGAATTAGCAGAAGAAGATATGAAGATGAGAGGTCCTGGTGATATAGAAGGAACACGTCAGAGCGGTCTTGCGATTCCTCTTCATATAGCTCAGCTGGGAAAAGATTCTGCCATACTGTCATTAGCTAGAAAAAGAGCCATTGGCATACTTCATAATGATCCTTTATTAAAAGCTAAAGAAAATCAGTTATTTAATTACCAGATCGAAAGACTTAGAAATGAAACTGATATAACTGATTATTCTAAGATATCTTAAAACTGTCAGATATAATCTTTATTATTATTGACATATTCAATTTCCAGTAAATCAATATTTTAAATACTCACATTAAACATTCTACATACTTCTATGAAGTTATATTTTTTATTTAATATTTCTGGCTTAATAGTTGCATATACAACTATCGTTGCTACAACTAACATTGCTACAACTATTGATATAATAACTATTGATTAGCCAACTAGTTTATAAATAACTAACGAAACTATATCATTATATTACATCAATTTATTATTTAGTATATTTAAAAACTTATTAAAATTAAAAAATGAGCAAAACTATAGACGACATAATGAGCAAAACTATAGATATGGATTATTCTTTATATCTAGTCAATGGTTATGCTTCATCGATGATAAATAAATTACTTAATCGAGCATTCAAAGCCCAAAACATAGATATTACTACAGAGCAATTGACTATTTTAAATTCTCTATGTAAAAAAGATTCTCAGTCTCAACATAGTTTAAGTACTAACACCTTCAAGGGTAAAGGTAGTATTACTCGACTAATAGATGCTCTAGTTAAAAATGAATATGTCCATAGGATCAGCCACCCAAATGATAGAAGAACTAATATAATTAAACTTACTAGTAAAGGCTCAGAATTAGTAGAAAAGGCAAAAAACATTATAGAAAAATATTATAGAAAAGCCACTCGAGGCATTTCTGCTAAAGAAATAGAAATTATGCAAAATTTAGCTATTAAGATGCATGATAATCTTCTCAACGAAGATAATATCACTAAATAACTAAGATAATATCACCAAATAAAGAAGATAATATTACCAAATAAAGAAGATAATATTATTATATATAAAAATAATATCACTAAAGAATATTACACCCTTTGATAAAAAATAATTAAAAGATATATGAAAAAATTTATTACAATTATTCTATGCACATTTTGTTTAGTACCAGTATTTGGGCAAACAATATATAGCTTAGATGATTTCCATCAACAAGCTATAGATGCTAACAAATCTATTCAAATTACCAGGGAAAGGCTTGCTGTGGCAGAAAATTTGAAAAAAGCTGCTTTCACACAGTTTTTTCCTAAAATCACTGCTAATGGATCATATCAGTGGAATCAAAAAAACATTTCTCTATTGGCTGCTGATGCTCTATTACCTGTAGGTACTCAGTCATCTGATGGCTCTTTTTCTTTCAGAATGGATCAAATTAATAATGCAGTAACTTTACTTCCAGGAGGTGTACCTAGTATACTTGATAGTGATGGAAACGCATTTGACCCTACGACAAATCCAGAAAAAATCCAGTTTAAAGATTATGCTTACTTACCTAAGTCTGCTATGGAATTCGACACACAGAATATATTTGTAGGAACTATTAGTGTAGTACAGCCTATTTTCATGGGAACTAAAATAATTCAATTATATAATATAGCTAAGAATACCCAAAACATAGCTGCTTTAGCTAATGATGAAGCCTTACAAAAACTTATTATATCTGTAGATGAAAATTATTGGAGAATAGTATCGGTATATAATAAAAAAGAACTTGCTAAAGATTATTGTAAACTTCTAGAGAAACTTTATAATAATGTGAAAATAGCAGAAGATGAGGGTGTCGCTACTAAAGTAGACTTATTAAATATAAGAGTAAAACTTAACGAGGCACAAATGTCTCTTACTCGTGCAGAAAACGGATATGCACTATGTAAAATGGCCCTTTTCGAAATTTGTGGAATGGATATAAATGCAAATGTAGAATTAGCTGATAATAATATAGAACAAAAATTAGTAAAAATAGAAGCTCCTGTAGATCCTGAAGAAGTATTAGGTAAAAGAGCAGAAATTAAAACATTAAATATGGCTTATAATATTGCTGAAGCTAATAGAAAAATAATGGCATCTCGTTTTATGCCTAATATTATAGCTAACGCTAATTATATAGTTTCAAATCCTAATAGTTATAATGGTTATGTAAATGAATTTGGCGGAATGTTTAATGCTGGTATTACTATTAGTATTCCTATTCTTCATTGGGGTGATGAATTATTTACTTATAGAGCTGCTAAACATCAAAGCAGAATAATAGAACTTAGAACTCAACAAGCAGAAAATTTAATTAAACTGCAGTTAAGCCAGCAACATTTTAAATTACAAGAATCTAATAAATCTTTAGATATGACTATTAAAAATGTCGAAACAGCTCAAGAAAATTTAAATTATGCACAAGATGCTTATAATGAAGGATTAATCACTGCATCTGATCTTATGAAAGCTCAAACAGCTTGGATAAAAGCTAAATCTGATCGCATAGACTCTAGTATAGATTTAAGAATGTGTAACCTATACTTTAAACGTGCACAAGGCGAAGATATCTATCAACCAACCACAGAGAAATAATTATAAACGAAAATAAAAATAATATATACAATTATGTCACAAGATAATACACGAAAAAATCTCCTTGTAGGATTAGGAGCTCTAGCTGGAGTTATAATAATCTTAGCATTAATAGGTTATTTAGTTTCAAAACCTGAAAAAATTATTTTACAAGGTGAAGCTGAAGCCACTGAATATAGAATTTCTGGTAAAATTCCAGGGAGAATTCAAGCTTATGCTTTTAAAGAAGGTGATAAAGTAAAAGCAGGTGATACTCTAGTATTTATAGAAAGTCCAGAACTTATAGCCAAACTTGTTCAAGCTAATGCAGCTGTAGCAGCGGCCAAAGCTATGAATTCAAAAGCTGAAAATGGTGCTAGAGAAGAACAAATCACTGGTGCGTTTGAGTTATGGCAAAAAGCCAAAGTAGCTAGAGACGTTTACGAAAAATCTTTTAATCGTATTAACAATCTTTATAAAAAAGAAGTAGTAAGCGCTCAAAAGAAAGATGAAATAGAAGCTAAATACAAAGCAGCAGAAGCCACTGAAAAAGCAGCTAAATCACAATATGATATGGCTATGAAAGGTGCTAGAAAAGAAGATAAAGCAGCAGCTTTAGCCCTAGTAGCTCGTGCAGAAGGTGCTGTACAAGAAGTTAATTCATATATGAAAGAAACTACTCTTACCGCTCCTTGTGACGGTGAAATATCTGAAATATATCATCATAATGGAGAATTAGTAGGAACAGGTTCTCCTATATTATCTTTAGTAGACCTTAAGGATATTTGGGTAGTATTCAATATCCGTGAAGATCTTTTAAATAATATTACCATGGGATCTACATTAGAAATAATGATTCCTGCATTAAGCCAGACCAACACATATAAAGTAAAAGTTACATATTTGAAATCTATGGCCTCATATGCTACTTGGCGTGCTACTAAAGTAAATGGACAGTTCGATGCTAAAACCTTCGAAGTACATGCTGTACCTGTAAAAGATATTCCTAATCTTCGTCCAGGTATGAGTACTATAATAAAAACTATTTTAAAATAATACTAGATAATGAGTTTTTGGAAAAATACTAAGGCAGTCTTCCAAAGGGAATTAAGACAAATGTTTGCTAGGCCAATATACGTATTCGCGCCTATAATAGTTATGGCATTTACCTTTGTTTTCTTCTTGACATTCTTTCAAGAAGGAGTCCCTCAGGAACTACCTATTGGAGTGGTAGACCACGACCATAGTACCATGTCTCGACGAGTAGTGAGAGAGTTTAACGCTATTCAAGCGGTACATGTTAACAAAAATTATTCCTCTTATTCTGAAGCTAGACAAGACTTACAGGACGGTAAAATATATGGGTTTGTAGAAATACCTACTGACTGGTATGCCAATGTAGGTGGAAATAAAAGACCTGAACTTACTATATATGTAAACAATGCTTATTTATTGGGTGGTACCCTCTCTTATCGAGGTATGCTAACCTTAGGTAATTTAGCATCTGGAGCATATGAACGAATAGTCCTTAGGATGAAAGGAGTACAGGAAGATCAACTCATGGGACTGTTACAGCCTATTATTATAGATGCTCATCAGATAGGAAATGTGTACACTAATTATGGGATTTATTTATTAAATCTATTAATTCCCGGTGTACTACAGTTACTAATTCTATTAACTACAGCTTTTGCTATTGGTTATGAATTAAAATCCAAATCTTCTAAGAAATGGCTTGAAACTGCTAATGGATCCATGATAGCAGCGATGGTAGGAAAATTACTCCCCTATTCTTTTTTGTTCGTCATTTTAGGTATTGGTAGTAATGTCATCTTATATGACTTCTGCGGTTACCCTATAAACGGACATGAATATAATATGATGTTAAATATGATATTATTTGTATTCTCATCTCAGTGTATGGGTATTTTCGCTATCGGACTATTCCCTATACTTAGAGAATCCATATTCTTCTGTTCATTCTACGGAATTTTAGCATTCTCTTTAGCAGGATTCACATTCCCCGTAGAATATATGCACCCAGTGTGGTCAGGATTAGCAAATCTATTTCCATTACGTCATTTCTTCCTATTTTATTCTAAAGAAGCTGTGTTCGCGACAGGATTTGCCGGATGGTGGCCTCAGGTTATCGGTATGTTAGCTTTTGGATTTTTCCCTATAGCTATTTACAAGAGACTTGAAAACGCATTAATTAAACAGAATTACCCTTTAAAATAATAAAAATGAAAGAACAGCTCAAAACTATTTGGAAAGTATTCAGAATGGAAAGCAGCCTAGTTTTTCATGATTCAGGGGTATTACTTATATTCTTCGTAGCAGCTATTGTCTATCCTATACTTTATAATTTCATTTATTATAATGATGTATTGGAAGAAACTCCAGTAGCTATAATAGATCAATCAGGTACAGCAGCTAGTCGTCGTTATCTCAGAAAAGTAGATGCTACTCCATACGTATCTATTACTGACTTCTGTACAGATATGGATGAGGCTACTAAATTAATGAAAAAAAGAAAGGTAAACGGAATTATCCTTATACCTTCTAATTATAATGAAAAATTAATTCACCACGAACAAGCTACTATTTCTACATATTCTGATATGAGTGCTTTTCTATATTATAAAAATATAGTCATGGCTACTAACTATGTCATGCTAGATGAAATGGATGAAATCCATCTAGAAAGGTATGAAATGTTAGGATATTCTGGAGAAGAAGCACAGCAGTTTATTAATGCTGTCCCCTATGAAGAAAATACATTATATAATCCAGCTAGTGGATTTGGAGCATTCCTGCTACCAGCTATATTAATAGTTATACTTCATCAGACTATCTTCTTCGGTATTTGTATGGTAGGAGGTACAGCCCGAGAGGAAAATAGATTTAACACCCTACTCTCTAAAGAGATAAACTCTAGAGGTATTATAGCCGTAGTATTCGGCAAAGCCCTAGTTTACTTGTTAATATATGCAGTATTGACAGCATATGGCTTAGGATTAATCCCATATATATTCAATATGCCTCATATAGGTAGTTATGGAGAAATGCTGAAATTAATGCTTCCATTTTTATTAGCTACTATATTCTTCTCTCTTACTTTCGGTACCATAATAAAGAGAAGAGAATCAGGACTTATATTGTTCCTATTCTTTAGTCTTATATTATTATTCTTGTCAGGTTTTTCTTGGCCAGAATCTAATATCTCAAACTTCTGGAGATTAGTATCTTACTTATTCCCTTCTACCTTCGGAATTCAAGGTTATATTAAGATAAATTCGGCTGGAGCTTTAGTTAGTGAAATTCCAAGAGATTATCTAGGCCTATGGGCTCAGACAGGTTTCTATTTCCTTACAGCATGCGTAGCTTATAGATTTTCACAAATCCATGGACATAAAATCAATGCTATAAAACAGAAAATTCACAAAGTAAGAGCCAAAACTATCGCCAATAGATTCGGAATCGATGAAAAAGAATTACTAGATGAAGGAGATTACGCGCCAGACGAAGTAAATAACACAGATAACTCTGAAACTACAGATAATACTGAAAAAGCTGATTAGGCAGTAATACTGAAACTACAGATAATACTAATAAATCTACCAAGGCAGATAACACTGAAACTTCAGATAATACTGAAGATACAGATAATACTGAAAAAACTGATTAGGCAGTAATACTGAAACTTCAGATAATACTGAAAAAACTGATTAGACAGTAATACTGAAGATATTTATAAATCTTAACAATAGTAAATTTATAGATTTATAAGAAAATTAAAGTACTGAAGTATACTGATAAAACTAACGATTTATAAAAATGCAAAAAGCATATATAAATCTTATTAATAGTAAACACTGTATAAGGTAAACTATTAAACTGATAGATAAACTATTAAAAGGTCGAAGTTAATTCTTTGACCTTTTATTTTTCACCAATTATATTTTTAAGTATAGGCGTCAGTCTAAATCCTATTTGAATTAATTGGTTTCCTCTATTTAGCTCTAAAGTTAAAGAATCTAAATCATCAAAATAGGTCTGCTGCTCATGTATTCCTATATCTTTTATGCTTATGCCATTAACTTTAACTATTCTATCTGATAAATGAAGTCCAGCTTTTTCAGCTTTTGAAGTATGAATTATAGTAGATACTACCCAAGAGCCAAATGTATTAGTTCTATCCAAATAAGTAAAACCTAACTTTATAGATTTTTCTTTTGTATTAAAATTCTTATTAGGTCTTAGATATAAATCATTATTAATAAAATCTACACATAAATCAAAATGCTCAAATAAACCATTACCCACTTCTCCTAAATAATTATCATTTTTAACCCCATTTTTATTACCAGATTCATATTCTGACATAAAATCATTTAACTTATAATCAGCTATTTGAACTGATCTAGAATAAAATTTAAAAGTCGAAAATTTAGCACCGAATTGATGAGATTTAGAATAGTAATAAATTTTATTTTCTATATAATTATTTAAATTATAGTTATAAGCAGTACTACTAAAAATAGAAACACCTGTAGACAAACCTAATTTTAATAAAAAATTTCCTTTAATACTAAGATAATTATTGATAGCTATTTCTAGAGGAATAGAAAAATTTTTCTTTTCTTTAATCATATGAATTTTTTTCCATCCTCCTATAGCTATATCATCCTTTTTAATAAACATAGAATCAATCGATGAATACATTCTTATATATTCCTTATCATAATTGATTTCTAACACTTTATCTTTAACAAATGAATAGCCTAATATTCCATCTACATTATCACCCATAATAGTTTTCAATGCTACAAAAGGGATATTAGAAAAACTCATTTTATAGTTATTATAATTAAAAACTAAAGTGTCTTCTATTAAGTTAATTAAAGGATAAGTAGTACCGATTCCTCCAATATTATATCGTTTCAAATTCAATTTAGGAAAATCATTAAGACTAATAAAAATTCCATCTAAACACAAATTATCTGTCCCTATATCTAAGACAAAATTTCCTTCTACACTATCTATTATCCCATTTATTAATATATTATCATTCAAATAATTAAAATTAAAAACCTGATTAGGAATAGATAGTTTAGCTCCTTCTACATCTTTCTTACTGCCTTGTCGGCAATTCGAAAAAAGTAAAACACCCACTATTAATAATAGCGTAAAAGAAAATACATTTTTACCTCTCATATTTATGTAATGCGTTATTTAATTCTTATTAAATTAATATCTGTTTAATGCGTTAATTAATTTTTATTGAGCTAATGTATGTTTAATACATTAATATAAACTTATTAAATTAATATCTGCTTAATGCTTTATTTAATTCTTACTGCGTTAAATTATTATCTACTTAATACGTTAATGTAAGCTTATTAAATTAATGTAAACTACTGCGTTAAAGTAAACTTATTAAAATAATATCTACTTAATACTTTAAAGTGAACTTATTAAATTAATATCTGCTTAATACTTTATTTAATTCTTATTAAATTCCATAAAAGTTAAATATACGAAAAATTGAATTAAAATAAAGGATTACCAAACACATGCTATATATTAAAACCATTATAAATACTTAACCACCACCCCTTCCATATCATAAACTATAATACTCCATTTTTAAATAAGAATAATTATCTTACCGACAATAAGCGAAACAAAATAAACGATACAGAAGAAAAAGTACGAAAATGAAAGAAGGAACACAAATAAGCTCCATCAATGTTAAAGACCTTAAAAATCACGACATAAACTTAATAGAAAAATATAAAGGTCAGAACCTTCTAATAATAATCTATAACAATCAATGTCTAGGATGCACAGGCAGAGGAATCCCTTTAGCATATGAATTAGGAAAAGAATTCCGACACATTCAACCAATAGCCATACACACAAGATTCGACCACAATGAATCCATTTGTGCAAAAGCATCTTTCAAACCAACGACCGTTAACGAAATACGCGAAATTTTCACCACAGGAAAAGAACCCTTCCCCATATATCTAGATGAAGACAATTCCGTCTATAAACAATTCGAATCAAAAGGCACACCACAATGGCTAATCATTAATCGCGAAGGCAAACTATTCCGTTCATTCTTCGGATCCATGGAAGGTGCTCAAAATCGCTTAGGATACTCCATCATGAGTTTAAAGTAAGAATTCTTTAAATCTCCAAACCTATTCATCCCTGTCTGACGACAATACTATTCATCTCCCCACTTAAATTTATACGATCCACTCCACAGACATCTAAAATCTATACACTTGGGCGTATAAACCACTCCACAGACCACATTCTACGCCCACGTACTTCAAATACATCTAAAATCTACACACTTGGGCGTATAAACCACTCCACAAACCACATTCCACGCCCACATACCCCAAATACATCTAAAATATACACATTTGGGCGTATAAACCACTCCACAAACCACATTCCACGCCCACATACCCCAAATACTCCTAAAATCTACACACTTGGGCGTAAAAACTGCTCCACAAACCCGATTCCACGCCCACATACCCTAAACACACCTAAAATATAATATTAAATATTAATCGTATCTAGGGGTTTATGAAGAACATAAAGATTTATGAAAAACACATGATTTATATTGAAAATAACCCATTATAAAATAAATAACCCATTAAAAATAAAATAAACCACTAAAAAATATAAAAACAGATAAATATGCACTACCAAAAAGCATTAATGAGAAATAATCAAATTTAGTTTTATAACTTCTCCTGCACTAATCGAATAAACTAAATTAAACTAAACGACTAAACTGCACTAAACGAATAAACTAAATTAAACTAAATGACTAAACCTAAATTAAATTAGACGACTAAACGACTAAACTGTACTAATCGAATAAACTAAATTAAACTAAACGACTAAACCTAAACTTCTCCTGCACTAAACGACTAAACCTAAATTAAACTAAACAACTAAATTAAAAAATCAGAACCTATGATATCACCTATTTATCATATTTGTAACAAATCACCCAGAATAATATTCAGAACAAAAGAAGATTATTTTACAGCTATAAATCGCCTAGCTTCAGTAAGCCACCAAACCAAATCTGAAATTTTAGCCTTTGCTATAATGTCTACTCATTTCCATATACTCCTTCGAACATTAAATTATGAAAAATTTGTTAAACACTACTCCACTAGCTACACGAAATGGTTTAATGCTAAATATCAATATAAAGGTAAATTATTTAATATTGGGAAAACAGACATTAAAGCAAACAGTGAAATATTAAACTGTGCAGATTATATACATCAAAACCCTATACACCATAATATATGTTCCACGGCTTTACAATATCTATTCTCTTCAGCCAACTCATATTTTCATGACGACATTATTTGTGAAAACTATTTTGAAGAAAACACAAAACCAGTTAATAAAAAGGCATCAGAATTAAAAAACTCCACATATAGAAAAATGTTTGGACATACTATTATTCCTAATGAATGGGAAATAATAAACGAAAGTTTAATACTACCCAGTACCTTTTTAGAAACAAAAACACTAACCCATCTATATCGCAATGCAAGATCATACATAAACCATATAAATAAGCCACTCAATAAAGAAATTGAATTTATATTAATTAAAAATTATAAATATGCAGACATAAAATCGAAAATGAAACAAGAATCATTTAAATCCCAAACATACAGTGAATACTATAATTATGATGAACATATAACTAAAGCAAATAGAGTAACAGATATAAGAATATGCACTTTTATCGAAAGATATATTAAAGCCAAAAATTTAAATAAAACCTTTATATATTTAACACCATCAGAAAAAGAAAACATATGGACAGAAATCAGAAAACATGGAGTTAGCAGATCTCATTTTCTAAGATGTATAAACTTTTAAAGCTGTCTGACGACAATACTATTCACGACCCCATCAACCCAGCCTTCACATCCCTATCCTCCCACTATAATTTCACAAACATATCAGGAAACTTCATATTAGACATATGGAAAAGTTTTAGAAATAAAAACTAGTATTTGATAATTATTCTTTTATTGATTCCTTATTTTATTACCTAAAATAAAACCAAATATCCCTGTTAAAAGAATACCTATAGTGGTTTGGACTACATTAAGAAAATCGATGAATGGTGATACTGATGATACCTCATCTGAGGTGATAGCTACCATGTTTTTAAAACTAATTCCTATAGCTCGGAGATAAGTATGAACTGAAACATCATTAGAAGCATAAAAGATATACGCAAACACACACACTACTACTATGTATGTAAATATCATTTTTCGCATACTTTCCCCATATCCGAAAAACATATCCAAGAAAAAATTCATAATAATAGATAATACTTTCTTAATCTTTATATAAAAGTTATTCTTTTCGTAAAGTAATTCAGAAAACATACGATAACGCTCCATTCTTTTTCCTTGCACATATGCCCAGTTAGAATCACTTAAAAAGCCCTTGCTAGTCCACAAACCATTCAGATTTTTATAAATATCCTCAGCATCCGCATATCTAGAACGTAAAGAAGACATTGGACTCCAGTCCGAAACACATTGCTGATTATTCGTTCTTACTCCTGTTCCATATAGGTTCCAATCAGTTAAAAATTTCTCATAATTGTCTTTATCCTGCTGAAGAATCTTATTATCCACGATGTTCTCTTTACGTAAGGTAGAGCCCTCATCGAAATAGGTATAGTATAAACTGCTGTTACTAATGCGAGTCTTGCGAAATATACCCACACCCATAAAAAAGGTTCTATAAAAGTCACAATAATCTATTTTAGCACCTTCTAAAGTGATTTGGCTAACCTCGGCATACCTAAAATCGCTCCAATAAATCTTCGCATTACGGAATCTACAAGATATTAATTTACATTTCTTGAAAGATACCTGGGAAAGAATAGTAGCATCGAAATCGCAATTCTCTAGACTAGCATTTTCGAATAAAACTCTTTCTAGTTTATTCCCTTTAAAATTTATGTTTTTAAGAGTAATCCCTGAAAAATCCAAGCCTTCGAGATTAAGGGAAGATAGATCTCTGTCTTCGACAATGCTGAGTTTTATATCTGCTGACAATGTTTTTAAATCCATAGATAGCTGTAAGATTAAATATGTTTTATAGTTAAATTAATTAGAATATAAAGTATTAATTAGAATATAAAGATAGTATATAGTTTTTATGTTTTGGTATAAAAATAATTATAATATTTTCAAGTAAAATATATGACATTTCCATTCCATCATATTACACCCTATACACCATACTATATATTCCACAGCTACAATATTTATTCTCTTCAGCCAACTCATACTTCCATAACGACATTCTTTGTCAAAACTATTCACGACCCCACAGCCCAGCCTTCGCATCCCTAGCCTCCCTCTGTAATTCCACAAACTTCTTAGAAAACTTCACATTAGGCGGGAAAGTCATAACTTGAGCAAAACCCTTCTTAATCAAATCAGCATTAAGAAAAGTACCATCTTTAAGATACACATAAGCTAAAATACGACCATACCTATCATAACGATTCACATCATATCTAAGCTTAACCTTCTTACCATTTAATAAACCCTTGACATAATTAGAAGCCTCCTTACCATAATACTCCACAGGCTTTCTAGGATCTACAGTCTCAGGAGTATTAACCCCAATAAGCCTAACCTTCAACCCCTTCTCAGAACCATCATCCACCCAAAAAGTATCACCATCCACCACCCTCTTAACTACTAGATATTTAGAACTATTAGTCCAATAATAAATAGAACTACACGACGAAACCGATAAAGAAAAAGTTAAAGTAACTAATATGAGAATAAAATATTTAAAAATGTTTTTCATGATAGGCCTTTTAAAGTAAAAGCAATAACTCAAATATACTGATAATTTTCTTAAATTTGTCCAATGGATTTTATTACTATCGACTTCGAAACAGCCTCCAATAAATATGCAAGCCCTTGCGAAATAGGTTTAACTTTTGTAAAAAATGACCGCATAATAGGAACCAAGTCATGGCTCATTAGGCCACTAAATAACGAATACTCATGGTACAATATAAAGATACATGGCATACAGCCAGAAGAAACAGAAAATGAACCTGAATTCGATCAAATATGGGAAGAAATCCAGCCACTAGTAGAAAATCAATTCCTTATAGCTCACAATGCTGCCTTTGATATGAGAATTTTACGTAACACACTTGAGCTCTATCACCTTCCATTTCCGACACTAGATTATTCATGCAGCTGCATATTCTCTAAGACAGTATGGCCTGATATACCATCCTACGGTCTAGCCCCTCTATGCGAAATGAACCACATAACTTTTAAACACCATCGAGCAGGAGATGATAGTGAAGCCACTGCCAAATTAATCCTAATTGCCTTTAAGAAAGCAGGAATTAAATCCATAAATGATTTCCCAGAAAAGTTAAATACTGAAATAGGCCACATATTCAAGGGAGGATATCACCCATCTAAGAAATGTCATGCGATAAGAAAAACTAAGAAAACTACTAAGATTACTAAGGCTGACGCCAATGCTGTCGAAGTCAAAGATTTAGTCTTAAAGGATATAATCCAATACTATGCTAAAAAGGATATCAGTCAATTAGATCACACCATAAAAGTAGCATACTTCACTAGAGCCATAGCAGAGAAAGAAAAATACACAGATAAAGAAATAGAAACACTAGAAATAGCTGCCCTACTGCATGATATAGGTTGCCCTAATTCCCAAGAAAAATATAGCAACACCCTACCTGATAATCAAGAAAAAGAAGGAATGATAGTAGCACAACAAATCTTAACCAATGACTACTACTCTAAAGTCCCCAATAAGATCAAAGCCGACATCATATACATGGTAGGACATCATCATCAGAAACCCAAAGCTATAGAATTTAAATTCATGCCACTATTCGAAGCAGACGCCATCGTAAACATGACCGAAGGCTACTTCAAATCAACAGCCATAGCCCGAAAACTCATCGACTCTAAAACTGGGCTAGAAATATTCGATAATATGTTCTAATACATATTTTGGAGATAATCTTTAGTTGTTGTAAATTTGTGTATAAACTTAATTCATATGGATGAAATATTTGAATAACTGTAACTCTAAAAATAGCAAAACATTGGGTTATTCCTTAATATGGAATGTAAACCCAAACTTATATAGTAGAAATAACCCAAATAGTTGGGTTATTTACTTGTTATGCACTATTAAACCACGACAATAAATGGAATACTCAAAAGAAAATTTGAAAGAAGAATATAATAAGCTAAAAGAGCATATAGGAAAACCTCCTTCTTCACGGATTTTTTACAAAGAGACTGGAATTTCCAGAAGAAAAATAGAAACTGTTTTTGGAAGTAGTGCATTTACAAAACTTGTTCAAGAAGCCGGCGGTAGTCCCAATGTATTTTCAACAGAGAAAATTGAATTAAGTGAAATATTACTTCAATGGGGTAACTTAACTAGAAAAATAGGCAAATTACCTGTAATCGCTGAATGGCAATGTAACGGTTGTAAACCAGAAATCGGTAATATAAAAAGAACACATGGTTTAAAATGGAATGACATACCCTATGCATTTCTTGAAAATTATTCATCTAAATCTGAGTGGATAGATGTGATTGAGCTTATTCCAAGTAAAACATTTGAGAATCACGAAAATGAAAAAGGTGAACTTGTTTCTGGAACTCTAGAATATAAATATCAAAAATTTCTTCCACCAATCGTTGCAAATTTAATTGACTTATCCTATGATAAAGAAAAGTTTAAAGAATTTGAGAAACAAGTAAATCAGGTTTTCCACTTGTTGGGATTTGACGTAATTGAATATGGACAAGGGACTGGGCGGAATCCTGACGGTATAGCAAAAGATCCGGAAAATAGATACGCTATTATTATTGACTCAAAAACTAGAAAAAACGGATATAAAATCGGAACTGACGACAGAACATTTATTGAATACATTAGAACATATCAAAAAACTCTTGCTAATTTAGGTTTCCAAACTATTTATTTGATTATTGTTTCCAGTCAATTTGAATCTACCACGGATCAAGCAATTATCAATATTAAACTTGAAACAAATGTTTCTACCTCATTAATATCTTCAAGGTCATTATTGAAAATATTAGCTTCAAAAATTGAAAATCCGAGACTTTTTGAGTTGAAAAAATTTCAAAAATTATTAATTAATACAGGAGAAATTACTGAAAAAAGAATTGATGAATTTTTAAAACAAATAAAATAACAGTGCATAACATGTTATATTGCATACGAATTTTGTTTCTTGTAAAGATTCCTAAAGACCATGCAGATATTGGAGTGATTTGAAAAGAAAATTATCAAAAGAAGGTTTTACTCAGTTGTACGAAATTATCGTACAACTGAAATTAAAATCTTCTGACGGGAAAAAATATATAACGGATTGTGCTGATACGGAAGGACTTTTAAGAATAATTCAATCTATTCCTTCACCCAAAGCTGAACCCTTTAAAATTTGGTTAGCGAAAGTCGGATACGAACGGATTGAAGAAACAGAAGATCCAGAAAAAGCTTTTGAGAGAGCAATGGAAACCTATCTTAAGAAAGGATACTCAAAAAATTGGATAAACCAAAGAGTAAAGAGTATTGAGATTCGAAAAGAATTAACCGACGAATGGGATTCAAGAGGAGTTAAAAAAGGATTAGAGTATGCCATACTTACAGATGAAATTACGAAAGCATGGTCAGGCTTAACAACAAAGGATTATAAAAAAATTAAGGACTTAAAAAAAAGAGGGTTTACGAGATAATACTGACCAATTTAGATAATAAAAGTCATGGATTCAATTTTAGATAAAGATTATAAAATAAATAATATCAATATAAATACTAACAAAAAATTAGGTTTATGTGGATTGTTGCAAATGTTGCAGGATGTCGCAAGCGAACACGCTTTAAAGCTTGGGGCTGGGTACGAAAATTCTATCAAAAAAGGATTCTTTTGGGTATTAGTCCGACAAAAACTACGTATGAATGCTTGGCCTAACTTAAATGATATAGTAACGATTAAAACATGGACAAAACCAGCTTTTAGCATATATGTAATTCGTGAATATGAAATATTTGTTAATCATCAAAAAATAGGAGAATGTTCTACTACTTGGATGATTTTAGATAATAGAAGTAGAGAACCTAAAAAATTAGACACCTTTGATAAATTATTTAAATCAAGAAAGAATTATTCATTAAATTTTTCAGCTGAGAAAGTCAAGCTTCCTAAAGAATTAGATTTTATAAAAACGTTTGAGGTTAGAATTAGCGACCTTGATATGAATAATCATGTAAATAATATAAAATATACACAATGGGTTCTTGATTCTATTCCATTTAATTATTACAAATCATTTATGATTAAAGAATATGAAATTAATTTCTCTTTAGAAACATTTTTAGAAGATAATATCGAAATATTTAGCAATATAAACAAGCTTAAATCAAGCACTAATCATGAAGTGTTTTTTAAAGGTAATCGAGTAAAGGATTCTAAAACAGTCTTTACTTCTAAAATACTTGTGAAAAATATTAAATACTGAAGTATTACGCTTAACACCTATTATAGTGCTAACACATGTTATAGTGCATGCGGGTATTTAAAATAAATGATTATTATCTCCCCTACTTAAAGCTATTTTGCATATTCATTATTAGCAGTTTCAATATTATTAGCAGTTTTCAATAATGGTTCTAATCTAAAGTTTATTTGAATCAGTTTGCCATTTCTTTCTATTTTAAGATGGACTTTATCTATTTTTTTAAAGAATGTAGCTTGCTGTTTATAATTTATGTCGCTTACTTTTACTCCATTCACCGCTATAATTTTATCATCTATCTTTAATCCACTTTTCTCTGCTGACGATGAAGCATAAAGGCCAGTAACAATCCAAGATTTCAATGTTTTTACTCTGTCCACATAAGAAAAGCCCAATTGTGGGATTTCAAATAAATCATTATACTTATTATTGGGTTTTAAATATAAATCGTTATTAATAAAATCCATGACAATATTAAACCTCTCATATATGTCAGTTCCTATATTTCCTAATATCCCTGGATTATTTCCTGAAGCATAAAATCCTTGTTTATCTTCACTAAAACTCATTACCACGTTATGAAAACTAAAACCTCCTATTTTTAATCGACATGCGATAAAATCATAGCATGAAGATTCTCCACCAACTCCCATATACTTGCCAAAAAATGCTGCTTTATTTTCAATATTATCCTTAAGATTATATTTTTTAGCGATTGAACTCGTGAGATGGACAGATCCGCCCGCACCAAAATCTAATAGATAGTTTCCAGAAATATTAATGGTATCATTAATATTTATTTGAAGTGGAATATATAATCTACCGGGCTTTTTAATTAAAGCGATTTTAGTATATCCTTGTATATCTATAGAATCAATACTTGGGATAATTTTCATATAATCTTTTTCATAATTAATTTCTAGAATTGAATTATTAAAATATTCAAGTCCCAACATTCCATCTGCTATATCTCCAAGTATTGGTTTTAATTGAATAACTGGTACATACGATGTTTTATATAAATCAGTCCCGAATTTAAAGTCAATTGAATCTTTAATTACTACTACTTTTTGAGCTGTAAGACCTACACCTGGAAGCATAGCATTAAAAATATTATCATATTTAAAACCATTATTTGCATAATATGTGTTATCAAAATATAGATTCGGAGATCCTGTATCAAAGACAAAGTTACCCTTAGCACTATCTACTTCTCCCTTAATATATATATGTCCATGATATACTATAATGGGGAAAGCTCCCTTAGGGATTTGATCCTCTTTTTTTTCTGTACAGCTTACTAATGCTAAAATACTAATAAGTAATACTAGTGTGTATTTATATTTCATATCTATGTTTTTTAATAACTGCTAAAAAGTCTATAAGTCAATTATCACTGTTTAAACAGCATCGCTATATAAGAATTATATAGTGGTGGTTATTCTTTTAAGTTCACTGATTAAGGTTTTTTTATTCTCTATATCAGAAGAAGAATGTCCTGCATTGGTAATATTCAATACTGAATTATTTAATTTGGAATGTAATCTGAAAGCTTGAATAGGTGGACAGATAAAATCATACCTTCCTTGCACTATCGCAGTTTTAATATTTTTAATTTTATCAGCATTCTTTATGATAAAATCTTCAGTTAAAAAACAATTGTTTTTAATATAATAAGATTCAAGTATTGCCATGGATTTAAATGAAAGAGTTTTTAAAGACTCTGCTGGATCTACCATTTTATTTATAGTATAAAACGACATTTCATAATAGGCCCATTCGTAGGCATATTTATCACTAATCTTTTTATCATCAGATAACATTTTACTTAAATAGTAAGAAACTGGATTTTCTCCTTCAGGTACCAATTTGGAAAACCTATCCCAAACATCAGGGAAGAAATTCTTTATTCCTCCATTTATATAATGATCCAGTCCATATCTATTAGCCAGCCATATACCACGCAAGACTAAACCTTTCACACGTTCAGGAAAATGAATAGCATATACTAGTGAAAGCGTACTTCCCCAAGAACCGCCAAAGACATAGACTTTCCCAAAACCTAAATCATCCAGCACTTTATTAATATCACCTAGAAGGTCTAGTGTAGTGTTGTTCTCAATGGAACCAAATGGTTTGCTTTTGGAAGATCCTCTTTGGTCGAAAAAAACAACATTATATCTTTTTTCATCAAAAAATTGTTTGTCGCTATCTGAAAACCCGGCTCCTGGCCCTCCGTGTAAAAACAATACTGGAATTCCATTAGGATTTCCATATAATTCGAAATATAATGAGTGACCATCAGAAACATCTATATAGCCATTCTTGTAAGGCTTATTATCTTTTATTGCTGCCATAATTTTAATTTATATTATTTATTTTCATTAAAGGTTACCTAAAATTACATCTCTATAAAATACTTTCCAAATATTACTGACTATTTTTCTATTTCCAGACTCCAGCTATGTTTTCACCGCAGAATTCACATTTTCCATCTGTTATATGATTCTCTAGAATCCTGTATCCGCGTCGTTTAATTACTTCTTTGTGACATTTTGGGCAAATGGTATTTTCCATATCCAGTTCAGGCACATTACCTGCATAAACGTATTTCAGTCCTTCCTGAATGGCGATCTCCCTAGCATTCTTCAGAACATTAATAGGTGTAGGCGGAAGCTGTGTCAGCTTATACATCGGAAAGAATCGGCTAAAATGAAGCGGAGTATTTTCAAAACCGTTTTCATATAACCAGTGACACATACGTTTTATCATATCAAGATCATCATTCCACGACGGGATCACCAAATTGGTAATTTCCAGCCAGACACCTTCATCTTTTAAAGTTTTCAAAGTATTTAAAACAGGCTGTAACTTCCCACCATTCAGTTTTTTATAAATTTCATCGCTGAAAGATTTCAAATCGATATTAGCCGCATCTATAACTTTACATAATTTTCGCAAAGGTTCCTGGTTAATATATCCTGCCGATACCATAATATTACGTATCCCCTGCTTATGGGCTATGACAGAAGTATCATAAGTGTATTCATAATAAGTAATAGGTTCAGTATAAGTATAGGCAATAGAAGAGCATTCTGCCTGTCGGCAATAGGAAACAACTTTTTCAGGAGACAAATCTATATTTTCTGTTTCTGTGGGACTCTTCTGTGAAATTTCCGAGTTCTGACAATTCAGACATGCCAGATTACATCCTGCAGTCGCTATAGATAAACATTTACTTGCAGGTAAAAAATGAAATAATGGTTTCTTCTCCACCGGATCCACATCTACAGCACATGGATTTCCGTATGCTATTGTATATAAAATTCCCTTGTGATTAACACGGCTTCTGCAATATCCCGATTTCCCTTCGAGAATAACACATTCCTTAGGACAAATATGGCATTGCACTCCGTGCAGAGTTTTCTCATAAAACAAAGCTTCTTTTTTCATTTTAATTAAAATTTATACTCTAGATATATCCATATAAAGCCAACTATTCACTAAAAACAATCGCTTCATAAGTATACAAATCGGCATCCTTCCATCCATCCCATGATAATCCGGCCTTATCGTGAGAACAATGACCTAAAAATTCTTCTTTTGTCCATCCTGTATCTTTAGCCACTTGAGGTAAAAAAGTTCCGCTAAACATGCCTTTCTTTATATAAATCCCTTGTTTACCCAAAGAAAACTCATCTATATTATTTATCTTTTTCAAAGGTGACAATACAGATATTTCAATACTAATATTTTCCATTTCACTTTCTTCCACATTAGGGAAACGGGGATCTTCAAAAGCAGCTGCTACTGCCATTTCTCTGATTATTTCATAAAGAGGATGGTGAACTACGAAAAGTCCTATACATCCTCTCAGCCTAGCACTTTTATTTAAAGTAACGAAAGCACCACATGGCATCATAAGAGTTTTTGTTAAATTATATGAAGAATTGTCCAGTAATTCCTTATTTTCTAGTTTGCTGTTAATAGATTCACGGGCTATCTTTAACAATTCACCTTTTTCATTATCAGAAAGAGAAAATGTCATTTTTTCTGGACCTGACTGATTTCTTGTAAACAGAAAAGAATGGTAGCCTACCACATGATCTTTTTCTCCATATTCCGAATCTCCTGAATTTTCATACATTATATGATGGATAGAAATATTTTTCGCATCAGAAGAAAGATACAGTAGGGTTAAAATAGCACATTGCCCACAGGCACTAGTCTCTAATCCTAAAATTTCTGCATCACTATTCTGCTGTAATGCTTGTATAAACTTATCAGGGGAACCAGTCTCTATCGCATCTCCTGTTCTTTTATCTGATTCTTCAGCTCCTTTATATGTAGGATAATGAGAAAAATCACTGCTAATAACAAACAAATTTTTCCCATTGAAATAAGGTTCAAGTGCATTTGCTATCTTACGAATCATATCAGCTGACTGCGTTCCTATTATGATAGGAACAATACTAATTTCATGTTTAAAATGATACTGAATAAAAGGCAACTGGATTTCCAAACAATGTTCTTTAAGATGTGCATCATGACGACAAGCAAAGAAAGGATAATCTGTTATTAGCTTATCACAGAGTTCGGTATCTACTTTTACCTTACCTAGCGGCGTCTGATAAAATCCATATTCATTATTAACGGAAGCTCCGTCCATGCAAACATAATGACTTGGACCTATAAGAAAGATATGGTCATATTCCTTTTCAGGATTAATCCTAGCAAATGCTGAGGCCGCTACCCTTCCAGAAAAGACATATCCTGCATGAGGTACTATAACAGCAGCGACATTATCTACTATTTTTTGCTCACGAAAAGAATTAAAAAAAATCTTCAATTGATTTGTAAGTGTGGATTCTTCTCCAGGATAAAAAGCACCTGCTACGGCAGCAGGACGAATTTGTTTTGAACTTGACATAATCTTAATTTTTAAATCTTTTTCAGTTTACCTCCTAACACTATCCCTCCTGAAATAATAACAAGATTTTTAATGATATATTGCCCCTCTAAAGTTAGAGCATATGGAAAATGTGTAAATATTTCATGAGGAAAAAGAAATATCGGAGTGAAAGTCCCTGCCATTTGCAGAAACAGCAATAATAATGTCGCTCTCATAAATTTGCCTGATAGGAAGCCAACACCTATGAGCACCTCCCAAAAAGCCAAACCATTAATTATTATGAACTCAGGTATAAGACCAAAACTTAATAGTGTAATAGTTTTAATAGCTAATTCTTGTGCAGGGCTTAGTCCAGGAAAAAACTTAAGAAATCCGAACCAAACAAACACAATACCTATGGATATTCTTAAAAGTAAATATCCATTACGAGACATCCATCCTATAATTATAGGGTCTTTTTTAGTAAAAAATGCTACTTTAAATATACTTGTTTTCTTATTCCCATTAATATTTTTATTTGACATTATTGTTTAGACTGTTTTGATATAATTTACACTATCATACCATAAATATAATACTTTTTATTGTTTGGATATACAAATTATTCGCTATTTCAGATTCTATTTTAGATAATTGATAATATTAGACTTATATTCAAAACCAAGTTTTATAAAAAAAGATTGGAAATAATACTAAAAAAATCTTATAAATTTTAATTTTATCTCATTTTTTCGTTATGCCCTAGACTTAATCATTTTCTTCTAATTCAAATATTTCATTCACACTCTTTCCAAACAATTTTGATATTTTCAAGGCAAGTATTGTGGATGGTACATATCTGTTCTTTTCGATAGAGTTAATAGTTTGCCTAGAAACACCTATTTTATTAGCCAGTGATTCTTGTGTTAATTCCTTAATAGCTCTCTGTATTTTAATCTTATTCTTCACTATCTATTCTTTTTCATTATAAACATCATAATAAAATAAAAGAAAAACATACTAATTAGAAGTTCTGTTACTCCCATATCTGACAGGAAACTTCCATCAAAAAGTAAGTTTATAAATGGTTCTAATATTACAACTCCTACTCCATAAATAGATGAAGCAGAAAAGGCTTTTAGTCTAATCTTCAATGTTAGTTCATCTTCTATTTTATTTCTAGTTATCACTAATAATAATAAAGAGATTAGAAAACCTGATTTTGAAATTGTCTTAACCATATCCTTGTCTATTGTTATTATTTTGAATATGTACAGAATCACAAACAAAGCACTTAATAACATTATTCCGAATGCCACTTTTTTGAAATTTGTGGGTAATAACCTTAAGTCTTTTTGGGTTTTATTCATTGTTATTGAATTTTATAATTGTAAAGCTTATTGTTCTAAAGGACAAATATACTTTACATTAATACCAATTACAAATTAAATTCATTCTTTGTGATATAAATTGATTAGGAGTTCATAGTACTTCCTTATCAATTTACAGGTCGAGTTTTCTGCCAAGGAAATTTCCCTTCAAGTTCTACTTGTAACGACATACTTAAAAAAGTACGAATTAGAACTATTAATCCTAAAACAGTAACAGATTCAAGTGAAGGTTCGGTCGAAACAGTAGTTATAATATCAGCAGCAATAAGAATCTCTAATCCTAAGAGAATTGATTTTCCCAATGTTTGTCTGAGATTTCCGAATCGATTTAAAGTGCTTTTGAATAATGATATTATAAATACGATTAAGGAGTATAACAAACCTATAAAGATGGTCAGTACTCCAATAGCTTCTATTATGCTAGTAACATAATCTATATAAATCTTTATATTTTCCATTATTATATAAGTTTATTTTAATTAAATGAACTATAATTCTTTTCTTTGGTGATAGTTTTATTCTCTTTTCCCAAAATAACCAATATTAAAATCCATGTAGCGACTTCGTAGTACTTTACCGTCAAGTTACAGGAAATCCGAAATGGGCTAGATACCTTGAATTTACTACTATTTCGGCTATTATTTTATTGTCAGAAGTTTATTCATTATTTCTTTTAAAGTTTCTACGCTTACAGGTTTTGAAATAAAACTATCAATTAAGATTATTAGGGATTGAAAAAATAAAATTACTACCTTTTTCAATTTCACTTTCTACCCAAATTCTACCACCGTGTTTTTCTACAAACTCTTTGCATAATATTAAGCCTAAGCCTGTTCCTTTTTCATTTTCGGTACCTGCAGTTGATATTTTTCCCCCTACGTCAAATATCTTTTGCACCTTTTCTTGACTCATACCGACACCAGTATCTGATATAGAAATAATTACATTATCTTTATCTTGCTCTGTTTTTATTGTTACTTCTCCGTTTTTATGTGTAAATTTAATAGCATTAGAAATTAGATTTCTTAATATTATTTCCATCATATCATAATCGGCGTAAATATTAATATCTTCTAATAATCTATAAGACAATTTAATATTTTTCATCTTAGCGTTATTCTTATTCAATTTTTTTACTTCTTTAAGTATTTTATCAAGAGATTGTTTTTTAGGATTAAAAACAAATGTACCTGTTTGCGTTCTTGCCCAATTAAGTAAGTTATCTAATAAACAAAATGCTTGTTTTGCACTATTATTAATCACTTTAATAAACTTCTCCCTTTCTTTTTCGTTATATTGTGTGTAATTTTCCAATAATAAGTTAGAAAATCCAAGTATTGCATTGAACGGGCTTCTTAAATCATGGGCTATGATATTAAAAAGCTTATTTTTTGTGTGATTGCTTTCTCTAAGTTTAGTTTCACTTTCTTTAAGTGCCAGCTCCACATTTTTGTCCTCAGTAATATCTGCAAATGTTGCCATCTTTTTATTATCACTTAAGTTAACGACAAGCATTATGGCATGCCTTAATTCACCATCTTTTTTATAAAATGCAAATTCATGTTTATATGGGGTATCATAGGGATGGTTATTCTTAGTCTTGAGGTAAAAATCTTTAAATTTTTCAAGGTCTGTGGTCGTAATTTGTCTTGTCCAACTCATCCCAATAACTTCATCTTTGGAATAACCACTTAATTTACAATATTCCTTATTTACCATCGACATCGTTGTATCTGGGTTAATTATAGATATTGCTGCTGGGCTATTTTCAATCATTGAAAGAAAAAATTGCTCTCTTTCCTTCAATTTTTTAATTCTCTCTTCCAATTCTTGATATGTGGGCTTTGTTTTCATATCTGTTTTTTTTAGTTGATGCTAAAGATTAAATAACCAAAAGTTTTATTTGTATCATTCAAATATTTCGTCAGTTAAGTTCTTTAACTTACTTATACTATCTTGTTGTTTTAGCTAATCGATAATATTAGGCTTATATTCAAAGCCAATCTTTATAAAAAATTGTTTTCGGTATATGTAAAGTCTTTCTGTTTAAACTAGTTAACGAATGTAATAACATTATTTATAATCTGCAAACTTCTATTTTTCATTAACTTCGAACGAAGATAAAGATGCAAAACGTCATAACATGACAGAATATTAAATATATTTAGAAAAAGTTGTCTGACGACCATGCTGATAGCCAATTAAACTATTTATTGATAAGTTTTCCATTCAAATAACAGTTAATATTCATATCAGTGGCACCTTTTAGTCCCTGACCTGCAAAACACAATGATAAAGATTTATTGTAGAATCTTTCTAATCTTTCTTTAGATTCATCTGATTCTATTAGAATATACGAATGAACTGTATCAGTATAACCCACCATTTCAGTAGAATTTATAGCTTCTTGTCTATAATCTATCTGATCTTCTACACGATAATCGATAAACTCCAGCCCCATCATAGTACTAACTAACGTCATCTGTGAAGTTAAACATAAAGCTGTTCCGACAGTAAAGTATTCTAAAGAAGTAGGTGCTAAAGGTTTATCATTCTCTCCCATAAATTCATCTGAATACATTTCCCAGGTTTCCGGTGATGGCGTAGAAAGAGTAATCTTTTTCAAGTATGGTCTTTCACTATTCTCTGCAGACTCAGATATAGCAAACATTTCGAACTCTAAATTTGACATGCTTTTAAAACTAAAACCATCAGATACATTTCCTTTAATAGTAGGTTTTAGATACTCTGGTTTTTTGGGTACATCAGTGATAGAACTTAATTTTATATCATCTACAAAAGATTCCTCAGAAAGAGTGGTACCTGGAGTAGCTCTATAATTTTCCCAATTTTCTCCATTTACTACTAAAGATGGTTTAATTACTGTTTCATTTCTCAACGCTTCCCCGGCAGTCCATGAATTAAGAGCCATCGTTTTTATTTCTTGAATAATATCTTCAGAGACCTTACTCTCTATAATTATATTCGTATTGGTTTCATCTAAAAATCCAGCTCCCTCGGGAGACAGCATTTCATTCCAACGAAATTTATTTAACACTTCTACTTTTACATTATTTAATTCAACGCCTTTGACTTGGGCTGCTTTAAGAATCTGCGTATGTAAATTTGCAGCTAACCCTGCAGTATAATAACTAAGAGGAGAAGGGCCAAAAGGATTTGAACCTTCATCAGCACCTTCGTCAGCAATTAGATGCCATCCAGTATAATTATCAACACCTAAAGATTGCACCATGCCCTTTTTGAGCATTTTTGAATTTTCATTTTTCACCATTTCTGTAATTGCACATATATTACAATTACTACTTCCCTTAACAATAGAAGCTACACTAGGGTTAAAAGACGTAGGGACTAATACTTCATCATTACGATCGATGACTTGATATTCTTTATAGTTATTATAACTTTCTCTATTCATCATCATAAACGAAATCATATTTCTTTGTTCGCTAGACATAGAGAACCAAATTACGCCACCTACAATGGCTACGACACCTATAAAAGATGTAATGATTAGGATAATCTTAGATCTGTTTTTCATATTTTTATGTTATTAATGAATACTTTAACTGTCTGAGATTCTGTTTTATGCCTCGTCACCTATTTAAATTAGAATAATAATTTTAGTTTTATATAATTCTCTATAGTTTTTGGTTCAAAAGACGGATTATAAAGAAGTGCAGATGGATGTGTTAATGGAAATATTTTCATACCATCTAAATGTAATAATTGCCCGTTTATATTTTTAAAACTCATTTCCTGTCTTGAAGGATCAGCGTGATATTTTATTAAAATCGAGCGAGTAGCATAAAAACCTAAAGGGACTATGATTTGAGGTTTAATAATTTCAATTTCCTCATTCAAAAAGATGCTGCAAAATTCAATTTCGTTTGATTTCGGTTTACGATTTTTAGGTAATGTACATTTTACTAAATTAGTCATATAGACCGATTCCCTTTCTATGCCAGCAGCTTGAAACAACCTATTTAAAACCTTGCCCGAAGGGCCTATAAACATTGCATTCTCAGTATCTTCTTTAGTCCCTGGAGATAAAGCAATAAACATGATGCTAGCATTTACATTTCCTTCGCCAATAAGTGCATGTTTTCGAGTAACAGACAAACTACATCTTTCACAAGCCCTAATTTGGGAATTAAGGGCGTCTAATAATTTTTGTTTTTCAAATAGTTTAATTTGATTTATCATTTAAGTGACTCTTGAAAATTTTTTCTATCTCTGTTACAATTTGATAAATTGCTATAGATATATCAGCTTCCTTATTTTCAATAATAATGGATTTCCCGTTATCTGCCAGTTTTCGTGCTTCCAAATTAATAGGTATTGCTCCTAGAAAAGGTATATTCATTTCTTCAGCTTGTTTTTTCCCACCTCCAGAACCGAATAAATCAATTCTCTGTCCACAATTAGGACATATTAATCCAGACATATTTTCGACTAGTACAATTTCAGGGATATTCATTTCTTTTGCCATATTTATGGCTCTAGCAGAATCTATTAACGATACTTCCTGAGGAGTAGTAACGATAATTGCCATATCAGGCTTCATGCTTTGAGCTATAGTAAGACTTTCGTCTCCGGTCCCTGGAGGTAAATCTGCTACAATAAAATCTAAATCACCCCAGTTAACATTCCCTAAAAATTCATTAATCATTTTAGAACGCATTGGTCCACGCCAAACTACTGCTTTGTCTGGCGGCAATAAATTTGCCATAGAAATAACTTTAACACCACGGCTATCTTGTGGTATAATTTTGTCATCCTTTGTATGTACTTCTCCTTTAATCCCCATCATTTTAGGAACGTTAGGCCCTGTAATATCAGCATCCAGAATTCCGGTTTTAAAACCATGTACATGTAAGCCGTAAGAAAGATTTACACTTACTGTGGTTTTACCAACACCACCTTTACCACTGAAAACTACAATACGATGCTTGATCTGACTAATATTATCAGCAATTCTTTTATTTTCAAGTTCAAACTGTTCTTGTTGTTCTTTTGTTATCATAATATATCTCCATTTTTTTTAATAGTGATCCACACTTTTTACAAATAGCATCCTATTTCTCTCGAATACTTCTTAATATTTGACAGCAAGTCGATTCGACAGGAAAACATTTGTAAGATTCAGATAATCACATAATGTAAAGATAAAATATATTAGGTAATATTCCAGATGAATTCTAAAAATTGTCTGACGACCATGATAATAGCTAATTAAAAGGATTATGGAACAAACTTGAACACTTATATGATTAATCCTAAAACATAAGTTTATCAGATAATTACACTAACTGGACTTTTATTTTCCTATCGCTTTTATTATTCTATCTGCATTAATTAAAACATCACGCATAAAAAGTTTATAAGGAAAAACCTTGTATTTAGTTGACTTTTTAAATCCCTCAAGTATGTTTAATAATGATGATGCCGTTAATAATGATAAATCTAATTCAACATCAAGCTCACAGTCTTCTACAAACTCATCGCTAAAATCAGGTGCAATTAATAGAAGCTTACGAACTTTATAATCATTTTTCTTTGCCAAATCATTATAGGCTTTCAATTGTCTTGAAACTGAACTAAACTTGTTATAACCACTTTCCTTAATTGTTTTACATTCAATTATTATCAATTCATTATTACCAAGATTTACGATAATGTCAGTTTTATCTTTCTGCGTATTTAATGATTTTCTTAAATCTTCATCTACAAAAAGCCCCAATTTTAATAATATGGTTTTTGTTAAATCTTCGAATTTTATTCCTATTTCACTTTCTTTAATATTAAGACCGTTTTCTTTAAGTTCCGAATATTTCCTAAAACCTATATTTTCATAGTTTTCTAAATATAAATTTTCGGCATCTTTATAATAATCTAAGATATTTAAGATTTTATCTCCTCTTGTTTTTATACTTCTTTCAGTAATAAAATTGTTTATTTCTTTTTCCGAAATTAAGTCAAGGATATCTCTAGGTTTAATATTATAATTCAGTAAAAAATCGCTTTTTAGTATAAATTCATCTTGTAATTCAAAAACATCTTTAACCTGTTTATTTAGTGTAGGAAGTGTTTCATTCAATTCTATTAACATTTTTTCGTAACCGTCTCTTGAAATTCCTACCTTTTCATCTTTATCAAGATTTTTAAAATATAAAATTAAATTAGCAATTTTATCTTCTAACATAACTCCTTTTAACGGAGTTGAAATATTAAGTTTTTTTGACCAAAATTCGTTTAGATATTTTTTCTTGTCAGAAAGGTTTGTTCCTTCTTTATGAACTTCTGATGAAAGTATAGAAGTAATAGTAATTCCGTCTTTTAATATAGCTTTAATCTTTTCTTCGTTGCTTAATTTTCTATCAATATTATGTTTTTTTGCTATTAGATTTATTTCGGGTGCTTTTAAACCTTTTAATATTCTTCGTAAATATTTGTCAGCTATTTCTTTTCCTCTAAATCTTCTTAATATCCTTACTATTTCGTCAGGAACATAGATTTTATTATGTTTTTTAGAATAAAAAATTACTCCTATATGTTTAAGATTATTAATTATTTCATTTATATCAAGCTGTTTTACAGGAACAACCATATAAGTTAGTAACTTTTTCTCTTCTTGAGATAATTCTAACTTATCTGAAAGAGTTAATAAAATCGAAAGTTCATCATCTGTAATTTTAGGTTCTCTATTATTTTCAAGGTCATTTATAAAAGCTGTTTTTACACAAGATTGATAAATTTTATAGTCTCGTTTTCGTTGATCTGATAATTCAGATTTTTCACTTTTTATAGATGCTTTTAATTCGTTAATTTTTTTCTTGATTTTCTTTAATTCTAATTCATATAATCTTGAAAACCAATCTTCTTTCATTATATTGTTTCCATCTCTTGTAATAATATCAATTAATATATCAAGCTGAGAAGATATATTTACAAACTCCGCTTTAACAGTTTCAGTAAATTCCTCATTAATTAGTTCAAATATTTTTGTAATATTTTGACTATCTGCTGATTTAAGACCTTTATCTGAAACACTTAATATTTTCTCAATTTGTTTGCAGTTTTTTGGAGTTTGCGAAATGAGATTATCAATTATTTTTATAAAAGAATTTTTTTCTAACGAACCTAAATTGTCTAATATATTTTCAAGTTTCATTTTATATAATTTTTAATGTCGATTTCATTTTTTAGCCTTATTGGTGACAAATAGCATTATTGTCTATTTTATCCTTCAAAAAGATAAATGATAAGTTTATATTCAACACCAAGCTTTATAAAAACTTGCTTTCAGTATGTAGTTTTGGGAAGCACTACTTAGATATGTGCCGCAAAGTCTTTCTGTTTAAATTAGTTAACGAATGTAGTGATACTATTTACAATCTGCAAACTTAGACTTATCATTATATAAAATATAAAGATAAATATGCATAACGACAGAATATGACAGAGTAAGAAGTTTATCCTTAAAAAAAACTGAAGTTATGTCTTATACAGATAGTGGAGATGAAACTATCACTGTTAATGTAACTGGATTAACTTGGTCACAGAATCAATCTAAATATTCGGGTTTCTTTTTTATTTAACTTTCAACATAGGTTCTAAATCAAAACTGATTTTCATAGGTTCTCCTGCTCTAATAATATCTAAATCTAAGTGGTTTATATCATCGAAATATCCTCTAGCCTCTTTATATGACAGCTTAATAATATCCTCACCATTGATTTTAACGATTCTATCATCTATCTGTAAACCAGCCTTTTCAGCATTAGAATCCTTAAATAAACCTCTAACTACCCAAGCCTTCAATGTTTGACTTCTATATAAAGGAGCGAACCCTAATTTATATCTATCATAAGGCTTTTTAAAACTAGAATTAGGTTGAATATATAAATCTAAATTATTAAAATCTAAACAAATATTAAACTTACTATATATCCCATTACCTAATAAACCAGCCCAATCTGTTACACTTAAACCACCAGACTTATTTTTACTATAAGACATAGGCACATCATTTATTTTATAGTCACCTATTTTAATACTTGCCCCATTAAAAGTATAAGAAACAGCACCGCCACCTATACCATCATGATTAGAATAAAAAACTAATTGATCTTCGATATTATTTACTAAATCATATTCCACAGCTATAGGACTATTAATAGAAACTTGATTTCCAGAACCCAAATCCAGTACAAAATTCTTAGTAAAATAAATAGAATCATTCACACAAACTTCTACAGGAATTAATATTTTTTTATCTTGTTTAATCAGATGAATCTTAGACCAACCATTTTTCTTAGCAGCTTCGAAATCTTTAAACTTCTCAGAAATAGAAGCATAAGTCTTATAATATTCTTTCTCATAATTAACTTCCAACACCTCATTCAAGAAAAACTTTAGACCGATCATTCCATCCACATAATCACCAAGAGAAGGTTTTAAAGAATAAATAGGAACTAATCTAGTAATAAAAGAAGTATCAGCTACTGAAAAATGAACAATATCTCTAATAATATCGATAGTAACCATAGCATCACCAGCACCACCTACCCTATACTTGACCAAATCGAAATAAGGAAAAACATGATTTTGGTAATATAAACTATCCAAACTTAAATTATAAGCACCTGTATCGAAAATTAAAGTACCAGGAACACCATCAGTCACAGTCTTTACATAAATATGATTACCTATAAATTCTATCGGTACAGCACCATCAGGTATATTATCCTGAGGCTGACTCTGAGCCAGAACTTGACTACCATTAATAAATAAAAGAAAAAATAAGATTAGATTGAAAAATATTGTTTTTAGTTTCATGTTCCAAACGCATGCAAAATTCATGCACGTTTTGTCTAGCGACAATATTAAATGCAAAAGAGGCTTTCTGAAATAGAAAGCCTCTTTTTACTATATTATAAATTTCAATATTTATAAATAATAGTCTATTCCAATACTTATGACATAACTTTGATCTTCACATTTAACATTAGTATCTGCTATAGTAGTAGGAATAAAAGGTTTTAGTCCTTCAGCACCGACTGAACTAATATTATAATCTTTCCAGAAAGTTATACCAAAACCAAGATTTAGTTTAAGATCTTTAAGCACTTCGTAAGATCCACCGAAACCGATATTTAAGTTTGTGTTTTTTAAAGCTTCATACCATCCCAAATTAGAATAGTATATTTCTTTATTTTCATCATTTTCATAACCAAAGTGAGTATATGAACAGCCTAAACTAACTTGTGCTTTTTCGTTCATATCGTACGCAAAACCTGCACCTAAAGTATAGCAGTTACCAGCAAGTTTTGAGGTTTCTTCTTCGTAAGGTGTATCAAATAGTGTTATACCCCAATCAGCATTTGTTTGAAAATAATAATTGTAGTTTACTTCTGTTCTTAACTTATCTGTAATTTTATATGAAATACCAGTGTTAAGTGTAGCAGGAAGATCACGTCTGTTTTTTGCTCCATCAGTAAACAAGTCTGTTCCATCTTCGTTCACATCATTTTCAAAATCCAATTTCACTTTAGATTCGTAGTGAGCAGCAATATTTAATTTTTCAGATAAGGCAGCATTGAAACCTAATACATATCCAAATCCATTAGCTGTAGCATTGTAATCAATATTTATATCGGTATCTGGAGCACCAAAAGGAGAACTTAATAAAGTTAAAGATGCTTTAGTGTTGTTAATTCCTCTAATGTATCTAACACCAGCAGAAACTGAAAATATATCGTTTATTTTATAAGAAAAACTTAACGGTACCGTTAGGTAATACGAAGATGCTTTAAGAGATTGTTGATTTGCACCATATATATCATTAAGATGTGTGCCTGCTGGAAAAGGATCAGGGGCATCAGTCGTATAAAGTATTTGTTGTGTCATAAGATCTGTAGATATGGATCCATCAGGATAATTCACAGAAGCTCCTCCTCCTGAAATATAAATACCTGTTCCTATAGCCCAATTTTCTTTTACATAAGTAGCATAAAACATAGGTAAAAATGCATCTATTCCATCTTGCTTAAAAGATTTTTCTCCTCCCAATTCATCTCCAAAATTATAAGTATGTTTTGGTTGACGAATTAATGTTTGATTACTTAAATTAAAATGAAATCCTGGTTTTAGAAATACTAAACCTGCAGGATTATAATTCACAATATCAGCAGCATCTAAAGCTGCATTACGATTATTCATTCGAATCCACTCTGAACTCATATTTGCTAAATTATCCATTTGAGCAAAAGCCGTATCAATACTCAAAATTGATAATAACGCTAATGTGAGTAGTAACTGTTTTTTTTTCATAATAGTTTTTATTAAAATTCTCTATATTATAATATTTTGTAAAAGAAAATAACATTTCTAATCATACTTTTATTACCCTCTATTACTTTTATTACCATCTAATTACTTTTATTACCATCTATTTGATAATACAATACTTTACAAAAGTAAGTTTTTTTATTTTAAACTGGAGATATTTAACCAAAGAATTTTATACATTTTAAGAGTCCCTCACAGCCAGAGGGGATTCAGATTTGTCTCTACTTTCAGGAGAGCGTTTTTATAGCAGTTATAATAATGTCTAACGACAATAAACCCCGACAAAATAAAATCTGACGGGGTTCAATTAACTAATTAAATAATAACACACAAACACATCTAACAAACACATCTACCCAACATTATAAAAAATATTATAAAAAATTAAAAAATATTATTAAAACATTAAATTTAATCTTAAAACAAAGGTAAATACCGATAACGCCATAATACGGCAGAATGTAAATTATATATTAATTTTTCACTTATATTTAAAAATGTTCTTATCTTAGAATTAATAAAAAAGGATAATCATGAAAGGAAAAAGAAAAGTTATGAAAGAAAAAATAGATGTATTTGAATATGCAAGTCATATTCTTAAGAAATTACAAAAGGGAGTACTAATAACGACTAAAGTAAATGATAAAGTTAATAGTATGACTATTTCATGGGGACAGCTAGGAATTGAATGGAACAAACCTCTTTTCACGGCTTTTATAAGAACAGGTCGCTTTACTCATCAGATGTTTGAAACCAACCAAGAATTTACTGTAAATATTCCTATGGATGAAAATGTAGGAAAGATTCTAGGATATTGTGGTACCCAAAGCGGTAAAGATCATGATAAAATAAAAGATTTAGGTCTAACACTTGTAGAAAGTGATAATATAAATGTTCCAGGTATTAAAGAGCTACCCTTAACACTTGAATGTAAAATAGTTTATTCACAGCTTCAAAATCAAGAATCTATACCAGAAGATTTTAAATCTAAATTTTATCCACAAGATAAAGGAACTGATTTCCCTGGTTCCAATAAAGATTATCATACTATGTTTATGGGAGAAATAGTCGGAGCTTACATTATAATATAGGCATTTAATTTTTCAAAATTATTTTGATTTATTCAAAGGTAATGTGAATTTAAAATCACTACCTTTTCCTTCTTCACTTTCTACCCAAATTTTTCCGCCTTGTTTTTCTACAAATTCCTTGCAAAGTATTAAGCCTAATCCTGAACCTTTTTCGTTGGCTGTTCCTATAGTGGATTCATTGGTTTCTAACTTGAATAAATTATTTCGGGTTTTTTCATTCATCCCTACTCCAGTATCAGAAACTGTGATTTCAATAAAATTGTCTTTCTGTAATGTGTGAACACTTATTTGGCCATCTGAATTAGTGAATTTTATAGCGTTGGAAATAAGATTTCTTAAAATCGTTTTAATCATATTTAGGTCAGCAAGAACTTCTATTTCATGTGATGGAATGTACTCTAGTGATATATTTTTACTTTTAGCACTTGGATTTAAAAGTCCAAATATTTCATGAATTATAGAAGATAAAACCACTTTTTCTGGTTCGAATTTAACTTGTCCAGTCTGTGATTTTGCCCAGTCTAATAAGTTATCAAGTAAAGTAAGCGTATTTTTAGCTGATACATTTATAATGCCTAAAACTTTCTCAGTCTCTGCAGCTTTATAATTATTTAAGTTTTCAATTAATAGTTTCGAAAAACCCAATATAGTATTAAACGGACTTCGTAAATCATGTGCAATTATTGAAAATATTTTGTCTTTGGTAGCGTTTAATCTCTGTAGCTCTTCGTTTTGCTGTAATATTTTATGTTCCGATAATTCAAGTTTCTTTATGGATGTAGTAGTTTTTTCAAGTACTTTTGCCATATTATTGAAGGATTTTCCTAAAAGTCCGATTTCATCTGTTCGTGTAACTACTACTCGTCCACTAAAATCAGACTGGCCTATCTTCTTACTTTGATCTATTATTTCCTTTAGTGGTTTGATAGTGGTTTTACCGAATATATATGCAGTAAAAGCTAAAATAATTAGAAGCAAAAGACTAATAGATAAAAGAATAGAAAGAGAGTCATTAAGGGGTTTAATAATGTTATCAATCTCTCGGTAATTTATTATAAACCAAGATTCTCCTGAGTTACCCTTTTGATGATCTTTGGATTCAAATGAACCCCCAAAAATACAACATTTGGCATCTTTTGATGTTATTGCTATTTCTGACTTTCCTATCATCCATTTTTTATCTGAGTCATTAAATAGGAAAGAATGCTCATTACTGAATTTTAATTTTTGATATAATAAATCAGATATTCGAGTGGTCAAAGGATCCATCCCTTCTTCACAAATAATTTCACCACCACTTCGAATAAGTTTTAAATCTCCAGCATCATCATTCTGCGTACTTAAAATCATTTCACTTATTACACCCAGTATATTAAGGTTCACTTTTAACATACCTATTATTTGGTCATCTTCTTTTATCGGAATAACCAAACCTAATACATAGCCATCCACACTATCATCATAACCACGATCATCGATAAACACTGTTCCTAATCCATTATTATAAGCTCCCTGCCACCAATATTTATGAGCGTGAGCTAAAGTGGTAAGTTTAGAAGTAGAAGCTACCAATGCACCATATTTATTTGTAAGGAAAATTTCGCCATATTCTCCTTTAAGGTTATGTTGCTGTGCTTTTAAGAATTGTGCTGCTTTATTGTCTGTGTACTTAAGAATAAATGAATTGTTTTCATCTTTAATGAATTTCCATTTTTCATTTAGATGGTAGATTACTTCATTTCTTTCTTTTTCAGAAAACTTACTAAGTGCACCGTTGCTAGTTTTTAATGCATTTATCAAAACAGGTGCAATAGAAAGTGTCTGATTAGTTTTTATTTTTTCTCTAAGTTGTTGTCCGAAATTAACAGATACTTGATTAGTAATCAATGCTGTATTGCTCAATTCCTCTTGTATAATAGTAGAATAAGTATATCTATAAGTAGCATACAAGCCAATAGATAGGATAATAGTTCCTATTATAAAAATCCGAAGTGCTAATTTAGTATCATATTTCATAATTATTCCATTTCCTTATGGTATTCGCCACGGCGTGCATCTCGATTGAGTTTAGAACGAAGCAATAATGATAGCTGTGCTTTCTGTAAATTAGATTCTTCGCCTTTCCAAATCTTGAGGGCAGGCTGCTGAATGGCACGTCCGTAAGAAAATGATAGTCCCCATGGCAATTTTCCTTTGAATCGTTCATTCATAGCATTTAATCGAGCTGATGCTAGTTCGCAGGTTTGTCCGCCAGATAAGAACATAATTCCAGGAACAGCTGCAGGAACTGCATGCATAAGACATCTTACAGTAGAATCAGCTACTTCGTTTACCGTTTCCTGTTTAGCGCATGTCATACCTGGAAGCACCATATTAGGTTTCAATAGCATTCCTTCCAATATTACACCTTGATCGTATAGATGTTTAAAAACTATTCTAAGAACTTTTTCAGTTACATTGAAACAATGTTCCATAGAATGACTACCATCCATGAGTACTTCTGGTTCGACAATCGGAACTAAATCAGCTTCCTGACATAAGGCAGCATAACGAGCAAGTGCATCAGCGTTGGCTTCTATACAACCATTGCTTGGAATTCCGTCACCAATAGTAATTACTGCGCGCCATTTAGCAAAACGGGCACCCATTTGGGCATATTCAGTTAATCGATCACGTAATCCATCTAATCCTTCGGTAATTTTCTCTCCAGGATGTCCTGCCATAGCTTTGGCTCCTTTATCGACTTTAATGCCGGGTATGATTCCTGCATCTGTAATGACTTTCACGAATGAAGTTCCATCCTTCTGTTTTTGACGTATTGTTTCGTCAAAAAGGATTACACCACTAATATAATTACCTAGATTTGGAGTAGTTATTATCAGTTCGCGATATGATCGGCGGGATTCTTCTGTTTGAGGAATATCGTACTGATTAAATCGTTTTTTAATAGTAGGAGCACTTTCGTCCATGGCTAAGATGCCCTTATCGTTAGCAACCAGAGCCTGTGCTGTTTTTATAAGTTTAATTTTATTCATGACTAATAATTTAATGTGGCCTCATAAGTAATAGTTGCATTTAAAAGCATTGATACAGGGCAGCTTTCCTTAGCATTGGCCACCGCCTCATCAAACTTTTCTTTTTTTATACCCGGTACTTTAGCATTTACAGTTAAATGAGAAAGAGAAATTTCACCTTTTACTGCATCTAAGGTAATATCGCATCGAGTATCAATATTTTCAGGAGGGAAACCCGCTTCAGTCAATAAAAAACTTAATTTCATGGTAAAGCAACCAGCATGCGCTGCTGCAATCAATTCTTCCGGATTTGTTCCAATACCATCTAAAAAACGGCTTTTATAACTGTATTGAGTTTTATTTAATACTGTACTTTGGCTGGTAAGATTTCCTTTACCTTCTTTACCTGTCCCTTGCCAATTGGCTGTAGCAAATCGTTTCATAATATTTTTTATTTTAATAATAGTTTATGATTTTTTTCTGGGCTTGTGGTATTCTCTGTACTCATTTCAGATAAAACAGCTTTCATTTTCTGAAGTTCTTTACCATAACCAGCCCAATTATTTTGTTTTAAATATTCTGTGGCTTTATTGTAATGATTAAGTGCTTTCTGAGCTTTAACTGAAAGCGAAGTCATAATAATATTTTTTATATCTTTTACTTGTGAAATAGGCACTTCTCCCTGCAACCCGGAACTGTTAAAAATCGCAAGAAGTGATTCTTCTAGTGTGGCTTTCATCTCTATCTTATCATTATAGGCGACAATAACTCTTTTTAATTCAGGAATTTGTCCCTGTTCTGACTGTAGATAAACAGGTTCTACATAAAGGAAAGAATTTTTTATCGGAATGACTAACTGATTTCCTTTAAAAACCTTAGATCCTTGCTGTCCCCAAAGGGTAAGTTCAGAAGAAATATCTGGCTGCTGATTAATTCTAGCTTCGACCTGCATTGGCCCATATATCAGCTTATCCTTAGGAAGCGAATAGACTATCAAATCACCATAATTAGGTGTATCGCAACGAGCACAAATCCATGCTATCATATTATCTTTCTTAGAAGGTGTAAGCGGTAGCATAAGAATATATTCTTCTTCTTGAGTTCCTGGCAAACGCATAATAATGTAATAAGGGAACATTCTTTGCGTTCCGTTATCATAGTTTTCATTAGGAGCTGCCCAATAGTCTTCTTGATTATAAAACACATTGGCATCAGTCATGTGATAAATACAATACATTTGGGTTTGTATATTAAACAAATCAGTAGGATAACGAATATGTGCTTTCAAAAATTCAGGCATATCGCTGAATGGTTTGAAAAGTTTGGGATATATCTTTTTTAAGGTTTGAATAATAGGATCTTCAGGATTAATCACATAATAGGAAACATCTCCGTTATAAGCATTGGTGACCACCTTAACAGAGTTATTAATGTAATTAATACTTCCCTTCCCGTAACCTAAAGAAATAGGCTCAGAATAAGGAAACATATTACTAGTAGTATAGGCATCATGAATCCAATACAGCTGTCCATCTTCTCCCACTACTAAATAAGGCTGACTATCGTATGAAAGAAAAGGAGCTATAATTTTATCACGCTGAGTAATATTACGATTAAACATGATACGACTCTGATTAGTCAAATAACCGGTAAAAAGAATCTTTATATCAGAAAATTTCCAAGCATAAACGATGCGTTTAAACAAATTGGAAATACGAACACCGCCTTGGCCTGAATAACTTGTATAAACATTATCATCCCCCTTAGGATAATCAAACTCTTTAGCTGTAGTATTTACCAGCACAAACTGATTAGATTCTTCTCCATAATAAATACCCATTTGTTTTAAATTAAGGGGAACTGTAGCTGTCGGAGGAATGTTCTGAACTATTAAATTAGGCATTCCATTAGGCAATATCTCATTAACTGGGTTCATAACTATACCATAACCGTGTGTAAAAATAAGATGTTCGTTAACCCAAGTTTTTGCACGAGCAGGTATTTGCGAAACTGGCAATTCTCTAGCTGCCAGCGCTACTTCTGTATAATTATCGAAATGATAACGATCTATCTGTACACTATTAAAATTATAATACAGACGAATTTCCTGTAATTGCTTATAGGTTTGTTTCAAAGGCCTACGATCCCATAACCGTATATTATCGATAGTAAGTTGATTTTTCTGAATGTCTTTATATGTAAGCGTTTCGTCTACAGGAAAAGGTTCAGATTTAATTTTATTTAAGCCATAAGCTTCCCTCGTTAATTTTATATTATTCAGAATATAAGGTGTTTCTTTTACCAGTTCATTAGGTTTAACTACGAATTGTTCAATTACCGTAGGGTAAATCCACACTAAACAAATTAATACCAAGAACCATACTCCAGAGGCATACAAAATAATTTTCTTTTTCCTGAAAATCGGAGATAGAAATAAAACTAAGGCTATGCCAATACTTAGAACAAAAATGATCCAATAAGCAGGAATTTGAGCATGTACATCCATATAGGAAGGTCCGTAAGCAGCTCCATGTGAAGAATATAAAATATTATAAAGTTTCAAGAGATATAAAGCTGAAACACCTATTAAGAAGAATCCTAACTGAATAAACAAATGTCTTCTTACAGATTTGGAAATATGGAAACCTCTCTGGGTAGATGAAAAAGCATTATCGAGATAATACGAAAATATAACGGCGATGAAAGTCACTACCACCATAGAAATGTACCAACTAGTGATAAACTGGTATACCGGAAGTTTAAATACATAAAATCCAGCATCCTTACCAAAAATAGGTTCCTGAATACTAAAAGAAGAAGCATGTATAAACTGCAAAAAATCGTTCCAGTGCCCAAGAGCATTCACACCCATAATAACACCAATAAACACAGTCAATACAGTCCAAATCCAAAAGATAGTCTTTCCCTTATAAACACTTAAAATAGGCTGTCTTAAATCGTCATCTGGAAGAATGAATTCTCCCCTTGTAGAAGCTCCTCTTTTGTTAGCAGTTCGAATATTGAGCCTAAAATACAAGACGAAAAGCAGAAAGAACAAAGTAAAAATTACGATTTTGGTAATAAGCATGGTATTAAATACCGATCCAAAATTCAGATTATTAAACCAAAGCCAATCGCCATAGTAATTCAAGAACAGATTCAATAAATATAAAGCCGCTAAGACAGAGGCTATAATGATGAGTATTTTTTTGCTTTTTTTCATTGGTTTTCTTCTTTAGGTAAAATTTTAAACAACAACAGAGAATTCCCCATTTGAAGGAAAGATAAGTTTAATTATTTAATATTCCGATATATAAAGCCTAAAAAAAACAGAATACACACAAACCAACACTATTACCGCTTCTATTTATTAAACCCGGTTTCCGGATTTTTTTCTCCAAAAGTTTCACTTAATACTGCCATTATTTCTTTTTTAGACATTCCTTTCTTCTCAGCCTTTTTAATCGTGATAAAAGCTTTAAACAATGCAGACTGAGCTAATTCTGAAGAAAAATGACCTATCCCCTGATTCCAGATAATTAAAGAAAACACCTCTGATAATTCAGCCACACTAGTTCCAAGGTAATATGACTTTATAAGTTCACGAGTAGCCTGCTTAATTCTACCTGACCCTACCGCATTAGTCATCGAAAGTAAAAGTTTGGTTTTTAATTCAATCGCTGGATTTTTCTTATTCCATATATTATCCCAAAAATTAACAGTAAGATCTGCTATAGTTTTATCAATTTCTGCATAACGTGGCATTACTATCGGCTTCAATGGAAGTTCGACATTATCTGATTCTTTAATTTCAGTCCGAAAGAAATATACAACATAGCTTTTGTCAGCTAACTTTTCGGTTTCTGATACGAACCCGATATTTTCCATTGTAGAATAAAGCGGAATAGGTTCAAAATTTTGAATCACTTTAATTCCCTCTCCTACCTTAAGGCTTTTTGCTTTTTTAAGAATAGCTAAAAGAAAATTTCCTTTTAATTGTCTTACATCGAATTCTATGAAACTTTCTTTATTTTTAAAATCTATATTTCCCATAATATTAAATTTAATCTTCATGAGATATTGCATCAACGGGGCAACCTTCTTCTGCCTCAAGTGCACAATCTTTAAATTCAGCAGGTACAGGATTGATTTTCACTTGAGATTTACCGTCATCATCCATCTCATAAATATTAGGACAAACACCTTCACATAGTCCACAACCGATACATAATTCTTTATCTACTTTTGTTTTCATAATAATAGGGTTTAATTGTTTTTAATAATACAAATTTGAGAAAATAATTCCACAAAAAATGTAACCTTGATTACAATCCATCAAAATTTATGCACATTTTGTCTGGCGACAATCTCTTTTTCTAAAAGCTCAAAATATCTAATCTTTGAATTACATCTATTCCATAATTCTTAATTTGATATTTATTACTTAATTACATTTGTTGTGAAAACCCCTGTTAATTTTTATCTTTACCTGATAAACAATCATTCATCAAGGATATACCCCATATTATAATAGGAATGAAAAAGATAACACCTAATACTATATCGTAAAATATATCTCCTAGTTTTATTAAAATATCTACCATTTTTATTTAATTTAATTGGTTAATTTAATTCGGTTAAATTTCCTTATCTAACTAGTTCATAGTATTTATAAATAAAGATAAATACTCATAACGACAGGACACGACATAGTATAAATTAATTTGGAAATAGTCATCTAACGACGATGCTGATAATTAAGACGATGCTAATAATTACTAAAAAGGATTATGAAATTTATAATCTGAAGACACAAATTATTTCATAGCAAATAGCTGGAGATTATAAGTATAAGCACCATGTTAGAAACATCATGAAATCAAAAATGAAAGTCTCTGGAATTTTATATATTTTCGATTTGTTAGTAGAAAAATATAATATTATTACACCTAAAATAAGAGCCAAAAAGCTAAAAGAATTATCAGCTATAAACAATAGATTACCATCTAAAAAAATAGAAAATAGTATTAATAAATGGTCAAAAAATAGCTTTTTATAATATCCTTAAATTTCTCTTAAGTGGTACAATTCTGTTTTACTATACTAGGTCAGAAGTGCTTTATTATTTACAAAAAACTCTCTCTAAACGACATTCTACTCCTATATAATGTTCGACCCTTCACTATTACATAAAAAAACTTTTTTTAAATCAAAGCGGTGGATGAAATTTTCATAATATGCGAGAATTAAGTTTGCATATTACATATGTTCTTTAAGAATGCATCTATTCCTTTTGATAGTCATTCTATACTATTTCCGAATTCAAGGGTATTGATTATCTGCTTAGCCTTTTTTTACATCGTTCTATGCTCATAGCTTTTCATTCTATACAATTACTTATTTACCGTTTAAAACAAAAAGGGACATTAGTCCCTTTTTGTATAGATTTCATTCCTTCTTTTATTCAAAGGTTAATAACCTTTGGATATCTTAATGGCAAGCACAATCACTTCTTTGTGCTAGAACTTTTTGAAGGTTTCAGCTTACTTGTATTCCCTGGCGTATTTTTATTGTCACGACGTCTTTGGTCAAGTTTTCCAGTTGACTCTGCTTTTGGCTTTGGGCCTGGTTTTAATCCCATAATATTCTTATATTTAAGTTTATAATATACAAATGTATATCTATTAAGTTATTCTTGTCTCTTTTAGTAATGATTTTCGTCTATACTTTAGTATATAGTTTTATATTAATTCTAGGATTCCATTTTCTTAGTCGATATAATGCTTTTGTTTTGTTGTTGTCGTGTGAAGCTTTTTTTGCTTGTTGCTAATGTAATTCGCAAAGCGAATTACATTAACTCTATGTTATCTGTCTGGCCCGGAGGGCAGACAGATAGCACCAATACGAACCACGTTACCTGCTGGGTTATATATTTTATGTTTTTATTTTATTTATCATTATAGAGTTTATCATGCCACAATTTTATTTTTTTGATGGCAGGAAAAGCGTTGAGTAAAGGCATACTCTTTTGCAATTATTGGCTTCAGCGATGGATAGTGTGAATTGCAAATGTGTATGACTTTTTGTATTGATATTAAAAATAATCCAGAGACTCCACCCTCTGGACTATAAAGTGAAAACACTTTTAGGGCTTGTGTGTGTTAGTTCCTCAACTAGAAAATGACGGTTGTGGAGTACCTCCTTCTAACAGAAGTTGGATTGCCCAATATTTTAATAAACACTATGACCTCGTTTCGTATTTAATTCAATGCCATAGTTTTTTTCGTTCCAGTTGCAAAATACATTTGAAAAGCGACTATTGATACTTAGAAGTAATTCTTCATTATAATGTTCGTCAAAATAGCCTGAGATATGAAGAAGTGTAGTCCTAAATTCAGTTAACTTTTCTTGAGTTTCTTCAATATAAGGACAAACCAACATATCCATCAGCAAATATACATCTTCTGCTTTATTTTCTTCATAATTAGCCATTTTTTTTCTAACTATATTGTTTATTATTCTTCTTATACCCCTATATTCAGGCTTGCACTCAATATGATTTAATAAAGATATAATAGTAAAATAATCTAGATTTATATCACTTTCTACTATCTTGAAATGCTTGCATAATGTTTCTTCAGAAAAAGAATAATGCTTTCCAAGTTCGTTTACGATAGGTAGAAGATAAAGCGTCTCTACAACTGAGTATTTCGATAGTTTATTCTTTGACAATACTAACAATATTCCATCGAATATCTTTTTGAATATGGTATGCTTTTGGTCGAATTCGAAAGCAATGTATTGTAATGCATCACTATTTAATTTGCCCTGCGATGAATATTGTTGTTTGGTTTTCTCTTGATTCTTTATAAAATCAATGATTCTATAAAGAATATGGCACAGCTTTATTGAATATGAAACTTTTGGTAATACTGTATATACGAAAAATGAAAGTTCTATTACTTCATTTAAGTTGTAAAATATATTTGAGAAGTATGTCTTTACTATCTTTTTTTGATCATCTATTTCTGATTGGTCGAATTCATCAGGATTTTGTTCTTTCTTATCGTATAGTCTAATTAGTTTTTTTTGTTCCTTCTCCATTTTCTTAACCATTTTCTTAACTTGGTTAAACATCACTACTAAGAAGTAATTTTGGAGGTCTTTATAAGTTGTATGAGTATTAGCCAGAATAATCTTGTAATTTGTGATTATATCTTTGGCTTTATCATACTTTATTCCCAATTGTTTATCGCTTTCACTTTTGTCAAGTTTGAAAATAAGAGAGTGCTCTGCTAATTTCTTTATCTCTTCTTTTGCAATTGATATATTTGTAATAATTGGTTGATTGAATAATTCAGTTTTAGACTCATTAAAATATAGATTGTATTTCTGCAATTCAATTTTGAATAATTTTAATACTTCATCTTTAACCTTATCATCATTAAAAAAGACAAAGTAATCATCTACATATCTATATATATCATAATCTTTTTTATATTGATAGGGTGAGCTATATACTTCAATATTTTTTAAACTTAAGGCTTTATTAACTTTAACATCTACACTTTGAAGGATAATTTCCGCAAAAATACGAGAGAACTCTGGACCTATAATTATACCACTTGTTTCATTGTAATTCATACGTTGCATTAACTCATCAAACTTATGACCAAATGTAGTTTTTCGGTCAAGTCGCTCTTTTACTGCTCTTTTATTTAGTAATGCCCAAGAAATAGAATGAGTGTATACACTATCGAAACATCTAGAAATATCAAATTTTAGGAGTTTATTAAATCGTTTTTCAGCTCTTTGATATTCATAAGACTCATAAAATTCAAATATATTATTGCATCTCTGATATGAAAAAAAAGTTTTAAGGCTTGTATATTCTTTATTTGAGCTTTCGACGACTTCAAGTTCTTGACTGACACTTTGCTTTTTTGTATGAGTACTGTCTTTGTAATATTTTAATGAAGCTATTTTATCCGGTTTCCTTAAAGAAAATTTACTTTTACTAGTTGCATCCTTAATTGTGAACTTATACTTATCATAGAATTGTATAATCTGCAATTGGTTTATAGGATGAATAACTTTTAGTTCACGGTAATCGTCAATCTTATGAGCAATTCTGAAGCTATATGGTATTGTAATTAGATGTTTGTCATCAATCTTATAGAAGTCATATCCATCAGCTGAGTATTTGGAGCGATCTTTTCTTAATCCAAACATCAGACAAATCATTTTCTCGGTAACTCTACTTTTGTCCTTTTTAAATCTCAATTCGTCATCAACAAAACATACTTTGTTGGTCACAAGAAAATTGTAGAAAAATCTGTTTGAGAAGTATGGTGGAACTTCGTATGGTAATATATCAGAAAGAACAACTCGTTCTTTTTTTAATCCAACAATTTTGCCTTTTGCTTTATGCATTTTTCCAAATTTTAGTTATTTCCGACAATCCAAATTGTAATATTCCATTATTAGGTTCCTCTTTTAATTTACTATTATGGTTTTTGTACGTTTTGTTTGCAAGTGGAAAGCATATAAACCTTTTCTTTAAAAAGCCTATTTTAAAATCGCATTTCAATAGCATATCTTTTTCTTTACTGGTAAAGTCATTATCCTGAATTTTATCGACATTGAAGCTTTGAATTTCATCTAGGGAAACGCTATTTTGCAGAAATGGATTTGAATAATAGATACCTGTGAAGACTTTGCTTTTATTATTTCGAAGCCTAGTATTTGAGCTTAAAAATTGCATTCTTGCTAGTAACATTTTAAATGCTCTTTTTCTATTATGAGATTTTTTGTTGTTGAATTCCGTATAAGCTAGTTCTATCCTTTCCTTGTATTTATTTTTCTTTTTACAAGTCATTGATAATGATAGTGTGTAGTGTGCTTTGTCTGCTTCATTTATTTGAGTTTTAATTTTTTTTGTGCTTCCAATATCATAACCCAAAAAATTCATAATTCTAGGAGGAGTTGCATCAATATCAATTGCACTTAAATCACCAATTAAATTGAATGAATCTGTTTTACTGATATTAACACTGAGATTGTGTTTTGTTATGCATTCTTCGACACTGTGTCGATATATCTTAGCCTGCTCTTTTACAACCTTTTGTGGTGTGAATACAACAACAATGTCATCTACATATCTTGCATAAAATGTAACATCAGCTAGGTCTTTGATTTCATTATCAATACTTCGCATAAACAATTCAGATAAATACGCACTTATGCCAACACCTCTTGGTAAACCAAATTGCTCATCATTATCTTGTTGTTTCGTTATTTTATTATACCCTTCTAATATCTTTTCAATGAAACTTTGCGACTTTATACTGAGTAGGTTATCGTCTTTGATTTTGCTGATTAATTTTTTTTGTGGAATTGATTCATAAAAGCTGTTTATATCAGTGCGAATAACAACTTTCGGAAAATTATCTTCAAGTAATATTATCAATTGGCTTAACACTTCAAATCTCGATGCTTGCCTTATTTTGTAGTTTCTATATATATTTTGTTGTAACTGTTTGGAAAGGAAAAAAATTTCAGATGTATTTTCTAATTTATAGCTCTGTTTGCCATACATTCCCCCTTCTTGTATATTTACTGTGTGGCTAGGGTTATTAACATTGATAGAAACTTGTTCTAAGGTTTCTAGTGTTGATAAATTTCTCCTAGCTTTTAATTCATCTCTTAAATCGTATAGAGCTTTTAGGTGCTCTTTGTTATTTGATTCTCTTATTTCCTTAGTTGTATTTCTAATCTCCTTGCGTATCTCTATTGATTGATTAAAAATAGCCTTGAACTTTCTCTCAATATCACTTCCTTTTCGATTTTGCAAATCGAATATTTCTTGAAAGTTTTTTGCTGAAAATGTTTGGTCTATCATATGAATTTACTTTTTACGCGTCAAAATATTTTTTATTTATTTCGGGTTTAATTCTGTAGCGCACTTCTATTTAAAAATCTGGAATTAAATATTATTTATCGAGTGTTGGCAAAGAAATAGCTCTTTTGTTTTTGTATTGACTTGTGTGGTGAGAAAAAACAAAATTATTTAAGTTCTAAATCTAATCATATCTTTTTTTTATGTTTTGAAGTTCCTTTCTTTGCCTTGCAGGTAACGAGGAGTGCTATGAAAAGTTGCCGGTTGCGGGTGATTTCCTGTTAAGTTACATGGGAGTTGTAGCGGGCTACAATCCTTTAATAGCTTACTATTTAGGCAATTTTTTATAACACGTGTTATGCTTTGTTAATCCTTCTTTTTCTAATATTTTTTGTAAAGTCTTCTAATTGTTTTATATCATCTAAAAATTCCGCAGAATCAGGCATTTCTTCCATAATTGCTCCTGCAGAATCATGGCCTAAGAAATATTTAGAACACTTTGACATATTAATTTCGATTACTTCATAATCAGCATTTGTAATATCAATTATCTTCTTGATACGTTGAGTTTGAATTGCTCTATTATACCTCTGAACGGTACCATTAAGTAGAACTTCTTCAATAAATCGTTCCCATGCTTCACGAAGCTTACCATATAGAGGTTTTAACTTGTCTTTATAAATTTCTTCGGTTTCATTTCTTTCTGTTTTGGCAAGTTTTTGTTGGTCAGACTTGAGTATTCCTATTCTTTTATTTATGGGTAATGCATCCCAGGGTGGATTACTAGCTATTATACCAGTTTCGGTTCTCGTTCTTGTTAAGCTTCTTATTTCTAAATTGGAATTTAGTTCAGAAGAAGCTTCTTGAATCATTTGAAGGAATGTTATATCATGAGTAAAAATTATTACTTGTCTCTTTATAGATTCTTTTACTATTCTCTTTGATATTTTGTTTCTCCATTTATGATCTAATGAAGAAACTGGGTCATCAAAAATTATTGCACTATTATTGTCGGAAATAGATAATTCAGAGAAAAATGTAGCTAGAGAAATACACCTATGTTCCCCTTCACTTAAAACATCCTTTAATGGTATATTATTCGCATTTACTTCGTTAAGTCTCAGGTAATTATACTGTTTCCCTTTTTTCCCTTTTGTTTCAGCTTCAATTTTTATGTTTTTGAAACCAAGATTTTTTAATTCTTCTTTAAAACTATCTTTTAAATTTTGACTAATATATTTTTTAGTTAATTCATTGCTCAATAAAGTCATTAACCGAGTGTTGCACATTTTCTTACAATCAGTTAGTAGTTTAACTTTTTTAAGCCTATATATTTCGCTTGTTATTTGGTGTTTAAAATGAAATACCTTTTTTTCATTTTCAAGGTCTGCTAATTCAGATTCTAATGGTTTTAGTTCTTTTTCAATTGATTGAGTTTTTAATTTTTCAATATCATCTGATAAAAAGCTAATTTGCTTAAGTATCAAATCTTTTACATTTTCTTGAATTTTTATCGGTGAAATAGTTTCAACTTTTTGTTTATCATTTAAAAGTTTAAGAAGACCTTCTTTATAATTTTCCAAAATTAAAATATATGCTTCAAATTTCTTTTTAAAATCTTTAATAGATTCTCCAAGTTCTTCTATTGTTGGCATTTGCTCTTTAAAATCAAAAGAGATATCTTTTATTGCTTTTAAAACCTTATTATAATAAGTTAAACAATCATCATATTTTTTTTGAACATCATCTTTTACAAATTCTTCGAATCCTATAAATCTCTTCCTAGCTTCTTTACTCAAAGGTTGCAAACATAAAGGGCAAATACTACCTTCTTCAGTTTTAGGGAAACCACCCTCATTGTTATTGTTGAAAAAGTTCTTTGCACTTTCCCAAAGAATTTTCCAAGTGTCACTCCCCACTCCTTCAATAGGCAAGTCTGTAAATACTTTTTTAGTTGTTGCTTTTAATGTATTGCTAGCTATAGCATAATTATTTAGACTTGATTTAATTTTTCCAAGAGCTATCTCCGAAAAAATATTTTCTATTCTTTCTAATTTTTGTTCAATGACCTTATACCTTTGAATTTTATCATTGTTGTTCTTTATTTTCTTTTTAGGGTCAGTAGCTTTAAGTTTAGGTATGATTTTATTTAATTCTGTTGCCCTTTTATCTTTCTCTTTTGTATAGGCTGAATAATGTAGAAGATTGTCTAATTTAGTTTTGTAGCTTATTGTGTCTATAAAGGCTTGAGATTTTGTATTTGGATTCAGTTGTAACAATGAAAAGTTAAACTTCGATAAATCTATTTCATCTAATTCATCAACAATACCTGTCTCTACAAATTTAATTGCTTTTGCAAATTTTTCTAATATAGATAAGCCTTGAGGTATAAATGCAATTTCATCTTCTCCTTCAATGTAATGATCAGCACTATTTGAATCAAAAACATCAACGCTTTTTAAGATAGTATTATCTACGTCTTGATTAATTATTTTAACGAAGTTAAAAGTAGTCTTATCAATTGTATATTCTATTTTTGCTTTATTATCTTTTTCTTTCGAATTAGAATCAAAAATATTATTATTTATTGCGGGTTTTTGACCTCTTGTATTGCATCCATGTTTTAAAATACTAACATAACTTGATTTACCTGCCCCATTATCTCCATATACAACAGTTAAACCTGTTAAAGAAAACTTTAACACATTATTGACAGATAGTGCATTTATGTTTTCTACATCATAAATACGACTTAGAATTAAACTTTTATTCCCAATTGAATTATTTACATACCCCAATAATTCCGTATAATCAACGGGTGTGATTTTTTTCTTTGATAGACCTCCATCTACCTTACATATCTCTTTTAAATCATCTAAGTCAGAATTATTAAGATTATTATTTCTAATTAATCTATCAATTGCAATTTGCCAAAAAATGGGTTTATCTTTTACCCAATCAATTATATCCTTTAATATATTCATTTTTCGATTGTTTTTCTAATAAAGCATAACGTGGTTCGGGTTGGTGTAGTTCGCAAAGCGAATTACATTAACCCTTTGTTATCAGTCTGTCCCGAAGGGCAGACTAATGGCACTAACCCGAACCACGTTATCTGCAAGCCCAAAGGGATTGCAGATAACGGGTGGCGGTATGGTTAGTTGCCGATTTCGAAGTACTTCCTGGCAAATCATAACTACTTTTGATCGGACTATAACGCTCAAATAAGCACTGAACCGGCAATTAACTATACCGCGTGTTACCGCCTGGTGTTCATTCATTTCAGTCATTTTCTCTTTCAATTTGCTACACTTTTTCTGTCTGTCTGTGCGTTTGGGTAGGCAAGCTCTTTGGCTGGTTTTGGTCGTGTGTTGGCTTTTTTGAGCGACCAGCCAATGTGCTTGACTACGAAGCGTTGGCTATTTCATCATTAATAATTCTCTGTCAACGCTTCTTATATATTCCCATTTGTCCGTGTGATATTTATTTGCCATTTCTGTCAAGTCAGGAATATTGTAATACGCAAATATTGTTTTGTCTAAGCTTCTAATATTTATCTGTTTTGTATTATTTACGACTGCGTACAATTCCAAAATGTCAGCGATTTGTTCTGATGATAAAGTCGTTTTATTTATCTGCTCGTAATTATTTTTTGATTTTGGTTCTAATAATCCAAAGTCTGAAAGTGTCTTTAAAAAGGCTCTCGTTGAACGTTTTACAATCTCTGTATCTCCATAAGTTTCAGTCATTTTTTTAGTCAAAGCAACTGAACTAACTTCTTGTGATTCATCAAATATTTTGTAAAACATCTGAGTGAAATATTTCAAAATCTCATAATCGAGAATAAACATTGCCATATAAATTGGCTTCATATATTCAAAATCATGCTTTTTGCTTAATTCAATTATCAGGTTATTTTCAATTTTGGTTTTGCTTTCCTGAAAACTATAAATAAAAGTGCGAAACAAAACAGTTCTTGTTTTTCTTCTTCCATCTTTTCCGGTTAGCTCAACAGCAATTTCGTTATAAGCTTCATAAAAGTCTTCCGGTTTTGTGCCGACTTCAATATTTTTCAACGTTTTATATATCCACTCTGGTTTGAGCGGTCTGTCATATCCCATCATTCTTTTGTCAATTTAATAAATGGAACAACCATTTCTTCAATAGTTATTCCACCGTGATTTACTTCTATTTGATTTTTGTTGGCAAACATTGTTCTACCTTCAGGCAGCACCAATATTTTATCCTCAACAAAAGGAATTTTAATTTTCCGTTCGTTTATTAACTCCTTAGTTTCTTGGTTTGCAATTACCCCTCTTTTTGCAAAATCATCCGATAAATATTTTTCAATTCGTTTACCATTTCCTTTTGCCACAACAGAGCCGTGGTCAGAACAAATGTAAATTTGAAAATCGTTCTCAATTAGGCTTTCAAAGTCTTTGATTACTGTAGATTTTTGAAGATATGCCTGCAACGATTTGAAATATAATTCCTTCGTTTCGGTGTTTGGCGCAAATTGAGCCGAGTGGCTTAAATCATCAAAGAAATTGTATAAAATACTTATGTATTCATAACCAAGTAAAGAATCTGAATTGATATCGTCTGATTCAGTGAAATACTTTGTTTGCTTATTTTTAAAATAATTTGCAAACGCTTTTGCTTCTGTTGACCTGCCAGGATATTTTAAATTATATACATCTGTATTCCCCTGAAATATTGCCGAACGTGAAACTGAAGTTAAGGAAGGCAAAAGAGTAAAAACCGCTGTGTCTTGAAAATCCCATTTCTGATTACTGAAAAACTCTTTCAGCAAATTCCATTCAGCAAAACCCATACAATCGAAGCAAATCAACGCCACTTTCTTTTGTTTGTCAGCTTTAATGTTAGAAAGTATTTTATCAGCTGTTTTGGGCTTTTTATTGGTTGAAGCATAAAATGCTTGCTCCATCCCATTAGAGTTGATAAATGCATCGGAAAACGCATCTATTTGCGGAATTAGACTTTGAAATGCAGTGCTGTTAGTTTTAAAAGATTGAAAAACCAAATCTGCCCAAAGTTTAGATAATTCCAAAACATTGTTTACGTTGGCTTCCTGTTCAATTAATTTTCTGATTTGCTCTGAAAGAATTGATAAAGCTTTTTTTGAAGCAAATTGCTTCGCTTTTTTCAAAACAAAATCTAAATCGTTTGCCGATAAAACCTGATGTTGATTTGTGGTGAATACATAATCTAAAATCTCAATTATTTGTTTTGACTCAATTCCTTTTAATGCCAAATAAATATCGCCATTAAGTGGCAAATCGGAAAACGAAAAAACAATGTGTTCCACTTTATTGATTATGAAAGCCGGAATATCTTGTTTTGTGGTTATAATTAAAACTTGTTTATCGTAGTCTACCAAAGGTCGAATCTCCGAAAACTTATCCGAAAATATTACTTCAACATTTTTACCTGAAAGCCAAGATAAGTAAACAGGAGAATACAAAATACCTGTTTGGTCGGTAACCAAACGAGGTAAATTGTTTTGGTAATTTAGTTTAATATCTATAAAATCCTGCCAATTCATAGTTTACGAAATTCCTTCAATCATTATTTCTGCTGCTTCAACAAAGTCGTTTAGTTCTCCGCTGTTTTCCAATATTTTTTTGTCTAACTTTTTGGCAATAATTAAAATATCGGCAAAGCGCTTTTCTTTATAACAAAGTTCAAAACCATAAGCCAATGCTTCTTTACGTACTAATTTTATTTTGCCTTTTTGAGTTTGTGCTTCCACTAATAAAGTTTCAAATTCACGGCTTAGGCTTTTTTGGCGTTTTTCTGCTATTGAATTATGTTCGGCTTCACCATGTGGTCTTCGATATTTACCTCCTTCTGTAATAAAATTTTGCTCTAATATTTCTTTTAATTCTGGCACTTCATCATCTTCGATACTTGGCAATTGATTAAAGGCAATTGAAATCTCAGAATACGATTGCGCGTTGGATAAGAAATTATACAACCAAACTAATGCTGATTTTTCATCGTTTACAAAAAGCAAGGAACTGCCCGTTTTAATATCTTCAATTCCTTCCAATTTCATTTTCTTTTTGAATTCCAAATAAACATCAACTTGATTTTGTGTAAACCAAAGTCCATCTTTTTCAGTAAAATTTGAGAATAGAAATTTTGAAAAAGCACTTGCGTCAAAATCGATTGAATAATTATTGGTCATACATAATGAAATATACTTTGAGTAAAGCATTTGAAATGTTCGTTCACTAATAATTGTTGGTTTAATGTGGTTTAATAAGTCATTAATAAAAGAATTAACGACTTCTTTTGTAATTACCTTGCTATTTCTATCACTATAATTTACTGTTGGTTTAAATGCAGAAATCAATAAATCTTTTGATACGGAACCAGGTGAAGTAACTTGTTTAAAACTTCCTTGCTTTTTGTCAAGCACACTAACCTGAGAAATTATAAAACCTGACTTATTTATTGACTTTCTTAATATGTTCCATATAATCGATTTTGAGTTATTAAATTCTATATTTATCCATCTTTTTGGTTTTAAAACTCTATAATATTCTTCAAAAGATGTAGTTAATTTTTTTTCGTAAAAGTCAATTGGTTTTGATTGTTCATTGTTAATTATTGCATCGTAATTTGAATTAGTAAAACATTTAAGCCAAACTTCTATCATAAAATTAAGCTCATTGTACATGATATTAGCACCAAAAGGCGGGTCTGTGAAAATATAATCAATTGAATTGTCTTCTATATTCTTTAAATCACTGCATGATTGGGTTGATACTATATAATTACCAGTTGGATTATTATAGTATATAGATTTGAATTTATCTTTTATTGAAAAGAAAAAATTTAGTTCTCTGCTTAAAGATGGTATATATAAATTTCCTGAAGGTCCTCCGCCTCCAGTTGTTCTAAATCTATATCTTTTCGAAAGATTATTAATAGCCGAAGTCATGATATAAAACAAAAAGTTTTTAGTCTCATATTTTTTGGCTTTTTCAAAGAAACCTGCAATTAGTATCAAATTTCTTCTCCAATAAAAATGATGAAAATGCGTAAATTTATGAGAAGATATGGGTTGCTTAGTGTTAAAACCTCTAGGAAGTTTATAAATGGGAATTTTATAAGGGATACTTAATTCGTCAATTTTATTAATCAATTTGATATCAAATTCTTCAACATTTTTTTCAATTCTTTTCTTGTTTAATCTTAGATTGATTTTTATAGGGGCTTGTTTTGCAATCTCTATTTCTTCATTTAATATGTCATCATATTTTTTAATAAAAACTCTTTGATAATCTGATGTTTTTAATTCTGCATTACAATTTGGGCAGCAATAATTATCTTTCTTTTCAGCTTCAGAATGCAAAAATTCATTATTGCAAAATTTGCAAATATTCACATCACTCCATACAATGTTTATTATTTCTCCTTTTTTGCCATTGTAATATGTTTCAAAAAAATATCCAAACTCTTCTTTAAGTTCTAACAAAATCTTGTTAAAGTCATTTCGAACTTGAAGCTTATCTGTTTCAGCAATGTAATTATATGATATTTGTGTTGCAATTGGAGATAAGTCAGAAATTACAACATTTCGTTTGTTCAAAGTTGATGCTACACCTGTCATTCCCGAACCACAAAACCCGTCTAAAACAATATCATTTTCGGACGTAAAATAATTAATAAGATTAGTTATTGCTTCTGGTGGTACTTTAGTATGGTATGCATGTGAGTTATATATTGAACTATTTTTACCAACTTCAATATCACCTTCGTAAGAAACTCGATGATAATCATCCGTTTCCTCATTATAAGGTTTGCCGTGTTCTTCAATAAAATCTTTTATATAAGGATTTGGGCAAGCGGTGTAATATGGTGGTTTGGATAGTGCCAAAATATCTTCATCTGTGCCAATAGGAAAACCCTCTATTTTTTTTAGTTCTTCGAGTTTTTCGGCAAGGTCTTTTTTGTAGTCTATATTTTTATCCATTGTATTTTCTTAGTCAATTTTAAATCTTGTTTCGTCAGACTTCTGCTTTTCCAATTGGTTTAACACATTGAAAAACGATTTTCTAATTTGCTCAAAAGTCAATAATTCATCTTGTTTAAACAATTCGTTGGTCATTTGCTCTTTGTTGAGTTTAACTATTTTAATATCAATAAAGAGTTTATTTATTGCATCAATCAGTTGCGGAGTAATACTATCAGGTAATTGCGATTTTTCTATTATTGTTTTAATGGCAGTTTTATATTCATTATCAATTTTTACAATCTCCAATTGTCCTTCTTTTTTCTTTACTTCAGCAATTGTTGTTTCGGCATATTCTTTAAAAATATTTTCGATGGTTTTATCAATATTTTTACTCTCAATCGCAATTTCTTTGTAGTTGCGTTCTACTTTCATGAAATTACTTGTTGTATCAAAAGGAATGTCATAAAGTCTTTCAGCATCCACTTTTTCAGCACGTAAGTTCAATAAGGAATTCCATAAATTTATTTTAGCTTGTAACTTTTGTTTTAAGTTACAATTCGCATTCGAGAGCAATTCTGCTTTATTAAAAAGTGGATGCTTTCTGTAATTCTCAAACACTTTCCAGTTTACTTTATTACCTATTGTATTTTGTAATGCAGGATAATAAAACTCAGTTACATACAAATTTTTGAAAGCATTAATTTTGCCCGAAATAGGGAAGCGTTCGCTTGACTGAATGAGTTTATTAAAATCTTTAACAAGGGATAGCGTGTCAGAAAAAAATTGTTCCAATTTACTTTCAACCTGTCCATCGTTTACAAATTCATTATTTGCTCTCAAAATTTCAAGTGCATCATTCATGTATTCAAGTCCTTTGTGAATAGTTGAATTGTATTCTAGCAATGTGGTTTTAAGATTGTCTAATGAAACGAGCATTTTGGTAATTTTCGCCAAATCTGCATTTAGATATTCTATGCTATTAAACTTAGCATGATTTGAAATATCCATTGCTTTCCAATCAATAGTTTTGACATCGTTTAAAATGTGTTTTGCACTATCGATATTCAGATAAAGAGCAGATTTACTTTCCAGTTTAGTGATAAGAAATTCAACCGAAGAAATATGGTCAATAATTTCTTTCACTTTGGTTTTGTACTCAACAAAAGCTTCGTTGCGATGTTTTTCCTGCAACATCTTAGCTCCATTCAATCCTAAAGCATTCAAAAGGTTTTGAGCAAAATCGTAAGATAAATCATCTTTCTTTACTACATAAACAATGTTTTCGAATTGACTAATACTTTTGAATTTCTCTTTAATATTAGAAATGTCGATTTCATCACCACCACGACCTTTTAACAACACTTTACCCAAAGTTGTAAGAACAATTAATAAAAAGTAAACTACTTCCGGTTCAAGTCCGTATGGGATTTTGTTTAACTCAGCAACAATCTCTTTGTCAATGTCAACAAATTTACCGTTTTTAGCATAAATACTGGTCAAAATCAACTGTGTTATTTTATTTGAACCAACATCGGGGTCACCATTATCGTTGAGCAAGTTTAAGGTATCTAAAAAGTTTTTGCTTCTATTGGATAATGCTCTAAAATTTCCCTTGGCAACTTCCTGGCTAATATGTGTTAAAGTTGAAATAATATTGTTTGAGGATAAAGTTTCGGCATATTTTGGATGTTCAGGAAATTCTGTATTGAAAAGTTTATCTAACAACTTTTCTTTAAGTTCTGATACAATTTCCGAAAGATTATTAAATTCTTTGCCCAGTGTGGATTTTATTGAAATTTTATTTCCATTCAAATCTGCTTCTGCAATATTCTGAACCCACATTGCAATGCGATATTTGATTCCCGGAACAACAACACCAGCCGGATTTCTATAACCGTTTACAGTTTCGCCAAGTCGTTTGCTCATTGCAGAAACCAACATATTTTTATCAATCAACGATTTTATGGCAACAATTCTTTTTATGATTTCGATATTTTCTTGTTTACCAATATTTAGCTTGATATTTAGTTGGTTATCAACATATTTTACTGATTTTTTATTACTAAATGGCGAAATAAAATTTATTACGTAATCCGCTTTATCAACAGTTATTATTTCTTGTCCTTTCCTTTGGAAAACGATCAATCCTTTTCTGAAAGATTTAACATACATCCAGATGGATTCATCAATAAAAATATTCGGGCTATTTTTATAATGCTCACTATCAAGAATCTCTTTTATCTGCTCAAACAAAACAGCTTCTTGTTTACCTTCATCGCCTCCAACAGCAATAATTTCATTTTCAATTCTCTCATCTGGGTCTTGTCCGTCAATTGCAGGGTCGAATTTGAAATAATCATTTCCTGTGGCTTCGTCTTTTACAACTTTAATGTAGAAACCATCGGTAATGTTTTTTATCTTTTTAATTATTATTGAAACCTGCATAAACGCTTCGATGGAATTGTTTTGTGGTATTATCAATAATTGCTCTGAAAGTTCTTTTGCGGTTGCTCCGTTTTGACCTTTGCTCCAAAGTGAATAAACTGCAAGTCCTTTAATTAATTTGACAGCATCGGCATAAAGTTTTTCTTCGAGATTAGCCGAAATTTTTTGAACAACAATATTTACGGTTTTTACTAAATCGTAAATTCCTTCAAGGTTTCTGTTGTTAGGATTGTTTGCCAGAATATCATAAATTCTGTCAAATGTAAAAAAGTATGGAAATGGTTTGTCAATAACATACTTTAACTCTGTTTGAGCAAACTGAATAATTCCCCTTTTTTCAAAATATGGTAATTCATGGAACAAGTTTAATAAACCTGGTGTAAATGGAAATAATTCAATGTATTCGTCTTGTTTATTGGCAACATCTTCAATTTTGGCAATAAATGGTTTTAATTTATTGCCAATTTCAATTTTTTGTTCTTTAGTTTTAGGAACTATTCTTTGCGAAATAACTTTTTTTACTGCTTCTCTTCGAATAATTATATTCTGAAACCTTTCACTTATTCGAGCTTCATCACCAGCAATTTCTTTTAGTTTTGGACTAGAATAAATGTCCTCCTGCATTGAAATAGCCAATAATAAATCTTGGTCCTGACAGACTTGTGCAACGACCCTTAAAAACTGAAAATCTCTTTTTATTTGAAAACTTTGTTTTGCTTGTAAAAAGTCTGAAACTTCATCAACAACAACCAATAAACCTTTGGCAGGATCCTTTTCTTTTAAGTATGAAATAATTTCAGCAAGGTGGTCTTTAAAATTTAAGGTTTCTCCTTTAATGTATTTTGGTATATCTAAACCATAAGTTTTTTTAATCTGTTTCTCTACTTCTCTAAAAAAGAAATAGGATAAATCAACATCAACAGGTTGCAATTCAAACTGAACAGTAAAGAATTTACGTTCAATTTCATTCGTAGCTTTTTGAACTGTTTGGTTCTTAACTAATTGTCGTAATTCTGGTTTATTTATTACACTCACTAAAAAAGCAATTAAGTGAGATTTGCCACTACCATAGTTACCAATAATTTTTACTGCTTTATGATTTGGTTTTTTCAGATTATCAAAAAAATCAATTATTTGTTGTTCCAATCCTTCGGAAATAATATAACTTGAAACAAGTTCTTTTTGAAGTTCACTTTGCTGAATGTCAGTATCAATATCAACTACGTCTTTTATTTCTGTGTAGTTGAAAAGTTTCCCAATTGCATTATCAGGAAGGTCATCAGGACTTACATATTTTCCATAAGGATCGTGTAAAATACTTTTATAGTTTTCTTCAATGTCTTTTATGTTGGTGAGAAGAATGTCGTTAATATCTTTATCGTAATATTCTTCTGTTCCTGCTTGTCCATAAGAAACACGGTTACTAATTACCTGCTCATCTTCGAGGAATAAAACACTGCTTTTATTCCTTGAATTGTATTTAAAAGCACCGACAGGTGAAATTTTTGTAAATGATTTATGGTATAAAATGCTCGCATTTGTCAGAATAATTTTGTCTGGCTTTGTAAGAAACCACTCTTTAATTTTTTGTCCGATATCATGGCTTGGTTCATTTTCATCATTCAACTCTTTGTACAGAAAGTCTAATTCCTTTGCAACGTCAATTAACAAGTATTCTTTCTCTTGTAAGTAGTTAATTATCTTTTCTTTTTTGTCGTTGTTTTTTCCTACAATTGCCCAAAGTTTAAATCTCAGGCTATTCGCCAATGATAAATAAGTGTCAATGTGTTTGCTCTGATATTCCATAATTATTTGTTTTCTTTTCGTTCGATTAACAGTTCTTTTACTTCTACGTTTAGTATTTCAGCGATTTCGTACAAAATTTCAAGTCTTGGTTGCTGTCTGTTTTGAACATAAGAATTAACCATGTTGTAACTCTTCCCTAATTTCTCAGCAAGCCACTTTTGTTTAATTCCATTTTCTTCCAATACTTCTTTGATTCTATTCATTGAATTATTTTGTAAAACTTCTAAGAAGTAAAAATATTCAACTTTTATTTATTATCTCACTTATTGAGATGTTTTAATCAATATTTGTTAACAGTTTTCTACAAGCGGTGGAAAGAAATAGCTCTTTTGGTTTTTTAGGGTTGGACTTTTTGTGTGTCGGCAAAAAACCAAATGTGCTATTTGTGGGTGGGCTTTTGATATTCTCATTCTTCATGTAGCAAATTGTCTGTCGTCTCTGTCTTTTTTTACACTTGGCGGTAACGAGTGGTACTATGAAAAGTTGCCGGTTGCGGGTTATTCCCTGTTAAGTTACATGGGAGTTTTAGCGGGCTACAACCCTTTAATAATTTACTATCTAGGCAATTTTTTATAATACGTGTTACCAACTGGGCGTTTATTTTTTTCAAATTTGAATCATTTGAGTATCACTATTTTTTTTATTAAAATCATCACTCCATTCAAATCTAATATCAATTTTTTGTGGATAGTTGATCAACAAATCCCCTATTATAATTTCGATACTATTAAGAGGTCGAATTTCTATTGGGCATGGATTAGTAATAACACGATACCTATCATTTTTTGGAATTATTACATTTACGTTTCGTGCAATACTTTTTCCAAGATTAGATACCTTAACTATTATTGGACCATTATGTCTTGACATAACACTAGCTTCGATAGTTGCTTTTTTATCTTCTTCTTTTTCTTTTTCAATTTTCTCCAGATGATATTTATTTAAAAGCAAAGACTGTTGTTTAATTTTTTTGTCATGTTTGAAATAGGTGAAGACTGAAAAAATTAAAGCAACCGCTGATAATATGACTCCTAATATTCCCATTTTAACCTTCAAATTTTATATTTTTATCTCCTTTAAATACATCCTTAAGCTTTTTAGTGAAGTCTTTTTCTACGTCTTTGAATAATTCTTCTTTTGTTTTTTCTGTCTCTTGGTTTATGTTTTCCTTATTTAATTCAACCAATTCTTCATAACCACCCATATATTCTTTTCCACAACGATTACATTTAATATAAGAATTGTCATCATTGCATTGAAAATCAACACCTCCACATACAATGCAATGAAGTTTAATGTTTTTATCGTAAGAATCTTTCATAATGAATAGGTTTTAGTTTTATAATTAAGCTATGCTTCTTATTCGCCTTATTGGTAACGAAGGTATAACCCAACTCATTGGGTTATTTCGATTATATAACTTTGGATTTACGTCCAATATCAGGGAATAACCCAATGTTTTGCTGTTTTTAGAGTTACTGTTATTCAAATATTTCATCCATTGGATTCTTTAACTCATTTATACTATTCTGAATCACTTGAATATATATCTTTATGGAAACATACTCTCTTTTTTATCCCGGCTTTTTGTACCACCTTCTTAATCATCTATCAATCTGAAGTTTATTTACTTCAAATGGTCGATAATACCACGATTATATTCAAAGTCAAAATTTATAAAAACCTGCTTTCGGTATGTAGTTTTGGGGAGCACTACTTAGATACGTGCATGCAAAGTCTTTCTGTTTAAATTAGTTATCGAATGTACAGATACTATTTATAATCTACAAATATTAATTAATCATTTTCTGAAAAAGTTATTCACTACTCTTTTATAAATAAATACTTCAGTTTAATTTCTATTTCTTGTAAAAATTGTTAACGCATTTTTAATTATTTAGAAATTAATTATTTCACATACTCTAAAATTTAAAGATAAATACTCATAACGACAGAATGCGACAGAATATAAGATTTATAAACATTCTTCATTAATTTTATCTTTCATCTTCTCTTCTTCACTTCCCATCTTCTCACAAAACTCTGTAAAACTTTCAGCTCCTTTAGGTATTCTTAGCCTCCAAATAAAAACTTCCCCACCATAACCATTAAGTTCCCCTAATCTACTTCTACATGTATTAATAAAATTATCATCATTTGGACAAATGAATCCACCTATCATTGCACTTTTAATATACATATAAGAGATTATCTGATTCATATCATCCCTATTTACCCAATCATTGCCATTATGGTCTAATCGCTTGTATTTAGCATCTAAGATAAAGTTATCTTTTATAAAATCTGGATAACGTTTATATCCTGATCTATCTTTAAAAAGATTAAAAGCACCCTTTGAAACTTTATTTTGTGGATGTTTGAAGTCCAAATCTATCAAGAATGTATTTAAATATTCTTCCCAGAGCCAAGCCCCATCGAAAAGCAATCCATAGATTTTGTCTTTATCTTCCCCGAACTTAAGACCTTCATGTCTTAATATCTGAAGACAAATTTTCTTCAATCCGTTATATTCAAAAAAGTATGGATGAGAGAATGGTTTTAGATTCTCGTTAATAATCTTCGTTCTGTCGTTATTAGTATATGTAGGAGTAGCTTGTTTAATTAGATCTACACAATTCTGAGTTTCGGTATCTGTATATAAGATACCTTGGGATAAATCTCTTTGTTTGATAAATTCGATTGTATGCCGTATTAACTGAGTAATCTTATTATCATAGCTATATTCCTTCACACGATAAGCGATATTACCTAGGAACGGCATATTATACTTTATTTGCCTATTAATATCTATAGCACCTTTAACATTTGCATTATTATACTCTTTCCTATGATATTCTTTATAAAGACCTTGTCTCAATGCCTTTTTTAAATAATATGGAAATATGTATAAAAGAAAATCAAATACATTTTCATTATTGAAACTATACTTAAGATCTACTAGATTAATAGAAAAAACTTTCTTAAGCATATAATGTAAGAAGTAATCCTTACCGTTTTGAGCAAATCTAGATTGAATAGTAACCTCAGTATTATTAATACCTATAAAACCCATAACATTATGGGTGGTAAGCAGATTATTATCCAAATCAAAGATATTGGACTCCCCTATTTTATCTTTATTAACATCTAAATCTGAAGGGAAAATAAGCAAATTATGATTCCCTTCTGAAACCAACTTAGATATTTTTTTATTTGCTATTATATCTAGGTCAGGAATCAGGTTCTCCTCTATGTTGATACCACAGTTATTATCGTTAGTTCTCAACATCTTGTTCTGATATCATCTGATTATTATATGCAGATTTTAATTCCTCCAGAGTTTCTTCTTTATTAGGGAAGCCTCTAAGATATTCAGAAATTACACCCTCTAGATGATTATCCCAAAGCTGCTGAAAATCACCGTTATAAAGTTTAAGTTTTAAGAAATATGCTGGACCTATACAGAATGCAGATCCTAGTCCTTGCGTGGCCGCAATTTTTTTATTTAGCACATCCATTCTGATATGTGCTTCATCTTTCCAGTTATCTATAATACCATCCCACATTTCTATTCTATCTTTTACTTGAATTTCTTTCCAAGCAAAACGCCTACGCATAGCGAAATCAAATGATTCTACACTTCTATCGATATCATTCATCGTACCGATAATATAAACATTATCAGGTACATAAAAACCTTCTTTAAAAACATCACCTTCTTCTTGAAGATTAAAATACTGAGTTTTAACTCTCCCTTGAGTACCTCTATATCCAGGATCAATAGAGAAGAACAATTCCCCAAATACTTTAGAAATCTCAGCACGATTTATTTCATCTATAATTATTACAAAATCTTTATGCTCATTTTCTGATTTAATATCTTTGATATGATAATTTTTCTTAAGATAATTTCCAATCGGAACAGTATACGGTTTCCAGTCTAAAATTTTACCAGAGAAAATATAAGATTTTATTATAGTTTTGGTAACTGTCATTCTAGTTCCTATATCAGTTAAAGGAATAACTACACAATTATTTTTAGAACTTATTTCTACTTTAAATTTTTTCTTTAATTTCGGAGTTTCTAATTCAATACTATTTTCAGTCAAATCATCTATAAATTTCTCATATTGTTCATCGAAATTATTAATTTTCTTACTTTCTATAGCCTGACGGCAAAAGTTTTTGAATACTCCATCTTTTAATTCAAATCCTATATCAGAATCATCTTTTTTACATGGTCTTAACCCTTCCACGAAATCTGTATAATCATATGAAGGATGGAACTGTACAAATTCGGTTTCAGCATTCATAGCTTTTGCTATTTGTTTAGCTAAATATGTTTTACCAGTACCTGGAGCACCAGTTAAAATTAAATTCTTATTAGCACGAAGTAAAGCAATATATTTTTCCATTTTTAAATTATTAATTACTGCAGTTTTAAATTCTATTATTTTAGTTTTTACAGTTATATATTTATAATATTATTTCCTAAATTATAATACGGAGAATACTATTTTTCTCCAGACTCATACTCTTTTAAGGTTTTACCTGACTTCATTTTCCACTCTGTTAATCCATTAGCATTTCTTCCCATAACTATATTTGCTGCTGTGGAAGGACTACTAAATAAATAATCCTCATTCATTATCAGTTGATTCTGTTTCTCAACAATTATACCTTTAGAAATTAACAAATTTCTAAAATTTATTAAGGTACTACTAAATGTAGGAGTTACAGGATTAGCTATTTGGCTATCTTTAAATACCACAAAACCTTCTGTTGTTATTTTCCCCCTACCTTTTGCTCCTCTAACAGCATTTATAAAAAATATATCATCATCTGTTTCTGTTATATTAGTTTGCCTAATTGCTTCAAAAGCATTACAGCCTAAGATATTAACTAGAGTTTTAATATTCTCTAAAAATTCTTCCATTTCTGATTTATCCGATTCTGAGATACTTGATTGAGTTGGAACTTGAGTATTCATCAATTCATATCTCTTAGCAGATATTGCCTCTTCATAAAGTCTGTTTTCTAAATATTTAATATGGGCTTTATTCAAATTTTCATCTTTACTTATAAATACAATAGCCTCATTCCAAAAATCTTTTTGTTTTACATGTTGATTAAGTCTTTTAACGATATTTTCTGCTTCTCCTATATACAATTGCCCTTTTATTGATAAATCTGCACTTTTATTTAATAACATATATACCCCTGTAGTACACAATTCTGGTCTATCTGTACATTCTTTAATAAGACTTCTCGGAATTTTATACGCCTTACCTATCCAATTTGATAATTCACAAGTTAATCTTCCATTTGTGCTCCCGTCTATCAAATATAATTTTATGGTTTTTCTAAATTTCATAATCAATATTTATTTTTAATTTTTACCAATAATAATTAAACAAATAGAGTTAAACAATCATTGGAATAAGATATTTTTTTCTCTTCTATTGACTCTTCATATATAGCAGTAATTGTAGTTTTTATATCTGGTCCTAATCTTTTAAATCCAAAGGTTCTAGGTGATAAATTAAGCATTTCAGCAAAAGAAATATTAGAATATTATTTATTTAGACAATACCACAAGGTTCTCTTTCCACTCATTAGGAATCTCGTTTAATGAATAAATTTTTAATTTCTTTATTGTAATACTTGCAGTAGATTGTGTTAGAGTTTCATTTAAAAACTCTGTATCTAATTTATACATAGCTCCTGTTGCTGGGTCTACAATTAACATTCCGATTAAACCCCCAAAAATAATATTACCAAAATACCAACCATCTAATTTAAAAAAAACAGGAACAGTTTTTGAATCATACCCTTCTTTAGTAAATTTTACTTGATAACATGCTTTCCCAAAAAATCCAGAATTCGCATCCAGTTGAATCACAGTTGGAGTAGTTCCACTATAAACTTCAATTCCTTTTTTGTTTGTAATGATAATATTTGCCTCTGAAGGACTACTATTTACCAACAATGGATAACTGCTTGTGCTAACAATACTAGCACAGCTTGGGGAGAATAATATTATTCCTATTAATAATATAATTGTAATTGATTGTTTATTCATGATTATTTTAATTTTATTACTCGTAAAATTTTTAGGTTACATCTCGTTTTTTTAATGATCTCTAAACTCCATTAAATATTTTTCAGTCAATTTAATACAAACTTTAAATAAGCGTTAAAAATCGGTGGTTCTCTTGTTAATTTCATTCTGTTATTCCAGTTTTCCAACTTGTTGTAACTTATTTTTATGTATAATAAACTTATATTAAATTGATATCTCTGGTTTGTATTATTTCGGTTTATTCTATATATCTTAAATCATTCATCAAATCGAAATATGTTGTTGCTTCACCTAGTAGATAATATCACGATTATATTCAATAGCAAGCTTTATAATAACTTGCTTTCGATATGTAATTCTAAAGTATATTATTTGAATACTACATAGGAAGTCTTTCAGTTTAAATTAGTTAATAAATATACTGATACTATTTATAATCTACAAATTCCAATTCATCAGTTTCTGAAAATAAAGATAAATATACATAACAACAAAATATGACAGAGTATAAAATTTATTCTGATAATTTCTAAATAATTTTCTATATCAATAATAATTTAAATTATAAAAAATTCCGTATATTCTAGTAAATACTTTAATACTAAAATCTATTTTTGATCTTTTAGCTTCTAATTTTTTATGGGACAAACTTAAACACTTATGACTAGCCCTAAAATATAAAGTTTCTCAGATACTTACGTTTATTCTTATCAAGTGTTAACTCGTGCAAATTACAAATGTTTATGGCTTTTGCGTTAGCTTTAATAATTCCAGTTTGCATGGCTTACAGGGATTCTATTTAATTCATCTTTAATCTGCTTCCAATTGGGTAAATAATTATCCATATAATTTTTAAATCGATCGTTATGATTACGTTCAAGTAAATGAGTCATTTCATGGACTAAGATATATTCGAGACAATGAATTGGTTTTTTCGCTAATTCGAGATTTATCCAAATTCTTTTGTTTTCAATATTACATGATCCCCATTTTGTTTTCATCTGTCTTATACTATAAAAATCTGCTTTAACACCAATCTTCTTTTCCCAATGCGCGATCAATTCGGGAAGCATCTTTTTAAGTTCTTCTCTGTACCATTCGTTTATTACTCTTTGTTTGTTTTCAAAACTTGCATTTTTACTGATGTATAAATCTAAATATGTTTTTCCTTTTAAATCTATAAATCCAGCACCATTCGTATCTTTTATTCTTAGTAAGTATCTTCTGCCCTGAAAATAATGGCTTTCTCTTTCCTTATACTCTCTTGGTGTGATTCTCTCCTGATTTTCGAAATCTCTTTGGTGACGTTTTATCCAACCTAATTTTGAAATTGCAAATAATTTTATTGCATCGTCAGTTACTCGCAATGGTGCAGCGATACGAACTCTACCTATTGGCGGATAAACTGCCAGGTGAATATTTTTTATGTCCTTACGGACAATATCAACGGTAATATTGCTTACAGTAATTTGATTCATTTTTCTAATAATCTCGTTGATTTTTAACAATATCTAAAATATATTCAACATCCGGTTCCTTAACATTATATTCATCTAAAACTTCCTTGATAGCATATTTTACTGCTTTGGTTTTTATCTTAGTACCACGCCAGTCATCTTTTTTAGTCGTCATTATTTTTTCATCAAGCATATTTGCTAAATCTTCATTCTTTCCCAGATTATCGTATAACGCTCTCTTAGCATTTGTTGTAAGAGACGTTGGATATGTAGTATTTACATTAGGCTTTTTGATTTTTCTTGCAAGTGCTACAATTTCATCCAAGTATTTTTCGTATTCCTCTGTCTCTTCTTTTCTGAATTTAATGAGCTCATCCAAAAGAATACTCATTTTTTCGTAATACAATGGGTTTGTGGGGCTGTCTTCAATAATTACTTTACGTAAATTATTTTCAATGGTTTCCGACATTGATTCTTTATTTTTACGAATTTTTTCTGGTATTTCATCAATAGCATCTTTCCCTTTTTCAACAAGTAATTCTACTAAACTTAAATCATCAAATTTTGAAAGTACTCTGCTCTCTTCTGCTCCCAGATACGAATCAATCAAATGACGCATGGCAGGTTCATATTGTTTCAAATCAATATAATCTCCACTGGCGAGCTGAATTTCCTTACGTAAATTCTCAAAATATTTGACTTCTGTTTTTATTTTTTCAATTTCTGAAACGGTGTAACCTGCATCAGCCATTTCATTAGCCAAATTTGCATAAGCACGAATTAATGAAATAACAGATTTATAAAGAGCAACTCGACGTGGTTCAGTATCTTTTATATCATCATGATTTTCTGAATTACCTACAAAAAAGTGTTGAAACTGAATTTGTCCTTTTGGTGGTTCTACTGGCTCTATTAATGCTCTGATAGTTTCCAGTGCATCTTCTAAACGTTCCTTACCCTTTTTCAAACGATCTTTCAATAGCCCTTCAACATCTTTTCCGTCATATGAACCAAATGCTTCTGAGGTATAATCTTTTATGGATTTATCCAAACTTTTAAAAAGGTCTTTGTAATCAATAATATAACCGTACTCTTTATCATCATCTAATCGGTTTACTCTGCAAATTGCTTGGAATAAACCATGGTCTTTCATGTTTTTATCAATGTAAAGGTAAGTCGCTGAAGGTGCGTCAAAACCAGTAAGCAATTTATCAACAACAATAAGTAATTTCATTTGAGCTGGCTCTTCAACAAATTTTTTCTTTACATCCTTTTCAAATTCTTCTACTCTATTGATTGCTTTTTCGGGATCCTCATTGAAATAACTGGCAATCATCTGTTTATATATTTTATATTGCCGCAATTTTTCAGTGTAACCTTCTCCACTTTCTTCTCCTTTAATATCAACATAAGAAGGAGCAAAAGATGTAACGATAGCACATTTTTTTAAACCAGCATTTTGAAATAGCTCATAATACCTGCAAGCATTATAAATACTTTCAGAAACTAAAATGGCATTTCCTCTGCCATTTTGCAATCTTTCTTTGGTTTCCATATCGAGCATAACATCAGCAACCACTTTTTCTAAACGTGATTTTGAGCTAAATACTTTTTTTATTGTACCCCATTTTTGTTTTAATTCTGTTTTTGCAAAATCTGTTAGACCTTTTGTTTTAGAATCAAACCACTGATCTATTTTGTCCTTTGAAGTAATATTTTGTTCAATGTCTCTTGCTTCATACCTTAGATCAAGAATAACCTTATCTTTTACTGCTTCGTCAAATTTATAGGTATGAATATAATTACCAAATACTTCAATACTTTTTTTCTTATCCTTTTTAAGTAATGGTGTTCCTGTAAAACCAATAAAAAGTGCATCAGGTAAAAGAGTTTTCATTGCATCGTGTAATTTTCCACTTTGGGTACGATGACATTCATCAACAAAAACATAAATATCACCTTTGGCTTTAAAATTTGTTGGTAAACTTTCTTTTAAGCTTTTTATGTATTCATCTATATCTTTCCCCTCACTTTCTTCTCTACTACCAAATTTATGCACCAATGAACACAATAGCCAAGGGGAATTCGCATTAAGTTTATCAATTAAATCACTTCCGCTTTTAGTTCGTTTTATATTTTCGCCAACCCCTTTATAGACATGTGCTATTTGTTCATCAAGCTCAATCCTGTCGGTAATTACCAAAACCCGTGCATTTTCAACATTCTCACGAATCCATTTAGTAAGCCAAACCATTGTCAAACTTTTACCACTCCCTTGAGTATGCCAAAGTATACCGCCTTCACGATTTCTTATATGGTCCTGGCATGCTTTTATTCCGAAATATTGATTAGGTCTTGAAAGTTTCTTTATCCCTCTGTCAAAAGCGATATCATCGTGTATCAATTCAAGGAAACGCTTTTTGTTAAGCATTTCAATGATGTTTTTATCTAAGCGATGTCCAACTGTTTCTGCTAATTGACGAATAGGTTTAGTTAATTCAAGCAAATAAGCATCATTAGGATTATTTTCTTTATTAACCTCTTTCCACTTTAAATAATATTTTTCTTTCGTTTCTATAGCACCATAGGCAAGTCCTTCATTATCAGCTCCTGCCATTATATATTGGATTGTAGTAAAAAAAGGTTTAATAAAGATATCTTTTTGATTATCTAAATTTTGGCGTATGCCTTCCGAAATGGAAACCGTACTTCGTTTGAGTTCAATTACGCCTAAAGCGATTCCATTTACATAGATTACAATATCTGGGCGTTTTTCATGAACACCCTTTATTGTGACTTCTTCAGCAATAGCAAAATCGTTATTTAGAGGTTTTTTCCAGTCTATTAGCCGAATTGTTTCTTTGTTGTGTCCACTACCAGGTTGAACATCTACTCCATAACGTAGCATGGAATAAACGGCTTTATTTACATCATAAAGGCTTTTACTTTGGTCATTAGCTATTTTTTTAAATTTATGAAGAGCTTTATCAATTAGATTGCCACTGTATTTCTTTTTAAGATATTGGGTTAGAATTTCTTCCTCAATATTACTGTTGTCTTCTCTATCTTCCAAATTACCCAAGTATCGATAATTCAACTTATCCTGAAATAGTTTGATTACTCTATCTTGGGTAACTCTTTCTAATTGACCTACTTTATTCATATCAATCTCTTTTTACCGGTTAACAATTCCTGCATCATGCCTGTTTTTAGCATTTTGTATTTGGATAATTCCGTTTCTAATTGAGAAATTTCGGTATCCATGTCGGATAATATTTGGGCAATTCTGGTTTGTTCTATAGAATCAGGTACTTTTATTTTGATATTTTGATATTCAGAAATCCAATATCTTTTATGATCGGTAGCATCAAATTTTATCAATTGCATTAATGAGTATAAAAACACTAAATTGAATTTATTAGATCTTTTTTTTAGAATTTTTAAAGCTGAAGATTTAACTTTAAATTTAAATTTTACAAATTGAATAGATGTAGTAAAATCATCAAAAATTATTACAGGGACTTTACTAAATACACCAAATTCTTCATTTGTATAACCAAGAATAAATGATTTTCCTGCGGTTAAAACGGGGATACCAGAATTAGGATTATATTCCGTATTTAAAACTAAATATTTTGTTGGTTGTTCGTATGTCAAAGCTTCCCCTAACATCTTAATTTCCCACCCATCTTTAGGTTTCAGTAAATCCTGCATAGCTCCTTGCTTGATGTTTCGTTTTTTAACAAGCAGTTTTTCCAAGCCTTCAATTAAAGCATCCATATCCGAAAGGGCAGTTGCAATAGCAGTTTGCTCTGCGCGGGTTGGGGGAAGGGGGATTGGGCAGTCTAAAATTTCTTGTCTTTTTATATTTGTTTGTCCTGTTCCACTATCAAATGACAAATAGAATTTATTACGGTTGAGTTTATAGAACAAATATTTATTGTCGTTATCTTCATTTGCGGTTATTCCACCAATACGTTGGTTTAAAGTGTATTTGTTTGATTTGTCAATTAAAAAACATTTTGCCAGTGCTTTCCCATTTGGAATATCACTCATAACAACTGTGATATCGCCTTTTTTTAGTGGAAAAATTTTTTTTTTGGAATATTTTTTAACTTTGCCTTCCGTAGAAATGAATTTTGAATTGACTACAATAAAATCTCCATGTTCATCAATAAACTGTTCGTGAGCTTTCCCATTTTCAAAATGGGAAATTTTGGAAAGTAGCTCAACTTTCCAATCCACAGGAATCACTCCAACTTCAGTTTGTTTATAACCATCTGCTATTTTAATATCTTTTACCATGTGTATCCCATTTTTTTAAGATGTTTTTCAACTTTACTTGTTAAATCAGCTACATCATTAGTTAGCTTTGGCATTGGTGTTTCGTAACGTTCTGCCAATTCTTTTATACGTTCTGTTAGTCGGTGATTAATGGCATCCATTTCAGTTTTAATTCTAGCTTTCATTGCCACCATCCACTTTTCATATACTACTAATGTTTTAATTTCTTCAATACTGAGTTTAGGATATTGCTTTATCGTTTTTATTTCTAATTCTGACAAAGCCTTTTTTATTTCAGCTTTTAGTTTAGTTTCTTTTTCAAGTAGCTCCAAAAATTTAATTATAAGTGATAATTCAAATAAATAATCCCGGTTTGATTTTTCTTTTAAAAGCTTTTTGATTTTAATAAAAGTTTCTTTTATTGCAGAATTCACTTTTCTCTTATAGACAGTTACATCTTCAATAGTTTGTAAATAAACTTCTAAACACATCTTTTCATTCGCCAATAATTCTTTTTCTAGGCGTTCATTGATGGCTTTTTGCGTTACTTTTCCCTTACTATTTTTAAGATTTTCGAGGTATGGATTTCTTAAGCATTTTAATAAGTGGTTTTCACCTTCATTATATTTCCGATAAATAATATCAAATGCTTTAAACGAATCAGGCAAATATTCCTGCCAAGCTTGAATTGTAAATTCTCTTTGCGCTTGCTCCGCTTCCTGCTTATTCGAAACATTTTGCAAAGCTTCTTCATCGCCACCATATTCTTCTATTAGTTCTTCTTTTTCAGAAACGGTACTGTCCAAATCACTCTGCAAATTATTAATAGCTGTTTGTTCAGCTTCAAAATATTCCTGAATAATTAAACGCGGTGGAATCAGTTGTCCTTCCAAACCTTCAATGCCTGGAATGTCTTTGTCTTTACCGCCTTTTTTAGTCGCTTTCTTAATGATTCTGGTAACTACATTCCCTGCTTCCCATCCATCGGCTGTTATTTGATATAAATCATCTTGCATAGTTTCTGCCCAGTAATCCATCATACGTTGATAGATATCGTATTTATCAATCAAGTCTTTTCCCTCATAGTTTTTAAGTAAATCTTCTGAGATTTCTTTAATAACTTCTTTAGGTAAGCACTGTTTTTGTAAAGATTTTAAATAGATGGTATTTTGGGTTTGCCATTTTGTAAAGACTTTATCCATTTCTGAAGAGAAATTAATAAATGCAGGATGATTGAATATGGCATCTTTTATTTCATCTTTCGGAATATTCAAATCCCAGAAATTTGGTCTTTCATTGGGTTTAAACAACTTGTTTTTTAATGTTGGATAAACTTTCCAATAATTATTTAAATCTTCAATATCCTGATTAGGTATTCCACCTTTTAAATGTGCTTCAATATTCTGTATATCTTCCTTTTCCTGACTGTCAATATATCTTGGAATATTAAGATTATAATCATTTTTTGCACCCTTGATTTCAGAAAATGGAACTAACCTACTGTATTTGGGTATGGCTGATTGTTTATTGAAAACAGTTACGATTTTATGAATGTCCTCTTCTCTGAGTCTGTTTTTATTTCCGTCTTTTATAAAACCTTTGCCGGCATCAATCATAAAGATGCCTTCTCTGTTTTCTGCTTCTTCTTTGTCAATAATGATAATGGAAGCTGCTATTCCTGTTCCGTAAAACAAGTTTGCAGGCAAGCCAATAATTCCTTTTATATAACCTCTGTCAATAATACGTTTTCTAATTTCTGCTTCTGCATTTCCTCTAAACAATACTCCTAGCGGAAGAATAATTGCTCCTTTGCCTGTACTTTTTAATGATTTTATGAAGTGAAGTAAAAAAGCATAATCACCATTTTTCTTGGGCGGTATTCCAAAGCCTTCAAATCGTTTATAGATGTCATTTTCTGCATCCAATCCGTTACTCCAATTTTTGTTACTAAACGGAGGATTGGCAACTGCGTAATTAAAAGTTTTTAACAAACCAGTTTTTTCATCTTTGAATAATGGTTCAGCTAGAGTATTACCTTGTTTGATTTCAGAATCCGGATTACCATGCAGCCACATATTCATAACCGCCAACGCACGCGTAGCATTATCATTTTCTTGTCCATAAATTGAAAGTCCGTGTGGTGATTCATTTGCCGCTTTCAATAAAAGCGAACCAGAGCCACAAGTAGGATCATAAACTGTATCAGACTGGCTTTCTGATTTTTCAATTCCAATAACTTTAGACATAACTCTTGAAACTTCTGCAGGCGTATAGAATTGCCCTTTACTTTTCCCACTCTCTGTTGCAAAGTGTCGCATCAAATATTCATAAGCATCGCCAAGAATATCATCATTTTCTGCACGGTTTCCGCTAAAATCTAATGCTTCGTTTTCAAATATTTCTATGAGATTACTTAAGCGGTCAACTTTGTCTTTTCCTTTTCCAAGTTTTTCATCATCATTGAAATCAGCAACGGTTATAATACCATTAAGGTCGTTTGCTTTTGCAAGCTCTCCAATAATTTTGTTGATTTTATCACCAATATCGGATTGACCTTTGAGTTTTTTCATATCCTCAAAGCTTCCACCTTCAGGAATATCTACTAAAGCTCCACCTTTATCAGAAACATATTTCATAAATAGCAAAACCAATATGTAATCTTTGTACTGGCTTGCATCCATGCTCCCTCTTAATTCGTCACAGCTTTTCCAAAGCGAACTGTATAATTCTGATTTTCTTATTGCCATATATATTTATTATCCGTTAATCAAATTTATAAAAATACTTTTTCATTTCTATTTTTGTCCGAACCTTGGCTAAAAAATAGCTTTTTTGACTTTTTTCAGCTTGTATATAACTGTTATTATATAAATAGTAGCCGACTACCGTACTTATTCCAGTTAATAAATTTACTGCTATATTAGTTGTCATTTTTTATATTCTGTTATAGCCATAATTTGGGCTACTTAATTTTTCATTATTTTTATTAAGATTGATTAACATCTTAATAATTCACCAATTGAAAGAATCCCACCGAGTTTTAAAAGTTTTAATTTACACAAACTATATTTCACGACACTTACTGTAACATTTAAAGTTTTTCATATAAATATTAAAGAATTAAAGTTAATACAATTTTTTATAAAAATCTATATTCTTAAACAGTATATTTTTTATTGAAATAGATATAAATTATAAGTTTACAATGTAATAGCGACATAATCTGACATTTATTATATTTTAGGGTTCATGTATAAATAAAAAAACGACATCTAATCTTTATTATTTTAGATGTCGCCTTGTATGTTAAGATAGCTTTCAGCTATTAATTCTTTCTATTGATTTTTTAATCTTTTGATTATATATTTTGAATTCATTATTCTAAGAATACCCATATAATCTAATCTAAATTCTATGAAATCACTTACCTTATATTTCTTTTTGTTTTCATCTAGATCTATTACGATCATATCAGAACTGGCTCCAGCTACTTTTAAGTTTTTGTCCACTAATTCTATATGATTAAGTTCTACGTCTAGTAGACCTAAATCTATAATAGCTCTATAGGCTGTTTTACCTATATTTTGTTTATTAAAGTCATAACTTTCACCTTCTACATTCGTTCCCATTTTACCCATTGGGACGATTGGTTTTTCTATTAATTCTATTATTTGACAAAATAAACTAAATACATCAGAGTGCATTTTCTTAAACTTTCTATTGTTATAAACATCTGTCCCTAGAAATAAGGTTTCCCCTACTCTAAAATGATTAATTCCTTTGGGTAAAAGATTTTTAAAAATTAAAGGGATAGTTACAGAAGAACCACCAGAAACATATGGAATTCTTTTATTAAATTTAGCTTCTATGAGCTGTTTATATAAACTTAATTGGATTAATTTATCATGATTTGGTAAAACACCATATAAACAAGATAAATTAGCACCGATTCCTACTACTTGTATATTTTCTAATGTAAAAACACTTTCATAAAAAGCCATAAAATCTTCACCTAGTACTCCTTCTCTGAGTTCTCCTAGCTCGATCATTATGATTATTTTATGAATTTTATCTTGCTTTTTAGCTTCTTTAGACAGAAGTTTAATAGTTTCTACTTCTGTATTCATACTAATATCTGCATATTTAACTACACTTGGGATGGAGCGTTTAGCAGGTGGTTTAATGAAAATAGTTTCTATATTAGGATTGATTTGTTTAATTTCTTTTAAATTAGTCACCCGTGAATCACAGATTTGTGCAAGATCGAATTTTAATAATTCTGTTAAGAACAATTTATTACCACACAACACTTTAGCTACTACAGAAAACTTAATACTATTTCTTTTAAAAAGAGTACCAAGATAATCATAATTTGATTTTAGTTTTTTAGGATCTAATATTACGAATGCCATTATTGTTGTCTTTTATATCTCATTTCTATATACTTGCTGCTAAATCCCATCTTTTCATATAAATACTTCGCAGGATTATCTGGCTCGACATGTAAAGCGATACTGCCTTCAGCTATATCAATGGATTTTTGTATTAATTGTTTACCTATTCCTTCACCTCTATGATTTTTATGAGTGGCTATATAAACCAAAACATTTTCTGGAATATAATCTTTCATTCCTGTTTTATTAACTACTACTACACCTAAAATTTTATTTTCTGAGTATGATACTAAAATAAATCCTCCGAAAGAGGTAGTTTCTTCCAATGCATAATTTACTGCTTTCTCTATATCTGATAGTGGATCTCCATATTCTTGCAAGTGTTCAAATAAAAAATCAATCAAATTTCTTTTTTCTTCTGGGCTGGGTCTGTTTGTGGTATTAAATACCTTAGTTTCTATCATAAAAATAATTATTTTTTTTTAATATAATCAAATTTTTTAAATATGCAAATTTGCACTTTTTAGTAAAATATTTTTATAAAATTTATTATAGCGTCTTGTTCTGACGTTTGTAAGGAATATCTTTATTTTTTAATAAATAAAAATTTAAATAAAATTATGAATTATTACACTCCCGCACATATCTATTTATCTAATGATATAACTCTTATTATTGAAGTTATTATTGTGCTTGTTCTTATAATTATTTTAATAATTATGGCTATTAATCTTAGTAAGATTAGAAAATCATTAACTACTACTGATGATTCTTCCACTTTATTGGAAAATATCATTTTAGGCAATAAAGATGCTATTGATAAAGAATTACTCTCTAAATTCATCAATATTATGAAATACAGAATTGAAGATACTTCTTATTCCATATTTGATAAAGAATATAATACAAGATTTAAATATTTATTGGCTCAATATAAGAGATATGATTTAGATACTTCTGTTATAACTCAAAAAATAGATACTCTTAAGAAATTCAAGGAATTATATGAACAAACGTATTTATAAATATTAAAAATCTTTTTAATCATCCCAAACGAAATAATCTTCGAGCTTTCTTAGGATAATATCGATATAATCATTTTGTGGTATTTTACTTAAGACTTCACTAATATCATAAGCGGCTATGGCTCTCATCTCCTCTTCATCCCATATCTCTTTATAAAGAGCCTTATCGTGATGCACAGCGAAGTCCATTAGATAATTAAGTATTCCGCACACCCAATCATAAAACTCGTCTAAATCCTTATAAAATCTTGAATCATATTTTTCATTGAACTTGCTAAATAATTTCTTATATGAATCAGAGTCATCGATATTTAACACTTCACCAGAAAGCAATTGGTTAAGAATACTATTCAATAATTTTTTGTTCAAATGATTCTTTCCATAAGCCACAGAAGAAGAAAATTCTGTATGCTCTGACCTATTGCTCTCAGTAGTAAATCGCTTAATCTTCTCATTATTTATTTCATCAGAAGCATGGCCTTTAGCACTACCTATTACTACATCTCGGGTAATAAGAGCATCTGATCGTATATTATCAGATACTTCTATATCTAAATTATATAATGTAATATCTTGATCCTCTTTTCTAGCTAATACAGCTTTATAATCACCTAAACTACTTACAGCTATAGAAACATATATATCTTCCTTAAAATCTTCGATATTTTTAGATTCAAGAGGAATCATGACATTTTTTTCAAGTGACTCATCAGTATCTAAAGCCGAAGTAACATATCCATGTTTGTAATATTCTAAATAATTTCGAAAAGATTTATTTAACTCCCTATTGTGAGAAAACATTATATTCTCAAGATTTCTTTTTTCTACAGTAGTGATATCCATATCTTCAAAAACTATCATTAAAGAATCATCTTCAAATTTTCCTTTCATGTCATAGTATAAAATACCTGACCATTCTTGGCTGCCTATATTATCAAAAAGATATTGAATAATCATATCTATTCTTATAGGTATTAACAACTTATAGGTTTTAAATGATGTTTTCATGATGTTTTCGTTTTAATAGATGATTCGTATAAAGTTATAATTTTTTAGTTAATATTCAAGTTTCTATCTCAATATCATACTGAGTTAAGAGTCCTGGAAGATCATACAAGGATATTTTAGCTTTCTTAATACAGTTATGATTAGGATCTATTATAAAACCATGTGAAGTTCTTAAATCTACCCTTTCTAGGTTCGCATCACTGAAAGTGCTGTTCAAGAATTCACATTCATCGAATTTACAATCAATAAAATGAGTCTCTGAAATATCAATATTTGAAAAATCACAATGTATAAATATACATGTATCGTATTCTCCTTTTTTAAAAGGAGTAGTAAGATTTAAATTTTTAAAAGTTTGATCATTAAATATATCTGACATAATTTATTTTTTTATCACTAAATCATATCCCCACTTGGCTATGGAAAGAAGAGAAGGAATTAAAGTCTTTCCGAAATCAGTCAATGAATAAACTACTTTAAGAGGGGGTTTCTTGGTAAATACCTTACGTGAGATAATACCATCATCCTCAAGTTTTTTAAGCTGTATGCTTAAAGTTCTTTCATTAATAATCGGAATTAACTTATGAAGTTCACTATAACGTTTACTACTATTAATAAGATGAACTAGAATAACAGTTTTCCATTTTCCTCCTATAAGATTCATAGCTACACTGGTCGTACAAGAATAAACCTTTCCATTATATTCTAAATTACTCACTGGCTTATTATAAGCCAAATCCGCCTCTTCTTTTTCAGCAATGATTTTACTCATCTTATCTAATTCTTCTGTCATCATGTTATTATTAATTAAGTAACAAATTTAATATACTTTATTTAATTATGCAACTTTACTTTTTATAGTTTTTATTTCATTCTTATAGGGTCTGTAACATGTATTTTTATACGGATATTTTTATCCGTTATTGTATGATAAATATACTATACATATCTTTGCAACTATAAAAAGTAAAGTTACTATAACAAATACAATTAAAAACGTAGAAATTATGACAACAAAAAAAATCAGTCGTTATTCAGTACCTGCAGTAAATGAAACTCCAGAAGATATTCAACATATTTTAAACGGAGCTAAAGCAAATCTTGGTTTTATTCCTAACGTATTATCTGCTCTCTCACATCATCCAGATGAACTTAGAGCATTTATGGCTTATGATAATGCAGTAATGCATAGAGAAGGCAGTAATTTAACTGATGCAGAAAAACAACTTTTAATAGTAGCATTTTCAGCTAAAAACGGTTGTATTTACTGTGTTCAGTCTCATGGTGCTCAGTATAGAATTCATTCTGGAGATATTAGAAAAAATGAACAAGTGACTGTAAATCATCTAGAAGCTGATATTACTGATCGTGAAAAAGCTATTATAGATTTTGCTATGAAAGTAAGTTTAAATTCAGCTGCTATAAATGAAGATGACTTCTCTGTATTACGCCTTCATGGATTAAATGATGAAGATATTTGGGATATAGCTAGCATTACTGCTTTCTATAATATGTCTAATCGCATGATGTCATTTCTAAAAGTATATCCTGATAAAGAATGGGATACTATAGGTCGTAAATAATAAGATTGAAATTAATCTTATTACTTACCTTGTTTATAGATTCGTTCTTTTTATAATTTTATCTGGAATATTTTTTAGATAAGAAATATGTAATAATAGAAATTACAGGATCTTTTAAGACTCTAGCATCATGTGGACAGGCTCTTACGCATGCATAACAGTGTAAGCATTTTTTAGGATCACATATCAGTTCCTTTTTACCTGAACCTACTGGCCGTATAGCACCTGTCGGACATACATCTACACAGGTATTACATTTTACACAATCGGCTGTAGGTTTAGATCTAGATAAAAGAGGCATACGAAATAGCTTATCATGAAATTTGCCAGGAATTTCATCGTCATTAGACAGTGTTATTATCGCTGTTTTATAATTATTCATATTTACAATACCCTCTTCAGAGAAAGCTCCTTCATTTTGATATGCTTTCGATATTTTTTGGTGACATGCATTTCCGAACTCTTCTGCTAATAATAAATCATCATAATTAGGTCTTCCATAACCTATATATCTTTTAGTATTAGACCATGAATGATAACCCACGAAACTGCCTAGCGCTACGGTAACAAAATGGTTATTTTTCATAACTGTACCTATCTCTTGAAATACATCTCCGTAACTTATTCTACCATAAGTACATGCTATTACAAGTGGACCTCCACATCCTTTTATTCGAGCTAATCGTTCACGAAAAACACCTGGGACTCTTCCATTATAAGCAGGAGATGCTACTATTACGACATCTGCAGGTTCAGCTTGAAAATCATCATGTATTCCTTTATAATTTTTATTGCCCTCAGGCAAAGTCAAATCTATTTCTATGGTGTTACTAACATTAAAACCTTTAGCTATGGTTCTAATAATTTTACGATTATTACCAGTGGGAGAAAAATATACAGCCACTACTCTTTTAACTTGTTTCATGTTTAAATACATATCCATATATTTTAGTAACTACTTCTCATGCCAGTAGCTTTGTTAAATACTTGTATTTGCTCACCTGCCATAGAACTTTCTGCAGCAGTCGCCTTATCGTCACGTATGTAATATCCACTTCTTTCGAACTGTACTGAGATTCCTGACTTATCTTCTAATAAGGCAGGTTCAGCGTATGCTTTAATTTCTACTAATGAATCTGGATTTAAGTAATCTTGGTAATCTTTTCCATCAGGGATATTACCCATATCATCTTTTAAGAATAATCTATCGTAGTTTCTTAATTTTATTTCTTTACAATGTGTGCATGATGCCCAGTGAATAGTTCCTTTTACTTTTCTCCAAGGTCCTTCTCCTGGCTTAGTAGTAGGATCATAAGTGCAATGGATTTCTGTAATATGTCCTTCATTATCTTTTATGATGTTTTCACATTTAATAATGTAAGAATATTTCAAACGAACTTCTCCTCCTGGTTTTAATCTAAAGAATTTTTTAGGAGGTTCTTCCATAAAATCAGCTCTTTCTATATATAGTTCTTTACCTATTTCTATATCTCTATTACCTTCTTCAGGTTTTTCTTGATTTTTAGGAGCAGAACAATGATCTATTTTACCTTCTTCCCAGTTATCTATGATTAACTTAACTGGATCTTGTACGACTAGATATCTATTAGAACACTTATTAAGATCTTCTCTTAAGCACCATTCCAATAATTTTAAATCTATTAAGTTATCACGCTTGGCTACACCGACTTTCTCAGCAAACATACGAATAGATTCAGGAGTATATCCTCTACGTCTAAGGCCACAAATAGTAGGCATACGGGGATCATCCCATCCTTCTACTGTTTTAGATTTAACTAATTCAAGTAATTTTCTTTTACTCATCATAGTATAGGTGATATTTAATCTAGCAAACTCATACTGGTGAGATGGGAAAATACCTAGGTTTTTAATAAACCAATCATATAATGGTCTATGAACATCGAATTCTAAAGTACATATAGAGTGAGTAATATTTTCAATAGAATCAGATTCTCCATGAGCAAAATCATACATAGGATATATACACCATTTATCACCGGTTCTATGATGATTAGTATGAATAATTCTATACATTAAAGGGTCACGAAGAAGCATATTGGGATTTGCCATATCGATCTTAGCTCGTAATACTTTTTCTCCGTCTGCATATTTCCCTTCTTTCATTTCTCTGAAAAGTTTTAAGTTTTCATCGACGGATCTTTCACGATATGGACTAAGAATACCTGGTTTCTGAACTGTACCTCTAGATAAATGTATTTGTTCTTGAGTTTGATCATCTACATAAGCTTTGCCGTTTTTTATCAGCTGTTCTGCCCATTCATATAGTTGGTCGAAATAATCAGAAGAATATCTTTCTCTAGCCCACTGAAACCCTAGCCATTTTATATCTTCCTTAATAGAGTCTACATATTCTGTGTCTTCCTTTACAGGATTAGTATCATCGAAACGTAAGTTAGTTTCCCCACCATACTTCTTGGCAAGACCGAAATTTAAACATATACTCTTCGCATGACCTATGTGAAGATATCCATTAGGTTCTGGAGGAAATCTAGTTACTATAGATTTGCATTTCCCTTCAGCTAAATCTTTCTCGATAATGTCTTCGATAAAGTTTTTGTTTCTGGCCTCAGCCTCATTTGTGTTAATTTTTACCATCCTATAAGTATTTTAAACTCCAAAGTTAAGCATTTCCCAAAAATTTTATATAATTTTACGATATAAAAGATTAGAAATGATTAAATCAATGACAGGATACGGGAAATCCATAGTTAAAAGTCCCAATGGAAAGTTTATTATAGAACTAAAGTCTTTAAATGGTAAGAATTGTGATGTATCTATTAAGTCACAGATTATTCCTAGAGATAAAGAACTAGAGGTCAGAAAATTAATTAAGTCTAAATTAGAACGAGGAAATATAGATTTATTTATTAATGAAGAATTTAATGAAAATGTTTCTTCGAAGACTATTAATGCAAAAGTTATTAATTCATATTTGAAACAATTAAAAGAAATTAGTGCTGCTAATAATATACCTTGTCCTGACGACAAAGATCTTATTCCCTTATTAATTAAAATGCCAGATGTAATAGATAATAGAAAAGAAGATTTAGATGAAGAAAGTTGGAATAGATTATTTAATGGTATAAAAAAAGCTTTAGAAGATATCGATAAATTCAGAATCATCGAAGGCCAATCTTTAAAAAAGGATATAAGCTTACGTGTTCATAATATATCTTCTTATGTAGATGAAGTAGAAAAATATGAAAAAGAACGAATAGATAATATTAAAGATAGATTATCTAGTAGAATAAAAGAATTAGGAATCGTTCCTGATAATAATCGTTTAGAACAAGAAATTATCTTCTATATAGAAAAATTAGATATCAACGAAGAAAAAGTTAGACTTCGTCAACATTGTAAATATTTCTTAGAAACTATAGAAATCGAAGGCTCTATAGGTAAAAAATTAGGTTTTATATCTCAAGAAATGGGTAGAGAAATAAATACTATGGGTTCTAAAGCCAATCATTCTGAAATCCAACAATGGGTAGTAAAAATGAAAGACGAATTAGAAAAGATTAAAGAACAATCATTAAATATTCTATAATTATTTATTTAGAATTTTCTGACTGTATTTTATCATCAATAAGTAGCTTTAAATCATTCTGTTCATCGAACTGAAATATATCGATAGAATAGTTTAACCATTTTTCAGCTAAATCATAATATCCTTCTATATATAAAGTGATGGCTACATTATAAGAAGCAGTAGATGAAGCTATATCATTATCTGTGTTAGCTAAACTCATCCATATTTTTCTAGCTTCCCCCCAATTTAAATTTTGAGCATAACTATAAGCTTTATTCCATTTATCATCAGAAAGATATACAATAAAGTCATAAGACTTAGTAGTCCATGCAGGAGAATATTGTTTAGCTATGGTGAGTCCAAAATAATTCAAAGAAGGATATAACTGATCATTGGCTTTTTTAAAAGCTACAGTCTCTGATAATTTATTAGCACTAGCTAGCACCCAAGAAAGAGTGTCTATTAATACTTTATGCTGAATCTTAGTCATATTATCAGCATCATACTCAGTTACTCTAACTTCTACAGGCATGATAACATTATACTGATACAAATTATTATTATTAACTACCATATCGAAATAATAATTTTTACGCATAGAAAAATGTCCTAATTTGAGAGAATCCATTACAAATAGCACATCATTACTAGAAATAGTAGAGTATTTATACAATGAATTTACATTATTGACATTTATGTCTTTAGGATGATTCATAAAAACTTCAATACTGTTTTCTGGTAATATAAAATCTGTTTCTAATCCTTCTGATAATCCTAGTGCCATTTGAGCTACTATTGCACTATCTTTTTTAGATGAAAAAACACCGACGACAGCGGTGTTCCTATTTTGTAAAATAACATTTTCTCCATTAAGATTCATAGAATCTAAATATATGGATTCCACTACTGGTCCACAGCTTGTAATAGAAAGAATAGCAAATATAAAAGCTAATAATAATAAAGTTTTTTTCATAATAATTAGTTTAATACCTCAAATTTAATAAAATTTTCCAAATAAATCATACTCATCAGCACCTACTATTTTTACTTTTTGAAATGTTCCTACTAATTTCCCATTGTCATCAGACTCTATCAAGACTTCTCCATCTACCTCAGGACTCTCTTTCGATGTTCTTCCATAATACATATTATCATTATATGAATCTATTAATACTTTCTCGATAGAACCGATACGGGATAGATTAAACTCTGAAGAAATATCTGACTGTACTTCCATAAGCTCTTCATATCTAGAATCTTTTACATCTTGTGGGATATTATCTTCTAAATTTTTAGCACCCCAAGTTCCCTCTTCTTCAGAATATGTAAAAGCACCTAATCTTTCGAAACGATTATCCTTTACAAACTGTAATAGATTTTCAAAATCAGCTCGTGTCTCTCCTGGATGTCCGACCATCATAGTAGTACGTATCACTATTCCTGGGACTTTTTCACGCATCTTCTGGACGATAGCTCGTGTGCCTTCTTCATCTATGTGCCTTCTCATAGCCTTTAAAACAGGTGTAGATGAATGCTGTAATGGGATATCCATATACTTTACGATTTTCTTAGAAGTATTCATTATATCAAGTACATCCTCTGGAAACGACTGAGGATAAGAATAATGAATGCGAATCCATTCGACCCCTTCTAGTTTATCAAGCTTAGCCAGCAATGTTCCTAGCATTTTCTTACCATAAAGATCTACTCCATAATAAGTAGTATCCTGAGCTATAACAATGAGTTCTTTAGCGCCAGCCTTAATCAAATTTTTGGCCTCGATTAACAAATCTTCCATCGAAATAGAAACTTGAGGGCCACGAATCCCGGGTATAGCACAATAAGAACAATGTCTATCACATCCTTCAGAAATTTTCAAAAAGGCATAATGTGAAGGAGTCGTTAGATATCGCTCGGTCAGTTTAGATTTATCTAATTCAGCCTTAAATACTTTAAGAGTATCTTCTAAATCATAAGCACCTAAATATGCATCTACTTCTGGAATAGATTCTTTAAGCTCATCCATATATCTCTCAGAAAGACAGCCCATTACGACTACCTTAGAAATATATCCCGCCTTCTTATATTCAAGAGCTTCTAGAATAGTTTCTATAGATTCTACTTTCGCATCTTCTATAAAGCCACAAGTATTAATCAATAATACATCTACATCTCCATCTTTGAGCGAATAATTTTCAGGTGATATTTCCCAACCATTAAGTTCTAATTGTCGTAAAATATGTTCAGTATCTACTCTATTCTTAGAGCAGCCCATAGTTAGAGATTGTATTTTCATTAATTATTTAGCTTTAGCTGCTGTCTTAGTTTTAGATGGAGCTTTAACTTTAGGTTTAGCAGCTGCTGTAGTTTTAGAAGTAGCTTTAGCTTTAACTTTAGATGTAGCTTCTGTTTTATCAGTTTTACCTGCTTCAGTAGCTTTTTCTTGTTCTGCTTTTTCTTCTTCAGCTTTTTCTTCTTCAGGATCCACAAAATCTAATGAAGCATATTTTTGTAAAATATTATACCATTGGATAATTTTCCTCATATGAGAAAAATAGAATTTATCTCTATCATAAGTAGGTACTATTTCTTCGAAAAGAGCGATTATTGGTTTCTTTTCAGATTTGTGATCCATAGCAGCCTTACCCTCTAGATGCTTTTCTAACTTAATTAAAAGTTCTCTAAGAGACAATTCACCTTCGTCTGTATAAATAGAAACATCTGAAAGAGCTGTTAGTTTTGCATTTATGCCAAAAGAGCTTTTTTTATCATTTAAAAGTTGTCTGGCGACAATACCTGATTTGGCTTGTGATACATATTCGAAGAGACCAGTCTCTCCAGATATGGAAAATATTTTTTTTAAATCTGTTTTCATTTTTATGTTTTTCTAATGTTATTTTTTATCTAAATATTATTATTAGTCTATTTTAATTGTTAGTCTATTTTAATAATTTATAAAAGTAAATATTTTTTTTAAAATCATTCACATTAATTTATCTCTATAATTATTTATTATCTCGAATATAGTTTATTTACTCTCTTAAATGTCGTGTATTTAACCTCGAATATAGTTTATTTAATATCTCGAATATAGTTTATTTACTCTCTTAAATAGTATTTATTGAATACCTCTAATTTTCTTAATAGTATTATATGCAGTAGATATAGCTTTAAATTTCTCTTCAGCTGATTTTCTTACATCCTCTCCTAAACTAGCTACTTTATCGGGATGATGTTTCATAGCCATTTTTCTATATGCTCTTTTAACTTCTTGATCAGTAGCATCAGAATTTATTCCTAATACGTTATATGCATCATCTATAGATTTGCCAAACATAGACATGATAGAATTAATATCATAATCTGGAAGCTTTAAAGCTTGTGCTATTTTTATTAAAATATCTTTTTCAGAAGCAGAAGGATTTAAATCTGCAGTAGCTATACCACATAAATAATGGAAAAGCTGTAATCTCTGAGAAATATTAGTATTAATCCGTATCTGAGCACTTACCTCATAAATGTTTATTTCTTTATCTCGTAAGTCCTTTAATATATTTAATGCTTCTGTAACAGCTTGTTCACCGAAATTTAGTCTTATAAAATTCTTTATATAAGTGAGTTCTGATTTCATCACCTTTCCGTCTGCTTTCATGACTGCAGAAGAAAGTACTAACAGTGATAATAAAAAACTATTACGTTGCCCCAAAGGACTTCTATTTATATGTTCTGTTTCTGGTAAAGCCTGAGAGTCAATAGCTGCTCCTAAAGTAAATCCTAATAGTGCACCTATGGGACCACCTATAGCCCAGCCGATTATCCCAGCTATCCATTTTTTATTCATAATTCACTAACTTATTAAAATTATTATCTAAGCATACTGTGGTATACTTCCAATACTTGTGCCAATAGCAAACTTTTACCCTCTGAATCTATGACAAAATCAGCTAACGCTAATCTTTTTTCTTCAGGCCATTGCTTAGAAATACGATTCTTAACTATCTCTGCAGTACAATTATCACGATTCATAGTTCTTTTTATTCTCAAATCTTCTGGGGCTGATACTACCGCTATTAGATCAGCTATATCTCTAAACAAAGGTTTTTCTAAGAATATAGCAGATTCTATTATTACGAAAGGAACCTTTTTAGGAGAATCGTTATTTATACTATGGTCTGATTTAATATTTATATTGAATCCATCTTTCCACATATTAAAATCTTTTAATACTATAGGATGAACTATTTTTTCTACTTTTTCTAATAAATCATTTGATGAGAAAATACGTGATGCGAATATATCTTTTCTTAGCTTACCATTACTGATAATATCATCTCCAGCCACTTTAGAAATAGCTTTTAATAATTCTACATTCTGATAAAGAGCTTTAGTTCTTTCATCTGTAGAGTAAGATGGAATACCTAAATGATTAAAAATATTGATTACATAAGATTTTCCACTTCCTATACCGCCTGTAACAGCTAATATTTTCATAATTCTTTATTATTGTCCGACAGAACGCATTCTACATAAGGAGGAATTAATTTATAAGAGAAAACTGCAGGACTTATACCTAGTTTAGGAACCACTTTAGAATCTAATGAGATTTCGAAATCATGATAATCTATATAATATTCGAAATCATTGGCTTGATATGATTTTCTATTTTCAAAAGGCTTTCTGTATATTAATTCCACTTTAGGTGGGAAAATCATTAATTTCTTACCTTCTGGAACATTTTTTACGATAATCGGTATTTCTACTTTATTTTCTATATATCTCTGTACTTCTACTGAATAAAAAACATCTTTAGTAGACAATTTCATTTTTCTAGGAACTATTAATTTAGCTATTCCCTGCTGAGATTTCATAATTCCATGCTCACTTACTATATCTGTAACGATAGAATTTATATTAGAAATAACTGATTCTTCTCCATAAATTTCTACACTATCAGGCTTTAACTTAATATCTCCTACTGGCATATATTGTGAATCATAAGCGAAATCGGATTTTATTTCTATCGGGACTTTCTTATGAGAGACTGAAGGTAATGTAAATGAAAGCTGTTCTGTATTAAAAAAATCTACTACTACATCATGGCTTAACTCACTGATAATTTTATCATCTATTTCTTTATTTTTTAGAGATAGGTAATATAAATTACTCTTCAGCGAATCTTTTTCAAAACATGAAGAATCACATTCTATTTTGATGGTAGGTTTGTCTCCAAATTTATTACTTAAAATATAAAATCCTTTACTAGTACCTCTAAGCATTAACATGTCTTTAGAAGAAGCAATAGGACTCCTATCCTCCATATTCGTAGTAACTTGTACATTATATACTAATACATATGAATATTCAAGGGATAAATTATGTAAAAACCATATAAAAAAAGCCAAAAGGAGTGAAAGAAGTAGTCCTAACCACTTTCTTCCCTCCTTAGCCCATGTCCTTACATCCTTTCCTATTTTAAGGTTTGGATTCATTAAAATTATTTTTGAGGGATATCAGCCATATCTCTCACTACAGAGGTTTTATCTACTCTAATCTTAACATTATTGTCTACTTCCATAATTATGAATTGACCTTTTACTTCAGAAACTGTTCCATAGATACCACCTACGGTAACTACTTTATCACCTTTTTTCAAAGAATTCCTGAATTTGTTCAATTCTTTTTGTTTTTTCTGCTGAGGTCTCATCATGAAAAAATACATCACAACAAAAATCAGCACCATCATAATTAGAAGTGAATAGTTTCCCATTCCTCCTGCTTTAGGAGCTGCTGTAGCTCCTACTTCTAGTAAAAATAATAAATTCATCATTTAATTTAAATTAAATTAATATATATATACAAAAATAGTAAAAATTTAGGACTCTATCAGCCCTCTTCCTTTTTTAACGACTTCTCCAGAAGATACCATAGCGTATATAATCTTATCTAACAGACCATTAACAAATATTTTAGATTTATCTGTACTGTAATATTTAGATATTTCTACATATTCATTAATAGTAACTTTGGTAGGTATTTCTGGAAATTTAATAGCTTCCATTATTCCTTGCACTATAAGTACCATATCAGTAGCTACTACTCTATCCCTTTCCCAATTGGTAACCATATCATTTACTTTAGCATAATATTCATCATAATTAACTAAAGTAGATTTAAGAAGTTCTACAGCGAAGTCTTTATCTTCTTCTTTCATAAAAGCTTGAACATCAGCCATAGAAAATAAATCTGCATTTTTTTCTTCTGATTCCTTCGTCTGGCATGTATAAAAATGTTTAATATTCCTAAGAATTACATTTAACACAAAATTCATGTCATCTATCCATAAAAGAGATTTTTCTTCTAGAAGTTCTTCTAAGTCTATATTATCTTCAAATTCATTTTCGAAAATTCTTCTAGCTAAAAGACAATCATCTTTTAACGTAGTTTTTTCCAAAGACATATATTTTTGATAATATTCTTTTTCTTGGATAGAAGCTATCATTTTCTTTAAAACCTGTTCAGACTCATCTGCCCATTCTGAATTTTTATGTCTTGCTAAGAAAAGATTAAATTTATCATCTTCTGTTAAGGAAAGGATAAATTTATTTTCTACAAAATTTCTATTAGGATTTTCATCCGTTTCTGTTTTCTGATATTTAGAAAACCCATGTTCGATCTTCATCTCTGCCTTATTTTTCATAGACACAAGAGAATTTAGAAAGAAATAATAAAGCTCTACAGTTTTATCACATGAAGTTAATAAATTAATTTCTGCGGTATTTATATTTCTATTTTCAGAAAAAATGGAGCTATATAGAATTTTAAAAACCTTTATCCTTATCAAACGACGAGTAATCATATTCATTAATTTTTATAATTATTGCAAATATAAACTTTTAAGAACAATAAATTTTTATCTTTGTAAAGAATTATTAAAAAAAACTACATATGGACTCTGAAGATACAGTAAAACATGAAACTCAAGAGCGTAATGGAGATGATATTTTCTCTACACCAGTAAGAGCGGGAAAAAGAACTTATTTTTTTGATGTTAAAGCGACTAAGGGTGGTGATTATTATCTTACTATCACAGAAAGTAAAAGAAGAATCGAGAAAGATGGTCGTTATGTTTATGACAAACATAAAATATTTTTATACAAGGAAGATTTTAACAAATTTTCTGATGGTTTAAAAGAATCTGTGGATTTCATTAGGGCTAATTGTCCTATACCAGAAAGACATTTTGAATCTCATGATTTCGAACCTAGTATTCAAGATAAAACTTCTAGTACTTCTAGTACAAAAGTTGATGAAACTCCGAATTTTTCTGATGTAGATTTCGATCAGCTATAATAGTCTCATCTAAAAAAACACTCATTTAAAAAAACATAAGTCCTTTAAGTATAATTCTTAAAGGACTTTTTTATGAGGTACCAAGCAGAGTCGAACTGCTGTGGACGGTTTTGCAGACCGCTGCCTAACCACTCGGCCATGGTACCGATTTGAGGATTGCAAATATACGATTATTTTATAATTTCACCAATAGCTGAAGCCAATATTTCTAGATATTTTTTATCTGTTTCATCAAATTCCGCTAATTTTTCGCTATCAATATCTAAAACCGCATATACATCTTTAATATTATAATTATTTATAGCTGCTTCTGAGTTAATATCCTTGTTTTCATTTATTATCTTATTAGACTGTTTTTTGTTAATAAAGATAGGCACTACTATTTCAGATCTAGATAAAGAACTACAAGCTAAATGAGTAGGAAATTTATCTACATCTTCTACTATTATAGTCTTTTTCTTAAGCCATGCTGTCCCACATACCCCTAATTTAAAAGGTATTCTAGAACAAGCTAATGGTCCTTGATAAGGGCCCAAAAGTAATTTTCTCTTCTTGCCGAAATTACCATCCTGATATTTACTATTAAAATAGAAGCCTACCCACCAGAAATTAAATTCAGATTTTAATACTGCACATATATTAGATAAATTTGTGACTAATAATTCTTCTGGGCTTATCAAACTTTCTAACTGTGGTATAATATCTTTATATTTTACTTCTTTAGCTGACATGTTATTATTGAGTTCTATATACATCTTACGACATATCCAAGCATCTGTAGCAGCATATTTTAACTGTGCACCTGATAATATAGGAGCTTCCCAATTAGATAATTGTTTAGCTTTAGAAATTCTAATACCTAAAATAATACCACCTAATTTCTTTACACTTTTTTCATTAATACCATATGAACTTACTACACTTTGTAAATCGACAAAACCTCTATCTACGAATTTAGTATAACGCTGTAAACCTTTAATATCATCTCTAACAGCTGCTCCTACTTTTATTATTTTAGGATCTGCTAAAATATTAACTAATGCAGATGGAAGTCCTAATTTATTCAACCTAAAAACAAAAGCTTTATCACCACCAGAAAGCTGAAGTAAAGCTACTTCATTCCTTTTAGCACACGCTTTAAATACAGGTCTTGTCTCAGTATCAAATCCTATTACTGTCTGCTGATATAAATATTCTATAGCCTCAGCGTATTCTGCATCTTTTTCAGTGATAACTCCTATGGGTCCTTCAAATGCAGATAAATTTAAAGATTCAACCTCGGCATTAGAAATATTAGCTTCGTAATTCATATTCTATATCTTATTTTTTATTTTTGAGTAAACTAATGGTGTATATCTTTTAATAACTTCGATATTTTTAGATCCGAAATATCTTCTAGTAGCAAATACATTTTTAGTATCTAATTTATCAGATCCCTCTTTTCTACTATATTTAAATGAAAAAGACAAGGCACCATCATTCGTTAATACCGAATAAGGAAGTTGATAAGAAGGTATCGACATATATATGGATAATGTTCCCTCTTCTATATTTAAAGCTAATAATTTTTGAGCTCTCATGAGTCTATAACATCTAGCTGCTGCTGCTTGTGATGGATTAATAAGAACGAATTTTTCTGATATAAGATTCTTATATATAGGAACTCCATTAATAAGTTTTTTCTGAAGTTCAGATATGACTTTTTTTATTAATTCTTCTACTTGATAAGAATATTCATATCTAAGTAAAAGGCTATTTAAGGGTTTTTGAATACCACTTCTACGATATCTGTCTAAAATAGTTACTACCTGATATCTTATATAATTTTCTAAGGAATTTAACTGTAAACAATCATATTTGCCATTTTTGATAGTACATAAAATTCCATTATTAGAAAAATTAAAATTATAAATATCTAATATCTCCAAATCTATATCATTTTCATTTTTCCCTAAAATAGGTCCTTTGTAAGAATCTCTTACAGAAAATAAATTTTTAGATATATAATCAGGATTATCTTTCATGGCTTCTAATAAATAATTATCTGAGAAAACGAATAAATTCACTTTATCAGTATATCCAGATTTAGTAGCGATCTCTTTAATACGTTTATTTAAATCACCTGATTTTAAAGCTTCATCAGAAGTAATAATTCCTATATATTCATCTTTTTTCTTTCTAGCTAACGCTGATAAAATACCTGACTCATATACTCCTATTATTTTTATTCCTGTACTACTCTTATCTAACATAGTATTAATATCAGAAGAACTTTTAAGGATATTTTCATCACAAGCATTGATAATAATTTTAACTTGTTTTTTATCAAGAGTAGGCTTTTTATCTATGGAAAGATTATAAAATTGATTCTGCATTAAAAATATAGAATTCTTAACTAATAATTCTCTTAAATAATCTATATTATCCTGAGAAAAATATGTTACGTAGGGACTGTTAGCTACATCTAAAAATACTTGAAAATTTTCTCCTGCCATATCAGGAATACCATCTTTTTCTTCTTTCCCAGTTATATTATTGTACTTATCTAATTTCAGAAAGTTTTCATTGACGACAAGTCCACTTATTCCTTCATCGAAAATACCGATTGAAAGTTTAGATAAATCTTTAGGATAATTTGCAAAATTCACATAAAATGGAGAATTGGTATCACTTACAGCTTTATTAACTATAGGTAGTATTTCTACAGTAGCTTGTTCGCTGTTACAAGAATAAGTCATTACTACTGTCAATACTAGTATTAAACTTAATCCGATTTTATCAATAAAATTTTTCATAATACATAATAATTATTTAGTATTGGAATTCGCCAAATTCACTTTTTATTAAAACTTCTTTTTTATCTGAAGATTCTACATGTCCTAATAATTTAGCTTCTATGCCGAATGATTCAGAAATTTTCATCACATCCTGAGCTATTTCTTTATTAAGATAAATTTCCATTCTATGACCCATGTTGAATACTTTATACATCTCTCTCCAGTCTGTGCCCGACTCTTCTTTAATCGTCTTAAAAAGCGGTGGTACTGGGAACATATTATCTTTAATTACTTTTAAATTTTCTATAAAATGTAAAACTTTAGTCTGAGCTCCTCCTGAACAGTGAATCATTCCATGAATATCTTTTCTATGTTTTTCTAATATAGCTCTAATTACTGGAGCATATGTTCTAGTAGGAGAAAGAACTAATTTACCATAAGTTAATCCAGTTTCTGGTTCTATATCTGTTAATTTTCTACTACCTGAATAAACTAAATCATAAGGAACAGCATGATCATAACTTTCTTCATATTTCTCAGCTAAATATTTAGAAAAAACATCATGTCTAGCTGAAGTAAGACCATTGCTACCCATCCCTCCGTTATACTCTTCTTCGTAATTAGATTTACCATATGAGGCTAAAGCTACTATGACATCTCCATCTTGGATATTAGCATTATCTATTACATCAGAACGTTTCATTCTAGCAGTAACAGTACTATCCACTATGATAGTTCTAACTAAATCTCCCACGTCAGCTGTTTCTCCACCAGTTAAAACCATATTTACACCAAATTTTTTCATTCGGTCACAAAAAGCTTGAGTGCCTCCTATTACTTCAGAAATTACAAATCCTGGTATTAAATTTTTATTACGACCGATAGTAGAAGAAAGTAAGATATTATCTACAGCACCTACACAGAGTAAATCATCTGTATTCATGACTATAGCATCTTGTGAAATACCTTTCCAAACTGACATATCACCAGTTTCTTTCCAATACAAATAAGCCAGAGAAGATTTAGTCCCCGCACCATCTGCATGCATAACAAGACAATAATCTGGATCACCTGTTAAAAAGTCAGGTACTATTTTACAGAAAGCTTTAGGGAATAAGCCCTTATCTACATTTTTTATGGCTTCGTGTACATCTTCTTTAGATGATGAAACACCTCTTAGTGAATAACGATTTTCTATTGGTTTCATATATAATGCAAATTTAATCTAAATTATTTAATTTTATATATCTTTGTCATCATAAAAAGAATTCTAATACAAAACAATAAATTAAAATGTTAAGTTTATCAAAGAAAGCTTTGGCTATGCCATCTTCCCCAATAAGGAAATTAGTTCCTTATGCAGAAGAAGCTAAAGCACGTGGTATTAAAGTATACCACCTTAATATAGGTCAGCCTGATATAGCTTCACCTAAAGAAGCTCTAGATGCTGTAAAAACTAATAATCTAAAACTTATATCATATCCTAATTCTGCTGGAAATGAAAGTTATAGAAAAGGTCTTGCTAAATATTATCAGAACATCGGTATTGATGTTGAATATTCTGATATTAATATTACTACTGGAGGTAGTGAAGCCCTTCAAATAGCTCTTGCTACTACTTGTAATCCTGATGATGAAGTAATCATAATGGAACCTTTCTACACTAATTATAATTCATTTGCTCTTCAGAACAATGTTAAATTAGTGCCTATTACTACTTACATCGAAGATGGTTTCAATATTCCTTCTATTGAAGAATTTGAAAAGAAAATTACTCCAAGAACTAAAGGTATTATTATTTGTAATCCTGGAAACCCTACTGGAGTTCTATATTCTAAAGAAGAACTTGAAAAAATAGGTCAAATAGCTAAGAAATATAAGTTATTTATATACACAGACGAGGTATATCGTGAATTCTGTTATACAGATGATCCACACTATTCTTGTATGAAACTTAAAGGTTGTGAACAAAATGTAATCTTAATAGATTCTGTTTCTAAGAGATATTCTCTATGCGGTGTTCGTATCGGTGCTATTATTTCTAGAAATAAAGATGTAATGAAGGGCGTTTTAAAATTTGCTCAAGCTCGCCTTTGTTCTCCTGCTTATGGTCAAATAGCTGCAGAAGGTGCTTTAGCTACTCCTGATTCATATTTTAAAGCTGTTCATGATGAATATATAAATAGAAGAAATATATTAGTAGAAGGTCTTAATAAAATAGATGGTATTATTTGTCCTATGCCTAAAGGTGCTTTCTACGCTATAGCTCAGCTTCCTGTGGATAATGCTGAAACTTTCGCTAAATGGTTACTTACAGACTATAATTATAACAATAAAACTGTTATGTTAGCTCCATTAGAAGGTTTTTATGCCACTCCTCATTCAGGTATAAATCAAGTTCGTCTAGCATATGTACTTAAAGAAAAGGATCTTCACGAGGCACTTATATGCTTAGCTGAAGCTCTTAAAGTATATCCAGGTCGTACTAAATAATCGAACTACATTTAAATAATCGATAAATATCATAAAAAAGACTCTAAATACATTGGAGTCTTTTTTTATATCTAAAATTATAATTCGCTATTTTTTATAGAAATCTATTTTAATAAATCAAATCCTATATCACGACGATAATTAATACCATCAAATTCTATCTTCTTTATATTATCATAAGCTTTAGCTCTACTACCTATAATATTATTTGAAAGAGCTGTTATAGCTAATACTCTACCTCCTGCAGTTTTAATAACAAGGTCGTCGGACTTAGTTCCAGAATGGAAAAGAATAACATTGTCTTCCGTTTCCATATTATCTAAACCTGTAATAGTATATCCTTTCTTATAAGATTCAGGATATCCTTTAGAAACAGCTATTACTGTAAGAGCTGTTTTTTTGCTGATTTTTATAGTTTCTTCTGATAATCTAAACTCTGCTGCAGCTATTAAATGTGAAAGAAAATCACTTTCTATTCGGGGCATAACAGCTTCAGTTTCAGGATCTCCCATTCTTACATTATATTCAATAACATAAGGTTCATTATCATGTTTCATTAATCCAATAAAAATAAATCCACAATAAGGAATTTTATCTTCTTGAAGACCTTGAATAGTAGGTTTGATAATTCTATTTTCTACTTTTTGCATGAAAGCCTTGTCGGCAAAAGGAACAGGAGAAACAGCGCCCATACCACCAGTATTTAATCCAGTGTCGTTTTCACTTATTCTTTTATAATCTTTAGCTTCAGGCAGTATCATATAATCTTTACCGTCAGTAAGAACAAATACAGATGCTTCTATTCCTGATAAAAATTCTTCTATTAAAACAGTTTTACCTGCATCTGAAAATTTACCCGAGAACATTTCGTTAATAGAATCGATGGCTTCTTGTTTATCATCTAATATTAATACCCCTTTTCCAGCAGCTAGACCATCTGCTTTTAACACATAAGGGGGATTTAAAGTTTCTAAAAAATCAGCTGCTTCTTTTTCTTCACCTTTTGTGAAAGTTTTATATCGTGCAGTAGGTATATTATGATTTTGCATGAAGGTTTTAGCAAATTTCTTACTTCCTTCAAGCATAGCACCTGTTTTAGCTGGTCCTATAAACAACACTTTTTTTAGACTAGGATCATTTTCGAAAAAATCTCTAATTCCATTTACTAATGGATTTTCAGGGCCACATACTACTAAGTCTATTTTATGTTCTAAGACAGTGGACTTAATTAGATTAAAATCTTCTACGGAGCCTGGAATTAACTCTGAAAGTTTCTCCATACCTGGATTGCCCGGCAGGCAAAATAATTTTTCTAATTTTTTACTTTTGGATATTTTCCAAGCTAAAGCGTGTTCTCTACCGCCTGAACCTAAAACTAATACATTATAATTCATTATATTTTGATTTATTTTTATTCAGTTAAATTAAAAAAATAGAAATTCTATCTAAGAAAATCATGGTTATGCCTACACCTATTAATATCGATATAAACTTCTTATACTTAGTGTTATAAAAACATTCAAATATTAAGGTAGAACTTAAGGTATAAAATATTATAGAAAGAGATTGTTTCCCTGAAAAATCATTAAATACCATTAATGAAAACACTATCCCCGCATAAAAAGTAAGTAATCCCAAGTATATTTTTTTATTTACAGTGAATTTATTATACCTATTAACCATAGATATTAATATATATATAAATGAAAATATTATTAGACTTGTTAATATATTAGAAGTCATACTTCCCATATGGATAGAGAAGGGATCAAAGAATATTCGTGAAGTAAAACCTGTAATAAAAGCTTGTATTTCAAAACCTCCAGTACTAAGAAAATTAATAGATATTACATATAAAAATGGAAGTAAAATGGCTGATAATGATATTAAGAAATACTTCAAGAAATGTACCTTTCCGAACATTAGATTAAATATTAATACTAACATTTCTAGCCAAATAAACTTGGGTAAAATAAGGGATATTAATGATAGGATTAATATATTCATAAAAATAGAAGACCTTTTATACTTTTCTTCCATTATAAATCTAACATTATAATATAAGGCCCATATTATAAGAAGTCCTGCTATATGATACTTGGAAAAATAGATACATGACGGAGCCATCGATACCAAAAAAATGAATATAAAGGATAAAGTCCATGAATTTCTGGCTACTTGCAAATAACTCTCATTTACATAATACAGTGATATTGAAATCAATATAAGAAAACATACTGCTAGGAAATTAGAAAATATTAAATGAGAAAATAAATAAGTTCCTATTTTAGAAAAAATGTTTAAATAATTTATATTAGAATATAATTTTTCTACATCGATATCGATAAAAAAACTACTAATAAACATTAGCAATGTTAGAAATAAACTAATTATTATATTATGCTGATAAGTCGATTTCATAATTAATATCTTATTTAATGTCTTATCTTATTTAATATCTTATAGAATCTGAAACATATCCTGCTCTTGTCATCATTTCTAAAGTTATCGGAAGAGCATAACTAAGATTTTTCCAACACTTTTCAGAATCATGAAATACTATTATAGCTCCTGGAAAGAAATACTTAATTACATTTCTAGCACATTGCTTAGCTGAAAGTTTTCTATTATAATCTCTACTCAAAATACTCCACATAATAGTAAAATACTTATCATCTATCAGTTTAGCTTGAGAAGGTTTAATCTTAGCATAAGGGGGGCGAAATAAATTCGATTTTATTAATTCTGCAGCGATATCTACATCTCTGATATATAAATTATTTTCCATATGCCAGCCTTGCTGATGACTATAAGTATGATTACCTACTTTATGCCCACGTTTAATTATCTCTTGATATATTTCAGGATATAATTCTACATTTTTACCTAAACAGAAAAAAGTAGCTTTTGCATTATATTTATCAAGTAAATCTAATACCTTAGGCGTAACTACTGGTGAAGGACCATCATCAAAAGTGAGGAACATTCTCTTATCATTTACTGGTATTTTCCAAATAAATGAAGGATATAGCCTTTTAACAATTCTTGGTACTCGAATAAGCATTAATAAGATATTTAGATTGGCAAAAATAATAATAAAAATTAACTTTGTCAGATAATTTTATACAGATGAAAAAAATCTCAATACTTATCTTTACACTAATTTTATTAGTATCATGCTCTAAAACAGACATTATACCTAAAGAAACTATGGTAAATATATATTTAGATATGTATATGACTGATGCATATTTAAACACTCATATAGCCACTCCTTCTATAGGTTCTAAAGATTCTGTTTTAGTATATGAACCTATTTTTCATAAATATGGGTATAAAAGAGAAGATTTTTTTAGAAGTACTACTTATTACTTAAAAAAGCCTACTAAGTATAAAAAGATATTTGAAGAAGTAAAAAACAAATTAGTAAAAAAGGAAAGAATATTAAATCATATAATAAATCGTATTAGTGATAGTCTTTTATTTACTAGAGAGATAGATTCTATTCCTTTGTGGGGAGATACTAGTTTAATAAATAATGGAAGAGAAAGAGCTTATGCATTCTTTTTTTATAAAGATCCAGAATATTCGAACCTTGCCTATATTAAAGACTGGGATAGTAATAGAATCGATAATTCTTTCTTAAAATATAGAAATGATCCTGCTAATTATATGAATTATATAATATTTGAAAATGTAAATGATTTCTTTAAATTTTCTGCTAAAGATTCTACTTCTTTAAATAAATTCAATAATATTTTAGAAAATAAAATTTTAGAAAATAAAAATAAAATATTAAATCCTGATAATTCTAAGTACAGAAAAAAGTTCATAAATAACCGGAAACCATTAAAAGAAATCGAAAAATTAAAAGAATTTAAGGGTAAAAGGGAATTATAGAAGTATAAAAGAGAATAATAAAATATGTCTAGAAAAATATTTGCAAATTTAGTGATGCCTATTAGTTCTGCTCCGATTCCAAACGGATATGTAGAAGTAGATGAAGAAGGAACTATTCTATCTATAGGCCAAATGACGAAAGAAACTGAAAGTACAGAATATTATAATGGAATATTATGTCCTGGTTTTGTAAATACTCATTGTCATTCAGAGTTATCATATTTAAAAGATAAATTTAAAGAAGGAACTGGTATGGCTGGTTTTATAGATCAGATAAACAGTTTAAGAGACTCTACTGATAAAGATGCTCGCCTCTTAAGCATTCAAACTGCTATGGATACGATGTACAATGCTGGTGTTTCAGGATTAGGCGACATTTCCAATGGTGATGAAAGTTTTGAAATAAAAGTTAAATCTCCAATATATACTAGGACTTTCTTAGAAGTATTCGGATCAGAACCAGAAGATGCTGATGATGTAATGAAATCTGTTAGAAAATTAGAAGCTAAGGCTAAATCTATGAATTTAGATGCTGCGCCTACTCCTCATTCTCCATATACTACTAGTCCTATTCTTATAGAAAAAGTATCTGCTGACGCTTTAAAAGAAGGTTATCTTTCTTATCATAATCAAGAATCTAAAGAAGAAGATGATTTACTTATTTCTGACACTGGGCATTTAGCAGAAAATTATCATCGTAGAAAAATGAGTGTACCCGCAGGATATGGAAAAGCTGGTATATACTTTTTTATGGATAAGTTATTAAATATACATAAAGCCCCTTTTAATGAACATATTTTATTAGTTCATAACACTGTTACAGATGAGCAAGCTATGGATTATGTTACTTCTATGTGTAAAAATTTATATTGGGTTACATGCCCACTTTCTAATCTATTTATACACAAGATGTTAGCACCCCTGAATTTATGGAAAAAGAAAGGATTAAACATTAGCATCGGGACTGATAGTTTATCTTCTAATCATGTATTATCTATGATAGAAGAGCTTAAATGTATCCAAAAACATTTCCCAGAAATTAGTTTAGAAGATACTCTAAAATGGGCTACATTAAATGGAGCAAAAGCTTTGGGAAAAGAGGATATTTTAGGTAGCTTTGAAATTGGGAAAAAAGCTGGTTTAGTGTTAATTAATAATATCGACTGGCACAATATTCGATTAACTAATAAGAGTGAATCGAAACGACTAATTTGATGAAATATAAATGACAAGACTTAGACAAAGAATAGCCTTCGGGCCTATCAAAAGTAGAAGATTAGGTAATTCTTTAGGAATTAATCTTTTACCCATAAACGGAAAAGTTTGCACTTTTGATTGTATCTATTGTGAGTGCGGCTGGAATAAAAATGGAACGAAAAATCATACCTTTCCTAAACTATCCGAAGTTAAGGAAGAGATGAAAGCATATTTTGTAAATTTAAATGAAAAAAATATTCCTGTAGACACTATCACATTTTCAGGTAATGGAGAGCCTACTCTACATCCAGAGTTCCCACAAATTATTGATTATACTTTAGAAATGAGAGATAAATATTTTCCTAAAGCAGTAGTTTCTGTTCTTTCTAATTCTACTACATTAGATAATAAAGAAATCAGAAATGCTTTAAGAAAAATAGATAATCCCATCTTAAAATTGGATAGTGGAGATCAAGATTTTTTAAATCTCATGAATAACCCTCAAAAAGAATTTTCATTAGAAAAATTAATTCATAATTTAAGTCTATTCGAAGGTAATTTCATTCTTCAAACTATGTTTTTAAAAGGAAAATATAAAGGTAAATATATAGATTCAGCAGATCCTATCTTAACTAAAAAATGGATAGATATTGTTTTAAAACTTCATCCAAAATTAGTTCAAGTTTATACTATAGCTAGGGACACTCCTGCTAAAGAGTTAGAAAAGATTTCTGAAGAAAAAATGTATCAAATAACTGAACCTCTTCGTACCCATGGTATTAAAGTACAGATAGCAGGTTAATAAAAATAGAAAAGAATATGAATGAAAGAGAAAAATTAATAAAATGCCTAGGTTTAATAGATCTGACTACTTTAAAAATAACTGATACTCACAGTAGTGTAAAAACTATGGTGGAAAAAATAAATAATTTTAAAAAATCATTTCCTAATTACCCATATCCTGCTTCTATCTGTATCTATCCTAATTTCAGCAAGACTGTTAAAGATAATCTTACTGCTAAAGGAGTTCACTGTACAGTAGTATCAGGCTGTTTCCCAGCTTCTCAGAGTTATATTAAAGTTAAAACTATGGAATCACTAATGGCTGTAGAAAACGGCGCTGATGAAGTAGATATAGTTTTAGCTCTAAATAAATTCTTAGATAACCAAAAAGAAGAAGCTGCTAAAGAAATTAGAGAACAAAAAAAGGTAGTAGACCCTAAGATTCTTAAGGTTATTTTAGAAACAGGAGAACTAAAAGATCCTAAATTAATAAAAGAAGCTTCTACCCTAGCTATGGAAAATGGAGCTGATTTCATTAAAACATCTACTGGTAAAGTTAATGTTAATGCTACTCCTCAAGCTGCAGAAATAATGTGTACCGCTATTAAAGATTATTATGTTAAGACTGGACTAAAAATAGGTTTTAAAGCTGCTGGTGGAGTATCTACTCCTGAAGAAGCTCTTACTTATTATGAAATAGTCGATAGAATATTGGGAGAAGAATGGCTATGCAAAGAATTATTTCGTTTCGGAGCATCACGCATGGCTAATAACATATTATCAAAACTAGAAAATAAAGAAATAAAATATTATTAGAATTATGAAAAAGATTATTATCATATGGACTGTGGTTTTACTAAGTTTAACTGCATTCACTTCATCAGCATTTTCTCAATCATATAAACAATCTATAGGATTAAGAGTGGGCTATTGGCCAAGTATATCTTATAAACTAAATCTGTCTCAGAAGAATTTCGTAAATGTATCTTGTAACTTTGGATTCAAAGATAAAATCACTCCTATGGTAAGTGGTTTTTACGAATGGCAATGGAATGTAAGTGATATAGATGGATTAACATGGTATGCAGGTCCTGGTGTATATTTAGGAACTTACTATTATAACGATAATAATTATGATGGTATACATGGATACATGTCTATAAATGTAATGGTCGGTATTGAATATAAATTTCCTGAAATACCACTTGCTATTTCTATGGATTACACCCCTGGGTTTAGTTTAACTCATCAAGCAGATGCTTCTTACGGAGGTGGTTTATGTATTAAATACTGCTTCTAATAAAATAATTGAATATTTTGCTCGATTTTTGCAACTATTAAATAAATCGAGAATTTTTATAACACATATTTCAAACAATTAAAACAAGTTTATATTATGCAAATAGATAACATTTATGCTAGAGAAATTTTAGACTCTAGAGGTAACCCTACTATTGAAGTAGAAGTATCGACCATTTCTGGCGCTTTCGGACGTGCTGCTGTACCATCAGGTGCATCTACAGGTGAAAACGAAGCTCTTGAATTAAGAGATGGTGATAAAAAACGTTTCGGAGGAAAAGGTGTTTTAAAGGCTGTCGCCAATGTAAACGAAATTATCGCTCCTGCTCTATTAGGAATGTCTACTTTAACTCAAGTAGAAATTGATAATAAAATGATCGCATTAGACGGAACTCCTACTAAATCCAAACTAGGTGCTAACGCTATCTTAGGTGTTTCATTAGCTGTAGCTAAAGCTGCTGCTGATTACTTAGAAATGCCATTATACAGATACATAGGAGGTGTAAATGCTAAAGTACTTCCAGTTCCTATGATGAACATAATTAATGGTGGTTCACACTCTAGTTCACCTATAGCATTCCAAGAATTCTTAATCAGACCTATCGGTGCTAAATCTATTAGAGAAGCTATCCGTATGGGCTCTGAAACATTCCAAGCTTTAAAGAAAATTTTCAAATCTCGTGGACTTAGTACTGCAGTAGGAGATGAAGGTGGTTTCGCTCCTAACCTAGACGGAATCGAAGATGCTCTTGACTCTATCGTAGCTGCTATTAAAGCTGCTGGTTACAAACCAGGAAAAGACATAACTTTAGCTATTGACCTAGCTGCATCTGAATTCTATAAAGATGGTATTTATGATTACTCTATTTTCGAAGGTCCTAAAGGAGCTAAGAGATCTAAACAAGAACAAGTAGATTATATCGAAGATTTAATTCAGAAATACCCTATAGATTCTATCGAAGACGGTATGGCTGAAGATGATTGGGAAGGATTCAAACTTCATACTGAAAAAAGTGGTGATCACTGTCAGTTAATAGGTGATGATTTATTCGTAACTAACGTAGAATACCTTAAAAAAGGAATTAAGTTAGGATGCTGTAACTCTATTCTTATCAAATTAAATCAGATAGGTACACTTACAGAAACTCTTAACGCTATCGAATTAGCTACAAGACATGGTTATACTTCAGTAGTTTCTCATCGTTCAGGAGAAACAGAAGATACCACTATCGCTGATGTAGTAGTCGCTCTTAACTGTGGACAAATCAAAACAGGTTCTATGAGCCGTTCAGATCGTATGGCCAAATATAATCAGTTAATGAGAATCGAAGAAGAATTAGGAGATTCAGCTATTTATGGCTTAACAGACTAAGTACTTAAAAAATAAGTATTTAATAGAATACATTTTAAACTAAGTTATTAAATAACTAAAATAAAAAAAGCTACTTTCGAAAGAAGGTAGCTTTTTTATATTGACGACAGACTAATTATATGTCGATGACAATTACTGATTATCTAAGTGTAGCTGAAAATTGGTGTTCAAATGAACCCATAAATTTTCTCATGATTTTATCTACATATTTATCTGTTAATGTCTTATCAGGATCTTGAAGTAAAAAGCTAATAGCATATTGTTTTTTACCTTTTTCTATCTTATCCCCTCTATAAACATCGAATAGAATTATTTCTTTAAGTAATTTGTTCTCGGCTTGATATGCAGCTTTTCTAATAGATGCAAAAGATACACTTTCATCTACTACTAAAGCTAAGTCTCTTTTAACTATAGGAAACTTGGGTAATTCCTGAAAGATTACCTGTTCTTTCTTATAAAGTTTCTGTAATAATGTCCAGTTAATTTCAGCATAATAAACAGCTTGTTTAATATCACATTGCTTTAATCTGGCATGAGATACAGTACCCATTGAAACTAATTTTTTAGAATTGACTTTATATACAAGACCTTCTGAATATATATCAGACGGAGCTAATTCAGTATCAAAAGAATATAAATCTAAACCAAAACGTCGTAATAATACTTCTAGATAACCTTTCAAGGCAAAATAGCTACCTCCTTCATCTAGATTATGCCAGAACTTAATATCTTTTCCTGTCATTAACATAGATAAATGAGATTCTTCATGATATGATGGAAGTTCAGATCTAAGACCTTTTTCAGGATTATAAGAATAAACGTTACCCATTTCGAAAAACTTGATATTAGTAACTTGTCTATTAAAGTTATAAGCAGCTGCCTCTAATGCACAAAACAATAATGTTTGTCTCATTACATTAAGATCTTGACTTAATGGATTAATGATTTTAACACAATTTTCCGCTGGGAAAGTTTTTAATTCATCATAATAAGAACCTTTAGTAAGAGAATTAGACATAATCTCCATAAATCCTTTAGCAGCTAAAAAGTCACATGCTTTAACATTTACTACATGAAGATCAGGTTTAGATGAAAAATTCACAGAAGAACTAATATTTTCAGGTAATTCGATATTATTATAACCGTAAATTCTAAGTACCTCTTCTACTACATCACATTCTCTATAAACATCTACCCTATAAGTAGGAACGCTTACTCTAGCAAGATTAAGATCTTGGTCTGACGACAATATTTCAAAATCTAGATATTTGAGAATATCTATAATAGTCTGATGACCTATTTTCTTACCCATAAGGGCTTCCATCTTATTAAGATTAAGATCTACTTCTTTTCTTTCTATTTTTTTAGGATATATTTCTTGAATCTTACCCACTACTTTACCAGAAGCATATTGTAGTAATAATAGAGCAGCTCTCTTAAGTGCATATTCATTAATATGAGGATCAGCACCTCTTTCATATCTGAAAGAAGCATCAGTCTTAAGAGTATGTCTTTTAGAAGATTTACGAATAGTTACAGGATTAAAATAAGCAGACTCTAGGAATACTCTAGAAGTATTCTCAGAAATACCAGAATCTAGACCACCAAAAACACCTGCTAAACACATAGGTTCTTCAGAATTACATATCATTAAATCTTCTGTAGATAATTCTCTTTCTATTCCGTCTAAAGTAACAAGTTTTTCACCTTTCTTAGCTTTTCTTACTACTATTTTATCACCTTTAATCTTATCTGCGTCGAAAGAGTGTAAAGGCTGGCCGGTTTCATTTAAAATAAAATTAGTAACATCGACAATAATATTTTTAGGATTAATGCCAATAGCTAATAATTTCTTCTTCATCCATTCTGGAGATTCTTTATTTTCTACCTCCATAGTAAGTCCAGTATATCTCGGAGCAGCATCTGTATCTTCTACAGATATTTCGATACCTTTTCCGTCACCTTCTTTAAAAGAAGATACATCAGGAAAATTAAGATCACCACCTATTTTATTGTACTTCAAATAAGCAGCAAAATCTCTAGCTACACCTATATGAGAAGCACCGTCTACTCTATTTGGCGTCAGCCCAATTCCATATATTACATCACTCTTTAAATTTAAATATTCTTTAGCAGAAGTACCTACGACAGCAGAAGGGTCTAAGACCATAATACCCTCATGATCAGCACCTATTCCTAATTCATCTTCGGCACAAATCATACCTAAAGAAACTTCCCCACGCATCTTACCTTTTTTAATCTTAAAGATTTCACCATCAGAAGTTCTAAGTTCAGTACCAATAGTAGCTAACAATACTTTTTGTCCAGCAGCTACATTTGGAGCTCCACAAATTATTTGAAGAGGTTCACCTTTTCCTATATCTACTTTCGTGATATGAAGATGATCTGAATTAGGGTGATTTATACATTCAAGAACTTCCGCTACTACTACACCACGTAATCCTCCAGGAATTTCTTCTACTATTTGCATGTCTTCTACCTCTAATCCGATAAAAGTTAAAACTTCTGCGACTTTTTCAGCCGGCATGTCGAAAGAAACATAATCTTTCAACCAACTTAATGAAATATTCATATTAATTAAATAACGAGTCTATAAATTCTTTTTTATCAAAAATTTGCAAATCTTCTATTTGTTCACCTACCCCTATAAACTTAACAGGTATTTTGAACTGGTCAGCAATACCTAAAACGACACCACCTTTAGCCGTGCCGTCTAGTTTAGTAACAGCCATAGCCGTTACATCAGTAGCTTTAGTAAATTCCATAGCTTGCTGAAAAGCATTCTGACCTGTAGAACCATCTAAAACAAGTAAAACTTCATGAGGTGAATCTGGAATTAATTTCCTCATCACATTACGAATCTTAGTTAATTCGTTCATAAGATTTACTTTATTATGCAAACGTCCTGCTGTATCTATAAGTACTACATCAGCATTATGAGCAATAGCAGATTTCAATGTATCATAAGCGACAGAAGCAGGATCAGATCCCATTGGTTGTTTAACTATAGGAACACCGGCTCTTTCGCTCCAGATTTCTAACTGTTCTACAGCAGCAGCTCTAAATGTATCAGCTGCACCTAAGATTACAGATTTCCCTTCATTTTTAAGTCTAGCAGCTAATTTACCGATAGTAGTAGTTTTACCTACGCCATTAACTCCGACGACTAATATTACATAAGGCTTTTTCGAAAAATCAAAAATAGGAACATCTTTCTCTTCATCTACCTTTAACATATCTTCCATTACAGCTTTAAGAATACCATTTAACTCCTTAGAATTAATATATTTATCTTTAGCCACTCTATTTTCGAGACGTTCTATTATTTCAATAGTAGTATCTACTCCTATATCAGAAGCTATCAAAGCCTCTTCTATATTATCAAGAATAGAATCATCGACATAAGATTTACCAGCTACTGCTCTCTGAAGCTTTTCAAACATGCTTCTTTTAGTCTTTTCAAGACCAGTATCCAATACTTTTTTCTCAGATTCTTTCTCTTTCTTATTTCTTTTTCCAAATAATCCCATATATGAAATTTTATACTACAAATTTAAGAAAATTATTCTATTCCCATCGCTCTAGCTATATCTTTCATTTCCTTTTGGCTAAGACCATCAGGGACAAAGCCCATTTCTCTAGAAGATTTATAAATCATAGCCGACTTATTCAGTACATCTATCATATCGAAGGCCTCAAGGATATTTTCGGCTGTCGCCAATACTCCATGCTTCTGCCATAAAACCACATCATATTCATCAAGCAATTTTACTGATTCTTTAGCCAAATCCATAGATCCAGGCATTTTATAAGAAGCTACACCCAAACCCTTGGGACAAAATGCTCTAGTTTCAGGAATCATACTCCACAGAAGATTTGAAAGGACATTCTTTCCTAAAAATGGCTGATGATGTGACATAGCCACTAATTCAGTAGGATGAGTATGAACTATACAAGTTCTAGAATCCTGGTGCCCTTTTGTATTATTTGCACTTAAATAATTATGAATCAAAAGATGAGAAGGAAGTTCTGAAGATGGTTCCACATCCGATAAAAATGAATAATATTTCCCATTCTCATGAATATGCACTATAACAGTATTAGATTTATAATCCTTAGCTACATCTCTCATTCTTTTACCTGTGCCTGTAATCAGTATATAATGTCCTGCTATAGCTGATAAGTTTATAGAAGACTGTATGAAAACTTCAGGTTTTACTATAAATTCAGATTTATTAAAAAAAGCCTTATCTGGATGAGCCTTCTCCACTCTAGTAAGATTTATTGAAATATTTCCACCATTTCGTTCAGCCCATCCTTTTTGCCAAAGATAACCTGCTATTTCTTCTAATTGATTCATCATTTTTTCATGTTTTATCAAATTTATAATACACAAAATTACACAAAAAAAAGCAGTCTAAAAAGACTGCTCTAATCATTAAATCTCATTTATTATTTTTTATCGAAAAATTCTTTAGTCCCATCTATAGGAAGTTGTTCTTCCTTAAAGATATAAGAACCTGATTTTTCTGACTTCTGCATACGGATACATTTAACATACTTCTTTATTGAAGCCCTATCACCTCCGAATGTTGCGACTGATTTCTTTGCCATATCTTGTAAATATTAATGAGTTATTTTATTTCTTTATGTACTGTTACTTTTCTCAGAAATGGATTGTATTTTTTACGTTCCAATCTTTCTGTAGTATTCTTTTTATTTTTAGTAGTGATATACCTAGATATACCTGGTACTCCACTTGCTCTTTGTTCTGTGCATTCTAGGATAACTTGTACCCTGCTGCCTTTAGATTTCTTTGCCATATCTTAATTTATTACACTATATTAATTAAACCTTTAGCCTGTGCATCTTTAAGACATGCAGCAAGACCTTTTTTATTAATAGTTCTCATACCTGAGGTAGTAACCTTAAGTGTGACGAATCTTTCTTCTTCTTCAAACCAAATACGTTTGGTTTTTAAATTAGGGGCGAACTCGCGTTTCGTACGTTTTTTAGAGTGAGAAACATTGTTCCCAATCATTCTTTTCTTCCCTGTTATTTGACAAATTCGTGCCATTATATTTCTAATTTATTGATTTACAACTTTTAGGGATGCAAATATCCCATTTTTTTATCTATTTAACAAATCTTTTTACATAAACTTAAATAATCTATTCCATCGTATATTTCTAGGAAAAGACTTATTTTTATCTGAAGAAAACCATATCACTCTAGGCTTTCCTACTATATGATCTTCAGGAACAAAGCCCCAATAACGAGAATCCAGAGAATTATGTCTGTTATCTCCCATCATAAAATAGTAATTTTGTTTAAAGCAATATAAACTATCTTCTTTTCCGTTTATATAAAATTTATTTTCTCTTATTTCAAATTCATTACTCTCATACACTCTTATGATACGTTCATAAAGAGCTATATTTTTCAACGTCAATTTAACTTCATCTCCTTTTTTAGGGATATAGATAGGACCATAATTGTCTCTTGTCCAGTGATAATCCTCCGTAAACGGAAAAAGCATTAAAGGTGAATCGGGATAATCAGCAGGATATGTATCTATATTAGGTACTATTTCCTTAACTATAGAAAGCTCTTTAATCTTTTTATATCCCTCTGCTGTTAAAGGAATAGATTTATAACCTGGAAAATCTGCATTAAAATAATATTCACTTGGATTAACATCTAGATCTGTTAAAATCTTAGAATTAATCACGTTCCCATTTGTCCTAACTTGATAGGTCATTTGGATACCAGAAAATATTTTTTGAGAAACTCCATTTACGATTCGCTTACCATCTTTTATCTGAAGAGTATCACCTGCTATGGCCACACATCTTTTTACATAATTATCCTTCTTATCTATCGGTCTGACGACAATAGGACCAAACGTTTTCAAAGTATATGCTCTACCATTAAATCGAACATGAGTATAATAATCATCTTGTGGCACTTTTTTCAGAACTGTGTCTCCGTGCGGCCAGTTAAAGACTACTATATCATTTCGTTTTAAATGAGTATATCCAGCCATTCTTCTGTAGTCATTCTTAATTAAATTAGAATAAGACTCACGTCCAGAAATAGGCATTACATTTTGAACGAAAGGAAATGAGAGAGGTCTCTGTGGAATTTTAGGTCCATAAGCTGATTTACTTACAAATAAATAGTCTCCTGTCATCATAGAATTCTCCATCGAAGAAGTAGGAATCTTGTATGACTGGAAAAAGAAAATATTAATGAAAGTTACTACGACTACTGCGAAAATAATAGCATCAAGCCATTCTAACCACACATTATGTTTTTCTCCCTCTTTATAATCCTTCTTCCAAAATAGCCATTTAACTTTATGAGTAATATTTAGATCAAAAATGATTACTAAGCCTATCAGCCACCAACCATTAGATAACCAAATTACCCAAAGAGTATAAAGGACACCCCAGAATCCAAATTTAAACCATTTATTTTTAAATAAAGACTTCACCTAAACTATTTCTTTACAGAATTTATAATTGCTTCGAAAGCTTTAGGATTATTCATCGCTAAATCTGCAAGGACCTTACGATTAAGATCTACATTTTGAGCATGAATAGCTCCCATAAATTGAGAATAACTCATTCCATTTAGTCTGGCAGCTGCATTTATACGCTGAATCCATAATGAACGAAATGAACGTTTCTTGTTTTTGCGGTCACGATAAGCATAACAAAGACCTTTTTCATAGGTGTTTTTAGCTACCGTCCAGACATTTCTTCTAGCAAGAAAATTACCGCGGGTTCTTTTTAAAATCTTCTTACGGCGAGCTCTAGAAGCTACCGAATTTACTGATCTTGGCATAATTTTTAATTTTTAAGAATGTCAGCGTCCTTCCCTTTTAAGGAGCTTTTTCTGCTGTGCATTCAGTTAAACAATAATTTTGTGATTTAGAAAGAAATCATTCTCTTAATCCTCTTAGCATCTGTAGGATCGGCGATTACCACCTTATTAAGATTTCTTTTTTGCTTGGTTGTTTTTTTGGTGAGGATATGTCCATGAAAAGCATGTCTTCTCTTCACTTTTCCAGATCCAGTCAACACAAAACGTTTTTTTGCACCGGAATTTGATTTAATCTTGGGCATTGTTATAAAATATTTTAATTAAAATTATAATATTTAAAAATAAATATTATTTCTAGCTAGTCTTTCTAGCTTATTTTTTCTTGTTTTTGTTAGAACCTATCATCATAATCATTCGTTTACCTTCTAACTTAGGCATTTGTTCAGCTTTACCATACTCTTCCAATTCTACAGCAAATCTCAACAATAATTTTTTCCCTTGTTCTGAGAAAACTATAGAACGACCTCTAAAGAAGACATAAGCTTTCACTTTAGCTCCATCTTTTAAAAAATCTATAGCATGAGCTAATTTAAACTGATAATCATGCTCATCTGTATTAGGTCCGAATCTAATTTCCTTAATTACCACCTTAGTAGCTTTAGCTTTTTGTTCTTTAGCCTTCTTTTTCTGCTGGTAATAATATTTTTGAAAATCTACAATTTTACATACCGGTGGTACCACTTTATCGGTAACCTCTACTAAATCTAACTCTAACTCCTCAGCTAAAGCTAAAGCTTTCGCCAAAGGATATATTCCAATTTCAGGTATATTATCTCCGACTAGTCGAACTTCTTCTGCCCTGATATGCTCATTAATCCTTGGGCCATTATATAGGGGCCTACGTTGATATGGTCTACGAGTATTGTTCGACCTATTAAAAGGTTTCGCTGGTCCATGATATGGACGCTTTTTTCTTGGTGCTGCGATATGTAATCCTCCTTATTTAATTATTATAAAATGTGTTTATACATAAATAAACTAATCGACTAAAATTTTACTGATTAGCCAATTAATTCTTTAATCTCATCATTAATTTTATCTATAAAACCGTCTATGCTCATAAAACCTAAATCACCCTCTCCTTGCTTTCTAACCGAGATATTATTTGCATTCATTTCTTTCTCACCGACTATTAGCAAATAAGGTATTCTCTTTAACTCACTCTCTCTAATCTTCTTACCTAGAGTTTCATTGCGGTTATCTATAGCCGCGCGAATATCGGAATTATTAAGCGATTCACCAACTTTTTTTGCATAATCATTATATTTATCACTAATAGGTAAAATAATACATTGGTCTGGCGTTAACCAAATTGGGAACTTCCCACTAGTATGTTCTATCAATACAGCAATAAATCTTTCAAGAGATCCGAATGGTGCTCTATGAATCATAATAGGACGATGTTTAGCATCATCAGCTCCTATATAAGTAAGATCAAATCTTTCAGGTAAATTATAATCTACTTGGATAGTACCAAGCTGCCATTTTCTACCGATAGCATCTCTAACCATAAAATCTAATTTAGGGCCATAAAACGCTGCCTCATCATATTTTATTATAGTTTTTAAGCCTTTATCTTTAGAGATTTTCATGATAGCAGATTCTGCTTTTTCCCAATTTTCATCAGACCCTATATATTTACTTCTATCAGTTTTACTTCTCAGAGATATCTGTGCAGTAAATTTCTCAAAATCCAATGTCTTGAAAATATATAATACTATGTCTATAACTTTAGCAAATTCTTCTTCTAACTGATCAGGTCTACAGAAAATATGAGCATCATCTTGTGTAAAAGATCTTACTCTAGTTAAACCGTGTAATTCTCCACTTTGTTCATATCTATAAACTGTACCAAATTCAGCTAATCTTATAGGAAGATCTTTATATGAATGAGGTTTTAAATTATATATTTCACAATGATGAGGACAGTTCATAGGTTTTAATAAGAACTCTTCCCCTTTTTGTGGAGTATGAATAGGCTGAAAAGATTCAGCACCATATTTAGCATAATGACCAGAGGTTACATATAATTCTTTTAGACCAATATGTGGAGTAACTACAGGAAGATAACCATATCTTCTCTGGACTTTTGACAAAAAATCAATAAGCCTTTGACGAAGATCAGCTCCTTTAGGTAACCATAACGGAAGACCCTGTCCCACTCTAGGAGAGAAAGCAAATAATTCCATCTCCTTACCTATCTTTCTATGATCTCTCTTCTTAGCTTCTTCTATCATATCCAGATATTCAGTAAGCAATTTCTTTTTAGGATATGTCACACCATATATACGTGTTAACATTTTATTCTTTTCATCACCTCTCCAATATGCTCCAGCTATAGAAATAAGTTTTATAGCTTTAATTACTGAAGTATCTCTTAAGTGAGGTCCTCTACATAAATCTGTAAATGAACCTAAAGTATAAAATGTAATATTGCCATCTTCTAATCCTTCAATAAGCTCACATTTATATATTTCATCTTTATCTTTAAAAATCTTTAAAGCTTCAGCTTTAGAAACTTCTTTTCTAGTAAAAGTTTGTTTTTCTCTAGCTAGCTCTAACATTTTATCTTCTAATTTCTTTAAATCTGCCTCTACTAGAGTAGTTTCTCCAAAATCTATATCGTAATAAAAACCTGTTTCAATAGAAGGTCCTATAGCAAATTTAGCATTCGGATAAAGAGTTTGTACGGCTTCCGCCAATAAATGAGATGAAGAATGCCAAAAGACTTCCTGAGCCTTATTATCTTCCCATTTAAATAACTTTATGGTAGCATCGGTGTTTATTTTACGATCCATATCATACATAATATCATTTACTGATGCACTAATTACTTGTACAGCAAATCTAGGCGAAATACTTTCTGCTATTTCATAAGGAGAAATAGGTTCTTCATAAGAACGAACACTACTATCTGGAAAAGTTATCTTTATCATATTTTTTATATTTTCTTTTGACTTACAAAGATAATGAAAAAATTATATTATTTTTGTCTAAAATAAATAAGAAAATGGAAAAAAGAAATAAATGGAAAATAGGGTCTAAATATGCACTCTATTTATCTTTGGTTACTATTATCATCGAAACTATCATAGTATTACTATTAAATTATTCTCCTGCTAGTGCTGGAAAATACAATTGGATACTTAATCTTGTTAAATTAGCTGGTTGTTTATATCTACTACATTACTTTATGAAACAATACACTTTGGGTAAAGAATATGTTTCTAACAAAGATCTATTTGGTTTCGGTACTATAATTTCTTTCTTATCTGCTATAGTATGTATAGTATTCTCAGAAATTCTATTATTAATAATATTCCCTGATTTTATACCTCAACAAATAGAAAATTATTTGCAAATGATGCAAAATATGGGCACTCCAGGGGTAGAGTTATTAGATTATGATAAAATAGTAAATGCAATACCTATGTATTTAGCTTTTGGCAAATTAATTAGCTGCATGTTCTGGGGATTAATTTTCTCAGCTATCTTCTCTAGTTTTCTAAAAAAAGATAACTTATTAAATAGTCCTTCTGATACAGACAATGACACAGATACAGACAATAACGATAATCAAGATTATTTAAATAACTAATCGCATACATGGATATATCAATACTTATTTGCCTATATAATGAAGTAGAATCTCTTCCTGAATTAACCGATTGGATAACCCATTCTATGGCTAAATCAGATCTTAAAGATAAAGAATATGAAGTCGTTATGGTCGATGACGGTAGCACAGATGGATCTTGGGATATTATCAAGAAACTATCGTCCACTAATAAAAATATAAGAGGTATAAGTTTTAGAAGAAATTACGGTAAATCTGCTGCTTTATTCACCGGTTTTCAAGCCGTAGAAGGTGATGTTATAATTACTATGGACGCGGATTTGCAGGATAGTCCTGATGAAATTCCTTCTTTATATCATAAACTTGTAGATGAAAATCTAGATTTAATCTCTGGCTGGAAGAAAAAAAGATACGATAATCGTTTTACCAAAAACCTTCCTTCCATAATATATAATCATACTGCTAGACGTGTCACGGGACTTAAACTCCATGATATGAATTGTGGTATAAAAGCTTATCGTAAAGAAGTAGTAAAAGATATTGAATTATATGGTGATATGCATAGATATATCCCATATATAGCCCTGAATGCCGGATATTCTAAGATTGATGAAAAAGTAGTAGAACATAGAAAGCGTAAATTCGGTAAAAGTAAATTCGGAATTAGTAGATTTTTTAATGGATTTTTAGATTTACTTACCCTAAATTTCTTTATCAAATGGGGTAAGAAACCTATGCATATTTTCGGAGTATGGGGAATATTATCTTTTATAGCTGGTTTTATAATAACCGCATGGATTATAATAAATAAGGTCTCCTGTCAGGTAAACGGTTTAAAGTATAGACCTGTAACAGAACAACCTTTATTTTATATAGCTTTATGTTTCTTATTAATGGGAATATTACTTTTCTTAACTGGTTTTTTAGGAGAATTAATTTCCAGAAGTAGTCAAGAAAGAAATAATTATAATATCAAAGAAAAAATCTAATTTTAGAATTTCTGAACTGGTTTAGAATTCATAACTGGTTTAGAATTCATAATTGGTTTAGTAGTTTCTTGATTATAAACCTTTTTAGCAGGGAAAATAATACCTTTATTTTTATTAAATTCCTCTATTGTATTGATATTGCATTGTCCATTAAAAATAGCACCCATTTCGATTCCGATCTTAGCTGTTTTAACAGCAGCATGAGCATTTGCAGTATTTTTTAAATTAATACTATCTTTAATATACAAATCGCCATCTACTTTACCCCAAATATCAGCATTAGTACAAACAACTTTTCCTTTTACTAAAGCTTTTTGTCCTATTACTAATTTTCCTTCAGTATAGATATTTCCATCAAATTCACCATCAATCCTAATATCTGAAGATGTAGTTAAGGTTCCTTCTATTTTAGTTCCATAAGAAATTCTACAAATTTCGTTAGACTGAACACTTGCTTCTGCTTTTGCCATAATATATTAAGTTTTATAATGTTATAAATATGTTCCAAATAATTTCTGATTAAATATGGATAGATTCGTTATGAGAATCTGCAGCAGCTTCCATAATAGCCTCACTCATAGTAGGATGTGGGTGAACTGAATGAATTAAATCCATAGCAGTAACTCCTAAATTTCTTCCAGTAACGATACCTGCTATCATTTCTGTAACACTACCACCTATTAAATGAGCTCCTAATACTTTATCAGTATCTGCATCTATGATTAATTTTACAAATCCATCTCTTTCACCAGCTGCAGTAGCTTTTCCTGAAGCTGTAAATGGGAATTTACCTATTTTATAGTTAATTCCTCTTTCTTTAGCTATTCTTTCAGTAATACCACAAGAAGCTACTTCAGGAGAAGTATAAGTACATCCTGGTATATTATCATAATTAACAGCTCTAGTTTCTACGCCTGCTATTTGTTCTACACAATTAATAGCTTCTGCTGAAGCTACATGAGCTAGGGCTTGAGTAGGAATAATATCTCCTATAGCATAAATACCTTTAACAGATGTCATATATTTATCATCTACGATAAGTTTACCTCTTTCCATTTTAGCACCTAAATCTTCAAGTCCGATCTTTTCAGTATTAGGCCGAACTCCTACAGCAGATAGTAATCTTTCTACTTCTATAGTTTGTTCTCCTTTTTTAGTATCCACTTTAAGTACCACACCTTCGCCAGAAATATCTACACTCTTAACTGCTGATGATACCATAACTTTAATACCTGCTTTTCTGAATGAACGACTAAGCTGAGCAGAAACATCATTATCTTCTAATGGCACGATTCTATCTAAATATTCTATTAAATATACAGTTTCTACACCCATTGAATGATAGAAATATGCAAACTCACTTCCTATAGCACCTGATCCCATTACAGCTAAACTCTTAGGTAATGTCTTAGGTACTAAAGCCTGACGATACGAAATTATCTTTTGACCATCTATAGGAGCAAAAGGAAGACAACTTGGTCTTGCACCTGTAGCTAAAATAATTTTATCAGCTTTATATTCTGTTATTTGAGAATCTTTAGATGTTACCTCCACGATATTAGCAGCTTTAAGATAAGCTGAACCTTCTATTAATTTAATCTTATTTTTCTTAAATAAGAACTGAACACCTTTAGACATTTGAGAAGCTACTCCTCTACTTCTTTCTACTACTTTTTCTATATCAGCCTGAATAGACTCTACAGAAAATCCATAATCAGCAGCATGATTTGCATAATGTAATGCCTGAGCACTTTTAAGTAATGCTTTAGTAGGGATACAACCCCAGTTTAAGCAAATTCCACCTACTTCAGTTCTTTCTACTACTGCTACATTCATTCCTAACTGAGAAGCTCTAATAGCTGCTACATAACCACCTGGGCCTGAACCCACTACTAGTAAATCAAATTTCTCCATTTGTCTATTTAATTTTTTTATATCGACCATAATTATCTAGTTATAAACCTTTTCCACAACAATTTTTATATTTTTTACCGCTTCCGCAAGGACAAAGATCATTTCTACCTACTTTCTTTTCTTTATGAATAGGCTGATTAGTTTTCTTTTCGCCATCGTTAGTAGATAAATCATTTTTCCTAGATGTCTGCATATTACTCATATCAGTTTTCTTTCTTCTTCCTTCCTGAACATCTTTAACCTCATCATTAAGTGGGATATGTACTCTTAGCAAGAACTCTAAAACATCACTACCTACATTTTCTAGAACTTTCTTAAAAAGATTAAAACTTTCAAATTTATAAACCAATAATGGATCTTTTTGTTCATATGAAGCATTCTGTACAGACTGTTTCAAATCATCCATTTCACGTAAGTGATCTTTCCAATACTCATCGATAGTAGCTAAAGTGATAAATTTACTAACAGCTCTCGCTAATTCTTTACCATGAGTATTATAAGCTTTTTCAAGATTTAAAACTACTTGCATTACTTTGGTACCATCACTTACAGGAACAGCTATATTTTCATATTGCTGTTTTCTAGTTTCATATATTCTCTTAAGAATAGGCCAAGTTTGTTTAACCATGAGCTCATTCCTTCTTTCATATTCTCTCTTAAGCTGATCAAATAACTTGTCAGCAATATCTTCTTTACTAGCTTGTTTAAAAAAGTCTTCATCAAATTCAGGATCAATAGACATAGAACTCATTATATCGATCTTAAAGTCTTCATATTCCATACCATAATGACTTTCTGCAAATAAATCACAGTAATCATCCATCATATTTAATACATCGACATCGATACGTTCACCTAATAATGCATTTTTTCTTCTGCTATAGATAACCTCACGCTGAGAATTCATAACATCATCATATTCCAATAATCTCTTACGAATACCGAAGTTATTTTCTTCTACTTTTCTCTGGGCTCTTTCTATAGAATTTGACAACATTTTATGCTGAAGTACCTCTCCTTCTTCTATCCCCATTTTATCTACTAAATGAGCAATTCTATCAGAACCGAATAATCTCATTAAATCATCTTCCAACGATACGAAGAAAATAGAAGACCCTAGGTCACCTTGACGACCAGCACGACCTCTTAACTGCCTATCTACACGACGACTATCATGTCTTTCTGTGCCTATGATAGCTAATCCCCCCGCTTCTTTAACACCTTCACCCAGTTTAATATCAGTACCACGACCAGCCATGTTAGTAGCTATAGTCACTACTGATGCTTTCCCAGCATTTGCTATCACATCCGCCTCACGAGCATGTTGTTTAGCATTCAAAACATTATGTTTAATGCCTTTCATCTTAAGCATTCTAGATAGTAGCTCGGATATTTCTACTGAAGTAGTACCTACTAAGACTGGTCTACCTTGTTTAGTTAATTCTTCTGTCTTAACTATTACAGCATTATATTTTTCTTTCTTAGTCTTATATATATAATCGTTTTCATCTTTTCGAATAATGGGTTTATTAGTAGGAATAACCACTACATCTAATTCATAAATTTTCCAAAACTCACCAGCTTCTGTTTCAGCAGTACCGGTCATACCAGCTAACTTATGATACATTCTGAAATAATTCTGAAGTGTAATAGTAGCGAAAGTCTGAGTAGCTGCTTCGACTTTAACATTTTCTTTAGCTTCAATAGCCTGATGTAAACCTTCAGAATAACGACGACCTTCTAGGATACGGCCTGTCTGTTCATCGACGATTTTAATTTTGTTATCCATTACTACATATTCTACATCCTTTTCGAACATAGCATATGCTTTTAATAACTGATTAACTGTATGCACTCTTTCTGATTTTAATGCATAATTTGTAAGAAGTTTATCTTTCTTTTCTAGTTTTTCTTCATCTGTAAGGTCTTGGTTTTCTAAGTCTGAAATATCACCTCCTATATCTGGTAGGATAAAGAAATCAGAATCTTCTGCTCTTTCAGCTAACAAATCATGACCTTTATCAGTTAAATCTACTGACTTCATCTGCTCATCTATAACAAAATATAAATCATCAGTAATAATATGCATTAATTTATTATTATCCTGCATATAGAAATTCTCAGTTTTGTTCAATAATTGTTTGATTCCTTGCTGAGATAAATATTTAATCAATGCTTTATATTTAGGTAAAGCTTTGTGAACTCTAAGAAGTTTCTTAGCTCCTTCCTCTTCTTCATCGTTTTCTATTAATTTCTTAGCTTCTACTAATTCCTTAGCTACAAATTGTTTCTGAGCATTATATAATTTTTCGATAAGAGGTTTAAACTCATCGAATTTTTGATCATCACCTTTAGGTACAGGACCAGAAATAATAAGAGGTGTCCTAGCATCATCTATTAATACTGAGTCGACCTCATCGACTATAGCATATTGATGTTTCTTCTGTACTAAATCTCTAGGATCGATAGCCATATTATCTCTTAGATAGTCGAAACCAAATTCATTATTAGTACCGAATGTAATATCTGCCATATAAGCTCTTTTTCTTTCTTCAGAGTTAGGCTGAGTTTTATCTATACACTCCACCCTTAAACCATGAAACATATAAAGAGGTCCCATCCATTCAGAGTCACGTCTTGATAAATAATCATTAACGGTAATCATGTGAACTCCTTTACCTGCTAATGCATTTAAGAATACGGGAAGTGTAGCTACTAAGGTTTTCCCTTCACCAGTAGCCATTTCAGCTATTTTACCTTGATGTAAAATTATACCACCGATAATCTGTACATCATAATGTACCATATCCCAAGTGATTTCATTTCCACCTGCTTCCCAATGATTTAACCATATAGCTTTATCTCCATCGATTCTCACAAAGTCTTTTTTAATAGCAAACTCCTTATCCATATCAGAAGCTGTAACTACTATTTCTTTATTTTCTTTAAAACGACGAGCAGTAGATTTCATAATAGAAAAAGCAGTAGGAAGTTCTTTATCTAAAATTTCCTCTATTTTTTTATCTATTGTTTCACTAAGTTTATCTACTTCAGTAGCAAGATTTTCTTTCTTACTAATATCTATATCTACGTTAGCTAATTCTTCTCTTAGTTCTTGTTTTCTAGTTTCTTCAGCAGAAATATAATCAGAAATAGTCTTTTTAATATTTTCAGATTCTTGTCTTAATTCATCATCAGATAATTTATCTATTCTATCATACTCCTTTAAAACACTATCCAAGATAGGTTTTATCTCTTTCATATCTCTTTCAGCTTTCGAGCCGAACATCTTTTTTATAATACCGTTAAATGATGCCATCTTTTATTTTTTAATTTCGTTCACATGTTCATATTTTAATCATATGATCTTTAAACCTGCTTAATATAATGTTATAACATATCAGTCATACTGTTATATAATCATAACATATAATTTTTTTCCATCTTACAAAGATAGAAATTTATCATATATTTGTACTATAAAATTCCAATTATGATTATAACTCATCTGCATCCTCAGAGAAGAAAAATAGTAACTTTCGATGATGGGTCCAAATCCTTATTTTGGGACGAAATAGGTGAATCATATCACTCATCTCAAGGATCCATAGAAGAATCAAAATATGTCTTCATTTATAATGGGTTAGATACTATTCTAGAGAAACGCGTAGGAACTTCTATATCTGACACAGATGATACTCATGTTAATACTGAAACTATTAATATTCTCGAGTATGGATTTGGTACTGGATTAAATCTTATTTTAACTCTAAACCGATTAATTGACGCCAGTCAAACTCTTCTTTATCCTAAAAAAACTCTTGAAATTAATTATGAAAGTATGGACCTTTATCCACTTACCGAAAAGGAATACACTTCTCTAGATTACGAAAAATTAAGTCCTTATTATATTCCTATTCATAAAGCTCCTTGGAATAAGACTTTCACATTGGCTATTCCTAATAAACTGATTTTAAACAATTATAGTACCATAAAAGTAAATATAAAAAAAACTTTATGCGATATCCGAGATTTTAAAGGCAAGTTAGAATCTGTAGATTTGATTTATTTCGATGCCTTTTCCCCTTCTAATCAGCCTGAACTTTGGTCTCCAGAAATCATTTATAATGCTGCTGATAATTTGAAACATGGCGGATTATTTACCACCTACTCAGCTAGAGGAATTTTAAAAACAAGTTTAAGGGAAAAAGGATTAATAGTTAAACGATTAAAAGGCTTCGGCAAGAAACACCACATGGTTAATGCTTATAAAAATTAATATAAAAACTTTAAAAAATGAAAATTCATAATATAGCTCTTGTAGCTCATGACAACAGAAAAAAAGATCTTATCGCATGGGTAAAAGAAAATCAAAAAACTTTAGAAAAACACAAATTAATTTGTACAGGTACTACAGGTAAAAAAGTTAGAGAGGCTCTTGAAGAGAATTTAAGTAAAGGTTTAAAATTAGATATTACTTGCCTTAATTCTGGCCCATTAGGCGGGGATCAAGAAATGGGGGCACTAATAGCTAAAGGTAAAATAGATATGTTTATTTTCTTAATCGATCCTATGCAGCCTCAGCCACATGATGTAGATGTAAAAGCTCTTACTAGAATATCTGTTCTTTATAATATTCCTACAGCTTTTAACAGAACCACTGCTGATTTCTTAATTAGTTCTCCCATGTATCATCAAGAATTCACACCCAAAAAAACCGACTACTCTATTTATTTGAATAGAAATATATGATTTTATGGCTGACGCCCATAATTATAGATATGAAAAAAGGCTATTCTAAAAGAATAACCTTTTTATTTTTTTCAGTGGGAAATTATTCAGCTGGGCTGATAGCTCCTACTGGACATGCGTCTACACATGTGCCACAATCCGCACATACATCAGGATCAATAGTATATACATCACCTGAATGGATAGCGCCTACAGGGCATTCGTCAATGCATGAGCCACAAGCCACGCATACGTTTGGATCAATTTTGTGTGCCATTTTGTTTAGTTTTTTAATTAATTAAATTTATTGATATCATATCTGAAGCAAAAATAATTAAAAGTATATAATCTACAAAAAAACATTTATAAATATTATCATTTATAAATATTATAAATTAATAAATCAATAGTATTTTATATATTTGTAACTATCATTTTACTAGATTAAATCATAATAAATGAAAAAGAAATTTAACATATTAACTATCCTTCTTGCTTTTATTTATTTAATGTTAAATATTCACCTAGTTTATTCTCAAAATGAATTCGAAGGAGTAGTAAAATTTGATAAAACCATATATGATTTTGGAAATATATTAATCTCAGATGGTAGTCAAAGCTGTACTTTCACATTAACAAATATTAGTAAAAACCCTATTGTAATAAATAGAGTGATTACTAGCTGTGGCTGCACAAATCCTAAATGGACTAAAAGTCCTATCAAACCAGGACAAATAGGTTATATAAAAATACAATATTCAAATGATTTAGGTCCTTATCCTTTTGACAAATCTATAACTGCTTACATATATGGATTATCTCGGCCTGTACAGTTAAGGATTAGAGGCATAGCTCATGCGAAAAAGAAAAGCATAAGTGAATTATACCCTTACCAAATAGGAGCCTTAGGATTAAGCATGGGAAACATAGATTTAGGACAACTATCTCAGACTAAAGCTATAGAAGAAGAGATAGAAATAGCAAATATATCTTCAAGACCTATAACTATAAAATTTGCAGATACTACTCCAGGTATGAAACTTCTATTAAAAAAGAACAAAATACCTGCTCACAAAACTGTTAAAATTACTGTCATTATAGATACTAAAAAAAATTCCAAAATATTATGGGGAAAAAATACTTATAAAACTAAGTTTATAATAAACGGTAAAAAGTATTCCAAAGAATTAAAAATCGAAATTCTTATTAAAGAAAATTTCGATAATCTAAATGAAAATCAAAAAAGAACTGGATCTCTTCCCTATTTTAATTCATCCTCTTCTAATATAGGATCAGTAAAATCAGGAGTTAAAAAAAATATTACATTTACTTGTAAAAATACTGGCAGAGAAAAATTAAAAATATATAAAGTAGAATCTAACATATTAGGAGTTAAAATAGATTATCCTAATACTATAGATTCTGGAAGTACCTCACCTTTCCAAGTAAGTTTTACCACACCTAAGAAAAAAGGAGAATTAATGATAATACTTACTATTATAACTAATTCACCACTTAGGCCATTAATTAACATTATCGTTTCTGGTGAAATAATTTAAATTACCTGACCAAATAATATATACCATATCATGACTAAGATACATCAAGGAGATTTTTTCGAAGAATATAAAAATGATAATTCAGCTTTAATCGTTAATAAAGGTATAGCTAAGCCACCTATTGTAAATCCTTACTTTAAGAAGAAAATGAAGCCTAAAAAATTTACTATAGATGATTATATGGAAGGCATATTAAAAGGAAATACTTCCATACTTAGTCAAGCTATTACTTTAGTAGAAAGTATTCTACCAGAACATAGAATTATGGCTCATGAACTTATTCTTCGCTGTAATGCCAGAAAGGATAAAATAAAATCTAGAAGAATAGGTATAACAGGTGTACCAGGCGTCGGTAAAAGTACTTTTATAGAGTCTTTTGGTGGGATAATCACTGAAAGAGGACATAAATTAGCCGTACTAGCTATAGATCCATCAAGCGAAAAAAGCAAAGGAAGTATATTAGGTGATAAGACTAGAATGGAAACACTCTGTAATAATAAAAATGCATTTATTAGACCTAGCCCATCAGAAGGGTCATTGGGAGGAGTAGCCAGAAAAACTCGAGAAACCATCCTTCTGTGTGAGACCGCTGGATACGATACTATTTTTATAGAAACGGTCGGAGTAGGTCAATCAGAAACGACTGTTCATTCTATGAGTGATTTTTTCCTTTTATTGATGCTTGCAGGTGCTGGAGATGGTTTACAAGGTATCAAAAGAGGAATTATAGAAATGTCAGATTTAATCAGTATTAATAAAGCAGATGGTAATAATACTAATAAAGCTAAATTAGCAATGTCTCTTTATAATAATGCATTACATCTATATCCACCGACCGAATCCAAATGGATTCCTACTACCGTTACATGTTCTGCAGTAACTAAAACAGGATTAATAGAAATATTAGATAAAATAGACGATTACTTTACTTTAGTACAAAACAACGGATATTACGAAAAACGAAGAAGAGAACAAGCTCAATATTGGATGTTTGAAAGTATCAATGATTCATTAAAATCGATGTTTTATGAAAATGATGAGATCAAACCATTACTAGAAAAACTAGAAAATGAAGTATTATTAGGGAAAAAAGATTCTTTCGTAGCCGCTGGAGAATTATTAGAAAAATATAAAAATATAATTTAATGTAATGAATATAGTTCATATATTAAAAGGGGTTTTATTAAGTACCATTAATATTACCGGATTAGTTCTATTAATGATGATGCTAATAGAATATTTAAATGTTCAGTCATCAGGTCTTTTAAGTAAAGACATTAAAAAATCAAGTTTCAAACAAGTATTAATAGGTTCTATCCTAGGAATATTACCAGGTTGCCCAGGGGGATTCGCTACAGTATCATTATACTCTCACCAAATGATCAGTTTCGGAGCATTAACGGCTATGATGATAGCTACTTCAGGAGATGAATCTTTCGTAATGTTAGCCACTATGCCGAGAAAAGCACTTCTACTTTTTGGTATATTATTTATAATCGCTATGATAGTAGGACTTATTATAGATAAATATTTTCACGTAAATATTAAAAGTGAGCAGCCTGATCAAAAATTTGAATTCCATGCCGATCACGATGAACAACTTCCATCCATTTTTAAACTATCTTCATATAATGCATGTAAAGAGTTTTCAATAAAACGTCTAACCATACTAATATTTCTAATTCTTTACACCATTTCCTTATTATTCGGATGGATAGGAGATAATAAATGGATTAATTTAATATTCTCGATTATTTCTGTATTTGTAATACTTTTCACATTAAATGCTAAGGCTCATTTCATAAATGATCATATCTGGAAACATGTTATTTTAAAACATATTCCTCAAATATTTGCATGGACATTCGGCACTTTATTAGTATTAGAAATATCACTTAACTTCGTAGATGTAGGAAGTTGGATAAACAATAATTTATGGATAGTAATGATTCTAGCTGCATTAATTGGATTAATTCCCGAATCAGGACCACACTTAATATTCGTCACATTATTTGTACAAGGACAAATTCCTATAGCTATATTATTAGCTAGTTCTATCTCTCAAGACGGACATGCTACTCTACCTCTATTAGCTTCGAATAGAAAAAGTTTCTTACTAGCTAAATCCATAAATGTAGTAGTGGCTATTATTTTCGGTTCTATCGGTTTATTACTTTAAAATACTAGTATTACTAAAATCATTTGATATAATAGCTTAACATAATAGCTTTAAAAAGCTCTTAAATAAAAAAGCCAACTATTGATAATTAAATTAATAGTTGGCTTTAAATTATTGTATTTTAATATTAACCATTCATAGATGCTAAGAACTCATTATTATCATGTGTCCTTTCAAGTCTAGTTTTCAAGAATTCCATAGCTTCTACAGAATTCATGTCAGCTAGATAATTTCTAAGAATGTATAATCTACTAAGTTTTTCCTTAGAGAATAATAAATCATCACGACGAGTACTACTTAGAGTAACATCTACAGCAGGAAAGACACGCTTGTTAGCAAGCTTACGATCAAGCTGAAGCTCCATATTACCAGTACCTTTAAATTCTTCGAAAATAACTTCGTCCATTTTAGAACCAGTATCTATTAAGGCTGTCGCCAATATAGTTAATGAACCACCGTTTTCAATTTTACGTGCAGCTCCGAAAAAACGTTTTGGTTTATGTAATGCATTAGCATCTACACCACCAGAAAGAACTTTTCCAGATGCAGGCTGAACTGTATTAAAAGCCCTAGCCAGTCTAGTAATAGAGTCTAGAAGAATAACTACGTCATGGCCACATTCGACCATCCTCTTAGCTTTTTCAAGAACTATACTAGCTACTTTTACATGTCTTTCAGCAGGTTCATCAAATGTAGAAGCTACTACTTCAGCCTTAACTGAACGAGCCATATCAGTAACCTCTTCAGGACGTTCATCTATAAGAAGAACTATCATATATACTTCAGGATGATTATCAGCGATAGCATTAGCTATAGTTTTTAATAATACAGTCTTACCAGTTTTTGGCTGAGCGACTATAAGTCCTCTCTGACCTTTACCTATAGGAGTGAATAGATCCACTACTCTTTCTGAAAGATTATTATGACCATTAGAAGTGATATCGAATTTTTCTTGTGGAAAAAGAGGTGTTAAGAAATCAAAAGGAACTCTATCTCTAATAAAAGCAGGAGTACGACCATTAATACTATTCACCTTAACAAGAGGAAAATATTTATCGCCTTCTCTAGGAGGACGAATTTCACCAGTAATGGTATCACCTGTTTTAAGACCATAATTTTTAATCTGAGACTGAGACACATAAATATCATCAGGAGAATTTAAATAATTATAATCAGATGATCTCATAAAGCCATAACCATCAGGCATTATTTCCAATACCCCGATAGCTTCGACAATACCCTCGAATTCTACTCTTGGACGTTTCTTCTCATATTTACTAGTCCTATTTTCTGTTCTAGCAGCAGGTTTTTTATCTGATCTATTATCAGTTCTGTTATCTGTTCTATTTTCTGTTCTACTATCTGTTCTAGCAGCAGGCTTATTATCTGATCTATTATCTGTTCTATTTTCTGTTCTACTATCTGTTCTAGCAGCAGGCTTATTATCTGATCTGTTATCAGTTCTATTTTCTGTTCTACTATCTGTTCTAGCAGCAGGCTTATTATCTGATCTGTTATCTGTTCTATTTTCTGTTCTACTATCTGTTCTAGCAGCAGGCTTATTATCTGATCTGTTATCAGTTCTATTTTCTGTTCTACTATCTGTTCTACTTTCTGTTCTAGCAGCAGGCTTATTATCTGATCTGTTATCAGTTCTATTTTCTGTTCTACTATCTGTTCTAGCAGCAGGCTTATTATCTGATCTGTTATCAGTTCTATTTTCTGTTCTACTATCTGTTCTAGCAGCAGGCTTAGAATTTTTATTGATATCAGACGATTCTACATGCTCAGATACTTGAGAATCTATAGCATTATTAGAATTAGTAAGCTTTCTTGTATTTGGGTTTCTACGATTATTAGAAGTCTTATTTACATTAACTTCTTTTTCTGTAGTTTCTCCTATATTTTTAACAGAAGTTTCTATAAATGATTTTTCTGAAGGAACTTTTTCCACGGTTTTACGAGGTCTTCCTGGCTTTCTTTTAGGTTTAATTTTTTCTACGTTAGAGACTGCATTATTATCCACATCAGTAAATAAATTCATTTGATTATTAACAGATGCCTTAGACGTCTCTTTAGTATTAGTATTTTTAGCTGTAGGTTCCTGAGTTCTATTATTAGTTACCTTTCTATTATCTAAGGTTTTATTAAGAGACGATTTAGCTTCTAGTGTAGAAGTAGGCTTTTTATCTCTAACAATTCGCTTTCTTGTTTTTTTAGGACGTGGATTCTCACGACTTTGAATAGCCTGTTCATCTAAAATTTTGTAAATAAGGTCTTCTTTTCCGAAAGATTCAGCTTTCTTAATTTTTAACTCATGAGCTAAATCTATAAGATCAGCTTGACTCTTTGAGTTCAATTCGATAATGTCGTGCATTTATTTATTATTTTGGAGAAATTTTATTATCTGATTATATGATAATATCCAATCAGATAGACATCTGACTTGTTGCAAATATAGTATATTTTCTTTTCTCTGCAAATTTATCATAGTTATTAATGTAATATTGTAATAAATAATAAGAAATACGAACTATTATATTACACATAGATTTAATTAATAGTACTTTAATATTAAAATTCCACCTTAATATCATATCTAGAGATTAAAAATCTCTAGATAATACTATTAGCCCAAAAATTATTTAGTGGCGATTAATTCGATTTCGACCAATGATGCTTTAGGTAAACTAGCTACAGCGTAACATACACGAGCAGGATATGGAGCAGAGAAATATTTAGCATATACAGTATTAAGTGCTCCGAAATCATTCATTGTAGAAAGATATACAGTAGATTTAACCACATCAGAAAAAGCATAACCAGCTTCATCTAATACATATTTTAAATTTTTGAAAATCTGTTCTGCTTGTTCAGTAATTCCACCTTTTACAAATTCACCTGTTTTAGAATCTATAGGAAGCATTCCTGATACATAAAGTGTTCCGTTACCTTCGATAGCTTGGCTATAAGGGCCTACAGCAGCTGGTGCTAATGGACTAGCAATTACTTTTTTACTCATAATATTATTGTTTAATTATTATTTGATTATTGTTATTGAATTAACTTGATTTACATCAGTTAATTAATTTTATATAGTTCTGTGTTTATAATTTAGTAAAAAGATATTTATTATACTAAACATAAATACTAATATAAGCATTCTATTAATTATCCCAAAATGAAGAGCCTTTTTTAAACTGTAATAAATCTGCTAAAGCAGATGCCTTAGCACTAATTCTAAAACTCCAACTCTGCCATTTACCAGTAGGTATCCAAGAAACAGCTATTTGGAAACAATGAAGATCATATCCAAAAGTCATTTGGGTATTAGTTAATCTCTGCTGCATAATATCGAAACTAGTATTCAATGTAACAGATAAAGCTTGAGTCATTTTAACTTGTCCATTAATACCAAGTGTTTGACTATATGAATCTTTTACTTGCACCACATCATTTACGAAATTATAAGATCTCCCATAAGATAAACTATAGTTAAAAGATAACTGCCAAGGCACATTAGGATTCATATAATACATCCAACCACCAGGAATATATTCTCCAGTAATAGGATGATAGTATACTTTGTTATAAATGTCTCTCGGGTCAGCTTCTATGCCTGCCGGCAATGGGGCCTGATGTCCCCTAACAGCATCAGCTCCATCATTACCTTTTCTATTTCCTTTTCCTTGTAAACTATAAGACATCGAAGCACTACCATTTACCAATCTAAAGGGATGTTTCCACCCTTCTTGTTGAAAATTATATTGACTACTTCTCTCACCTTCTTTATTTATAGCATAAGGATCTAATTGTAAATTTCCTTGAATTCCTAATTTTCCAAAAATACTAGTACTAGCAGATATCGAAATATTTGACATCTTCATACTGTCTGCTAAGAAATTATAAGATCCATTAATACTTAACTGATCTAAAATTTTAATTTTCTTAGTACCTGTACCGGTAGTATCTTGAAGACTTCTTACTTTAGCTTCTATATTATTACCAAAAGAAAAAGATAAACCCGCATTCCTACCTGTATTAGGTGGAGAATATAATCCTCCAGACCATTTATTATATTCTAAAGTCTGACCAGTACCTTCATTATCTATATAATTATATATTACTTTACCATTCATCGGAGTGAATAATTCTGGCTGGTAATACAAAGATATAGAAGGTGTAATCATATGTCTAATAGCTTGAAGCTTTTTATCTTTTCCGAAATTAAACATACCATATAATCTAGTACTCAAGGATACACTTCCTGAATAGGACTGAGTCACTCCGAAATCATCAAACATATCGTCACGAGTAGTTTCTATCTGTCCTGTAGTAGAATTATATATTTTTTTCTGCTTTTGGAAATACCAATTCATACCATAAGTAATAGATGGAGTAAAATTGAAATATTTCAACAATGTAAATGTAGGTAGTCCAATAGCAAACTTATGAGTTATTCCAGTCTGTAACTTTTCTCTCACATCCATAGTAGAAAATTCATACGACTTAAAGCTGATTTTATTCTGAAATGCTGTATTGTAACTAAGCGATATCTTTTCATATAATTTCTGTTTACCTACAGATACCTTTCGTTTAAACGGATAAAAACGGTTAACTGTAAATGTCACATTAGGTAAAGTAATAGCATAAGAACTATCCCTTGAATTCTGACTATGCAGAGCATTTACAGAAAGACTCATACCTGTCCATTTATGAGAATATGAAATAGAAGAAGAAGTTTGATTAGTAATAGCCTGCTTTATATCCTGCTGATTATATCTACTATTCGATGGACTAGAAAAATTCACTGATGCACTAAAATTAGTTCCAGGATGTGCTTTAGGATCCATAGAATGAGCCCATTTCACAGAAAAGTTAGTAGATTCGAAATAATCATCTTCTCCTTTATCCCCTGTTTTATCACAAGAATAATTAATATTTAAACTACCATTATATTTATATTTTGACTTATATCTAGAAGTTAATTTAGTGCCCCAAGAACCTAAGGTATAAATATCACCAGTTAGAGCTATATCGAAATAATCTCCTACCACCATATAATAACCACCATCTCTTAAATAAAAGCCTCTAGAAGTTTCTTCCCCATAAGTAGGAAATAATATTCCACTAGAACGAGATGGAGTTTTAGGAACAAACCCAAAAGGAAGTATTAATGGTAACGGAATATCTTCTACCACTACCCAAGCGGGTCCGAATACAGTCTTTTGAGAAGGTTCTGTTACCACTTTAGCTGCAGACATTCTTAAATAGTAATGAGGATGAGCTAAATGACATACTGTATACTTACCTCGAGATATATTAATAGACTTATCAGGCATCATCTTAAGTTTCTCTCCATGCATGATTCCTTCTTCCTCTTTCGTTATCATATTTTTTATTCTGGCCTTTTTAGTATCAAAATTATACAAGACCTCTTCCATATCATATTCTTTATCCTCATCTTTCATATGAGGTTTCCCCATCACTACTCCAGTAGAATCTTCCATCCCGGATGCCCATACAGTTTTCGTATTGACATTATATATCATTTGATCAGCAGTAATAGACATCTTACCATAATTCACTGTCACATCTCCGTAATAATATATTTTATCATCTTTACCTGAAAAATCTTCTATGATAGAATCTTTAGCAGCAGAAAAAACAGGAAGTGACACTGCTGTTTTAGCCAATTTAAGTGAATCTGCTACCTTTACACTATCTATTTTTACACTATCTATAAGAGATTTTTTCTGACCAATATTTTGAGCAGAAATATTGGTCATCCCTATTGCCATTAGGCAAAAAGATATTACAAAATATATTTTAAGGGTTATAAATCGATACATCGACTATTAATAATAAGAAGAAAAATTATTGCTACTTTTGTATTATTGCTAATTTTGTATTGCAAATTTAGTATTATTCCGGAAACTTTAAACTTATCATGATAAGAAATGTAATTATTTTAATTATTAGTCTATTTTTTAGTCTTTTTTACGGGAATTTATTTGCCCAAAATCAAGGATTAGAAATAAAAACTATAGTTATAGACCCTGGCCATGGAGGAAAAGACCCTGGCTGTATTAAAGGTAAATACCAAGAAAAAGATATTGTATTATCTGTGGCATTAAAAGTAGGTAAAATAATCAAACAAAACCATCCCAATGTCAATGTATATTATACAAGAACTTCTGATAAATTCATAGGACTTTCTGAACGTTCTAGATATGCAGCTTTAAAAAAAGCAGATCTATTCATTTCTATTCATGTAAATTCTACTGGACATCATACTAGTGCTCATGGAGTAGAAACTTGGGTTATGAATCCTAAAATGAATGCTCAAAATATGGATGTCTGTAAAAAAGAAAATAGTGTAATTACACTTGAAGATGATTATACTGAAAAATATTCTGGCTTCGACCCCAATGATCCTGAATCTTACATTATTTTTTCACTTCTACAGAATTCTCACCTTAATCAAAGTTTACTATTTGCTGAACAAGCTCAAAAGAATTTAGTTAGAGGTCCGATCAGATATAATAGAGGAATTAAACAAGCAGCTTTCGTAGTCTTATGGAAATGCACCATGCCTTCTGTGTTAATAGAACTAGGCTTCCTATCTAATTATCAAGATAGAAAATATTTAATAAGTTCTAAAGGCCAAAATGAGATAGCAAGAAGAATAGCAAATGCTATTTCTATTTATAAAGATAATTATGATACAGATTATGAAGTTTCGAAAGTACCACTCGATACTAGTGCACCTATTTCTGACATATCTTCTATTTCTGGTGAAGAAGAATGTTTTAGAATTCAAATTTTTGTAAGTAGTAAATTGTTAGATGCTTCAGATTTATCTTTTCAAGGATATACTATAAATTATATAAAAGTAGATGGTCTATATAAATATACTATTGGTCATTATAAAAATCGAAAAGAAGCTGATGATTCGTTAATAAAAATTAGAAAATCATTCCCTGATGCATTTATAATTTCATATAAATAAAAATATAGAAAAATACTACTTTTTTCCAATTTTTTTATCAAAAATAAATTATAAATTTTTTCTATTTGAATATCAATTACTTATAAGTTTTCAATAAGTTTTTAACAAATTTCCATTTTTTTTATCAAATAAATTTGCTGACATTTGTTTTAGCAAAAATAACCTATCTACCTAAAGCAAATACTATCCATTAATGAGTGAAACGAATCAAATAACAGCATGGGACGATTGTCTAAATATCATTAGGGATAACATATCACCAAATTGTTTTAGAACATGGTTTGAGCCTATTAAGGCTGTACATTTGGACAAATCCACATTAACGATAGAAGTCCCATCTGAGTTCTTTAGAGAATATCTAGAAGTACATTATCTTAACCTTTTAAGTATGACTCTTCATAGGATATTAGGTAATGGAGCTAAGCTTATTTATAATGTAAAAATTGTTAAAAATAAACGAATTTCTATACCAGGAACCCAACCTTCTAATTTAGAAAATAGATCTATTCCCGTATCTGATGAAAGAGGTGGAAAAATGGCTGATCCATATGTTATGCCTGGATTAAAAAGAATCGTCATTAATCCTAATTTAAACAAGAATTATTCTTTCGAAAATTTCATAGAAGGTAAGTGTAATCGAGTAGGCAGATCAGCAGGTTTAGAAATAGCTAGAAACCCCGGAAACAATAGTTATAATCCTCTCTTTTTATATGGTGGCCCTGGTCTAGGAAAAACACATTTGGCTCAAGCTATCGCTATAGAAATTAAAGAAAAATATCCAGATAAAATAGTTTTATATGTTACTACTAACAGATTCATGATTCAATACATGGATGCTGTCAATGTCAGAAATAAACTAACAGATTTTTTACACTTTTATCAGTCTATAGATGTATTAGTAATAGATGATGTACATGAATTAGCAGATAAAAGAGGTACACAGAATGTTTTTTTTCAAATTTTCAATCATCTTCATCAGCTAGGTAAGCAGTTAATTATGACTTCTGACAAAGCTCCAGTAGATCTTCAAGGAATGGAACAAAGACTTCTGTCACGTTTTAAATGGGGTCTTACTACTGAATTAAGACCTCCTGATTATGAAACTAGAATTCATATTTTAAAGAGTAAAAGTTTTAAAGATGGAATAGAATTAAGTGATGAAATAATAAATTATATAGCTTCTAAAGTTTGTTCTAACGTTAGAGAATTAGAAGGTACTTTGATTTCACTTATGGCTAATGCTACTTTATCTAACACTAAAGTAACTTTAACCTTAGCCCAAGATCTTATCGAGAAAATTATAACCACTCCTAAAAATGATATATCGATTCCTAAGATTAAAAAGATTGTTTGTTCTTATTTCAATATAACCTCTGATAATCTTATCTCTAATTCAAGAAAAAGAGAAATAGTACAAGCTAGACAAATAGCTATGTATCTAAGCCGTCAATTGACTACTAATTCATTAAACAATATAGGGACACAAATAGGTGGTAAAAATCATGCTACAGTATTATATGCATGTAACACTGTCTGTGATTTAATGGAAACTGATAGATCTTTTCGTCAATACATCCACGACATAAAAAATAGACTCAAACCTGTTTAATAAGTAATTTGAGTCCTTTAATACTTTAATATATATATTATGACTACAGATAAAGTACTCGAAATTTTTAAGGAAATCACTAAAATTCCTCGCGAATCAGGAAATGAGCAACATATTATAAAATATCTTGTTGATTTCGCAAAAAAACGTAATCTTGAAGTAAAAAAAGACAAAGTCGGTAATGTGTTAATCACAGTAGCAGCCTCTAAAGGTTATGAAAATGCCCCTACTGTTATATTACAAAGCCATTCTGATATGGTATGTGAAAAAAATGAAGGAGTAGAACATGATTTCACTAAAGATCCCATTAAATATATTATCAAAGATGGTTGGATGATAGCTCCTGACACTACTTTAGGTGCAGATTGTGGTATCGGAATAGCTGCCGAATTAGCTCTTTGTGATGATAAAGAATTATCTCATCCTAAAATCGAATGTTTATTTACTTCTTCTGAAGAAACTGGAATGGATGGTGCTTTCGGTATTAGTAATGATTTCATCAGTGGTAAAATTCTTATCAATCTAGACTCAGAGGATGAAGGTGAACTTTTCATAGGTTGTGCCGGTGGTATAAATACTATTGGAAATTTTGATTATATTCCTACTAAATGTCGTTTTCACAATTATTATAAAATCGGATTCAAAGGAGGCGTAGGTGGACATAGTGGTGATGATATTAATAAAGAACACTGTAATGCTAACCAACAATTAGCCCGTTCACTATTCCGTATTATGCAGAAACATGATATTGATATTTGTATAATAGACGGTGGTAATAAAGATAATGCTATATCTCGCGAAGCTTATGCTATTATTTCTTTTATAAGTTCTAATGCTGATGATATTAAAAACATCCACATAGAAACTGCTAAAGCTATTAAAAAAGAATTTGCTAATACTGACCCTAATGTAACACCTATTTGGGAACAAACTAATTATAAAGGTAATGTTATCGAACCTACAGTAGCTAAGAAATTAATTTTTTGTTTAAATTCTATACCTCACGGTGTACTAGGTATGAGTACTGATATTGACGGTCTTGTAGAAACTTCTACCAACCTAGCAGCTATTAAAATGGAAGGTGAAAATTCTGTACGTATATTGACTAGTCAAAGATCTTCAGTAGATAGTGAACGTCAATATGCAAGTGAAACTATTGAATGTGCTTTTAGGGCTGCTGATGCTAGAGCTATTCATAATGCTGAATATCCAGGATGGAAACCAAAAATGGACTCTCCTATCTTAAAAACTTCAATAAAAGCGTATAAAGAATTATTTAATAAAGAACCTATAGTAAGAGCTATTCATGCTGGTCTTGAATGTGGATTATTCTTAACAAAATATCCAGATTTAGATATGATTTCTTTCGGTCCTACTTTGAAAGGTGTTCATGCTCCTGGTGAAAAATTAGAATTAGCCACAGTAGAAAAGTTCGTAAAACTGCTTGAAAATATAATCATTAAAATTAAATAAAAATGATAGTAGCACCATCTATGTTATCAGCTGACTTCGGTCATCTATATAAAGATATTGATATGGTTAATCGCTCTAAAGCTGGATTAATTCATCTCGATATTATGGACGGAGTGTTTGTTCCAAATATTTCTTATGGATTTCCTGTCGTTAAAGCTATTGCCGACCAGGCAAAAATACCTATGGATGCTCACTTAATGATAATAAACCCAGACCAATATGTTGGTAAATTTGCCGATTTAGGAGTGAAATGGCTATCTGTTCATTATGAGGCTTGTCCTCATTTAAACAGAAGTTTACAAAACATTAAAGATCATGGTATGAAAGCTGGAGTCGCTCTTAACCCTCACAACTCTATATCAAATTTAGAATATTGTCTAGAATATAGTGATTACGTTTTGATTATGTCTGTTAATCCTGGATTCGGAGGTCAAAAATTTATAGATAATTCATTAAGAAAAATAGATGATCTTAAAAATATGATTTGCAAAAAGAATCTTGAAACTTTAATAGAAGTAGATGGTGGCGTAAATAAAGAAAATGCACCTTTATTAAAAAAAGCAGGTGTAGATATATTAGTAGCCGGGTCAGCTGTTTTTAAAGCAGAAAATCCTTTCGCTGCTATTGAAAGTCTATCTTTATAAAAAACTTATCTCTTTAAAAGCAAAATTATAATGCTGCTTGTCATGAAGCTCTACTTCAAGACAGGCAGTTTTTTTATTAACTCCTATTATCTTGGCTTCGAATATTTGATTTTTATTTAGCTCACCTATTTTTATTAAAGATTCATAATTACACCAAATATCCTTTTGATATAATAGTGATAAATATCTTTTTTCTATTTGAGGTGGATAAGTATGACTGTTTTTTGGATAAGTATGACTGTTTTCTTGATTAATACATTTATCTCCCAGAATAGTAGTTTGTTCTTCCTTTAATAATGGTAGATAATTTTTATATATAGATTCTACTATTAATAGTAATTCATCTTTAAGATTTAATTTTTGAGAAAATACTCTATCAGTAAGAGAAAGCAATAAAGATGTAGGATTTCTAGCATCTGAAATAAATTCAGTTTGATTTAGATTTAAACCAATACCTACTATTGATGCTGCCAATCTGTCAGTAAAGATTTTATTTTCTATTAATATTCCACAAATTTTCTTATTTCCTACATATATATCATTAGGCCATTTTATTTGTGCCTCTATTTCATAATTCTTTAAATAATCGCATATACCCACTGAAACTACCTCAGAAATAACAAACTGATTGACAGCTTTTAAGCCCTTAGGTTTTAACACAATACTAAAAGTCAAATTCTCTCCTTCAGCACTTTCCCAATGATTTCCTCTCTGGCCTCTCCCTGCTGTTTGGAATTCAGCTGCTAACACACTAAAGTCATTAGTGACTGACAAATTTCTTTCTGCTTCTAAATTGGTAGAATCTATTGATTTATACCATTTTATTAAAATATCTTTCATTATTTCAATTTAATTATTTAATTGTATTTTTTGGCTTAATATTTGACTTAAAATAAACTATCTTTGCAAATGTTTGATTATACAAAAATAAATATAAATGAAAGAAATTGAAACTATTGCTCAAGCAATGTTAGAAAAGAAGGCTGAAAATGTTTGTTCTATCGATCTTAGTAAAATAGGAACCGCTATTACTGATCAGCTTGTTATCTGTAATGCCAACAATGCACCTCAAGTTTTAGCTATTACTGACAATATAGAAAAAAGAATGATAGAAAAGTGTAATCGTAAAGTAACTAGACTGCAAGGAAAAGAAAATGCTTTTTGGGTAATACTTGATTATTCCAATATTATAGTTCACGTTTTTCAAACTGAATATAGAGAATTTTATAAATTAGAAGATCTTTGGTCTGATGTCGAAATTAATTATTATAAAGATTAAAAATGGATACTCCAAATAACTCCGGTAAAAACCCAAATAACATAAATCCTAAAGGAAAAGGTAAATCACCAAAATTTAATTCTTTGTGGATTTATCCACTCTTACTATTATTTTTATTCCTCATTTTCAGTCAATATTCTGGCGATAATGCTGTAAAAGAAGACTGGTCTACTGTTATTAAAACTGATATGGTCGCTAAAGGGCATGTTAAAAAAATAGAATATGTTACCAATTTACATAGAGGTGAAGTCTATATCAAAAAAGATAGCCTAAAATATTATACTAATAAATATTTTGCAGGACAAACTCCTAAATCTGGTCCACATTTCTTTTTCATGACTTCTGATACTTTTAAACCTGAAGAAGAATTTGAAAAAGCTAATAATATGATTCCAGCTGGTTCAGAACCATTTGAAGTATCTTTCGAACAACAAAATGATTATTTAGGTAGAATTTTAGATTGGATAATATTTCCATTATTAATCTTCGGATTACTTTGGTATGTTATGTTTAGACCTATGCAGAAAAATATGGGCGGAGGAGGTGGCGCTCAAGGCGGCATATTTAATGTAGGAAAATCTAAAGCTAAATTATACGATAATTCAGATAAGGTAAAAATAACTTTCAAAGATGTAGCAGGACTTGCTGAAGCTAAGGTAGAAGTTATGGAAATAGTAGATTTCTTAAAGAAACCTAGTAAATACACTGCTTTAGGTGGTAAAATTCCTAAAGGAGCACTACTAGTAGGCCCTCCTGGTACTGGGAAAACCTTACTTGCTAAAGCTGTCGCTGGTGAAGCTAACGTTCCTTTTTTTTCCATGTCAGGTTCTGATTTCGTAGAAATGTTTGTAGGTGTAGGAGCATCTAGAGTTAGAGATTTATTTACTAAGGCTAAAGCTAAAGCTCCTTGTATCGTTTTCATAGATGAAATAGATGCTGTAGGTCGTGCTAGAAGTAAAAATGTAGGGTACTCATCTAATGATGAAAGAGAAAATACTCTTAACCAACTTCTTACTGAAATGGACGGTTTTGGTTCTAATTCAGGTGTAATTATATTAGCTGCTACTAATAGAGCTGATGTATTAGATAAAGCGCTTATGCGTGCTGGTCGTTTCGATAGACAAATATCAGTAGATCTTCCAGAATTAACTGAAAGAGAAGCTATATTTAAAGTACATCTTCGTCATATTAAATTAATTAAAAATATGGATGTAGATATTCTTGCCAAACAAACTCCAGGATTTTCAGGAGCTGATATAGCTAATGTATGTAATGAAGCTGCTTTAATAGCTGCTCGTAAAGATAAAACTCAAGTAGAAAAACAAGATTTCTTAGATGCTATCGATAGAATAGTAGGCGGTCTTGAAAGAAAGAGTAAAATTATTGCTCCTAAAGAAAAGAAAACCATAGCCTATCATGAAGCAGGACATGCCACAGTTAGTTGGATGTTAAAAAATGCTCATCCTTTAATTAAAGTAACTATTATTCCTCGTGGAAAAGCCCTTGGGGCTGCTTGGTATCTACCTGAAGAAAGACAAATTATTAATACTGATCAGATGATGGATGAGATGGCTGCTACTTTAGGGGGGCGTGTAGCTGAAGAGATCGTTAATGGACAGATATCTACTGGAGCTTTAAATGACTTAGAAAAAGTTACAAAACAAGCTTATGCTATGGTTTCTTATTATGGTATGAGTAGTAAAATAGGTAATATTTCATTCTTCAATTCTTCTGGACAAGATGGATATAATTTTCAGAAACCTTATTCTGAAAAAACAGCAGAAATCATGGATACAGAAGTTAGAAAAATGGTAGATCAAGCTCATGCTTCAGCTGAAAAAGTTCTTAAAAATAACATGAAAGGGTTCACTGAATTAGCAGAATTACTATTAGATAAAGAAGTTATATTTAATGAAGATGTTAAACGAATCTTAGGCCCTCGACCTGTAGAAGAAAATGAAGAAATCAAAAAGCTTATTAAAGCTGATGAACCATTACAGGTAAAATTAAAAGAAGTTTAGTATATGAAACAGCTACTTATACGTAGTATTAGTGGATTAGTATTTCTGGCATTAATAGTCAGTGCGATACTAGTCCATCCTATATATTTTCTAATTTTATTTGCATTAATCGTAGGAATATGTATGCATGAATACTTACATATGTCTCTAGGAAATTCTTATACTTTAGAAAAACTATTAGCTATAATATCTGGAGTAAGTCTATTTGTATTATCATTTTATGTTAGTAGCTCTATATTAAAAATAGAATATTTACTTATACCATTAATTCCTTTAATATTAATTTATATATCACTTTTATATAATAAAAATGATAATTATAAAATATATCCTTACTTGATGAATTCTGTATTATACTGTGCCATACCTTTCAGTATGACTACTATAATACTTTTTGATTCGTCTAATGAATATATGCTATTATCTCTATTTATTATTTTGTGGTCATCTGATGTAGGTGCTTATCTTTTTGGAATGGCTTTTGGCCAGAATGGAAAACATAAATTATTCCCTTCTATCTCTCCTAAAAAATCATGGGAGGGTTACTTCGGAAGTTTAATATGTTCTTTACTTGCAGGTTTTCTCCTTTATAAATATGATTTAATAAATATAAGTTTTACTTCTAGTTTGATTATAGCAGTATTAATTAATGTATTTGGAGCTTTAGGAGATTTGGTAGAATCACAATTAAAACGTAATTTTGGGGTTAAAGATAGTGGGAAAATAATGCCTGGCCATGGTGGTTTATTAGATAGATTTGATGGAGCCTTATTATCTTTTCCTATTGCTATCATTTATTTGATTTTAATATAAATTAATTTTACTATGAGAATACATAAAGAAGGAATTACTACTATTTTATTAGTTTTTCTAACTTCAGCAATTATTTCTTTTTTATTGCTGTTTTTTAGCAGTTTTTCTATATGGAGCATAGTAGTTTCATCTATACTATTAATAGTTACTCTTTTTATTATTACATTTTTTAGATTCCCCTACAGATTCACACCTGGCACAGATAAAGTAGTTACTGCTGGTGCTGATGGTAAAATAGTTTTGATACAAGAAATCGAAGAACCAGAATATTTTAAAGATACTAGATTACAAATATCAATTTACATGAATTTCTTTAATATTCATGCTAATTGGTATCCTATTACTGGGAAAATCACATATTTCAAATATCATCCTGGTGCTTATTTTATGGCTTTTCATCCTAAAGCTTCTGTCTTAAATGAAAGAACTTCTATCATTATAGAGAATAAAGATAAACAAGAAGTACTTTGCAGACAAATAGCTGGAAAATTTGCTAAAAGAATAATTTCATATACAGAAGAAGGTCAATATGTAAAAGCAGGAGATGATATAGGATTTATCAAATTCGGTTCACGTTGTGATGTTTTTTTACCTCTAGGTTCTAAAGTTTTAGTAAAACTAGGAGACAATGTAAAAGGTTCCGAATCTATTTTAGCTAGATTAGTTTAATAATAAATCATATAATATACATTAAGCTAATTTAGTACTAAATACTAAATTAGCTTTTTTTTGAATCATAAATAAACTTAATTATAATGAAACAATATATCGAAAATAACAAAGAAAGATTTTTTAAAGAATTATTCGCTCTTCTTAGAATTCCATCTGTAAGTTCTTCTATTAAACACAAACCTGACATGAAAAAATGTGCAGATAAACTTTGTGAATATTTATTAGCAGCTGGGGCTGATACCGCGAAAGTATATCCTACTGACGGACATCCTGTAGTTTTCGGTGAAAAAATAATAGACAAAAGTAGACCTACTATTTTAATATATGGTCATTATGATGTACAGCCTGAAGATCCTATCGAATTATGGACTTCTGATCCTTATGAACCAGAAATTAGAGATGGAGCTATTTATGCTCGTGGTGCTAATGATGATAAGGGGCAAACATTTATGCACATTAAAGCTTTTGAGTTCATTAATAAACAAAAGTTATTACGACACAATGTTAAATTCATTTTCGAAGGTGAAGAAGAAATAGGTTCTCCTTCCTTAGCTAAATGGACTGAACAAAATAAAGATCTCCTTAGCTGTGATATAATATTAGTATCTGATACTACTATGCTAGATGAAAAAGTTCCTTCTATAAACTGTGGTATGAGAGGTCTTACCTATATGGAATTAGAAGTGACTGGTCCTAACAAAGACTTACATTCTGGACATTATGGAGGTTCAATCTATAATCCTATTAATGCTTTATGTGATATCATTCATGAATTAATAGATAAAGATGGCCATATAAAAATACAAGGATTCTACGATGATGTATTAGAATTATCTAAAGAAGACAGAGATCTATTGGCGAAAGCCCCATTTGATCAAAAAGAATTTAATAATTTCCTAGATATTAACGATATCAAAGGTGAAAAAGGATATTCTACTCAAGAAAGAATAGGTATTAGACCTTGTCTAGATGTTATGGGTATATGGGGTGGTTATACTCAAGAAGGTGCTAAAACAGTGCTCCCTTCTAAGGCTCACGCTAAGATTTCTATGAGATTAGTTCCTAATCAAAAATGTGATAAAATTGCAGATTTATTCGAAAAACATATTAAGAATATTGCTCCGAAAGAAGTGAAAGTAAAAATCATTAGAAAACACGGAGGTAATGGATTCTTAATTCCCATATCTTCTCCTGCTTATAAGGCTGCATCTAAAGCTATTAGTGAAGTTTATGGCATAGATCCTGTTCCATCTCGTGGTGGTGGTTCTATTCCTATTTTAGCTGATATGCAAGAAATTTTACATGCAGATCCATTGTTAATGGGTTTTGGCCTTGAAAGAGATACTATTCATTCACCTAACGAAAGCTATTTACTTTCTCAGTTCTTCCGTGGTATGGAATCTATTGCGAAATTTTACCAATATTTCGAATAAATAATAAATATTAACATACAAAACCTAAACTTCCAAATAATGACCTACGATACATTATACGAACAAATCAAAATTAAAAAAACATGCCTATGCGTAGGACTTGATACTGATTTATCTAAGATTCCTGTTCATATAGCAGCTATGCCTCATCCTATATTTGAATTTAACCGCCGTATAATAGAGGCTACTGCTCCATATTGTGTAGCATATAAACTCAATACTGCTTTTTACGAAGCTGAAGGTGTAGAAGGCTGGGAAGATTTAGAAAAAACAGTAAAATATATTAAGGAAAAATATCCGGAAATTTTTATTATCGCTGATGCAAAAAGAGGTGATATAGGCAATACTGCTGTCCAATACGCTAAGGCTTTCTTTACAAAAATGGATTTCGATGCAGTTACACTTTCTCCGTATATGGGATTTGATACTATAAAACCCTTTTTAAAATATAAAGATAAATGGGTAATAATTTTAGCACTGACGTCCAATAAGTCCGCTGATCAATTTGAGACACTTCAGACAATAATAGGTAATGCGGGTTCTTCTGCTAATGCTTTAGCCAGACATCATGTTCCTTTATATGAAAAAGTTATTCGTGAATCTATAAATTCTACTGAAGAATATTTAAACATAGACGGCACAGATCCTTTAGATACTTCGATGAATCACATAATGTTCGTAGTAGGTGCGACTAAACAAGAAAAACTTTCAGAAATAAGAAAATATTGCCCTAATCATTTCTTACTAGTTCCTGGAGTAGGAGCTCAAGGTGGATCATTAGATTCAGTACTAAAATATGGTAGGAATTCTAAAGTAGGATTGTTAATTAACTCTTCACGTGGAATAATTTACGCTTCTACTGGAAAAGATTTCACAGAAAAGGCTGCCGAAGCAGCCTCTAAATTTCGTATGTAATTAAATTTCAGTGTAATTAATCCTTAGAGAGTTTACCAGTGAAATTCTCAGCTTTTTTAACAGCATATTTAAGATCTATCGTAAATTGTTTACGATCAGTACTTGGTGCTTCGTACATAGCATCTAGCATAATAGCTTCACAAATAGAACGAAGTCCTCTAGCACCTAATTTATATTCAATAGCAGTATCTACTATAAACTCTAATACTTCTTCTTTTATGAATAATTTAATTCCATCAAGCTGAAATATTTTTTTATACTGTTTAATTAAAGCATTCTTAGGTTCAGTAAGTATTCTTCTTAAAGCTACCTTATCTAATGGATTAAGATAAGTAATAATAGGTACCCTACCTATAATTTCGGGAATAAGACCATAAGAACGAAGATCTTGTGGAGCTATATATCTTAATAGATTATCTTTATCAAGATTTTCTATTTTCTTTTGAGAACCATATCCTACTACTTGAGTATTTAATCTATTAGCTATTCTTTTTTCGATACCTTCGAAAGCTCCTCCACAGATAAATAAGATATTCTTAGTATCTACAGCTATCATCTTTTGTTCAGGATGTTTACGACCGCCCTGTGGTGGTACATTCACTATACTACCTTCTAAAAGCTTAAGCATAGCTTGCTGAACACCTTCCCCAGAAACATCTCTAGTAATAGAAGGATTATCACTCTTACGAGCTATCTTATCTATTTCATCGATAAATACTATACCTTTCTGAGCTTTTTCTACATCATAGTCAGCCACTTGTAATAAACGAGTCAATATATTTTCGACATCCTCTCCTACATAACCTGCTTCAGTTAATACTGTCGCATCTACTATAGCGAAGGGTACATTTAACATTCTAGCTATAGTTTTAGCTAATAATGTTTTACCTGTACCTGTACGACCTACTAATAAAACGTTAGATTTTTCTAACTCTAAATCAGCATTAGATTTAGATATATTATTTATCCTTTTATAATGATTATAAACAGCCACTGCTAAAAACTTTTTAGCATCATCTTGACCGATAACGAAATCATCTAAAAAGGCTGTGATTTCTTTAGGCTTTAATAATAACTCTTCTGTAGCTGTGGGTTTGTTCTTTTTTTTAGATTTTAGACCATATTCTTCCATTATAGGAACCATATAATCGCTAATAGTCATAGCACATTCCATACATATATAACCACCATTAGTGTTTTGAATTCTCTCATGTTCTGGAACTACTCTACCACAAAAACAACAATTCTCTTTTTCTGACTCTTTAATCATGTTTGTTAGATGTTAAAATATTATCACACATACCATAATTTAAAGCTTCCTTAGCAGTCATCCAATAATCTCTATCAGCATCTTTTATAATCTTCTTCTCTACTTGACCAGTATGTTGTGAAATTATCTGATATAATTCAGTCTTTAATGTCTTAATTTCTTTAGCAGCTATCTCTATATCTGATGCTTGTCCCTGTGCTCCCCCTAAAGGCTGATGAATTAATACTCTTGAATGAGGAAGTATAGAACGTTTCCCATGTTCTCCTGCACAAAATAGTACAGCAGCCATAGAAGCAGCCATTCCAGTACAAATAGTAGCTACTTCAGGAGCTACTAACTGCATAGTATCATAAATACCTAAACCGGCATAAACCTCTCCACCAGGAGAATTAACATATAACTGAATATCAGATTTAGAATCTGTGGATTCAAGAAAAAGTAACTGAGCTTGAATAATATTAGCTACATCACTGTCGATCGGAACTCCTAAAAATATGATTCTATCCATCATTAATCTAGAAAAAACATCCATAGATGCGACATTTAATTGTCTCTCTTCTATAATAGTAGGATTAATATAAGCTGCACTTACTTTTGAATATTTATCTAGGACAGTAGAACTGATTCCTAAATGACCATTTGCATATTTTTCAAATTCTGATTTCATATTCTATGTTATTTTGCTTAATTACTTAAACTTTATTGTTTATTTTCTTCTTGATTCATTTTTTGTAGTTTATCTGAAGTTATTTTTTCTTCAGTAATAGTAGCTACAGATTTCACATAATTTATTACTAAATCTTGTTCTACTTTTTCAAAAATACGACGACTTTCTTTTTCATTTTTGATAATAGTATTAGCAAAATTGGTTAATTGTTCTTCTGGAACATCTTGTAAACCATACATATTAAACTGATATTTAGCAAATAATTTAGCTTGTTCCATAACAGCCTCATTGGTTACTTGTAGTTTTTGTTCTTTCATTATATACTGAGAAATAGTCTGCCAACGGAAATCTTTTAAGAATAAATCCATATCTTTTTCTACTTGTTCTTCAGTAAATTTACCTTCATTAACAGTTATTAACCACCTCTTCATAAAATCTCTTGATATTTGTATATCGGTTTTCTTCAAAAGATAATCTCTAGTATCTAGCGTAAATCTATAATCCACTTCTTGTTCTAATTCTTTTTCGATTCTTTCTACAAGTTTAGTTTCGAATTCTTGTGCATTATGAACCTGATCTTCCCCGAATACTTGGTTATAGAAAGTTTTACCCATCTTAGCATCTACATAAGTTTTACACTCTGTAATAGTCATAATCCAATTAGGATCCATAGCAGCCAATTCTTCTTTTTTCATTTTTAACATAGCAGCACGATCTGTTTCATTTGGAAACATTTCGTTTACATTAATTTTTAATGTATCACCTGCTTTTTTACCTATGAACTCAGCTTTCTTATCGACAGCAATACCTTTCATAGCTACATATGATTCTTTTATACTGGTTTCACCTTGTACGAAAGTAGATAACATGAACCCATCTTCTTTAACATCGTCACATTTTTCTAATGTACCGTATTGTTTCTCAAGATTAGCTTTATATTCATTTTTGATTTTGGCTGTAACAGTAGGTTTGTAACGAATTAATTTATCTTCTTTAGTAATCTTAATTTCTACTTTAGGAGCAAAACCTAATTCGAACTGGAAAGTAAAAGTTTCTGGATTCATCCAGTCATTTTTATCTTCTGTTTCGATAGGAAGAGGTTCACCAATTATAGAAAGTTTTTTATCAGTGATATGTTGGTTAATTCCTTCTTGGATTAACTCATTAATAGTATCAGCTAATGCATTACGGCCATGTATTTTTTCGATTAAAGATATAGGAGCCATACCTTTTCTAAACCCTTTTAGTTCAGCTTCTTTACGAAATTTATTTAAGGCTTTTTTCTTTTTTTCGGTGTAATCTTCTTTACCGATTATTAATTCGACCTTACTAGTTAGGCCATCGTTACTTAATTCTTTTATTTTCATATTATATAATTATATTTCGTATTAATAATCCAATGTATTGGACAGCAAATGTATTGGGCAGCAAAAGTACATAAAAAATTTGTAGAACAGAAAAAAGTTTCTAAATTTGCAATCCAAATAAATGCGGGCGTGTTGAAATTGGTAGACAAGCTAGACTTAGGATCTAGTGCCTCACGGCGTAAGAGTTCGAGTCTCTTCGCCCGCACATAATAAAAAAGACAAACATTAAGTTTGTCTTTTTTATTTAATGTCTAACATTATCTGATATAACCTACCAAATTATTAATTAAAGGGACTTGTCCTTCTGGTAATTTTAATAATTTAATAATTTCAGATTTATTCATAGTCATTCGTGTCACATTACCTATATTTATAGAAGAACAAAATAAAGCAATGTTTTCTGTAACTATACCAGCATCTAAAGCTGCTACTTGTTCTATGGAAAGAGATTTTGAATTAATTTTCGTATAATCAGATACTATTAATATCCCTAGTGGTGCAGAAATAGACTGAGAACCATATAGTAATTCGCGATTATCCCCTTCTATTACTAATAATAATAAATGTTCATCATTATTATATTTATAGACTCCATCTTTATTAAAAACATATACTGTTATTTCTTGGACATTATGAGAAGAAGGAGCAGCTATTCTTTTTTTATTTTTACCTACTTTACCATTAGCAGCCCATAAAATATCAGCTAAGTCTTTTGTACCTATTTCTTCATCTCTGAAGTCTCTAAAACTTTCCCTCATAGAAATAGATTCCATAACATTATAGCCTTCAGTAATATCTATAATATCTAGTTTAATAGTTTTCTTTATCATAATTTATTGTATTTTTATTAAGGATCAAATTTTATGAGTTAGTATTATTTTAAATGTATTTTGTAATAATATAAATACTTGCTTATCATCATTCAATTCGATAATATCAGGTACTAATTTCATTTTTATCCAAAAAATAGATCCTATTCCTTCTTTAGATATTCCATCAAATTCACTTTTTGGAATTTTATGCATAATTAACTTTACCATAGCAATACCAAATCCCATAGTAGTAATATCATCCACACTTTCATATAAATTTCTATTTAATATCCTTTTTAAGCGATTCTCGGAAATACCTACTCCAGTATCCTTTACATAAGCATAAAAATATCCTTTAGTACAATATACTCCCACATGTATTTCTCCTTCATTCGTATATTTACAAGCATTTAATAGTACATTATTCAAACAAAGTTTTACTCTCTCTACATCTGTAGTTAAAAAGAGGTTATCATAGATTTGATCATATATTATTCGGATTTTATTATCATTCTTTTTACCCATATAAACAAGATATTTATTAGCCCAACTAAAACTAGTTTTTACTAATTCATTTATATCTACTCTTAAAAGATTATTTTTCTGAGATCCCACACACATTTTAGATAATTGAATTACATTTAAAAACATATTCAATATTTGACTTGAATTTTCCTCTAATTTTATAGCTAACTCTTTATATTTAGCAATAGGCATTTGATGAGTGATAGATTTACCAATAATTCTAATATTATTTACTGGAATCATTATTTCTTCACCTATATTAGTTATAAAATCAGTTTTTATTAATTCACTATTCTTAAATTCTTCAGTAGTAAGTATTAATTCAGTAATATTAGTATAGAGAGAAATTTTATATTCTTTTTTAGAATGATAAAAAGTATAATCTTTTTTATCATAATAGAAACTATTATGTTTATTAAATAAAAAGTTTTCATTTTTAACTTTTTCACAATCAGCTAAATTTGATATTTTATAAGCATTATTTTTAAAATATGTAATATTTTTATTGGATACTATTTCGATTAGAACTCCATGGGGAAAAGAGTTTAAGACATTTTTTAAAGTATCATTATATAACTTTCTAGTTTTAAAAGACTTATTAATACGTTTAAGAAAATACATTAAGATTATTACTAAAATAAAAGATAATATACATAATATAAAAAGGTCAATATGTATTCCAATAAGGATACGAGACTGAGGCTGTCCACTCCATTTATTCCAGACTTCATCTATAAAACCTTCGTTTAACATTTCCAGTAGTGTACTATCAAATTGTTTTACAGATATTAAATTTTGTCCTTGAGAAATACCATAATGTAACCGAGTCATTTCACCCATCTCAAAAAATTCATATCCTATACCGACATTATATAAATTCATATAATACATCAAACTAGGAACTGATGAAACTATAGCATCTACTTTATGTTCATCTAACATTTTTAATGCCTCAATAAAAGACAAACATTCTATAGTATTTTCTTTCTTTATATGGCAAAGATCATATGGGATATTTTGTTTATTAAAAGTCCTGAGAAAAACCACTTTTGTATTTGCTAAATCTTCTACTTTATTAATATTAGAAAATCTACGCGTAAAAAATCCATAATAATGGGGGATAGTATATTGGGAATTAATAAATACTTCGGGACTATTCACATGCCATTGTTTCATAAAATTAGCAGTAACAAGCAAATCTATCCTACCAGCTTCTATTTCTTTTTTAAAGCTATCAAAATCTCCTATTAAATCAGAATATGCTAGACCATTCCGTCTTAAAACTTCATGAATAATATCTGGATTTACACCCACTACTTCTCCATTTTTATTATTTAAAGCAAAAGGTACAGAACCAAAAAAGTAGAGATGAACAGTATCTTTTATGATACTATCATTATCTATAACTTTATAAATATTATTAGCTTCATTATTAGCTTTAATAGTGCTAGAATAAACAAAACTTATAATAAATAAAAGAAGGAATAATATTTTAGAACTAATTTTATTCATGATATAACTCCTTTAAAGCTGATTTCAACTTGGGCCCCTTATATTCTTTTCGATGAGAAAATTCATCTATTTCATACCATAGACCATCCCATCTAGTATTCAATAATGCCTTAATTCTATCTTCATCATAGCTATCATTATATGGGGTTTTTTCATAAGAAGATAAATCGGTCCAAAAAAGAGAGCCTTCACCTAATACTGAATAAACGCCTATTTTACCATGTGATAAATTTTTAATAGCTATATTAAGATACATTCCTAATCCATAACCTTTACTGAAAGTACTAATTTTTTCAAATCTCTCAAATATTTTAATCTGATCTTTAGGCTCTATCCCTATACCTGTATCTTTTACATAAGCTATTATTTTATTTTCATAAAATAATACTCCTAATTCTATTGTTCCAGATTTAGTAAATTTATAAGCATTGCTCAACGTATTTTCTAATTTTAAACAGAACAATTCTTTATAAACTATGGCATATAATTTATCGTGAGGTAAATTCACTACCAACTCTATATTTTTTTTATAATTAGAATATGTTTTAAACGATTCTACCACCTTTTTACTAAGTTCTATTAAATCACATTTTTCTTTTTCTTTTAAATATGTACCTGTTTCTAATTGTGAAAGAACAAGTATTTCTCTAGTAATAGTATATAGTTCTTGACTACTATTATTAATTTTTTGTATATATTTTAAGCGATAACTTTTATTAGTTTCCACTGACAACATATTACTAAACCCCAAAATAGAATTTAGTGGTGTTCGTAATTCATGACTCATATTTCCAAAAAAAACATTTACTTCGTAATTACTTTTCTTGGCTTGAGTTATAGCATCTAGATAAGGTTTTATATCTTTAAAAATTACTATTACACTTTTTTTTCCTAAATAATTAATTGGATATGAATGAATAATATGATGAGAATGATATCCTATAGAGAGAACAGTATTAGAAATCATCTGTCGATGCTGACCATCTTTTTCTGTTTTAGATACCATTTTAGAATAATCATATTCTTTAGCTATAGGATCAATTTCGGAATTAGCCTCTTTAGTTCTTAAAAAAAGACCTAAGATATCCATTATAGCTTTATTATATATAATTAAGTGATGCCCTTTCGAAATAAATATAGGAACAGGCATAGTTTCTATAATTTTATTAAATAATTCACTTTCATAAATTACTTTTTTATTAGAAATATAATTATTAATTATACTGATAATTAGACCTATAATTAAGATTCCAAAACATATCAATAAAATATTCATTATAAAATTAATCAAGCCAGTATTTACTGTTGAATATTTGACTAAATCATTATCTGTTAAATAAATAGTATATGTTAGAAAATTAATCATTAGATAATTTTAGGTTTTAAATTATAAATAATTCATCCTAATTCAATTATCAACAATATAGTAATTTTTTTACAAAATTTTCTATAAATAAAATAAGGACCCTCTAAGAGGGCCCTTATACTTAATATATCAAGATTATTATTTAAATCATTTTTTTAATAGCTTTCGCTAAACGTTTAATACCTTCATCCATCTGTTCGTCAGAAACATAAGAGAAATTTAAACGAAGAGTATTCTGACCAGTACCATCACAGAAAAATACTTCACCGATTACAAATGCTACATTTTCTTTTATAGCATAATCGAATAATTTAGTAGCATCCATACCTTCTGGAAGAGTTACAAATAAGAATAGACCACCTGATGGACGAGTCCAAGTAACACCTTTAGGCATATATTTACTTAAACACTCATGCATAAGATCTCTTTTATGACGATATAACACGATGGTTTTTTTAAGATTCTTCTCGAAATAACCTTTTTCCATATAACGAGCTGCTATTTCCTGATTAAAGGTAGCAGTACAGAGATCACTAGCTTGTTTAGCTGTATTAATATGATCTATTACTTCTACCGGTCCTAAAGCCCAGCCAATACGGAATCCAGGACAGAAAGTCTTAGAAAATGTTCCTAACAATATTACTCTTTCAGGATCCATTGAATAAAGTGTAGGGAACTCTTCCCCTTCGAAACGAATATCTTTATAAGGACTATCTTCTATGATATATAAATCATATTTTCTAGCTACTTCTATAATTTCTTTCCTCTCTTCCATATCCATAGTAACACCTGTTGGGTTTTGGAAATCAGGAATAGCATAAATGAATTTAGGTTTTTTACCAACAGCTATTAATGAAGATATTACTACATCTGCTTCTTCATCTTTTTTAATACCTATAGGCTGTGCACGATATGCATTGAAAGACTGAAGAGCACCTAAATAAGAAGGTAAACCACAAAGAATAGTATCACCAGGATTGATAAATATCTTAGTAACTAAATCAATAGCTTGCTGAGAAGCTGTAGTAATAATAAGATTATCTTCAGTACATTTCATTCCTTTAGCTTGATATCTCTTAATAATTTGAGTTTTAAGCGCAGGAACACCATCAGTAGCACCATACTGTAATATTTTTTCAGGTTTTTCGTCTAGTAATTCTGCTGTAACTTCTTTTAATTCTTCTACTGGGAAAGTAGCAGTGTTAGGAAACCCTCCACCAAAAGAAATGATTTCTGGTTTATTTGCTATCTTAAGTAATTCTCTGATAGCTGATTTCTTCATACCTTTAGCATTATCTGAAAGGTAATTTTTAATATCTATTGCCATATTAATTTTATTTAAAATACTTTTTTATTAGTTGAATTTTGTTATTAATTTTCGTGATTAAATTTACTTTTTTATCTCTATTTATTCGGTTACCAAAGATACCATTATTAAAAATAATAAACAAATATTGCAAAATATGATTATATTAGCATAATATAAGAAATAATATACATGGGAATAGTAAGAATTACTAAAGAATTTCGTTTCGAAGGAGCCCATTCTCTAAAGGGTTATGATGGCAAATGTAAACACATCCATGGACACTCATATATACTTTATGTAACTGTAATAGGGTCTCCTAATAATGATATAAATTCTCCTAAAAACGGAATGCTTATAGATTTTTCAGTTTTGAAAAAAATAGTAAATGAAGAAATAGTAGATAAATTTGATCATGCCTTAGTTTTAAGAAAGGATTCTGCTTTAATTAAGGAATTAACTGAGGCTTATTCTAATGTTATTACTGTAGAATTCCAACCTACTTGTGAAAATCTTATTTCTTATTTCGCCACTCTATTACCAAAAAGATTGCCGTTAGGCATAAAACTTTTTTCCATGAAACTTCATGAAACTGCTACTTCTTTCGTAGAATGGTATGCAGTAGATAACTAATAAACTTCTTAAAACAAGCTTCATATAAGAAATTCTATGAATAAATTAATACTTATAGATGGTCATGCATTAATTTTCAGGACCTACTATGCTTTTATAAAACGCCCAATGATAAATTCTAAGGGCGAAGATACTTCTATATTTTTTGGGTTCATGAAATATTTACTAGAACTTATAAAAAGAGAACATCCTACCCATATCGCTGTAGCTTTCGATCCCCCTTGTAAAACGTTTAGACATAAAATTTACCCAGAATATAAAGGGAATAGAAATACCACTCCTGAATTAGTAAAAGCTGCTCTAGACCCCTTAGTAGAATTAGTAGAAGCATTAAATATCAAAACTTTAATGGTCCCAGGTTATGAAGCTGATGATGTTATCGGAGCATATACTAATAAAATAGGCTCATCTAATACCAATGTATATATGGTAACTCCTGATAAAGATTATGGTCAGTTAATTACTGATCATGTTTTTCAAGTAAAACCAGGAAGAGCTTCTAAACCAGATGAAATAGTCGACAAAAAAACTATATGTGAAAAATTTAATATTCAAGATCCTAAACAAATAATAGACATCTTGGCTATTTGGGGTGACGCTGCCGATAATATTTTCGGTGTGAAAGGGATAGGAGAAGTAGGTGCTAAAAAATTGGTAGGAGAATATGGTAATCTTGAAAATATCATAGCTAATAAAGATAAACTTTCAGAAAAACAAAGAACTGCTTTCATCAATGATGAAGAACAAGTTAAACAAAGCAAATTTTTAGTAACAATTAAAACTGATATTGATAATTTATTAGAATTAAAAGATTTTAAATTAAATCTCACTAACAATTCTAAAATTAGAAATTTATTTAATAAATATGAACTAAAATCATTGTTTAATCTTCTGCCTAGCACTTTAGAAACTGAAGAATACACAGAAAATCTTGATGGCTCTAACACGGCTTCTACCCCTCCTATTAGAAAAATTATTCAATATACAGAAACTGACTTAGAAAATGTAAAAAAAGCTGCTAAGGATACGTCTATAATAGCTATTCATATAGAAAAAGATTGTTTATACTTAGCTGCTTCTGATAAAGTTTGTAAACTCACTAATTGGGAAAAAGCTAGAGATATATTCGAAGACAAAACCATCAGTAAAACTGGATATAAACTTAAAAAATATATAAATATTCTTCGCGACTACGGAATTCTTCTCAACGGTCATTTGGCAGATATCGAACTTATTCATTATCTGATAAATCCTGAAATGACTCATAAGGCGGATATTCTAGCTGCTTCATTCTTAAATATGCAAATTCAGCCACATAAGAAAAATGATGTTGATAAAATAAATCCTGAAATGGATCTTTTTTCTTCATTGTCGACAGATGAAAATACAAATTCATCTATAAACGAAGCAGAACTCGATGACTCTATGATTATTGCGACGACTGCCGCATATATTCCTATTTATTTAGCTCTTGAAAAGAATTATGAAAGTGATCCTGATCTAAAAAGTTTATATAATAGCATAGAAATGCCGCTGATAAAGGTGTTAGCTGACATGGAGTATGAGGGTTGTAGAATCGATACTCACATATTAAAAGAACTTGGAAATAATTTAGTTAAGAAATTAGCCGAATTAGAAAAAACCATTCGTCAGAAAGCTGAAGAACCTACTTTAAATATTTCATCTCCTAAGCAGCTTGGTATTATCCTATTTGAGAAATTAAATTTAGATCCTAAATCTAAGAAAAATAAGAATGGTAATTTTTCTACAGATGAAGAAACTTTAAGTAAAATAATAGACAAAGATCCAATCGTAGAAAATATATTGAATTTTAGAAAAATTAAGAAATTATTAGGAACATATATAGAACCACTTCCTCTTCTTATCCATCCTAATACCGGTAATATTCATACTACATTTAACCAGTCTTTGACTGCTACTGGTAGATTAAGTTCTTCTAATCCAAATCTTCAGAATATTCCTATTCGCACAGACATTGGTAAGGAAATTAGAAAAGCTTTCGTGTCTAGATATAAAAATGGGTCTATTATCTCTGCCGATTATTCCCAAATAGAATTAAGAATAATGGCTTCTCTAAGTGGTGATAAAGATATGATAGAAGCCTTTACTGAAGGAAAAGATATTCATTCTACTACTGCTGCTAAGATTTTTAATGAAGATTTAAAAGATGTAACTTCTGACCAAAGAAGAAAAGCTAAAACTGCTAATTTTGGTATTATTTATGGTATTTCGGCTTTTGGTCTTTCTCAAAGATTAAGAATACCTAGAAAAGAGGCCAAAGAACTCATAGATGAATATTTTGCTAAATATCCTAAAATCGTAGAGTTCACAGAAAATGCTAAAGCATTAGCTAGAGAAAAAGGCTATGCAGAAACTATTTTCCATAGAAAAAGATATTTACCTAACATTCTTTCAAGAAATCATGTGGTTAAATCTTTAGCTGAAAGAAATGCTGTAAATGCACCTATCCAAGGATCTGCTGCTGATTTAATAAAATTAGCTATGATTCATATTTATAAGAAAATGAAAGCTTTACAGCTTAAAAGTATTATGATTCTGCAAGTACATGATGAGTTAATTTTCGACGTAGTACCTGAAGAAAAAGATTTAATGCTAAAACTAGTAAAAGATGAAATGGAAAATGTTTATAGAATAAATGTTCCCTTGACAGTCGAATGTTCAGCTGGAGAAAATTGGCTTGAGGCACATTAATTGAATACCTATATTTAACAAGCTATATAATATATGAAAAATTATAGAAATTTTACAGATAATGAATTAGTAACTAAAGCTCTGGGGAAAGATGAAGATGCTTATGCGACACTTGTCAATAGATACCAAGAAAGTATTATTAAGTTCGTATCCCATTTTATTTATACACCTCAAGATGCAGAAGACATAGCTATTACTAGTTTATATAGAGCATACATATATTTAGATAGATTTAATCCTAAATTCAAATTCTCTACATGGCTATTTAGTATTGCTAGAAATACTGCTATAGATCAATATAGAAAGAAAATTAACGCTTCTTCATTATTTATTGGAGAGAATGCTCAAGGTATGGATTTCATAGAAGATCCTGTAGGCTCTCCTGAAGATAATCTAATAGGTGAACAATTAATGAGTCATATTATGGATCAAATAGAAGAATTGGGTGATAATTATAGAGATATAGCTAAACTTAGATTTATTCAAGACTTAGCTTACGAAGAAATAGCACAAGAATTAAACCTCAGTCTTTCTACTGTTAAAACCAGAATTCATCGTGCTAGAAAAATTTTATTAGAAAATATTAAGAGATAAAAATCATGAATAAAGAACTGATATACAAATATTTCCCAGATTTAACTACTAAACAGAAAGGACAGATTGATGCACTTTTACCTTTATATCAAGACTGGAATTCTAAGATAAATGTTATTTCTAGGAAAGATATAGATCAATTATATTTACATCATGTTCTTCATTCTCTTGCTATTGCCAAAGCTATCACTTGGTCATCTGGCTCTAAAATATTAGACGTAGGAACTGGAGGTGGATTTCCTGGAATTCCTCTTGCTATTTTATACCCTGATTGTGATTTTATGCTTTGTGATTCAGTAAAAAAGAAACTGAAAGTAGCACAAGAAATAGCTAATAGTATAGGTTTAACGAATATTAAAACATGTTGGGGTAGAGCTGAAGATGCCAACATTAAATATGATTATATCGTTTCACGTGCTGTGAGTGATTTAAGGAATTTTCTTCCTTGGGTAGCAGGAGATTGGCGAAAATTTCTTATTTATCTAAAAGGTGGTAATATAGAAGAAGAAATTTGCACTGCGATTAAACAAAATAAAATAAATATTAATAAGGTTAAGATTAAAGACATAAGTGATTTTTTCGATGAAGACTATTTTGTTGAAAAAAAAGTAATTTTCATCCAAAGTTAATTTGGTATTACGAACAAAAACATTACCTTTGCACTCCAAATAAAAGATAATATAAAAAATATAAGATATGAAACGTACATTTCAACCATCGCAACGTAAACGTCGCAACAAACATGGATTTCGCGAACGCATGTCCACTCCTAACGGTCGTCGTGTTTTATCATCTCGTCGTCGTCATGGTCGTAAAAAACTTTCAGTATCTACTGAGGATCTTTATTAAAAGGTCTTTAAGTATCGCGTTAGGCTTATTCGCAATGCGAATCGGCCTTTTGTTTTATATAGTCGTTTTTACTACTTTTGAATTATGAAACTGTCTAAACAGCCAATAAGTATAACTATCCTTGAAATAGTTATCTTAATAGTAGTAATCTATTTAATTAGTTTGCTAACTCTTAAAATTATTACTAGACATAATAAAGAATATGTACTTCCTGATTTAACATTACATAGTGTATCTGAAGCTCAAAAAATATCTGAGCCTCTAGGGTTAGTATTAAATGTTACAGATTCCATTTATCTTAAAAGAATGCCTCGTGGAATGATTTCTCGACAAAATCCCGTAGCCGGTAGTAAAGTTAAAAAAGGTAGAAGAATATTATTAACTATTAATTCTATAAAGCCTAAATTATCTACAGTCCCTTCTTTAATAGGTTTTTCATTAAGACAAGCTAGAACAGAACTTCTTTCCAACGGATTAAATGTAGGAAAGCTAGAATATGTAAAAGATATGGCTACTAATACTGTCTTAAACCAAAAATATGATGGTAAAGATGTATCAGAAGGCGTTCAAATAGAAAGCGAATCTAAAATAGACCTTGTATTAGGTAACAATGGCTCTATTCAAACATATATTCCTAAAGTATTAGGCTATAATATTTTTACAGCTAAAAATATTATTATAGATAATTCACTGAATCTTCATAATTTATATTATGATACGACAGTAAAAACATATCAAGATTCTTTAGCAGCTGTAATATACTGTCAATTCCCTTCTCCATCTGATTCTATCAGTTATAATTTAGGTCAAAATATAGATCTTTATCTTACTATGGATAAAACTAAAATTCCTGTACCCGAGATAGAAAAAGAAAATAATACCGAAAAATAAGTTTCTAAAAATAAAGGCCAAATAATAATGCCAAATATTGACAAATTTGAACACTTTCGTCTAGTAGTAGACAAAGGACAATCTGCTACAAGAATAGATAAATTTATATCTACCCACTTAGAACATACATCTAGAAATAGAATTCAACAAGCTATAGATGCTAAATATGTAGAAATTAATGGACAAATAGTTAAAGCTAACTGTAAAGTTAAACCTCTAGATATTATTACTATTAATCTTCCATATGAAAGACATGAATTTAGCATAGTTCCTCAAGATATCCCTTTAGATATTCGTTATGAAGATAATGATGTATTAGTAGTTTATAAACCCGCAGGCATGGTAGTACATCCAGGTGCTGGAAATTTCGATGGTACTCTTATTAATGCTTTAGCATTTTATCTTCATTTAAATCCCGTATCCACTAAAATAGAAGATGGCCAAAAATCTGTAAGCGAAGAAGATCAAAGAATGGGAGTACTAGTTCATCGTATAGATAAAGATACTTCTGGGCTTCTTCTAGTAGCTAAAAATGAAAATGCTCAACTGAAACTAGCTAAACAATTTTTTGATCATAGTATAAATAGAAAGTATGTAGCCATAGTTTGGGGTGATTTAGAAAATGACGAAGGTATTATAGAAGGTAACATCGGCAGAGACCCTAACGACCGCTTAAAATTCAAAGTATTTGCAGACGGTTCAGAAGGCAAAACAGCCGTTACACATTATAAAGTATTAAAACGATTTGGATATGTCACTCTGGTAGAATGTATATTAGAAACGGGACGAACTCATCAGATACGTGTACATATGAATTATATAGGTCATCCCATATTTAATGACGAAAAATATGGTGGAGACCGCATCCGTAAAGGAGCCATCTACACCAAATATAAACAATTCATAAAGAACTGTTTTAAGTTACTTCCTCATCAAGCTCTACATGCTAAAACCTTAGGATTTATTCATCCAGCTACTGGAAAACACATTTTAATAAATAGTAATATTCCTTCTGATATGGTAGCAGTTTTAGATAAATTCGACATTTTCGCCAGAAACTCTAAAGAAATATTAGAGTAATTGGCGTCAGTCTGTTGCTATTTATTTTACATTCCAGGACCATGACCAGGACCATGACCAGGACCATGACCAGGACCATGACCACCTTTTCCACGAGAATTCTTAACATTACTTGTAAAATTCTTGAAAGATCCGAAACGGTAAATGAAACTAATCATAGCATATTGCCCTATAGTATTAGTACTAACATCTTGTACATAATTATCAGTATTCAATCTGTAAATATTATTAGACTGATTTAGTATATCATATATATGAAGACTTAAAGTAGCACTCTTGTGAAATAATTCTTGAGATATTTGAGCATTCCAAATGAAATTATTCTCTGCATAACCTTCATCATAACCACTATAGATTTGATATTTACCATCTGTTTTAAAACTCAAACCGAAAGTAGTAGAAACTTGAACATCAGCACCTAAAGAATTAATCCAAGTAGAATTTTGTTCTTGTTGTTTTAATTCATACCAACCTTTCTGATACGATAATTTAGTATCTAGATTAGTTTCAAACCAGTTATTACGATAAGTAAATCTTACTCTATCCATAACATCTAAAGTAGTAGTCTTTCCACTGATTAAAGCATCTTGAATTCCATCTAAAGTAGTAGCTTCTCCTACTCCTGTATAACTAAGTCCATCTTTTACTCTACTATATGCAAAATTATTTACAGAAAAACCAGTAGAACCAAATGGTACATTTAACATTAATCTACCCATTAAACTATTAGATGATTTCTCTGAATTAATAGGAGAATAATACTGAACACCATCGGAATTAAGCCATGATGCATTAACGATATCATTTTGAGTAAGTTTGTAATTAAACATAGCAAACATAGAAAAGAAAGATTTCATATTAGTATATCTAAACATACCTCTGATATCATGAGAGAATGATGTCTCTAGGCCTGGATTACCTAACTGTATATACAATGGATTAGAATTGTCAGGAACAGGTTGCATTTGACTAACAGAAGGAAGATTAGTATAACCGTTATAATCGAATCTTAATTCTGAATAATTAGAAATATCAAACTGCAAACGGACATTAGGAGCTATATTAAATTTACTATACTCTAAAGTAGTAGTAGTATTAACGCCAGTATTCAATACACTTTTAACTGTAGTAGGTTTAAAAGAAGCACCTAATTGTAATTTAAATTTTTCTTCTTGTTTTACTACATTGATTCTACCTGTCTGTTGAAAGAATGTATTCTTATAATCATTAGAGTAATTAGAATCAAATATTGAATATGAAGAACCATCTGAGTTATATACATCTTTATCAGAAGTATTTTCTGTATAAGCATATTCATACTCAGCACTTAAAAAATAATTTTTCCCTAATGGCTCTGTATATGTTATATTACTTTTAATAAAATGATTATTTACCTTATTAGTATATTTTTGATCTATACTAGTAGAAGAACCTACCCCAGAATAAACATTCGTTTCAGATTCGTTATATCCTGTAATATCATTTTTACTGATAGAATAATCTATACCAGCAGAAAAAGTTCTACCAGCTGTATTGCCTATTTTTTGTTTAAATAAAAACTCACCTTCAGTACTTAATGAATTATTATCTCCTCTACTTTTACTATAACCATCATTTATTTTAGTAGTATCTCCTAAAGATAAAATATCATATGAGGTTATAAATTTAGATGAATCATTAAATTCACCATTTCCATAATTAAACTGTGGTTTAAAATAAATAGATGTTTTATCAGAAATTTTATAATCTATCTCAGCTCCGGCTCTATGACCGTTAGTTATAGAATAAGAATTCCCTTCATTACTTAAAAGCATATTTTTATTATCATTAATAAAAGTAGTCTTATTACTATTTTCTTCTAAAACATTTTCAGATCCACTATATAAATAGTTTGCACCTATTTTAAATTTTCCATCTAAGAATTCGGTATTGGCGTTCAGCCCACCCATCCAAGAAGATGTAATACCTTCAGACTGAGCACCGAACATAGATCGAGTCATTCCACCACCTAGTCCGTTAACACTCCCTCCAGAAGATCTCATTTGCTGCATCATAGAACGAGCCATATCTTTAAAACCTCTATTATTTGTATTATTGGCATTGCCTATAAAAGAAATTTGAGTTTTATCAGTAAAATAGCCACCCATACCAGCAGCTTCATAGCGAAGATCTTGTTTAGTATCATTAGCATTTACACTAGTACTTTCTAAATCTTTACCTATACCACCTGAAGTATTACCAAACCAGCCTCGCATCATACCAGGATTAAGAGATAAATCTATAATAGTTTTTTCCTCTCCATCATCGATACCAGTAAACTGAGCTTGTTTAGATTTTTCTTGTATTACTTTAACTTTATTTACAGCCTTAGCAGGAATATTCTTCAATGCTAACTGAGGATCATCTAAAAAGAAAGTTTTACCATTAATAGTAATTTTCTTAATAGTATTACCATTAGCAGTAATATTTCCTTCACTATCTATTTCTACCCCAGGCAATTTAGAAATTAATGTCTCTAACATATCACTATCCTGAGTCTTATATGAAGAAGCCGTATATTCAATAGTATCTTTTTTTACAATAATAGGATTACCTACTGCTATTACAGATGCTGCTTCTAATTGTTCTACATCAATTTCCATTTTAAAAATTCCTGCAGCATTAACTGCATTTTTTACACTAACCGTACTTTTAAAAGGTTTATAGCCTATTAACTCACATTTTAATGTATAATCACCTACTGGAATATTTTCAATAATTCCATAACCATCTATATCAGTTAAAGAAAATAAAGCATCACTAGTGGTTCCATCTTTAGAAACATATACAGTAGCAAACTGCACAGGTTCTCCCGTTTTTTCATCCAAAAAACGACCAATCAAGACATTAGATTTTAATTTTTTAACATCTTGCATATATTTCATAGCCACAGTTTTATCATTCTGGAACATCTTAAAAAACTCAACTCCAGTAGCATCGTTAGAGCCATTGTTTTGAGCATAAGACATTGAAGATAAACCTAATAGGAAAAATAATATGTTTACAATTAGTATTTGTTTTTTCATATTCAATTCTAAATTATTATTAATTAATATTTTTATTTCTATCCGTTACTGCACATATGATGCCTAAATAGACAAAAGGTTTAATTTATTTTTATTTTTTTTTGTAATTTTTAACTTTATTATGTAAAATCACTATTAAAATAACATCCAATAATAGTAAACATTACATAATAAAGATATAGCCGATTTTACTACAATATTATTTTAAACGATCTGGATGCTGCTTGATAAAATCCTTCCAATTCGTAGAAGAATCGGTATCAGAAAGAGGATTTGATAATTGGTAGAAATGACACATAGCAGCAGCTAAAGCATCAGAAGCATCTAAATATTTAGACTGCATAGTTACATCTAATATTTTAGACAGCATTAAAGCGACCTGTTCCTTAGTAGCTTGACCTCTACCTGTAATAGCCATTTTGATTTTTCTAGGTGCATATTCATAAACTGGTACATCACGCAAGAACGCTGCACAAATAGCAGCACCCTGAGCTCTACCTAATTTTAACATAACTTGAGGATTTTTACCAAAAAAAGGAGATTCAATAGCAAAATCATCAGGATGATACTTGTCTATAATGTTACCTACTTCATGAAGAATAATATTAAGTTTAGAAAAATGATCCTTCTCCTTATTCATTTTAATAACACCCATGTCTACATAATGTGCTGAACGATTATCTATAAGGACAAGTCCATAACCCAATATATTAGTACCTGGGTCTATACCCAATATTAGTCTTTGATTCTTATTCATATAAATTAGTAGCTATACTACATCAATATTTTTATTTTAAGATGTCAAAACCCGTATAAGATCTTAATACTTCAGGAACCTTTATACCATCAGCACATTGATTGTTTTCCATCAATGCAGCCATGATTCTAGGAAGTGCAAGAGAACTACCGTTTAATGTATGAGCTAGATGTTTCTTACCTTTTTCATCATTATATCTTAGTTTCAATCTATTAGATTGGAAAGTTTCAAAATTAGATACTGAAGAAACTTCTAACCATCTCTTCTGAGCTTCAGAATATACTTCGAAATCATAAGTAATAGCAGATGTAAAACTTAAATCACCACCACAAAGACGAAGAATTCTGTAAGGAAGACCTAATGACTGAACTAATCCTTCTACATGAGATACCATTTCATCAAGAGCTTTATAAGAATTATCAGGATGAGATATTCTTACAATTTCCACTTTATCAAACTGATGTAATCTATTAAGACCTCTAACATCTTTACCATAAGAACCAGCTTCACGACGGAAACATGGAGTATATGCTGTAAGTTTTACTGGAAGATCTTTTTCGTCAAGAATAACATTTCTGAAAATGTTAGTAACAGGAACTTCAGCAGTAGGAACCAAATATAAATTATCTACTTGACAGTGATACATTTGGCCTTCTTTATCAGGTAACTGTCCTGTACCAAATCCAGAATTTTCATTAACTAAAATAGGAGGCTGAATTTCCATATAACCTCTTTCTGTATTATAATCTAAAAAATACTGAATTAAAGCACGTTGAAATTTAGCACATCTATTTTTATACACAGGGAAACCTGCACCAGTTAACTTTACACCTAAGTCGAAATCTATTAAATCATATTTAGCAGCTAATTCCCAATGAGGAAGAGCATCTTTTCCTAAATCAGGGATATCACCACATTGTTTAATAACTAGATTATCTTCTTCACCTTTTCCGTTAGGTACTTTTTCATTAGGAATATTAGGAAGTAAAACTAATAACTCATTCTGTTTCTTTTCACTTTCTTGCATATTAGACTCTAAATCTTTAGATTTAATCTTAAGATCTATAACTTCTTTCTTAGCAGCCTGAGCACCATCATTATCACCAGATTTCATCATAGAACCTATCTCACGAGATTTATTCTTCTGAAGAGATAAAATATTATCAAGCTCAGTCTGAAACTGTCTGCGAGTTTTATCTTGTTCTAATATATTGTTTACAATTTCATAAGCATCGAAATTTTTCACTTTCAATTTTTCGATTACGAAATCAGGTTTTTCTCTTAATAAAGCTAATGTTAACATATTTTCATTTTTAATACTTACAAAGTTAATAATTCTATGAATAGTTAGTACTATTATACTCCAAATTTTACAATTAATAGATTATAAAAATTAACCAGAAATATTCAATAAACTTGGATGAAAAACCTGTATAACTGATCCTATAAACATATCAACATAAGATAAGGACATCAGAAAAATCTGATGTCCTTATCTTCATTAATTATTTTATTATTCTTTACTTACTAACTAAATGGTAAGATAGATACAAAAGATTTGTTATTTACCTTCTTTTTGAAAGTAACAACACCATCTTTTAATGCATATAAGGTATGATCTTTACCCATACCTACATTTAAACCAGGATAATGAACAGTACCTCTCTGGCGAACTAAAATATTTCCAGCTTTAGCAGCTTGTCCACCGAATAATTTAACACCTAGTCTCTTACTATGGGATTCACGTCCATTTTTTGAACTACCGACACCTTTTTTATGAGCCATAATCTAAATTAAATTAAGCGATCTCTTCTATGAGAATCTGGGTTAAACACTGGCGATGACCGTTTAGTTTTTGATAACCTTTACGACGTTTCTTCTTAAAAACTAAAACTTTGTCAGCTCTTACATGGTCAATAATCTTGGCCTTTACATTTGCACCTTTAACATAAGGTGTACCTATTTTAACAGAACCTTCATTGTCTGTTAAAAGAACTTTATCGAAATCTCTAGAATCACCTACTTTACCGTCAAGACGGTTAACGAAGATTTTTCTACCTTTTTCGACTTTAAATTGCTGTCCTGCAATATCTACAATTGCGTACATAAATAATTATTTAAAATTATTGGCAGTGAGCGGTTAGAAAAATATCCAACACTTTAACTGAGCTCAGGGACCTTTTTGATAAAATTAGGACTGCAAAAGTAACCAAATAGTTAGATTAAAACAAATATTTTAGTAAATTTGTTTAATATTAAATGAAGTTAATTAGAAATGATTTTTACCAAATTTATAAATGTAATCTTTAACATATAAAAAATATTAATATTTAACATATTATAAATAATTTTTCACCACATTAAAAAGAAAATTAACCGATTTTTGTTTTTTTTAACCACATTTAATATACTTTTAACTAAGTTATATTAATTAAATTTACTCTATATTAATGCCTTATTCATTTACATATACTACTCCTGTCTCAGGGCTTAATTTTTTACCCAGAAAAAAAGAAATTATAAAAATTACAGAATTATTAACAGAAAATAATAATGCTTTATTATTTGATTCTATTAATACTGGAAAAAGATCTATAATAAATCAAGCTTTTTTATCAGTAAAGAAAAAAAATCCAAATAAAACTATTTGTAATATAAATCTCTTTAATATTAGAAATTCTTCTAGTTTCATTAATCTTTTTTTAGATAAAATAATAGAAACTCTAACTGATAATAATTTTAATAAAGACACATTTTTTGAAAAATATATTGACAATTATCAAGGATTAGAATTATTAAAAGCAGTTTTAGAATTACCTGAAAAACTTTCTATAAAAAACAAAATAGAATATATTATATACTTCGAAGAATTTCAGAATTTATTATTTCTAAATGATTTTGAAGATATTATTACTTCTATGGAAAATATATGGTCTAATCACAAAAATACATCTTATATAATTACAGGATCTAGAATAAATGACATGAAATATATTTTCATGCAAAAAAAATATTTATATGGATTTGCCACCTATATTCCTTTGGAAACTATAGAATGCAATGATTTTTCAAATTATATTATTAAAACATTTCTTAGAGCAGGACGTGTAGTAGAAAAACAAGATGCTATTAAAATTTACAATTTCACTCAAGGGCATCCTTACTATTGTCAGCTTTTATCTGATATATGTTTTAATAATACAAAAGGTTATCTTAATAATAACATTATTAACGATAGTATAGAAAAACTAATAGTATTAATGAAACCTCATTTCATAGATTGGATTAATGATTTAACCAATTTTCAAATTAATCTATTAGAAGCCACCAATGATGGAGTGATTAATTTTAGTTACTCTAAAAATATAAAAAAATATGATTTAAGATCATCAGCTAATATAGTTAGATTAAAAGAAGCTTTAATAAAAAAAGAAATTATCACTTTCGATGAAAACAATAAGCCTGTGATTATAAATCCTATTTTTAAATATTGGCTTAAAAATTATTATTTTATTAACAAATGAAAAAATTAGCAGTATTATCAGGCGCTGGAGTAAGTAAAGAAAGTGGTATACAGACTTTCAGGGATCAAGATGGATTATGGGAAAATTATCCTGTAGAAGACGTTGCCTCTATTGATGGATGGTATCGCGATAAAAAATTAGTACTTAAATTCTATAACGATAGAAGAAAAGAAGTTAAAAACACCCATTTCAATAAAGCCCATAAATTAATAGCTGAATTAGAAAAACATTTCGATGTTAATATTATAACTCAGAATATAGATAATTTACATGAACAAGCTGGTTCTACTAAAGTATTACATCTTCATGGAGAGTTAACCAAAGCCCGAAGTGAAGCTGATGAATCGTTAATAAGAGATATTGGCTATAATGATATTCATCTAGGTGATCTGGCAGAAGATGGTCATCAATTAAGACCTCATATAGTTTGGTTTGGAGAAGCAGTTCCTAATATCACTAAAGCTGCTGAAATCATTAATCATGCAGATATACTATTGGTTATTGGTACTTCTTTAGTAGTATATCCAGCAGCTGGATTGGTTCAATATCTTCCTAAGGGAAAACCACTTTATTTAATCGATCCTCAAAAAATGAACATAAACTATTCGAATTACGAACAGATACAAGAAGTAGCCACTAAAGGAATGGAAATTTTTACCAAACAAATATTATAAAAAGTGTAATAAGAATTTATGGAAAAACATTGGTTTGTATTATATACGTCATCTAGAGCTGAAAAAAAAGTATACCAACGAATATTAGAAGAAGGTGAAGAAGGTTTTCTTCCTTTATATAAATCTAAAAGAAAATGGTCAGATAGAATAAAAGTGGTAGAACTTCCGCTCTATTCATCCTATGTATTCGTGAAATGTACTGATTATAGATTAAGAGGTATGTTATTACTACCTGGTGTCATGAAACCTATATATCATGATGGTAAACCGGCAGTAGTAAGAGAAAATGATATACAAACCATCAAGGATTTTATTAGTATAACTACCAAAAATTCTAAAATTACAATCGGAGATTTTGCACGAATTATCACTGGCCCTCTTACTGAACAAATAGGTATAATCACCAAGATTTCAGATAAATCAGCCTATCTTAGCATCCCTAATTTAGGAACAGTACTTATTGATAGTGAGGATATTTTAAAATTAGACTGAAAAATATAAAGAAAGAGGGACACTTTAATAAGTATCCCTCTTTTATAATTTGATAACCATAGTATTAAATAATACTATATTATTATTTTTTATTGCGTTTATAACGTTGGTAGTATTTATCCACACGACCAGCAGTATCTACTAACTTCATCTTTCCAGTATAAAATGGATGAGATGTATTTGAAATTTCAATCTTTACTAATGGATAAGTAACCCCTTCTATATCCAAGGTTTCTTTAGTTTCAACACATGATCTAGTAGTGAAAACATGTTCGTTAGACATATCCTTGAAAGCCACAAGACGGTAGTTTTCGGGATGTATTCCTTTTTGCATTTTCTTAATATTTATGTTATTATGAGCGGCGAAGATAGTTATTATTTATAAATCAAGCAAATAATAGACTATTTTTTATGCTTGACAGCAATATTTACAACAATGTTTTGACACGCCAGAGATTTTCATCATACAACAAATATCTCTTAGCTTTACGAATCCACTTCTGCTCTTCTACTTTTATATGTTCTTTCAAATCATTCCAACTAACCCTAGATTCTAGATAATCCATTAAAACATCATCACCTAAAATATTCATCATTTTATCATTAAATTCAAAATCGGTACTATTATCTTTTACATATTTCATAATACGTAAAGTATGAGCAAGTGAATGATATTGAATACCAGAATTCTGAATTAATTGATAACCATAACACCTCTGATCCTTATATTTTCCAAACAATGGAATAAATTCAGTCCATCTAACGAAAGCACCTAAATCATTTAATAATTCTCTAGATTTTTCATCTCTAGATTTCTTGTAAAAATCTTTAAGGAATGGTGCTCCAAATAACTCGAAAGGTCTATTAGTGCCTTTACCAGGATTCACATTAGTTCCCTCCCAAAGATATTGACCAGAGAAAAAACTAAAAGTGTACATACCAGGAAGATCTGAAAAAGGAGATATACTCCAAGGATTCATATATTTGGTAGCAGACCTAGCTAAAAATGAAATAATATGCAAAGGAAATTTTCCATTTAAATCAAAATAAAAAAGATTAGATAATTCCCCTAATGTAAGACCATGAGTTTGAGGCATACCTGCCAATCCTATTTCAGAAAGATATTTCTCATCAAGAGCCGTTCCTTCTACTTGACGACCGGAAGGATTTTCTCTGTCTAAAACATAAACAGATAATTTCATATCTTCCTCTTTTAGCAATTTGAATATATTATAAACTAAAGATAAAATAGGATTATATCTTACACCCAAATCTTGAAACTCTATTATTAAAGCATCTATTCCTTCAAATTTATCCTTATTTAATAACAAATATTCATAATTTGAAGTAGGTAATTGTACGAAATCAATATTATCTAAGCCGAATACATCACAAAAGTCTTCAGCATCAGTATATGTTTCATTATCGGAACGATACTCATTAAAAAAACCACCATTAGGTACAAATATTCTAGACAAATGACCTGATTTAGATAATTGTTCAAACAAATATTCCCCAGTTTCAGGATTCCAAGCTACAGCATTAGATAAAACACCTAATTTACCATAGTGTAAAACTAAATCCTCTTGCTCTGAAAGGGATGTGGTACGAAATGAGAACATTTTAATAGAGTTTAATTATTAAATTCTAATAATCAATAAAAATATTTAATAAAGTGTTAAGTTACATAACATCAAATATTGAGAATTATAATTTTTATGCATTCTTTTCTATATCATTAGCGATATTCATAACCTTTTCAGCTATAGCTTCTGCAGCTTCCTTACTAGGAGCTTCTGAATAAACTCTAATAATAGATTCGGTATTAGATTTACGAAGATGTACCCACATTTTTTCATCATGAAAATCTATCTTAACACCATCGATATCAGTAATATCTTGGTCAGCAAAAACAATTTTCATTTTTTCTAATATCTTATCTATAACTATAGGATTTGAAATTTGTATTTTATTCTTAGAAATTACATATTGAGGATAAGTAGCTTTTAATTCAGATACTTTCATCTTCTTCTTAGCTAAGTTAGTCAAGAAAAGAGCTACACCTATCATAGCATCTCTACCATAATGTAATTCAGGAAAAATAACCCCACCATTACCTTCACCACCTATAACTGCTCCTATTTCATGCATTTTAGTAGTAACATTTACTTCACCTACTGCAGATGCATAATACTTACAACCATGTTTTTCAGTTATATCACGAAGTGCACGAGAAGAAGAAAGATTAGATACCGTAGACCCTTTTTTCTGAGACAATACATAATCAGCTACTGACACTAAAGTATATTCTTCTACGAAAGGTTCACCATTTTCACAAATAAATGCTAAACGATCTACATCAGGATCCACTGACACTCCTAAATCTGCTTTATTCTTAACTACAACATTTGATAATTCTGTAAGATGAGCAGGCAATGGTTCAGGATTATGAGCAAAATATCCAGTAGGATCACAATTAACTTTTATACACTTAACCCCTAACTGTTCTAGTAATAAAGGCATAATAATACCTCCTACAGAATTAACAGCATCTACAGCTACAGTAAAACCAGCTTTTTTAACCGCTTCTATATCTACTAATGAATTAGCCAATACGGCATCGATATGTTGCTGTGTGAAATCCTTGTGTTCTATCTTGGCTACTTTTTCTACTCCTACAAAAGGAAAATCCTCATTATCAGCCATATTTAATACTGTATTTCCTTCTTCAGCATTTAAGAATTCACCCTTTTCATTTAATAATTTAAGTGCATTCCATTGCTTAGGATTATGAGAGGCTGTAAGGATAATCCCACCATCGGCTTTTTCAAACACTACAGCCATTTCTACAGTAGGAGTAGATGCCAGTCCAGCATTTACTACAGTTATACCACAAGCACATAAAGTACCACAAACTATAGCATCTACCATTTCACCAGAGATTCTCGCGTCTCTTCCCACCACTACTTTATATGAAAGCTGATTACCTCTACTATTTCTTAATCTTTTAGCATAGGCAGCTGTGAATTTAACGATATCTATAGGAGTAAGGGCATTACCTATTTCTCCTCCTATCGTCCCTCTAATCCCCGAGATTGATTTTATTAAAGTCATTTCTTATAGTATTTTTATATAGTCTCTATATGTCTTTCCTCCAACCAGCCTTGACGTCCGTCTGCTAGTTCTATTCTTTTCCACTCTCCTAAATTTTCTATAGTTTCTAATTTAGTACCTTCATGAAGTACAAATAATGCTTTTCCAGACTCATTTGGAGCAGCTTTCACTGAACAAACTGGAGTAATAACTATCGCTTCATTTTCGCTTTTTATTTGAGAGTTAAGTTTAATAGCAAAACATAAAGATAATATGAAAAAAGCAAAACTTATCAAACTAATTATAAATGAAGTTTTACGAATTCCTTTAGAACCTGAAAATCTGAATACTAATAATAATAAGCCGATTAATATAAAGAATCCTAAAGACATCCATGCCCAAGAATTTGATGAAAATATATTCATTAAATTATTAAACCATTTAACCATTATGAATTCAGGAACTGTATCTATTTTATCTAAACATAAATTATTAGCCATTTCAAGATTATTCAATACATCTTTATTAGAAGGATCTAATTTCAACGATCTTTCATAATACAAAATCGCATGAGATAAATAATTGTCCATCTTATAATATGTATTACCCATATTATAATAAAGAATTGCAGATTTATATCCCATAGAATCCAACTTTACAAATTCTTTAAGAGCTTCTGAATAATTAGCATCAGAATAAGATTTAATAGCTTCCTGCCAAATATCATTTGTGATACTATCTTGATGGACTACTGCCTTAACATTATTTTTAGTAGGTGCTACCTGCTGGATCCCTGCTTGATTTTGAGCCACTGCAGAAACAGTCATCCAAGCAATGGATAACAGGCAGAAAAATAAATATTTATATAATTTTTTCATCTTTCTTTCTTTATTTTATTGCTAATGTTGAAATTATACGAACAGCCTCTTTATAATGCTGATCCATGGCTTCATAGCCAGTAGAAGGAGCATATCTAGCATACTCACAAGTCTCTATCAAATCAAAAAGACTTTTAATATCTTCATCTTTATTTCCTTTTTTCTTGAGTTCTGTTTCGATAGTTTCATGATTCAAATTCACCACCGGAAGCATCAGCTTGTCAGCAATATAATCCATAATAGCTTTATGCATTTCTTCATAAAATGCTGAGTACAATTCTTGTTTCAACAATATACTACACTTCTTAAGTCTTACACGAGCTAACTTCTTAGCTTTACGATTTCTCATACCTGAGAGATCAGCTCTACGTTTAATAATCCTATTTAAAACAAAATATAAAATCATGAATATAAAACAAATAGCCACAAATAATATATAAAAAGTAGGACTAGCTACTAACATAACATTATTTTTTTTAAGACTATTCGCATTAGTAGAAATAAACCTAATATCCTCACCTAAATTTTTAACTGATTGCTTATTAACTATCACCCCTGTACTATAAGTATCACTCTTTTTAGAATATTTAACGTCGAATGCTATCGGGTTTGACTGACGAATAATATATCTTCTTTTATTAACATCATAATATGAAAACTTAATAGCAGGAATAGTGAATTTACCTGCACTTCTGGCAATAAATGGATATTCAAAAATTTCAGTTCCAGTTAACCCTTTAATAGAAGATTTAGTATTATTAGTTCTCTTTACATCATATGATTCAAAATCAGGAGGTAGGGTAACGACAGGAGCCTCTATCAAATTCAAATTTCCACTCCCATTAATCTTCACCATAAGCGAAGCAGCTTCATTAGAACTAATACTATCTTTTGACATATTAACCTGCATAGTGAAAGATCCTACAGCTCCAGAGAAAGATGCTGGTTTGCCTGATGGCAATTCTTTAGCATTCACAGTTAATATAGGAGTTTTTACTCTTTTACGAACCGTTTTATAATTATCGAAAAAGTCATCAAAAACAGAACCACCACCTGAATTACCTACTACTTGAACCAAGCAAACCATTTCTGCTGGATTGATTTTAATAGGCCCACTCATTTGTGGAATCAATATGTATTTTTTGATCAAAGCAGCACTATAGATTTGTCCATTGTACTTTTCTCTCTGAAAAACAATTTGCTGAGGAGTACCTATTTCTTGATTCCAAAAACCATTAAATTCAGGTAATTTAACATTTTCAAAACCTGAAATATTAACCTTAGAATATAATTTAAGAGTAGCCACTATAGACTCACCTTTAACTACTTTACTTTTACTAAGTTTTAAATCCAAAACTATGTCATCTGCACTAATATGACTAGATGATACATTACTACTACTATTTTTATTTGAATTAGTGGGCGACTGAGACTTACTTTTAGTACTTGCCTTTATAACTTCTATATCTACAGCATCAGCTACTACATTTTCAGAACCAGCCACACAAGTGAAAGCTGGAATAGTAAATTTACCTACTTTCTTAGGTATCAGTACATATGTATAAGAATTCTGATAAGTATGAGTTCTTTTACCATTAATATAATTAGTACTAGACATAGTAGATTTAGAAGGACCAGCTAACACTTCAAAATTAGAAATATTAGGTCCAGGAAAATTCTTTAACTGCGCATTTGCAGTATATATCAATTGAAAAGTTTCGTCTACCTCCACTACTGAAGGAGCAGATACAGTTATATGCTGAGCAAAACTGAATTGAAAAAAACTTAATAATATTAAACTTAAAAATATTTTCTTTTTCATCACTACCAATTTTTTTCTTTCTTTTTCTTCTTCATGAGTAAAGCCTTTTTCTTTTTAACCTTATCTTGAGTTTTCTTCTCTTTATCAGCCATAGCTTGTAACATTTGCTGTGCAGCTTGTGGTGTTATCTTAGGCGGTGTTTGTTTAGACTGATTATTTTGAGGTTTATTTTGATTTGGCTTATTATTATCTTGTTTATTTTTATCTTGTTTATTCTTATTTTGATCCTTATTCTTGTCCTTGTTATTGTTATTATTCTTGTTCTTATCCTTATCCTTATTCTTATCCTTATTCTTATCTTTATTCTTCTTTTTATCTTTGTCCTTGTCTTTATTCTTCTTGTTTTTGTTTTTCTGTTTCTGATCTTTCAGCATCTTTTGAGCATAAGATAAGTTTGTTTTAGTATCCATATCAGTAGGATTCTTCCTCAAAGAATTCTTATATGCTTCTATAGCTTTATCATACTGTTTACCTTTTATTAATGTATTACCCATATTGTGATAATAATTAGCAGCATCAGCATCAGAAAATACAGAAGTAGAATCATTTAACTTTTGAAAATATCTCATACTTTCATTTATATTATTCATACGATAATATGTATTAGCTAAATTATAATTAGCCTTTTTAGAAGTAGTATCTTTTAATAAAGCTTTCTTATATTCGATTTCAGATTTATCATATTGACCTTTCTTAAATTCTCTATTCCCTTTTCTGACTTCATGTTTATCCACCTGAGCAAAAGATGATATAGAAACAGTTAATAAAATAATAATTAAAGAAAGATATTTACTTCCTGAAAATAATCTTTTCTTATTCTTCTTATCTCCTATACAGAGTTCTAATAATAAGAATAGTAAAGCAATAGCGAAGAAATACATAAACTGTTCATCATATTCTTCGAAAGAAATAGACTGGAATTCCTTAGAATCCATATTCTTAATTTCTTTCAAAATAGGATTAAGACCAAACTCATAATTACCTGCTCTAACATAATCCCCTTTTCCAGCAGCAGCTATTTTGACTAAAGTTTTTTCATCCAATTTAGTAACGACTATATTTTTATCTTTATCTTTTAATAAACCTCCATCTGGCATAGGGATAGGCTTTCCTTCAGAAGAACCCACTCCTATACAAAATACTCGTATACCCTCATTTGCAGCCTCTTTAGCTACACTTATAGGATCAGCCTCATGATCTTCTCCATCAGTTATCAATATAATAGCCCTTGAATTTTTGCTCTCTTCAGAGAAACTACGTATAGCAGTTTGTAATGCATCAGCCATATTAGTTCCCTGAATAGGAACAGATGTAGTACTTATAGAATTTAGGAATATCTTAGCAGATACATAATCGGTAGTAACAGGAAGTTGAACAAAAGACTGACCAGCAAATACGATAAGACCTATCCTATCCTGATGCATATTATCTACTAATTTAGAAACAGCTAATTTAGCTCTCTCTAAACGATTAGGAGAATAATCTTCAGCAAGCATAGAATTAGAAACATCTAATGCTATCATTACCTCCACACCTTTAACTTTTTCTTTCTTAAGAGTGGCCCCTATCTGAGGTCTAGCTAGACCTATAATAAAGAATAATAAAGCAATAGATAGAAAAATAAGTTTAACCCAAACTTTTCTAGTAGATACTTCGGCTGTTAAATTATTTACTAATTCTACATCACCGAACCTTGTAATTCTCTTTTTTCTTATTTTTCTCATTATCCCATACACGATAAAGATAATAGGAAGAAGTAAGAGTAAATATAAAAATAATGGTTGTGCAAAAATTATCATACTATCCTCCTTATTCTAAATAATCTCAACAATAATTCTAATAAAAATACTATTAAAGCTATCCAAGCAAATTTCATGAATTGTTCTTTATATACAGGGAACGATTCGACTGTCGTCTTAGTCGTTTCCATCTTATTAATCTCACTATAAATTTCAATTAATTTAGTATTATCAGTAGCTCTAAAATACTTACCACCAGTTTCATTAGCTATCTTTTCTAATAAATCTTCATCTATCTGGACACGCATTTTCTGGGTCTGAATACCCCAAGGAGTTTGTACAGGATATGGAGCTTCACCTTCAGCACCGACCCCTATAGTATAAACTTTAATACCATAAGTTTTAGCTATTTCTATAGCCATGGCAGGAGCTATTTCTCCAGAATTATTCATACCATCAGTCAGTAATATAATCACCCTACTTTTAGCATCAGAATCTTTTAGCCTAGCTACGGCTGTCGCCAATCCATTCCCTATAGCAGTACCATCATTTATTAATCCACATTCTAAATCTTTCATTAGATTAATAAGGGTAGGTCTGTCAGTCGTCAAAGGACATTGGGTATAACTTTCTCCAGCGAAAACTACTAATCCTATTCTATCAGAAGGTCTCTGTGACACGAATTTTATACCAATATTTTTAGCGGCAGTAATTCTATCAGGATTAAAATCTTGAGCTAACATCGAAGTAGATACGTCCATAGCTAATACTATATCTATGCCTTCAGTATCTCTTTTTTCTTGCATAGAAGAACTTCTAGGACGTGCAATAGCTATAATTAAACAAGCTATCACTATTATTCTAAGAACAAATCCTAAATGTTTTATAATATTCTTATACCAGTCAGCATGACCATTAAAAGGAGTAACATTAAATACATATAATGCTGCATTATTAAATTTAAACTGTTTATAGACGTAAAAAACTATAAGAGGAACTAAAATAAATTCTAAATACAATAACTTCGGATATTCAAAAAATAAATCACTCATGATTATCCTCCTTTTCTGTATCTTTTATAGAAAGCTTTTTCTTCATTTCTTCAGCAAAATTACTTCCTTTAGATTCATTGTTAGATGTTTCTCCGGTTTTATCTACTACAGAAGTATTTTCTTCTGTTTCTTCTATTTCTTCTATTTCTTCTGTTTCTTCTACTTCTGATTCAGTCCCCTTAGATACATTTTGTTTACCTATTTCATCTTCTAGCGTTTGCATAAATGTAGAATTAACAAAGCGTACAGCTACTGGAACGGCTTTTTCATTTTCAGCATCACTTGCAGTAAATTTAGCAAATTTCACTAAGTCTGCACAAGCAAACAATTCTTTTAACTCTTCGAAATCTTCCTTAGAAACATCTTCTTTCTCTAAATTGAACATTAATTCATTAGATGTTTTTTCCATGGCAGAAATACTATATCGACCTTCGATATATAATCTCAAAGCATCTGTGATTTCTGTGTAGAATTGTTTTTGTTTATGATTCTGCCATAAATTACTCTGCCGTATTTTTTCTAATGTTCTTAAAGCTGTAATATGAGGAGGATCGACATGAATTGGTTTTCCTAGAACTGTTCTATTATGTCTAATATTATTAATCATCCATACAGCTAATATAATAAGAGCTATTATTAATATACCTAAACCTATCCAAGACAATAATTCTTTTAATGTAATAGGATATTTCATTTGAGTTTTAATATCCCTTAGCTGAAATTTAGTAGTATCTACAGGAATATTGTTGACCACTAATATTTGATTAGGAAGTACATAACGTCCTGAATCAAATGAAACAACCATCATTTTCCCATTTACTAATATTTCTTCTACCCCAGGGATTTCTTTTTCTAAAGAATCTAATCCCAAAAGTTCTACTCTGTCTCCTATAAGTAAAGAATCTATCCTCTTATTGGCGTCAGCCTGAGCAAAAATATTCTGAGGAAAAATAAAACATATACTCCATATAGATAGGATGATATATGGTCTTAACTTCTTAAGTATTAAAATACTCATTTTACTATTACTAACTTTCGTTTTATTTATTTTCGTCATATTTAATTTCATCATGATCTACTTTTAAATAATGTAACTAAAGCTTTCACATAATCTTGGTCGGTAGATACGCTTACTGTATCTACTTTATATTTATTTAGAGTAACTACCATTTCCTGAAAAGCTCTTCTTCCCCATTCTTCATAATCGTTCCTAATAATCTTATTGGAAGTATCTACCAGAATCTGTTTATTAGTCTCAGCATCTCTTACTTCTAAAAGACCCACATTAGGTAATTCTTTTTCTCTCTTATCGAAAATGTTTATTACTGAAAGATCATGTCTATTAACCGCTATCTTAAGAGCATCTTCATATCTTGGCTGCAAATTAGGATAGACATCTAACATATCAGAAAGAAGAAATACTGTACTTTTTTTCTTAATAGCGTTAGTTAAATACTCGAGAGCGACACCTATATTAGTACCTTTCTCTTCTGGCTCGAATTCTAATAAATCTCTAATGATATGTAATAAATGACTTCTTCCTTTTTTAGGAGGTATGAATTTCTCCACTTTAGAAGAAAAAAATAATGCCCCTACTTTATCATTATTTATAGATGCAGAAAAAGAAAGACAAGCAGCTATTTCAGCCATCAATTCTTTTTTCATCTTAGTTTGAGTCCCAAATAAACGGGAACCACTAACGTCTATCATAAGAATAACAGTAAGCTCTCTTTCCTCTTCGAAGACTTTCACATACGGAGCTCTTAAACGAGCTGTTACATTCCAGTCCATACTACGAATATCATCACCGAACTGATATTCTCTTACTTCACTAAAAGCCATACCACGTCCTTTGAAAGCAGAATGATACTCACCAGCAAATACTTGATGAGATAATGCCTTCGTTTTAATTTCTATTTTTCTTACTTTTTTTAATAAATCGTTATCCATATTAAAAATTATTATCCTATTACTACGGAACTATGATTTTATTAATAATATCTGCAATAATATTTTCAGAAGTAATATTTTCGGCCTCTGCTTCATAAGTAAGACCAATACGATGTCTTAGCACTTCATAACAAACTGCTCTAACATCTTCTGGAATAACATATCCTCTTCTATGGATGAATGCATATGCTTTAGATGCCATAGCTAGTGAGATAGAAGCACGAGGAGATCCACCGAAAGAAATAAGATCTTTCAAATTTGGTAAATCATAATCTACAGGAGTACGAGTAGCATAAACTATATCTACTATATACCTTTCTATCTTTTCATCCATGTAAACTTCTTTAACTAATTTTCTAGCTCTAATAATATCCTCAGGTTTGATGACAGGAGAAGCTTTAGGAAAATTACCAGAATTATTCATTCTTATGATCTGCTTTTCTTCTTCCTTCCGAGGATAACTTACTATTACTTTTAACATGAAACGGTCTATCTGAGCTTCAGGTAATGGATAAGTACCTTCTTGTTCGATAGGATTCTGTGTCGCCATTACTAAAAAAAGTTCGGGTAATTTGAAAGTTTCTTCACCGATAGTAACTTGCCTTTCCTGCATAGCTTCTAATAAAGCAGATTGAACTTTAGCAGGTGAACGGTTGATTTCATCAGCTAAAATAAAGTTAGAAAAAATAGGACCTTTTTTAATTTGAAACTGTTCAGATTTCTGACTATAAATCATTGTTCCCAATAAATCCGCTGGAAGTAAATCTGGAGTAAATTGAATTCTTTTAAAATCTGCTTCTACGGCTTGCGCCAATGTGTTAATAGCTAATGTTTTAGCTAATCCCGGAACACCTTCTAATAAAATATGACCATCGGCCAACAACCCTATAATTAAATTTTCTACTAAGTGTTTTTGACCTATGATCACCTTAGACATTTCCATCGATAATATATCGACGAATGAGCTTTCTTTTTGAATTCTCTCATTTAATTCTTTAATGTTTACTGCTTCCATATTAAATTATTTGTATTTTTGCGTAAGATTTATTTATACATCTTACAAATTTACTAAAAATTACTAAAATTTCCTTAAATGAGGTACTTCATATTATTATCTTACAATGGCACCGATTATTGCGGTTGGCAAATACAACATAATGCTAGAAGTATCCAGGGAGAAATCGAAAAAGCACTTAGTACTCTATTAAATGAGCCGATAAATATCACAGGTGCTGGTCGTACTGACACTTCAGTACATGCTTCAACTTATTATGCTCATTTTAATTCATCGAAAACTGAAATTCTTTCCGATCACCCATATTTTATTTACAAAATAAATGCCATACTTCCATTAAACATAGCTATAAATAATATTTTTCAAGTTCACAAAGATGCACATGCTCGATTTGATGCGACAGAGAGAACTTACAAATATTACATCCATACGGTCAAAAATCCTTTCCATCAGGACTTTTCATATTATTTTAAATTCCCATTAGACATAGGTCTTATGAATAAAGCTTGTGAATATTTAATAGGAGAAAAAGATTTTAGTTGTTTTGAAAAAGTAGGTAGTCAAACTATTAATGCTATTTGTGACTTAAAATATGCTCACTGGTCTTATATTATGGACGATAGTCAAAAATACGCAGATTCACATTTGATTAAAATCTCTAACAGGCTTGTTTTTACCATTACTGCTAATCGCTTTCTTAGAAATATGGTTAGGGCTATCGTAGGTAGCATGACGGAAATCGGTCGAGGAAAACATGACCCTACATGGATTTTAGAATTATTAGAAAGTAAAAATCGATCAAAGGCTGGATCTTCCGTTACTGGAAAGGCATTATTCTTGGAAAAAATAAAATATCCATATATTACAGATGATGGAAATTATTTAGATGGATACATAAAGGATAATAATAAAAACGATGCTTAAAAAAGGAACTTTAACGTTTAAAAATATTTACTAAATTTGTACTCGTTTTGATGAAGAATTAAATGATTATTAAACAAATAAATAGAAAACAATAATAATTTACACATATGTTATTTACATTATTACAAACAGGGGCTGAAGTAGCTGCTCCTGTAGCTCAAGAAATGCATTTCTCATTAATAGGCATGGCTTCCAAAGGTGGTTGGATTATGATAGTATTACTTATACTTTCGATTATCGCTATTTATATCTTTGGGCAGAAATATTGGATGATTAGAAAAGCTAGTAAACTAGATACTAACTTTATGAAAGATATTCATGTCGATATGCAAAGTGGCCATATAGATGCTGCATTAACTAGATGTAATGAAAATGATTCTCCAGTAGCTAGACTTATCGAAAAAGGTATTGCCAGGATAGGTCGTCCTCTTCCTGACATTCAAGCAGCTGTAGAAAATACAGGTAACATCGAAGTAGCCAAACTTGAAAAGAGTCTTCCTCTACTAGCGACTATAGCTGGAGGTGCTCCTATGATTGGTTTCTTAGGTACCGTTATCGGTATGATCGAAGCTTTCTTCAATATGTCTACTGCAGGTAACAATATAGATATCTCTTTATTATCAGGAGGTATATATACTGCTATGATTACCACGGTAGGTGGTTTATTTGTAGGTATAATCGCTTACTTCGGATATAACTATCTTACTGCTAAAATATCTAACCTAGTAGATACTATGGAAGATACTACTATGGAATTTATGAATATGCTTTACGAACCTCAGAAAAAATAGGTTATGGCTTTAAAAAGAAAAACAAAAATATCTCCAGAATTTTCTATGTCATCTATGACTGACATAGTATTCTTGCTACTTATTTTCTTCTTAGTTACATCTACATTAGTTAATCCTAATGCTTTAAAATTATTATTGCCTAAAAGTAGTAATCAAATTTCAGCTAAAGCTACAGTAAGCATATCTATCAAACAATATACTAAAAGCAATACTTTTTCATATCATATTAATGGTAAGAAAGCACCTATTAGATTTGATCTGATAGAAGCAGCCCTTCAGAATAAATTGCAAGATAGAGATGATCCTACTTTTTCAATATATGCTGATAGAACAGTTCCTATAGAAAAGGTAGTGAATCTAATGAACATAGCTAAAAGAAATAGATGGAAAGTGATACTGGCTACTTCGCCAGAATAATATTATGAATCATAGACAAGAAGAATACAACAAACAAGTAAAGAAAAAAGGTAAACGAAATGGAATTATACTAACGATTTTATTTCACTTAGTTCTTATCTGTTGTGGTTTTTCTAGTGGCTTCAAATACAAATATCCACCCCCAAAAGAACAAGGTATTCTTATAGAATTTACTGATGATGAAATAGCTAAGCCTATTCAAGTCAAAACTGGACATGAACCTAGAGCTAACCAAGTGGAAAAAAATAAAGATGTTAGATTAGTCCAGAAATCAGAATCTTCTATCTTAGGTGAAAAAGCATCTAACGGAGTAGAAACTACTGTAGATAACCAAGGAGATGTAGAAGTTCCTGAACCACCTAGAAAAAAAATAATTATTCAGAAAGCCTTATTTTCTAGTGCTAAAAACAAATCTGATACGTTAGCTACTCAAGTAGCTGATAAAATATCTGATGGTCTTAAGGCTGGCCATTCTCAAGGAAATACTAAAGTAGGTAATGTAGAAGGAACACCTAGAGCTAAGCTAAAAGGTAGATCTATAATGGGGAACCTACCTACCCCTAATTATGATGTAGAAAATGAAGGAGAAGTAGTAGTGAAAATTAAGGTCGATCAATATGGTAAAGTAATAGATGCATCTATCGACTTAAAAGGAACTACAGTTACAGATAATACTTTGTGGAAAGCTGCTATAAAAGCTGCTAAAAAAGCAGAATTCAATATTTCTTCATCAGCACCCACTGTTCAGTTAGGTTCTATTACTTATATTTTCAAACTACATTAAGTTCTTTATTGAATCTTAATAATTTTACGAGCGACCTCTTCATAAAGAGGTTCCCGTCTTTCATAAAGACTTTCAATACGTGCTTTAAGTGATATCTCTTCTTTATTAATATTTTCCGTGGGTACTTCTAACTTAGGTCTAGTTTTTTGGGCTTTTTTATCTAAACGATCAAGTAAGACTTTTACATCTGCTTTTAAATAGATACAATAAGTAAATCTTCTTATTAAATCTCTGCATAATGCACTTTCGACAGTACCTCCACCTAATGAGATTACAAGAGTGCATTTACGTTTAGGTAATTCATTATTTCGAGCATCTTCTGAATCATTATAATTAACTAAGGTCTCTTCTCCTTCTTCTGGTAAATCACTTATGGCTTCAGGATGTTTACTAATATGTGCTTCTAGTAAATCTTGTAAATGGTCTTCTTCCATTTTTCGAAAAGCCATTTCACCATTTTTTTCAAAAATATCAATTATTTTTTTTGATTCTTTCTTTTCTATATATTGATCAAGATCTACAAATTCTGCTGACATAGCTTCTGATATTTTTTTACCTAAAGTGGTTTTACCAGCGCCCATGAATCCAACTAATGCAATTATCATCTTTTTAAGTTTTAAAATAATGTAGGACCATCATCACCGTCCTCATTTAAATCAATTATTGTACCAGGGCGGAATGTTTTAGCCGGAGCTTTTTTCTTTTTAATTACTACCCCTTTATTATCTTCTTTAAAAATATCTAAAGAATCAGCATCATTGTTATCATCCGTATTACCATATCCATCGATGCCTGAATTTCCATCTAAATCTATAGCTATTTTTTCTTCCTTTATTTCTGGTTGAATTAATTCTATTCCTTTAACAGGATAATATGTAGCACGTTTACCTTTAGCCTTACATCCCTTCACAGCTATAAAATCATCCAAATCTATAATTTCATCTTCTCTCTGTTTTTTTCCTTCTTTCTTAAAACTAATCTTTAAGGTAGATCCAGGTATTTGAGATATAGAATGTAGATAAGAACCACTTGATTCAGATATAATAGACTGAACAGTATTATCACTCTCTACAAAATTAAATCTTTTAATATAAAAATATTTACTAGCGTTATCCCAATATACGACAGAAAAGACTTTTTCTACATCTAATTTTTTTATCTTAAAAATATCTCCAGGATATCGATTACTTAAATCTAAATTAGTAGTATAGAAAGTACCATTTTTACAAATGACTAATAGATGTTCATCTCCTTTAAATTCTCCTAATAATTCACCCCTATTATCTTCATTAAGACGATTAACATCCCAGTCAAACCATATAGGTTTACCATGAATAGTAGGAATACCAGCTGATTTTAAAACTATTTTCTGAACAGAATTCTTAGTAACAATATTTCCTTGAGCTCCCTTATTCTTAATAGCTAAATTAGCAAAATCATAATTAATAATTAGCTTCTTAAGTTTAGCTCGAGGCCTAAGCATAACTTTAATGGTCTCAGCCTCCCCATTAGGATTAAAAGTAAACCACAATATGCTAGAGGTTTCAGTACCTTTAGTTAAGTCATATTCTTTATCACGAGTATAACTTGTTATTTGAAATCTCTTCGCATATACTGTACCACCTCTACCATCTCTATAAATAACATTATAAACAGTTCGAGTATCATCTTTATGGAATACTGCTACATGAATAATATTCTTACCGACGAAGGTTTTATCACTTATCTGTATAATCTTATATTTACCATCTTTAAGGAATACTATTATTTCATCTATATCTGAACAGTCTTCTATAAATTCAGATCCGTCTATTTTCTTCTGAGACATACCGATGAATCCTTCAGTAATGTTTGCATAAAGTTTAGCATTACTAGCTACGACTTTAGTTACTTCTATATTTAAAAAAGATCTTACTTCAGTTTTTCTCTCATGACCTTTACCATATTTTTCTTTAAGATGCTTATAGTAATTAATAGTATATTTAGTAATGTTAGCTAGATACTCTTTAATCTCTTTCTCAGAATTTTCTATCTTCTTAATTTTAGCATCTACTACTTTAATATCAAATTTAGATATCTTTCTGACGGGTTTCTCTACTAGTTTATTAATATCTTCATCATCAATTTTTCTTCTAAGAATATCTTTATAAGTATTCATTTTAGTCTTGACATCTGACAATTGTTTCTCCCAAGTTCTAGCATTATTTTCTAAAACTTGATATACTTTATTTTCAAAAAATATTTTTTCAAGAGAAGTATAATGCCAATCTTGTTCTAATTCAGATAACTTAATTTCAAGATCTTTTTTAAGTAAAGAACGAGTAGTTTCAGCAGATATTTTTAATACATCAGATATTCCGATAAATTCTGGCTTATTATCATGAATAATACAAGCGTTAGGAGAAAGAGATACTTCACAGTCAGTAGTAGCATATAATGCATCTATAGTTTTATCAGGAGAAGTATCATTATTTAATTGGATAATAATTTCAGCATTCTCTGAAGTATTATCATCTATTTTTTTAATCTTAATCTTACCCTTATCGTTTGCCCTCAATACAGAATCGATAATATCTGAAGTAGTTCTAGTAAAAGGTATTTCCCTTATGACTAAAGTATTTTTATCCAGTTTATCTATGACAGCTCTACAGCGAATTCTTCCACCTCTTCTACCATCATTATAATTATCTACATCTATCTGTCCACCTGTGGGAAAATCAGGATATAAAATGAAAGGTTTACCTTCTAAATAAGAAATAGAAGCATCTATAAGTTCATTGAAGTTATGAGGTAAAATATTTGTCGACAGACCGACAGCTACCCCTACAGAACCTTGCGCTAACAATAATGGAAATTTAACAGGAAGATAAACAGGTTCTTGATTTCTACCATCATAAGAACTAACCCATTCAGTGGTTTTATTATTAAAAACGACTTCCTTAGCAAATTCGGTTAAACGAGCTTCAATATAACGACCTGCAGCAGCCCTATCACCTGTAAGAATATTTCCCCAATTCCCTTGGCAGTCAATAAGCAATTCTTTCTGACCAAGTCCCACTAATGCATCTTTAATAGAAGCATCCCCATGAGGATGGAAAGGCATAGTAGCACCGACTAAAGTAGCCACTTTATTATAGCGACCGTCGTCATTTAATTTCATAGCATGGAGGATACGCCTTTGAACAGGTTTTAACCCATCTATTACATTAGGAACTGCTCTTTCAAGAATCACATATGAAGAATAATCCAAAAACCATTCTCTAAACATACCCGAAAGCTTATATTTCTTAGTTCCGTCCGAAATAACTTTCTCAAATTTGTTAGTTATATTTTCGTCCATTGGCTAATTAAAATTATTTATTAAACCTAATTTATTACACTTCAGATGCAAATATAAAAAAGTCTAGCCAGTTTTACACGGGCTAGACATTAAAGTTTTTAACAAAGATTATATGAATTGTTATGACTAACGATAATAAAATTTGCTAATGTATATATCCGTAACCTTTAAGTTTTCTTTTATCTTCTCTCCAAGAAGAGTTAACTTTAACGAAAGTTTTTAAAAATATTTTCTTTTCAAAAAAATCTTCCATCTCTAGCCTAGCTTGAGTTCCTACTCTTTTAAGAGCAGAACCTTTAGCACCTATAATAATTCCTTTTTGAGAATCCCTCATAACATTAATAATAGCTCGAATATCATAACGATCATTAACTTCTTTAAATTCCTCGATTTCTACTTCTGTACAATAAGGAATCTCTTTAGAATAATTCTGAAGAATTTTTTCCCTAATAATCTCAGAAGCAAAGAAACGCATACTTCTATCAGTTAAAGCATCTCTATCATACCAAGGTTCATTTTTAGGTAAAAGTTCTAAAATTCTATCGAAAATAGAACCAAGATTAAATTTCTCTAAAGCAGATACTGAGAAAATCTCAGCAGCAGGAAGTAATTCTTTCCATTTATTCTGAAGTTTTAATACATCTTCTTGATTAGATAAATCTATCTTATTAATAATTAAAAGAATAGGACATGAAACTTTCTCTAATCGCTTAATATATTCAATATTCTTATCAGCTGTTTCTACTACATCCGTTACATAAAGAATAATATCTGCATCACCTATAGCTTCATCTACACAAGTCATCATACTTTCCTGTAAAAGATAAACAGGTTTTAATATACCAGGAGTATCAGAATATACTATTTGATAATCTTCACCATTTACTATTCCCATAATTCTATGTCTAGTAGTCTGGGATTTAGAAGTAACAATAGAAAGTCTTTCGCCAATAAAATTATTCATCAATGTAGATTTACCTACATTAGGATTACCGATAATATTAACAAAACCTGATCTAAAATTTTTTGGTAAACTCATAATATAATTATTATTCGTTAGAATTTATGTTAAGCATTCCGATTTCTTGATTAGTTAAAAATCTCCACTGACCTCTACGAATTTTTTGTTTTGTAAGACCTGCGAAATATACTCTATCAAGTTTCTTCACTTTATATCCTAAAAATTCAAACATTCTACGGATAACTCTATTTCTCCCTGAATGTATTTCAATTCCTATTTCAGCTTCATCTCCGTCTATATACGAAAGAGCATCAGCTACTACTAGTCCATCTTCTAATTCAATACCTGTAAGTAATTTATCGAAATCAGATTTCTTTAATTTAGAACCAAGTGATACTTGATAAATTTTCTTTCTATTATATGAAGGATGTGTAAGTGTTTCAGTTAAAGCACCATCGTTAGTAAATAAAAGAACTCCAGTAGTAGATTTATCTAAACGTCCTACAGGAAATATTCTTTCACTACATTTTTCAGGGCTAATTAAGTCCATAACATTCTGATCTGCATGAGGATCTGAAGTCGTAGTAACATAATCTTTAGGTTTATTCATAATGATATAAACCTTTTTTTCACCTTTAAGTCTTTCACCGTTAAAACGAATATCATCAGTCAATTTAACTCTTGTACCTAAAGTAACTACTACTTCACCATTTACAGTAACTAATCCAGCTGTGATATAATCATCAGCTTCTCTTCTAGAGCAAACCCCTGAATTAGCAATAAACTTATTAAGTCTTACCTCATTAGGATTTGAATTAACATTTGGGGTTCTATTATATGTAGGTCTAGATGGTTTGCTACCAAAAGATCTTCCACCATCTCTATGTCCAAAGGATCTACTTCCACCTTCTCTTCTTTCAAAAGGCTTTCTATCTTTATGTTCAAATGATCTACTTCCGCTATCTCTATGTCCATAAGAACTGCTTCCGCCGTCTCTTCTTTCAAAAGGCTTTCTATCTTTATGTTCAAAGGATCTGCTTCCGCCGTCTCTATGTCCAAAAGAACTTCCACCAGTTCTACTTCCACCTTCTCTATGTCCAAATGAACTGCTTCCACCTTCTCTTCTTTCAAAAGGCTTTCTATCTTTATGTTCAAAGGATCTGCTTCCACCATCTCTATGTCCATAAGAACTGCTTCCGCCGTCTCTATGTCCAAAAGAACTGCCACCAGTTCTGCTTCCACCGTCTCTATGTCCATAAGAACTGCTTCCGCCGTCTCTATGTCCATAAGAACTTCCACCAGTTCTACTTCCACCGTCTCTATGTCCATAAGAACTGCTTCCGCCATCTCTATGTCCATAAGAACTGCTTCCGCCGTCCCTATGTCCAAATGAACTTCCACCAGTTCTACTTCCACCTTCTCTATGTCCATAAGAACTGCTTCCACCTTCTCTTCTTTCAAAAGGTTTTCTGTCTTTATGTTCAAATGATCTGTGCTCAGAAGTTCTGTGCTCAAAAGTGCTAGCACTTCCGCTTTCAGACGACCTTCTTATAGAGCTCACTCTTGGTCTTCTCTGCTTCGGTTTGTCATCACGACTACCGTAATTTGTTCTCATGATTTTAATTTTTTATGAATATTGCGGACAAAGGTATATTATTCAAATTTAATTTCCTATTTTTACATAAATAATTGAAAGAGCAAGAGATATGAAGAGAGAGATTTTCAAGGAAGCCATCACTTCCATTAAGAACAATAGACTGCGTTCTATATTAACTATAAGTATAATCAGCATAGGAATTACAGCATTGGTCGGTAGTATGACGACTACTGATGCACTGATAGATAATATATCAAAAAGCTTTAGTGATTTGGGGATAAATAATATCACTATTCGAGAAAATAAGATATCATCTACTTCTTTATCTCATGAATGTCCTATTAGAAATAATTCAAAAATAAATTATTATCAAACTGAATCATTTTCTAAACTAATTATTTCAGAGAAGGAAAAAAACTACAGTACTAACTATAGTGTATATTGCGAATTCCGAAAAGGAATAAAAACATATTATGGAAATAAGATAATAGATAATTGTAATATTATAGGATCTGACGGCAATTTTTTAAAATATAAAAGTTTAAAATTATCGAAAGGAAGAAATTTCTATCCTACTGAAAATGTTTCAAATTCAAATATTTGTATCGTCGGTAATAATATATCTAAATCCTCAGGAGATTATATTCGCATCCATTCTATTCGTTATCAAATTATCGGATGCCTTGCCAAGTCACAGAAGGAAAACAAAATAGCGATAAATAACAGCATCATCATTCCTCTTAAATGCGCAAAAGAACAATTTGAATCAATAAATTGCTCATATGAAATAGGCGTTTTCCCAAATCAAAAAGTGGCAAAAAATAATACATCTGTTTATAGCTACGCCTTTGCTGAAAAACTATTTAGAATAATTAGGAGATTAAAACCTAAAGAAATAAATGATTTTGAATTAAGTGAAAATTCAGCTACTCAAAACGAAATAGGTAGTTTGTATTCTTTAATTAATAATGCTGCTAAAATAATATGTTTCATAACATTACTAGGAGCATCTATTTGTTTAATAAATATAATGTTGGTTTCGGTTAAAGAACGGACTAAAGAAATAGGAACCAGAAAAGCATTAGGAGCAAAAAATATATATATTCGAATTCAATTCTTAACTGAAGCTTTATTAATAGGTCAAATAGGAGGAACTTTTGGAATTTTTGGAGGATTACTAGTTGGAAATATTTGTGCTTATTATTTGGACACAAATTTCGTTATTCCATGGGGAATAATTATTACCGCTATTACTACCTGTATTATTGTAAGCTTAATATCAGGTTATCTACCTGCTAGAAAAGCTGCAAATTTAAATCCCATTACTGCTCTTCACTATGAATAGAAATACACAATAGAAAATAAATTTAATAAATAGGTATAAAAAAAAGAAAACTGATAAAAATCAGTCTTCTTTGCGGTGCGGACGAGGTTCGAACTCGTGACCCCCTGCGTGACAGGCAGGTATTCTAACCAGCTGAACTACCGCACCATTTTTTCCTTTTGGGATTGCAAATATAAATGTTTTTTTCTGTATCTACAAACTTTTATTTGAAAAAAGTAAAGTGGACATTACCATATTTTTTTTCTTTGAGAAATCTTGCCTGATTTTCAAAAGAATACGAACCTGGATGTTCTAATATTAATATTGCATTTTCATTTAAAATTCCTGAATTGAATATTTTTTCAGGAATATTTTCTAAACCTTCTATAATATATGGTGGATCTGCAAATACTAAATCATACTTTTCTTTACATATATTTAAAAAGTCAAACACATTATGTCTAACTACTTGTATATTCTTTATTCCAAATTTATCAGCATTTTTTCTAATATGATTAGCATAAAGTGAATTCATCTCTACTGAAATAATAGATTTAACTCCTCTAGAAGCAAATTCATAAGAAATACTACCAGTTCCAGAAAAAAGATCTAAAACTTTTATTTCTTCAAAATTACAGATATTCATAAGAGTATTAAACAGACCTTCTTTAGCAAAATCAGTAGTAGGTCTAGCCTTAAAACCCTTTGGTGGAAGTATTGCCCTCCCTCTTAATTCTCCTCCTGTAATTCTCATGTGATTTTAGTTATGCTATTTCTCTAAGAAATCTCTTTATACCCTGCGAAATACTTACGTAATAATTTTCTTTCAGTAATACCGCTTTCTTCTGTTTTTTCAGGTAATCCTGATACTTGTAATTTTGTGAATCCAGGATTAAACATTAATTCTTTCATAGCCATAAAAATGTAATATAAAGCTGTTACATAATTAGCTGTGGGATAGGAATTAGCTAATAATAATTTATCTCTTTCAGCAGCGACTATATGCACATAATCTCTTGCAAAATGTACTATCATTTTATTGTTTTCAGTAATAAAAGGAATCCTATCTAATAAGAAATAGACAATAGGATAATATTCTGCATTTTCATATATTTTAGTAATATCTACCATAGTAGCAGATGGAATAGCATATATAAGGTATGCTTTAGTTTCAGGTAATGATAGACTTAAAACTTGCTCATCTTCTTTAATTGGATGAAGTAAATTTAAAGTATCATAAACTTTATCTGGAGAATAATAATCAGCTGGTACTATACAGTATTTTTCAGTTCCATAATAGACTCTTACTGCAGCAAATTGTTTATTTAAAAAAATAGGTGAGTTTATTTCTTCTTTAATGAACTCCCCTATGTCTGTTAATGACAACATACCTATAGGAAAAACTCTTTTTTGACTATAAAGAAATTTCCCTAATGGATTACTAATTTTGACAGAAAAACCACTCAAATTAATCTGAATGGTTAGTCTTAATCTCGTAATATCGTTATCTATTTTTTTACTAGCAATAGATTCCATACATTTTATTCCCAGTTACCTGCATTATTATTCGGAGATGTAATACTACCAACTTTTAAACCAGGATAGCGTCCTAAATCTTCTTTAGAAGCTTTAAGGTTTACTATCAATTGTCTATCTAAACCTTTAAGAAAATTATCATAAGGCATACTTGCTTCAAATAAAGGTACATTTACACCTGATACAGATTTAACAATAGATTTTAATTCTATTGGAACACCACCAGAATAAGGTATAAATTTAATAGAATCGATAGGTACTAAACTATTTTTTAACAATGTATCTGCTACAGCAAATCTTAATTTATAAGTTTTAACTCTGTTCTGAGCTACAGCCAAAGAGTCATCCATAGATCCTATTTGTTTAACAATTGTAATAGAATCATGTTTATAAAAATTAATTAATGAATCGGTGGTAGAAAGAAATCTACCATATTCAGTTTTGTAAGCTTCTTGAAGTGTACGGATATCAATTAATCTTTGTTTAGCTACTTCTTGTCTATCTGCAGATTGTTTTTTAAATCTAACAGGTTGTTCTATACTATCTACGATAAGATATGCTAAAAATATGATTACCACTGGTAATATAACATAAGTTAAAAATTTTACAAATGTTTTCATTTGAAAGGAATTAGTTATTTATTAATTTTTTTATTCACATTTATCTTTACAAAAGTAAAAATAATAATCAGTACTTGCAATATATTTTTAATTTTGCATAATAAAATTGTTAAATTAAATCATCCTATAAGGTTACATACATGAATAAACAAGCAAAAATCAAATCATTTGAAAATTACATTTTTAATGCTAATAAAATAATCCTTACTAGTCATGCTAGACCAGATGGGGATGCAGTAGGTTCATGTTTAGGACTTTACCACCTTTTATTAGCGGAAGGAAAACAAGTAAACATTATACTACCCGACTCATTACCTGATTATTTTTCATATTTACACATAGATAATTTAATAACTTTCTATCAAGAAAATCCTGTAGAATCTTTAAAATTAATTAAAAATGCAGATTTAATGATTTGTTGTGATTTTAATAATCTAGATAGAGCTGGAGATTTAGGCCCAGCATTAAAAGAATCTAAGATACCTAAAATATTAATAGACCATCACTTAGATTCTAAAGATGAAGAATTCGATTTGGTTTTCAGTGCTAAAGTTTCATCTACATGTGAAATCATCTTTGATATACTTTTAGATACGAAATATATCAATAATGATATAAATAGGTTACCCTATAATACAGCTGAAGCACTAAGTATTGGACTTATTACCGATACTAATAATTTTAATAATTCATGTGAAACTAGAACTTATGAAGTAGCTAGTTTACTTAGCAAGCGTGGCATTAATCTTGAAGAAATACATACTCAAGTATATGGTAATTATTCACTGAATCAGTTTTTACTTAGAACCGAATTATTAAAAAATCATTTAGTCATAAATCCTAAATTACACTTGGCTTATATGATTCTTACTAAAGATTTACAAAATAAATATCATCATAAATCGGGTGACTCAGAAGGATTAGTAAACATTCCTCTAAAAATAACAGATATTCAAGTATCTATAATTTTCACAGAGAAAGAAGATAAATTTAGTGTTTCTCTTCGTAGTAAAGATGGGTTTTCAGTTAATGATTTAGCCAAGAAATATTTCAATGGAGGTGGACATATTAAAGCAGCTGGTGGAAAAATATTTCTTAAAGCTAATGCATTAGGAAAATACTTAACGGATTCATTTGAAGAATTTATAAAATAATTTACTATTTTTGCATAATAATGAATAGAATACTATTATTATTAGTTATTATATCTTTATCTGTTTCGTCATGCATAGATAAAGAAAAGGAAGATACACTTCTTACTCAGGAAGAAAATATTGATACATATTTCAATACTAATTATCCTGATAGTACTATTATTAGAAATGATGGTTCTAATAAAGTAATTATAACTAATGGTACTTCAGATAAATTCTTGGCAGCAGGTGATTCTGTTTATTTTAATTATGCAATTTATATTTTTTCCTCTACTCCTGAATTATTTGATACTAATTTAGAAAGTGTAGCTAAAACTAATAATTTTATAATAACTTACCCTACATATACTGTTAAGAAAATTATTTTCAACCAAGATAATATGATTCCTGGATTATTCTCAGGCATGTCTAACATGAAGGAAGGGGAACACTCTATTATTCTTTTTTCCGCTAAATACGGATATTATGATGATAATGTAGGAATAGTTCCATCTATGTCAGCTTTAATGTATGAAATTTGGATAACACAAATAAAGAAAAATTAGTAATTATGTCGAACAAAATTAATATTATAATATCCTCTATATCTATTGCTTTATTAGTAATAGCATCTTCAGTAACTCTATCTTCTTGTTCTCAAGAAGAATCTATCTCTGCTACTGAAATACAAGAAAATATTCTTAATGCTTACATGCTAAAATATTATCCTAATATTCCTGAAGAAGATAATGGACTTTATATTCTAAGTAATAAAGAAGGTAATATAAATATTTCTACTAGTCAATATGATACTTGTTATCCTCTTGTACATTATTCTATCTTAACTTTAGACAAAACATATAGTTCCACTATTTTTAAAGATATAGCTAAACAATTAGGTGAATATTCTAATTTTAAATATTATGGTTCACGAGTATGGACTTCGGGTGTAGGTTCTATTAGCATAGGGGTAGAAAGAATGTTAGATAATATGAAAGTAGGTGGTCAATGCACTGCGATAATCCCTGCTTGGTTAAGTTCTGATGAAGTAGATACTGATATGTATAATTCTACTGGATCTACTTTTATATATGATATTCAGTTAGATACCATAGTAGCTGATATATTTGAATATGAAACTACTTTATTAAAAAAATATTCTGATAAATATTATGCGGGACTAGCTGAAGATTCTATTAATTTTTATTTCAACCAAACTAAAACTGTAGAATCAGATACCAATCTTGTAGATGGTGACGCTATTAAAGTATGGTACGTTGGCAAATTATTAGATGGATATGTCTTCGATACCAATATTAAAGACACAGCTATTAAATACGATATATATACTAGTTCAGCTTCTTATTCTCCCCTTTCATATACTCATTATATGACAATAGGCTCAGCATATACCAATAATTCTTTTGTACATGGTTTTACTAAAGCCATGAACCAATTGAATTATGGAGAAAAAGCTGAAACATTTTTTGGTTATGAATGGGGATATGATGTTTCTGGAAAATTAAGTAATGGTGTAGGTATTCCCCCTTATACTCCTATGTATTATCAATTAAGAGTATTAACTAAAGATGAAGAAGATGCACTTAATTAATATTCAATGCATCTAAAATACAATAAACAACCTAAAATAAACTTAAATGATTTCCTTTTTATTATCTATAGCCTTGCTTTTGCTAGGCTATTTTGTGTATGGCCGATTTATCGATAAACATTTCGGATCTACTTCTAAAAGAATAACCCCTGCTAAAAGATTAGCTGATGGAGTAGATTATAAAGAAATGAGTCCCTTCAAAATCTTTATTATTCAATTTTTAAATATTGCTGGACTTGGACCTATCTTTGGAGCAATTTTAGGGGCATTTTATGGCCCAGCTTCCTATATTTGGATAGTTATTGGTTGTATTTTTATGGGAGCCGTACATGACTATTTTTCTGGTATGATGTCTATTCGTCAAGATGGAAAAAGTATTCCTGATATTATTGGTAAATATTTAGGTAAAGTATCTAAAAAATTAATGCTCCTTCTTTCTGTCTTTTTATTATTAGCAGTAGGCGCTTCATTCGTTACTGGTCCTGCTGGACTTATAGAAAGCTTAACTAGAATAGATAAATCAATATGGCTCTTCATTATTTTTGCCTATTATATTCTCGCTACTCTACTTCCTATTGATAAAATTATCGGTAATATTTATCCTTATATGGGAGGATTCTTATTATTTATGGCTTTAGGAATAGCTATAGCTATGATAGTGAAAAGCGCTCAAGGTGATATCCATATGATAGAACTTAACTTAGGGAATATTAAAAACTTTCACTTTGATTCTGAAAATAATATTCTAATTCCTATGATGTTTATAGTAATATCTTGTGGTGCCATATCTGGATTTCATTCTACTCAATCTCCTCTAATGGCTAGATGTATGGGTGATGAAAAATATGGTCGTCCTGTATTTTATGGAGCTATGATTACAGAAGGTATAGTAGCATTAATTTGGGCTACTGCAGCTATGGCTTTCTTTAATGGTCCTGAAGGATTAAACGCTGCTGCTTTAAATGGTGAATTCGGAGCTCCAGGAGAAGTTAACGCGGCGATCATAGTTAATCGTATATGTAGTAGTTGGCTAGGAAAAATAGGCGCTATTATTGCTATTATTGGCGTAGTAGTTTGCCCTTTATCTTCTGGCGATACTGCTTTTAGAAGTTTAAGACTTATCATATCTGATACATTCAAGATTAGTCAAAAGAAAATAATGAACAGAGTATGGGTGGCTCTACCTATCTTCGTTATAGCTTTCTTATTATGTACTCTTAATTTTTCTACTATTTGGAAATTTGTAGGTATATGTAATCAAATATTAGCAAGTATGATATTATGGACTGGTGCGGCTTACTTAACTAGGATTCATAAGAATCATTTTTACCTATCTATTCCTGCTACGTTTATAACTTTCATATGTATATGTTATTTGTTAATCGCTCCTCACAACGTAGGAGGACTAGCATTAGATCACACACTAAGTTACACTATATCTATAACTATGGCAGTAATTAACTTCATCGCATTTTTAATTATTAACAGACAAATACCTGGAATTAATCAAAACAAGAAAAGAAAAACTTTAAAGTAATTAAATAATAATACTTTAGTTAGATAATAATATTCTAAATAAATTTATTTAAAGAAGATTTAGATTTGAGATTTTTTTGGAACCAGTGTAATGGAGTTTGTCCCGTTTTCTTTTTGAAGATTCTGTAGAAAGAACTTTCACTAGAAAACCCAGATGATTCCATAATATCTGGAATATATAAATCAGATACACAATCAAATTCAGACATTAATTTTTGAGAATTTTTGATTCTATAATCATTGATTAAATCAGAAAAATTCGTATGTAAAGAATTTTTTATAGCATAATAAATATAAGTTCTATTAGTATTTAAGGCAAAAGCCATATCACTAACTTTTAACGACGGATTCTTGTATAATTCGCCTTTTTCAATAATCTTAATTATCATTTGTGCTGTCAATACGTTTGATTCATCTACTAATAATTCTTGAACTGTCGGAGGTTGATACTCTAAAATTTTTTCATCTTCTTTATTTTCATCATTGATTTTGAATTCATTTTTCATATCTATTCCACGGAAAACTTTTCCTGACCCCACATATCCAAAATAAAAAACAACGAAAGTAATCAATAAATTAAAAATATAATTGTAAGGTATCTCTAAGTAATACTCTCTACCCTTAAAATCACAAACTATCAGATATATAAAAGCTATTATAAAAATAAGAGTGAATTTATATACATTTCTAATAAGTTTGTTTTCTGAATCAGAATAAAAAGCTTTGATCTGATTATTAAACTGACGAATATGTTTAAGGCCAAATCCCATAGCTAGTATTAGCTGGATAGGATAAATAATTTTACTTATTCCTTCGAGCATTATTAGGGTATCTACATATTTAAAGTCCGTAGGTATAAGAATAGCATTCTGATATAATTCATTATGAATAAACCATAAACATTCTTCATTAGGCATAATGACATATATAATTAAAAATATTATTCCTATAATTAAACCAGGGAAAAAATTTAAAATATAAACTTTTTTAATAATTTTCTCACTTGTAATAGAATATAAATACAAGTATGCCGCAGGAATTAGTATAAGATGAAGCAATCTGTATAAAGAATCAGTAATTATAATAAACTGTTCATCTTTATACGTAAAGAAAATATTAGTTAATAATAAAACACTTATTATTAACATAATATTCAACAATATTAATGCTGATTTATCTTTATTTTTTTTAAAATATAATATGACTGACCAAAATAATGCACAGGAAAAAGGCATTGTAGTTATGATAGCTTCAAAAGTCATAATTAATACTTAACTGTTTATTAGATTATTATAAGGTATAATGATAATAACAAAGGTAATATTATTTTCTTGAAATTGTAATAATGAGAATACAAATAAATTATTTAGGAACTTACCTAATATATTTTTGAATAGATTTGCACCAAGAAAATTTATTATTTGATAAATATTTCAGAAGTACTATTCTATGAAAAAACAAATAGGGGAGACGAAAATGTCTTCCCTATTCTTTTATTAAAAATTTATTCATTAATAATATCACATATTAATAAACTTTAACTTCTTCTCTTCCTTCTAATACAGCAAGTCCATTATTTGCTAAAGCACCCATTTCATTTTCTCCTGGATAAACTTTAACAGGAGCAATAAAACTGACCATATCAGATAATTGTTGCATTAATTCTTTTCCGTAAGCTATTCCACCAGTAATAAGAATAGCATCACAGTTTCCAGAAAGGACAGCTGCACTTGCTCCTATTTGCTTAGCCACATTATAAACATAGGCATTCGCAATAAGAATAGCTTTTTCATCTCCTTCTTTCATTCTATTTTCTACCTCTATAAAAGAATTAGTATTTAAATGAGCTACTAACCCACCTTTTCCACTAATCATTTTTTTGATTTCATTGAAAGAAAATTTTCCAGAGAAACAAGCTTTAGCTAATGGTAACGCAGGTAAAGAGCCAGAACGTTCTGGACTAAAAGCACCTGCTCCTTCTAATGCATTATTTACATCTATAACTTTACCACCTTTATGCACACCTACAGATGTACCTCCACCTAAGTGAGCTACGATTAACTTTAGATTTTCATATTTCACACCTTGTTCACGTGCATATTGTTTAGCAATAGCTTTTTGATTTAAGGCATGGAAAATTGATAAATTTGGGAAAAGAGGATGTCCACTTATACGAGCTACATCTTGCAGTTCATCTACGACTACAGGATCGGCTATAAAAGCACGACAAGAAGGGATATCACTAGATATAGCATTAGCCAAAACACCTCCTAAATTACTTGCATGTTCTCCATATTCTGCAGAACTAAGATCCTTAATCATTTCTTCATTTACTTCATAAGTACCAGAAGATATGGGTCTAAGAAGTCCACCTCTGCCGACAATAGCTACTAAATTAGCTTTATCTATATGATTTTCTTCTAAAGATTTTAAAATAGTATTTAGACGAAACTGGTACTGATCTATCACACTTGTATATTGTGATATTTCTTCTATTGGATGTCTTAATGTTTTAGTAAAAACTTCTTGATCTCCTTCGAAGACAGCTATTTTAGTAGAAGTAGAACCCGGATTAATTGCTAATATTAGTTTCATATATTATTATTTGGCTGTTAATGCAGCTAAAGCGATAGAATTCAACTTAGTCTCTATACTATCTGCTCTAGAAGAAAGGACACAAGGAGCTTGCGCTCCAGCTACCATAGCTGCTTGTTTAACATTTTTACAAAGTTTTGAATTAACTTTATAAAATACATTAGCAGATTCGATATTAGGAAAAGTTAAGCAGTCTGCATCTCCTACGATTTCACCACCTACATGTTTAATATCTGCAGCTTCTTTAGAAATAGCTACGTCTAATGATAATGGTCCATCACCTATACAGTGAGATATTTGACCTCTTTTAATCATAGTAGAAATAAGAGCAGCATCGACACAAGCAGGCATAGCAGGTAACATTTGTTCAGTAGCAGCAATGATAGCTACTTTAGGCATCTTGATTTCCAAAGCTCTAGCCGTATTAACTAAGTATTTAGTAATAGCCACCTTTTGTTTTAAATCTGGAAGAGGAATAACAGCCATATCACCTAAAATAATAAGTTTATGATAGTTAGGGTTTTGAATAACACTAACATGAGAAAGAACAGCTTTCTTAGGAAGTAGTCCCATTTCTTTATTTAAGATAGCTCTCATAAATTTATCCGTAGAACAAAGACCTTTCATTAAGATATCACCTTTACCCTCTTTTACCATAGCAGTAGCCTCAGCGACAGCTTTAAGTTCTACTTTATTATCTACAATAGTAAATTTAGTAACATCCATATTAGATTTCTTGCATTCAGCTTCTATCATATTTTTATCACCTACTAAAGTAGCTTCTACAATACCTTTTTCTACAGCTTGATATGCGGCACTAATTGTATGATTATCTACAGACCAAGCACATATTAAGCGTTTTTTAGTTTTTGAACGAAGATGTTCAAAAATCTGATCAAAATTTGTTATCATTACGTTATGTATATTTTTTTTAGTTATTAATTATATTCTCTATATTATTTATTCAATGAAAGATGCATAGTATCCCTAGCTATCATTAATTCTTCATTAGTAGAAATAGTAGTAACTATTACTTTAGAATCGTCTGCTGACAATATCTTGTCTTCACCGTGAACTCCATCATTCTTCTTAGGATCAAATTTCACACCTATAAAATCAAGACCTTCACACATTATTTCTCTACCTACAGTATCATTTTCACCAATACCACCCGTAAAGACTATCATATCTATACCACCCATTTCAGCGGCATAAGCGCCAATATATTTTTTAACTCTAAGGGAAAACATATCTAAAGCTAATTTAGCTCTAGCATTTCCTTTATTCGCAGCTTCTTCGACATCTCTACAGTCTGAAGAAATGCCAGATATCCCTAATAAACCACTTTTCTTATTAAGAATAGAGTTTGATTCTTCGCCTGTAAGATTTTCTTTCTTTTCTAAGTATGAAACAAGACCAGGATCGACATCACCACATCTAGTACCCATAACTACCCCAGCCATAGGAGTAAATCCCATACTAGTATCAATTGATTTACCATTTTTAATAGCAGTAACTGAACCACCATTACCTAAATGGCAAGTAACTATTTTAGAATTATTTATATCAAGACCTGATAATTCACAAGCTTTATAAGCTACATATTTATGACTTGTACCATGAAAACCATATCGACGAACACGATAATTTTCATAATATTCATATGGAATAGCATACATAAAAGCTGGAGCTTCCATTGTCTGATGAAAAGCTGTATCAAACACTGCTACTTGAGGAATATTAGGCATCAATTCTTTGATAGCCTTAATCCCTAATAAGTTAGCAGGATTATGTAAAGGTGCTAATTCGGCTAGACGATTAATACCTTCTATAACTTTATCACTTACTAAACAAGATTTAGGAAAAGTTTCTCCACCGTGAGCGACTCTATGACCACAAGCTTCGATATCTTTTAGAGAATTAAGAACTCCCTTCTCTTTATCTACTAATAAATTAAGAACTGATTTAATACCTTCTGTATGATCAGGAATAGGTTTTTCTATTACATACTTTTTTCCAGCAGGTTTATGAGTTATGACACCTACTTCCATGCCTATTCTCTCCACTAAACCTTTAGCTTTTAAAGTATATTCGCTATCGTTCTTCATGTCAAGAACTTGGTATTTAAGTGAGGAGCTTCCGCAATTCAATACGAGAATTATCATGATTTATATTATTTGATTTTTATAGAATTCAATAAAATTCGCACAAAGTTAACCAATATCTGTCACTTCACGAAACATTTTTTATGTTTAATCTAAGAAAAAGAAGAATGAAAAATAATATTCCATTATATAGGATATTTTTTTGCTTTATTTTAGGAAATATTGCAATGAATTTTATTCCTTTAAAACGTGAAAATACTGCTATTGTTATAGCAGTAACTATATTATTCATATTAATTTCTTTAATATTAGGTTTTTTAAAGAACAACTCTAATATATATTTTTCTTGCATTATATTCCTTCTTGGTAGCCTTAGTATATCCGTTTATAAACATTTCAAACCTTATAAAATTCTTTCTGATTTTCATCAAGAAAAAATATACTTACAAACACTCAGAATTTCTGATATTATAGATAAGAACTATTGTACAAATATTACTCTTGATAATAATATCTGCACTAAAAAACAAACTATTTCTCACCTAATTCTTATAGGGAAAAATAAGAAAGGTGGTAAAAATAAGATAATTGCCTACATATCGAACATTCCATCTAATATCTGCATTGGCGATAGCTTAAACCTTATTCTAAGACCTAAAGAAATTAAGAATTTTTCCGATGATTTTGATTACGAAAATTACATGGCTAAATCTGACATATATTATTACACCTTTCTTAATAAAAATGATATCATAAAGATAATAAAAGATGATAATCAAAATATCGTAGAACGTATATATAAATATAGGAGAAAGATTTTTCGCAATATCAATAACTATAAGTATAAATACCCTTCATTATCCAATGAAATATCTATTTTGGCTGCTTTAACTACTGGTGATAAATCTTCTATTACAAAAGACAACTTAAATATATATACTAAAACTAGCAGTTCTCATATATTAGCCATTTCAGGATTGCATTGTGGTATTATATATTGGATACTTAATTTAATATTATCTGTCTTAGGAAAGACAAGAAATGCTAAAATCTTAAGAAATATACTTTTAATAATTTTCATATGGTTATTTTGTGTTTTCAGTGGTATGGGAGCCTCGACTATTCGAGCAGCTACGATGATTACTATTTATGAATTGGGAGAAATCATACATAGAAGGAAAAATGCAATAAATGCTCTACTTTTTACCGCCATATTACTTATAGCCATCAAACCAAATTATTCTACTGATTTAAGTTTTATATTTTCTTTCTCTGCAATGTTAGGAATTATTATTTTCACAAAAATTGATAAAAAAATAAAACTATCGATTCCCAAATTCGCAAGAAATATAGTATCCTTATGCCTGATTAGTTTAACTATTCAGCTACTACTTTTTCCTTTATCTTATCCAATATTTAAAACTTTTAATCCATTTTTTATGATTACAAATTTAATAGTAATTCCTATTACAAGCATAGTAGTATCATTAGCAGTGCCACTAATGTTTTCTTGTCCTATTCAGGGAATAAATAATACGATAATTATAATAGCCACTCTATTAATAAAATTAATGAATATTTTTTTGAAAATTATTCTATCTTTGCAATGATTTAATAAAACTATAATATATGGGCGGTTTATTTGGAGTAATTTCAACTAAGAAATGTACCACAGACTTATTTTACGGTACAGATTATCATTCACATCTCGGTACTAAAAGAGGCGGGATGGCTGTTTATAACGGTAATGGAATATTTGCTAGAGATATTCATAGTCTCGAAAATTCTTATTTCAGAATTAAATTTGCACAAGAACTTCATAAATATACTGGAAAATCTGGTATAGGTGTAATTAGTGATACTGATGCCCAGCCTATCGTTATAAATTCTCATCTTGGTAGGTTTGCAATAGTAACTGTAGGAAAGATTTGTAACATAGATTCTCTTGAATCAAAAATGTTGGCCAAAAACATAAATTTCACAGAATTATCTTCTGGAAGTACCAACCCTACTGAACTTTGTGCTCAAATTATAACTCAAGGACGATCATTTGCAGAAGGTATTGAAATTTTGCAACGCGAATTAAGAGGTTCATGTTCCTTTATTTTATTAACTGAATATGGACTTATAGCTTCTAGAGATTTATTTGGAAGAACACCATTAACGATTGCTAACAAAAAAGGAACTAATGAGTTAGGAGAAGACGTAGTAGCTAAAGCCGTAGCATCTGAAACTTGTGCTTTTTCAAATCTTGGTTATGAACAAGAATATTTATTAAGACCAGGCGAAGCTGTCTTAATAGAAAATGACAAAATAACTCAAATCGTAAAACCTAAAAAGAAGAAACAAATTTGTTCTTTCTTATGGATTTATTATGGTTATCCTGTTACTAATTATGAAAATATCAATGTCGATGAAGTTCGTTACAAACTTGGTTATAAATTAGGGCAAGAAGATAAAACTCCGATAGAAGTAGCTTCTTCTATTCCTGACTCAGGTACATGTATGGCTATAGGATATTCTGACGGAAAGAAAATTCCTTACAGAAATGCTGTAGTAAAATATACTCCTACTTGGCCAAGAAGTTTTACGCCAAGTAATCAAACAGTAAGGGATTTAGTAGCTAAAATGAAACTTATTCCTAATATTAATCTTATTAGAGAAAAGAAAATAGTTTTTTGTGATGACTCTATCGTTAGAGGCACACAACTAAAAGATAATGTTAAATATTTATATGATTATGGCGCTAAAGAAGTACATGTAAGAATTAGTTGCCCACCACTTATATATCCATGTCCTTTCTTAAATTTCTCTGCATCACGTTCTCCTTTAGAATATATAACTAGACGTTTCATTTTAATGAAAGAAGGTGCTCAAGATAAAAATCTAGATAAATACAGTACTACTGGAACTCCTGAATATAAAGCACTGGTGGAACATATTAGAAAAGAATTAAATCTTTCTTCTCTTAGATTCAACACCATACAACATCTAGTAGAAGCCATCGGTCTTCCTAAAGAAGATATTTGTACACATTGCTTCGATGGTACTAGTTATGGTGATAAAGAAGACAAACTTCCTGAAATTTTCTAGAAGATTTTAAGATATTGAAAATTGGTATCTATTATTTTTCAGAATCATTTTAATCATTTGATTCATCTAAGTTGTCTGATTTATCTGATTTCTTATTTAAGTATACAGAATTTCCTGATACTCTTTGAGCAAATTTACTATCCGAAAAGAATTCAGCAACTATTACTCTTAATACAGTATAAATAGGAATAGCGACGATCATTCCTCCTACTCCTCCCATATGCCCGGCTACTAAAACAACGATAAATATTTCTAGAGGATGTGCTTTAACACTTCTAGAATAGATTATAGGCTGGAATATATAATTATCTAATAACTGAACACCTATGGTTACTACTAATATTAAAATTATAAATAATCCTAAACTTACACTCATACCAGAACCTATATAAGTAATTAAACCCATAGTAGCTGCTATAACATGACCGATAATAGGACCTAAATAAGGAATAATATTAATTATCCCACATAAAGTACCTACCACTATAGCTAAAGTAGAATGCATACCAGCAATAAATATTAAACCTAATGAATCAAGAATAGCTATACACATAGATTCTATAAATATCCCGATAAAATATCTAGATAATAAGAACTTAGTAGAAGATGAAGCTTTCTCTACTTTAGTTTCATATTTCTCTGGAAGAATAGCCTGAATTAATCTTGTTAATAATTTTTTCTCCTGAAGAAGAAAAAAAGAAATAAATATTACTGAAAACAAGCCTACTAGAAAATCTATTAAAATAGAAGTTATAGAATTTATAATAGAAGAAAATGTCGAAACAGAAAACATATCTCTAACCTGTGATAATAAATATACTTCTATTTTAAAATTATCTCCCAAATCCGGGAAAATATTTATAATCCATCCATTAGTAGTAGCAAGCGGTCCAGAAACAGAATTAGATAATTTATTAATATCTATAACACTTAACTTTTCACTTATCTCTGTAAATAATGGAGCCACTAATACAAAAATAGATAAGAATAAAGCTAAAATCACGATTATAGTCAGTATTGACGCTAGCCAAGAAGGGAATTTAAACTTCTTGATTCTTATCTTAATCATCTGTTCTACAAGCGGTCTACCTATTAAAGCGACCAAACATGATAAAGCCAAATAAATTAATATTGTCCTAAAGTACCAGCCTAATAATCCTATAAGAAATATTACTAAAGCTGTAATAATATATTTAATCGTTTTATTCATATTGATTCAAAGATACAAAATATCCAATAAATACTTATATATTTGTTAATCACTAAAATATATAATGAATATTATTACTTAAAAATTACCCTATAAATGAAAAAAATTAATTTAATTATTATTAGTTTATTACTCCCTTTTCTATGCTTTGCTGATGAAGGAATGTGGATTCCTTCTCTTATACAAAATAGGATAATAGATATGCAATCTAAAGGATTAAAAATATCTGCTGAAGATATTTATAGTGTTAATCAAGCTTCATTAAAAGATGCTATTGTACTATTCGGTCATGGATGTACCGGAGAATTAATTTCTAATGAAGGCTTATTGATAACTAACTACCACTGTGGCTATTCTCAAATTCAGAAACATAGTTCTGTAAAACATGATTATCTTAAAGATGGATTTTGGGCTATGAATAGAAATGAAGAATTATCAAACCCCGGATTAACAGTTAGTTTCTTAGTAAGAATGGATGATGTTACAGATAAAGTTCTCAAAAATTACAAGAACAATATGTCTGAGAAACAACGCACTAATTTAATTTTTATAAACAAAATGAAATTAATTAGACAAACTAAGAAAGCATATGAAGGATGTAAAATAAATATTGAAGCTTTATACTATGGAAATCAATATTTCATGTTCGTTTTTAGGGAATATACAGATATCCGTTTAGTAGGTGCTCCCCCATCTTCAGTAGGAAAATTCGGTGGTGATACAGATAACTGGATGTGGCCACGTCATACTGGTGACTTCTCTATCTTCCGTATATACTCAAATAAGAATAATAACCCTGCAGTATATTCTGCTAATAATGTTCCTTATAAACCTAAAAAATTCTTACCCATATCTACCAAAGGTGTAAAAGAAGGAGATTTTACTTTCATTTATGGTAATCCAGGAAGCACAGAAGAGTATATTACTTCAGATGCTATAAAATTTATAGCTAGAGTTTCTAACCCTGCTAAGATTAAACTCAGAACACATATTCTAGATGCTCAGAAAAAATATATGAGCCGTGATCAAGCTGTACGTATTCAATATTCTTCTAAAAATGCTAGCGTATCCAATTCTTGGAAACGCTGGCAAGGTGAAAGAAAAGGTATCATAGAGAAACATATTATCGACAAAAAGATAGATTATGAAAATAACTTTCGTTTATGGACTGAAGGCGTGCAAACTTATGAAGGTGAAGATATTTCAGTAGGGAAAAAGTACCTTTATATATTAGATACTTTGTCAAAGCTCTATGAAGCCAGAGAAAAATACGCCATAGGAAAAGATTATTATTATGAAGCCTGTCGGCCAATAGAAATAAGTAATTTCGCAATAGGATTTGTCAAAAATCTAGAAGGTTATTCTAACTTAAATGATAATGCTGAAAATAGAGCAAAAAACCCTGCTGAAAAATTAGCTGATACTTTCTACAAAGATTACTACATGCCTATAGATAAGGAAGTATTCATTTCATTATTAAAAGAATATCAGAATGATCTTCCACAAGAAAACAAAGCTGCATATTTTAATAAATGTATTAAGAAATATGGTACTGTGGAAAAATGGGCAAATAATCTGTATTCTAATACTATTTTTACTAACCGAGTAAAAACATTGGCAGCAGCTAAAGACTTTCAAACTAACCCATCAGTATTAAAAAATGATCCTGCTTACAAATTTGGAATAGAAATGTATAATGATTTCTATTCCAGAGTAATGCCTAACTATATAAAGTACAATAAATTAATTAAACTTGCATATCGCAAATATATGAGAGGGTTGATGGCTTTCGATAAGCAAAGAGTTTTCTATCCAGATGCTAATCTTACTTTAAGAATTGCTTACGGTAAAATAGCAGGATATAGTCCTAAAGATGCAGTTTGGTACTGTCCAGTTTCTACTATTGAAGGTATTATGCAAAAAGATAATCCAAACATCTTCGATTATAATATCCCACAAAAATTAAGGGATATCTATGCTAAAAAATCTTATGGTAAATGGGCTGTAAACGGAAGCATTCCCGTATGTTTCTTAGCTACCAACCATACTACTGGAGGTAATTCCGGTAGTCCAATCATAAATGCTAACGGAGAATTAATCGGAATAAACTTCGATAGAGTATGGGAAGGCACTATGAGTGATATCGCTTTCGATAGTGAAATTTGCAGAAATATTTCATTAGACGTACGCTATGTACTATTTTATATAGATGTCATGGCTGGAGCACATCACCTAATCGATGAAATGGAAATTCATTAACATTTAAAAATATTGAGTCAAGTAATTAATATATACACTAGAAAATCTATAAGAAAGTTCGTTTTACCTTTCTATCTTAAAAATGACTTAGCACATCAGATAGATCATGCCGATCAAGTCTGTGATTTAGCTTTGAAATTAAATGATACATTATCAAAAATTTCTAAACAAAAAGAAATTCTTGTTATACTCGCAGCTTACTTTCATGACATATACGCTAGAGAAAGAAAAGTGCATAATGAATTGTCATATAAATATGTACTAGATAGTAAACTTGATTCAGCTAATAATATAGCTAACGATCAAAGAAATCCTATTTCATTTCTTTCAGATGAAGATAGAAAAAAAGTAGCTATGGCTTGTCTAGAACATAGAAGTAGTTTTAATGGAACATTCTATAGTTCACTTTCAGAAATAATATCAAGTGCAGATCGGGGTTTTCCCGATTTAGTCGATACTTTAGAAAGAAGCAAAGTATTTTGGATATCCAAATATGGGAAAGATGAAATCGAGGCTAATAAACAAGCACGAATTCATATGAAAGAAAAATATGGTTTTCATGGTTATGCGAACTACCCACCATTATACCGCAAATACTTTAAAAATGAACTCGAAAAAATGCAAAATCAAATCGATAAATTATAATAAGGGGAAATTAAAAACTAACGTCAATAATTTTTAAAATTATATAAAAAAGGAACGATATTTAAATCGTTCCTTTTTACATTTTATAAAATCTTATGTGAACTTAATTTTGTGGATGAGCTTCTAAAAAAGCTTTATACTTTTTAAAGTTTTCCATAAATTCTGGTTTTTCTTCACGAAAACGGAAATAAATCTGTTTTAATGCATCAGCAATAGCTATTTCAAAATCTTCATTCTGTAACTCTTCTGCTTTAGCAAAAGCTTTTTCATAAGGATCAATAGCGTTTCTTAAGTTTTGTTCAAATTCTTTATTAAGAGTTTCATACATTTCAACATCATTAAGATCTAATTCACTGATTTTATTTTGAATATCAATAGAACGATCATAATATAAAGAACCTAAAGAATAAATTCCGAATAAATAATTAGGATCTACTTCTACAGATTTTTCATAACATTTAACAGCTAAATCGAAATCACCTAGCTTTTTATAAACATTACCTTCAGCATAGTGTAAAGAAGCATTAGTAGGTTCATTTACCTGTGCTTTCTGTATTAATGATAAAATTTCATTAGTATCTCCATTCGTAGACATGTAGAAATTAATAAGATTAACTAAAATTCCTTGATTAGTAGGAAATGATTTATAACCATCTAATAATGTTTGTTTAGCATTTAAAGTATCTTTCTGCTCTAAATAAATTTCAGCCAGTGATGAATAAACTGCACCATCTGCTGAATAATTATATTTTTCACATTCTTTATAATACTTAAGAGCCTTTTCATTTTGAGAAGATAATCTAGCTGTAAGTGCTGTATAATAAATAATAGTGGTATCTATTATATTTAATGCTGGATTATAAGTAGTAGATAAAGCATTTTCAAATGCATCACAAGCTTCTTTCATCTTAACCATTTCATTATAACCTAAAGCTACATTTACATATTTTTTTCTAATAGAAGACATACTTTCTTTAATATCGTCTAACTTTTTAGCCGATTTATCGACTTCAATAGCTTTATTTAAGGCATCAACTGCTCTTGCTAAAGGATTTTCCATTAAGGGTTTTATAATATCGACTTCTTTAACATTACCATCAGAACCATAATAAACTATTATATCTTTATAAGTATCTTTCGTATAAGTTTGTCCTTGAATTTGCAATTCTTCAGTTTTGACAATTTTAAAATCTTTTAAAATTAATTTAGTTTGTATACGAGTAAACCCAGGAGCTATTCCATAATGTTCAGCTTCATATAAGTCTACATATTTCTCTGCTAAAGTAGTCCAAGTTTTAACTTTAGTAGCTCTTTTCACATTCTCGGTTTTTACTTTAGCTTTATGTACTTGAGCTAAAGCTTTATCTGCATTCTGAGCACTTAGTGCGAATGCCAGCAATACGGCTGAAAATACAAGTAATACTTTTTTCATATTTTTTCTTTTTGTTATTAATTTTCAATAAATGAATAATTGTTTTTGTTAATATTTTCAATAATTAATCTTCAGCATTATCAGTATTATCTTCAAGCCCATTAGAACCTTCTGTACCTTCTACATCTTCTACACCTTCAGTGTTTTCTACTTCATCTTCACGTTCAACAATACAAACAGCTGCAATAGCATCATTATGTCTAATGTTAATCAATTTAACACCTTGAGTAGCACGTCCAGCAATTCTAATAGTAGAAATAGCTTCTCGAATAATAATACCAGATTTATTAATAATCATAAGATCATCATCATCACCTACTAATTTCATAGATACTAATGGACCTGTTTTTTCAGTAATATTTATAGTTTTAACACCTTTACCTCCACGCTTAGTAATACGATAATTCTCAAGAAGTGAACGTTTACCTATACCATTTTCACTAACTACCATAACATGGCTGGCATTTTTTTCTTCTTCAGTACCTTTTACACAAATCATGCCGATTACCTCATTATTTTCTTCAATCTTTATTCCACGCACTCCAGAAGCTGTTCTACCAATAGATCTTACACCTTTTTCTTCAAATCTTACACATTTACCTTTTTTAGAAGCTAGTAAGATATCTGAGTGTCCATCTGTAAGTTCTGCATCTATTAACTGGTCACCATCTTTAACAGTGATAGCGATGATACCATTAGTTCTTGGTCTAGAATAAGCCTCTAGGGTAGTTTTCTTAATAACACCTTTCTTAGTAGCTAATATTATAAAATTATTATTAATATATTCTTCATCTTTTAGATCCTCCGTATTAATATAAGCTCTTACTTTATCATTAGGTTCTATATTAATCACATTTTGAATAGCACGACCTTTAGAAGTCTTAGAACCTTCAGGAATTTCATAAACCTTTAACCAATAACATTTACCATTCTGAGTAAAGAATAATATAGTAGAATGCATATTAGCCACATATAAATGTTCTATAAAATCTTCATCTCGAGTTTTACTACCTTTAGATCCTACCCCACCTCTATTCTGTAATTTATAATCTATTAAAGGAGTTCTTTTAATATATCCTAAATGTGAAATAGTAATTACTTCATCTTCATCTGGATAGAAATCTTCAGGGTTAAAATCTCCTGCTGCTAATTCTATCTTAGATCTTCTAGGATCACCATATTTAGCTTTTAACTCTTGTAATTCTTCTTTGATTTTCACAAACTGAAGACCTTCATCAGCTAAAAATTCATTCAATTTATTAATAAGTGCCATCAATTCGTCGTATTCTTTCTGTAATTTGGCTCTTTCCAAACCAGTTAACTGACGAAGTTTCATTTCAACGATAGCATTAGCTTGAACTTCAGAGAAGTCATACGCTTTCATTAAATTCTGTTTAGCTTCTACAGCAGTTTTAGATGCTTTGATTAAAGCTATAATTTCATCAATAATATCTAATGCTTTTAATAAAGCTTCTAAGATATGAGCTCTTTTTTCTGCTTGTCTTAATTCAAATTTAGATCTACGAATAACTACTTCATGACGATGTTTTACGAAATATTTGATAAGCTGTTTTAAATTTAAAAGTTTTGGCCTACCATCTACTAGAGCAATATTATTTATAGAAAAACTATTCTGAAGAGGAGTATATTTAAATAATGTATTAAGAACGACATTGGCGACAGTCCCCATCTTTAACTTAATAACGATTCTCATACCCTTATGGTCAGATTCATCATTAATATATGAAATACCTTCTATCTTCTTAGATTCTACTAATTCAGCTATTTTTTCAATTAACTCTTTTTTATTGACTAAATAAGGAATTTCTGTAATTACTATAGTCTCACGACCTGTAGAAGCTACTTCAATATCAGTCTTACCACGCGTAACGATTCTACCATGACCAGTTTCATATGCATCTTTAGCACCTTGAATTCCTTGGATAATACCTCCTGTAGGAAAATCCGGAGCTTTAATATACTGCATAAGACCATCAGTATCTATTTCTGGGTTATCTATATAAGCACATATAGCATCAGTAGTTTCACAAAGATTGTGAGGAGCCATATTAGTAGCCATACCTACTGCGATACCTGAAGATCCATTCAATAAAAGAAGTGGAGCCTTGGCAGGCAATACTGTAGGTTCTTTTAGAGTATCATCGAAATTTGATTTATAATCTACTGTATCCTTATCTAAATCAGCCAAACATTCTTCTGAAATTTTCTGGAAACGAGCTTCTGTATAACGCATAGCCGCAGCAGAATCACCGTCAATAGAACCAAAGTTACCCTGACCTTCTACTAACATATATCTCATATTCCATTCCTGAGCCATTCTTACCATAGCTTCATATACACTAGAGTCACCATGTGGATGGTATTTACCCAATACTTCACCTACAATACGTGCGGATTTTTTAGTAGCTTGATTTGAATTTATTCCTAATTCATGCATACCGAAAAGGACTCTACGATGCACAGGTTTCAAACCATCACGTACATCAGGTAAGGCTCTTGACACTATTACTGACATAGAATAATCAATATAAGCAGATTTCATCTCTGTCTCTATATCTATAGGGATAATTTTCCCTTTAACTTCCTCTAATTCCATTATTTATATTGTTATATTTTTATTTCTTAAACCGCTAATTTACACATTTTTCGCTATGTGACAAAATGAATTTATATTTATTTTTCATACTTATTTGATTAAATTTGTAGTGTATTAAATCTTAGATTTTATTACTCAGAATAAATACTTTAATTTAACATGTATAATGCTATTTTATGCCTTTTTGTCAGAATTAAATTTAGCACAGAATTTGCAGTAATAGTAACTATTAATTATAGAAAACACTTAATAATTAGAATAAAAACATTTTCATAAAAGGAGATTATATATATGAATTTACGTTTATCCAGATATTTATCTAAAGCTATTTCATCAGCCAAAGATGAAGCCATGAGAACTGGTACATATGAAATAAGTTCAGACCATCTTATTATCAGCCTAATACGTATGGGAAATAATAGAGCATGCGAACTTATAAAACTTATGGACCTTTCGGTCAATGATTTGAAAGAGGAAATGAACAGAAAACTCATCAAAGGGGAAATGATACCATTTGCTGACACTCTTAAAATGCGTTTTTCTGATGATTTCAAAACTCTACTCAGAACTATGTATCTCGAAGCTAAAAATATCCAAAATTCTATGCCTTGTACTGAGATTATTATTTTATCAGTAATGAAAGATCGTAACTCTCAATTTTTCAACATAATGTCCGAAAAAGAAATCACCTATGAAGCCCTTCTTGAAAAAGTTAAATCTTCATTCTATCCAGATGATTCTGCCAAAGACAGATTATTCGATCAAGAAATAAATAAAGATGATTCCGAAATAGGAATAGAAGTAAACTTAGAGAGTAGTATGATGGTCAAGTCTGACAAGAAACCTAAGCCATTAGATAGTGGAAAAAAGAATTCTTTAGGAAAATATGCTTTAGACTTAACTGCTGAAGCTGCTCATGGACGATTAGATCCCGTAGTAGGCCGCGAAAAAGAAATATTAAGATTAGCACAGATATTAGGAAGAAGAAAAAAAAATAATCCTATTCTTATAGGTGAACCTGGTGTTGGGAAATCAGCCATTGCCGAAGGCCTAGCTATTAAAATCTCTGAACATAAAGTTCCAGAAGCCCTATCTAATAAAAAGATTTTTTCATTAGATATAGCAGCATTAGTAGCAGGTACCAAATTCCGTGGTCAATTCGAAGAAAGAGTAAAATCTATTATTGATGAAATAAAACACAGAAACGATGTAATCTTGTTTATCGATGAATTACATACCTTAGTAGGTGCAGGTGGATCTCCAGGATCACTAGATGCTGCTAATATGTTAAAACCAGCTCTTGCACGTGGAGCAATTCAATGTATAGGAGCTACTACCCTTGATGAATATAGAGAAGTCATAGAAAAGGATGGAGCTTTAGATAGAAGATTCCAAAAAATATTAATAGAGCCTACTTCTTATGATCAAACTCTTCACATCTTAAATGAGATTAAGGAAAATTACGAACAACATCATAAAGTTAAATATTCTGACGAATCTCTTAAGAGCTGTATCGTATTATCTACTAGATACATATCAGATAGAGCATTGCCTGACAAGGCTATTGACCTTATGGATGAAGCCGGTTCTAAAGCTCGAATAAGAAATATGAAATTTCCCAAATCTCTTATTAAAATGAGAGATGGCATAGAAAATCTTCGTCATAAAAAAATAAAAGCAGTCGCTGAAAAAAATTTCATAAACGCAGGAAACTTCAGATATTTAGAGAAACAAGCTAATGAAAATTATGAATTAACCATTAGTAAATGGGAAAAGAAAAAAACTTTAAAGCCTGTCATTATTACAGAAAATGATATAGCAGAAGTAACTTCTAGCATGACAGGAATTCCATTGAACAAAATAGCACTTAGCGAATCTAATAAACTATTACATATGGACAAGATCATAAAGAAAAGGATTATTGGTCAAGATGATGCCATAGAAAAAGTAGTTAAAGCTATTAGAAGAAATAGAGCTGGATTAAAAGATCCTAGAAAGCCCATCGGTTCATTTTTATTCTTGGGCCCTACCGGTGTAGGAAAAACTCAATTAGCTAAAGTATTAGCAGAATTCATGTTCTCTAATTCTGATGACCTTATTAGAATAGACATGAGTGAATACATGGAGAAATTTGCTATTAGTAGACTAATCGGAGCGCCTCCAGGATATATAGGATATAACGAAGGGGGACAACTATCAGAACAAGTAAGAAGAAAACCTTATTCAGTAGTATTATTGGATGAAGTAGAAAAAGCTCATCACGATGTCTTTAATCTATTATTACAAGTGTTAGATGAAGGTCGTCTTACTGATAGTAACGGTCGTCAAATAGATTTTCGTAACACTGTTCTAATCATGACCTCGAACTTAGGTAGTCGCCAAATAAAAGAATTTGGAGCAGGTATTGGATTCTCTACATCTACTAAAATAGACAAAGAATTTAAGAATGAAAAAATAGTAGAAAAAGCAGTAGGGAAAACTTTTACTCCTGAATTTTTAAATAGACTAGATGAGCAGATTATTTTCAACTCTTTAACGAAATCTGATATTCGCAAAATCGTTAAGATAGAACTTAAAAGTCTTTACAAAAGAGTCGAAGATGTAGGTTATACATTGAAAATCACATCGGGCGTCATGCAACTATTGTCTGAAGAAGGTTATGATTCTCGTTATGGAGCAAGACCTATTCAACGTGCTATCCAGCGTAACATCGAAGATGTAGTCGCAGAAGCTATCCTATCAGGAGTCGAAAAAGGTTCAGAAATCAATCTATCTATGAAAGACAAAAAGGTCATTTGGGAAGAATCTAAAAATACAGAGAAAACTAAAGTAAAATTATAATAGTCAATCCCTTATTTTAACTGTTTTAAGAAGAGTAAATAACATAATCACCTTCTCAGAGCATTTTTTGATATTTCCTCTAAACCGCTTAACGATTTAAAATGATTTGATAAATTTTATACTTCCGAGATTAGATATAATAATATTAGAATCATAAGATTTGTTTAACAATGCATTATCATTTTTATTAATAGGACATCTGTTAAACTCACTATCTACATTGAAAGAAACAGGATCCTTAATCGAAATCTCTTGAAAGCCTAACTTTCTATATACATTACCATTCGACCATTCGCAATCCGCATATGACATTATTTCAAATGATTCTAAAGACTTAAGAATCTTGATATTATTTGGTCGAAGTAATCTAACAAAAGACATCATAACTTTCCCCATTCCACCTACGACTCTTATACCTTGACTAGAAGCATATCGCACCCATTCATAAGATTTGATACCTCCCCTATCTATAGTCATTTTTCTAGGAGCTGAAAAACTAGCAACAGCTACAAGTAAACCTAATTTTGAATTTTCATTTTTAGAACCTAGGACTAATCTATCCTTAGTTAAAACAGATCTATCCTTCTTAATAAATAATCCAAAATGATATCTAGCTCTCGCGAAACCATAGACATGAGTTTCTTTTAAAAACGATTTTGCTAAAGTTGAATTTATTCTTTTGCATTCACAGTTTCTAGCAAAGACACTCTTACCGAAGCCTAAATGCATCTTAATCCTATCTTTAATCATTTCCATTTTGGACATCCACAAATCTTCATAAAGATATACGACCCTACAGTGTTTATCTTTATGAATTTGAACGGAATATTCAAATAATGCATGTGATAAAGAAATAGAATTAAAATCTCGGTTACATACCGAAAAATAAGAAAGTGGGATCGTTATTATCGCTAAATGGTTAATGGGAAATATATAAGTAGAAATATTAGATGAGTTATTAAACAAGTTTTCAGCTGATTTAAATAGATAGTATTTTCTATCTAATTCATTAAAAAAAATCCTTATTTCTTCGTTAAAATTCATTCAAATAATAGTTCATATCAAAATTGCTACACAAATATAAAAAAAATTCAACTAAATTTTGGAGATTGAAAAAATATCCATACTTTTGCACTCCTATTATCGGAAAAATGATTCGTTAGCTCAGTTGGTAGAGCACAACACTTTTAATGTTGGGGTCCTGGGTTCGAGACCCAGACGGATCACTAGAGAGAAACTATTTTTAAAGTTTTCTCTTTTTTATAAGATTGATTGTTAAGGATAGATTCGTTAGCTCAGTTGGTAGAGCACAACACTTTTAATGTTGGGGTCCTGGGTTCGAGACCCAGACGGATCACTAAAAAAAGGGAGTTTTTTAACTCCCTTTTTTTTATGTACTCTATGTATCCATGTAACCGACACCGACCTAATCTACTATTACTATACTGCCATATTATTTCTTTACTTCATATTACACCATTTCATTACATATTATTTTATCTGATTCTCTTATAAAATGAATGAAATATTTGCAAATTAAATTATAAAACTTACTTTTGTTATAAATTAAACAAACGATTAAAACACTTGTTTAATTACGAGTATTAAAAGCACATATTAATTAAATATTAGAAATAATTAAGCCATTATGAATTTTTTAATCTAGTATTTTTTAATTATAAAAAAATGATGGAGAATAATAGCAGTAATTTGAAAAAAAACAAAAAAGAAAGTATAATTAAATCAGCGAGAAGACTATTTATCCAGAAAGGATATCAATCTACCTCTATGAGAAATATTGCTAAAGATGCAGATGTAAATTTAGCTCTCGTTAATTATTACTTTAATAGTAAAGAATCATTATTCGATTTAATATATAATGAAATAATTGAAAAATTATTAAGTGATATTCAAATCAGTATTTCTGAAGATAATACTACTATTGAAAACATATCATATTTAATAGATATTTATACTGAATTACCTATCAAAAATCCAGAACTCACTAGTTTCATTTTTTTTGAAATATATAAAAATCCCAGCAAATTGACTTCCAAAATTATAAAAATAGAACACTTCCAAAAGGCAATAAATATCTTCATCCAAACTGCTAGGAGAGATATGAATAAAGGCTTAATTAGACAAATAGATGACCCGGGCATATTATTATTCAATGTATTGTCCATTAGTATAGTGCCTTTTCTAGGAAAACCTATTATAAAAAATACATTTAATATAGATGATAAAACATTCATTGCATTTATGCGTAAAAGAAAAGAAGAGATAATTAATATATTTAATATATACCTTAATCCACCTAAATAAATCAAAAGTTTAAATATTGCCGCCAGGCAAAATAATATACATAAAATGAAAAAAATAAGAAATTTAATACTAGGCACTTTAATCATCGCTGGGAGTTTAACATCCTGTACATCTACTGATAAACAAGCAGATGCATTCGGGAATTTCGAAGCTATAGAAATAGTGGTTTCTGCTCAAGGGAACGGCCTATTAGAAGACCTTAAGATCGAAGAAGGTGACAAATTATCTCAAAATCAGAAAATAGGTTTAATAGATACAATGTCTCTTAATCTTCAAAAAATTCAGATAGAACAAAGCATAAAAGCTATATACGCTAAACTTCCTAATAAGACAGATCAAATAAATGTGCTAAAAGAAAAATTGGCGATAGCCAAATTAGAACAGAAAAGAATAACAAATTTATATAAATCTGATGCTGCTACAGCTCGACAATTCGATAATGTTAATTCAGAAGTTAATGTATTGAAAAAACAAATCGTCGCTACCTCTTCTACTTTAAATATTCAACAAAAAGGATTATTAGCAGAGACATCTACTCTTAAAGCAAAAATAGATCTTATTAATTATCAGATATCTCAATATATAATAACATCGCCTATTAATGGAGTGGTTCTAACTAAGTATGCCTATGAAGGAGAAGTAACATATCTTGGAAAATCTTTATTTAAAATGGCCAATATTGACAGTCTTATATGCAGAGCATATATATCAGAGAATCAGTTAAATAAAGCAAAAATAGGAGAATATGCCATAGTATATATAGATGCAGAAGAAACTACTCAAAAAATTATTCAAAAAAAATATATAGGTAGATTAACTTGGGTATCAGATAAGGCAGAATTCACTCCTAAAGTAATTCAAACTAAGGAACAAAGAAGCAATTTAGTTTATGCTATTAAAATATTAGTCCCTAACGATGGTTCCCTAAAAATAGGAATGCCAGCAAGAGTAGAGTTTCATAAATAATCTAAGATTATAATCCATTACTGAGATGAATTCCATACAAATACATAATGTTAGCAAAAATTACGGCGAAGTAATAGCCCTCAAAAATATTAACATAGATATAACTGAAGGTGAACTTTTCGGATTGATAGGTCCAGATGGCGCAGGCAAAACTACACTATTTGAATCCTTAGTAACTTTATCTCCTGCCGATAGCGGACATTCTAAAGTTTGTGGATTAGACACTGTTAATGATAGGAAAAAAATACGACAAATAGTAGGTTATATGCCTGGTAAATTCTCTCTATATAGTGATTTGACAGTATATGAAAACCTTAAATTCTTCGCAGACATTTTCGGAACATCTATCGAAGAAGGATACGAATTAATACAAGATATTTGGGTTCAAATAGAGCCATTTAAAAAACGCCCAGCTGGTAAACTTTCAGGTGGTATGAAACAGAAATTAGCACTATGTTGTGCTCTAGTTCATCAGCCAAAAGTATTATTCTTAGATGAACCTACCACTGGTGTTGACCCCGTTTCTAGAAAAGAATTCTGGGAAATGCTTAAGCGTCTTAAGAAAAAAAATATCACTATTTTCGTATCTACACCATATATGGATGAAGCTATTTTATGTGACCGTGTAGCCCTTATTCAAAACGGCGAAATAATGACAATAGATACACCTCAAGGAGTAGTAGATTCCTATCCCCACAAGTTATATGAAATTAAAACTAATAACATTTTCCAAGTAATTAAAGTTTTAAATAACTGGGATAAAACTCATAGTAGCAACACCTTCGGGAAAAGTATTCACTTCGTCGCTAAAGATGATAATATTACAGAAAAACAAATTCGGTCTTGTCTGACGACAATACTTCTAACAAATGAGGAAAATCTACCAATAGAAATACAATCTATAAGTCTGATTAAAGCTACTATAGAAGACTGCTTCATTGAATTTATGTCAACTAATGCTGACGCCTATACTGATGCTGATCAAAATAAAGTAATAAATAATGAATAATCCTAGCACAGAGATAAACGTACATATAAAAAATCTCACTAAGAAATTTGGTAATTTCACAGCTGTAGATGCTATTTCCTTAGATGTAAAAAAGGGTGAAATCTTCGGATTTTTAGGAGCTAACGGCGCAGGTAAAACTACAGCTATGAGAATGTTATGCGGATTATCATATGCCACATCAGGAGAAGGGACAGTCGGAGGTTTTGATATAAACAACCAACAAGAAAAGATTAAAAGAAATATAGGATACATGAGTCAAAAGTTCTCATTATATGAAGACTTAACAGTATTTGAAAACATAAGATTCTATGCATCAGTTTATGGATTGTCATCCACTCAAATCAAAGAAAGTACCAAGAATCTTCTTACAAAATTAGGGATGACAAAACATGAAAACACATTAGTAAAAAGCCTCCCTTTAGGCTGGAAACAAAAGTTAGCCTTCTCCATAGCAGTAATTCATAATCCTAAAATAATATTTTTAGACGAACCTACTGGAGGAGTAGATCCAGTAACTAGAAGAAGTTTCTGGAATCTTATTTACGAAACAGCAGAAAAAGGAACTACAGTATTTGTCACCACCCATTATATGGACGAAGCAGAATATTGCGATAGAATTTCTCTTATGGTAAATGGAAAAATAATGGCACTAGGTTCTCCAGATAAATTAAAAGAAGAATTTAAAGTTAAGAATATGAACGAATTATTTTATTTATTAGCAAGAGATACTTCCACACTTTAAAAATATCAAAGATGAATAAATTAAGACCTTTCATAAGAAAGGAATTTCAACATATTTTTAGAGATAAGAAAACATTACTTATCATCTTTATCTTACCGATAGTACTTATTATACTCTTCGGTTTCGCTATACGTTCTGAAGTAAAGAATGTACCGATAACCATATTAGATAAATCTAAAGATGAAATGTCTATAGAATTAACTAATAAAATTTTAGCATCTAAATACTTCATAAATAAAGCTAACGTTCAAACAGATAGTGAAATAGAAGAAAAGTTTAAAAATAAAGATATATCTTGTGCAGTAATTATTCCACCTAATTTTTCAAGAGATTTTATTAAGTTAGGTACTACAAATCTTCAAATAATAACAGATGCCACAAATCTAAATAACTCCACCATTTTTAAGCAATATTTAGAAGCCATTATTACATCTTTTAGACAAGAAAAATTAAATATTCCATACATATCAGATCCTATAAATTTATCTTTAAGACTAGTATATAACCCTGAGCTTAAAGACGTTTATATGTTTGTTCCAGGATTATTAGCCCTAATATTAACACTGGTTTCAGCTATTATGAGTGCAGTATCCCTAACGAAAGAAAAAGAAACAGGCACCCTAAACATCTTAAAAGTATCTCCACTAAAGATTTATCATATCATTATAGGAAAACTTATTCCTTACTTATTGTTAAGTTTACTAGATGTCGTAATAATAATGGGAATGAGTGTAGTCATTTTCAATATGCCTATAAATGGAAGTTATTTATTACTAGCATTGTTATTCATTATTTTTTTATTGACAGCCCTATCTATTGGAGTATTTGTTTCCTCCATAACAGATACACAACAAGCAGCATTAATTTTATCGATAATTTCATTATTTCTACCCACTACCCTTTTATCAGGGTTTATATATCCTATAGAAAATATGCCATTATTCTTACAAGGAATAAGTCAGTTATTCCCTGCGACATGGTTCATCGAAGGTCTTAAAACTATAATGATTAAAGGAGAAGGATTACATTTTATTTGGATGCAACTTACTGTTTTAACAGCCATGAGTATGTTTTTCATAACATTAAGTATAAAAAAATACAATAAAATCTAAACAAAGAAAGTTATGAATGTAACATTAGAATTAATAAGAAAAGAATTCTTACAAATAATTAGGAATAAATTAATAATGAAAATTATTATAATGGCTCCTATTCTGCAATTAATAATATTAGTTTACGCAGCCAACTTCGAAATCAAACATCTAAATATGGGTGTCATAGATAGGGATAATACCGAATTGTCTCTATCACTTAAAAATAGTTTCGTAAGTTCAGGATATTTTAAACTAAAAAACATAGAAAAAGATTATACCGAAGGACTAAAAGAATTTGATCGAGAAAAAGTAGATATCATAATAGAAATTCCAAATAATTTCGAACAAGATCTTAAAAAAGGAACTAGACCAGGTTTATTCATAGCAGTTAATGCTATAAATAGTATGAAAGCTGGAGTATCCTCATCATACATAGCTAAAACTATGGCTACTTATTACAAATCAGAAACATTTCAAAGAGTCATAAAAACTACCTCCACACAAAATTCGTCCCAAATAAACGTAGAATATTCCGATTGGTATAATCCACAGTTAAACTATAAATCATATATGCTACCTGGTATTTTATGCATCATAATAACTATCATGGGAATACTTCTGACAGCACTTAATGTAGTAAGAGAAAAAGAAGTCGGAACTATAGAACAATTAAACGTCATTCCTATTACCAAAGCCCAATTTATTATCGGTAAATTAGTCCCTTTCTTCATAATAGGAATCCTCCAGTTCACTCTAGGGATCCTTATAGCTATTAGCTTATTCAGACTACAAATAGTAGGAAGTATTCCACTCCTTTACCTCATGATTTCTGTATATCTCTTAGTAGTATTAGGAATAGGATTTTTAATATCGAACATATCAGAAACACAGACCCAATCTATCTTCGTATCACTATTTTTTATGTTCATCTTCATCTTGATGAGTGGACTATTCACTCCTGTAGAAAGTATGCCAGTATGGGCACAGAAAATATCAATGATAAACCCAGCTTACTATATGGTAGATACATTACGATTAATCATACTAAAAGGCAGTAATTTCGCGAACGTATTCCATTATTTCTTAATATTATTAGGAATGGCAATAATTATAAATTTCGCAATCTTCAGAGTATATAAAAAAGTTAGTTAGATTTAGCCTGACGGCCATATAAAATGAGAAAACTTAAAAAATGTGCTCTACCCCTACTTCTTATTCTTATTATAACTTCTATCGTGTCTGTTCAGAAAGATACTATCGTGCTTAATTTTAAAAAAAATCAGTACAAACAGAATTTAACTTCTATTTATACTGATTAATTATTATATTATTATAGTATCGAAATCTGAATTTTTTTCAGGACGATACATAAAATCAAATAATATACTATAGTCTTTTGACCTTTAAAGCATTAAGTCCTTTTGGAGTTTCCTCTACTTCATAACTTACTTTATCGCCTTCATCGATTTCATCGATTAATCCGTTTTGATGAACAAAGACATCTTTACCTCCATCATCAGGAGTGATAAATCCAAAACCTTTGGCTCTGTTGAAAAATTTTACTGTTCCGTTATTCATTATATCATTTTTAATTAAGTCCAAATTTAACATTAAATTTTAGAATATAAATTTTTTATGTAACTTTATTTTTATATAATGACTAAAATGAATAAGAAAGGCTAAAAAGAAGCTGTCTTCGTGGTAGATAATAGATATTATTTATTATGTGATACTCATTCTGAAAAATAGCATCTATATGATTAATATTTAACAAATTGTATGCATCTATTCCAAAAATCAACTGGTTCTTTAGAAATGAATAAGAAGCTCTAGCATTAAGATTAGTTAAAAACCCATTATCTGCATTAGAACTATTATTATAATATTCATCTGAACTAATTTTAATACTAAGAGAATTTAATCTAAAAAATAGTTTCTGAGTAAAATTAAAATACGAATTCTTAACATCGGTATAAGCAGATCCTGAGATCTTACTAGTATTATATGATGCCTTTAAAATAAAGTTAATAGGAAGGCGAAAAGCTGTAGAATATTTTAATCTATAATTCATAGATAATACAGAATTTAATCTATTTTCAGTAGTACTAATTCCACTATAATACCTATTGTGAAAAAGATTAGTGGAAAACTTCAGAGTAGAAAATAAAGGATCTATATATTTTTCTAAAGAAAGATTTACTAACTGAGTTAAAACATTATTATCATAGGTATATCTTATTTCTGTTATATCGGAAGACACATCTAATAAAGATAAGGCTAAACCCTCCTGATAATTTACAGAATATAAGCTATTCATATTAAAACCATCGAAAAGATCTGAATAGAAATAACTAATAGTAGCCAAATAACTAGAAACATATTGATCTATTTCAGCCATCTGCCTTTTATGAGTTCTGAAACTAGTATAATACGAATTAGCTAAAAAAGCCTCAGACGGCAATGCTGATTTTTCATAAGATAAGGATGCGATAAACTTATTATAAGATTTTAATAACTGATATTTTAGTAGGGAAGAAAAATAGCATTTACGGTCTTCATTCTTAGAATAATTATTCATCCATGTAGGGCCTGCTTTTATATTCAATGATATATCAGAGATTCCTATATGGAATATAGGATTAATATAAATATTAGCTATATTATTAGTTAATTTAGTATCAGAAAATAAGCTATTATTAATGATATTCATATTTTCAGCCCTATTCTCATATTGAAAACCCATTCCTATATCGAAATAAGAATTGAAATTATGAACCATACTAGATCTTAACTGTAAGGATCTAGTAAAAGCCCTTACCTTCTGATTAAGAATTATATCATCAGACTCAGTATTATTGTAATAAAATAACTGAGAATTATCATTATATAGATATTTCATATCAAATGATGAATAGGTATTTTTATTAATCAAATATGAAAGATTACATTCATTATTAATAAATAGATATTTATCACTTATATCTGTATTAGTAAGACTATGCTTAATATTATCATCTATAGACTCTAAATTAGTTCCATTAAAGCTATCAGCTAAGGAGTTTATCTCTAGTCTTAATTTATCATTAATATTATATATTAATTTAATATTACCACCTATAGTAGTGGGTTTTAAATTATTACTTCTATCATAAGATGTTTTAACATCATTATTATAATAATTAGTAAAATTAGAATAATCAGATTCAAACTTAGATTTAGAGAATGTAAAATTAGATGAAATCTCTACCATATCATTAGGCTTAGAATAAGTATTAAGGATTTCTACCTGTCTTCTTTCTTTATATTTATCGAATACATTATTAGAAGTACTCTGAGAATATGCAGAATAGATTAATCTAGAATCTGCCCAGCTAGTATATTCCTTACTAATATCATAAAGACGCATTTTATTAGAAAAAGAATAAGTATTAGCCTTAGTGTTATTATTATCGACAGAACTAATGCTCTGCACTTTAAACATCGGTGAAATATAAAACATATTAGACATTCCTCCATAAACTTTAGGCACACCTAAGCTCCCCTGAAGCTTTCCCATCACTCCCTTTTTACTTTTATCCATGCTTAGATTAATAGCCATTTCATCAGATTTCACAAGACCTTTTAACAGTTTATTCTCATGGTAATCATCTATGGTCTGTATCTTAGCTATCATCTCAGGCTTAATAGTTCTACTGGCCACACTATAATCTCCACCGAACATATCAGCGCCATCTAATAATAGTTTACTAATCCTCTTTCCATTAAATGATATCTTCCCCTGCTTATCTACCTTCATCCCAGGTAGTTTCTTAATAACCTCTTCTATATTGGTCTCTGTACTATCTGTATATGCTTGTACATAAAAGGTATTGGTATCTTTATTAATACTAAATTTATGAGCTGAGATTACTACAGAACTTAATGTATTTTCTCTAAAAGACATCCTCACAGGAGAATGGAATTCTGAAATTCTCATCTTTTTCTTCTGATAATTAAGATGTAAAAATTCCACAAAGGCTATTTCTTTATTTTTATAATTAAGAGCAAATTCTCCATTTTTATCACTACTACCCAGAACGATAATCTTTTGATTTTTATCTCTTAATACTACATTAGCACCTATTACCAAGCTATCATTAATATCAATGATTTGACCTGAAAATATGGTTTTTTCTGACTTAACTACAGAAATATTCTGAGCTAAAATATTCTGAAATGGGAAAATGCAGCTTATAATAAAAAGACTATTTACTATTAATATAAAAGATAATTTACTTCTCATTAATCTCTTCCATTAATGTTTTATCCTCGAAACTTAGTGTAGAACGACAGGATCCTCCTTCTGATAAGGTGGAAAAATATCTTTCCATCCTATTTTTCTGGATTTTAACCTTCTTTATTAATTCAGCACGAGATACTATATTTTTCATTTTAAAATTAGGATACATGGTATTTGCTTGAGAAAAGCTTCTTAAATAATATTTAAATTCTCCATCGTTAGAAACAGCAGAGACTAATAACCCAGGTAACCCCCATAATTTTTTAATTCCTGCTTTAACTGGAATTTCTGGAGCGAACCAAACCTTATAATCTCTACCATAAATATTAGCAGTAGCCAAATAACAGTTATGATTACTTATTACTTTTATACTATCCATATTAATGAACCAGTCAGGCTGTTTCATTTTATATTCTAGAATATACTTATGATTCATAATATCTATAGATTCATAAGCTATAGAATCTTTTAAAGAATATTTCGAAAAATCAGTAAAAGATTTATTCTCATTTAATTTCTTAGTGTTTTTCTGCTTTTTCATATTATCAGACATAATCACTAAAGAAGATGAAATCTGTATAGAAGATTTAAAATCTAATATTCTGGATGCTAATACCCACTGATCATGTTCTATAAACAACACATATCTAGTATGTACTGCCTTTCCCATATTTATCTCACTGTCATAAACTGCCTGATATTCTTGAGAAGTTATATTATTAGATTTAAATATTAATACGAAAATACTTACTAGAAATACTAATGAGAATGATTTATAGGATGTCATGTTTAAGTTTTATTATTTAATTAAAGATAGGAATATTCATAAAGAAAAACAATTATATATATAATTTATATATAAACAACAAAACATTCTACTATAAATTTGTCTTCGGTTTTCTAGGAACAAATGTTTTTGTCTTCCGTTTTCGAGCAAAAACAAGGAACAAATTTTTATTTAAAAAATAGATAATTATTTAAACAAAGGCATTTTAATTCTTATAGGATACTATTTTGTACTTTTTACTTGAGAATAAAATAACAAGTAATATTATAGATATTACGAATAAGCTCATTATTATAACACTTTCTGCATCTATATAGAAATGATGAGTCCCCTCATATAATAATTTGTATAATAATGCAGCCAAACTACCCCCAGAAACACTAACTAATATTATTCTAAGTAGTTCAAGTCTAGGTAATTTAAACGACTGAGCATGACTTTTTTTTCTAACAAAATACTCTACTAATAAAAGTAAACTGATAAAAATCATACTATACACAATATCTAAAATAGTGACTAATATGAATAAATGAATATTACTTAATACATTAATATCAAATAACATACATACTATAATAATGGGATAAATTATCTGTAACCAATAACTTTTTTTCATAAAATGGTATATTCCCTTCTATTATTATATTTAAAAATAAAAAGTATTATTAATAAGCGTTGGGAAAATATCTATTATAAAAATCATGCCAGAAACATAATAATATTACTATTACAAAGATTCTAAAACAATCACTTAAAAATTAAAGGCATATTTCTATACCACATAGCCAATAAAATTTTATTGCATATTTTCATTTATTGGTATTAACTTTAAAAATAATTAAACTTTATTATTAAAAGTAGAAATAGGAAAAAGTATAAATAGGAACTTAAAAAATAAGAACTAATAAAATGGAAAAAACTCGCATTAAAAATTGGAAAGTATTAGATAGTAAAAGAATATTCAATAAATCTTGGTTAAACGTAAGAAATATAACATATAAGCTACCTAATGGAACTATCTTAAAAGATTACTTCATAACAGATTATCCTGATTGGATTAGTGTAATAGCTATTACTGAAACAGGAGAATTCGTAATGGAAAGACAGTTCCGCCCAGGAATTAATGGAGTAAGCTTAGAAATTTGCGGAGGTGTTATTGAAAAGACTGACGTCAATAATGAAGAAGCTGCTCGTAGAGAGTTATCTGAAGAAACAGGATATGAAGGAGGAAAATGGACTAAAATTTTAGATATTTGTCCTAATGCTGGAGCTCAAAGCAATAAAGTACATGTTTATTTAGCCAAGGGTGTAAAGAAAGTAACTGATATGCATCTAGATACTACTGAAGATATAGAAGTATTTCTCATGAAAGAAAAAGAAGTACTCGAAGCTCTAAAAAACAATGAAATCTGTCAAGCTATTCACGTCGCTAGTCTTTGGAAATATTTTGGTGAAAAATCTTTGATTACCTTTGCCAAGTAAAAAAAGTATAATAATGGCACAATCAGTAAACAACAAAGCATATTACGATTTAGGTAATAAAAAGATTTCAACCCTTCTTAAACAGTATGCTTGGCCTGCCATTATAGCCATGACAGCCACTTCTCTTTACAATATAGTAGATGCAATATTTATTGGGCAAAAACTAGGACCTATGGCTATATCAGGATTAGCCATAACCTTCCCATTTATGAATTTAGGAGCTGCCGTAGGATCTCTAGTAGGTGTAGGATCTGCTAGTATATTATCCATTTTTTTAGGGCAAAAAAATCATAAAGGAATCGATGCTGTTCTTGGGAATAATCTCATGCTCAACATAATAATAGGTATAACATATTCAGTTATTGCTCTTATTTTCTTAGACCCTTTACTTACTTTCTTCGGTGCTAGTGAAAACACTCTTCCATATGCCAAGGAATATATGTCCATCATATTAATAGGTAATGTATTCACACACCTATATTGGGGATTTAATGGTATCATAAGAGCAGCAGGGCATCCTAAGAAAGCCATGAGTGCTAGTATGTTTTCTGTAATTATTAATATTTTCTTTGATTATCTATTCATAATAGTCATGGATTCAGGAATAGCAGGAGCTGCTTATGCCACTATGTTATCACAGATACTTTCTCTTATATATCAAACCATTTTACTTACTAACAAAAAAGAATTAGTACGCTTTAAAAAAGGAATATATCATTTAGATAGAAATATAATAAAGAAAATATTCTCGATAGGTATGTCCCCATTCTTAATGAATGCAGTAGGATGTATAGTCGTAATAATAATAAATCGTAGTTTACTTCATTACGGAGGAGATATTTATATAGGAGCTTATGGTATTATTAACCGTGTAGCTTTCGTCACACTAATGATAAACATGGGATTAACCCAAGGCATGCAACCTATCGTAGGATATAATTATGGTGCTGAAAATAGAAAAAGGGTATTAGATACTGTTCATCTTACTATGAAAATAGCTACTATAATACTAACTGTAGGATGGCTGCTTTATGAAATAATTCCTGAAACTTTAGTAGGTTTCTTTACTAATGATGCTGAATTAATAAAAATCAGTGCTAGAGGTATGAGAATAGAACTTATCGCCTTCCCTTTTATAGGATATGCCATAGTAGCATCTAACTTCTTTCAAAGTATAGGAAAAGCTAAAACCGCTATTTTTTTATCACTGACTAGACAATTGATTTTTTTAATTCCATTCTTATTGATTTTACCTATTTTTTTCAATACAGATGGTGTATGGGCTGCCAATGCAGTATCAGATATTATTTCTACCGTAGTAGCATATATAATGTTTATTCGCTTCAGAAAAAGTTACAAATTAGAAGATAAAACATCTATTAACAATATAACAAAAGATTATGAATAATTTAATAATAACAATAGGACGTGAAATAGGGAGCGGAGGGTTAACCCTAGCTGAATTATTATCAAAGAAATTAAATATCCCCTATTATGATAAAAGGATATTAACAGAATCAGCCAAACAAGCTGGATTAAATCCTAAATTTTTTGAAAAAGTAGATGAAACTGTAAACAAAGGATTTTTTAGAAGTACAGGTGTTCTCTGCAATGAAGAATTATTCAATATTCAATGTGAAACTATGCGCCATATTGCTACTAAAGGTTCATGTATCTTTGTAGGAAGATGTGCAGATTATATACTGGAAAAAGACTATCATCTTTTACGAATTTTCATAAAATCAAGTATAGAAGAACGCGCTAAAACTATAATATCAAAAACTGATTTAAACGAAGAAGAAGCATTAAATAAAATAAAAGAAGTAGATAAAAAAAGGTCAGAATTTTATAAATATTACAGTTTCAGAGGATGGAAAGACCTCTCTCACTACGATTTAAGTTTCGATTCTTCTATTTTCCCAATCGAAAAGATATCAGATATAATTTGCGGTATTTATAAAGAACTCCTTTTCAGTATTAATGAAAAATATAGTACTAAATTAAAATAATTATTATCTTCGCTTTTAATATTTGATATATCATTAATAAACTTGTGAAAGAAGTAGCCGTAATAATTCCTATATATAAAAGCGAATTTTCTGAGAATGAAAAAGTATCGTTTATAAATATTACGACTATATTATCTCATCATCCCATCATCATAATAAAGCCTAAAAATTTAAACTTAGATTCTTTATTATCTTCATATCCGCAAATTAATGTAGAATCATTCGACAATGATTATTTCGAAGGTAGAGAGGGTTATAACAAACTTATGTTAGATTCTAAATTCTATCAACGATTTGAAGAAAAATACAAATACATTTTAATAGCACAGTTAGATACATATTTTTTTAAAGATGAATTATTATACTGGTGCTCCATGAATTATGATTATATAGGAGCTCCTTGGCTATTACATCCTAAATATGAATTATATTTCTTTAAATTCTTCTCTTGGCTAAAATATCATTATTGTAAACATCTAAAAAAACCTAATTCACAGAACTTGCGAAATAAGGTAGGTAATGGTGGATTATCACTTAGAAAAATCAAAAGTTGCAGACAAATCTGTGAGATTCAGAAAAATATAATATCCGCATACTTAAAAGAAACTCATCATATGTTTCATGAAGATGTCTTTTTTGCTCTAGAAACTTCTTGTAATTCTATAGATTTTCATATACCTCATTTTAAAAAGGCATTAAAATTCTCTTTTGATAAATATCCAAAATTAAGCCTCAAAGTTAATGATGGGAAATTACCATTTGGCTGTCATGCCTGGTATAGTAGAAAGAATAAATCCTTCTGGAAAAAATATATAAAATAATTCAATTTCTAAAGTATCTTGTTTAGTAAAAATTTTTAATGATAAGTCATCATTAACTAATCATTTCACTATTATTAGGCACATTATTTGTTATATAATAAATAATATTAATAATTAATGCTTATAAATAAGTAATAATTTCATGCAAAATTAACGAATAAAAATACATTATTATGCAAAATTTTGAATTTGAAAACCCAGTAAAACTCCTTTTCGGAAAAGGACAAATAGCAAACATAAAAAATGAAATACCTAAAAACGCTAAAGTACTACTAACTTATGGTGGTGGATCTATAAAAAGAAACGGTATTTATAATCAAATAATAGAAGCACTTAAAGGTTATAATCTTATTGAATTCAGTGGCATTGAAGCTAATCCAGATTACAACACATTATTAAAAGCCATCAAGATCTGTAAAACAGAACATATTGATTTCCTCTTAGCGGCAGGAGGTGGTTCTATAGTAGATGGAACTAAATTCATAGCTGCTGGAGCATTATATGAAGGAGATCCTTGGGATTTCGTTAATGGCGTTCAGATGATCAAAGCATTACCACTAGGTAATATTATGACTATGCCTGCTACATCTAGTGAAATGAACTGTACTGGTGTTATATCACGTAGAGACAAGAAACTAAAATTTGCTTTCTCTAATCCTATCGTATATCCTAAATTCGCAGTCCTAGATCCTACTGCTGTATTTACTATTCCTAAAAGACAAATAGGTAATGGTATTGTAGATATTTTCATTCATATTATGGAACAATATTTAACTACTACCGAAAATTATATGGTAACAGATAAATTCTCTGAAGGCATTATAAAGAACCTAATAGAATTAGCACCTGCATTAATGAAAGAAGGAACTCCTAGTTATGAAGATGCTGCTAATTATATGCTAACAGCTACTATGGGTCTAAACGGATGGGTTTCTATGGGAGCAATTCAAGACTGGGCTTCTCATATGATAGGCCATGAACTTACAGCATTAGAAGGGTTAGCACATGGTGAAACTCTAGCTATAATATTCCCTGGTACTATGAATATCATGCGTGAAGAAAAGAAAGATAAAATTCTTCAATTTGCTAAAAACATTTGGAATATCACAGAAGGAAATGATGAAGATATTATAAATCAGGCTATCGCCAATACTGAGAAATTCTTCATCTCTGTAGGTAAAAAAGTTCGTTTGTCTGACTACAATATCGGACAAGACACTATAGATGAAATAGTTCATAGATTCGAAACTAGAAAAATGAATATAGGAGAAAACGGAATCGTAACTCCTGCTCATGTTAGAAGAATTTTAGAAGACAGGAGATAATTTACTGATAACTTTCCTTCACTTACTAATGCAAATACTGAATTCAAGACAGAATTATAATATATTTATATATACTAATTTAAAATTCATGAGCCAATAATTATAAGTAGAATTGTAAGATTATAGGAAATATACTATATTAGATGTTTAAGAAATCTCAGTATTTTTATATAAAGATTTCTGAGATTTTTTAACTGAAAAACTTTATTAAACATAACTATTATATCGATAATAAAAAAAATAGATATATTATGAGAAAAAAAATAGTAGCAGGTAATTGGAAAATGAATACAACATTTCAGGAAGGTCAGAAACTAATTTCTAATCTTCTAAAACGTGAAAAAGATATTCCAGCAAATGTAAATCTTATTATAGCTCCTCCATTTACTCACCTATCTATGGCAAGTAATGAACTAAAAAACAGCAAGATAGCTTTATCCGCTCAGAATTGTGCAGAAATCGACAAGGGTGCACGTACAGGTGAAATCTCAGCAGCTATGTTAAAATCTATTAATTGCTCTTACGTCATTATTGGTCACTCTGAAAGAAGAGCTTATTTCGGTGAAAAATCTAAAGTTTTAAAAAATAAAATTAATCAGGCTTTCGCTAATAAATTAGATATTATTTTCTGCATCGGTGAAACTTTAGATGATAGAACAGCTCAACGTCACTTCGAAGTAGTTCATCATCAAATGGAAAAAGTTCTTTGGGATTTAACTCCTGAACAGATGGCTCATATAATTATAGGTTATGAACCTGTTTGGGCCATAGGAACAGGAGAAACAGCTACTCCAGAACAAGCTCAACAAATGCATACATTTATCCGTACTACCCTCGCAGGTAAATTCGGGAATTGTGTAGCCGATGATATGACTATTTTATATGGAGGTAGTTGCAAACCATCTAATGCTAAAGAATTATTCGCTTGTCCTGATATAGATGGTGGTCTTATCGGTGGCGCGGCACTTAATGTCGACGACTTTATTAATATCTCTAAAAGCTTTTAATTATAGCATTACCCTACTTTATAATTATAAATTCCAACATGCAAATACAGAAAAGTACCTTTGATTTTCTTACTGAACTTCGAGAAAATAATGATAGAAGTTGGTTTAATGAAAGGAAGCCTGTATATCTACAATGCCTTGATAATTCTAAAGAAGTATTTGCGGAAGTTTATAATAATTTAATCAAACATGATGAGATAGAAAAGCAAAAGATTTATAGGATATATAGAGATATTCGTTTTTCTAAAGATAAAACTCCTTATAATCCTCGTTTTGCTACTGATTTTACTAGAAAAGGTTCATTTAATAAATGTGATTATTTTCTTAGAGTCAAACCTAATGAGAGTATGATAGTAGGTGGCCTTTGGATGCCAGAAAAACTTGATTTATATAGATTAAGAAAGGAAATTGAATTCAGTGATAAAGAATTCCGGGAATTGCTGTCAAGCCATAACTTTAAAAAATATTTCGGTGGTCATTTCGAAGGAGAAGAATTAAAAACTGCCCCTATGGGATTTGATAAACACCATCCTGCTATAGACCTGATTAGAAAAAAAATGTTTCTTGCTATTAGAAAATTCTCTAATGAAGAGGTCCTTTCTGAAACATTTCTTAAAGAAGTCGATAAAACTTTCAAGGCTATGCGGCCTTTTTTTGATTTAGTTAGTGATATACTTTCTACTGATGATAACGGTGAGTCTATAATATCCTAAACAACCTCTAACAACTAATTATTTTACTAATAAACGACATTTTTTACATCATTTATATCTATTAGTTTATGAACGATGGCAAAAATTGTCAACCCGGCTGTGCTATGTATTTCTAATTTATTAGTGATATTCTTTCTATGAGTCATTATTGTATTAACTGATACGAATAGTTTATCAGCTATTTGTTTATTAATCATCCCTTTTACTACACATACTAATACTTCTTTTTCTCTTCCTGTAAGATCATCTCTACAGCATCCACCTTTCTCGATTTTTAATAATGCAGATAATTTATTTTGAATAGAAGGGATAGTATCATAAAGATTTATTTGATCATCATAATTAGATAATATAAAATTATCAGCTAGACTTTGCTGAAGAGCTATTACTTTCATATTATTATCATGGACATCAGCTTTTATTGTCTGAAGAGAAAAATAACCTAAATGAGCAGGATTCACTATTAATATATCAGGGACTCTTATTTTAAGTTCAGATTTAAGTTTATTTAAATCAGGAATTTGCTCAATTTCTAAATTCATAGATTGTAATTTAGAAAGGATAGATATGAGCCCACTTCTGATAATAGCAGATGGTTCAGCTATTATTATGTAGTTTCGCCTAGTCATTAATATAAGTTTCTATAATCATTATAATTCCCCTCCATTCTGAGCTTGCATCTTTTCAAATTTTCTAATCATAGGGATAAATAAATCATTTTCTACGATATGATGATTAGTCAAATCATGAGAGCAATTTAATATTTCAAAAAGTACTAAATTTAATTTATTGGTGTTTTTTTCAGGATAATATTTAATTATAATATTCTTAAATTCATTCAGTTTATCTTCAATATTCCCATGAGCTTTACTAAAGATATCTATATTATATCCATTAACATTAGGTTTATTATCTATTAGACTATTAACATATGGAAATACTCTATTTTCTTCATAAGCTAAATGCTTTCTTACTTCATCTACGTACTCGTCGAAATACTTAATAATACTGATTTTCAAACCTTCATTTGTTTCTGCTATAGCTTCTTCTAAATTTTTTCTAATATTAGGTAATCTAAATTCGAGATAATATGAATGAGAAGCCAATAAATATCTTATTAGCGTAGGTAAATCCACTAAATCTAAATCGGGTTCGTATTTAATATCAGGATTAGCCAATATCATATTTACTACTGTTAGAAATGTATGCGTATCACAATTATTTTCACAACATACTCTTTTAATACATTTATCTTCAAACCCAAGAGAAATACCAAACCTATTTATAATAAGTAGGATATCATAATACTCTGAAACTAAAGAACTCATCTTATCCGTCTCTTTAAATAAACCTATTTTATTATACATATCTATATTTTTTTAGTCCTTACAAATATAAAAAAAATATTATAGAATTCTGTTTAAAAAATCCAAACTAAAGCTAATTTTATATTTCTTCCCATGGCTGGAATATATGAGCCAAATGGCTTATAATCAGTATTTAATATGTTTTTAATTTGTAAATTAAGTTTCAGCACACTAGAATGAATAATATTAGATGAAATACCTATATTAGCATTTAGTGTATAATTAGCATCTGATTCATGATATCCCCACGGACCACCTGATGTACCTTCAGGAATAGCTGCTACTCTATTTTGTGCTGCTTGTATTTTAGAACCTATCCTAACATGATAAGTTTGTATTAACTTAGAATTTAAAAGTCCATCGTATTGTACTTTTAATATTAGCATAAATGGAGGTATTCCGAACATAGGTGCATTTTTTAAGTCCGAACTAATATCTACTCCATAAACATATGATGCTCCTGCCCCTAATTTAAAAGTGTTAGCTGGAGAAAATACATTATTAAATAAATATGACAAATTAGCTTCTCCTCCTATTAAACTAGCATCAGCATTTCTTAATGTAAAATCCACATCGTCATAAAGAGACGCATCTTCTACGATATAATCATCTACCCTATCATAAAATCCTGAGATATCATAAGAGAAATTATGATTAAACATATCTCCTTTTAATCCTAAGTCTATATTCCAGCTATATTCTGGTTTTAAATCAGGATTTCCCTTTTTTATACCTTTACATGTTACTACATAGGTAAATAATTCTTCTGCTACTGGCATTCTAAAGGCTCTACCTATATTTAATGTAAATATTGTATTTTCTTGCAAAAAATATACTGTTCCTATATTGCCTGACAAGGCTGAACGATTTTCTGTCCTTTCATTTTTATTTACTGAATTTCGCAAATGTCCCTCTCTTACCTCTGCGAAGTCAAATCTTAACCCAGCACTTAATTTGATTTTTTCATTTATTCTCCAGTCATCATTTATAAAAGCACCTATAGTAGCCTGCCCTGTACCTTTATTTCCGAGAAAATGTGTCGCGGTATTATAATAATAATTATAATCATCTGATGGATTATCTAACCTAAAAATATAGGCATCAGTCCCTATAGTCATAATATTAGAATAATATTTGTCATTTCTAGGGGAAAGATTTACTATACCGAAAAGTCTAGCTCCTGTGTAGAAATCCTTATAATGAACTATAGTTTCTGAGGATAATTTATTCTTTATTACTTCATTATACTTGGCTTGTTTATAATCTCTAGTTCCATGATCTATATATGCGTTAAAATTTATAGACTTTAAAAATGGACTAATATTTTTATATGAATAGGTGATATCCCCATGTAGAGATTCTTCTTCATTTCTAATACAAGTAAAATATTTTTTAGGCCCATTAAATCCTCTGGGTTTTCCCCAGTTTCCATAATGATATGATGCATTAAATAATATTTCTTTATTAGGATTAATCTTATATCCTGCATTAATAGCGAAATCTTTATCTTCTACATCGGAGTTATCTGCTATTTCTCCATTACCATATACCATATTTCCTGTTTTACGATACTTCCCATTTACTGATATACCGAAATTCTCTGATTTATAAGACATTCTGGATAATTCTAAAAACTCATTATTATTAGAACCATAGGCTGACATTACTAATCCACTGACTCCTGTATTGCCGAAAGGTTTTTCACTAATAATATTTATAATTCCAGATATAGCTCCACTACCATATATAACAGATGCTGGACCTTTTACTATCTCTATTTTTCTAGAATCATAAACATTCATATCCTGTCCGAAATATCCTCCTGGAAATGTACCTATCCTTCGACAAGCATCTTTCATAATAATAATTCTATTGGAATTCATACCTCTTAGAATAATAGGAGAATGATACTCCCATACTTGAGTAAATCCTGGAGTCTGAGAAACCACATCTATTAAATTAGACGACATCTTCTGTCTGATTTTATATGTAGGTATAACATTTACAGACTGAGGTAATTCGTTTAAGCGCTGAATATATAAACCAGCAGAGACCACAGATTGATTTAAATGATTAATAGTATCCATGGCACTAATACTATCTTTAAATATCACTTCTGTTATAGGTGTCGCTGATAAACTAAAGTTACATCCAAGACACAACAATATGCCGACTATCCCAGCCGGCATATCACATCGATTAAAAAAACTAAACATTAATACTAACTAATAACTTTATATTTGATCGCGATATAACCAGATGCTGTAGGAGCTCCTGCAGCAGGGAAATCATACACTATCATTTTAACGATTTTCCCTTCTGAGGTTTTAATTAACCATACGATTTCATCATTTTCGACCTCATTATGCGCCGTAGGTTTCCATCTATCACCGATAACAAGCTTGGCGTATTCTTTATTAACGGTAGATACTGTAATTTCTCCTCCTATAACTTTAGATTCATCGAAATCAGTGGCATCTGATTTATATGATATCTTTTCTATGCTGGTGGCTGCTAAAGCTTCATAGGCTAATAGCCCTTTACAATCACTATTTATGGCGCTATAGTTAATCGCACAAGCCCCGTTAAGAAGAATTATATACGGCATTCCTGCCATGTTACCATCTGGTTTTTTAGCCTTAATAGTCTTAATCCTAATATCTGCTAAGAAATTTTCTATTTTAATAGCATCCATATTCATAGCACCACCCTCTTGTCTTGTCCACCAAAAATCAAATCCTACTCCACCTGGGTTTCTATTCGCACATATTAAATATGGTGATTCTATAAAATCTGATACTACTTCTTTTTTAGAAGGATCATCTTTATCATTCTTATCACATGATACGAAGATAGAAGATGTCATTAATAGCACTGCAGCTATGTATAAAAAATTCTTTTTCATTTTCTTTATTAATTATATATACTCTTCATTAAATTTGTATTACAAAAGTACTATATACAAGAAATCCCGTCAATCCTTATAATTAGGGATATTGACGGGATTTTCTAATAATTAATCATTAGAAAATTTAAATCCAATAAGAACAGTTATTTCCAGAATCGATTATTAATCTTTTTTTTCTCCCCAGATGGAAGAATTTGATAATAGATTTGATTAGTAGTTTTACTTTTTAAACCACCATATTTTTCTATATAAGGTCCGATTTTTATATAATCAAAAACCTTATAATTCATGTCTTCAGGAATAGATTCACTCCCTGAATACCATGCAGTCTTAATCTTCTTTACTTGTTTTGTGAATTTGGCTAAAGCCTCGACAGCCAATGGATTAGCATCACCTCCCATAAAGCATACGCAGCTAATTTCTCCCGCATATTTATCTACTAATTCCGACAATGATTCTTCATTTAAAACTGGTCCTATATCTTCCTGAAGATGAGGAGAATGACAGCCTGGACATCTATGAGGGCAATTAGTTATATTAATGGCTAATGCTACTTCATCTGGTACTTCCTGAAAAACTATATCATAGTTATAATATTTAAGATTATGATTATTCCGCATATTCTGATTTTTCTGTTTATTTGTGTTATTCAGCTTTAAAATAGGTTCTCCTTCTTTCTTCTTCTTGCCTTGCTTTAGAAAAGCTACTTACTCTTTTCATATAACCTATTACACGAGTAAGATAATCTATGTTTTTAGAATGGCATTTAGGACATTCTTTTAGGTATCTCTTATCAATGTGTCCACATTCATTACAAATAGTATTAGGAATATTATATGTAAAATAATTACAGCCTTCCTTAGCAGCTACTCTAATTAGTTGTCTATACTGAACTTTAGAAAGATGTTCCTCTAAATTCATATGAAGAGCAGAACCTCCTGTAAGATGCTCTATATATTTAGCACCATGCAATTTGAAACGATCGATAATATTAAGACTATCATCTTCCACTATATAAAAATAACTATTATAACAGTCTCTTGGGACTTCATAACCATCTTCTCTATCCCATTTAGCATGCTTAACACCTACATTTTCTGCAGGGATCATTTCACAATTAAACATGTTTTCTTTCGTTTTATACTTCTTGTTATACTTTTCTATCAAACCCAAAACTCCTTGAACATAAGCTAAATACTGAGGATTATCATTAATGATTATACCTAAAAATTCAGCACCTTCTACTAATCCATTTACACCTATGGTTAGATATTGGCGTGACAAATTTATATAACCTTGATCGAAAAGTGGCAACATTCCTTTTGCTTGTAAATATTTCAAATTTTCATTATATGCTAACTGCACTTTATGACAAATATCTACTATATTTTCCAAGAATTCTAAATAAGGCTTACCCTGTTTCGTTGCTTCTTGAATACAACGATTCAAATTAATAGTCAACACAGATTTAGAACCCGTAGATACACCACCAGCACCCAAAGTATAACTGAATCCATTATCTTGGATTTCATTTCTTAACCTACAACAGCTACTCAAAGAATCTACATTATCACTTAAATAGGTAAAGAAAGAATGGCCTTCAGAATACATTTCTGCTGTAAAGTCTCCATATTCGCTGTCTTTAGCGTCTCCTTCTAACGATAATAGGGCCATCGTTTCCACAGGAAAGGTAATCGGTACTTTAGTTCTCTCAGCATTGAACCATTTCATAAATCTCTTCTGTAACCAATTCAACGAAACCCAATTGGGTTTATTGCCGTCAGGAAACTTAAACTCTCCAAAAAGGCTTTCAAAATAATATTTATCATAATAAGAAATATTCCAAAAAACAGCTTGAAAATTTCTTGCACCTGTCGGTTGGTTAATAGAATAAACTACTTGCTCGAAACAGTCGGTAATCATCTTGTCTATAGTCCTCTTTCTATTAGATAAATCCACGACCTTGTCTGCATGTTCATAATAATCTTCACCATATTCCTTTTCGATGAAATAATTCATATACATTAAAAATTCAGGAGTAGCGCACGCACCACTTAACATAGAAGAAACCATAAATACCAAATTAATAAAACCTCCACAGAATGATTTGAGGTTTGTAGGTTGTTTAGCGTTTCCACCTATAGGAATAGTTCCTTCTAACAGCCATGGATACATAGTTATGCTTGCGCAATAATTAGCTAAAGAAGTTTCATCATTTTTATAAATAAAATGATTATTCAATAAATAAATATACTTATCTGATATTTCTTTACCATAAATTTCTTTAATTCTATCAGTCAGCATCTTTCTATTTAATCTAATAAAGCTTTGCTTAGGTAATTCACCGATAAGAGTCGCTATATTTTTATCATCTACATTAGCATTAGCATCAAATTTACTACCTGTAGCTGCATTCTCAGCTCCACAATAATCAATAAGAAACTTTAACTTATCTCTAGTCTCTCGATCTTCATTATGTTTCTGCCTATAAAGCATATACTTTTTAGCCACCGTATAATACTTTTCAGCCATAAGAGCGATCTCTACTTGATTCTGAATGTCTTCCACATTCATACCATCAGATATTTTCACTCGGCCTAAAATATTAGTTAAATCTTCTTGTGTAGCAAACACATTTGCAGCTAAAAATGCTTTACGTACAGCATTTTGGATCTTTTCACTAGAGAAATTTACACGTGCACCATCCCTTTTGATAATTTTAATTTCAGATATCATAATACTATTGGTTAATAAATGTACTATTGTCGTTTCATCTAATCCCGAATGATTTAAACGATCTCACAAGTGGCAGGTATTCTGACTTGTCCTAAAATATGCGCCTTCCCAAAAATTAATTTAACCTTTCAGTGGCATTAGAAACATATTTATTAGTAGAATTTCTTAAAAAATATCAAGTTTACTTCTACTAGTGGACTTTACAGCTACGAGTATAGTGTCAGATTTTAACTGACTTCCCTGTTATTCAAGTTAGACGATCCCAACGAGAATACCACTATTACAAATATAGAAATATAAATAATTTAAAAATCACTTGAATCCTACACTTTTTGAACGAGTATTTAACAAAAAATATAAAACATAAAAAAAGCATCGCTAAAAAATCAGAGATGCTTTTTCTATTATAAGAATTTAACTCAAAGAATAAACTTGACTATATTATATATTCTTGAATTCTATATTTTTAAATTTTAATATTTTCAGCTACTTTTTGACCTGCTTTGAAGGCTTTAATATTTGATTCGACGATAACATCTCCTTTGCTAGAAAACACACGACGTACACCATCTTCGAATTTAGATGCATCTATTCCTAGTAGATGAGAACATGCTCCTAAAAGAACCATATTAGCTCCTCTTGAATTACCCGCTTCTTTGGCTAGTTTATCCACATCTACCATGATAACATTCCCTACTGCTTTAAGATCTTTGTAAATGTCTTCAAGCTCTGGATAATTAGAAATATTAACAAATGGCTGAGTATTAGTTACTATCCAGCCATCTTTGGCTAAAAAAGGAATATATCTTAAAGCTTCCATAGGTTCTAAAGAAATGATTAAGTCACATTCTCCAACAGCTATTCTATCTGAAGCGATAGGAATAGTAGAGATTCTCAAGTTAGACTGAACATCTCCTCCTCTCTGACTCATACCATGAACTTCAGCTTGTTTTAAATAAAGATTTTCCTTTAAACATGCTTCTCCGATAACAGTAGCAATAGACAATATGCCTTGTCCACCGACACCTGCTAATATTATATCTTTTTTCATATTATTCATTAATTTATTAATTTCAGAAAATTAGCGTTTTTCTTATTTAGCGTTTTTCTTCCTTTCTTTAGCATGTCTTCTAAATGACTGTATACATTCCCTACGAGGAATTACTACAGAAAGACCATGATATTCTATTTCTTCTTTAAGTACTTTTTCTACTTCTTCTAATGTCTTAGGTGTAGGAATTACTACGCGTAAATGGTCAGGATTAACACCTATTCCACGACAAATATCTTCAAGACGACCTGTGCCTGCAGAATCCTGTCCACCTGTCATAGCAGTAGTAAGATTATCTGAAATAATAATAGTCATATCAGCATTTACATTGACAGCATCTAATAAACCTGTCATACCTGAATGAGTAAATGTAGAATCTCCTATCACAGCTACGGAAGGATATAAACCAGCATCAGCTGCACCTTTAGCCATAGTAATAGAAGCACCCATATCTATACACGTATTAATAGATCTGAATGGAGGTAAAGCCCCTAAAGTATAACATCCAATATCACTAAACACTTTATGGTTAGGATAACTTCTTAAAACTTCATTTAATGAATTATAAACATCTCTATGTCCACAACCTTCACACAATGCAGGTGGTCTAGGTACTACATTTTCTGATGGTTTATGATATTTATTAACTTTCATACCTAAAGCCACTCTTACGTCATCAGGAGATAATTCCCCGGCACGAGGAAGTTCTCCAGATAATCTCCCCATAATCTTAGTCTTAGTAGGAAATACCCCTCTTACCATTTCTTCTATAACTGGCTGACCCTCTTCTATAATTAATAGGCTTTCACATTGTTCAGCCATTTTAACTATTTGTTTCTTAGGAAAAGGATATTGACAAATTTTCAATACTGGATAATCAGTATCATAACCTATATTTTCTCTAAGGTAATTGTTAGCAATACCTGATGCAATAATACCTAATTTAGTACTCTTACCTTCAAAATAATTATTAAACGGAAGTTCTAATGATTTCTCTTCAAGTTCATTATAATTAGCTAAAACTGTAGGATATTTTTTTCTAGTATTAGCAGGAAGAGTAATCCATTCATTTGGATGAGCTGGAAATTTAATTTCCTTAGCGATAGGTTTAGCTTCTGCATCTATTTCTACGATAGAACGGGAATGAGCCATTCTGGTAGTAATACGAAGTAATACAAGAGTATTATTTTTTTCAGATAATTCAAAACCATAGTTCATCATATCATAAGCTTCTTGTTGATTAGAAGGCTCCAAACATGGACAGAAACCAAATTTACTATAAAAACGGTTATCTTGTTCATTCTGAGATGAGTGCATAGAAGGATCATCTGCAGTAACTAAAACTATACCACCATTCGCCCCTGCTATAATTCCATTCATAAATGGATCGGCCGCCACATTTAAACCCACATGTTTCATGCAAACTAAAACTCTTTTGCCTACATAGGATACTCCTAAAGCAGTTTCTAGCGCCACTTTTTCATTAGTACACCATCGACTGTAAATACCTCGTTTCTTGGTAATAGATAAAGATTGTATGTACTCTGTAATTTCTGTAGATGGAGTGCCAGGATAAGCATAAACGCCAGAAATCCCTGCATTGACAGCACCCATAGCCACAGCTTCGTTACCGAGTAACAATTTTTTTTCTTTCATATCCAGTTTTTTATTGATTTTTATTGATTTTCTAATGCTTACAAATTTAATAAAATGAAACACAATAAAAAAATTTTAAATAACTTTTAAAAATATTACCTTTGGATAAAACAGATAGAAATTTTCCGTTAAAAATATTAACAAATTACTATATATCAAATGAATAGAAAATCAATATTCCTTACAGCTCTTTCTCTTTTTATCGGGATTTGGGCTTACGCCAACAACATTGGCGACTCTCCTCTATGGCTAAGACATCAGACTATTTCGCCTGACGGCAATACCATTGCATTTATGTATAAAGGAGATATTTTTACCGTACCTACTATAGGAGGTAAAGCTACACAAATTACATCCCATCCTGACTACGATGCTAATCCTGTTTGGAGTCCTAATGGGAAAAAAATAGCATTTGTATCTCATAGAATGGGCAGCAATGATATTTTTATTGTCGATAGACAAGGTGGCTCTGCTAAAAGATTAACTACTTTTTCTGGTAGTGAAAACATAATTTGCTTTAGAGATAATTCTCATATTTTATTTTCTGCTAATATTATGCCTACTGCAGAAAGTATGCAGTTTCCTAGTGGAACTTTCTCTCAAGTATATGAAGTTAACACAAATGCTGGTCGTCCAGTAATGTTCTCTAGTCTTCCTTTAGAAGATATTAATTTCTCTAAAGACGGAAGGTCATTCTTATATCAAGATAAAAAAGGATATGAAAATGCTTATAGAAAACATCACACCTCCCCTATCACAAGGGATATCTGGTTATGTAATTTAACCAATGAGAATACTGATAAAGAAGCTGAATCTGTTATAAATGTAAATAAAGCGAAATTCACTCAGCTTACTAAGAATATGGCAGAAGATCGTAATCCTGTTTTTTCTCAGAATAATAATTCTTTCTATTTTTTAAGCGAAAGAAACGGGTCTTTCAATATTTACAAAATGGATTTAAATGATGCTATAAAAGGTAAAGATGCTTCTAATATAAATGAAGTAATCAAACGAAATACAGCTCCTAGTCCTTCAGGTTCTGCTGGACAAGGTCCTCTACCTGATACTCATACTATAGGATTAATTCAATTGACTCATTTCCAAAAAAATCCTATTCGTTTCCTTTCTGTAGATAACAATGGAACTTTATGTTTCGGTTATGATGGTGAAATCTATACTATGAAAGAAGAAGCTGAACCTCAGAAAGTTAAAATCGAAATAGTACAAGATGAAATTACTAGAGAAGTAATCAAAAAAATATTTTCTAGAGGAGCTGATGATATGGCCGTTTCTAAAGATGGTGAACAAATAGCTTTTATATATCATGGTGATGTATATGTTACTTCTGAAAAATATAATACCACTAAACAAATTACTAATACTCCCCAGCAGGAAAGGGATATAGATTTCTCTCCTGACGGAAAAAGTGTAATTTATTCAAGTGAAAGAAATGGCCTATGGCAAGTATATAGAACTAATATCGTAAAGAAAGATGAAAAAATATTCCCTTATGCTACTACTCTTAAAGAAGAATGTCTAACAAATACCAATTACCCTTGTTTTCAAGCTACTTATAGCCCTGATGGTAAAGAAGTAGCTTTTTTAGGAAACAGAACTGGTATATATGTGATAAATCTTAAGAGTAAAAACATTCGTAAAATAATGGATGAAAAATATCAATACTCTTATTCTGATGGTGACCAATGGTTTGAATGGAGTCCTGATAGCAAATGGATATTATCTGATTGCATTTTTAAAGGTGGATGGAATAATAAAGATGTAGCTCTTATTAATACTTCTGGTAAAGATGAACCTATTAATCTTACTAAGAGTGGTTACAATGATGGAAATGCTAAATGGGTTCTTGGTGGTAAAGCTATTATTTGGACAAGTGATAGAGCAGGTTATAGAAGTCATGGTAGCTGGGGCTCTGAAAATGATATTTACATTATGTTCTTAGATCTTAACGCATATGAAAAATTCCATATGAGTAAAGAAGAATTAGAACTTCTTAAACAGTCTGAAAAAGATAAGAAAGAAGCTGAAGAAAAAGCTAAAACAGATAAAAAGTCTAAAAAATCTAAAAAGAAAGATCAAAAAGACAAGAAATCTAAAAAAGATGGTGAACAAGAAGAAGTAAAAGCTCTTAAATTCGATATTGAAAACGCAGAATATAGAATAGATAGACTAACTGTTAACTCTTCATTCTTAGGAGATGCTGTTTTATCAAAAGATGGTCAAAAATTATATTACATAGCTAAATTTGAAGGTGGTGGAGACTTATGGATGCATGATCTTCAGAAAGATGTTACTAAAATTTTATCCAAAGGTGTAGGTTTCGGTAGTTTAACTATGGGAGATAAAGGTGATATTTACTTCATGTCGAGAAGAGGCATTTCTAAAATCGATCCTAAATCAGGTAAAGCTAAACCGATTAAATATGAAGGTGTATTTGATTACAAACCAGCGGCAGAAAGAGAATATATGTTCAACCATTGCTGGAGTCAAGTAAAAGATAAATTCTATGATCCTACTATTCGAGGATTAGACTGGAAAGAATATAAAACTACTTATGCTAAATTCCTTCCTTATATTAATAATATAGAAGATTTCTCAGAAATGCTTTCTGAATTACTAGGTGAACTTAATGGTTCTCATACTGGTTCAGGTGCTAGAATATCTTCTGATTGTTTAGCTACTGCTTCATTCGGTGTATTCTATGACGATACTTATACTGGGGATGGTTTAAAAATTAAAGAAATATTAAAAAGAAGTACTTTTGATAGAATTGAAACTAAAGTAAAAGAAGGTGATATCATCGAAAAAATAGATGGTAAAGAAATTAAAGCTGGACAAGATTATTTCCCTCTTTTAGAAGGAAAAGCTAATAAAGAAGTTCTTATATCTGTATTAAATCCTAAAACTAATAAAACTTTTGAAGAAAAAGTCAAACCTATTAACGGTTACGTAGTAAGTGAACTTTTATATCAAAGATGGGTAGAAAGAAATAGAAATATGGTAGAAAAACTATCAAAAGGTAAAATAGGTTATATTCATATTAAAGGTATGGATAGTCCTAGTTTCAGAACTCTTTATAAAGAATTACTTGGAAGAAATAGGGATAAAGAAGCTATTATTATAGATACTAGACACAATGGTGGTGGCTGGTTACATGATGATGTTTGTACTCTTCTTTCTGGAAAGATTTATGAAAGATTCATGCCTAGAGGCCAATTCATCGGTAAAGATCCATATAACAAATGGACTCAACCTTCTTGTATGTTGGTTTGTGAAGATAACTACTCTAATGCACATGGGACTCCATGGGTTTATCAAACATTAGGTATCGGTAAATTAATCGGTGCTCCTGTAGCAGGAACCATGACAGCTGTATGGTGGGAAACTCAGATAGATTCTAGAATTTTCTTCGGTATTCCTCAAGTAGGCTGTATGGATAATAATAATAACTATTTAGAAAATCAATTATTAATACCGGAAATCTTAATTTACAATACGCCAGAAGAAGTCTTAAATGGAACAGATCGTCAAATAAAAGCAGCTGTCAAGACTATGGAAGAAGAAGTTAAAAATTATAACGCACTTCCCCCTCGCGCTAATACTAAATTAGTAAACTAATCTAAATTTTATAGTTAAGACTAATACTTATTATATAAAATAGGTCTATCCATAATGGATAGACCTATTTATATTTATATTTATATATATTTTATAAATAAATAATATTTTTTTATAATGGCTTGTTTATTTCCTAGAGAAATTACTATCTTTGAGAAAGTATTTATCCAAGGAAACATAAAAAGAAGGTATTAAATAAACTAAAAATATATTATAAAACAATTACACATTATGAAACACGTTATTATTGGTGCTGTAGCTGGTGGAGCCACTGCTGCAGCTAGGATTAGAAGAGTCGATGAAACTGCTGAAATTCTTATTCTAGACAAAGGTGCATATATGTCATATGCTAACTGTGGTCTTCCTTATTATTTAGGTGGAATCATTCAAAAAAGAGAAGAACTTTTCTTACAAACTCCTGAAGCTTTTCACGACAGATACAATGTGACTGTTAGACTAAATAGTGAAGTTATAGATATTCTTCCTGACCAAAAAAGTATTCGTATTAGAGAAAAAGGTAAAAAAGATTATTTAGAATCTTACGACAATTTATTATTATCTCCTGGTGCCACTCCTTTCGTACCTCCATTGAATGGTATTAATTCAGAAAATATATTTACTTTAAGAAATGTACATGATACAGATCTTATTAAAAATCACATAGCTAATAAGAAAGTTAAAACTGCAGCTATTATAGGTGCAGGTTTTATAGGTATAGAAATGGCTGAAAATCTTACTCTCACAGGTATTAAAATTTCGATTATTGAGATGCAAAATCAAGTAATGCCTCCTCTAGATTATGTAATGGCTACTGATATTCACAAACATTTATGTGAAAAAGGTGTGAATTTATTTCTTGGTGAAAAAGTAAACGGATTTAAAGATAAAGATGGCAAAACTTCTGTATTACTAGATAGCGGAAAGAAAGTCGATGTAGATATGGTTATCCTTTCTATTGGCGTTAGACCAGAAACTGATCTAGCTAAAAAAGCTGGAATAAGAATTGGTAAAGCTAGAGGTATTTGGGTAGATCAGTTCTTACAAACTAATATAGAAAATATTTATGCAGTCGGTGATGCTATTGAATATCCTAGTCCTATTTCTGGACAGCCTTATTTGAATTATTTAGCTAACCCTGCGAATAGACAAGCTAGAATCGTAGCTGATAATATGGTTTTCGGTAATCATATAACTTATGAAGGTTCTATAGCTACAGCTATAGCTAAAATATTCGATATGACAGCTGCCTCTACAGGTCTATCTACAGCCAGATTAGATGCTGCTGGTATGGAAAATACTTGTGCTATGATACATTCAAAATCTCACGCAGGTTACTATCCTAATGCTCAAATGACTAGTATTAAACTAACTTTCCATCCTAGAACAGGAAAATTATATGGTGGCCAAATAATAGGATTTGAAGGTGTAGATAAAAGAATAGATCAAATAGCATTATGTATAAAAATGGGTGGAACAGTTTTTGATTTAATTAAACTAGAACATGCTTATGCTCCTCCATTTTCTTCAGCTAAAGATCCAGTAGCTATCGCAGGTTATGTGGCTTCTAATATTATTGACGGTAAAATGCCTAGAATAACTTGGAAAGAAGTAGTTAATAAAGATTCTAAAGAATTTATTCTTCTAGATGTTAGAGATCCTGAAGAAATAGAAGAAAATGGTAAAATTCCTTCTTCTATTAATATTCCTCTTAATACTCTAAGAGAAAGATTAAATGAATTAGATAAAAATGCTAATATCATAACTTATTGTGCTATAGGTCTTAGAGGATATCTAGCTATGAGGATTTTAGAAGGACATGGATTTAAAAATGTTAAAAACTTAATAGGTGGATATAAAACTTATGCGATGGCTACTGCTAAAGCTCCTATAGGTGGTTTATGTAGTCCTAAATAAAATATTATCTTGTAAATAATATTTATATTTGTATATAATATATATTTACATTAATTATTATATTTACATTAATTTATTAAAATTGATTATATGTATACAATTTGCAAAATAAGAGATTTACAGCGCGTCATAAATGAATTTGAAGATAAGTTAATTAAAGAAAAGAACTTATCTTTAAAAGAAGCTATAATTCTCTGTAGTCTCACAAAAAATGACAGCATGACATCTTCTCAGCTTGCAAATGAGTTAGATATGACTTACTCTAATTGTTCTAAAGTTCTTCGTTCTGTAGAAGAAAAAGGTCTTATTAATAGACATCTTGGAAAGAAAGATAGAAGGAATATGATTTTTTCTATAAGCAAGAAAGGTATAGGAACTTTAGATTTAGTTAAGACTGGAAAAATACAATTGCCTGATTTATTGAATAAAGCAGTGGAATCTATTTAATACTATTTGATAAGTATATTTGATAACTAGTTATTACTATTTGATGATTATATTTAATCATAATTATGGATTATAATTATTAGTATTAAATAACATTTGAAATATCTTTTAATACTATTTTCAGAAGCTCTTATATATAGCTCCATGGCATATAATTTGTGTATGGAGCTATTATTATGAAAATAACAATTATAGGAACAGGGAACATCGGAAGTGCTATTGCCACAGGTCTAGTAAAAAGTAGATTTGAAAAATCTAGCAATATAACATGTGCAGATCTATTAGAAAATAATCTTAATAAGATTAAAAAGATATGCAGAAACATTAATACTACTACAGATTCTACTCAAAATATTGAAAAGGCTGATATTATAGTCATTGCTGTCAAGCCATGGATTATGGAAAAAGCCATTAATCAGATTAAATCTAAATTAAATAAAAATCAGATTATTGTTTCAGTAGTAGCTGGTACAGAATTTAAAACCATCAAGAAATATTTAGAAATCGATGGTTCTAATGAAAACTCTCCTTCATTATTTAGAATTGTCCCTAACATAGCTATAGAAGTTAGAAGTTCTCTTACTTTTGTATGTTCTGATAATGCTACTGAAGAACAAGAAAAACTCATTATTAGCATCTTCAATAAATTAGGTGGCGCTCTTCTTATCGATGAAGCTCATATGGCTGCTGGAACAGCTCTAGCTTCTTGCGGTATAGCATTTGCGTTAAGATACATTCGTGCTGCTATAGAAGGTGGTGTCGAAATGGGATTCTATCCAAAACAAACTCAAAAAATAGTTACACTAACTGTTAAAGGAGCAGTAGATTTATTAATGGCTCACCAAACTAATCCAGAAGAAGAAATAGATAAAGTTACTACCCCAGGGGGTATTACCATCAAAGGCTTAAATAAAATGGAAGAAGAAGGCTTTAGTTCTGCGGTAATCAAAGGATTAAAAGCTAGTACTTCTAAGAATACTTTTATGTAAATAAAATATAGAATAATATATAATATATATTCTATTTTGAACATAAGTTAAATTTGGATTTTTGAACATAAGTTCATATATTTGCCACCATATTAAAGGAAATTATATGGCTGGAAGACCAAAAATAACAAGAAGAATGACGAGTGTCCCCATTATCTCTGGTTTCTATCCATATGGAAAACTAGTAAAAAAGGACACTTCTCCTATTCTTATACATTACGAAGAATACGAATCTCTAAGACTTTGTGATTACGAAAAGTATAATCAAAGTGATGCGGCAGAAATAATGGAAATTTCTCGTCCCACATTTACACGTATATATATAAGTGTAAGAGAAAAAATAGCTCAAGCCTTCGTAGAAGGTAAAAGCATGAAAATCGAAGGTGGTAAAGTATGCTTTGACAATGAATGGTATCGATGTACCAAATGTGGTTCTGTCTTTAATAATTCAAATAACGAAGAAATATTTTCTTGCCCTCTCTGTGGTTCTGAAGAATTTGAAAGTGTAGATCAACCAGCCTTAGCTAATGAATTTAAACCTAGAAAAAGACTAGGGAATAGAAATATGTCCGCTATGAATAAAGTTAGGAATGCTGAAAACATAGCTGTTAAAGGTGTTTCTAGAGGCATTGGACATGGAAACGGTCGTGGAAATGGCCGTGGAAATAATAATCTATAACTTAGATATATTGAAATATATAATAAGAAAATAATTATAAAAAAAATCAAAATGAGAATTGCTATATCATCTACAGGTAACACTGTAACTTCTAAAGTAGATAGCCGCTTCGGAAGATGCGCGTATTTCGCTATTTATGATTCAGAAACTGGAAAAACTGAATTCGTTAATAATACTGCTAAAACTGCTGCTAGTGGAGCAGGTCCTGCTGCTGTACAAATCGTAGCTGCTCAAAATGTAGAAAAAATCGTATCTCACGAATTTGGTTTTAAAATCAAATCTCTATTAAATGAATTAAATATTCAAATGATAGGAATCAATGACGAAAAAACTATTCAAGATATTATAGATCTTCATAAATAATAAAAAACACTAATTATGAGTAAAAAATATGCAATCCCTGTAACAGGTGGTGTAATATCAAGCCATTTCGGACACTGTGAAGTGTTTTATTTCGCTGATGTAGAAGGTAATAAAATTTCTAACGAAACTTTAATAGCTCCTCCAGAACATGAACCTGGTCTATATCCTAAATGGGTTAAAGAACAAGGCGCTGACATCGTTATAGGTGGTGGTATGGGTTCTAAAGCTAAAAACTTATTCACTCAAGAAAATTTAGAAATCATTATAGGTGCTCCTAACATGGAACCTAGAAAAGCATTGGAAGATTATTTAGCAGGTAATTTATCTACTGGTTTAAATAATTGTGATCACTAATGAGAATAGCCTTTGCTAGTGGTAAAGGTGGTACAGGCAAGACTTTTGTATCTACTAATGTTTTCAATATATTATTAGAAAGAGGTATTAAGACTAATATAGTAGACTGTGATGCTGAAGTTCCTAATGTTTGTATCTTTTTTGACGCTAAAGAAAAAAATAAATGGCCTGTAAATGAATATAGGCCTGAAATAGATATAGATAAATGTGTATTCTGTGGTAAATGCGTAGAATATTGTAATTATCATGCTCTATTCTATATACCTTCTTCCAAAATATTAAAAGTTATGGAAGATACTTGTCACGGATGTTCTGCGTGTAGATATGCTTGTGAATATGGAGCTATTACAGATTCCTATAAAAAAGTAGGAGAAGTTACACATTTCGAATATTCTGAACTTGGAAATATATTTGAAGGTAGAATGAGAATCCATTCTATGGCTACAGTTATTGTACTTAAAGATGCTATTAAACATTCTAAGAATACAGATTGTGAAATTTCCCTTTTTGATGCTCCTCCAGGTACATCTTGCCCATTTATTCAAACATCTCTTAGAGCAGATTTTGTCATTTTCGTAGCTGAGCCTACCCCATTTGGTATCAGTGACTTGCGACAAAGCATAGAAACTCTAAAAGGCATGAATATTAAATGTGGAGTAATAATAAATAGATCCGATTTAGGAAACGATGCATTAGAAAAATATTTATATTCTGAGAATATTCCTATTATTGCTAAAATTCCTTTTTCTAAAGAATTTGCTAAATATTATACTGCAGGTAAAATAGCTTCTCAATATTCTGAAGAAGCTCATAAAACATTCGATAAAATAACTGATTTCGTTATTAATAAAAATAAAGAACTTAAGGCAAAGGAGACAAGCAAATGAAAACAGCAATAATTAGTGGTAAAGGTGGTACAGGTAAATCCAGTATTACTTCTGCCTTAGTATCTCTTTCTAAAGATACTTTAACTTTAGACTGTGATGTAGATGCTTCTAACCTTTATCTAATTTTCGATTCTAAAACTACTGATAAAGAAGAATTTCTCTCAGGCCAGTTCGCTAAAGTAGATCCCTCTAAATGTAATGGTTGTGGTATATGTAAAGATGCCTGTAAATTTGATGCTATTAAATTAGAAAATGGCAAAGCTAACATAATGGAAGTTTCATGTGATGGCTGTGGTTTATGTTCTAAGTTATGTCCTCAAGGAGCTATCAAGAATTACAATTCAGGTAATAGTTATATTTATTCGGGGAATTTCCGTTATGGTAGGATTATTTATGGTAAAATGGCCCCAGGAGATGAAAACTCTGGTAAGCTAATAAATAGACTTCGTGAAATAGCTGATGATTTATGTGAAAAAGAAAATATACCTAATCAAATATTAGACGGACCTCCAGGCATTGGTTGTCCTGTAATTTCTTCGTTAACAGGTATAGATAGAGTAATCATAGTTACTGAACCTTCTCTTTCTGGTATTTCTGATTTTAAAAGAGCTTATGAATTAGCTAAGTCATTTACTGATAAAATATATCTCATAATTAACAAATACGATTTAGACTTTAAAAACACTTCTGACATAGAAAAATACTGTAATTCTATAGGAATTAAAGTTATTGGGAAACTCCCTTTCGATCGTAAAATGGTAGATGCCATGATTCATCAACAAAGCATTATCGAATATGATCCAGCAAATCAATGTTCTATCGAAATTAAAAAAATGGTAGATTTTTTATAAATCTGCCATTTTTTTTAAATATTTTCTTATATTTAGATAATATAAAATATCTATCTGATGAAAAAACTTCTTTTTTCCTTCGTCCTTTTATTTTCAGTCATACAAATTTATTGTCAAGAAAATACAATTGTAGTAAAAGGTGATAATAATTTTAAGCCTTATGAATATGTGGATAAAAATGGAAATAACACCGGGTTTAATTACGAATTGTTAAACGCCATTTTAGAAAAAGAACATATTTCTTATGAGATATCATTAGCTGATTGGAAAGAAGTTTTATCAGATTTCAAGAAAGGGAAAATAGATGTCATGATCGGTACATCAGATAGGAATGAATGGATAAAAAATTATTATTTCGGTGATTCTTACATAAATCTAAACATATACATATTAAGTTCTACTCACAATAGAATCTCAAATCTAGACGAATTAAGAGATAAAAAAGTAATAGTAGTGGAAGATAGTTGGGCTCATCGTCTTTTACTAGAAAAAGGAATAACAGATAGTATATTTTTTCCCACAGATAATATATTAAATGCTAAAGATATTGAAAATGGTAAATATGATGCAGCTTTTTCTGATCAAGCCATATTCCTTAATAAGGATATTAAAGCAGCTGGTATTAAAAATATAATTTGCTCAGAGACTCCTTTTAAAGGAGCTAAATTTTCTTTCGTTACTAGAGATCCTGCTTTATTATTCAAGCTAAATAGAGGGTTAAGTCATATTAAAGAAGATGGAACATACCAAAAGCTTTATGACAAATGGATAACTCCTTATAAGCAGAAATCCATATCTAAATACATAATTTATGGTATGTGGGCTATTTTAATTTTGACTATAATAATGTCGTTATTTATCTATTTCTTAAGAAGACAAGTAGCTATAGTCACTGCTAATTTGAGAAAATCTCAGAAAGAAATAATGGATAGGAATTATCAATTAAAAAGTATTTTAGATATTGGAGATATAATTCCTATTATTTATAATATTAAGAAAAAAATAATATTACCTGTAAACGATTATTCCTCAGAGATTGAAAAAAAAATATTTAAGCATAACAATTCTATCGAAATAGATAAGGTTTTTACTTTCATTCATCCAGATAATCACAAAAGTCTCCAAACTATATTAACTAATATTGATCATAAAATCATTGATATAGAACCTATTACATTACGAGTAGATTATAATAAAAAGGTCTTTAATAAATATTATGATTTAAATATTTCAGAACCTCGTCAGCTTGCAGATGGAACAGATGTCATCTTTGGCTTTTTAAAAGACGCTACATTTAGAATAAAGGCTATGCAGGCATTACAAAAGAATTTAGATTACTTGGAAGCCATATTTGATAATATTCCTACTCCTTTAATAATTAAAGATCAAAATAAATATTTATTAGCCAATCATTCTGCTATTTTTACTTTTGGAGATATTGTTAAAAATCAAATTTCAGATACTTTATCTGAAGAAAGTATTAATTTAATTGATTCCATAGAAAAGAATGTATTTTCTAGTAAAATACCATTTTCCGCACCTATTAAAATAATCATGAAAGATAGCACAGTAACTAATTTCATCTTCCATGCTAATAATATAAAATTTGGTACTAATGATTCTTTATTATTAGTAGCTATTGATATTACTGAGATATTAGACTTACGTAAAAACGTACAAGAAATTAATAGAAGAAATGAAATAATATTAGATACTATTAACTCTGGGTTAGTATATCTTTCTACTGATTATACTATTATGTGGGAAAACTTATCAAGTTTCTGTAATGAAACATTTGCTAAGAAATATATACCTAATAAGAAGTGTAAAAATATTATAAACATTAACGGACTCCCTATAAAATCTAACACTCTTATAAAAGATGCTATGAATAAAGGAGTTCTTGACACATATAAGTTAGACTGTAAAAACGCCGATTTTTATCAAATTACAGCTATCCCTATTATAGAAAAAGAAAATATTATAGAAGGTGTTTTATTAAAGTTTGATAACATTTCTAAAATGGAACACATGTTCTCTCAGTTAAATGAAGCTAAAGAAATAGCTGAGCAAGCTGATAATCTTAAATCTGCATTCTTAGCTAATATGAGTCATGAAATTAGAACTCCTCTAAATACTATAGTAGGGTTTGCTAACCTAATGCCTGATGCCACTCATGAAGAACAAAAAGAATATAATACTCTTATTCAAGATAGTACTGAAAATCTATTAAGATTAATAAATGATATATTAGACTTATCCAAGATGGAAGCTGGTTTTATAGAAATAAAATATAGTACTTTCGATCTTCATAAGTTTTATAAACAAACTTATTCTACTTTCGCAAATAAAATCTCTTCTGATGAAGTTAAATTTTACTTGAATATTCCTGAAAATCAATACATAATAACAGCCGATAGAAACAGATTAACTCAAGTCATCACTAACTTCATGACTAATTCTATAAAATTCACTAAAGAAGGAAGTATAACATTAGGTTATAAGATAATGCCTAATGCTGTATTAGGTGATTCATTTAAAGTTTATGTAACTGATACTGGTTGTGGTATAAGCACGGATAAACAATCAAGAGTATTTGGTAGATTTGAAAAGTTAAATAATACCACACAAGGTACTGGTTTAGGTCTTTCTATTTGTAAAAATATAGCTAATACAGCAGGTGGTCAAATAGGATTTGAATCTGTAGAAGGTAAAGGTTCTACTTTTTGGATGATTTTTCCTTCTTCTAAACCTAAAAAAAATATCGGGATCAATAAAGAAACCACTACTCTTTAAAATTCTGCGGGATAGTTTTATTAACTTTCAGTCCTAAATCTTTAAGATCTTCAGCTTGTTTGATTAGATTTCCATTGCCATCTATTAAACGTTTTTTAGCTGTTATATAGGAATTACTAGCCTTATCAATATTCTTACCTAATTCATCCATAGATTCTAGGAATCCCACGAATTTATCATATAAAGAAGCACCTTTCTTAGCGATAGCCATAGCATTTTTCCCTATATCATCTTTTTTCCATAGGTCTTCTACTATTTTAAGACAAGCAATAAGATTAGTAGGACTAATTAATAATATTCTCTTAGAATATGCATATGTCCATAATTCTGGTTTTTCCTGCATAGCTACTAAGTACGCTGGTTCTATAGGAACAAACATCATGATAAAATCTAAAGAGCCCTCTATTTCATCATAATTTTTAGGACTTAATTCATCTATATGTTTTTTAATAGAAGCTATATGATCTTTTAATTTTTGATTTCGAATTTCATGATTGTCAGCAGACATCATAGCATCATAAGCAGTTAAAGAAACTTTAGAATCAATAACTATCATTCTATCATCCGGAAGTTTCACCATAACATCAGGTCTGATATTATTTCCATCCTCATTTTTGACACTCATTTGAGTAAAATAATGAATACTTTTAATTAAGCCAGACTGCTGTAATAAAGTCTCCAATAACATCTCTCCCCAGTCTCCTTGAATTTTACTATCCCCTTTTAAAGCCCTAGCTAAATTATTAGCCTCAGTACTTACTTTACCAGTTTGTTCTATAAGATTCTTAACCCAAGTCTCTAGAGAAGCTCTCTGCTGAGCACCTTTATCATAAGTATCTTCTACTTTCTTCTTAAAATTATTAATATCTTCTTTTAAGGGATTTAATATAATATCAATATTTTTCTTATTAGAATCAGAGAATTTTTGAGACTTATCTTCAAATATTTTATTGGCTAGATTTTCAAACTGCATAGCTGATTTCTTCTGCAATTCTTCTGCTGCTTTTTCTAGATTATTTTTCTGCTCATCTAGCATCTTGAACTTTTCATCTAGCGAATTCTTCTGCTCTTTTATTTTAATATTTTCTATTTCCCTACTTTTAAGCTCCATTTCTTTAGCTTTAAACTCTGTTTCCTTATCATTAATAACAGTTTGTTTTTCATGAAGTTCAGTTTCTTTTTCTTGAAGATCTGACTTAAGACCTTCTATTTCTTGAGTCTTCAACGCTACACATTTAGAAATATTTATATATTTAACCATTAAAACGATAAATACAATGAATAAAATAGATAGACAAATAATCAAAAGTGTCATAGTTTATGTGTTAAAAATTTAGAATTATGTTACTACAAAATTTAATTCTTTCAAATTTAATAAAAATAGCATTATATTTATCATATGAAAAATTTATTCTTTATTCTACAAGTTTGTTTAATATCTTTTATAATTCCACAACAGATTTCTGCAAACCATCATAAAATTTCACATAATTATCACAGAATAGATTTTGTAAACCCCATGATAGGGACAGATTATAATGGACACACATTTCCAGGCGCCACTGCTCCTTTCGGAATGGTACAGTTAAGCCCTGATAGTAAATTAGATGGATGGCAAGGATGTTCTGCTTATCATTATGCGGAAAAATATATCTATGGATTCAGCCACACTCATCTAAGTGGAACAGGATGTTCTGATTATGGAGATATTTTATTTATGCCTGTTGGCAATTATGGAAATAAAGAAATAAAAAATACTATTTATCGCTCTAAATTTTCTCACAAAAACGAAACCGCTAGCCCTGGATATTATAGCGTATTATTAGACGATAATCAGATTTTCTGCGAACTAACAGCAGGCCGACGTATCGGTATACATAAATATCATTTTCCTAAAGGTACTGAACCTCAACTCATTGTCGATTTAGACCATAGAGATAAAATCCTAGATTTCAAACTAAATATTAGCGATCATATTACAGGATTCAGACGTTCACAAGCATGGGCCCGCGACCAAATTGTATATTTCTACAGCGATTGCTCACTCCCTATAAAAAATTACCGACTCTCAGCCGATGGTAAAAAAGCCCTTATCACCTTTGACGCCAGTCATGCTAAAAATAAAAAAGGAACTAACTTAATAATTTCTGTTGGTATTTCTTCTGTGTCTGTCGACAATGCTAAACTGAATCTACATACAGAAATAGAAAACAGCTCCAAAGATTTGTCCTACCAAAATATATTCACTGTAATTCGTAAAAAAACAGAAAATGAATGGGAGAATTATCTTTCGAAAATAGATGTTTTCCCTAAAGATAAAAATGGTAAAATAGACCAAAAAAAGATTCGCAAAAATAAAGAATTAAAAGAAAATTTAAAGAATTTTTATACAGCTATGTACCACTCAGCTATTGCCCCAAATCTTTACTCAGATGTAAATGGAGAATATAGAGGAATGGATAGAAAAATTCACAAATCACTTGAACATGAACAATATACAGTTTTCTCTCTTTGGGATACTTTTAGAGCACTGCATCCTCTACTAACTATAATAGAACCAGACAGAACTCAAGATTTCATATATTCTATGTTATGTATATACCGTGAATCTGGCAAATTACCTATCTGGGAATTATCAAGAAACGAAACTGACTGTATGATAGGATTTAACTCAGTACCAGTAATAACTGATGCCATAATAAAAGGTGTAGTCACAGAAAATATTCCTGAATTATTAGATGCTATGATAGCCTCTTCTGAAAAAGACGAATACGGAATCAAATCATATAGAAAATATGGATATGTAAGAGCTATTGACGAATCTTCATCTGTATCTCGTACTCTAGAATACGCATATGATGATTGGTGCATAGCCCAAACTGCAGATTTTATTTATAAAAAAACTAAAAACTCTGAATTCGCTAAAAAGTATAAAAAAATCCGTAATCGCTATCTTACTTATGCTCAAAATTATAAAAATGTATTTGACCCAAGTACTAACCTGATGCGCCCTAAAATTAATGGTAAATGGTTAACTCCTTTTGACCCCCGTGAAGTAAATAATCATTATACTGAAGCTAACTCTTGGCAATATAGTTTCTTCGTACCTCAAGATATTAATGGTCATATCGCACTAATGGGAGGAGATAAGCCATACACTAATATGCTAGATGCTTTATTCTCAGCTCCTAACAAAACAGTCGGTCGAACACAAGTAGATATCTCAGGACTTGTCGGACAATACGCACATGGCAATGAACCAAGCCATCACGTAGCATATCTCTATAACTTCGTCGGTCAGCCTTGGAAAACCCAAAAACTAGTTAGACACATCATGAAAACATTATATCATTCTGCCCCTGATGGCCTATGCGGCAATGATGATTGTGGACAAATGTCTGCTTGGTATGTAATGTCAGCCATAGGGTTATATAGCGTAACACCTGGCACCGAGGAATACATACTCGGTTCACCAATATTCAAAAACATAAATATTAACACGGGGAAAGATATCACCTCTGCTAAGAAAAATTCCTTGAATAAGGATCATATATTTCATATAATCTGTAATAACAATCCCCAGAATAATATATATATTTCAAGTATACAAAATTCTTCTAAAAACTATACGAAATCATATATCACTTATCAGATGTTAAAACATGATAATAATTTATTAATAAATATGTCAGATAAACCAAATAAAGAATTTGGTAAACAAATACAAAATAGACCACATCGTCATATAACATTAAATAAAATCGAATTAGCTCCCACATTTGATATTCCTAGTGACAATTTTAAAGACTCTATAAAAATATGTATTTATCCTACTATTACTAGAAATACTATTTATTATAAAGTAATTACGAAAGACAAAACTAAAAAAAAGACAAACAATATTTCAAATAATAATAATAATAATGGCTATTACCAGTACACCAGTCCATTTTACGTAAAAGAATCATCTACTATTAGAGCATACAGTCAAAGCATTAAAGGAACAAAAAGTCTCCCTATTGAAACATATATTCATCAGGTAAAACATAACTATAGCATTAAATTATTCCAAGATTATAATCCTCAATATTCAGCAGGTGGTGATAATGGAATAATTGATGGAAAAAGAGGTAGAACAAATTGGAAAGCTGGAGGCTGGCAAGGTTATCAAAATACAGATTTCATAGCTATAGTAGATCTTAAAAAAGTCACTCATATAACTAAAATAAGTGCAGGCTTCTTGCAAGATGTACGTTCATGGATATGGATGCCTAAATATGTAGATTTTTATATTTCTGTAAATGGAAAAGATTTTATAAAAATGGGACGTATAAATAATCATGTGAAAGATAACGATTACGAGATCCAAATTAAAGATTTTAAATTATTTATTCCTCAAAAAGCCCTATTAAATAAAGTTAATTCTAGTAATGAAAAAAAATCTTATTCTAACTCACCAATAGATAATATTAGATATATCAAAATAGTTGCTAAGAATTATGGAACTATCCCTAATTGGCACCTTGGAGCAGGTGGAGAAGCTTTTATTTTTATTGATGAAATCTTTGTTAAATAAAAAAAATAACTTACTTTTGCACTTCCAAATGGAATGCTTCCTTAGCTCAGTTGGCAGAGCACGACACTCTTAATGTTGGGGTCCAGGGTTCGAAACCCTGAGGGAGCACAATTTTTTTTAAATAAAGAAATGTCAGTATTCGTAGAAGAAATTACTTTAACTATAGGAAACTGTCTGCAAATAAGAACCATCTAAATCAGGTTCTGCGCCTTCTAGAAAAGGTTCTCTTCCCATATATCCATCACTTCCAGCGATTTTATCGAAAGCTTTCATCTGACCAGCATTAGGGGTAAAAAAAAGAATTACATTTCTGTAACTCTCTCTTCTATGTGGTGTCACCGGGAATCGAACCAGGGACACAAGGATTTTCAGTCCTTTGCTCTACCAACTGAGCTATGACACCGCGTATAATTGGACTGCAAAAATAGAGTAATTTATTTAACCTGCAAAATTTTTTTAATAAAATGACACAATTATTATATTTATAAATGGAAAATAATATCGTAACTTAGCATTCAAATATGACAGAAAAAGTATTAAATATTAATAAAAACCTCATATATAAAAAATTCGTAAAAATAATACTTCCTCTAAAATTAGAAGGACTTTTTACTTATGCCGTTCCCAGAAATATGGAAGATAAATTAACAAAAGGGAAACAGGTTCAAGTTAAATTGGTTAATAAAAATTATATCGGAATTATTTCAGAAATATTAGATCAAACTGATATAGATCCTAGAAAACTCAAACCTATTCTTAGTTACCCAGATTTACCTAATATTTCTGAGATGACATTAAAATTTTGGTTAACTATTTCTGATTATTACATGTGCCAAATAGGTGAAGTTTTCACAGCATCTCAAAAATATTATGATTCTAAACTTAAGTTAGTTAACACTGAAGAAACCAAAATAAACTATACTGCTCCCAAACTTTCCAATATTCAAGTAAAAGCATACGAAAATATTCAAGAATTTAATAAAAAATCTAAAATCACATTACTTAAAGGTGTCACTGGTTCTGGAAAAACAGAAATTTATATTCGTCTAATAATTGATTGCCTTTACTCTGGTAAAAACGCCCTATATTTACTACCCGAAATAGCTGTAAGTAAACCATTGTCTAAACGACTTTCAAAAGTTTTCGGCGATGATTTATTGATTTTTCATTCAAAACAAACCCCAGCCAATAAACGTAAGATTATTGAAATTTTATCTAATGACAACACTGATAATATTGATGGCAAATCTAAGAATTCTAGTAATAGACCTAAAGTAATATTAGGCCTTCGCTCTGCATTATTTCTACCTTTCCAAAACTTAGGGCTGATTATCGTGGATGAAGAACATGACAAATCATATAAACAAGATTCTCCTGCTCCTAGATATAATGGTCGTGATGCTGCTATAATATTAGGGACTATCTATAAATCAAAAATACTGCTAGGTTCTGCTACACCTTCATTTGAAACTTTGAACAATGTAAATTCTGGAAAATATTGTATGACTGAATTGTCCACGAAATATTATGATGCACCAGAACCTGAAATCGAGATAGTAGATATGAAGTCTGAAAAACATAAATGGGCTATTAAAAAATCATTTTCTCTTAAACTAATAAATGATATTCAAGACAGATTAGAAAAGAAAGAAGGTGTATTAATTTTTAGATCTCGACGTTCATATTCACCTGCTGTTCAATGTTCTATATGCGGAGAAATAGTTAAATGTCCAAATTGTAATATTCCACTTTCATATCATAGATACGATCATTCTTTAAGATGTCATTATTGCGATTATCACAGCACCTATAGATGCACTAATTGTGGTTCTGAAGAACTTCAAACGTTAGGTTCTGGCACCGAAAAAATAGAAGAAGAACTATCAGAACTATTTCCCGATGCTAATATTGCTCGTTATGATGCAGATACGACCAAAAAAAAATCAGATGCTGATAAAATATTATCGGACTTTGCTTCAGGAAAAACTGATATATTAGTCGGCACTCAGATGATTTCAAAAGGCTTTGATTTTGAAAAACTTAGCTTGGCAGCAATAATTAATGCTGACAGCGTACTTTCATTGCCCGACTTTAGGGCCGATGAAAAAGCTCTTACCCTCTTTACTCAGCTTCTTGGAAGAGTAGGAAGACGAAAGACAATGGGAAAATTGCTAATTCAAACTTTTCAACCTGAACATCCTGTATTCCATGCCCTGATTTCTAATGACTCATCTGATTTAATGACCGAAAGGCGAATATTTAAATATCCTCCTTATGCTAGACATCTTAATATTATGATAAAAGAAACTTATTCTGACAAAGCTAATAGAATAGGAAAATCAATTACAAGTAATTTATATCAAGCAGGTATTAAAACATTTATAGGTCCTTATGCACCTACTATAGAAATGATTCAGAAAAAACATATAAGAATTATTTGTGTAAGTTTACCCAAAACTCAGGCTGCTAAGATTATTAAGCAAAAAATTAAAAAAATACTCATAGATTATAAGAATGTTTATTGTGATGTGGATCCTCAATAAAACTAACAATACCTTCTACATAGCATCTTTAAAATACGATTCTTATATACTATCTTTGTGATTTATAGTTGTTAATAAATTACATTCAATCCCTTATTAATACATTCTAAATCAAGGTTACAAGCTAGAAATACTTCTCCATCTATTTCTAAATTTTCATAAATATCTCCAATAACTCCTTTTTTAGAAATAACATCTACGTGAATATTCTTTCCCATAGTATGATCAACTAATGGATAAGTATCATAAATTTTACCAGAAAAAAGTTTGGAAAAATTCATAAGAATCTTTAAAATATTAGCTTTTTTTATAACAGTTATATTTATTAAACCATCATCTACGACTGCATCAGGCATCTGCTGCATACCCCCACCACTATATTTGCCTATTCCGAAAGCACAAGAAAAGACCTGTCCTTCATAAAATATTTTATCATCTACAGTTATTCTGTAATGTTTAGATTTACGTTTGAATAATGCCTTAATAGCCGCTTTAATATATATAGTCTTCCCCTGTTTAGTAATTTTCCCCTTCTGCTTAATGGCATTGCTATAATAACAGACATCAGCATCATATCCTAGTCCTGCTACATTAACCATTGTTCTATCTAGTATAACTTTATGGTCACAAAGACGAAAATAACCCACATCTTGAGTATGGTGACTTCCAGATTTTACCAAATTTACAGCATCTTCATAAGTACTATTTACATTATACATTCGCATCCAATCATTCCCTGTACCAGCAGGAATAACTGATAAACATAAATCGGTGACGGGAACCACTTTTTGAATAAAAAAACCATCCACGATTTCACTTATAGTACCGTCGCCTCCTACAGAAACAAAATTTCTATAACCTTGTCTAACAGACTGAACTGTAAGTTCTACAGCATGATACTTATGTTTAGTGAATAAGATTTCATGCGACAATTCACATAAAGAAAAATAATTAGAAATTTCTGACCAATCTTTCTCTACTTTTCCACTTCCAGCTTTAGGATTAACTATTACTATCCAAGTATCTTTATTCATTTATAAATTTTCTATGATATTTTACTACAAAACTAATATAAATATCATTTACAAAAAAAGAATTTTTATATTTGCATAATAGTATTAAATTTTATGGGAAAAATCATAGCAATAGCAAATCAAAAAGGCGGAGTAGGTAAAACTACTACTGCTATTAATTTAGCTGCTTCTTTAGCAGTATTAGAAAAGAAAATACTATTAATAGATGCAGATCCCCAAGCAAACACTACCTCAGGATTAGATTTTGATCCTGATTCTGATTCTGCTAAAACTCTTTATGAAATTTTAATAGGAAAAGAAACATTCACTTCTACTACATTAGATACTGAGATTAAAGATTTAAAATTAATCCCTTCTCATATTAATTTAGTAGGTGCTGAAATAGAAATGCTAAATATTGCTAACAGAGAAATGATATTTAAAAAAGCTTTATCTGAAGTATCAAATAAATATGATTATATCATAATAGACTGTTCTCCATCCTTAGGTCTTATTACTATTAATTCTCTTACTGCTGCAGATTCAGTAATTATTCCAGTTCAGTGTGAGTATTTCGCACTTGAAGGCTTAGGAAAATTATTAAATACTATTAATCTAGTAAAGAATAAATTGAACCCTAATCTTAGAATAGAAGGATTCTTATTAACTATGTATGATAGTAGATTAAGGCTTGCAAATCAGGTGGTAGAAGATGTTAGACATCATTTTAACCACATGGTATTTAATACTCTTATTCAAAGGAATGTTAAATTAAGTGAAGCTCCTTCACATGGGAAACCCGCTATATTATATGATGCTATTTCTACTGGATCAAATAATTACCTAAATTTAGCTAAAGAAATTCTTGAGAAAAATAAAAAATAATGAGTAAAACAAAGGCATTAGGTAAAGGGTTAAGTGCATTAATCACTGATGCTGAGACTGTTAATATTAATAGAAATATTAATACAGTTTCAGGACATGATAATGAACAGAACAAATTAGTTATGTTCATTGAAATACCTTTATCTGAAATTAGACCTAACCCATTCCAACCAAGAACGACTTTTGATGAATCTTCTTTACAAGAATTAGCAGACTCTATTAAATTATTAGGACTTATTCAGCCTATTACAGTTAGACCCGTAGGTAAAAGATATCAGATAATAAGTGGTGAAAGAAGATTTAGAGCTTCTCTATTAGCTGGTTCTAAAAATATTCCAGCTTATATTAAAAGTACTGATGACCAAGGTATGTTAGAGATGGCTATCGTCGAAAACATACAAAGAGAAAATTTAGATTCTATAGAAGTGGCTATATCTTTCCAGAGATTAATCGAAGAATGTGACCTTACTCAAGAAGCTATGGCTGGAAGAGTAGGTAAAAATAGATCTACTATTACTAACTATCTTAGATTATTAAAGTTACCTGCTGAAATTCAGTTAGCTATTAGAAAAACTGCTATTAGTATGGGCCATGCTAAAGCACTTCTTTCCCTAGATAACAAACAGCAACAATTAAAAATAGCTAACGAAATAATTCAAAAAGATTTATCAGTAAGACAGACTGAACAAAGAATTAAAGTATTAAAAGAAAAAGATACTCCTAAAAGAGAAGACACTGTTACTCTTCCTGATTCTTATTATAAATTATTAGATATAATCGGAAATTATTTTGATAACAATATTTCTATAAAAAGAAATAAATCTGGTAAAGGCAATATTACTATTCAATTCCATAATGACCATGAAATAGAAAAATTTCTCACGGCATTAGAAAATATCAAATAAAGTGCGCAAATTACTACTCACAGGGATATTATTTATAATTTTCACATTCAGTGTTACCGCCCAAATCAATAATAATTTCCAAAACAGGGAAATAAATAGTAATAGTGGCAGTCTCAATAATTTTACTAAGAAGAATAAAGATGGAAAAGACAGTACAGCTGTAAAAATAGATAATACTCCCATTTTCTCTATTTCTCAATATTGTAGAGCTTTAATTCATAAAGATACTATTCCTGTTTCTTGGATGTGGATTGCATCCTTTCCTCTTCCTGGAACCGCTCAAATATATAATAAAGATTATTGGAAATTACCTATAGTTTACGCTGGTATAGGTGGTTTCATATATGCTGCTCATAAATCTAACGTAAGTTATCAACAGACGGGTTCTCCAAGATACAAAGACCAAAGAACAAATTATATAACAGGAGCATTGGTTATACAATGGTTTACCATGTTAGATGGTATAGTTTCTTATGATACAAAAGTTAAGATTTCCTCTTCGAAATCATCTTTATATTCTGCTATGTTACCTGGTTTAGGAGAAATCTATAATGGAGATTACTGGAAAGTACCTATCTATTATGGAGGATTAGCATTAACTGGATATCTATGGCATTACAACAATATTAAATATCAACACTACAAAGGATTATATACTGAAGCATGTAGCGATGCTGACACTTATGATGGACCATTAACTACTGAAAATTTGAAATATTATCGAGATATTTTCCGAAGATATAGAGATTATTCTATACTAGCTACTCTCGGAGTATATGTTTTACAAATCGTAGATGCTAATGTTTTTTCCACCATGAATAATTTCGATGTAAGCGATGATTTAAGTTTACGAATAGAACCTTCTGTAACCAAACCGATTTCCCCATATGGTAATTACTCCTTTGCTTTAAGAGGAAGTGAAACACCTATAGGATTATCTATTAAGATTATTTTTTAAAATGAAACAAATTTTATTATCCTTATTTATTTTCTCATTTTCAGTTTGCTTTGCTCAAAACCAAACTAAGACTTTAACTGTTAAACAATATAGTACTACTGATACTATGCACAATAGTATAAAAGATAGTGTTATAATAATAAATAACCCAAATCTTTATCATCCCAAAAAACAGAAGAGTAATATTCTTAATAAAGTTACTGGTTTATTTAAAACAGGACCTAGTAAAAAAGAACTTAAAAATCAAAATGATTATTTAAAATATATTATTGATTCACTTCAAAATGAGATTATAGAACTCAATACTCCTATCGAATTAATAGATACTGAAGAGGATAATGAAATTAATCCAGGTATGCTAGAAGAAATAGATGACTTTAGAGCAGATAGTTTAGCCAGAATGGATACAGTATTTAATCCAGATTCTCTTCTAAGTTTATGGTATTTACAGGAAGAAATAGATATGACTAATCCTCAATTAGCATTAAATGATACTATAGAATTAACTTCCAATATTCCTGACTCAGTATATTTAGAGAAACTTAAAAAGATGAATTCTTTTATATCTATTCCTTACAATAAGATTATTAGAAATCATATTATATATTACACTGAAAAATTATCCAAAAACAATGTTGAAAATCTATTAGGATTAGCTCAATACTACATGCCTATTTTTGATGAAATATTTAGTGATTACGACATGCCTGTAGAATTAAAAGCCATGGCTGTTATAGAATCAGCATTAAGATCAAAAGCTGTTTCGAGAGCCAGAGCCAAAGGTATGTGGCAGTTCATGTATAGTACAGGTAAACGATATAATTTACTCATTAATTCATATGTAGATGAAAGGTATGACCCTATAAAATCAGCTCATGCAGCTGCTAAATATTTACAAGATTCTTATCAGATATTCGGAGATTGGTCATTAGCTATAGCATCATATAACTGTGGTGCAGGAAATGTCAACAAAGCGATCAGAAGATCAGGTAAAAAAGATTTCTGGGGAATATATTGGTACCTTCCTAGAGAAACCAGAGGATATGTTCCTTCTTTCATAGCAGCTTTATATCTTATGAACTATTATCAAGATTATGGTTTTGTCCCTACTGACATGAAAATGCCTGTTCATACTGATACTCTTCAAGTTAATAAAATGTTACACTTTAAGCAAATCGAACATTTTACTGGAATATCTGAAAATGAATTAAAAAATCTTAATCCTCAATATCTTCATAACATCATTCCAGGAACTGAAAAAACTTATACTTTAAGATTACCTTATAATTATACTATGAATTTCGTAAATAATGAAAAGGATATCTATAATTGGGAAAAAGATAAGTATTTTAATCCTACTGTTCTTAAACAAATCAAACAAACAGGTTCAAGTCAAGGAACACGGATAGTTCATAGAGTAAGAAGAGGCGAAACTCTTAGTGGTTTAGCATCTAAATATCATGTAAGGATTTCAGATATTAAACATTGGAATCGCATAGGAAAATATTTAAGACAAGGACAAAGATTAATACTCTATCCTCATTCTCATTATCAGGCTTCTTCTAGTTCTAGTAAAACCTATACTTCTAAAGGATACATTTGGTACACAGTTAAAAGAGGAGATACAGTTTCTGGTATAGCTACCAAATTTAGAGGTGCTACTATTAATAGTATCTTTAAACTTAATCATTTAAATAAACATTCAAAAATTTATCCAGGGAAGAGACTTAAAATAAAGAAAAAATAGTGAGTACTGAACTTGGTTTTTTCATACTTAATAACATGCGTTTCTCTGGAATAAGCATATTTAATACTAATATTCATCTTTCTAAATAGCTTTAATCCAAAAAATGAGTAAAATGAGAATCCTCTGCCCCTGATAGCAGGAATACTAAAAAACTCAACTAACCCTCTTTCATAAAAATACAATCTTCCATCCCATTCTTTTATATTGAAAGCAGTGAAGCGACATAATGCTTTAATTTTATTATGATAATACGCAGTTTCTAAATAAGCTGCTATACCTGGAATATATTCAGAATCTATTCTTTGTTTAATAATAGAAGATTCCACCTTCGTGGCAAATTGAAGTCCATTATTACAAATAAACGAATATCCGCCTCTCATTTTAAGAGTATTCCTACAAGAATAATTTTTCCAATCATAAAGGATCCTGGCTTTTAATGAATGAGTAATGGGACCCCTAAACCATGAACTTAGTTCACCTGTTTCAAATTCTCTACTAAAATCTATTCTATTTCTAATTTTAAGAAGGTTCCAATCATAAAAATAATTACCCTTAGGATTTCTTTTTATCTCTGAATAAAATGATAATTTAGTATAATATTCGGGATGCCATAAAAGATTAGTACATAATAATCTAATATTTTTAGATCTATCTGAACGAGAAAGTACTTTAACATTCTGATATTGGAATCGCATTCCTGTCTCCCAGTTCTCCCCCATAGACAACGTGGTTCCTAAAATGGAATATATATTAACCTTTTTATCCATTGCAAATTCTCCAAACACTCTATACTTAGCTGTTACGTAGGATATATCAGTAGAATATTTGAAGTAACTATTGGTAGTGCGTAAATAAGTTACGACTGAAGCTTGAGGTTTCTCTGGGTAAAGCTGCATATTTATCTGCTGTTTTGTACTAGTTTGAAGATTTGTGCCTATTTGAAGACTTGTCCCTGTTTGATAAATACCATTTAATCCTATTTTAAAATGTTTCTTCATCCAGGATAAATTAGCATAATAAGAGTTTTTAAACGGTTCCTTATCAGCTAGTTTACTATATTCTGATAATCTACCATCCTCTAAATTATTAGAGTAAGCCGCTGTTAATTTAAAATTATTTTTTTCTAAAGAAAGACATATTCCTCTATATAAATCATCTTGAATAGTAGAAGTATAAGGCATAGGAGAATATTCAGGCAAATACATGGAAGTAGGAGAAGTAGGATCTTTAAAATTAAAAGAATTCCAAGTAAGAAGACCTTGTCCCCATCTTAATCGATAATCTCCCACTATGAATGACTTCAATTTAATTCCAGTATCATTATGTTTAAGATCTTTAATCCTCAAATCTTTTAATTGAAAATATCCAGACAAAAATTTAGTAGATGTATAATCAGTTCCCTTATATGTAAAACCACATCCCACTCCTCTAGTAGAAAACATTCTGTAAGAGCTATATCCATAAAATTCTTTAGTAGTAGTTCTTTCGTCATTTTCCTCATTTTTTTGCTTAATTTTTTCCTTAAGCTTAATCGTGATTTTCTGCTTAGTATAATGATTTCTAATCTTAGAAATATTTTTCGTTTTTATTTTTAAATATGGATTCAACATTTTAACTATATCAGGATTAAAACCATCAACCAATTCTAATTCTTTATAAGAAAGTATATCTCCACAATCATTTCTATATTCTAACAAACTCATTATTTGAAAAATATTTAAAACCAATAAACTTTCTAATTCATTTTCTGTAACAGTATTAACATCCAATGGATCTTCTTTCAAAAATTCATAATACTGAAAAATCTCTTCCAAATTATTTCCTCCTTCCTCTGCTAATAATTCCAATTTATGGAGCAAAATAGCATTGTCGTCAAACTCTATTTGTACCCGATTATTCTGCTGTGAATAACCTTTCTGTGAAAAACCATGTGTAAACGTGTACACACATAAAAAAAGGACTAACAATTTAATGTTAGTCCTTCTATTCTTTGAAATCTCTCGCCTCGTCCTTTCCATCTTTTAATATTTAATATAGATTATATGATTTTAATAAGCCATTAATTAGTCTTGAACTTATATTTTATTTCTTTAAGATCTTCATTAGCCTTAGCTATTTTTTTAGTAAGATTTTTTTTATATTCAATCATTTTAGCCATTAAAACATCATCAGCTATAGCTAATATTTCTAAAGCTAAGATACCAGCATTTTTAGCACCATCAATAGCCATAGTAGAAACAGGAATACCTGAAGGCATTTGTAGAATAGATAATATAGAATCCCAACCATCCATTGAATTAGATGATTTTATAGGAACTCCTATTACAGGAAGAGGAGTAAAAGCAGCTATTACACCAGGAAGATGAGCAGCTCCACCAGCTCCAGCTATTATTACTTTAATCCCTCTTTCACGTGCATTCTTAGCAAAATCTGCCACCATTTCAGGTACTCTGTGAGCAGATAAAGCATTAATTTCAAATGGAATTTCCATTTCTTCTAAAAATTCAGCGGCTTTTTTCATGATTGGAAGATCAGATGTACTACCCATGATAATAGATATTATAGGTTTCATGATTTTGTTCATAATAGTTCGTTATTTAGATTATAATAATTTAGTCTTTGTGATTTCGTTCGTTAATTTTCGTAGAAACAAAATTAATAGTTATTTTCGCATATTCAAATAAAATATATTATGAAGGAAAGAATTAAGGTCCATGACAAATATTTCAAACCATTTATTGCTAATGCTAAAATAGAAGCTATTATAACTAATGTAGCTAAAGAGCTCAATAATGATTTTAAAAATACTGAAGAACCTCCTATTTTTCTATCTGTGTTAAATGGTTCCTTTATGTTCTGTGCTTCACTTATGCAGAAGCTAGATTTTCCATGTGATGTTTCATTTATTAAAATGGCTTCATACGAAGGCACTAAATCTACTGGAAAAATCAAACAATTAATAGGTTTAAATGAAAATATTAAAGGTAAAACTATAATAATTATCGAAGATATCGTAGATTCCGGTCAGACTATTAATAATCTTGGTATACTATTAAAAGAACAGGGAGCTAAAGACATAAGAGTCTGTACTTTATTCTATAAACCGAATGCATATAAAGGTAAAATGAAAATAAACTATCATGCTATGGATATCGAAAACGAATTCATTGTAGGTTTCGGACTTGATTATAATCATCTTGCAAGACAATACAAAGATATTTATATTATTGACGAAGATTAATTCTATAAAGACTTACGTTTATTATGACTGATACTTATTATGACTAACATCAGCTTTAAGAATATTATTAATAAAACAACTTAAAGTAATTATATAAAAATGAAATATTATATTCTTTTTGGCCCTCCAGGTGCTGGGAAAGGGACTCAAGCTAAAAAAATAATAACTAAATTTAACTATCTTCACCTATCTACAGGTGATTTACTTCGTGGGGAAATTAAAAAAGGTAGTAAACTTGGTAAAAATGCTGCTTTTATTATAGAACAAGGGAATTTAGTACCAGATGAAATCGTAGCAGATATGATTAAAAAACAGTTCGAAGCACATAAAAATGATGTAGATGGTTTTTTATTAGACGGTTTCCCAAGAACTAAAAAACAAGCTGTTATGTTAGATAAAATACTTTTTGAGATGAATCAAGAAGTAACTCAAATCTTATCTTTACACTTAGATGACAAATACATTTTCGATCGTATTTTTCATCGTGCACAGATAGAAGGTAGAAAAGATGATACTAAGACTGAAGTTATTCAAAATAGAATAGATACATATCATTCTAAAACTGAACCTCTTATTTCTTATTATAAAAAACAAGATAAATATTTCGAAATAGATGGTTTGGGAACTATAGATGAAATATTTGAAAAAATTTCCAAAATATTCTAAAATAATATTTTTATACAATTAATATTTATTTCCATAATTAGATATTAATAGTATAATCTACATTAGATTAATTAAATCTATATATTTATTAAAATTATAATACAAACTAAAATAATATGTCCGATTCAAATTTCATAGATTATGTACGTCTTTTCCTAGCTTCTGGTAATGGTGGTAATGGATCTGTACATATGCGCCGAGAAAAATATATTCCTAAAGGAGGTCCTGATGGAGGTGATGGCGGTCGAGGAGGTCACATTATTCTTAAAGGTAATTCCCAATATTGGACTCTTATACACTTAAAATATCGTAAACATATTAAAGCTGATGAAGGAGATGGTGGAAGTGGTGCTAGAAGTCATGGTAAAAATGGTAAAGATATCTATCTAGATGTACCATTAGGAACCATAGCCAAAGATTCTGAAACTAAAGAAGTTTTAGCTGAAGTATTAGAAGAAGGTCAAGAAATAATATTAGTTAAAGGTGGTCGTGGTGGATTAGGTAATTCTAATTTCAAAACTTCTACTAATCAAACTCCTAGATATGCACAACATGGAGAAGATGGTACTGAAAATTGGTATATTTTAGAATTAAAATTATTAGCTGATGTCGGTCTTGTAGGATTCCCAAATGCTGGGAAATCCACTTTATTATCTGCAGTATCCGCAGCGAGACCTAAAATAGCTAATTATCCTTTTACTACTCTAGTGCCTAATTTAGGTATTGTAAATTATCATGATGGCCGTTCATTTGTTATGGCTGATATTCCTGGTATAATAGAAGGTGCTCACGAGGGTAAGGGATTAGGACTTAGATTTTTACGTCATATTGAAAGAAATTCTATGCTTCTTTTCTTAGTTCCTGCTGACACTGATAATATAGAAAAAGAATATAAAATTCTATTGAAAGAATTATCTGAATTTAATCCTGAGTTACTAGATAAAGATAGAATTTTAGCCGTCTCTAAATCAGATATGTTAGATAATGAACTTAAAGGAGAAATTACCAAAACATTACCATCAGACATCCCTACTCTATTTATATCCTCAGTATCAGGCGAAGGCATACCCAAACTAAAAGATATGCTTTGGACCGAGTTAAATAAATAATAACGATTTACGACTTTGAACCAAATGTTTTTAGATAAACTCATTAACTTTGATTATAAACTCTTTTTTGATATCAATGGAGCTTATTCAAATTTTTGGGATCCAATAATGGTAACATTATCAGCAGCTAAACCATGGATACCTCTTTACTTGATTGTAGCTTTTTTATTTTTTTGTAAATATTCATATTCTAGTCAGTCGAATATAAAATTATGTGCTGAACCAATAGAAGGAAATAGAAAAATACTTTGGATAACAGGAATTAGTTGTATTCTAGCAGCTGGATTAGCTTTCGGTATAAGTGATCAATTGTCTGTAATTATCAAAAACAATGTTCTCAGATTAAGACCCACACATAGATTTGGTCTTTATGAAATTCATGCTTTAAATGGTATGGGAGGTCCTTTTGGATTCGTATCTTCACATGCTACTAATGTATTTTCTTTCGCATTGCTGACAAGTTTAATATTTAAAAGAATTCCCTACTCTATTTTTATTTTTATTTGGGCAGCCGCCGTTTCTTATAGTAGAATATATGTAGGCCGACATTTCCCCTTAGATGTTTTAGGTGGAATGGTCTTAGGCTTATTAATTGCATGTATAGTATATTATTTACTAAAAATTGTACTCAATCATGTTATATTATATAGACAAAAACACTAATCCATATTTCAATTTAGCTGCTGAAGAATATCTTTTCAGACAAAAAGAAGAACCAATTTTTCGTTTATGGAGAAATGAACCTGCTGTAATTATAGGTCAATATCAAAACGCTTTTGCTGAAATACATAAAGATTTCATAGAAGAAAATCATATACCTGTAGTTCGTAGATTAAGTGGTGGCGGTGCTGTATTTCATGATACAGGTAATATCAATTTTACATTCATAGATCAAAAGAAAAAAGGTGAAGATACTGCGATGATGTTTAAACGCTTTACTCGCCCTATAATAGAAGCCTTAAAAAAATTAGATGTCAATGCATATTTAGAAGGTCGTAACGATTTACTTATCGATAATAAGAAATTTTCAGGCAACGCAATAGCTGTATATAAAAATAGAGTGCTTCAGCATGGTACTTTACTATTCTCTTCATCCATAACTAATCTTAATAAAGCATTAAACACACGTCCAGAAAAATTCGTGGGTAAAGCAGTTAAATCAAATATATCTAGAGTAACTAATATATCTGAGCACCTTAGCGGAACCCATGTAAATATGACACCAGAAGAATTCATGCAATTTCTGTACAAATTCATTGCCAATACCTCTAAACTTGTGGACTATACCGAAGAAGATCTTATAAAGATAAATAAACTTCGAAAAAACAAATACGAAACTTACGAATGGATATGGGGAAAATCACCTAAATATCAGTATTCAAATTCAATTAAACTACCATGTGGCTTTATTGAAACATATTTGAATATAGAAAAGGGTCAAATCAAAACATGTCGTATCATGGGAGATTATTTCTTTCTAAAACCCACTGAAGATATCTCAAAAGCACTTATAGAATGCCCTATTAAGTCAAGCGAAATTAAAAATCGTTTATCTAAATTTAATTTGAAAGATTACTTCGGTCAGGATATCTTAAAAGAATTAACTAAACTACTATCAGTAGCTTAATTATAATGTAAAAATAGCCTTCACTTTTAAGCGAAGGCTATTTTTATAACATATATTAGTCTAATAGAATTTCTATCATTTTAATAACACTTGCAGAGATTCTAGTACCAGGACCAAAGATAGCTGCTGCTCCATCACGATAAAGTTCATCATAATCTTGAGCTGGAATTACACCACCTACTATTACTATAATATCCTCACGCCCTAAATCTTTTAGAGCTTTAATTATCTGAGGCACTAATGTCTTATGACCTGCTGCTAGAGAAGATACTCCTACTATATGTACATCGTTTTCTACAGCTTGTTTAGCTGCTTCTTCAGGTGTCTGGAATAGAGGTCCCATATCTACATCGAACCCACAGTCAGCATAACCTGTTGCTACTACTTTAGCACCACGGTCATGACCGTCTTGTCCAAGTTTAGCTACCATGATACGAGGCTGACGGCCTTCTTTTTTAGCGAATTTTGCTACTAATGTCTTAGCTTTTTTAAATTCTGCATCATCTTTAACTTCTGATGAATATACTCCTGTGTTCATACGAATAACTGCTTTATATCGTCCAGCTACTTTTTCACATGCATCTGAAATTTCACCAAGAGTAGCACGAGCTTTAGCAGCTTCTATTGCAAATACTAATAAGTTTCCTTTCTTGGTTCTAGCACATTCTGTAATAGCTTCTAAACATTCTTTTACTTTATCATTATCACGTGCAGCACGAAGCTCGTTTAAACGAGCTATCTGAGACTCACGAACTTTAGTATTATCTACATCTAAAATTTCGATAGGATCTTCATGGTCAAGTTTATATTCATTAAGACCTACGATCTTATCAGTTTTTGAATCGATACGTGCTTGCTTACGAGCTGCTGCTTCTTCGATTCTTAATTTAGGAATTCCTGTTTCTATAGCCTTAGCCATACCACCTAACTCTTCTACTTCTTGAATGTGTTTCCATGCTTTATGAGCTATTTCATTAGTAAGAGATTCGATGTAATAAGAACCTGCCCATGGGTCAATAGATTTACAAACAGATGTTTCTTGCTGTATATAAATCTGAGTATTACGAGCAATACGAGCTGAAAAATCAGTAGGAAGCGCTATAGCTTCATCCAATGCATTTGTATGTAATGACTGAGTATGACCTAAAACAGCACCCATAGCTTCTATACATGTTCTAGCTATATTATTAAATGGATCCTGTTCAGTTAGAGACCATCCTGAAGTCTGACAATGAGTACGAAGTGACAGGGACTTAGGATTTTTAGGATTAAACTGGTTTACTAATTTAGCCCATAGCATACGTGCTGCACGCATCTTAGCTATCTCCATAAAATGGTTCATACCAATAGCCCAGAAGAAAGAAAGTCTAGGTGCAAATTTATCTACATCTATACCTGCTTTAATTCCTGTTCGTAAATATTCCAAACCATCAGCTAAAGTATAAGCCATTTCTATATCACAAGTAGCACCTGCCTCTTGCATATGATAACCTGAAATAGAAATTGAATTAAACTTAGGCATATTTTGAGAGGTATATTCGAAAATATCTCCAATAATTTTCATAGAAAAGTCTGGGGGATAAATATAGGTATTACGAACCATAAATTCCTTCAAGACATCATTCTGAATAGTACCTGCCATTTCTTCTAATTTAGCACCTTGTTCCAACCCTGCTACTATGTAAAAAGCTAGAATAGGTAACACAGCACCATTCATTGTCATAGATACAGACATCTTATTAAGAGGTATCTGATCGAATAATACTTTCATATCTTCTACACTACAGATAGAAACACCAGCTTTACCTACATCACCTACTACTCTAGGATGATCTGCATCATATCCTCTATGAGTAGCTAAGTCAAATGCTACAGAAAGACCTTTCTGCCCAGCAGCTAAATTTCTACGATAAAAAGCATTTGATTCTTCAGCTGTAGAAAATCCTGCATACTGACGAATAGTCCAAGGTCTCATTACATACATTGTAGCATAAGGACCTCTTAAAAAAGGAGCAACACCTGCGGCATAACCTAGATGTTCCATATTTTCAAGATCTTTTGCTGAATAAATAGATTTAATTTCTATTTGTTCTGGAGTAGTCCATGTTTTTCCTTCATTTTTAGAATGACGACAAGTGGAATCAACTCCCTTATATTCTATATTTTTGAATTCAGGTCTCATGTTTCTTATTTTACAGTTATACCCATCATTTTTTGATACTTTTTAAGAGATTCAAGGACATTACATCTTACATTAATAAAATGTTTAATTCCTTTAGCTTCTAGATCACCTCTACAAGCTGGATCACCTGCTACTACAAATATAGCTTTATCTCCTATTAACTCGTTTATCTTAGGAACATTTTCCAGATAATCGTCATCAGCTGCACAAGCAACGATAATATCAGCTTTAGTTAGTAATGCTGTTTTAACACCTTCTTCTAAAGTTTTAAAACGATTATTATCGATTACTTTAAAACCAGCTACTGCGAAATAGTTACAGCTAAACTGAGCCCTAGCTCTACACATAGCTAAATTCCCGAAAGTCAACATAAAAACATTAGGTCGTTTACCGCATTTATCAGTAGTATATCTTAATTCTTCAAAAGACTGAGAAGCACGATAAATTTCTAATGGTGTTCCTAACAATTCTTTTTCAGGTTTTGATTTCATAGACCCTCTTCGAACTATAGATTCAGAAATATCATCTTGTATTTTTTCTAAGAAATTAGGAAATTGGTTAGATCCTAAAATAGTTTGTTTACGTCCAGCTATATTCTGATCTTTCTTATCACTAACTACTTTAATTTCTTTTTGTATAAAACCATCTTTGAAAGCTACGATATAACCACCCTTATTTTCTACTATTTTAAATAGATCCCAAGCAGATTTTATAAAAGCTGCAGTTAAATTTTCCACATAATAAGAACCTGCGGCAGGATCGACTATCTTTGAAAAACCAGCTTCTTCCTTTAAGATATGCTGAACATTTCTAGCAATACGATCTGAAAATTCGCTTGATGTACGAAGAGAATAATCGAAAGGTATAACTTCCATAGAATCTACACCACCTACTGCAGCACTCATAGCTTCAGTAGTATTTCTTAACATATTAATGTATGAATCATATGCTGTTTGATTCCACATACTAGTTACTGCATGTATTTCCATCTTCATAGCACAAGTACTTTTTACACCATAATCTTTCACTATGTTAGACCAAAGTGTACGAGCAGTTCTGAATTTAGATATCTCCATAAAATATAGAGAACCTACTCCGAAGACAAATTTCATCTTCTTGGATATCAACTCAGCACTAATACCTAAATCAGTAAGAATATTTAAGTATTCACTTCCCATAGAAAGAGCAAAAGCTAATTCCTGGGTAATACTAGAACCGGCATTATTAAAATCATAAGCATCTACTGTCAATACTCTTACATGATTATATTTGTCAGCTTCTTCAAAAATAGATTTAAAAGCTTCGAAAGGTTTATCAGATTCGAAATAGCCTTTAGTATTTAAAGATTTTAAAGGATTAAAATCGAAAGATGCATGTATTTTCTTAGCATTAAAACCTTTCTCCTTAACCACTTTCATAAAGTCCATTAAAATCTGTGGATATTCTACAGAACAACCTTTAAAAGCAATAGCCACCTTATTTAAATCCAAATCTTTAATTAAAGCTTTAATTTCACCTATCGGCAGCCCCTTGGCTGGTATAAAAAATCCAACTTCTTGAACTCCTTTTTTTACAGCATTTAAAGCTTTAGCATTAGCTGTATTAACGCCACCTTTTTCAAGAGTACAAAAATCTTGACGAATATTCCAGTCATTATTTAACTTAGTACCACGAGTGTATGGAAATTCACCAAGTGCACTATCCAGAGTTTTAAGAGCCTTCAAATCTTCAGCTCTATAATAAGGGGGTACAGAGAAACCTTCTTGAGTATGCCAAACAAGCTTTTTCTCGTAATCTGCTCCCTTCAAGTCCCTATTAATCACTTCTTCCCACTTTTCGGTCGAAACCGGAGGAAATTCAGTAAATAGTTTTTCTGTCATATTATTGTTTATTTATATAGTAATGATATACGATTCCTATTTATAATCATTTGTCTAATTGTCATAAATACCTAGTAGTCATTAATATCGACTAATTATATAAAAATATATATTTAATAGCCCTTTACATGTATCTATAAGGGCTACAAAGGTAAACATTATTTAAATAATAGAAAGATTAAATTAAACCATTTTGATATTTTAACATCTTATATATGAAAGCGCTTTAAAATAACATTGATAATGATAAACATTATTAATTATGTAACATAAAATTAACGAAACAACCATTGATTATAAAAAAGTAATAAAATGAAAAAAATAGTATTGATTTCTTTAGCCATAACGCTAAGTGTTCTAATGTCAGCTCAAGGTAAAATGGACAATCGAAAAATGAATAACCCTCGTCACCAGAATAGAGAATGTTTCCAAGAAGCATTAAATCTAAGTGTGGATCAGCAAAAAAATATAGCTTCTATTCGTATAGAATCTAGAAATGAAACTAAAGTTACTAGAAATGAAATGAAAACCATAAGAGAAGAAGTTAGAAAAGAACAAAGATCTAATAATCCAAATATCAAAATTATAGAAACTAATTTAAACAAAATGACAGATTTAAAAGTCATTCTTATTAAAAATAAAATCTCTACTAGAAATGATATTATGACCATTCTTACTCCAGATCAGAGAAAAAAATTCATCGAACTAAAAGAAGAAAGATTAAAACAATGTGGTACCAATATGAAAATGAATAATAGAAAAAATTCTAATTTCAAAGGAATAAAAGCTGAAAGAAGAGGAAATAATGATTCCCGAAATCACAGATTTAATAATAATATGGATTTATAAACAAATAGAGATTATTAAAAATAATCAAACAATAAAAAGAGGATGTATTACTTAAAATACATCCTCTTTTCTATTTAATTAATCTTTATTAATTGGCTATTAAAGATTATTAAAAAGATCATCATCTACTAAATTTGGAACAGTAATCTTAAGATTAGAATTCCTTTCCATTTCTCTTTTGGCAGTAAACATGGCACCATCATTTCTAGCCCAACCTCTACGAGCAATACCATTATTTACATCCCAATAAAGCATAGATTTAATTTTCTTATCACATTCGAGAGAGCCATCGATAACCATACCAAAACCTCCGTTAATAACTTCTCCCCATCCGACACCACCACCGTTATGGATAGATACCCATGTAGCGCCTCTAAAGGAGTCTCCTATAACATTTTGAATAGCCATATCAGCAGTTAGCTGAGAACCATCATAAATGTTAGATGTTTCTCTATATGGAGAATCAGTACCTGATACGTCATGATGGTCACGACCTAATACGATAGGAGCTGAAATTCTTCCTTCGCGAATAGCTTTGTTCATTTCTAAAGCGATTTTAGTACGACCTTCACAGTCTGCATATAATATTCTAGCTTGAGAACCGACTACTAAATTATTGGCACCAGCCTCCTTAATCCAATGAATATTATCTTTTAACTGATGTTGTATTTCTTTAGGAGCAGTTTTTAATATTTCTTCTAGTACTTTGGCTGAAATTCTATCGGTTTCTGTTAAATCTTCTGGTTTAGATGAAGTACATACCCATCTGAAAGGTCCGAAACCATAATCAAAATACATAGGACCCATAATATCTTGTACATAAGAAGGATATTTGAAATCGCCATGATTGCTCATAATATCTGCACCTGCACGAGATGATTCTAATAGAAATGCGTTACCATAATCAAAGAAATACATACCATTAGCAGCTATTTTATTAATAGCCACTACTTGTCTACAAAGACTCTTAAATACTTCTTTTTTGAATTTTTCTGGATTAGAAGACATCATATCATTAGCATTTTCAAATGTCATATCTACTGGATAATAACCTCCTGCAAAAGGATTATGTAATGATGTTTGATCTGAACCAAGATTTACTTTTACTTTTCTTTCAGCTAAATATTCCCATAAATCAACGATATTACCCCGATAAGCTAAAGCTATAGACCCTTTAGCGTCCCGAACTTCTTCTGCTCTATCTACTAATTCTTTTAAGTCTGTATGTATTTCACTTACCCAACCTTGATTTAATCTCTTACGAGCAGCGTTAGGATTAATTTCAGCTATAATACCTACTACCCCTGCTATAACAGAAGATTTTCCTTGAGCTCCTGACATACCACCTAGTCCAGAAGTAACGAATAATGGAGTACGCTTTTTATCCTCTGGTTGTTTATGCATACGTACTGCATTTAATATAGTAATAGTAGTACCATGAACAATCCCTTGTGGGCCAATATACATGAATGAACCTGCTGTCATTTGACCATATTGAGACACACCCATAGCATTAAATTTCTCATACTGATCTTGTGATGAATAATGAGGAATTACCATACCATTAGTAATAACTAATCTTGGTGCAGATTTAGAAGATGGAAAAAGTCCCATTGGATGTCCAGAATAAAGAACTAAAGTTTGTTCATCTGTCATCTGTGAAAGATATTGCATAGTCAATAAATACTGTGCCCAATTTTGAAAAGAAGCACCATTACCACCATAAATAATTAATTCATGAGGATGCTGAGCTACTGCATAATCCAAATTGTTAGAAATCATTAGCATAATAGCTGCTGCTTGTTTGCTTTTATATGGGAAATCTTCTATAGAACGTGCATAAATTTTATAATCTGGACGAAATCTATACATATAGATACGACCATATTTTTCTAATTCTTCGTTAAACTCTGGAAGCAATATAGCATGATGTTTTTTAGGAAAATATCTTAAAGCATTTCTTAGAGCTAACCTTTTTTCTGCTGCCGTAAGTATATCTTTACGCTTAGGAGCATGATTTATCGTAGAATCATAAGGTTTCGGTGTGGGTAATTCATCAGGGATACCTTCTACGATAGCTTTTTGAAAACTATTCATATTAATTTTTTTTAGATTTTATTTTTGTTGCTTCTATTACTGAACACTAACTTTAGTATTTCTAATTCTAGCGCGAACAAAGTTAATAAAAACGCATATAAAAAAAAATAGGAATAAAGTATAAAAACTCTATCCCTATAATATTATTTTAAGTGTAAAAAAAGTACTTAGTCAATTTCAAAATAAAACAAACAAATACTATTCTTTTACGTTACTACTCTTCTTTGTTCTTTAATTGTTGAACGTAGATAGCTTTGATTTTTTGCTGTCTTTTTCTTACTGAAGGTTTATCATAAGTCTTTCTAGCACGAATTTCACGAACAGTTCCTGTTCTTTCGAATTTTCTCTTAAATTTTTTAAGAGCTCTTTCAATATTTTCGCCTTCTTTTACTGGTACTATAATCATTTTAAGATTCCACCTCCTTTATTTTATGAATGCAAATATAAATAAAAATATTAAATTAGCAATATGTTAATAGAAGAGTTTATAAAATATCTCAAATTACAAAAGCGTTATTCTCCTAGGACTTGTAATCTCTATGAATCAGCCCTTTGCGATTATTATGTTTTTATATATCCTTCCCAGTGTATAAAGGCTACTACTGATAAAAATTCTACCCTGCCGGTCAATACTGAAAATATTTCTGATAATGAAATCACCGATGGTCTAAGTCCTCTATTAATAAGAGGATTTATAGCATCTGGATTAGAACAAAAACTTAATCCTCGAACAATGAATCTAAAACTTTCAGCTATTAGTAGCTTTTGCGTTTGGCTAAAAAAATTAGATCTTTTAGAATCAAATCCTGTTTTGAAAGTTCATAGGCCTAAACAAGATTCCAAACTCCCATCTTTCTTTACTGAAAAGGCATTAAATCATTATTTCGAAATTTCTAAAAATAAGATACATGAACTAGAATTGCAAGAGAAAGAAATGTCAAATCAAAATAAATGTAATTCTTTTCACAAATATAGGAATCGATTTCTTATACTTATATTATATAGTACTGGCATGAGACGTGCAGAAATAGTGAATTTAAAAGTTAACGATTTCGATACTTTTAGAAACATTTTTAGAATTATCGGTAAAGGAGATAAATTAAGAGAAATACCTGTCCCCCCTTCTATAAAAGAAGAAATTTTATTATATTTGGAAAGAATAAATAACGATTTTCCTGATAGGAAAACTAATAAACTTATTTTAAGAGATAATGGGAAAAATATTACTGCCAGAGAAGTAAATGACTTTATTAAAGAAGAGCTTAGTTCAGTAGAAGGCTTTAGTGGTAAAAAAAGTGCTCATACTCTTCGACATAGCTTAGCTACTCACTTACTTAATAAAGGTGCTGATATTTATTCAATTAAAGAGATTCTTGGACATTCGTCACTAGCGACGACCCAAATATATACTCACAACTCTTTCGAGGAGTTAAAAAAAACTTATATTAACGCTCATCCACGAGCTAAAAATGGAGGTAATAATGAAAATTAGAGTTCAATCTATCAAATTCAATGCAGATGTCAAACTTCTTGATTTTATCGACAAAAAGCTTCAGAAACTTGATAAATTCTTTGATGGAATTATCGATGTCGATGTAACACTATCATTGGAACCTGACCATACTAAAGTAATTAAGGTTATAGTTAATATACCGGGAGATAATGTTATCATGGAAAGAAAAGCTGGAACTTTCGAAGATGCTACTAACACATGTGCAGACTTACTAAAAGATCAGCTTGTAAAAGTTAAAGAAAAAAGATTTGGTAAATAAAATTCTAGGTAAATTTTTATAATAGAACCATATAATTAAGGTCACTTCCGTAGTGACCTTTTTTATTTCTTTTTTAACAGTAAATGAAAGCTAGTTGTAAAAATGTTTCTAAAATATGGAATTCCTGAAATTATAGGAAATAGTACACGTGGATGAATATGGAACTTAACCTCATAATGTGGATTTATGAAATAATATTTACTATCAAGAATTTTAAAATCAGCATTCTTAACTAACTTTAGCATGGGCTCAATACCAATTCCTGTTTCCTTGATATCAATAAAATCTTTCACTTTATTAGATGGTTCACCTACGATTTTCAGCAATGAACGATATAACTTCTGAGGCAGTAAATGAATAAACGGACAATGAGATACAAATTTACTTTTCGACATTTGTTGATGACCACCGAATGGCATTTGCCAAACAGGATAACCAATAAATAGTAATCCTGAATCTTTCAAAAAGCTATAGGCATTTTTAAGAAAAGTTTTCTTATCGAAAATATGTTCGATAACATCATGTACTAGAATTAAATCAAATTTATATGAGAAATCTTGAATATTAAAAATATCTGAAGCGATAAGATGCACTGTTTTAACATTTAAAGAAACTCTTTTATCCTTCTTAGAAATATTTCCTTCTTCTTGTAAATCAGTTATGTCATTCGAAATAGGATAACCTAAGGATTCAAAACATTTAGTTCCATTAACTATTTTATTTTCAGAGAAATCTACTCCGACTGTTTTCCATCCTCTTCTTGCGAAAGCTAGTAAATTTCCACCTTCACCACAGCCTATTTCAAGTACTGAAAGAACTACATTCGAAATAGCATTATTGCCAGACATAAATCTTTTAATATATGGGTAATAATACTTTTCACTTGTTTTGGATAATTCTTCGAAATATTCTTTACGATCTATATGTCGTTCCTGCATAAAATAGGTTTTAAATCGTTAATTAATAATAAAATAGTTTAACAATTCATTACAAATATAGAAATCAAAGCTAGTATTATGAAATTTTTTTTATTGTCAATAAAAAAAATTATAGACTCTCTAAATAAAATAAGGACACTATTAATTAATTTTGTAATTAAAAATTTGTAATTTTGTACTTTAGTGAATAAGGCTATAATGTATTTATATAAGATAAATAAACATTAAATATTCATCATTTAATTTAAAAATAGCATCCTATAGATTATGTCAGATTACACAAAAGATTCTTTCGCTACTTTAGAATGGAACGAACATATCAGACAAAGACCTGGTATGTATATTGGTCACATAGGAGATGGTTCATCTCCTGATGATGGATTATACGTCCTAATGAAAGAGGTCATTGATAATGCTATCGATGAATTTGCTATGGGCAATGGTGATACTATAGATATTTCTATAGAAGATGATATGGTTTCTATAAGGGACTATGGTCGTGGAATTCCATTGGAAAGAGTGGTCGATGCAGCTAGTAAAATGATGACTGGTGCTAAATTTGATAATGAAACGTTTCAAAAATCTGTAGGGTTGAATGGTGTAGGCTTAAAAGCTGTAAACGCTACTTCAGATTATTTTTACATTGAATCTTTTAGAAATGGCAAAAGTTATTATGCTAGTTTTCATGCTGGATATTTAGAAAAAGAAGGTAAAAATGATTCTGTAAAAAGTGAGAAAAATGGTACTTTCGTCAAATATCATGCTGATAAAGAAGTCTTTAAGGACTATATATATAATATGGATTACATCTCTGAGATGTTAAAAAATTATTCTTATTTAAACCATGGTCTTACACTAATTCTTAATGGAGAAAAATTCAAATCTGAAAATGGACTTTTAGACTTAGTGAATGAACACATTTCAGAAGAACCCTTGTACCCACCTATTCATTTAATAGGAGATGATATAGAAATCGTACTTACCCACGGAAATGAAACAGGTGAAGATATAGCATCTTTCGTTAACGGTCAAAACACTTCTCAAGGAGGCACACATTTATCTTCCTTCAGAGAGGCTGTCGCCAAAGAGATTAAAGAATTTTTGAAAAAAGATTATGATTCTCAAGATATTAGACATTCTATGGTCGGAGCTATTAGCATTAGAGTCCAAGAACCAGAATTCGATAATCAAACGAAAACCAAGTTAGGTTCTAAATATGTAGAAAATGATGTAACTGTTCATAGCTTTGTAAATTATTTTATAAAAGATGCTTTAGACAATTACTTACATATACATACTGATATAGCTGAAATCATAGAGAAAAAAGTAAAAGATTCACAAAGAGAAAGAAAAGCTATTAACAATATCAAAAAAGCTACTAAAGATAAAGTTAAAAAAGCAAATCTTTGTAACAAGAAATTAAGAGACTGTAGAATCCACTATTGTGATAAAAAAAGAAAAGAACTTGGAGAAAAATCAAGCATCTTTATTACTGAGGGGGATTCAGCTAGTGGATCTATAACTAAAATTCGCGACGTAAATACTCAAGCTGTCTTTTCATTAAAAGGCAAACCTCTTAACTGCTACATTAAAGACAATAAAGCAGTATATAATAATGAGGAATTTATCTTATTAAAAACAGCGCTCAATATAGATGAAGATATGGAAAATCTAAGATATAACCATGTCATAATAGCTACCGATGCCGATGTCGATGGTATGCATATTCGTCTTCTATTACTGACTTTCTTTTTGAAATACTATCCAGAGCTCATTCGTTTAGAACATTTATTTATTTTACAAACTCCTCTATTCAGGGTACGAAATAAAAAAGAAACACTATATTGCTACTCAGAAGAAGAAAAAGAAGACGCTATTAAACATTTTGGGAAAAATCATGAGATAACACGATTTAAAGGACTTGGAGAAATTTCCCACAATGAGTTTAAAGTCTTCATAGGTGAAGATATTAAATTAGATCCTGTTAGGATAAGTCCTGACGACAATATTCCTAATTTACTAGAATTTTATATGGGTACAAATACTCCATATAGACAAGATTTTATTAGAAATAATTTAAGATCTGATGTTATTACAGACATGTAATAATAAAGTAATATATGTAAATATGAGGCAAAAAGCAGCAGCAAAATTACTAAAAAGATTAGGTTGGACTTGGATTCAGAAAAAAGCTATGCCAGAGAAAAAATGCATAGTCTTAGGAGTACCACACACTGCTATAAGTGACTGGATCGTAGCATATCTATATTATACTGCCTTAGGAGAATCAATGAATATATTAATAAAAGAAGATTTTTTTAAATGGCCTTTTAAAAATTGGTTAATTAGACATGGTGGTATACCTGTTAAAAGAACCGCTGGAGGAGGTGCAAGCACTATTCGTCAAGCTATAAATGCATTTGAAAAGAATGATATATTAAGATTAGGAATTGCACCTGAAGGAACCAGAAAACCAGTTTCTAAATGGAAAACAGGATTTCATATCATAGCACAAAAAGCTAAGGTCCCTGTATATTTAGGCTATTTTGATTGGGGGAAAAAAGAAATTGGTTATGGGGAAAAAATACAACTAACAGATGACATAGATATTGATATGAAACGTATTCAAGAACATTATAAAAATTTAGGCATTAAAGCTCGTCATCCAGAAAAATTCAATTGTGGCACAAAGATTGTCTAATTAATTTTAATACAAACTTTACTTATTAGTATTATTTCAAGAACTCATTAATATGGAAATAAAAACACTCAGAGATCTTTTTGAGATTTCGACTACAAAATATTCAAACAATAAATTTCTATTTTCTATCGAAGAAGATGGATATACTTATGGTAAATTCGGATCTAAAACTATAGAAATTCAAAATATGCTTTCTCTTTATGGAATAAATCCTGAAGATAAAGTAGGAATCTTTTCACAGAATAATATTAATTGGGCTGTAGCATATTTCTCAATCGTGGCGTTTGGAAGAGTATCGGTACCTATACTTCCTGATTTTTCAGAAAGTGATATCAGATACATATTAAAACATTCTGAAAGTAAAGCTTTATTTGTATCAAAACGTTTATTACATAAAGTTTCAGAAAAAGCTAAAGAAAGACTATCTCTAATAGTATTAATAGATGATTTTACTGTAATTAAAGGTGAAAAAGTAAGAGAGAAAGCTATTGAAAATCATTGGTCTGATATAAATACCGAAGATTTATGTGTTTTAATTTATACTTCAGGAACTACTGGTAGTTCTAAAGGAGTTATGCTTTCACATAAAAATTTATGTGCGAACCTTCATAATTGTCAAGTTATGAGACCTAGTTATTCAGATGATGTTTGGTTATCTATCCTTCCTCTTTCACATACATTTGAAAATGGATTAGGATTATTATTACCTATGAGTGCAGGAGCCATTATATATTATATAAGTAAGCCCCCTACACCTAGTGTACTTATGTCAGCCATGAAAAAAGTTAGACCGACTACTATGTTAACAGTCCCTTTAATCATTGAAAAGATTTATAAGAAAGGCATTCGTCCTCAATTTCAGAAAAATCTATTTATTAAATTTATTTATAAGATACCTCCTTTTAGAAAAGTACTTAACTTCCTAGCAGGAAAAAAATTAAAAAGAAGTTTTGGTGGTAGATTAAGATTCTTCGGTATCGGAGGAGCTAAACTTGATACTGAAGTAGAACGTTTTTTATATGAAGCCAAATTCCCATATGCTATCGGATATGGTCTTACCGAAACATCGCCATTATTATTTGGAGCTGTAGCAGATAAAGTTAAAATAGGATCTACTGGAATACCAGTGGTGGGAGTTATTACGAAACTAATTAATAAGAATGCCAGAGGAGTAGGAGAAATAGTAGTTAAAGGTGATAATATCATGATGGGATATTATAAAAATGAAATAGCCACTAAAGAATCTTTTACTGATGACGGATGGTTTAGAACTAAAGATTTAGGTTATTTTGATTTTAAAAATAGGTTATCTATTAAGGGTCGTATCAGTAATACTATTATAGGTCCAAGTGGTGAAAATATTTATCCTGAAGAAATAGAAGGAGTAATTAATGCTCATTATCTAGTAAATGAATCTATGGTTCATGAAGAAAATGGGAAATTAACTGCCATAATTAATTTCAATAAAGAAAAATTAGATATTTTCCTTAATCAAAAAGAAAAATTAAAAAGAACAGTTTACGAAAATATGGAAGCTCTTAAAAAAGAAATCATGGATTCTGTAAATTCTCAAGTAAGTAAATTCTCTAATATTTCTAAGGTATATCAATTAGATAAAGATTTTGAAAAAACCGCCACATATAAAATTAAAAGATATCTTTATTCTTTAGGTAATAAATCTAAAACCAAGGAAGTATGAACTTCTAATTTAAATAAACATAGAAAGAAGATTAAAAAATAAAATAAAAGGAAAGTCCTAATAATTATATAGTTATTAGGACTTTCCTTTTATTAATATTCGTAATATAATATTATAAACTTAAATCTATACGACCTACATAATATCCTTTGGCACCAGCCTGAACTACATATACTTTTTCACCAGCTTTATTGATAACCGTAGTCTTATCTTCAAGAAATGTATGAGAATGACCTCCTATTATCAAATCAATATTACTAGTCTCAGCAGCCAACTTTAAATCATAGCAATCATCTTCTCCGTCTGAATATCCAAGATGAGTTAAAGCTATTACTATATCACAGTCCTTTTCTTCTTTTAACATTTCGGCATAATTATCTATTATATCTATAGGATCATAATATACTATAGGATATTTATCATCTTTAGCTACTAAATTTGAAATATCCACCAAAGCTCCCACAATACCTATTTTTATACCATTCTTCTCAATAATAATATATGGATCTATATATTTAGCTATAGGAGAATTTTTGAAATCATAATTAGAAACTACTATAGGCATATTTAATTTATCAAGTCTTTTAGCTAAATGTTCTTGACCATTATCAAATTCATGATTACCTAATGTAATAGCATCGAACTTCATAAGATTTAATAAAGATATTTCTATTTCTCCATGAAAGACAGTATAATATGGCGTTCCTTGATTAAAATCTCCACTATGAAATAATAAAGTATTATTAGGATTTTCTTTTCTGACTTGTTCTATATATTCATAATGACGAGATACACCACCAAGCCCAGCATGTAAACCCACTCTCTGAGGTTCTACTTGCGAATGAGTATCATTCAAATGTAATATTACCAACTTCTTATTTTGAGAACAAGAACTTATTGATAATACCACTATTATAAAAAAACTAATTAAATATAACTTTTTCATATTATTCTATTTTACTATTATTCTATGATCTATAGTATAATTTAACACTTGACCTTTAGAATTTAGATTAGATAAGTAATCCATTACTGCATCACGAACAGCTATTTTAGTTTTTAATACAGAAAATACATCTTTTTTAATGTTAATATGATCACCTCCATTATAAATAAAATCTACTGTAGCTAAATAATATGTTTTATTATCATAAAGAGGACTCCCTTGGATACTAATCTTAGTTAATTTATTATTTTCAACTTCCATTCTTACGCCAGCCAAAGGTTGAAAATTATTATTGGCGAAAGAAGTAAGTAGTTTACGAATATCTTTCCCTTTTATCTTCATAACTACTATATAGTTATCAAAAGGGAATGAAGATAAAACATCATATTTTCTAATAGGCCCTTTAGGAAAATCTTCTCTAATTCCTCCAAAATTCAATAAAGCTATCATGTTATGATGACTTTGAGGTACTAACTTTTCAGCAGTATAAAGAATAATATCAGTAGCTAAATTAGATAATGCCCCTTCAGGATAACTTCTAGAAACTGGTGTTTTAGAATAAATTATAATTTCCATAAGAGGCCTAATGCCAGGAGAATATCCATCTATTAAAGAATCACAAAGATTAGGAATAGTAGAATCATAAGTAGAGTCCATAGCTATCCTAGACCATGAAATATTCTTTATTTGAGCTGATAAAATAAACGGTAAAAATGTTACCAAAAGTGAAATAAAGATTTTTCTCAAAAAATTCCTATTTGAATACATATTATATAATATTTATTATTATCAGCCATTATTAAATCCTAAAATTTAAGCCATTTCCACAAATCTTTCCATGTAGCTTTTTTACCATATTTCAATATGCCTACTCTATAAATCTTCCCTGAAATATATACTGTTCCTATAAAGAATAATAATAGTAATCCTATTGAAAGTAATAATTGCCAAGCAGGAACTCCACCTTCAAATGGAATCCTAGCCATCATCACCATAGGAGATGTATAAGGGAAAATAGAAGCCCAGAAAGATAAAGCGCTATCTGGATGCTGGAATGTATGCAACATGATAAATAGCCCTATTATCATAGGTGCTGTTATAGGCATCACTAATTGCTGAGTATCAGCTTCATTTTCCACCGCAGAACCTATAGCAGCGAACATAGAAGCATATAGTAAATATCCTAATATAAAGTAAATAAAGAAACATCCTAAGATATAAGAAAAATCAATGTTGGATATGGTCGTCAATATACTTCCCAACTCTGAATCACCTGCTGCTGCAGCTAATGAAGAAATATCAAAAGCACCACTATTTTGAACTTGTACTACTTGTTCTGTATTACCAGTCATATTAGAAATCATATCTGCCCCCACAGTAGCTGTAAAACCAAACACTAATACACCTGTCAATATTATCCAAATCAAAAATTGAACTATAGCTACACCAGCTACTCCGATTATCTTACCACACATCAGTTCGAAAGGCTTAACCGATGAAATTAATATCTCCACTATTCTATTAGATTTTTCTTCGATAACAGATTGCATTACCATATTACCAAACATAAGAACGAACATATAAATAATGAAAGTTAAGATATATGAGATAGCCATATTTATTTCTACATGACTTTCTGTTTCCTGTCCATCTTCACCTAATATAACATTATCTACACTAATATTAGTTTTAACATCATCTAATATTTTTTTAAGATCTTTAATATCATATTCAGCTAATTTATATTTTTCTAAGCCATCATTAGCAGCATGTTTGATATTACTTTTCATCTCCATACTTAACTGTTTAGTAGAATATGCAGTAATAGTAAAATTATTATTCTCATCCAAAGCTGTTATCTCTACTAAAGCATCTACTCCTAATTGGTCAAAATTCTGTTTAAGAGAATCAATATTTTTATTCTGTATAATATCATAAGTTACACTTTCATCAGACTGTAATCTAGATGCTACTATACCTGAATTATCTAGTATCATTATATTTTTTTGAGGCTCACCCATATCATTCATCATAATAACAGATGGAATAATCATTAGAGCAGCAAAAATAATGGGAGTAAGAATGGTCATAATAATGAAAGATTTCTTTTTAACTCTCACTTTAAATTCACGACCTGCGACTATATTTATTTTATTTAAATTCATATTATTTAGCCTCCTTACTTACAAGTTCTATAAAAATATCATTCATACTAGGAATTAATTCTCTAACAGATAATATATGATCTACCTCAGGTAAAATCTTTTGAATAGCCTCTTTGGTAGTTTCTTCTTTTTCTAAATTGAAAATAGCTTTTCGGTAATCTTTAAACACTTCATCAGAAATTACAGAAGAACTAAAATTCAAAGCTTCAGAAGCTTTATAAATAAGTTCTACCTGATTTTTACCATGTTTCCTTCTAATTTCATCTACTCCACCAGTAACTACTAAATTAGATTTATTAATAAGAGCTATATTATCACACAATTCTTCCACAGATTCCATATTATGAGTAGAAAGAATAATAGTAGTTCCTTCATCTTTCATCCTAAGAATTTCATTTCTGATAAGTTGTACATTTATAGGATCAAATCCTGCGAATGGCTCATCTAAGATTAAAAGCTTAGGCTTATGTAATACAGTAGTTATAAACTGAATCTTCTGAGCCATACCTTTAGATAATTCTTCCACTTTCTTATCCCACCAAGCATCTATAGAAAATTTCTTAAACCATATCTTTAGTTCTCTAGTAGCTTGACGAGTATTTAAACCTTTAAGTTTAGCTAAATATAAAGCCTGATCTCCGACTTTCATTTTCTTGTACAATCCCCTTTCTTCAGGAAGATATCCAATTTTATATACATCATCCCCCTTTAAAAGATTTCCATTAAAAAAAACAGAACCCTGATCTGGAAGACTGATTTGATTCATTATACGAATAAGAGTAGTCTTACCTGCTCCATTTGGCCCCAAAAGACCAAAAATCTTGCCTTGTGGAACACTTATAGAAACATTATTTAGAGCTCTAAAAGTACCGAACTCCTTAACAATGTTTTTACATTCAATAGTATTCATTAATTAATTGGTTAAATTTATTTTGAAATTTATTTAAATCTATAAACTATTCATTATAATTTACAGAATTACAAATATAGTATTTTTTTTATTTATTCAGATAATTAGCAAACTACTCATACAATTTTAAAGCCCTTGCTTTATCATCATTTAATATCCCATTATTTTTTAATTCCTCTACAGTAATATGATTAGATTTATAACATTTACGATATCGAACTATAGATTTCGCAGTATAATAACCTATATAAGGATGATATTTCATACTATCCTCTTTCATAGTCCTAAAATCTATTTTTTTAATACTTTTAGAATTAATATACAAATACTTTGAAATTTTATTAAACTTCGTCGAATCTATTTTCCAAAGTTCCATAAGCTGATAAAGAGAAGCATAAGATCCACCTAGTCTCCTTCTATATTTAATAATCGCATGAGCATAAAACGGTCCAATACCCGGAATAGAAATCAAACTCAAACTATCCGCTGAATTCAATTCAATTTGAGAATTTATTTTCTTCGGTATATAAGGTATATATGGCTTATTAAATTTAGCAGATTTAGCAGATATGTTAGATTTATTAGCTATTCTAGATTTAGTAGATTTAGTAGATTTATGAATTTTGTCTGACGACAATAATATTTTTGAAATAGAATCATCTGAAGTCACCGCTACTTGAATCGTATCGTGTACATAAATCGTATCATGAATTATTTGATTAGAAATAGAATAACTATCTTCAGTAGGAATATAAGTTTTTATAGCCTTATCAATAAAAAATATTAATTGAATTATCAACAACAGCATTATTAAACTCAAAACCCCTTTTGAAAATAAGTTATCTAACTTTTTCCCAAAATTTTGAGCTTTTGGTATTTCACCATAAATACGATTCTCTAAATTTTCTTTTTGAGAATTACCTAAATCATTCCTTTTTTTCTCTTTTTTTCTCATGATCTCTCCCCTCTATTATTATCACTATCTCTCCTTTAGGATTATGTTCTGTAAACCATTCTACTAATTCCTTTAAAGTTCCTCTTTTAGTTTCTTCATAAAACTTGCTAATCTCACGAGAAACTGAAGCAAATCTTGTTTCCCCAAAATATTCAGCTAACTGAGTAAGAGTCTTCAATAATCTATATGGTGATTCATATAAAATCATCGTTCTAGACTCTTCATTCATAGTTTTCATCCAAGTTTGTCTACCTTTTTTAACTGGGATAAACCCTTCAAAAACGAATTTATCACAAGCTAGACCAGAATTAACTAAAGCTGGGACAAAAGCTGTAGCCCCTGGCAATGTAGAAACTTCTACATCATTTTCTACACAAGTACGTACAAGTAAAAATCCAGGATCTGAAATACCAGGAGTACCTGCATCAGTAATCAAAGCTACATTTCTACCTTCCAATATTTTATCCACTATCCTCTGACTACTAGTATGTTCATTAAATTTATGATGGGACTCCATGTGAGTACCTATTTCGAATTTTTTCAGAAGAACTGAACTAGTCCTAGTATCTTCAGCATATATAATATCCACTTCTTTAAGCACTTGAATAGCACGAAAAGTCATATCATCCAAATTGCCGACAGGCGTAGGTACCAAAAATAATTTTCCCATCTGTTATATTTATCTAATTAATCTAATCTATATCTCTTTCACTAATCTATGTTACTTAACAAATTTCCTTCTAACAGTCATATAGAAATTATATACATTATCAGAATTTTCATTCCATTCAGGAAAAGCTCCACGTAAATATTGCAAAATTTCCTCAAAAGTAGCCATATCATCTATCCTATCCATAGTCATATCAAATTGATCTTGGTCATTATAAAATAATTCTGCAACAAATAACATTTTATCATTTAAAGACATTCCATCTAATATACTATCTAAATGATTACTAGGAGTATCCTTTAACCAAAGTGGTGAATTATCCACATTTTCCAATTCAAAACTTATACTTTGATCTACATCATCATCTAACTCGATTTCTTTTTCTGGAACTTCCTTTATTGGAAACAGTATTCCACCCAAATCTTTCATCTGTGGTTCAGATTCAGATGGAACTATTGGTTGTCCTTGTACCTGACCCACTAACTTTTCTATTTGAGAAACATCTTTCTGTAACTCATTTATAGCTATATGTGATTGTTTTATTTCTTTATTTAACACACTAATTTCCTTATTTAATAATTTGATATTTTCCTTAAGTCCTAGATTTTCCTTAACAACATTAGAAATTGTAGATTTTAAATCTTCTATTTCTTGAACAGATAATTTGAATAATCTATCTTTTAACGCATCTATTTCTTGAATTCTATCTATCATAATATCTTTTTAAATAAGGTTATCAAAAATATTTTCTATACAAAGATAATAAAACTGCCATTTAAAAACCTTTTTTCATAACTTTGCAAAAGAATATTTATACAAATATCTTAACAATTACTAAAACTTGAAATATATCTTAACTAAAAATGTTTATCGAAAGAAGTAAAAACCCTGGCAATATAGAAGTGATTTGTGGATCCATGTTCTCTGGCAAAACAGAAGAACTGATTCGCAGACTTAAACGAGTTAAATTCGCTAAAATGAATGTCGAAATTTTTAAACCACAAATAGATATTCGATATAGTGAAAACGAAGTCGTTTCTCATGATGCCAATGCTATTTTATCTACCCCTGTAGAATCTCCTACTAGTATTCTTTTACTTACTGGTGATGTAGATGTCGTAGGTATAGATGAAGTACAGTTTTTCGATGATGGTATAGTAGATGTTTGTAGACAATTAGCTAATCAAGGCATCCGCGTAATAATAGCTGGACTAGACATGGATTATACTGGAAAACCCTTTGGGCCCATGCCTAAACTTATGGCCATAGCTGATGAAGTTACTAAAGTACACGCTATCTGTGTAAAATGTGGAGACCTAGCATTGATATCTCATAGGCTTACTAACAACAATAAGCAAGTAGTTCTCGGAGAAAAAGAAACTTACGAACCTTTATGCCGACGTTGTTTCGAAGCAGCACGAAAAGAAGAAGTTGCACATGCAGCAAAAGCTAAAATTCAAGCCGAAAAAGACAAAATTCAAACGATTAAAGATTAGTCATACTCTATTTAAAATATAAAATCAACCCCTCTCACTTTTCGAATTTTAAATGGCACTAAATCCAGAATAAAACTTTTGAAAGTGTTCACCCATAAACTCACTAAACAGTTCAAGAATGTGGACTGAAGTACAATGTCCACTATAAAGTGTCATATTAGGATATTTATCAGTTAAAGTATTGCTAATAAGAAGAATATCTTTTTTGGAATCAAAATTATCTTTAAGATGTGTCCCTCCTACGAAAGCACGAAAATTAGGTACAGAATCTGTCATACTAATAAATCTTTCGGCTGATGCCAATATATTTAATATGCCATTGTGTGAACACGGTGAAAAAACGACAAAACCTTTTTTAGTTCTAAGAACAATAGCTATTTCATGATCAAATTTATCTTTTGTATAAAATTTATTAAAATTCTCATCACCATCAGTAGATTTAGAATTATTATTTACCACTTCTAATAATGTATTAGCCTTAGGAAATGAATATGAATCAACGTCTATTTTCACAAGCGCTATATCTTGGGTTAGCCAAATACTATTAGCTATTGATTGAAAACGTGGATTATTTATCAATAATAAATGATTAAGTGATATATCTCTTCTATCTCCATAACTACTTGAATAATATGAATAATCTAATATTTTAGATGATGCATATATTTTAGCATGATCATTCAACTTTAAAAATGTTTCTAAACCTCCACAATGATCATTATGTCCATGGGAAAGAAATAGAGCATCAATTTCAGAAATATTTATGCCTAATTTTTTAGCATTATCAGCAAATAAAGAAGTAAGACCAGTATCTATTAGGTATTTTTTATCACCTATCTCAAAATATATACTTAAACCATGTTCTGTACCTAAATTGACATCTGTCAAACTTACTGAATCTGTATCTGAAAAATCTGATGCAGCATTATTGTCGGCCAAGATTAAAAAAAAGAAATTATTTTTCATCTTCTTTTGAATTTTCATCAGGAAATTTATTGGGCTCTAATTTAGTTACTAATATTTTGTCAATGCGAGTACCATCCATATCTACGATTTCCAAACGATATCCTTCATAGTCTATAAAATCACCTGGATTTGGGAAATGTTCTAAATATTCAAGAGCTAACCCTGCTACTGTAGTATAATCAGCTTCTTCAGGTTCCTCTATGTCATAATAATCCAAAAAATCGTAAAAAGAACACTTACCATTCACTAACCATCCACCACTAGGACGTATAATAATATCAGGGTCATCTTCTTCATCTTCTACAGATCCTATAAGACCTTCTAAAATATCTTTATAGGTAACAATTCCTTGACAAACACCAAATTCATCACATATAAGACCATAATTAATTTGTTCTGTTTTCATCTGTTCCATTACCTTATAAACATCAAAATTCTCATGGAAATATACAGCTTCCCTTATAATATCCTTTATGTAAAATCCTTTTTTATCTAATTTCCCGAAAAGGTCCTTAAGATAAACTACTCCTATGATTTCATCTAGATTACCATCTGCCACAGGATATACTTCATATAAATTAGCTTGTACTAGGTCGTTAATTTCATCATTGGTCATCTTCTTATCTATCCAAATAAGTTCATTACGAGGAGACATAATAGATTCTATTTTACGATCTCCTAATGAGAAAACTCGTTCTAGTATATCTTGTTCTACATCCTGTACTTCACCACCTTCACGACCTTCATTTACCATCTGTCGAATTTCATCTTCAGTAACTCCACTATCACTATCTTTGATCTTGAACAATTTGACAATTAAATCAGTAGTCTTAGATAAAATATAAACGAAAGGAGACATTATCCATGATAAAACTATCATGAATCCAGATGTTCCTTTAGAAATTTTTTCAGCAGAACTGATAGCTATTCTTTTAGGGACTAATTCACCGAAAATAATAGCAAATAATGTTATTAATATTACTACTAGAATTTGACCTAATAATAAAGCGGCTGGAGCATTCATACCCCAAATTTCTAAAACATGTCCTAAATCAATAGATAATTCATCTCCTGAAAACATACCTATTAATATTCCTATTAAAGTAATTCCTATTTGTACAGTAGAAAGAAAACGACTAGGTTTTTCTTTAAGAGCAAGAGCTCTTTTAGCAGCGCTACTTCCTTTTTTAGCATCAGCAGATATTCTGGATCTACGCGCACTTAATAAGGCAGCCTCACTCATAGCAAAAAAGCCATTAATCAACACTAAAATAAGAATAAGTATTATTTTCATATAAAGTTTAAAATTATTGAAACAAATTTAGCTAAAATCTATTTAGTTTCTGCTTTAGCCTCTACTTTAGCTTTTTTATTAGTCTTAGCATTTATAGCTAAAGCTTCACACTTTTCTTGAGCATCTTTTTCAAGATCCACGGAATCAGCATGTTCTATACTCATTTTATATAACTTAACTGTATTATCGATATTGTTTTCCTTGGCAGAAGTAGCATATTTATCAACATCGAATTTATTCTTAGGATTATGAGTTATAGAAAGAGCTCCATTTACACAACCACCTTCACAAGCCATACCCTCAAAGAAATTATAAGGAGATTTTCCTAATTTAAGCATAAGAAGATTATTTTTAATATCTTTCATACCATTCATCACTATAGGTTTAATTCCTTCAATCCCTAAGCGTTTACCTTCATGGACAAGACCTTCAGTTAATCCACCTGAACGAGAAAATATTCTACCATAATAAGAAGCATTATCCATAGGTGAATTCCCTAATTCTTTAGGAACAATACCTCTTGCATCTACGAAAGCTTGTAATTCTTCAAATGACATTACACAGTCTACTAATCCTTTCGTTTTTTCTAGCTGAAATTCCACCTTCTTAGAACTACATGGCCCTATAAATACTACTTTAGCATTTGGATCGGATCTTTTGATTAATGCAGCAGTTTCTACCATCGGAGATGGAGAAGAAGAAATGAGTTTCTTAAGATGAGGCATATGTTTTTCTATATACATAACAAAAGAAGGACAACAAGATGTGGTAAGTGTCTTCTTTTCATTCCATTCATTTGCTTCACGATAAAGAGTAATATCTGCTCCTAAAGCTACCTCGATCACATTGTAAAATCCAAGTTGTTTAATAGCTGTCATTACTTGTTCTACCGTACCATAAGCTAGTTGGGCTACGATAGCAGGAGCTATAATCGCATAGACTTTATAACTTTGATTATGATTAGAATTTTGAAGAATAGAGATAATATCTAAAACAAAAGATTTATCTACAATAGCACCGAAAGGACATTTAATAATACATGCACCACATGAAATACATTTATCGTAGTCAATTATAGCTTTATGATCTTTACCCATAGATATAGCTTTAACATTACAGCTTTGAATACATGGTCTATGTTGAGCAATAATAGCACCATACGGACAAGCTTTAACACATGCACCACACTCTATACATTTTTCTTTATCTATAGTGGCTTTATGATTTATTATAGTAATAGCACCTTTAGGACAAGCATCTACACAACTATGTAACATACATCCTCTACAAGCCGGAGTTACATATATACCTCCAATAGGACATTCATCACAAGCCACATCTATAACTTCGATAACATTTGAGTTTTCTTTATGACCACCCATAGCCATCTTCACTCTTTCTTGTAAAATCGCTCTTTCTTTATAAATACAACAACTATATTCAGACTTTGGCCCTGGAGCTAACTTTTTAGGAATCTCGATATATGCATCTTGAAGACCTCCTTCATAAGCCCTGTTAATTACTTCTTTTAACACTTTATATTTGGTAAACTGTACGTTTGTATCAAATATGCCCATAACTTTTAATTATAATATATTTTGGTTTTCTTACCTATGATTTGTAAAATTTTTGCTAACTGTTCTACTAATTTAAGTTTCATAGTAGTATCTATTGGCAAACCTTGATGAGCAATATTCACTGATCTTCCTACGAAAAAAGTAACATCTGAAGATTGCTCTAAAAGAATTTCTGCTAATAATGATGCGCCATCTTTCTTTTTAAAAACTTTAGGCGTTAAATCAGAATTAGATTTATATTTTTCACATAATTCTATAAGTTTCCTTAATGTTATAACCCCTTCTGTTACTAAGTCTATTCCCTCTATATAACCTATAGGAGGAACATCCTTATCAGGGAAATTAAAACTTGTCGTTAATGGCTTTTTTAAATATCGAGCCACTATTTGTGAACTTGTACCACCACAAACTATTTTTTTCGTATCTCCTTCCATAAACTTGGCTACATATTCATTATCTTTCGATTTATCTACAGGAGGACCCACTAAAATATTTACTGGGATTATTTCTTTCATTCGTACCCCAGCTACAGTCGTATCATCACCTGGTTTGTCCAGATAAAGATCATTACAAGCAGCTGCCAACATACAAGTAGCTGCACGAATAGACATTTCAGAATTAATATTATCATCTAAATGCTTCATTATTTCAGGCCTTTGCCATCCAAAGTTTAACACCATTCCTATCCCAGCATGAATCGTACCATCTGACATAACAAATACCATATCATCTTTTTCTAACTGTAACTCAGACTGATATACTTTTTTGCCTAAAATATCTAATTTATTCCTTTTAAAATCCTGACACTTACCATTATGATAGTAAATTGCTTCAGGATTATCAAATTCTATTAATTGACCTTTTCCACTTTTATGCAGATGTATTACTGAAAAAGTAGAATAAGCCACTTGTCTAACTTTACAAATAGGAAGTGTTTGTATCATCGTTTCGATACAATCATAAATAGGCACATCTTGAGAAACCATCGTACATAAAATCTTAGAAGTTAAAGTAGAAAGGATATTAGCCTTTACTCCACTTCCTAAACCATCTGCAAGCACTACAGTAGTCCAATCATCTATAACAGCACTTTCTACCTTATCACCACATAACTCCTCTCCATACTTATTTAAAGATGTATAACTATATTCTAAACAAAGTTTCATTCTTTATTTTCTCCTTCTTCTGCCTGTATAGTTTTCTTCAATTTTAATAAAGCTACTTTTGTTTCAGCTGTAGTCTCACCTAACAATGATGCTATTTCTTGAGCTACTCGCATTTGTTTTTTAATTACCCGATCAGTAGTATCTAATGTCTCTTTCTTCATAGTTAGAAGCTGGTCATCATAATTAACATCATCTGTAACATCATTCATAATTCCAAATAGTACTTTGTCACCCTGAAGTAAATTAATCGACAAATTTACATATTTTTTAGTTTTTTGAATAAATAATTTTTCCTTCTTTAAAGCTTTTTTTAGAGTATTAGCTTGTAAGAACTCAGAAATATTGAAAAAATCAACTGCAGGAAGATTTTTCATATTTGCTACTTCGATGCCTAATAATTCTTTGGCTCTATGATTTATATCTATAACATTAAGATCTTCGTCTAATACGATTAAACCCTGAGGACTATTATGAATTATTTCATATGACATAGATTCTGCTCTTTCTCTCATATAAGGAAAACAAACATTCACATCAGCATAACCATTTAATACAGCCCATGCTTTTTCTCTACAAGTATTATAACCACAAGCTCCGCAATTTAATTCATCTTCTGGTTTAAATTTATTAGTCTTATGCAGAATCGCAGTTATCTGTGATTCTGTTCCAGGTACAGAATTAGTCTTGATTCTAGGATATGCTCGAGCGAAATCTACATTACATTTTATAGCTCCTAATTTTTCAGGAGGTAAAGACTTAATTTCATTTTTAACATATCTATGCACTTCCATGGTCGCTTCGATACTACCTCCTCGATCATTATTTTTCTTCATAGCTTTAGAGTTCACTAAACTACAAGGACCATTAACACACCCGTCTTGACAGATATTCATCTCTATAAATACACCTGAAAGATTATCAATACTTTCTAAAACATCTATACATCTTTCAGCACCATCGACTGCCATATAATCATAGCCTTTCGGCAATACTTCGAAAGAATTAATAATACCATGACTAATAGGATACCCTTTAGATTTATTAGCATATTTAGCTTTTCTAGGCATATCCATAGATGTTATTTCATCTAAATTAATATTATTTTCTGTAAATAATTCTTGCATATCTTCATATGTAAGAACTCCATCTACTAATCCACTTTCAGCTGCTTCACGTTTCTTAGCAATACATGGACCTATAAAAATAATTTTAGCATTCGGATAATCTTTTTTTAAAAGTTTAGCATGAGCTAACATAGGAGAATCTACTGGAGCTAAATACTTTAATGCACTAGGGTGATATTCTTGAATTAATCTGACTATAGCAGGACAAGCAGAAGTAATAAAATTTTCATACTTACCTGTTTTCATAAGTTTAACATATTCTTTAGTAACTGCATTAGCCCCGACCGCAGTTTCTTCAGCATCAGAAAAACCTAGTTTACCTAAAGCTATTCTAAAAATAGAGAAATTGCTAAGGCCAAAACTAGAAATAAAAGAAGGAGCTACACTAGCAATAACTTCTTTATTTTCAGCAAGAATCTTTTTAATTTCAGGAAGTTCACTATGAACTTGTTTAGCATTTTGAGGACATACAATAGTACAACGTCCACATAAAATACAACGTTCTTCAATCACACGAGCTTGGTGATTAATTATTGATATAGCCTTGACAGGGCATTCTCTAAGACAACGATAACAATCTCTGCATTTCGCCTCCTTAAAATCAAGATATTTTGTCATAACTATTTTACTAGTGGTAATACTTCGTTCACAAATCGTTCTTCAATGTTATCTTTATTTAGTTCATGAATAAATATTCCGTCAGTATCTGGATTATCATCCATTTCTATTTTCATCGTAACACCTTGTGCACAAAATCCCAGACAAAAGCTAGCCTGTAATTCTATATCATCTTCGACTTCATATTTTTTCAAAAGTTCTTTCATATTTTCTATTACATCATAAGATCCCTTAAGATGGCAAGAACTTCCTACACATACTTTTACTATCATGATATAGTGTTTTATTTAATATTTAACATTTTATAAATATTTATATTAGTCAATAAAATTATTAATTTACAAAGTTATCAACTAATATAAATATTTTATCATAATTTCAAGTAAATTACTAACGAAGAATTTATATTACTATCTAAGAGCTTCTATTTCTTTAATAGTCATAGGTTTATATTTACCAAGTCTTTTATATCCAGTCTCAGTAATTAAATAATCTTCTTCATTACGAAGACCACCAAAATCTCTAAATTTATTAATTTCTTCGTAATTCAAAAATTCCGAGAATCTTTTTTCTGCTCTCCATTGGTCTATTAATTCAGGGATAAAATAGATACCAGGTTCGATAGTTAGTACAAAACCAGGTTCTAGAGGCCTTCCGAGTCTTAATGATTTGAAACCAAACTGAGTACTCTTAGGTTTCCCATCATATCCTACATATACTTCCCCCATATTTTCCATATCATGAACATCTAATCCCATCATATGACCAAGTCCACATGGGAAGAACATAGCATAAGCACCAGATTCTGCTACTGCACGAGGATCACCTTTAACTAGACCTAATTCTTTCATACCTCTAGCTATCTCAGTACCAGCTATAAGATGAACTTCTTTAAAAGGAATACCGGGTTTTAAAGCATGAACAGCCGCCATATGAGCATTTAAACAAATATTAAAAATGGTTTTTTGTCTTTCTGAGAAATGTTTAGAAACACAGCAAGTAGAAGATTCATCACCAGCATAATGCATACGAGTTTCAGCACCTGCATCTAAAAGAAATAAATCACCTTCACTAACAGTATTAGTTTGACTATGCTGATGTAATGTTTGACCATGAATAGTGGCAATATTAGGGAAAGATAATTGACCACCTTCTCTCTGAGCTATTTCAGTAACAGCTGCAGCTACTTCCATCTCTGTAACACCAGGACGCAACATCTGCATCATTTTGATATGCATATTAGCAGAAATAGTACAAGCTTTTTCGATTTCAGCTACTTCTGCCGCACTTTTATATATTCTTTGTTTAACAATGGCTTTAATAAAATCTACAGAAACTAATTCTTTTTGTTGAGCAGGTTTGATACCTAATAATTCAAGGTATTTAATAGAATGATCACCTCTATAGGGATTTAGAAAATGAATCTTTCTTCCGGAAGCTTTTGCTTTGTTTAAATATTTTTTAAGTTCGCTTGTAGGCAATGTATTTTGAACACCTATTTTTGCACTATTTTCTTTAAGTGAAGGTTGGACGCCAGTCCATACTATATCATCTACGGTTAATTCATTACCAAATATAATTTCTTTGTTTTCATCGATATCGATTATCGCATTAAGCCCAGCATAATCAAGACCAAAAAAATATAAGAAAGTAGAATCCTGACGAAAAGTGTAAGTATTATCTAAATAATTCATACCAGATTCATCATTACCCAAGAATAATAGCACTCCGCTTTTAACATCAGCTGCTAATTTCTTTCTTCTTTCAATGTAAATTTCTTTTGTAAACATAATTATTTTAATTTATTTATTCTTTTTCAGATAGTTTTAATTAATTTTTCTTATTTATGATTATCTCATTTGCAGAATATTATCTAACAAAATGAGGCATTTCTTCAGGAAGGACTATGGATAATTCTACTAAACCACCTATCTCACCATTGTGATACCAAGGTGTCTGATAAATTAGTTTCTTTTGTCCTTCTTTAGTTATTGTATATGAATTAGATTCTTTATTCTTTAACATCCTAAGAATATGATCCCAAGAAGATTTCTTATGACAATCGATAAGATTTTTACCGATTAAATCATAGCCACCTCTTTTTTCAAAAGTCTTAGCAGATTTATCATTCATATATAAAATTTTACCTTCTACGCTACAAACGGTTACTGCATAATTTAATTCCTTAACCCAATCGTAATCCATATTATTTATTTTATTTAACGAGCATCATTAGGAAGATTATCTAACCAAAACTTAGTCATTCTACTATAAAGATGAATAGTAGTTCCTTCTCTTTCTCTAAGACTATGAGTTCTCATAGGATAAATCATTAAATCGAATAATTTACCTTGTTTAACTAATTCATTAATAAACATTTCACAACTCTGATAATGAACATTATCATCACCAGTACCATGAACTATCATATAATGACCTTTTAAGCCTTTAGCGAAATTAATAACTGAACCATCATGATATCCTTTAGCATTAGTAGAAGGAAGGCCCATATACCTTTCTTGATAGATAGAATCATATAAGTTCTGAAGATATACACCTGCTACAGAAATACCTGCTTGATATATATTAGGGTATTTACACAAAGCCTGAGCAGTAGAAGATCCACCACCACTCCATCCCCAGATACCTATTCTACTAGAATCTATGAAAGGATACATTTTTTCGATTTTCTGAACAGCTTTAGCATGATCAGCAGGAGCTATAATACCTATTTTACCATAAATACTCTTTCTCCATTCTCTACCTCTAGGAAGATCAGTACCTCTAGGATCCACACTTAATACTATATAACCTTGTTCAGATAAGAATTTATTCCAAAGATCACCACCACCCCATTTATTCTGTATAGTGTTACTAGCAGGTTCGCCATACACATTAATAATAACAGGATACTTCTTATTAGGATCGAAATTAAGCGGTTTAATCATCCATCCATCTAAAGTAATATAACCTAAATCTACTTTAAACCATTCTCTACTATTCAATCCTAAATCTGCTACTTCTTTTTTAACTTT